>Ga0268298_10000004_pt1 | contig 510323 bp, 488 predicted proteins | sample WWTPWeurt_MetaG_FD_194462 | JGI IMG/M metagenome (GOLD analysis project Ga0268298, IMG submission 194462) | Activated sludge microbial communities from WWTP in Nijmegen, Gelderland, Netherland - WWTP Weurt | ecosystem: Engineered > WWTP > Aerobic digester > Activated sludge | place... | reverse complement strand
GCAATGCATACAGCGATATCGTTGTGAACCGGCTGCTGTGTTTCCTGCTTTATTTTGACGCGTCGTCTCTTGGCAATGTGGACATGAATTCATCTCACTATTTTAGCCCATTCTTTTGGACACTCTGCCAGCCAACGCTTCATGGTTTTCTTAAAGTAGTTTGACCAAATATTGATGTCGTTGCGAGGGCGGCGCGTTCCTGCCCGAAGTAATCTCCCAACGGTCAGTTTTGCCCGTTTAACGAGAGGCTGCTTCGGCACACCTGCCCTGGCGGGCGGTGCCGGGGAAGAACGCCTCGCAGCAACATTTCTCGGGCTTTGAGAAAGCCTTGGCCAACGCTTCCATGTCAAAATTTGGGAGGTTCCCCGGTACAACCCTACCAGGGTATCACCTCTTGTTCACACGCCAGGCGATCATCCTCCTGCCCAGGCTCATAAACGGCCTTTCGACCAAGGTATAAGTAACCCACGATAAAGACACCACCGCCACTCCCGTGACGGCCATAAGAACATGGAACAGGACTGCATTGCCCGTATTAGATGTGATCGCAGAAGGGAACAACAGGGTAAATAGCACATACAGCACGATGCCATGCAGAATATATACACTGTAACTGACGTCCCCTAAAATCTTAAATGGTTCAAGAGTTAACACGCCAAAGAGGGAATTTCCAAGGGCAATTGGAATGAAGAACAGGGTCAGGAAAAAGGCCTGTCCGAAAAGGTACTCATCGTTGAAAAGCGCAAACGACAATAAGATGGAAATGATGGCAACGATAGAAAACAACGGCCGCACCGCGAGGAAAACCGCTGTCTTATTCGTCTCAAGGGAGGCAGCCACCGCTCCCGCCAGGAAATACACAAGGTACTTCGAATCCACAAGCAGGGAATCGATGTACACAGGTCGATAGCCCAGCCAGAGGATCGCCGCCGCGATAACCCATAACAGACCGGGAATTTTCTCGTTGAGAATGATAAAAACAGCCAGGATCGGAAGGGACAAATAGAACAGCCACTCGTATTTCAAGGTCCACAAGACGCCTGCGACAATGGAATATGTGGATTTATATTTATTGATATCCGGATAGTTGGCAAAGCTAATCCAATACCCAACCTGTTTCAAGAAGTTCCGCAGCGGCACCTGCAATTGAGGCCCGCCCGCCCAAAGCACGATCAGCACCACGAGAGCAACAACAAACCAGTACAAAGGGAGAATGCGGAATATTCGGGAGATATACAGAGAGATCCAGTCCACGCGCCCCTTCTTTGAGAGCAGTTTGCGCCAGAAAAGAAAACCCGTCATCATAAAAAATAATGAGACGCCGATGGAACCTAGCAGGGAATAATAACGGGAATTGGGAGCCGCCCATACGCCAATAGAATGCAGGAAAAAAGTCAGGGCAAAATGATGTAAAAAGACCCCCGCAGCCAGGAACCCGCGCAACCCCACAAGAGATAGTTGAAGGTTTTCGGTTGACTCCGACTTGACCCTGAACCATTTATTCAAATAAAACACAACCAACCCGCAAATGGCAATGGTCAGCAATCCCCATAGTATGCTGGGTTGAAACATGGGCATGGGACTTTGCATCAGCTGTCGGCCTCAATGGTAAAGAGATTATATGCTTGCAGGTAATAATATACCATGACGCTGGCGCACCGGCCTTGCACCCGAATTTTCATTATGATAAACTCTCATTATCCCAATCCCAAAGGAGGCCGCATATGAAAAATAGATTCATCAAAATCCAAAATAATGGCGTACCTCCCCGCAGGTTGGACGGATAGCCCTCAGTCCACAATTTCATGCCGCAGGCGCGCCCCAGCCCTGCGGTTTTTATTTTCCGAATAATAAGATCAGGAGAATTCAATGTCCTCTTCCGTTATTTCGATCGCAAAACTGGCAAAGCATTATCAGGTTCCTGAACGCGAGGCCGGCCTGAAAGCCGCCGCCAAAGGACTCTTCAAACGTACTTATAAAACCGTCAAGGCCGTGGATGGAATCACCTTTGACATCCAACCCGGTGAAGTGGTCGGCTTCCTCGGCCCGAACGGCGCTGGCAAAACCACCACGCTGAAAATGCTCAGTGGACTCCTCCACCCCACCTCGGGAAATGTGTCCGTGATGGGATACGAACCCGCCAAACGGTCCCATGATTATCTGCGGCAGATCACCCTCGTAATGGGCAACCGCAATCAACTGGCCTGGGATTTACCCGCACTAGACTCCTTCGACTTGCAACGCGCCGTCTATGGATTGCCCACCGAAGGGTTCAAGCGTACCCGCGACGAGTTCATCGAACTACTGGACCTGAAAGACCTTGTGAATAAACCGGTCCGCAACCTGTCGTTGGGCGAGCGCATGAAAATGGAAATTGTCGCTGCGCTGCTGCACAAGCCGAAGATCCTCTTCCTCGACGAACCCACCCTCGGCCTCGATGTAACCATGCAGAAGCGCATCCGCTCGTTCATAGCGGAGTACAACCAGCGATATGGGGCCACCGTGCTGCTCACCAGTCATTACATGGCGGATGTGGAAGCGCTATGTAAACGCGTCATTGTCATTCACCATGGGCAGTTACTGTTTGATGGCGAATTATCCGCTTTGGTGGAAAAGTTCTCCGCCTTCAAAACCGTCGGCTTCTCGCTCGACAACCCCGCGGCAGACTTGAGCCAGTATGGAGATGTGGTCTTCGTTGACGGGTCGCGGGTAACGATGCGCGTGCCCAAGGAAAGGACCTCGGCGGTCACATCCCGCCTGCTCAACGAACTGGCCGTGGATGATCTCACCGTCGAAGCCATGCCCATCGAAGATGTGATCGAATCCGTCTTCGCGGTTAAAAAGGAGGCGCTGGAATGAAGCGTTACATCGACTTCTATCTTGCCTCAATGAAGATCGCCATCCTCGAGCAATGGCAATACCCGGTCGCCAATTATTTTTATATGATCGGCATGATCGCAGAACCGGTGATCTACATGGTAGTCTGGTCAGCAGTGGCGCAACAGCAGGGCGGCACGGTGGGCGGATATACCCCCGGCGCATTCGCGGCCTATTACATCGTGTGGACTCTTGTGCGCAACATGAACATCGTGTTCACGCCTTACGGGTGGGAGTGGCGCATTCGCCAGGGTCAACTGTCGATGAGCCTGATGCGCCCTATTCATCCAATCCATAATGATGTGGCTTTCTTCGCCGGTTGGAAGTTCGTGGTCATTGCCCTCTGGATTCCCCTGGCGCTGGCGCTATCCTTCTTCTTCAAACCCGACCTGCACCCGACTCTGCTTCAAGGCATCGTGTTCTTCTTCGCGATCTGGTTCGCGTACCTGATCCGTACGATGACGCTTTCTTTAATGGGCATGATCACTTTCTGGACCACGCGCGTCAGCGCACTCTTTGAGTTGTACTTTGCCGCCGAGCTGATCCTTTCGGGGAGGCTGGTACCCCTCTCGCTCATGCCCGGTTGGGTGCAACAGGCTGCCTGGTTCTTCCCCTTTCGCTGGGCTTTTGGCTTTCCAATCGAGTCGCTGGTCGGAAATATGAATACGCGGGATCTATTCATCGGCCTTGGCATGCAACTGGCGTGGATTGCCTTCGGTGTGCTGGCTGTAAGTTTGGTGTGGAAGGTTGCCATTCGCCGCTTCTCGGCGGTGGGAGGTTAATATGCAGGGTTTTCGTCTTGCATTCAGTTATCTGCGCATTGGGATCATGAACGAATTCCAATATCGCGCCAACTTATATATTCAGGTCCTGCAAACTTTTATTGCCCTAGCCACCGGTTTGATCGGCCTGAACCTCGTCTTTGCGCAGACCGCAAACCTCGGCGGCTGGGGCAAACCCGAACTGCTGGCCGTGATGGGCGTCTTCACCATCACCGGCGGAGTCATCCGCGCCGCCATCCAGCCAAACATGGAGCGGCTGATGGAGGAGATCCGTGAAGGCACATTGGATTATGCCCTGACCAAGCCCGCCGATTCGCAATTACTGGTCAGCGTACGCGAGTTCCGGTTATGGCAGTTGGTGGATGTGATCACCGGTATTGTCGTGCTGATCATTGCCCAGACGCAGCTCCATGAGCGGATGAATTTCTGGGGCATGCTCGGATTCATATCCGCGCTGGGGATGGGCGCTGTGATGGTCTACTGCTTCTGGCTCATCATCACATCGTCCGCATTCTGGATCGTACGCGTGCAGGAGATCGCCAATCTCTTCGAAGGGCTGTATGCCGCCGGGCGTTGGCCGGTGGACATTTACCCGAACTGGCTGCGCTATGGCCTGACCTTTCTCGTACCGGTTGCTTTTGCGGTCACCGTCCCGGCAGAGGCACTCACCGGGCGACTGACCCTGCAAACCTGGTTCGGAGCCCTGGCGTTAACCACGCTGCTCTTCGTCGCAGCCCGCGTTGTTTGGAGGATCGGATTGAAAAATTATTCCGGAGCCTCATCCTGACAAAAAGGGCGTCTCTTGAAGTGAGACGCCCTTTTTGATACACTTTCTACTTCTGGTATTTCGCCAGCATGTCTTCCAGATTCTTTTTCACGTCCGGCCATTCCGAGTCAATGATGCTGTAAAACACCGAGTGGCGGATATAGCCATCCGGCAGGATCATGTGATTACGAAGCGTCCCCTCCCATTTTGCGCCGATGCGTTCGATGGCGCGCTGTGAACGTTCATTGCGCGAGTCGGTCTTGATCTGCACTCGGATGGCTTTCAACGTTTCAAAGGCATGCTGCAACAACAGGTATTTGCATTCCGTGTTCACCGCCGTGCGCTGAAAATCCTTTCCGTACCAGGTGCCGCCCACTTCCAGGCCACGATCCTTGGATGCGATGTTCAAGTAACGGGTTGCTCCGGCCACCCGGCCCGTCTCAAGGTGGATCACTGCGAACGGCAGGTCTCCGCCTTTCTCCTCACGCGCCATAATATCCTCCACCCAACCACGCATATCCGTTTCGGTGTTCATATCACCATATAACATGAAATGCCAGAAGTCCTGCCCTGCCCCGATCTCAGTTAATCCGGGAATATGCGCCTCGCTCAACGGCTCAAGCCGCACATGCTTCCCTTGTAACGTCACACGCGAAACCCAGTTTGTCATCCTTTAAGCCACTCCTCTTCTTTTTTATCTTGTGAAGGCAGATACGGCATCAGCGGGCCGTCCACTCCCAAAAATTCGGCCAGCGCGGCACGCATCGCCGTGCGGTCATCCCAAAGATATTCGGTCTTCCCAAAACACATGGACTGTTCGTGGCCTTTGCCGCAGGAGAGCACGATATCGCCTTCGCGGGCCAGACGCAGCGCAAACTTGATGGCTTCGCCGCGGTCTGTTACGCGCCAGAAGGTCTCTCCTTCGCGTCCGCCTCTGGACCTTGCGCCTGCTGCCATTTCCTCGAGAATTCCCTCCAGCGATTCAGTGCGCGGGTCTTCGGCTGTCAGCACGGTGAGGTCCGCCAACTCAGCGGAGGTCTCTGCCATCATACGGCGCTTCTCTTTATCGCGCAGGCCGGCCGAGCCGTAGACAACAATGACTCGCTTATCCGTCATAGTCCGCCCGGCTTCGAGCGAGACCTTGAGCGCATTCGGCGTATGGGCAAAGTCTACGATGGCGGTAAAGTTCTGGCCAAGGTCGATGCGCTCCATGCGGCCGGGAATCCCATCGAGCGAGGCAATTCCCTGCGCTGCCACTTCGGGGGCGATCCTCAATCCATGAACTGCGGCAGTCAGTGCGGCGAGGCAATTCGAGATATTGTATGCCCCGACCAGTTTGCTGGACACGGTTGCGCGAATATCCCTGGATACGGCAGTGAACTTGATGCCTGCCGGGCTGAACGCCACATTCATGCCGCGAACCTCGGCCCCTTCCTCAAGCCCATAATTGATCCTACTCATCTTGATGAAGCCGTTCAGGAAGTCGAAGGATTTTTTGTCGTCAAAATTGATGACGGCCAGACGTGGATTGCCCTGCGGCTTTTCCCTTGTCCACTCGAGGCTGCTGAATAGCCGGGCCTTGGCAGCGCGATAATTTTCGTAGCCGCCGTGTTCGTCCATGTGTTCGTGCGTGATGTTGGTCACCACGGCAATGTCAAACTCACAGGCATCCACCCGGTGCTGGGACCAGCCATGAGAGGTTGTCTCCAGCACAACATGAGTCAGACCCGCGCCCACCATTTTAGCAAGGTAGCGCTGAACATCATGCGCATCCGGCGTGGTGACATGGAATCCCGTATCCAGCACCTCATTGCCAATGACAGCATTGACCGTGGAGATCATCCCGGCTTTGAGACCGGCTGCAACGAGAATTTTGTAAATCAAATTGCTGGTGGTGGTCTTGCCGTCTGTGCCGGTCACGCCGATGACGGTGAGTTTTCGGGCGGGGAAGCTGTAAAAGGCGGCAGCCAGCCACGTCAGGGCCCGACGCGTATCTTCGAGTTGAATGTATGGGACGGAGAAGCCGCCCAGTTCCCTATCCCCCACCACAGCCGCAGCGCCGCTGTCGATGGCTTTCTGAATGTAATTATGACCATCCGCATCGCGGCCGCGCCGGGCCACAAAAAGATTTCCCAGTTTGATCGCGCGGTTGTCAATGGCAATACCGGTAATCTCCACATCGGGCAGGCTGGCAGGGTGCGCGAGCGGAAAGTCGATGAACAGGTCCCTCAATTTCATGTTGATTGTGCTCCGTGAAGTTATTAAATAAAAAAGGGGTTTGGTATTGTACCAAAACCCTTTTCCATTCTTGAGGTCTTACTTCAGTGCGGAGCGCAGGCCTTCGAGTTTTCCGGCAACGGAGCCGTCAAGCACTTTGTCGCCAACTTTGATGACCAGGCCACCGAGGATGGCGGGATCCACCTTGAAGGAAACATCCCTGGCCGAAACGCTCTTCTTGACCGAGTCCTGTTCGGCGCTGGTGAGCGGGAGGGCGCTGGTGACTTCGGCGGAATCTCCACTGAGGCCTTCAGCCACAACCACCTTGCCGCCCTTTACACCGGAGAAGAACTCGTCGATGAGGGCATGCTGCTTCTTCTCGTCGAGGGCTTCGCCAACCAATTTGTTGGCAGCGGCAATGGCGAGAGCAGCCACCTGACCGCGCAGGTCGCCAAGGATGCGATTGCGTTCGACTTCGGCTTCAGCCATGGCGGCTTCGCGAGCCTTGACGGCTTCGGCTTCGGCGGCAGCACGGACATCCTTGCCCGCGGATTCGGCGCGTTCGGTGGCTTCACGGACTACCTTGCCGGCCTCCGCCTGCGCCTCAGAGACAATGCGCGCAGCTTCCTTTTCGGCGTTGGCGCGGGCATCCGCAGCGACACGGGCGTCTTCCAGGCCCTGGGCGATCTTCTTCTTACGGGTCTCCATCATATCCAGCATGGGCTTGTAGACCCAGGCATTCAGCGTGAGGAACACGATGGTGAACGCAATCAGCTGGATGATGAGCAGACCGAGATTGATACCTAATGCTTCCATGTTTCAAAGCTCCTTATTGGATTACACGACTTTGAAGAGCATGAGGAACGCGATGACCAGACAGTAAATAGCGATGGATTCAGAGAACGCCACGCCGAGGATCATGTTGGTCAACAAGTTACCGTAGGTGTCGGGGTTACGGGCCATGCCGCCGAGGGCGCCCTGTACGCTCAAACCGATACCGACACCAGCGCCGGCAGCGCCGATCATTGCCAAACCTGCGCCAACAAAGCGCATCGCATCGAGAATATTACCTTCCATGTTTCATGTCTCCTTAGGTTTATCCTAGTTATTGATGAATTATTTTCAAACGACTCTTAATGCTCGGCGTGCTCTTCGTCACCATGGCCCTGTGTCGCCATTGCCATGAACACCATGGTCAACATACCGAACACGAACGCCTGGATCAAGCCTACGAACAATTCAAACATCATGATCATCGCCGACAAAATGCTGACATTGCCGAGCAACGAAGCGACCACCGCCACCAACACCACACCTGCAAACATGTTACCGAAGAGACGGAAGGTGAACGAAAGGATCTTCGCAAATTCGGAAATGACCTCCAGCAGGCCCACCAGGAAGTCCATCGCGCCGAAAAACGGCACCTGGAACATGCGCTTGGTATTGAAGAACTTGCTAAAATAGCCGAGGCCCTGCGAGCGGACGCCGATCACCTGGATCATCACGAAGGAGATCACGGCAAGGGTGAGGGTGAAGTTCAGATCCACGGAAATTCCGCGGAAGAACGGAGCCAGAATGAACTCCTTGTGCAGTTCGGCATCATAAATGTGCCAGCCGCTCAGTTCAACGGCATGTTCGCCGCCATGAGGGTGCAGAACGCCGATCGACTCAAAACCGGGAACCAGTTTGAGCAGGTTCGCAAACAGCACATAGATCATGATGGTCGCAAACCAGGGGAAGATGGCCTTCGCCCATTTGACGCCTGCCGAACTTTCGGTCAGGTTATAGAGCATCTCAAGGATGGCTTCCATCGCATTGCCAATGCCGGTCGGAACCAGGTCCGTCTTCTGGCTTTTGGTAAGTGAGCGATTGGCAAAGAACGCAATCACCACCAGCAGGACGATCGTCACTGCCAGGGTGGGAAGCGTATTCACAAGATACAGGGGTCCCAAGCCGAGGAAATTCTCAACCATGGGCTCCTCAATCAACTTTTCGGCAGCCACCGTGATCTCGGGTCGCACCGGGGCATACATGCCCGCGAGAATCCAACCTGCAATCATCAAGACCAGAACAATCCAGCGCCGCCAGGGGGTACGTTTTTGGGTTTCCAAGCCCCGCCTCCTAAGCAGAATTTTTTTTCTTTTCGGCTTCAAACTGTTCGGTAAATCGCGCCAACGCCCTGCGCGAAGCCACGAACATCAGGAAGACCGAAAGAGGAATACCGGCCAACGACAATACAAATGTGATCGCCGGTTTCGTTCCAAAATAATTATCAAGCCAGACACCGCCCCAAACCAAAGCAAACAGCACAACCAATGTTATAAACCCAACCTGCCCGATTACAACGAACAGCAGGCTGTAAACCATTTTTTTGCGTTTTTCCTCTAGTTCCATTTGTGTCATGGCGCACGAATTATAACTGACAGGTCTAAGGGCGTCAAACGAAAATGGATTTTAGGATTTGGAGCCTTCTCAGGCGAGTTCAGCGCTTCTTCCTATCCTTTGACCTGTCTCTGTTTTCTGAAAATTCTTCCAACCTGAAAAGAGACAGTCACCTTGAAGGTGACTGTCTCTTAATTCTTAAAACAAAACCAACGCGCCTGCATCCGACCAGCCGAAGAACGGGGCAAAGACTGTACCAACGAGGATCACGCCGAGCACCAACATCACCAATGCAATGGTGTATGGGCGGGTTAACGGAAGCGGGTGCTGTTCCTCATCCTGATCTGGCATGCGGTACAGGTAGACATACTTCAAGACATTGAGATAGTAGTACACGCCAATGATCGAATTCAGGATCCCTACGATGACCAGCCAGGTATATCCTGTCTGCACGCCCGCGGCGAAAACAAAGACCTTGGCCACAAAACCACCGAAGGGGGGCATGCCCGCCAGCGATAGGAATGCTGCCAGCATCATCAACGCCAGCAAGGGGTTGCGACGGCTCAGACCGGCATAATCGGTGATCTCTTCCAAACCGGTGATGCGCTGAAAAGCCATGACGATACCAAAGGCGAGCAGGTTCGTCGCAATATAGGCAGCGAGATAGAAGACCACGCTGGTTGCACCAAGTTGACTGAAGGCCACCACACCGATCATGGCGTAGCCCGCATGTGAAATGGAGGAGAAAGCCAATAGACGTTTCAGGTTGGTCTGCGGAAGAGCCAGGAGGTTTCCGACCGTCATCGAGATGGCCGCCAGCGCCGCAAGGATCAGGGTCCAGGAGGAGGAGAAGGCCGGGAAGGCGATGAAGAACAGGCGCAGAATGACCGCAAAGCCGGCCGCCTTGGAAGCTGTGGAGAGGTATCCCGCCACCGGAGTGGGAGCGCCCTGATACACATCCGGCGCCCAGAAGTGGAACGGAACCACCGAAACCTTGAAGCCAAGACCTACAAGGACAAGTGCGAGCACAGCAAAGCCAAGCAAAGGCGAAACGCTGCCAGCAGTAAATTTCGCAGCGATCTCATACAGATCTGTGGTGCCTGAGAAACCGAAGACCAGGCTGAAGCCATACAGCATGATGGTCGAGGCCAGGGTGCCAAACAACAGATACTTAAAGCCCGCTTCTGTGGAGCGATCATCGTTGAGCAGGAAGCCGGACAGAATGTACAACGGGATGGACGCCGTTTCGATGGAGAGGTAAAGCATGACCAGATCGGAGGAGACCGCCATCAGGTTCATGCCGAGCAGCGAGGCGAGCAAAAGCAGGTAGGCTTCGCCGCGTTTGCCAGCCTTTTCGTGATCCATCAACAGCAGGGCTGTGGCGGCTCCCGCAAAGAGGAAGAGCATCTTGAGGAAGAAACCAAGCCAGTCAAAGCGGATCATACCGCCGAAGACCTCGGTCGGCTGGCCGGGGCGGCCAAAGATCAGGCTGACGAGCATGGTGATGAGCAAGCCGCCCGCAGTAAGCCAGCCTGCGTTTCGGCGCTGGTCTTCCTTCCAGAAGGGTTCATAGACAAGGATCAGGATTCCAAGGGTGAGGATCAGGATTTCGGGAAGAATGGAAGCGAACGTGAGAGGGGTAAACATTATGCACCTCCCAGCAAGCGCATGATATTCTCAACGCCCGTCGAAACCATCGGCACCATCACGCCGGGGAAGAGGCCGATGGTGATCATGAACAGACACAAGGTGACAATGGCAACCTTGTCCAGCACGGTGACATCGCCAATGTGCCCTTCGAGGTTTTCAGGCATTGGAGAGAAGAAGACTTTGCGGATATTCATCATGATATAGGCTGCGGTGATGATGATGGAGATGCTGCCGATGACCGCCACGAGCCATTGTTCCTGCCAGACGCCCATGAAGATCGGGAACTCGGCCACGAAACCGGAGAAACCGGGCATGCCCATGGAGACCAGGCCGCCAATGATGAAACCGATGGTGGCGAACGGCATCACTTTGGAAATGCCGCCGAGTTCGGGGATCATACGGGTGTGAGCACGGTCATAGATCATGCCGGTCACAGCAAAGAAGAGAGCGGTCATGACACCATGCGAGAACATTTGCACGCCTGCGCCGGTCAGGCCTGTGGCGTTAAGGGTGGAAATGCCGAGCATCACCAGGCCCATATGTGAAACAGACGAGAAACCAATCATATATTTCAGGTCGGTTTGGACGAAGGCGATATAAGCGCCATATACAACCGCGACACCGGCAAAGCCCATGATGAGCCAGGCCCAGTGTTTTGCACCTTCGGGCAGGAGCATGACGCCGACGCGCAAAGCTGCAAAAGCGCCAAGTTTCATCAGCACGCCCGCATGGAACATGGAGACAGCGGTCGGTGCAGCCACATGTCCATCCGGCGACCAGTTGTGGAAGGGCCAGATGCCGCCAAGCACCGCAAAGCCGAGGAAGACCGGCAGGAACCAGAGGTTCTGGAAATCGGCGGAGAAACCAGCTTTTTCCAGCTCCAGCATATTAAAGGAAAGGATGCCTGTGCTCTGGTAATTCGTCCAGTACATGGCCAGCGCGCCGACAAGAGCAACCACGGAACCGATGAACAGGTACAACGTCAGTTTCATGGCGGCATATTCGCGGGTCTTGACCCAGCCCCAGATGGCGATGAGCAGGTACATCGGGAACACGGCAATTTCATAGAAGAAGAACAACATGAACAGGTCGAGCGAGACGAATACACCGAATACACCGCCTGCCAGCAGGAACAGGAAGGCAAAGAACTCGCGCGGGCGGTCCTGGATGCCGGACATGACATGCGGGTCGTCATTGCCCCAGGAAATGAGCACACCGGTGAACATGACGATACCTGTCAGCAGGACGAGCGGGGCGCTCATGCCGTCCACACCGAAGAACAGGGAGATGCCCAGTTGGGGAAGCCAGTCATGCTGCTCAAGGAACTGGTAGCCGGTCATATGGCCTTGCAGGTATTGAATATAGACCCAGGCGGAAAGCAGCAGGTCGATCACTGCGGTCGTCAGCGCCACTGCGCGGGTCTCATTCTTCCGCGTGGCAGGCATCATCAGGATGATGACCCCGGCAACGAAGGGAAGGAATGTGATGACACTCAGGATGGGAAAATTCATCATCCACCTCTTAGAACAAAGCCACAACGGCTTTGTTGATGACTTCCAGGATCCAGGAAGGCCAGACGCCGATGACCAGAATCAAGGCCATCAACGGGACCATCACAAGGATCTCACGTGTGTTGATCTCGGTCAGTTTATGCTCGCCGTGCGCCCAATGTTCGTTCAAGGGGCCGTGCAGCACTTTCATGATCCCCTTCAAGATGTAGGCACCTGTGAAGAGCAAACCGAGCATGGAAATAGCGGTGTAGATCTTGAGCACCGGATAGGCTCCCCGCACCACCAGGAACTCGGAGACAAAGCCATTGAGGCCTGGCAGACCAAGTGAAGCCATGCTGGTGAAGATCAGGATGCCGCCATACACGGGCACAAGCGGGAACAGGCCGCCGAATTGGTTCAAGTCGCGGGTATGGGTGCGTTCATAGATGACGCCCACAAGGAAGAACATGCCCGCTGCCGAAAGGCCGTGGTTGAACATCTGCAGGACCGCGCCATTCATGGCGATGTGCGCATCGGCAGTCCCGGCGGCAAGCCCTGCCGCGGCGATGCCAAGCACCACAAAGCCCATGTGATTGACGGAGGAGTACGCCACAAGACGTTTGAAGTCCGTCTGGCCGAGCGAGCCGAAGGCGCCGAATACAATGGCACCCACCGCGAGAACAGCCAACCAACCTGCAAAAATCTTCGCTTCAACCGGATAAAGCGGCAACACCAGGCGAATGAAACCGTACGCGCCAAGTTTGAGCAGCACGCCCGCGAGGATCATCGAACCAGCGGTCGGGGCTTCGGTGTGAGCGTCGGGCAGCCAGGTGTGGAATGGCCACAGCGGAACTTTGACAGCAAAGGCAATGGCGAACGCCCAGAAAGCAATTGTCTTGACCGTGCCGACCGTCATGCCCATGAGGGCGGTATCCGCTGACAGTGAATTCCATTGCTGGTAAAGGGTCACCAGGTCATAGGTCCCGAAGAGAACGCCGAGCATCTGCACCGCAAGGAGCAGTCCGAGCGATCCGCCCATGGTGTAGATCATGAACTTGAGCGAAGCGTAGTCCCGGTTCGCACTCCCCCACTGATTGATGAGGAAGTACATCGGCACGAGCCCGATCTCCCAGAACACGAAGAAGATGAGCAGGTCAAGCGCCATGAACACGCCGAGCATGCCTGTTTCGAGGAACAGGAAGAGCATCATGTACGGTTTGACGCGGTCGGTCACGCTGAAAGAAGCGAGGATCGCAAGCGGTGTCAGGAAGGTGGTCAGCAAGACCATCGTGAGCGAGATGCCATCCACACCGAGGTGGAAGGACGCGTTGATGGCCTCGTACCAGGTATATTTTTCTTCGAACTGGAAGCCGGTGGCGTTCAGGTCAAAGTTGTTCCAAAGCACAAGCGTGAGTACGAAGGGGATCAGGCTGGCGCCAAAGGCGAACCAGCGCATGAGTTTCGTTTCACCGCCCGGCAGGAAGAGCATGATCAATGCCGCGATGGTCGGCAGGAAAAGGATCAGGCTAAGGAGATGTGTGTTGAAAAAGTCCATCTTGCGCTCCTATGCCAGCAAAAAGTAGTACAGCAGTCCGCCCACCAAAAACAGGACAATCAGTGAAAGGACGAGGTACTGCTGGATACGGCCCGTTTGAATGGGTCGAAGATTCTTACCGACCCACCAGGTGGCATCGGCGGTTCCATCCCCAAGGAAACGATTGATGAACGGGATGTCGAAGTAATTACGGATGGCGCTTCCGACTCCGCCGGTAGCGGGCCCAAACACATGGAGGATGCCGTCGATAAAGCCTTTATCCATCCACTGCGAGACGAAGACCTCCGAGAACCACAGCGCAGGCTTGATGAAGACTACTTCATAGATCTCATCGAAGTACCATTTGTTCTTGAGGACATTGATCTGCAATTTATCTTCCGCGGGCGAGTTGACGTTGCGATAGACATACCAGCCAAGGCCGAGGCCGCCAAGCGCCACCACCAACGAAGTGAGCAGCGGCACGATGTTGAATTCCAGCACCGGCGGATGTTCGGCCAGCGTACCGCCCACAAACTCATGGAACCAGTTCGGGACAAGTCCGCCAATGAGCGGGAAATGCTCAGGGATGCCGACCCAGCCGTACCCGATGGCAAAGACTGAGAGGATCATCAACGGGACGGTCATGGTGAACGGAGTTTCCTGCGCGTGTTCGGCTTCCTTCGTGCGGGCCTGGCCGAGGAAGGTCAAAGTGATCTGGCGCATGGTGTAGAAGGCGGTCATGAAGGCGGCGATGGCTAGTGTCGCAAAGACCACCATATGGCCGTTGACAAAGGCATCGGCCAGGATCTCATCCTTCGACCAGAAGCCAGCCGTCACCAGCGGGAAGCCGGAAAGGGCAAAACCACCGATGAGGAAGGTCCAGAAAGTGATGGGCATTTTCTTGCGCAGGCCGCCCATGTTGAACATATCCTGCGGATCTACATTGTGATTTCCGGTGTGCAGTACGCCATGCTCCATACCGTGAATGACCGAGCCCGAACCAAGGAAGAGCAGTGCCTTGAAGAAGGCGTGTGTAATCAGATGGAAGACCGCGGCGATGTATGCGCCGATTCCCAGCGCTGCGATCATGAAACCGAGTTGGGAGATGGTCGAGTAGGCCAGCACGCGTTTGATATCGTTCTGGGCCACGGCGATGGTCGCGGCAAAGAGCGCGGTAAATGCGCCGATGAATGCCACAAAACTCATGGCGGGCGTCAGGGCTGCGCCTTCATGCCAGCCAGCCGTAAGCAGCGGGAACATGCGAATGACCGCATACACACCCGCCGACACCATCGTCGCCGCATGAATCATGGCGCTGACGGGGGTCGGGCCTTCCATTGCGTCGGGCAGCCAGACATGCAGCGGCCACTGGGCCGACTTCCCCACGGTACCGATGAACAACAAAACGGCGATCAAGCCCGCAGCAGACAGACCAAATACGCCCGTTGGAACAGAGGCGAGAGTATGCAGAATTTCTTCGCTGAAGATTTCGCGGAAGGACAGAGTCCCGGTCACGCTGTAAAGGAAGGCGATGCCAATCAGCATGAACACGTCACCGATGCGGGTGGTCATGAAGGCTTTGATGGCCGCGTTGCGTGCCGAGGGTTTGCCATACCAGAAACCGATCAACAGGTAGGAGCACAAGCCCATGATCTCCCAACCCACGAAGAGCGTCAGCAGATTATCGGAGACCACGAGGGTGAACATACCAAAAGCGAACAGGCCGATGAAGGCGAAGAAGCGCGAGTACATCGGTTCGATGGACGGGACAACGCGCTTGTGCCCGTGCTCCTCGACCGTCGCGCCATGCGGCGGAAGACCTTTGTGATCGTGGTCGCCTGCAGGCTGGCCGTAGTTGTGATAGCCGATGCTGTAGATGAAGATCATCAGCACGGTCCAGGCTACGAAGAACAACACCGCCGCAGTGAGCGGATCCACCAGAACACCGATCTTCAACCACGTCTCGCCGGTGGGCAGCCAGTTGATTGAAGATTCAAAAGGATGTTCGCCAAGATGTTCCACGCCCAGCGCACGCACGAAGACGATCATCGCGCCAAGCCAGGAGAGAAATGCCGCCCCCACAGCCACAGAATGGCTGAGCGCCTTGTTCTTGTTCGTAAATAATACGATCAGGAAGAAGGCAAGCACCGGTGGCAGCGGAATTAGCCAAATTAATGATTCAGTCGTCATGCGTCCCTACCACTTCAACATATCGAGTTCATCTGCCACCACTGTATTGCGACGGCGGTAGACAGAGATGACCAAAGCCAGACCCACAGACACTTCCGCGGCGGCCACAGCAAAAACAATAACGGCAAAGACCTGCCCTGTCATTGCAAGCGCTTCGCCATAGCGCCAGAAGGCTACGAGGTTGATATTTACGGCGTTGAGCATCAACTCCACGCCGAGCAGGATCGCGATGGCGTTGCGCCGCACCAGCACACCAAACAGGCCGATGCTGAACAAGGCCGCCGCAAAGATCAAATACCAGGAAAGAGGAACCATATCTGTGCGCCTCCTATTTCTTGTTGAACGCGACGTAGACCGCGCCCACCAGCGCCGCCAGCAAGAGGACGGACGCCACTTCGAACGGCAGGACGAACGCTTCCGGCGAGGTCAGCGACTCACCCAACAGGCTGATCGCATCGAACCCGGACGGCAGGGCTGCAGCGGTATTCTGAAAGCCGCTCCACCCTGAGAGCAGGGAAGTCAGCCCGCCGAAGACCAGCACGGCCACCAGCGCACCCGCCCACCAGTTGGAGTTCATCTGCGGACCCGCGTCGCGCATATCCTTGCGCGTGAGCATAACCGCAAAAATGAAAAGAATGGCGATGGCGCCGATATAGACCACCACCTGAACCACAGCGATGAAGTTGGCATTCAGCAGCGCATACGCCACCGCCACGCCGAACAAGGTGGAAACCAGCCACAAAGCCGCATGGACGAGGTTGCGAGTCGTCACCACCATCAGCGCGGAGCCAAGGGTGTAGAGAGCCACAATGAGGAAAATGATTTGTTGTGCTGTCATGGGAATCACCTTTAGTGATGCGCCTCCACAGGTTTCGGGCCTTCCACGCTCGCGCGTTCCTTGCGGGTGGCAGAGCGTGCGATCTCCAGCGCGATCCAGCCGGTAACCACGTTGGCGAGGAACATGCCAAACACGTAAAGCCAGGTCGAAGCGCCGGCCAGCAACGCGTTCATCAGCGCCGTCACCAGCAGAAGGGCAAAGGCCAGCGGCGTGAGGAACTTCCAGTTGAAGCCAAGCATCTGATCGATACGGATGCGCATCATGGTGTAACGGACCCACATAATGACCCAGTATCCGAGCATGGCCTTGATGACGAGGATGAGGATCGCCAGGAACGGGCTGACCTGTTCCAAACCGAAGAAGCGATACCCGCCAAAGAACAGGATCGCCCAAAAGCCACCGAAGGTGAAGGCGTGCAAAAGTTCACCGGCATAGAACATACCGAACTTCATGCCGGAATATTCGATGTTGAACCCGGACACCAATTCAGATTCGCCCTCCGCAAGATCGAAGGGAGCGCGTCCCAATTCGGCGATGGCGGCGATCAGGAAGATCACTGCGCCCAGCGGCGAAATGAAGAAGTACCAGACATTTTGGGCGTCAATGATGGCGTTCATATTCATCGAACCGGCAAAGATGACCGGGATCATCAACATCGCCAGCATGGGCACTTCGAACGAGACCATCACAGCCACTTGACGGAAACCGCCGATCATCGCGAACTTGTTGTTCGACGACCAGCCTGCCATGATGATCGAAAGCGTCCCAATGGCTCCGGCCGCGATGAGGAACAATACACCGACGTTCAAGTCGGTGCCGAGCATCACCGGCGCAATCGGTACCACCGCCCACAGGATCAAGACCGACATCATCGAGAGAACCGGGGCAAGGTTATACACCACCTTGTCCGCACCGCCAGGAGTCGTATCCTCCTTGATGATGAGCTTGATAATGTCCGCAAAAGGTTGGATCAAGCCGAAGGGACCCAACCGATTTGGGCCAAGGCGGTCCTGGAAGCGAGCCACTACTTTGCGCTCGATCCAGACGAGGAAGATATCCAGCACCATCAGAATTGTGATGAGCAGGAACACGCCGAGGAAGGCCACCAGTACATGAGCAAGGATCGCATCCATGCCCCAACCGGCGAAGACGCCCTCGAGCCAATCCGCGGCGACTTTTAAGGGGTCATTCCAGAAACTCATAAATCACTCCTATTACACAAAGAAAAGGCTGAAAGGAAATTTCCCATCAGCCTTCTCTTCAATTTACTATGAATTTAAACCCATTCCAACATTCCCTTGCGCCAGGTATAGACCAGGCCGGCCACGAGAATGGCTACAAAAATAATACCTTCGATCACGGCGTACAGACCAATCTGGCCGAGTTTCACCGCCCATGGGAAGAGGAAGACCGCTTCCACATCGAATACCAGGAAGACGAGTGCAAAAATGTAGTACTGCGCCTTGAATTGCACCCAGGACTCCCCTACCGTTTCGATACCGCATTCGTATGTCGATTCCTTGATGGGATTAGCCTTCTTGGGGCCAAAAATGAAACCCGCTCCAATTGCACCAATGGGGATGACCAGACCCACAACAATAAACAGGGCTACATAGATCCACTCATTCATTTACATCGCTCCGTTGGGAAAAATAGTACAACTTAGTACAAAAATTGTACCATAAAGAACAAAGTGTCCCCTCGTATAGCGTGTCTATTTTTGGGGTGATTTTTGTCATATTTTCCCCCAGCGTACTCACTATGCACGTGAAAATCACTTCCGCGCGGAATTTTTCTTTCTGCCCTTTTTCAGCCTGCCCCAAAAATATTTGACAATGTCGTCAAAAAATGGGAAGCCAACTACAACCCCAAGCACAGACCCCACCACACCGGATGTTCGCACAAAGTTGGTGGAGAATCCGAAAAAGTCCACCGCTTCGATCTCGACAAATTGAATGGATACGGCGGAACGGCTTTGTTCCCCGCTGTTGCGGTCTTCAAAGTTCAGGAACAACGAGATGGTACCGCGGAACTTGCCCACATCCTGCGGGCGGATGCTCCAAAAAAAGGTGACTGCCTCTCCCTGCTTCAACGGTTGGTAGGTTGTCCCAGGGGGTTTAACCTCGAACCCGGCGATATCGAACTGCGCCTCGGCAGTGACGTTATGGGTTTGGTACAGGTTCGGGATCTCGATCACCTCCCCTTCCACCACGTTCCCGTCCACCTCGGCTGTCGGCGTGATATTTCCCAGATCATCCACTTCAAGGGTCAGGCGTACCACATCGCTCTCCACCCCCGCCTTGATGCGGCGCGGATATTCGAGAGTCAAGCGGCGGGTTTCGGGGATGGCAGGCTGGGGCCCATCGCCTGAATCTGCCGGGGTTGCAGAACTGAAGGGGGTGGGTGATAAAGATGCTGGTACAGTTGTGGCTGGGTACGCAGTTTTTCCGCAGGAGGAAAATGCAAACACAAACATACAGGCCGTGATGAACAGGAAAAGGCTGCGGGGAGAATTGGGCCTGCGAATCACGCCACAGGCTCCAGATCAATATGAAGCGAAGAAGGCGTTGGGAGCTCCATCTCTTCCGGCGAGATATTCTGAATGCGGGTCTCGCGCGGGTTGGGCATGTATCCCCACAACAACAGGCTAATGGAGATCGTCAAAATGACGGCGGCAAGAACAAGGCGAACCTTTTTCATCGCTGTACTTCTTCGACCTCAATGTACCATTTAACGCGGGTGCCGACGCGGTCACGCAACTGCCAGGCAAGCGCTTTGGGCATATCAATAAATGTCTGGCGGATTTCGTTGATGCGCGAGATCACCAGTTTTTTGTCTTCGTCGTTCAGCGGAATTTCATTTGAATTCAACATCGCCTCCACTTTATCGAGGTTTAGCGATGTGGTTTTGTACAGGCCCCAATCAGCGCTCCCCAATTGGGCGAGGATTTTGAGGTTGATGGTTTCGTTATCACTGTCGCCAGTGGCGTTATTAAATAGAATGGAAGTAAGGTCAAATGCGTCTTTACGGTTAATCTCGAGGATCTGCGCCTTGGACAGGAAAAGTTCGGCCAGCGGAATGGTGACCGGGTCGGCAGAGAGGCGCTCTTCAAGCGGAATTTTGTGACACATCTCGAAGTGTCCGACAAAAATATCCACCTTCATGTCGGTGGCATTGTGGTAATAGATCTGGCGCTGGTCGCCGTTCAATAAGTTAAATTGTTTTTGTCCCGTATAGCCGACCTCCGGCATAAACGCCTCGAATTCACGGCGCTGTTTGAGCGGCACGCAAAAATCGAGGTCGGCAAATTCGCGCTTGAAAAGCGGATGCCGGGCCTTGTTATGAGTTTCCACTGCCAGCCCGCCGATGGCGCGAAGTTGAATTTTTTTTGCGTTCGCGGCTTCCACAAGGCGGTACATTTCCTGCACGAGGTCGATGGGGGATTCCATATTCTGAGTTTACCTGATTTGCTTCATTCATGTAGGCCGCACTGCAAACATGGCCTAGAGAGTCACATCCTTCATCCAGGTGGAGAATTCTGCTGAGTCCATTTTTTCCACCGCCCGGCCCCAGCGTTCGAGCGCCCAGCCCCAGAAATCGAATTCGATGGTGGAGATGTTTGACTGGATGGCCGCCCACAACCCCCAACCCACATCGGACATGATCATGTTAAGTTTCATACGGGCGATCAGGGCGGGAGTGGCTTCGCCAAAATAGGCGGCGCACACTTCCTTGATCTGGTCATCGTTGAACTGCATTTCCTGGCAGGTATTGCCGAGTTCGAAGGTCGGATCGTTGTTGCCGCTGTATTCGTAGTCGATCAGCCAGAGTTGTTTGCCATCGTCGATGTAATTTTCGGCGAGCAGGTCATTGTTGCACGGGACGGTCGCCAGCGGCTTGGCGAACATGGCCTGTTCAATTTCTTTTACTGTGGCCATGCGCTCGGGGTAGCCATCGGGGATCTTGATGCCCCGCTCACGGCACAGGCTGAGGTAATACTCTGTCAGGCGGAACATGTTGAAGTCCGAGTAGAAGCGCGGACCGGCGTGGAGTCGTTTGATGGCTTGAGCCATGCGTGAGGGTTGCCCCGGCCCATTCAGGGAATCCTTCGACATGGTTTTCCCGGCCAGGAACTCAATGATCATGACGTTATGTTCGGGGAAGTAATTTAAAACCTGCGGCGCAACCCCCGCCTTTGCCGCGGCGCTGGTGTTGTGGTATTCATTCGTGCGGTCAATGGCAAGCAACTCGGTGCTTGCACCAGGGACGCGCGCGAAGAATGGTTTGCCGGCCACAGTGATCTTGTAATTGGTGTTGGTCAAGCCGCCCGAAAGCTGTTCAATGGAAACGTCCTGACCTTTCCAATCATCCACTTTGGCGGCGATTTCTTCGATGATGGACATACTTAACTCCACAAAGCAAAAGGTGACAGTCACCTTGCAGGTGACTGTCACCTTTCTTAATTCAACTACTCAACCGGAATTTCGGATGTGACTTTGTCCATATCGATGCCTTCGCTCTTGCGTTTGGATTTGAAGCCGTAGTAGATGGCTGCGGCAATCAGGTAACAAGCGCCAAGGAAGATGATGGAGTTGGTATTGGCAAAACTTATGCCATATAAACCGGGAGGCACACCCGCCGTGTTCAGCCAGGGATCGAAGAACCATTCCACCAGCAGGAAGAGCAGGAAACCACCGAAGATCAGGCCCGCCACGGTGATGAGCGGAATACCCGCCACTTTCATCTTGGCGATGGGCGACGCTTCATAGAGGTCCTTCTTCTTATACGGCAGGATGATGGCGGCGATGGCGGTGCCGAAGTACATGATGGCAATGCCCTGCGTGGCCGCCAGCGTAATGGAGCGGAAGCCTGCAATGTTATAAGCATACAGGGCAGCAACAGCAACAGCGGGCAGGATCATATACAACATGGCATTAACCGGCGTGCCGTTCTTGTTCAATTCGGCGGCCTTTTCGGGGAGCAGGCGGTCAAAGGCGGCAGCGAAGATCACGCGGGTCGAGGAAAGGAAGAGCGTGCCCGCCCAGCCAAACCACCAGGTGCTCATTAGCAGCAACACGACGATCTGAATGAGGCGGTTATCGGTGAGAAAAACCGCCAGCATGGCCGGGTTGGGCCAGACCGGGAGCGGAGGCGCTTCGGTCACATAGCCCCAGGCGTAGTTCCACCAGGCGGCGTTGGCCTGAACGTAGAAATCCCAGCCGATGGTCTTTTGAACGCCGAGGAAGAAAACGATGGCGAGCAGGGTTGTCACACCGAGCGCCCATGCCATGCCGGAGAAGTTGCGCTTGTAATCGGTCGCGCCGCGGACTTCACCGTACAGGGTCGCACCCCAGTTGGGCCACAAGTTAAAGAAGACCAGGTATGGGAGGGTGACCATGATCAAGCCGAAGGTACCGCCAAACAAGGGTGTGGAGGCGAAGGCATCCACACCGGCCTGAGCGGTCGGCTCGTAGAGGCTGCCGGACGTCCCGAAATAAGCGGCGGAGTTGGCATCCAAACCGGCTTTGAATTTTTCAGGAGAGCCGGTGAAGAGCAGGACGATCACGATCAGCAAGCCCAGCATGCCCGCGTAGAAGGAATATTTCTGAACGCGCGCATAGGACTTCATGCCAAGGAAGATCACCAGAGCCACAAAACAAAGTGTAAGCAGGGAGCAGACGAAAAGCGCAGTCCCCTGCCCCGCAAACCACACCGCGGCTGCCTGCATGCCGAACGCGCCCAGCAAGGGCGTGATCACGATCTGACGCAACATATCGCCGTAGATCGGGGTCCACAGCCAGAGCGTGAACCACCAGCCGGTGATGGCAAGGATGAAACCAATACCGCCGCCGAAGACGCGGGTCTGCCAGACGTAGTCCCCGCCGGAGCGCGGCATGACTGCGATCAACGAGGCGTACACCACGACTTCAAAGATGATGAATACTGCGCTGATGATCAACGCGGGAATCATCCCGCCTCCAAAATAATACATCTGGCTGAAGCTATAGAACCCCAATGTCACCAGATTGATGGAGAAGAACGCGTAGATAAACGCGTCGAAGACCGACCATGAACGTACCATGCCGGTCGCCTTACGAACAAACAGGTCACTCATAACAACTCTCCTCTGATTGATGTTGTCTCACACGCAAATGCGTGGTTTAACCAGTTGTCAAAACGTAATTCTCGACCTTGTTCTTTCCTAATTTAATAATGGCTCCAAGCAGCGTGCCCTGCTCATACATGGAACCGGGGTTGATCACCAGTGTCTTGCCGATACGAGTCGAACCGCGGCCTTCATGGATGTGCCCGTGCAGGCTGAGCAAAGGCTGCGTCTTTTCAATCGCCTTGCGCAACGCCGTCGAACCGACGGGGATCATCGAGTTACCGGCCAGCACCGGGCGCAGGTCTTTATCGAGTTCGGGCGCTTCATCCAGACCGGATTTATACGGCGGCACATGGATATTGAAGATGGAGGCCTGCGGATTCTTCAGGCGTGAGATCATCGCCTCATACCGGACTGCGAGTTGATCCTCATCCTCTTCACGGTGCGTGTTCCAGGGCGTGCGGTTGCTCCAGCCGGAGGCAATCATCTCATGGCCGCTTGCCAGGTTCACCACCTCCCCTTCGGCCAGCACCACGGTGCGGCTCTCGCGGATGATGTCATCGACTTCGTCCATATCGTCGTTGCCCGGGCAGCAATAGACCTTCATGCCGGTCCCGGCCAGTTTTTTCTCGGCCAGTTCCATCCACTGCTGGACGACCTTAAGCACTTCCTGCAAAAAGATCGCGCTGACCCTGGCGGGGTCCTTCTCCAATTCCTGGATCTCATCCGGGTCCGTCAGGTAGGGATAATAGCCGCGGCTGCGGACCTTCTTGCGCATGTCCGCCAGTTCGTCTTCATTTGTTATATCAAACACCTGTTCAAGCAAAGTGACACGGTAATTTTGTCCGCCCTGGTGAATAAACGGGACAACCGCCTTGCCCGTCATATCGCCGCCGAGGATCAATTGATCCGCGCCGTAGAACTTCCCCGCATTCAAGAACTTGCTCCAGCAAATATCCGACCCGTGAACGTCTGTGGCAAAAAATATGGTGGTCACATGCAGATCCTTTGGTAATGGAATCACGTGCAGAGGTGGTGCGGTAATTTAAGCGCCGATTATACCCCCCGCATTCGAGTTTGCCAGTCCCGAAGATACAGGCGCTCGAATCCGACTGTGCAGAAATGCACGAAGGCTCTGGACTGGGTTGAACACGACAGCGCCAAACATGAAACGAAAATGGAAGCGATTTCCAAACCTGCTGCGCTATAATCGAACCAGAAAGGCTTTGGCTTGGAGGTCACAATGAAAGTCTTCCTCAGTTCCACTTACACAGACTTGATCGAACATCGCAAAGCCGCGCATGATGCGCTGGAGAAGTTAGGCCTACATGTCATTTGGATGGAAGCCTTTGGCGCCCGCCCTGAAGACTCGACCACTGCTTGTTTGAAGGAAGTGGAAGAAAGTGACCTCTTCATTGGTATTTACGCCCATCGCTACGGACACATCCCCAAAGGCGCGGATATTTCCATCACCGAACAAGAGTTTGACCATGCACAGGAATTAAACAAGCCGATTTATGGGTTTATCGTGGATGAAGATCATGCCTGGTCTCCAAAACATATCGAGCATGACAAGCAAGGTAAACTTGATGCGTTCTTGAAAAAGGTCAAGCAACGCCCAATTGATTTTTTCACCACGCCTGATAATCTGGCGCAAAAAATCGTCTCGTCAATAGGAAGAAAAATCGCTGAACTCAAAGCCGAAGAGGAAGCCGCGCGACAAGCGGATATCAACATCAATGTCAATGGAAATTTTAGCGGCAACCTCACCGTAGGCGACCATAACAATAGCAACATTAACCAATCCTCAACTTCTAATAAACCCACAGGAAATACACTTCCTCAACAAGGCTTTTTCGTCGGGCGCGACAAAGAACGGGAAATCATTCTTTCGGCGCTTTCCCCAGAGTCGCGCACGTGGGGCGCATTGATAGACGGTCCCGGCGGCATCGGGAAATCTGCGCTTGCAATTCACGCCGCGCACAAAGCCGAAGGTTTCGAACGCAAAATCTTCATCACCGCCAAAGTGCGCGAACTGACCGCCGAAGGCGAAACAAAACTGACCGACTTCACCCGCCCGACCTACCTCGCCATGCTGGACGAACTGGGCAAGGAACTGGGCGCAGACGGACTCGAAAAACTCGCCCCCGATGAACGTCCCAACGAACTGCGCCTCGCGCTGGCGGGCAAAAAGGCGCTGATCATCTTCGATAACTTGGAAACCCTGCCCGAAGAAGAGCGCACGCGCCTGTTCCAATTCCTCTCGCGCCTGCCCGAAGGGAACAAAGCCATCGTCACCTCGCGCCGCCGCACCGACGTGGATGCGCGCATCGTGCGCCTCGACCGCCTAGCCCGCGACGAAGCCCTGCAACTCATCGCCGAACTCGCCGCCAAATATCCGCGCCTCGCCCGCGCCACCCCAAAAGAGCGCGAAGACCTGTATGAGATCACGCAGGGCAACCCGCTCTTCATCCGCTGGATCGCGGGTCAGTTGGGGCGTACAGGCTCGCAGTGCCGCACCATCGCCGAAGCCTGCGCCTTCATTGACAAAGCCCCCAAAGGCAACGACCCGCTCGAATACATCTTCGGCGACCTGCTGGAGACCTTCACCCCCGATGAGACAAAAGTCCTCGCCGCGTTGACGTATTTCAGCCTGCCCGCCAAACTCAAGTGGATCGCGGACATGACCGACCTGCCCGAACGCGCCGCCGAAACCGCGCTGGAAGACCTGACCGACCGCTCCATCCTGACATCTGACCTGCCCAAGCAAACCTACTTTTTACCCCCGCTGACAGCGAAATTCATCCGCACGCGCCGCCCCGAAGCCGTGACCCAGACAGGCGACACCCTCACCAACCGCGCCTACGCCCTCGCCATGCAATACGGGGGACAAACCAAATTCGACGGTTTTCCAACGCTGGACGCCGAATGGGATTTCATCTCCGCCGCTCTGCCACGCCTGTTGACAGGCGACAATGACCACCTGCAAACGGTGTGTACCCAACTCTTTCGATTTCTCGATTTCACTGGGCGATGGGATGACCTGATATGGCTCTTTGAACAAGCCGAATCACGCGCCCTCGCTTCCAACAATAAAGAGCGTGCAGGCAGGCGAGCATATGACGCGGGATATGCTTATTACCTCCGCAACCAACCCGCCGAAGTGCTGGCGTGCGCCGCCCGCGCCGCCGAACACTGGCAGGAAAGCACTCCGCGAGACAAAGCGATTGCCATCCGCCTTAGCGGAACTGGTCACAAACTGAACAAAGACTATCCCGCCGCCATCGCTACCTATCGCGAAGCGCTGGAAATCCAACGCTCCATCTCCCCCGAAAGCGACGATTTTGCCATTGTCCTCTGTGCTCTGGCAGACGCAGAACAAGCCAACAAAGACTACCCCGCCGCCGAGCGCGACTACCACGAATCCCTGCGCATTGCGAAGATAATCAACAACGATGAAGGCGTTGCCAATAACACAGGCAACCTGGCATTACTCGCCCTCGACCGCGAGCAGTGGGCAGAAGCCGAGTCCCTCGCCCGCGAAGCCCTCCCGCTGGCAGAAAAAGTCGGGCGGCAGGAGTTGATTGCCAGCGATTGTCACATCCTCGCCAAAGCCCTGCTCAAACAAAACCACGCCGTCGTAGGGGCGGATCGCGATCCGCCCCTACCCGCGCCCCAACGCGACGCACCCCTACGGGAGGCACAATCATTATCCCGCCGCGCCGTCGAGATTTTCACGCGCCTGCGCCAACAAAACAATTTGCAAGAAGCGCAGGAAACGCTGGCGGAGATCGAGAAACTCGTTGGTTGAGTAGGGGACAGTGCTCTTTTGTCGCCGTATCGAAACCAACATAAAATCATGTCGTTGCGAGGGCGCTCTCCCTGGCACCGCCCGCCAGGGCAGGTGTGTTCTTCGCCCGACACTTGCGCTGCACGCCAGTGCAGTGAGCAATCTCCAAATTACAAGGAGGTTACTTCGTCGGGCTGGCCCTCCTCGCAATGACATGCAGAAGCGAAAGACCTACGCATGGAACTGCATGATCACCCAATACAACCCGGCCGAGACCAGCGCGCTGGCGGGGATGGTGATGAACCAGGCCATGACGATCTCCTCGGCCACACTCCAGCGCACCTTGCCAAAACTCTCCGAAGAGCCCACACCGATGATGGCCGAACTCACCACCTGTGAGGTGCTGACCGGCAGCCCCAGGATCGAAGCGCTGAGGATGACGATGCTGGAGGTCATCTGGGTCGAAAAACTATGGATGGGGCGAATCTTATAGAACCGTCCCCCCAGTGTGCGGATCAATTTCCAACCGCCGAGGGCGGTCCCCAGGGCAATGGCCCCGGCGCTCAGGGCGATCACCCACATGGGGACCTTGAAAGAGTCGATATACCCGCCGATCAACAGACTGAGTGTGATGATGCCCATCGTCTTCTGCGCATCGTTCGTGCCGTGGCTGAAGGCCATTCCCAGGGCCGTGACCAACTGTCCGCGTTTGAAGAACTCATTGATATTGGGTGTGGCATTCCGGACTAAAAAATAGATCAGGCGCGTCAGCAGGAATCCACAGGCGAAGCCGAGCAGCGGCGAGGTGAATAGGGCGATGACCACTTTCTCGAGGCCATGCAGTTTAATGGCATCAAAGCCCGCGCCGGCCAGCACCGCCCCAACCATGCCGCCGATCAATGCATGCGACGAACTGCTGGGGATTCCCAGAAACCAGGTCAGCAAATTCCAGACGATGGCGCCGAACAGGCAGGCGATCAACACATCCAGGTTGAGCGCGTCGGACTGCGCCACTTCCTCACCGATGGTGGTTGCCACCGCCACGCCAAAAAGAAAAGGGCCGAAGAAGTTCGCCACTGCGGTCAGTCCCAGGGCCATGTTTGGGCGGAAGGCGCGCGAAGCGATCATCGTCGCCACGATGTTGCTGGAGTCATGCACCCCGTTCAAAAAATCAAAGGTCAGGGCCAGGCCGATCACAATATAAAGTTGCAGAGACATAAGGGCCTGTTAAGTTCTCTTGACAACAATATCTGCGATGACGTTGGCGGCCTCATCGCCGCGGTCGGCCGCATTGGAGAGATGCCGGTAGACCTCACGCTCCTTCAACATCTCCACCACATGGTGGACATCCTCCGGCCCGCTGAACAGGTCCGCCACGGCTTCGCGATAGACGCTCTCGACGCGGTTCTCCAAAGCCTTGGCGCGCTGGGCGTGCCCAATGGCCACGCCGGGGTTCTTCTGCAGCCGCATCACAGCCTGGTGGATCTCCCAGCCCGCATCCTTCAAGAGCGATGCGATACGCACCATATACTTCGTCGGCTGCACCTTGAGGATGCTCATCTCGACCACGGTGGTATCGGCATAATCGACCATGTCGTCAATGGTGCGGGAGAGGGCGAAGATATCCTCACGGTCGAAGGGCGTGACGAAGGTGCGGTTCAACTCGTCGATCAGGATGCGGCGCACTTCGTCCGCTTCTTTTTCCTTCAGCGACAGTTCCTCGGCCGTCTCGGGCAGCGGCGTCTCGAGATACTTTGCCAGCAACTTAAGCCCCTCATAAGTGATGGAGGCCTGATCTACGATCAATTTTTCGAAGACATCTTCCTTGCGTTTGAAGAACCGTAACATGGCACCTCGCTTTTATGGTTGTCAAAATCCCTGCCCCTATGTAGATACTAGCACCCCAGGCGTTAAATCCAGCATGTCAACCCTCCTTATTTTATATGCAAAAATACAGGGAGGCATGCCGCCATTTTTATGCCAGCGATCCCTGCCGAAAATTCATGACATTTGTAACAACCTCAAAATGGGAATTAACTATAAAATAGGCCTGTCATTGGAGACCGAATGGCAACACACAGGGGCACACGCCAGGCTCGCTACCCAAAATTTGACGCACCCTCAAATTTCAGGAGAAAAAATGACCAGGCCCTACCCCCCCGAACCGTTCCGTATCAAAGTTGTCGAGCCCATCCGGCTCATCCCGCGTGAGGCGCGCGAAGCCGCTTTGAAAGAAGCGGGCTACAACCTTTTCCTCATGAAGGCCGAAGACATGTTCGTTGACCTGCTGACCGACTCCGGCACCGGAGCCATGAGCCAGGAGCAATGGGCCGCCATCATGCGCGGCGACGAGTCCTATGCGGGCGCGCGTTCGTATCACCGTCTCAAAGCCGCCGTCGAAGATGTCTTCGGGTTCAAGTATTTCATGCCGACCCATCAAGGCCGCGCCGCTGAGAATATTCTCGCGGCGGTGTTGGTAAAACCCGGTCAATGGGTGCCAAGCAACATGCACTTCGACACCACCGATGCCAACATCCGCGCGCGGCATGGCCGCCCCGCCAACCTCGTCATCGACGAAGCCAGCGACCCCGAGAACCGACATCCCTTCAAGGGCAACATGGATATCAACAAGCTCAAGGCCTTCATCGCAAAGTATGGGCGCGAGCAAATTCCACTCGGCATGATCACCGTCACGAATAATGCCGGGGGCGGTCAGCCAGTTTCGATGGAAAACCTCAAAGCCGTCTCGCAGGTCTATCGCGAGCATGGCATCCCCTTCTTTATTGACTCAGCCCGTTATGCCGAGAATGCCTACTTCATCAAACAACGCGAGCCCGGCTACGAGAACAAGTCGGTCAAGGAGATCGCGCGCGAAATGTACGCGCTGGCCGACGGCATGACCATGTCTGCCAAGAAGGACGCCATCGTCAACATCGGCGGGCTGCTGTGCCTGAACGATGAAACACTCTTTCAAAACCTCAAGAACGAATTGATCCTGCGCGAGGGCTTCCCCACTTATGGTGGGTTGGCCGGGCGTGATCTCGATGCCATGGCAGTGGGACTCTACGAAGGCCTGGATGAAGATTACCTCGCCTACCGGCTTGGGCAAACGGCCTATCTCGCTTCACGCCTGAACGAAAGCGGGATCCCCACCCTTCAGCCGACCGGCGGCCATGGCGTGTACGTCAACGCCGGGGCGATCTTCCCGCACATCCCCAATTACGAATTTCCTGCTCAGGCTTTGGCCGTGGAACTCTACCGCGAAGGCGGCATCCGCGGCGTGGAGATCGGTTCGGTCATGTTTGCCTGCCTCGACCCGGAAGACAACCAATGGCATTACCCCGCGCTCGAACTGCTGCGCCTTGCCATTCCGCGCCGCACGTATACACAGAGTCATCTCGACTATGTGGCCGATTGTCTTGCGGCCATCAAGTCTCGCGCCGATAGAGTGAAGGGCTACAAATTCACATACGCGCCTGAATTGCTGCGCCACTTCACAGCCAGGTTCGAACCGTTGTAGGAAAAGATAAACGATGGACGATGGACCGTGGTCAATGGTCTGTCGTCCATCGTCGCATTTAAAGTACAATCCGCCCAACCTGATCCCCCAGCCAAAGTGAGGTATTCAATGAGCGAACAAAAAGAATTGCTTTACTATACCGATTATCTCGAACTCGATAAAATTCTAAACAGCCAGCATCCCAAAAGCGACCTAAAGACCGACGAGATGTTGTTTATCATCATCCATCAGGCGTACGAACTGTGGTTCAAAATGGTCATCCATGAACTGGATGCGGTGCGCGGAATCTTTTCCGCGGAGAATATCAACGATAATGCCGGAGAAATGAGCCTTGCTGTACATAAATTGAAGCGGGTGGTGAAGATCTTCGAAGTCATCAACCGCCAGGTGGACATCCTCGAAACGATGACGCCGATGGACTTCCTCGAATTCCGCGACCTGCTTGTTCCGTCTTCGGGATTCCAAAGCCTGCAATTCCGCATCATCGAAGCCAAATTGGGGCTGAAGATGGATCAACGTCATAAAGCCAATTACTATAAGAATACCCGTCCGGGTGGATTCAACCAAAGGGATTACGATGCGATCAACGCCGTCGAATCCGAAGCGACGCTCAAGAGTCTGGTCATGAAATGGGCTGAGCGCACCCCTTTTTTCGATGAGGCCTTATGGCGCGATTTCCAATCCCAATTTCCGCTGGAAGAGGGGGAGCAAAAATTCTGGAGCGATTACAAGCAAATTTATAAGAACAGCCTTTCCGGCCCGGTGGAAATGCGCCAGTTCGATGAGTTGGAGCGCATATTTTACAAAGAAGGTCTGGGCGAGTTTTCTGTAGACGCCATGCGTGCTGTTTTGTTCATTATGATGTACCGCAACCTGCCGATCTTCCAACAGCCGTTCGACCTGCTTTCGACCCTGGTCGACATTGACGAAATGCTTTCGCAGTTTCGTTACAAGCACATGCTGATGGCGCGCCGCATGATCGGCGTGCGCATGGGCACCGGCGGCACCAGCGGAGCCGGTTACCTCGAAGGCGCGCTGCGGCAACATTACATCTTCAAGGAACTGACGGAAGTTTCAACCTTTTTGATCGAGCGCAGCCACCTGCCGGGCCTGCCAAAAACCGTGAAAGAGAAAATGAGTTTCAACGCTTAATAAAAAAACGGACGCGCTCGGCGCGTCCGTTTTTTATCAGGGCTTCACTTGTTCCATTGGCGGCAGCGAATGCAGGTACATCCAAATTGCCTGTAACTCAGCGTCGGTCAAACTACCGATCTGTTTGTAGGGCATCAGATCAGAATTCATCGCATGCCCGCCCGGCGTGACGCCCGTCCGCATGGTTTGGATGAATTGTGCTTCCGCCCAAGACCCGAGTTCGCCGCCGGGAGTCAAATTCGGTACAGGCAGAGTGACTGACGGGTCGGGATAAGAACCGCCCGCCAGTTGCTGCCCGTGACAGGCACGGCAGTCACCTGTGGCGACCAGGTAATCGCCATACGCTACTGAGACACCGGCTTCTGGCGCACTGATCTGGTTCTGATGACTTGCGTCCTCCACAGGCAGGTTTCCGAACATGCCCGCACCGACGATGATCTTGCCCAACGCGGTGAATTGCGAACCGTTGGTCTTGCGATCCACCGGCGGAATGGTCTTTAGATAAGCGATCATTGCGCCCAATTCTTCATCACTGATATATTGGAATGCCACCACCGCTGGCATGTAAATGGGTTTGCCTTCCGGGTCAATACCGTGACGGATGGCGTTGACGTAATCCTCGTCCGTGGCGAACTCCTCGGCGATGCCGCCCTCGCCTGAAGTGAGGTTTGCCGAGTCGATCGTTGCCATTGGACCAACCACAGTCCAGCCAATCACTCCGCCCAGATCTTCGGCGTGGCAATCCGCACACAAGGTTTCCACACGGTGTTTCCCATATTCGATGCTTGCCGCATCGGTGGGAATGACAATGCCCGAAGGCGGAAAGTCGTAGGTTTTGGAAAGGCGGGAATTGCCTATTACGAATAGAGCCGCCCCTGCCAGCAGGATCAACCCCAACAGTGAACCAAGCACGACCCCGATCCATTTGAATACTTTTTTCATGTCACATTCTCCTTTGGTGAAAATTCGTAATACAGTCCCGCAGGCTTCGCTAAAATATATTTGACGCGCTACACCGCGTGACGAATTTCTCAACTAACTGCACTGGCAGACATGCTGGCTTTGCCTACTACAAGGAATCCGACTGCGATCAATGCCTGGACGGTCGCCATGACCCAGTGATTGGACACGGACGTATCTGTGAACTGACCATACAGGCTGGTCAGCGCATGCAGGGCGAAGAAAACTGCCAAGCCGAGCGTCACGCTGTCACGCGCCTTCGAAGGTTCTGCGTTCCTCATCAGCCAGGCGATCAAGCCAAGACCGATGTAGGCAACCCCAAGGAATCGCATGGATATGAACGCGAATCCTGAATCATTAACTACCGCGTCGCCCGCTCCTGCGCCTGGCGCCAACAAACTCGACGCCCCTCCAACGATCCCGTAGATCGCCGCGATGATGAACATACCTTTGAGTTTCATTTTTTTTTCCTTTGATGAATTGATCTTAAATTTTCAATTTACAAAACAGGGCGCACTGGATAATCCGATTGACTCTCGAAGTGTTTTTCCAATGCGCTCATCACAGCCAGCGCCACATCTTCACGCCAGTGCCGCGCCGCCACCTGCACGCCCACAGGCAGACCCACACTGCCAGTTTCCACGCGCAGCGCCGCCTGCTCAACGCTGTCGCGGCTGGGTTGACGGTCACTCTCCTCCCCCGCGCGGACTCGTCCCGCCGCGACCACGCCCGCAGGCAAGCCCAGTACGTTGAAGAGGCGGGCGTAACTGTCAAAGTCCAGCAGGTCGGTGGTGCTGCCGTGCAGGACGGCGGGTAAAGATGTCGGGGGGCAAATGATCGCGTCGAAGCCACCCGCTTCGAGGTCCCGCATGAAGCGCAGGCGTTGTTGATTCCGCTCCACGACCAGTTTCCAATATCCTTCCGCAGACCGCATCCCGATCGCCTCAAAGATTCGCAGGAAGCGTTCTTCTCCCGCCGACTTCAAGCGCTTCATAAAAAGTTTTTTCATAAACCCTGGCATTTGCTTGCTGCGGATGATGCCCTTGAGTTGCGGCATGGGCTCGTCGTTGCGCAAGGCGTGGCGCAATGCGGCTCCATCGTCGGACTTAAACACGCTGTAGAACAAGAGTGTGAGTTCGTTCACTGCAGGCGGATTCCATTCGACGACCTGCACGCCCATGCCGCGCAATGCCTCTGCCGCTTCTCTCACCACCCGACGGATGGCGGGCGCGGCTTTGAAATAACCATCATCCTCATACACAGCCACGCGCAGAGATTTGAGATCCACATCGGCAAAATTGCGCCACGGCACAGGCGGAATGGACGGATCGAGCAACTCCTGCCCTGGCGCCGCCAACACGTCCATTGCCAAAGCCAGGTCGGCAACATTGCGCGCCATCGGACCAGGTTGCGGGATGATCACTTCCTGCCCGCGCGGCAGAAGATCAGAGCGGGTATCGAAGTTGGTCAGTCGGAACGCCGTTGGTTTCAAACCCTGAATGCCGCAGAAATGCGCAGGCTCGCGGATGCTCCCACCAAAGTCGCCACCCAACCCGAGGGGCGATCCGCCTGCCGCGATGATGGCGGCTTCTCCGCCACTGCTGCCACCGCAACTGCGTTCGAAATTCCACGGGTTGTTGGTTCTGCCATACAAGGGGTTATCCGATTCGATGAACATCAGCATCTGGGACACATTCGTCTTGCCAAGGATGATCGCGCCTGCTTCGCGCAAGCGCTTTACCAGCGGACCATCCTCTTCTGCGCGATGATTCTTCTGGCTGGATAAGCCCATGGTGGTTGCAGTGCCTTTGACCAAAAACTGTTCCTTGATCGTGATCGGCACCCCGTGCAACGCCCCCAACGCAGCGCCGCGTTTTTGTGCAGAGTCGGCTTCATCCGCCGCCTTGCGCGCCTCATCGAACATCGGCACGACCACCGCATTGATCTTCGGATTAACCGCTTCGATGCGCTCGATGTGCGCGTCCACTGCCTCCCGTGCGGAAAATTTTCCTGCCTTGATTCCCTGGGCGATCTGGGTTGCTGAAAGTTGAACGGTTTCATTCATGAGTGGATTTCCTTTAGGTTGAAATGGAAAAATTGGTTAGCCATTCTGATTGGTTTCTTCAGAAGGTTGTGGCGCTTCGAGCCATTGCTCGAGGTAATTCTTCAATTCATCAAAATTTTTGAATCCGATACGCTGCTCTTTCTGCGACTCCTGCAAACTGAATCGCCAAGCCACACGCTTCCCTTCCGCATCACACTCATCCCAAACCAGCAGAATGAGGTGACGATATACAGGCGGATGTGACTGACAGTGAACAGGCATGGAACTCCAATTCCTTTTGTGTTATTCTTGCCGTCATTGTATAAAGTCATCGTTTAGAAATCATTTATTTTGGAGAGCCGTGTCGCAACTCGAAATTCGCCTGCTCGGCAGTCCCCAAATCCTGCGCGGCGACAAAGCCCTAAACAACTTCATCTCCAACAAGGTGCCTGCCTTGCTGGCATATCTCGCCGTCACGCGCCGTGCGCACAGCCGCGACAAACTCGCCGCGCTGCTCTGGGGCGAGATGTCTGACGCGGACGCGAAAAATAATCTCCGCCAAGCCCTCGCCAACCTGAAAAAATATTTTGAAGAAGAACTGACCATCACCCGCGATACGATCGAGTTCACAGGCGACGCCTTTGTGGACTCACTGGAATTCGACTCCGCCCTCCGTTCCGCTTCTTCTCTTGACCCGCAGCCTGCTGCGGTTATGCTGACAGAGTCCCTGCGCCTGTATCGGGGTGATTTTCTCGAAGGCTTCCACGTCCGCGACGCGCCCGACTTCGAAGACTGGCTGCTTGCTGAACGATCACGATTGCGTGAACTCGCGCTTCAGGCGTTGCACACCCTTACCCACTTCCACACCACGAGCGGACATTTCTCCGAAGCCATCATCTTTGCCACCCGCCTGCTCGCCTTCGACCCGTGGCGCGAAGAAGCACATCGTCAACTCATGCTCCTGCAAGCGCGCACAGGACAGGTCAGCGCAGCCCTGACGCAATATGAAACCTGCAAAAAGATCCTGGAGAAGGAACTCGGCGTCGAACCATCGCTCGAAACGACCGATTTATACGAGCGCATCCGTTCGGCGCGACATTCCGCGCGGCATAACATTCCCGCTTCTGCCACAGAATTCATCGGGCGCGAAAAGGAACTGGCACTGCTCCGTGAAAAACTGGCAAACCCAGCCTGCCGCCTGATCACCCTGACTGGCCTGGGTGGCGCTGGCAAGACTCGTCTTGCACAGGAAGTTGCGCGTTCTTGCGCCGATATGTTCATCAACGGCGCCTGGCTGGTTCCGCTTGCCGCCATCGAGACCGATGGACTCATTTCCGCGATTGCCAATGCCATGGACTTCGCCTTTGGCGCTGGCGACCACAAGAAGCAACTGCTGAATTACCTGCGGCGAAAGGAACTCCTGCTGGTATTGGATAACTTTGAGCACTTGTTGGCTTCGTCCACACTGGTTGCAGATGTTTTGAAATTTGCCCCTGAGGTAAAGATCCTGGTCACCTCACGCGAACGGCTGGACGTGGACGGCGAATGGGTGGTGGAACTCTCCGGGCTGGCTGTCAGCTCAATGGAGGCGAATCAACTATTCGTCCAGAGTGCGAAGCGTACGCGGGCGGAGATTCAATTTGAAGAGCATGATAAATCCGTCATCTCTGATATCTGTCGCCTGGTCGGAGGTCTCCCGCTAGGAATTGAAATCGCGGCGGCATGGATGCCCTTTATGGTACTCACGGACATCAAGGCTGAGATCCAAAAGAGTCTGGATTTTCTCGCTTCCACCCGGAGGGATATCCCCGAGCGTCAACGTAGTTTACGGGCGGTGTTCGAGGCATCCTGGCTGCGGCTGAATAACGAGGAGCAAAAAATATTTGCCGCGCTTTCCGTCTTTTGCGGCGGTTTTACCCGCGAAGCCGGCGAGCGGGTGGCTGGAAATTTTTTATCCCTGCTGGAAAATTCGTTGGTAACCAGGAATGAAGAGCGTTTTGATCTGCACGAGACTCTGCGTCAGTTCGCCAGGGAGAAACTGCATGCGAAGAAAAAAGTATACAACGCCCATGCCGCCTTCTTTGCTGGCTGGGCAATGCAGCAATCAATGACGGGCGAACGCGAGGCTTTCGCCGCCATGAGCCATGAACTTGAGAACATAAAGGCGGCATGGAATTGGTCGGTGGAGCAAAAGAATGTTAAGGCGCTGGCCAGCCTGGCTCCATTTATCAAGAGGTTTCTCGATGTACAAGGACGTTACCGCGAAGGCGTGGAAATCTTTGGGTCAGCCTTGCAGAAGTTGGATGCACCAGACAATGCAAATGAGTTACCCCTCAATGAGAAGGGCCATTTATTGGCAAGGCTGTACATGTATAAAGCCTTGTTTCAGGCAGACCTTGGCCAGCCCGGCGAGACGCTGGCGGTTTTGAACTCCTGCCTCGGCTATTTTCAACGCGACGAGGATGAAACCCAGGTCATGATCTGTTTGAATGCAGTGGGTATTGTGCATCGCTTTTTAGGCCAGGAAGAAAAAGCGGCAGATTATTACCATAAGGAACTCGATCTTTCGCGTCAAACGGGAAATAAAAATGAAGAGGGGGTTGCACTCAATAACCTCGCCCTGACGGCGAATGCCCTTGGAAATTTTCAAGAGGCTGAGCGCCTGCATAGGGAATGCCTCGCGCTGCGCCGGGAGTTGAGCGATTATCCGGGTCTGTCATCGACACTGATCAATTTAGGCGTGGCCTTGTTCAGTCAGGATCTTTTTGATGAAGCCAAGGTTTATCTGGCCGAAGCGATTGAGATATCACGGGAGGTTAACCATACCCGCAATCTGGCTGCTGCGTTTGGAAACCTGGGAGGGATTTATCTAAAAGAGGGCAGATTCGAGGAGGCATTAAACTACTATGTACAAGGGTTGGAGATCCATCGCGGCAATGGCTATCGCTTCGGGATCGCCATTGCGCTCGACAACGTAGGTACAGCCCATTACCACCTCGGCCACAAACAGGAGGCTTTCCATTATCTAAAGCAATCCATTCGTGAAGCCAGGGAAATCAAGGCCGACGTTATTGCCCTGGATGCCCTGGTGTGGCTCGCCTGTTTAGTGGTTGAACGCGGTGAAAAGGATCTGGCGGCAGGTTGGCTGGAGATGATCCACACACACTCACAGACCGACCCGGAGACTCTACAGAACATCGCAAAACTACCTCTCCAATTGACTGAGAAGCGGGATTTGAGTGCTGCCCAACCCGTAAGGCTGGAGGATGTGATAGATGTAGTGCTCTCAAGCCGGTAGGATTATTGCAACGGAACCCACTGCCCTGCTTCCACCTTGAATTCCCAAATCACCCGTGTAGCCGGGTAACAAAGTGGGTCATCAGGTCCGGCGATAACCCTATTGAGAGTGACTGTTCGCGCCTTTATTTCGCCCGCCTCAATGATCACACGGTCTCCAAGATACACGCGCAGACTGCCCCACTATTCTTCCCGCAAAGACTTTCGGATCACCAACTTTAACCCAGACCAGACTTCGGTCACCGCACAGACTTTGACATCCACAAATCCAAGTGGAAGTGCGATTTCACGGATCACATCTTCGGTGATATCCGTGGGAACCTTGGAGGTTCTCTTCGGCCAGGAAACCCAGATGAAACCATCCTGTGCGAGTTCTTTGCGAAGCTCGGAAAGGGCCGCATTTAAGAACATGCTGTCGGTTGCGAAGACATGGGCCGCCTGCACTGGCGAGCGGACGTTTGAGGCCAGCGCCACCCCATCCGGAAGATCGCCCAGCCAGGATTTATATCCCTGCGGCACGTTGATGAGCAGTACATGCAGCGGCGGCCTGATGAAGCCAAGTTTTTTATACAGCGGGGTTCCGGAATATCCAGCATCGGTCATGACAAAATTATACCCAGCATCATCAAACTTTGCGGCAGGGTTGTTTGAGAATCGTTCGCGGCGAAATTAAAACCCAATGGGATATTCCGTTTCAAGTCAAATGACGAGGCGGATTGTCCTATTTCCTGCATGACCTCCATCACTGGCATTTCTACCATCCAATGCTATACTTCTATTTGTGAAATTTTTCACCTAAAGGAATTAACATGACCCAAGAAGACCCAAGAATTTTGGAACTCAGAAAAGTCCGCGCCAAGGCAAAGGAAGGCGGCGGCGAGGAAAGGAACTCGAAACAGCGCGCAAAAGGAAAGCACACAGCGCGTGAGCGCGTAGAGGCCCTGCTGGACCCCGGCACTTTTAATGAGATCGAACCGTTCATCACGCATCAAGGCGATGAACTGGACCTGCTCAAGGATAAATTTTACGGAGACGGTGTGGTCACCGGCTATGGTCAGATCAACGGGCGGACAGTCTATCTTTATTCACAAGACTTCACAATTTACGGCGGCACACTGAGCGAGATGCAATCGCACAAGATCTGCCGCGTGATGGACCTGGCGGTGCGCAATGGCGTGCCTTTTATTTCGCTGATCGATTCCGGCGGCGCACGCATTCAAGAGGGCGTGCGTTCGATGGGCGGTTATGCAGAGATCTTCCGGCGCAACGCGCAATACTCTGGCGTGGTGCCGCAGATCAGCATCATGCTTGGGCCGTGCGCCGGCGGCGCGGCCTACTCCCCTGCCCTGACCGACCTGGTCATCATGGTGGAGAAACAATCATTCATGTTCCTGACCGGGCCGGAGGTCATCAAAGCGGTGACCGGTGAAGTGATCGACGCTGAATCGCTGGGCGGTTCGAGCGTCCACATGGCGGTCAGCGGCGTGGCACATTTGAGCGTGAAGAGCGAAGCGGATGCGCTGGAGATGGCACGCAAGTTCCTTTCGTATCTTCCTTCAAATAATGTGGAGAACCCGCCGTTCGTGCAGCCGCAGGATGATCTGACCCGCATGGACGAAGAACTTAATCACATCATCCCGCTCGAAGCGACTGAGCCTTATATCATGCATCAGGTCATCGAGAAGATCGTGGATGCAGGTTCACTGCTTGAAATTCAACCCGACTGGGCACGCAATGCCATTGTCGGTCTGGCGCGCATCGGCGGGCATAGCGTGGGCATCGTGGCGCAGGAACCCGCCATCATGGCCGGAGTGATCGACATCGACGCGGCCGACAAAATGACGCGCTTCGTGCGCATGTGTGACTGCTTCAATATTCCGCTCGTAACTTTTGTAGACTCTCCCGGCTTTCTGCCGGGCATCGCCCAGGAACATGGCGGCATCATCCGTCACGGCGCGAAGTTGCTGTATGCGTATTCCGAAGCCACCGTGCCGAAGATCTGCATCATCACGCGCAAGGCCTATGGTGGCGCATATGTGGTCATGTCAAGCAAGTATCTCGGCACCGACGTGACCTACGCCTGGCCTTCGGCAGAGATCGCTGTGCTCGGCGCAGAAGGCGCAGTGAACATCCTGTTCAAGAAGCAGATCGAAACCGCTGCCGACCCCGCCTCAGAACGCAAACGCCTCGCCAGCGAATACCGCGAGAAATTCAACAACCCCTACTATGCGGCCTCCACCGGATATGTGGATGACATCATCGAGCCGCGCGAGTCACGCCCGAAGGTCATCGCAGCCCTTTCCGCATTGCGCGATAAATACGCACCCGCCCCGCCAAGAAAGCACGGGAACATCCCGGTGTAACCATGGACAATTTTACACTCTCCCTCCAGATCACCGCCCTCGGCATGGGACTGGTCTTCGGCGCAATTTTATTGCTATGGCTGATGATGGTCGCGCTGACGGCAGTCACTGCGGATAAAGATTCTTCCGCCGAGGAAGCAAGCGCTTCTGACTCACCCGGGCCTGTGACAACATCCCAGGCCGACGCCAAACATCAGATTGCTTTGCTGGCCGTGGCAATGGCCCTGGCGGAACAGGAGCAATCGTCTGCACGGCCGTTGCCCGAGCCGCCGACCGCCCTCGTCTCTGCCTGGCAGCTTGGCATGCGCACCAGCCAACGTTCTGAAAAAGGGAATTTCCGAAGGCATTAGCATGAAATACAAACTCACAGTCAATCAACAAACCTACGAAGTGGAGATCGAGAACATCCATGCGCGGCCTATCCTGGTGCGCGTGGATGGGCAGCCGTTTGAGGTCATGCCAGAAGCGGCGGAACAGGCCGAAGTCAGGAAAGAAGCGGAGCCGAAAATGGAATCAAAGCCTTTTCGACCGGCTCCCGTTCCCAGCCTGGCAACCTCGGCCAACCCCGCCATCAGCGGAAATATTCTCACCGCCCCCCTGCCTGGCACGGTCGTCGGCCTTTTCGTAAAAGCAGGCGACAAAGTGGAGGCGGGTCAGGTGGTGCTGGTGATCGAAGCGATGAAGATGAAGAACAGCATCCGTTCGCTGTACAGCGGCAAGGTCGGCGAAGTGCTGGTCAACGAAGGCCAGAGCGTGGCGCACAAACAGGCGCTCATCAAATTTGCGGACCTGGGCGAGGCCGCGTGGATGTGAGTTTCGATCTGCGGTAGGAATACTATGGACCTGACTTCTTTGCTGCCTGAACTTTTGAAAGGGTTTACCCATTTCACGCCCGGTAATGCGGTGATGATCCTTGCCGCGCTGGTGCTGGTTTACCTCGCTGTCTTTAAAGAAATCGAACCGGTGCTTTTATTACCCATCGGCTTCGGATGTTTGCTGGCAAACATTCCCCTGGCTGGCATGACCGCAGCCGAAGGCATGATGGGCGTATTGTATGATGCCGGCATCAAAACAGAGTTGTTTCCGCTCTTGATCTTCATCGGCGTCGGCGCGATGATCGACTTCAGCCCGCTGCTTTCACAGCCGCGCATGGTGCTGCTCGGCGCGGCGGGACAGTTCGGTATCTTCGGCACGTTGATGCTGGCCATTGTATTGGGGTTCCCTTTGAATCAAGCCGCCTCCATCGGGGTGATCGGCGCCATCGACGGGCCAACCTCCATTTTCGTGGCGACCAAACTCGCGCCGGAGTTGCTCGCACCGATTGCGGTGGCGGCGTATTCGTACATGAGCCTGATCCCCATCATCCAGCCGCCGCTGATGAAACTGCTGACAACAAAAAAAGAGCGCCTGATCCAGATGGACTACGCGCCCAAACCCATCTCCAAACGCACGTTGATCTTCTTCCCGGTGGTGCTGACTTTGGTGGTCGGCCTGCTCGTGCCCGAAGCGACCCCGCTCATTTCGATGCTGATGCTGGGGAACCTGCTCAAGGTCACCGGCGTGGTGGATCGCTTGAGCAATGCCGCGCAGAACGAGATCATCAACATCTCCACGCTCTTCCTCGGTCTTGCCATCGGTTCGACCATGAACGCCGAGGCCTTTTTGAACTTTGATACGGGCAAGATCATGCTGCTGGGTCTGTTCGCCTTTGCGCTCGACACTGTGGCGGGACTGCTCTTCGGAAAGCTGATGTCGTTCGCCAGCGGTGGGAAGATCAACCCGCTGATCGGCGCCGCGGGCATCTCCGCCTTCCCCATGGCCGGTCGGCTTGCAGCCAAGACCGCCAACGATGAGGACCCAAACAACTTCATCTTAATGCACGCCATGGGCGCGAATACGGCCGGTCAATTGGGCAGCGTCATCGCGGGTGGAATTTTGCTGGCGGTGGTGAGCAAGATATTGGGCTTGTAATAAAAGCCAAAAGAGGAAGCGCTTGCATCCTTCCTCTTTTTATTGGCAAATGACAGAATGAGCATTGCTACATGTTGACTTGATTTACGCCCGCTTTCGGCCTGCGCAGTTTTTCCAGCACCTTCGTCACCAGCATGCCGCCGGGGACGGCAAAGACCAGGGTCAGCACCACTGAGAAGATCACCCCGGCTGCCGCAAAGAGACCAATCCAAAGGAAGGAATAGAAGACCGGGTCCGTTTTTACCACCGTACCACTCGCATCCACGCATTGCAATTCATAAGCCGTCGCAGGCTCAGGGTTGCCAAATTCATCCATGGTGGTGGTCGAGTATGTATTTTGTTTTGGCGTTGTCCCATCCGGGCATAACCACTTCCCGGTCAGGTTGATGGATGTTTCACTAAAGGAACTAAAAGTCCCTGCCAGAAAAAAGACCGGCATCACACAACTGCCGATAATCGAAATCAGCAGAAACCAGATCACACATCCCGAGATCGCAGTCGTCTTGACATTATTCATTGGAGATCCTCCATTTTCATTTCCGACAATATACCCGACCCTGCGCCTTTCAAGATATGGCCCATTTCTCCCGATGTTGTACTATAATAGCAAAGTTGTCTGACAAATTGTTCAAGGAGCACCCCATGACAAAAATCGACCTGACCATTCACAAAGACCGCCGCGCCCGCGCCATTCAACGCGCCAAAGAACGCAACATCATCATCCCCACTTACGCTCAAATGAAAGACCCTTCCAAAATTCCCGCCAAAGTGAAAGAGGAATTGAAAGGTATCGGGCTGTGGGATATCCACCCGCGCAACCTATTTCGCATTAACTGGCACAACCAACCCACCGCTTCCGGCGGGACCTATGGCGGAGTCAATTTTCTCGAGCTGCCTTCTTCGCTGACAGGCACCAAGGCCCGCATCATCGCCCTGGTTGGCAAGTGGTTCCCCACCGGCGCGCACAAGGTCGGTGCGGCATTCTCCTGCCTCGTGCCGCGCCTCGTCACCGGTCAGTTCGACCCAACCACGCAGAAAGCCGTCTGGCCTTCCACCGGCAACTACTGCCGTGGAGGCGCCTACGACTCCGCTTTGCTGGCATGCGAATCCATCGCCATTTTGCCCGAAGGCATGTCGAAGGAACGCTTCGAGTGGCTGGAAAAAGTCGCAGGTGAGACCATCAAGACTCCCGGCTCCGAATCGAACGTCAAAGAGATCTTCGACAAGTGCTGGGAACTGCGCAACTCCGGTCAGGACTTGATGATCTTCGACCAGTTCCAGGAAATGGGAAATTACCTCTGGCATTACACCGTCACCGGCCACGCCATGGAAGAGGTCTTCCGTCAGGTTGCAGGCAAGCACGGACGGTATCGCGGCATGGCATCCGCCACCGGCTCCGCGGGCACCATCGCCAGTGGCGACTATATGAAGCAGTTATTCCCCGACAGCAAGATCGTTGCCAGCGAGGCCCTGCAATGCCCGACCCTGCTTGAGAACGGGTTTGGCGCGCATCGCATCGAAGGCATCGGCGACAAGCATGTGCCATGGGTTCACAACACCAAGAACACCGATGTGGTCACCGCCATCGACGATAACGCCGTGGTCAACATCTCGCGCTTGTTCAACGAAGAGAACGGCAAGGCTTATCTGGTCAAGATGGGTGTGCCTGAAGATGTGGTCGCCAAACTCGACCTGCTTGGCTTCTCCGGCATCTCGAACGTGCTCTCCGCCGTCAAGACTGCCAAATACTACGAGATGGGCGAAGACGATATCATGTTCACCATGCTGACCGATTCAATGGAACTCTATCGCTCGCGCCTGCATGAGATGCACCAGGAATTCGGCGAGTACACCGAAGCCAACGCCGCCGCCGACTTTGCCCGTTACCTGCACGGCCAGTCCACCGACAACATGCTCGAACTGCGCTACACCGACCGCCGCCGCGTCCACAACCTCAAGTATTACACCTGGGTCGAACAGCAGGGCAAGACCTACGAAGAGATCCAGCAGCAGTGGTACCAGCCCGATTACTGGACCAGCGTCCAGAAACAGGCCGATGAGATCGATGAGTTGATCGTCGAGTTCAATAAAGAAGTTGGGTTATCGTAATTTCTTGTAGGGGCGGGGTACTCCCGCCCCTACGGTTTTAAACCAACAAACAACAAAACCATCCCCGCCATTTGTATCAAGTGAAAGATCCCGTTGTTATCGAAATACCAGACGATGCCTTTCCCTGCCTTGCCAGTGGCTTGCACAAAAGCCGCAACAATTGTGACGAAAATCCCGGCCACCATCCACCCGGCGCCAGTCAGCGTGCCTGCGAAGAGAAGATACGCGTACGCACCCAGGGCAAATAACATTGCAACCGCTTCATAGGCGATGAAGGTCATGAAGGTGCCTGGCTTCCACAGGGTGAAGAGAAAGAAGCCCAAGCCCACTACAAGCATAAACGGCAAAACCATCCGCGCCGTTGTTTCTCCTCTCAGATCATACAGCGCTCCCACCACGAACAATCCCAATGCCAGCCCCAATGACAAGTTAATGGGCATCCACATGCGGTCGTTCATCCGCGGCGTCATTGCAAAGCCATGCGCCACCGCGCCAATAAAAGATGAAAAAGCCAGCAACCCAAAGGTCCAGGCCCAGACAGATGGTTTGAACCCGGCCCGAGCGGAGAGTTGAAGCGCAGCATAGGCAGAGAGCAACCCCATCAAAATATCTGTGACGGCAGTGACACGTTCATATCGGGATTGGATCAGCATGTTTGAATTCCTTTGGCCAGTTGAAAAATTAAAGCCAGCAAAGAGGCTGCATCGTTCGTGTCCTGGGCCAGTTCCCAGATCATGAATCCGCCCAAGCCTTTTTCCAACCCATCACAGACCTTCCGGCGGATCGTGCCCAGCCCGTTGAAGTAAATGCCATTCACTTCATCAACGTCCGGCGCCGGGGAATAGGCAGCCATGATCTCGGCATAGGTAAAAGAGTGATCGAAGGCAGCCACCTCACGACCATAGAATGGCAGACCCAGGATCAATTTTTCCGGCGGTATGCCCGCATCCAGAAAGGTTTGTACATCCGTAACTGCCTGTTCGAAGGTGGCATGCCGTTCGCCACGGTCATACGACATGATATGTACCCGGTCTGCCGCGGCAAACCCGCCCAACGGAAAGATTGATTCGGCGGGAAGCGCGACACTGACGATCAGCCCATGTTGAGAAAAAGCCGTCTTTACTTCCTTTAGCAATTCAATGTAATTTTCAAACTCTGTATTGTTCTGCGGGAACTCCCAATCAAAATCCACGCCGGAGAGGTGGTGCGCAAGCGCAAAGCCCAGCAGGTTCATTACAAAGGTTTGGCGAGTTTGTGGGTCGGCGGTCATGGCGGCAAAGTCGTCTCCACGTTCCCATCCGCCCACAGTCAAATGCACGCGCAGCCCGCGCTCCTGCAAAGGAGCCAGCGCAAGCCAGGTTTCATCCATCAGGAGTGAAGTATCCAATGTGCCATCGGCGCGCGGCTGGGCGGAAAAATAAATCAGATCGGTTAGATGCTCCGCCCAGGCGGGGTTCAGTTCACGATAGTCGGGGAAGTACCCAATGACCAGAAACTCAGGCGCGGGTTCGGGCGAAACCAAGGCCGTGAGGGTCGAGTCTGGCTCAGGCGTGGCGGGAAGCGCTGTCTCGCCGCCGCAGGAAACTAACAAAAATATCGAGACTATGATGGTAGGAATTTGATATCGTCGCATGTCTGACATTATAATTAAGCCGTGTTGAAATCCACCGACTTGATTCTGGTTTGCCTGTTGCCCGCCCCACGCGACCTGGAAATTGCGCGGCTGTTGGGATGGTACCGCATTCCGCTTCGTACCGCGCCGAAAGTTGTGACTGTGGATTACCTGGCCTTTTACCAACCTGCAACCTTTGGCGGGCACAGCGGACAGATCGAGTTCATCGCCCAGGTGCGCGGGCACGAACTCACCACCCGCGCCGAACTGTTGAAGGACGAGGCAGATCACCCGCACGCCAAAGAGGAATACTACAAGATTCAACTCGGCGGGCTGGAAAAATTGCGCGAGCCCATCCGCACGGATAAATGGAAGCGGCTGACCTTTCTATATTCCACCGGTGAATATTTACTCAACGCCAGGTCTTTGAACGACCTGGTGGTGGAAGGCGAGGAAAGGCATCTGTTATGGAAAAGCCTGCGCGAGCGCGCCGGGCAGGAGCAGGCTTATCAAACCGATCTACCCGAAGCGGATGTCCCGCCTGAAGTCTTGATGGCATTGTTGGGCATTAAGGAATTAAGTGAGGATTACACTGTTTGATAGGTGTCAGGGGCTCCTTGCCCATGAATGGTAGAAGTGATACACTTTAAAGAATGCCAGCCGATTTTTTATTTGTCACCCCTTCCAAAGAACTCGGCGAAACTGTCCGCCGCGCATTGGAAGACACCAATTTCTACCGGGTCCACGTTGTCAATAACAAGGCGGCAGCTGTGGTCCGCGCGGACGAGGTCGGTCTTCCGCTCGCCATGTTGGATTATGCGCTCGGCAATGAATGGGTGCGCGACGTTGGCATCGCCCTGCGGACCGTCAGCGCAGGTATTAACCTTATTATTTTATGTAATGACCAGGACGTCCCCCCGCCCTTCGATGATTTGCGACCCTGGATCCTTGTACGCAAGCCTTTCAGAATGGCAGAATTTATGAATGCGATCAGTCAACCTCAACCGAAGCCTTCCGTCAGCCCGCAACCTCCCCAGCAGCCTTCCACTGCCACGTTAATGCCGTGGCTCAGCGATGCGAACAAGGCGGCCCAGCACCTGACACGCCTGACGCTGGAATCTTCCGCGCAGGCAGCGTTGATTACCCGCAGAAACGACTTGTGGGCTTATGCAGGCGGACTCTCACAGAATGCCGCTAAGGAAGTGGCGCAGACTGTCACCCGCAATTGGGATGGGCAGAAAGGTTCAGACCTGCTGCGGTTTATCCGCCTTGAAAGCACCAAGGCCGAGCACATGCTGTACGCCACGCGCCTGACCTCCGAAACCGTGCTGGCGCTTGTCTTCGATGCGGAAACGCCCTTTAGCACCATCCGCTCACAGGCCAGCCAGCTGGTCACCGATTTCAGCACCGACCGCCCTGATATAAAGCCTGCAGAATCGCAGCGCACCGGCCTGCGTGAGCCAGTCGAAGAGACGGACGTCAACATCCCCCCGATCTCGAACATCATCTCGGATATCCCCGCACCCAATCCGGAGCCGCCGTCTACGCACGACTTCAAACTTCCGGCAGAGAAAAAACAATTCGACCCGAACCAGACGCGCATCTCGGAATCGTTCTCCAACGCTTCGGTCTTCAGCCGCGACCCCTCCCCCGCCATCCCGAGGAACCAACTTCCGCCGGTGAGCCCTGTCCGGGAGCAGGAGCAAAGCGAAGCGCCTTCCATCTTTGGTGAAGTGGATGTAACCGCTCCTTCGCGCATCAAACAGCGGCCGGAGACTCCCATTGCCCGACCACACGGCGAAACGGATGTGACCCGCGAAGGACCTACCACCGAGGCTGCCAAAAAACTTGTCGTCGAGCCGATCACCGCCGGGATGTATCACCTGACCTATGCCTGCCTGCTCGTGCCACGCTTCACGTCCCATTACATCACCGGGGACCTTTCGGAGCAGGTCAGCGAATGGCTGCCGAACATCTGCATTGCCTTTGGCTGGCGGTTGGAATATCTGGCGGTGCGGCCGGAGTATTTGCAGTGGGTGGTGAATGTGCAACCCAGCACATCCCCCGGCTACTTGATGCGAATCATACGCCAGCAGACTTCAGAAAAGATATTTAGCGAATTCCCGCGCATGAAGAAGGAAAATCCATCCGGCGATTTTTGGGCGCCTGGGTATTTGATCATGGGCGGATCGCAGCCCCACCCGCCGCAGCTGGTGCGCGATTACATCCGCCAGACCCGCACACGGCAGGGACAGGAACCGCCCCCACCGTTGAGGAATTAAATGATGAAAGCCCTGACATAATGTCAGGGCTTTTGATTGAATATAAGCAGCCCTTCTAAAGTTGTTTGTCTGTCAAGGTTGCATAAATCAGGGAATGGAGATGATAAGAGTATTATTTGGCTGAGAAATCAATTTTACGTCGATCTTATTTCCTTGCCATAGGGCAATAAAGGCTTATCCGCAACGTGCATTTGCATGGCATCTATCTCTTCAAAATGGAAAATAGGGGAAAGCCAAATTATATCGTCCTTGATCAAATCAAAATATTTTTGATTTCGGCTAAATAATGGCAAATAAAATACTCTTGAATTCTGCAGGCGTCCCCTAAGAAATTGAAGCGCTTGCGAAACTGTAGTGCCTGAAGCCACAATATCATCAACAAGCAAAATATCAACCTGTTCTTTCGCTTTTGGGATACAACAATTAATACTTTGAATTAAGATATCGTTTATTGAGTTATCAAAGTATTTTCCTTCCTTGTTAAGTCGGTCGGCCCACAATGAAAGTATCGGGATGCCTCGAAACAATTCACGTCCGAGTAGATCTGCGTACATCAAGCCCCCATTTGAAATACCCAGGATAACATCTGGCACATATCTACCATCTTGAAAATTATCACGAAGTTTTCCAACTACCCGCTGGAGTCTCTCCCAATAATCTGTCCAACTCATTGTCCTTGATGAAGTAGGTTCTTCTACCCCTTCTTTTATTGCCCCAGGGATTTCTACGACCAGTCTGGGAAAAACTTCAAATACCAAACTATCCGAAGGTGCGGGGCGTTGAGAATAAACGACTTTTATTGTTTCAGAAATTTCTGTAATTGCTTTTGCAGGGCCGGTAAACAATGGGGAATATTCAACATATCTGTAGTTGGTAATATCAAAAGGAATATTGGTATCGGCTTGTTTCAGCAAAATCGTTGTTGATTTCCTTAAGCCATATCGAATACCCAACTCAAGGAACACATTTGGATTCTGTCCAGTTACATCAACAATACATAAATCTGATAAGGCTACATGCTTAACGATATCTCTTGTAATCGCGCCAGGGTTTCGGTTATCGGTTTCTCGAATTGGTTTAATATTTTCCCCAAAGACCTTCTGAAGGGCTGGAATAATAATCCCACTATATATAAAGTCGGATTCCTCTCTGCCGCCTTTATATTCACCATGATTACCTGATGGCATCATCACGAAACATGATTTAATATCGCTATTCATCAATACGCTCCTTTTAAACAAAGGAGGGCAAATTGCAATCTCTCAAGTATTTATAAGGCAAAATTCGCACAATAATTGATATCCATCGTGCAAATCAAAAACGCCCTCTTTTCTTTAATTATTATACGATCTCCAAATCAAAAGTCAATCCGGTTATTTCCTGAAACATAAGTTCTATCTATTAAAACGCGGGGTATAATCTCCTCCACCTCATTTACAGATCACCTGTTTCAAAAAACTGGATATTAAACATGCCCCCTACCCTTTATCTGATTGATGGACATGCCCTGGCCTACCGCATGTACTTTGCCCTCACCGCCGGCGGCGGGAACAACTCGCGTTGGCAGACCTCGAAGGGCGAACCGACCGCAGGCGTGTATGGCTTCGCGCGCGAACTTGTGCGTGTGCTGGAGCAGGAGAAGCCCGAATACCTGGCCGTGGCCTTCGACGTGGGCAAGACCTTCCGCGATGAGATCTTTCCGGAGTACAAAGGAACGCGCGAAAAGATGCCCGATGACCTGCGCGTGCAGATCGGACGCATCCGCGAAATGGTGGATGCCTTCCACATTCCGCGCCTCGAGATGGATGGTTACGAAGCCGACGATGTGCTCGGCACCGTGGCGCGCATCGCGGCGGATGAGGGGCTGGGCGTCAAGATCATCACCGGCGACCGCGACCTGCTGCAACTGGTCAACGAGCGCACCGCCGTCTACCTGGCAGGCGACGATCAGACGTATATCACTGACGAGGATGTCATCCGCAAGTTGGGCGTGAAGCCAAATCAAGTGGTGGATTACAAGGCCATCGTCGGCGACACCTCGGATAACATTCCCGGCGTAAAGGGTGTGGGCGAAAAGACCGCAATCGCGTTGATCGAAAAGTTTGGAACGCTGGACGCCATCTATGCCAGCCTCGATCAGGTCGAGACGCGCTGGCGGGGAAAGCTCGAGGCGAGTAAAGAGTCTGCGTATATGAGTCAGGCCCTGGCGCGGATCGAGACGAATCTCAAACTCAAGTTCCACCTTGAAGACGCGAAGGTCAAGCCCTTCGATGGCTCGCAACTCGAAGCCTTTTTCAAGGAGATGGAATTCCGCACCCTGCTGAGCAAGGTCCCGGCCATCAGCGGCGGAACGTTGGAAGCCTCCGCGCCAAAAACCGGCAAAACCAAAAACGGGCAAATGACCATGTTCGCCAATGACCCGCAGCCGGTGGTCATGGAGATCAAGAAATCCAACATCGAAGTCGTGGTAATTGATACTGAAGAGAAGTTAAGCGAGCTTGTAAACGAACTTGGCCAGTCGAAGGCCATCGCTTTCGACACCGAAACGACCGACACCGAGGAAATGAAAGCGGACCTTGTCGGTATTTCGCTGGCGGTAAAGGAAGGCACCGGCTATTACATTCCGGTCGGCCACACCGGCGGCAACAACCTCGCGATCCAGAAAGTCATCGAAGCGCTCACGCCCCCGATGACAGACCCGAAGATCGGCAAGGTGGCGCACAATGCCAAATATGATTTCATTGTGCTGGCGCGCCACGGCCTGACCGTTGCGCCGTTGACCTTTGATACCATGCTGGCCGAATTCATCGTCGATCCGTCTTCGCGTCATCTCGGTTTGAAGAACCTGTCGGAGCTTCGTCTGGGCGAAGAGATGATCCACATCGAAGAACTGATCGGCAAGGGTAAAAAGCAGATCAGCATGGCCGAGGTTGCAGTTGAGACGGTTGCCAACTACGCCGCCGCCGATGCAGAGAGCACGCTGCGGCTGATGTCCATCGAAGAGAAGGAATTGGAAAAGGTCGGCGGGCGCAGCATTCTCGACGAGATCGACATGCCATTGACGGCTGTTCTCGCAAAAATGGAAATGACCGGCGCGCGCATCGACACGGAATTTTTCGGCGCCATGTCCAGGGATCTGGCGGCACGGCTGGCGGAGATCGAAAAAGAGATCTTCGGCCATGTCGGCAAGACCTTTAACATCAACTCACCGCAACAACTCTCGGATGTGTTGTTCAATCACCTGCGCCTCGAACCACCCGACAAGGGGCGCAAGACGGCCACAGGCTTTTACTCCACCTCGGCGGATGTGCTCGAAGCCCTGCGCGGGAAACATCCCGTGTTGGATTTCATCCTCGAACACCGCGAACTCTCCAAACTAAAATCCACGTATGTGGATGCCTTACCCGCCGCGGTGGACGCAAACACCGGAAGGGTTCACACCTCTTACAGCCAGATCGGCGCAGTAACAGGCAGGCTCTCATCCAATAACCCAAACTTGCAAAACATCCCCATCCGCACCGAAACGGGACGGCGGGTGCGCAACGGCTTCATCGCCGACAAAGGCAACCTGCTGCTCTCGGTCGATTACTCGCAGATCGAACTGCGCATCGTGGCGCACATGGCACAGGATGAGTCCATGTTGGCGGCTTTCCGCGCGGGGGAAGACATCCATGCCACCACTGCGGCAGCCGTGTACGATATTCCGCTGGAAGATGTCAGCAAGGATATGCGCCGCCACGCCAAGGCCATTAACTTCGGCTTGATCTACGGCATGTCCGCTTTTGGGCTGATGCATTCAACCGGGCTGACTCTGGCCGAATCTGAAGATTTCGTCAAAGCCTATTTCAGAAAATTCCCCGGCGTCAAAAAATATCTCGATGGCATTCGGCGGCAGGCCGCTGAGATCGGGTACGTCGAAACCCTGCTTGGGCGGCGGCGATACTTCCCGGCCTTGCAGACCAAGGCTCCGGTCCAGGTCAAGAACCGCGAAGAGCGCGAAGCCATCAATGCCCCCATTCAGGGCACGGCAGCAGACATCATGAAGATCGCCATGTTGAAAATTCCCCCGGCCTTGAAGGCAGCAAACCTCAACGCCAGGATGCTTTTGCAAGTGCATGATGAACTGGTATTGGAAGTTCCCCAAAGGGAGATCAACGCCACCGCCAGGGTCGTGCAGGATACGATGGCGGGCGCATACCCCATGAGCATTCCGCTTGAGACGGAGGCACGCGCGGGCGTCAGTTGGGGTGAGATGACAGTACTAAAGTAATCAACCATTTCGCCTGATGCTCCAACAGGAGAAGGTTATAATACCGTATCTGTTTCAAGAAAAAAGGCGCGCGAAAGTACAATAAGCCACTATGCCCGGTAGAGACGATATCTTTCAAAAAGCAATGAACGAGGGACACTCCGCAGCCTGGGACCAGGAATGGGAAAAGGCGGTCAATGCCTATCGCCGCGCGTTGGAGGAATTTCCCGATCACCCCAAGGCGCTCAACAGCCTGGGGCTGGCGCTTTATCAGTTGAACCGCGTCGACGAAGCGCTGCAAATTTACAAACACGCCGCCAAGATCTCATCGGACGACCCCGCCCCCATCGAAAAGGTGGCCAAACTTTCCGAACGCACCGGCGATCTCAAAACAGCCATGGATGCAGCCATCCGCGCAGGCGATCTCTTCCTCAAACAACGCGATACCGAAAAAGCCATTGAAAATTGGGTGCATGTCACCAGCATCAACCCCGAGAACGCCATCGCACACTCCCGCCTCGCGCAGGTACATGAACGCCTCGGCCATATCCAACAATCTGTCATGGAATATCTGGCGCTTGCCAGCATCATTCAGCGCGCGGGCAATGCCGAGAAAACACTTGAGATGGTCACCAAGGCCCAATCCCTGCTGCCCAACAGTGCAGAAGTTAAACAGGCATTGACCTCACTCAAGATGGGACAACTCCTCCCCAAGCCGATCCGCGGCAAGGGCGGGACGGGGCCCATCCTCATGGCGCAGGTGAAGCAACTGCAGCAGCCGCAACAAACCGCTTCAGGGCTGGACCCGATCGCGGAGGCCCGTCAAAAGGCATTGACCAAGCTGGCAGAGACTCTTTTCGACTACACCGATGACAGCCCCGCCGCCCAGGAACGCCGCGGCCTGACCGCCATCATGAAGGGCACCACCGGGCAACTCTCGCTGCAGCAATCCGAACAGACCAAAGTCATCCTGCATCTCGGCCAGGCCATTGACGCCCAATCCAAGGGAAACGATACTCAGGCCGTCGAAGAGATGGAAAACGCCGTCGAGGCGGGCTTCACACATCCGGCCTTGTATTTCAACCTGGGATACATGCGCTATACGGGCGAACGCTACGAAACAGCCCAGCGCTTTTTACAAAACGCCATTAAGCACAACGACTATGCCCTGGGTACCCGCCTGCTGCTGGGTCAGATGTACCTGAAAAAAGGGGCCATCCACGAAGCCTCGATGGAATTTCTGGAGGCGCTCAAACTTGCCGATGGGATGACCGTTCCGGCCGAACAGGCGGATGATCTCCGCCAGCAATATGAGCCGATCCTTGAAGCCAATCAGAGCGAGACCAACGAGAGCGCCCTGCGAAAAATATGCGAGAACATTCAGGGGCTTTTGCTGCGGCCCGACTGGCGCGAGCAGATGTACAAGACCCGCGACCAGATGCCCAAGCAGGAGGGCAGTCTGCTCTCGCCGTTGGCCGATGTCATCCTGCAGGCCCAGTCCAGTTCGGTGCTTGAGTCGATGAACCGCATCAACCAGCTGGCACGCATGGGCAGCCTGCGCTCGGCCATGGATGAAGCCTACGATGCCATCCAGCAGGCCCCCACTTACCTGCCGCTTCATACCTTGATGGGCGACCTGCTCGTACAGGATGAGCGCGCCCAGGATGCCATCATCAAATACGGCGTGGTGGCGCACGCCTACAGTGTGCGCGGAGAAGTGCAGCAGGCCACAAAACTCTTCCGACGCATCCTGCAGATCTCTCCCATGGATATGGGCGCGCGCAACCGCCTGATCGAACAGTTGACGGCGCGCGGTCAGACCGACGACGCCATCAACGAATACCTGGAATTGGCCGCCATCTACTACCGCCTCGCCGATCTCGATACGGCCCGCAAGACCTATACCGCCGCGCTGCGTATCGTCCAGCAGGGCAATGCCAGCCGCGATTGGAACACCCATATCCTTCAGCGCATGGCCGACATCGACATGCAGCGCCTCGACTGGAAACAAGCCCTGCGCGTCTATGAACAGATCCGCACCCTTGCGCCCGATGATGATGCCGCCCGTAAACAGCTGATCGAATTGAACCTGCGCATGGGCCAGATCGACAAAGCCATGACCGAACTCGAAAGTTACCTGACCTATCTCGAAGGCCAGAACAAGAATGACCTCGCGCTCAACTTCCTCGACGAATTGGTACGGGACCATCCCGCGCTGCCGGAACTCAAGCGCACCCAGGCCGCCCTGCTCCACCGCTCCGGGCGGGCGGGCGAAGCCATTGCTCTGCTCGATGCATTGGGGGATGTGCTGATGCAATCCGGCGACAGGCAGGGCGCCATGGAGGTGATCAACCAGATCGTGCTGATGAACCCGCCCAATTTGGAAGATTACCGGACGCTGCTCACACAAATGCGGACCGGCCTCGGCAATCTATAATTCTTGAAAGTACCCAAAAGTCTCGGAGGCAAGCCTTCGGGACTTTTTAAACTGTTAGAATCAACGCACATGACCCGCTGGCTTGACCCTGCCCCCGTCGAAATTCCCGCTTCATTCTCAGGCTTTGACCTGCATCCCCTCGTCGTACAGACTCTGCTGCGGAGGGGCATCCATCGTCCCCAAGAGATCGAAGCGTTCCTTCACCCCGAAACGACTCCCCCTGCCCCATTTCCAGAAATTGAGAACGCGGTCATGCTCGTACGCGCGGCACTCCAACGCGGAGAAAGAATCTGTGTGTGGGGCGACTTCGATGTGGATGGCCAGACCTCCACGGCCCTGCTGGTGCAAACCCTGCGCACGCTGCAAGCGGACGTTTCCTATTACATCCCTGTGCGCGGCAAAGAAAGCCACGGTGTGCATATCGATTCGCTCAAACCGCTGATCGACAACGGCGCCCAAGTGTTGCTGACCTGTGACACCGGCATCACCGCGCACGAGGCTGTGGATTATGCCAACTCACGCGGCGTGACCGTCATCATCACCGACCATCATGACCCCGGCGAAACCCTGCCAGCTGCCCGGGCCATCCTCAACCCCAAGCTATTGCCTGAAGATCATCCGCTGCGGAATTTGGCCGGGGTTGGGGTTGCCTATAAATTGGCGGAGGCACTGCTTGAAACCCAGCCAGAGAAAGTTGCATTGCTCGACCTTGTCGCGCTCGGCCTGATCGCCGATGTGGCCGTTCTGCAAAAAGAAACCCGCGCCCTGGCCAAACTGGGCATCACCCAGTTACGCACGACCCAGCGCCTCGGCCTGAACGTGATGGCCGAACTCGCAGGCGCGGCGCTCGACACGCTCAACGAAGAGACTATCGGATTCACTTTTGCCCCGCGGCTGAACGCGCTGGGAAGGTTGGGCGATGCCAACCCGGCGGTGGAATTGCTCATCACCGGCGATGCGGCCCGGGCGCGCGTGCTCGCCGCGCAGATCGAAGGCTTGAACGCCCAGCGCCGGTTGCTCACCCGGCAGGTGCATGAAGCGGCGGAGGCGTTGCTGCATGCAGAGCCAGACCTGCTCAACCAGGCGGCCATTGTGCTGGCCCACCCCAACTGGCCCGGCGGCGTGGTGGGCATTGCCGCCAACAAACTGGTCGAGCGCTACCACAAACCCGCCCTGCTGTTCACCGAATCAGACGAAGGCATCCTGCGCGGCTCGGCGCGCTCCATCGAAGGGTTGCACATCACCGAAGCCATCGCCACACAAAAAGACCTGCTGCTCGGCTTCGGCGGACATCCCATGGCGGCGGGCATGTCGCTGCACAAAGAGAACCTGACTGCCTTCCGCAAGGGACTTGGAAAGGCCATCGAAGGACAATTGGGCAGCGTGGTCTTTGAAGAGCCCGCGCTGCAGATTGACGCCTGGCTGGGTCTCTCCGACCTGAACCTCGGCCTCGCCGACAGTTTGGAACTGCTGGCGCCGTTCGGAGCGGGCAACCCCGAACTGACTCTGGCGACTCGCAACCTTACACTAAAATCCGTGCGGGAGATCGGAAAGACAAAGGAACACCTGCGCCTGAATGTGGAAGATGTACAGGGAGAGGTCGCCAGCTTCCTGTGGTGGGGCGGCGCGGGCGGTGACCTGCCCCCCACGGATGCGAAGTTTGACATTGCCTATTCACTGCGCGCAAGTTCCTACCGTGGACAGCGCCAGGTTACGCTGCAATTTCAGGGTTTTCGCATCACCGGGGAGAGACCCGCTGAGGTTAAGAACACACGGCTGGAGATCCGCGATATGCGTTTGCAGTCTGCGACATTGAACTTGCAGCCTTCCACTTTGATCTGGGCCGAGGGAGCCGACCGGTCTGCCGGAAAAACGCGCAACGAACTTCATCCTGCCGAAGAGTTGACCATTTACACGGCGCCGCCCTCCCCGGCGGAATTGAAGAAGGCGCTGGAGATCGTCCAACCCAGGGTGGTATATGTCTTTGCCCTTCTGCCCGCCGAGGAAACACCGGAAGAGTTCCTCACACACCTGGCAGGTTTGTGCAAGTTCGTGCTCAACCAGCGGCGCGGCGAAACCACCATGGCGGAACTTGCCGCTGCCATGGCGGCGCGGGATGCGGCAGTGCATCTCGGGTTGGAGTGGCTGGGGGCGGGCGGGCAACTTTCAGTGAGGGTCGAAGCGGGGCAGGTCTTTCTTTCCAAAACGCCGCAGGAAAAGAATCCATACCTGCAAGCCGAATTGTTCCAGGCGCTCAAGGGAGTGTTGGGCGAGACGGCCGCCTATCGCAAATATCTGGCCACGGCCCAGCCCCTTTATTTTTAATGGGCGGCCTGCGCAAGACAGGAGCATCATGGAATCCATGTCACAATCGAAAAACAACGTCACCGGCCAGCCGGATGACCCACTCTTCAAGCTGGCCTTCGAGCAGCATGGCATGGTCATGCTGCTGATCGACCCGGCTTCAAAGGTTGTCTTGGAGGCCAATCAATCGGCGGCGGATTTTTACGGGTATTCCAGGCAGGAATTACAAGATATGCCGCTCGGCCAAATTTATTTACAAGCGCTGGATGAAGGCCAGGCGGGGAAAAAACTCCATGCTGTTCCGCATCGAATGTCCGATGGGAAGGTCCGCACGGTGGAGATCCACACCAGCGCCATTGCATGGAACGGGCGGGAGGTTTTATTCTCGGTCATCCACGATATCACCGAGCGCGAACAGGCGCAGGAAAAAGTGCGCGAAAGCGAAGACCGCCTCTCGACCATTTTCAATAACAGCCCGGTTTCCATCGCAGTCACACACATGAGCTACCAGCGCTTCATCGAGGTCAACCCGGCTTTTGAGGTCATTACCGGTTACCCGGTGCTGGAGATCATCGGCCGCTCACCCGGTGAACTGGGGCTGTGGGTCGACCCGGAACGGCGGGTTGATTTCCTGCAAACCATCATGGCGCAGGGTTATTGCCACGAGTTTGAATACCGGCTGCGGCGCAAAGACGGGCAGGTTCGCACGCTGCTGCTCTCAGCCGAGTTGATCAATTTGAATGGGGAGGCCTGCGTGTTGAGCATCGGCCAGGACATCACGGAACGCAAAGAGATGGAACACGAACTGCGGCAAGCCAAGGCTTCACTGGAAGAGGCCTTGCTGCGCGAGCAGGCGCTGGCCCAGACCGACAGCCTGACGAGCATCCATAACCGCCGCCATTTATTCGAACTGGCGGAACGGGAATTGGCTGTCGCCACCCGCTACAAACACCCTCTGGCCGTGATCCTGTTCGACATCGACCACTTCAAGTCGGTCAACGATGCGTTCGGGCATGCCACCGGCGATTTGGCTCTTATCCGGGTCACGCAGGCGGCTAAAAATGAATTACGCAACGCCGATGTGATCGGCAGGTATGGCGGCGAAGAATTCATCCTGCTGCTGCCGATGACCAGCGCGCAACAGGCGCAGGCCCTGGCGGAGCGCATTCGCAAACAGGTGGAGGCAGTGCGCATCGCCTCTGAAAAAGGGGAAGTCTGCGTGACTCTCAGCATGGGCATTGTGGAAGTCCGCCATGCAGTGGAACAAGAATCGGTGGAGGATATCTTCCGCCGCGCCGATGTGGCCATGTATGCCGCCAAATCAGCCGGGCGGAATCGGGTCGTGGTTCTATAACCTCCTTTCAGAATTAAGGAGGAAAGTCCTGTTTCATCTGCATATAAAATCATTATAATAAGGGTTGCTCAAGGGAGAACGAACAATGGCCGAACGCGCGCGGCCTGTTCATGAGGCGTCTGTCTGATTCTGAAGGTTCATTCTTTTCAGTCCGCCGCCTCCTGGAATAAGGAGCAATTCGTGTCTGATTCTAACAAGCACAACAGCAGCAGCAAGCCAAAGGGTCAACGGACTCCTCGCAAGGTCAAAGGTCGGGCGGAGCAAGCCTTGCTGGAAATGGAGGAAAAATACCTTACCCTGTTTGAGGCTATTCCACAGGGAGCCATATATTTTGACTCAAATGGCAGAATCCTTTCTGCCAACCCTGCCGCCCGGAACATGCTTAAGTTAAATTTTGAACAGATCCAAGGGAAGGGCTATCTCAATCCGGAATGGAAATTAATGAGGGAGGATGGCTCTGAACTACCGGGGGAAGAGCACCCTGTCAACCTGGCGCTGCGAACCGGGCGTCGCATCGAGGCGTTTGTCCTCGTGATGCACAACCCCTTCTCTCAATTCCATCAATGGCTGTCCATCAATGCCTATCCGCTTTTCCGCAACGGTGCAAAGGAACCCCACGGGGTCATCTCGACATTCGAAGACATCACGAATATTAAAACCACAGAGACGTCGCTGAGGGAGAATGAGGTCAAGTACAGGCAGTTCCTTCATCAAAGCAGCGAGGGGATTGCCCTGCTGGATGAAAGTGGGCGTGTAATTGAATGGAACGCCGCGCTCGAAAAATTGACGGGCATCCTCTATCCACAGGCGTTGGGCCAGCACTTTATGGACATCCAGTTGAAGCTGGCGTCCAGCCCGGTAACAGCCGAGATGCACGAACGTCAAAAACGGGAAACGGAGGCGGCGCTTCAAACCGGGCAGGCCCAATTTTTGAACACGATCCTTGAAGTGCCATTCAGGCATTTAAACGGGGAGATACGCACTATCCATCAGTTGACGTTCCCGATCAAAACCGGCAAGGGCTTCCAGATCGGCCTACTCGCGCACGACATCAGCGAGCGTAAAGCAGCGGAGGAAAAACTCCGATCCAGCGAAGCGCGCCTTTCGGCCATATTCCAGAGCAGCCCGGCTGCCATCACCCTTAGCAATACCAGGGATAATACCCTGCTGGATATCAACGATGCCTTTGTAAATTTATTCGGGTACACCAAAGAGGAAGCCGTGGGCCAAACTTTGGGCAGCCTGAATATGTGGGTGGACCTGGAAGACCTGCAAAAAAACCTGCGCCCCCTAAGCGCTGAAACATCCCTGCGAGATTTGGGTGTGAAACTGCGTTCGAAGGATGGGAGCATTCATGATGTTTTGCTCTCATCCGAGATCATTAGTTCCACTCTTCGCATCACCCTCGGGCATGACATCACCGAGCGCAAACAAGTTGAAAACCGAATGGCGGCCATGGCCTTGCGTTACCAGACCCTGCTCGAAACTTCCACCGATGGCATCCACATTCTGAACAGCCAGGGAGATGTGGTCGAAGCCAACAGCGCTTTTTGTGAAATGCTGGGGTACACGCAAGAAGAAGTATTGAAATTAAATGTGGCCGACTGGGATGTGCTCTGGTCCCGGGAAGAGCTGCTGGAAAAAATCAAGGTGCTCATCGATCAACCGGATCTATTCGAAACAGTTCATCGTCGCAAGGATGGCTCCTACCTCCATATAGAGATTAGCGCGGTCGGCGTTCGCCTGGGCGGCCAAAACTATTTGTATGCCGCTGCGCGCGACATCACCGAACGCAAACGGGCGGAGGAAGCCCTGCGCGAGAGCGAAGCCCGCTGGCAATTCGCGCTGGAAGGCGCAGGCGACGGGGTCTGGGATTGGAATGCCCAAACGAATCAGGTTTTTTATTCGGACCAATGGAAGGCCATGCTCGGCTTTGAACCGCATGAGATCGGCAACGTGCTCAGCGAATGGGATCAACGCATCCACCCGGATGACAAGGACTATGTTTACGCCGAGATCGAGAAACATGATTCGGGCAGGGTTCCGATCTACACCAGCGAACACCGCCTGCAATGCAAGGACGGGTCGTATATATGGATCCTCGACCGCGGCAAGGTCGTCAGCCGCAGCGAAGATGGAAAACCTTTGCGGATCATCGGCACGCACAAGGATATCACCGTGCGAAAACTGGCCGAGCAAAAATTGCGCGAAAGCGAAGCATTGTTCGCCACGGTCTTCAACGCCAACCCGACTGCCATTGGCATCGTCCGTCTGCGCGACCAGCACTTCATCCACATCAACCCGGCCTTTGAGGCATTAACCGGTTACACCCTGGCTGAAATGAAGGAGATCACTTCGCGCGAATTGAATTTGTGGGTCGAACCGGAGCAACGGAATTTTTACTTCCAGACCCTGCAAGCGGGGCAATCGTTGCATAACTTTGAGCACAAGCTTCGGCGCAAGGATGGCCGCATTCTGGATATCATCCTCTCGGCGGAACGCATCAACCTTGCAGGCGAGGAATGCATCCTGACCGCCGGCGAGAACATCACCGAGATCAGGCAGATCTACGAAGAACTAAAGATCAAACAGGCCCAGCTGGCTGAAGCCGCGCAGATGGCAAGGCTGGGGTATTGGGAATTCGACTTTGCCGCCGGCCTGTTCACCTTTAACGATCAGTTCTATAAAATGCTCAGGACGAGCGCCCGGCGCGAAGGCGGCTACCAAATGTCGGCGCAGCAATACACGGAGCGGTTCCTTCTCCCTGAAGACGCAGACCTGATCCAACGGGAGATCCAAAAATCCCTCCGCGCGCCAACCCCGGACTACATGTCAGAGATCGACCATCGCGTCCTCTTCGGCGATGAGACCAGCGGGTATATGCACGTTCACATCCGCCTCCGGCTCGACGCGGAAGGCAGGGTCGTCAAGACCTACGGCGTTAATCAGGACATTACCGAGCACAAGCAGGCCGAAGAGAAGATTCGGACAAGTGAAGCAAAATTACAGGCAATCCTAGACGCCTCCCCCGTGCCGAATGCTCTTAACGATGAGGATTTGAAGATCACCTACCTGAACCGCGCCTTCGTGGAAGCCTTTGGCTACACCCTGGAGGATATTCCCACCCTGGAAGATTGGTGGCCGCTGGCCTACCCCGACCCTGAATATCGGTTATGGGTCTCAAAGACCTGGCAGGAAAGGCTCGAAAAAGCCAGGTGGACAAAGGCCGACTTCCTGCCGATGGAGGTCAACATACAATGCAAGGATGGAACCAGCAAGACCGTCATCGCCAGTGTCAGCCCGCTTTCGGCCAAATTCGAAGGCAATCACCTGGTGATCCTTTATGACATCACCCAGCGCAAACTGGCCGAGGAAAACCTTCGGGCGAGCGAGGAGCGCTTCCGCGCCGTGTCTGAAGAGGCCAGTGATATGATCTTCACCGTCTCCTCAAATGGCATCGTAACTTATTTGAACGATCAGGCGGCCAGGCCCTACGGCGCCCTGCCCGAAGCCTTGATCGGAAGACATTTAAGCGGCCTCTTTCCACCCGAAATTTATAAAGACCATTGGAATCACCTGAAACAGGTATTCGAAACAGGGGTGTCAATGCACGCCGAATCTCTGGATCGCTTTCCAACGGGCGAGGTCTGGCAGGATACCTGGCTGGTTCCATTACGCGACAAGGATGGCCAGATCACGGCCGTGCTCGGCAATTCGCGCGATATTACCCAGCGCATGGTCGTGGAAGAATCCCTGCGGTTGAGCGAACAAAAATTCCGCACCCTGGCCGAGAACACCCCCAATGTGATCTTCCAATGCCGCAACGACGCGCGCTACACCTTTTTATATGTCAATGACGCCGTTGAAAACCTGACCGGCTACATCAAAGAAGAATTCCTTGAGAATGAGCTGACCTTCTTCGACCTCTATCATCCCGACGACCTCAAGAACATCCCCACCGTGACCGCCGCCACACAGGGCGCCCTCAATCGAGCCCCCTACCACATCACCTACCGCATCCGCCACAGGTCAGGAGAGATCCGCTGGGTGGATGAATGGGGCGCCGGCATCCTCAACCCGAATGGCGAGGTGGATTTCCTGCAGGGCATCATGGTCGACATCACCGAGCGCAAAAAGATCGAACAGGAACTGCAGGCCCAGCGCGACTTTGCCACCCAAATATTGGACTTGATGGGGCAGGGTCTGACCGTGACAAACTCCGAGGGCGTCTTCGAATTCGTCAACCCGGCTTACGCCAGCCTCTTTGGCTACACCCCCGAGGAATTGATCGGCAAAATGCCGAAAGATGTCACCGCCCCTGAAGACCACTCCACCCTGCAAGAACAAAAGCATAAACGAGAAACCGGCATCTCCAGCACGTACGAATCCCGGCTGGTGCGCAAGGACGGCAGCATTGCGCCTGTCTTGATCTCGGGCGTGGCGCGAAAAAATCCCACGGGCGGGTATGCCGGAGCCATCGCGGTCATCACCGACCTCGGCGAACTAAAACGCATCGAAACAGAATTGAGAAACGCCAAGGCCGCCCTGGAAAAAGCGCTGACCCATGAACAGGAACTGTCCCACACCGACGAGTTGACCGGCATCCATAACCGCCGCTACCTCCTCGAACTGACCGAACGCAAGCTCGCCGTGGCTTACCGCTATCAACAACCGCTGGCCGTGCTGATGTTCGACATCGATCATTTCAAAAACGTCAACGACTCGTACGGCCACGCGTGCGGCGACCAGGTGCTCAAGGCTGTGACACAGATCACCCGCAATGAGTTGCGCGAAGCGGATATTTTCGGGCGCTATGGCGGCGAAGAATTCGTCCTGTTGCTGCCCATGACCAACGCCCAACAGGCCTTCACCCTGGCAGAACGCATCCGCCTGCAAGTGGCCGACCTGCGCGTGCCCTCCGAAAAGGGCGAGGTCTCCGTCACCCTCAGCGTTGGCGTCATCGACCTGAATCACACCGCCGCGCGCGAGACCCTCGAGGATATCTTCCGCCGCGCCGACATTGCCATGTACGCCGCCAAAGCCACCGGCCGCAATTGCACCGTGGTGCTCGATTCAGACTGGCGCAAATAACCATGTCCTCAAAAATCCCCGCTTCCTTTTTGGACCTCGCCACGGGTCCGCGTGTGGCCGCCTTCACCACGCTCATGCCCGACGGCTCCCCGCAGACCACCCCGGTCTGGTGCGATTATGATGGCACGGTCATGCGCGTCAACACCATGCGCGGCTTCCGCAAAGAGAAGAACATGCGCGCAAACCCCAAAGTCACCCTGCTCTGCTACGATCCGCGCCAGCCCCTGCGCTCGCTCGAAGTCCGCGGCGAAGTGATCGAAATGACCGAAACCAGGGCCATGGAACACCTCGACGCGCTGACCCTGCTCTACACCGGCAAGTCCCCCTACTTCGGCGCCTGCGTCCCGGCCGAACTGCAAGAGAAGGAGTTCCCAACCCTGTGCCGGATCCGCCCGCTGCATGTAATTACTTTGGATGCAAGAAAAAAAGATGGGATGCCGGTCATTCCGTTGGACACCCACCCGCCGCTGACCGACCTGTCCCGCTCCCCCATCCCCGCCTCGCACCTGGACCTGTTGACTGGTCCCACCCATGGAGTGTTAACCACGCTGATGCCAGACGGGCAGCCGCAATCCAGCCTGGTGTGGTGCGACTACGACGGCGAATGTGCCAGAGTCAACACCAGCCTCGAACGTCAAAAAGGCATCAACTTGAGCCGCAACCCCAATACCTCCCTGCTCATCGTCGACCCGGAAAATACCGGCCGCTTCATCCAGATCCGCGGGCAGGCCGAACTCATCCAGGAAGGCGCGCTGGCACACCTGGACCAGATCACCCGCCAATATACAGCCCATCCCCACTATTACGGTTATATCTTCCCGCTTGAAAAACAAACGCAGGAGACCCGCATCCTCTGCCGCATCCATGCCAAACGCGTGACGGTGGACGCGATCCACAGTTGAGCGTCAGCGATACGAGAACCAATACAACATGGGCGGCAGCGGCGAGAAAAGGTTATCGCGCGGGTCGATCGAGATCAACTCCCCCGCCTCCGAATAACATTCATCCACATTGAGAGTCTCATAGCGTCTCTGCTTCACACAGACCAGCTGGCCGGATTCGTCCAAAGTAAAGAATTCATCGGTGGCCAGCACAGACCCATCGCTTTGGTAATAGATGCGGTTCGTCAGTTTGCGGTCATAATCACTCCAGCCATCGGCGGCGGTCCTGGCCCCGTCTACTAAATAAACCCATTCACAGGCAGCGCGTCCGCTGTGCGGCGTCTGGTACTTGATCTGCCAGTTGGCAGGCAGGTTGATCTGGTCCAGCGTGGCCGGGTCACATGGTTCAAAGACGCGCGGACTCAAATAGAAGGGGGAAGAAACGGATTGATTGATGAGTTGGTTGATCTGGTTAACCTGTAAACGCACTTGCGCCAGGTTATCCTCTTGCGCGCTCGCATCGAAATACCCCAACGTGCCCAGGGCCAGCGCCGGTAAGAGCAATGCTGCCAGAATGAATATCAACATCCCTTGCAGGGATAAACGCGAAAAAAATTTCATATCACCCTCCCGGGTCCAAAGCGGTCGCGGTGGAATAAAAGCAGGGTCAGCGGTGAGGCCACCCAGAAAAATATCCACAGGCCATTCAGCCCAAAAAACAAAAGCGGGTTCCGCAGGCTCATGCCCGAAAGGATCAAGCCGCTGGCAGCCAGCCAAAACACAATATCCTTTGTAAGATGGGCGGGCCGTTCTTTCAACAAAGTGATCTTTGTATTCGTCGGCACAAAATCCATACGCTTTCCAAAAATGGCCCTTAGTACGGCAAGGTCCATGGAGAGCCCGGCAAAACTATGAAGCGCGGTCGCAAGCAGCATGTGTTCAAAAAAATCCCGGGTGGAGATTCCCGCCAACCGTCCAAGATGGAAGCGCAAAAGCAATTGCAGCAGCCAAAGGATGGACAACTCCGCCAGCACCAGGGTCCAGATCCACAAGACTTGCATGTGACTGCCGAGGAATTCGATCAATTTCAGCGGGGAAATGCCGCGGGAATCAAACCCCCAGGCCGTGTAGATTAACAAACCCAGATACACATTGTGAATGGTGTACGTGTACAAATGGTGGCTTAGCAGCAATTTCAGGCGCAGGGATGCGCCGCGCCAGGGTTGAGAAAATACCTCGGCCGTCTGCCCCGCCCAACGGGTAATCCTCCGCAAAAAGGAAAGGATATCCGGGGGGTCGGTGTCATAGGAGGTCACATCCACCAGCCGGATGGAATAACCGATCTCGCTCAAAGCAAGGGATAAACTGGTGTCCTCCGGGGTGATGCTCTCGCAATATCCCCCGGCTTCACGGATGGCCTTCATCCGCAGCAACTGGTTATGCCCCCATGAAAGGACAAGCCCCGTGCGGTTGGCAAAACGGTCGAAGATATAGAAGCGGATCTTCGCCATGCTCCCCAGCACCCTCGAAAAAATCGTCCGGGCATCCACAGGGTGGATGTAGCTTTGAAAGATTGCAATGCTGCGGTTGGCGGGATGCTCGGCGAACCGCACCACCTGCTGAATAAAATCCGGGGCGATCAAAGAATCACTATCAAGCACCACAAAATATTCGTACAGGTGGCCATAATGCTTAAGCCAGTGGTTGAGGTTCCCCGCTTTGAAGGCCAATCGATTCGAACGCCGGACAACAGGGTAACCGGAGCGGTCCACCAATTTCCGCTCATGCGGGTCCTGTGAGTCATCCAAAATATAGACACAGTAATTGGGGTAGTTTTGAATCAAAGCTGGCCAGCGCGCCGGGTTGCAATCATCGCAGACGGTCATCAACAACGCCACAGGCGGGTAGTGATCCAAGGAAGAAAGAGAGGGTGTTCTGTGAGGCCGGGCAAAAAGGGCAAATAACGATTCTGTGATGTCGAAGGCGATACCGATAAAGATCAGTTCGAACCCGAAAAAGAAAATAATGCTGTTCAGGTGGCGCCAGTCGATCAGGAAATACCCGACAAAACAGGTTTGAAGCAGGTAGATCGTCAGAAAGACCGCCAGGGCCGCAGGGAACAAGTCCCGCTGCCCGGCTTCAACAGGTTTATTCACCGACGGCATAGGCAGAGACCTCCTGTTCGGTCAATCCTCGAACAAAACGGTTCGCTATCATCCAATCTCTCAACTCTGCCGGGGTGCCAGCGGAGATGAGATCCCAGGAAAGGATCGTTCCATCCGATTGGCTGGCCCAAAGCGTATCCCCCTGCGGTGAGAATTGAGTGCTGAGAATCCAAAAACAATGGGTGCCATATCGGCAGGTCGAATCAGGAGAGGAAATAAATTTCCTGAGCAGGACGCCATTGGTCACAGACCACAGCGCGACGTTCCCATTGGCGTACCCCGCAGCAAGCAAATATCCATCCCGGGAGAAACCAAGGCTGGTCGCATATCCGTCCAGGCCTTTGTTGACAGATAGAACGGGAAGTTCAAATTTGTGAACCTGTTGTTGCGTTTCAATATCCCAGAGAATCACTTTTGTATCCGCAGAGGCGGAGGCGATCATATGACCGTTCGGGTGGAAGCGGACGTCCATGACCCAGCCATCGTGTCGATACAGAATGTCCTCTTCCTTGCAGGTGGAAAGATCCCACAGCCTGACCGTATAATCGTTCGACCCGGAAAGCGCAGACTGCCCATCGGGGCTGAAGCGTACGCTGTTCACAACATTCGTATGACCGCGCAGCGTACAGATGATTGAGCCTGTAGCTGTGTCCATTAAATCAATCTCGCCGCTGACATAGCCCGCCAATATGCGATCTCCCTGCGGGCTGATGTCTCCACTGCGGGCGGTGTCCCCGTCCCGTGATTGCTTCCAGATGACATCATGTGATGGAACATCCCAATACATGACCTGGCCATCACTCCCGACGGTAAGGAGAGAGGTACCATTCGGCGACAGGGCGATCTCTGAGACCGAGATGGATGCGGCGTAAGCCCGCCAGTCATCCACCACACTGCCAGTCTGCGCGTCCCAGACTTCGACATACCCACCTGCCGACCCGCCCACCAGATTGGTCCCTTCGGGAGTGAACAAAAGACCATCCACCTCATCCCCGGATTCTGAGATCACAACTTTGTTTTCAAAGGCTTGCAGGTCCCACAAACGCACGGTACCATCCCGCGCGCTCGAGACCGCAAAATGTCCGTTCGAATCGACGGATAAATGCTCGATCTCCGATAAATGCCCGTCCAGTGTTTGAATGACTTGCATGGAACGGGCATCCCACAACAGGATCAACCCGTTGGAAAGAGCCGAAAGCAGCCGGGTCTCGTCACCAACAAACTCAGCGCTCTTGATCCACACGCCCGGGTAGGCTGGGGACACATCCAGCACGCCTTCCTGTTCGAGCGATTCCCCAAGCGTCCAAATCGACAGGGTCGAATCCGCTGAACTTGAGACGATCTTCGAGCCATCCGGGCTAAAGCTGACACTCAATACAAAGTTGGAATGTTTTTCAGAAGGGTAATAAAGCAATTTCTCAACATAATCCCAAACAATCACATTGCCATCATCATCTCCCAATGCAACTCTCCCGGAGGTGGGGCTGATATCGGCTGAAGTGAATTTACCCGGAAATTTTCTACTCGTGGATCCATTAATGTGCCTGAGGATATTCCCAGTCTCCATATCCCATAAGATCGTGGTCTTATCGTAGGACGCGGTCACCGACCGGGAGCCATCCACATTGAAGGCCACAGCGCTGACCGCATTCTCATGCCCTTCGAGCGTACGGACGATCTCCCCGCTAGCGGCGGACCAGAGGATGGCTTTGTCGTCAGAGTAGCCTGCCAGAATGGATTGACCATCCGGGCTGAGATCAAGGTCATACAGCCGGGCGGGATAATACAATTCCTGCAAGGTCTTTCCCGTGGACACGTCGATGGTGACGATCCGGCTGGCAGTCTCATCCGAACATCCGACTGCATAGGTCGTATCATCCGTGCTGACATCCACCGCAGTGGCCCAGGCCGATTCTTTACAGACCGTGAGAACATCCCTGCTGAGCGTTCGATAGGCGGCATCCAACAGGGAGGCATAGGCCTTGTCCGGGGGCGCTTCGCCCTGCGTGGCGGCCATATCCAATGCAACCGCCAGATCTGGATTGTGTTCCAAAAGCAATTTATTGGCATGTTCGACGATGGCAAGATTCTTCAATTCGGCCTGACGCGCCACTGCAACATCGGTCTGCTTCTCGGCCCGCAGCCATTGAAAACCGGCAAGAGCAGCCAGGACCAACGCTGCAACAAGACCAGCTCCGAGCACAAAGGTAAAGCGTCGCTGCATTTGCTGGCGGCGTTGCTGCTCCCGTTGCTGGAAGGTTAAACAGGCTTTCAAATACTCCTGTTCCACGGCGGCCAGGCCAAAACGCGGGTTCTGGCTCAGGGAGATCGCATCTTCAAGCCGCCCAGATTTGTGTATCAACAGGTCATCATTCCTGCCTTCTCGAACCCACTGTTCGGCCGCCTCAATAACCGCTTCCCTGCTCCGTAGATCATCCCGGTCATCGTCCAACCACTTCCGCAACCGTTCCCAATGACGGATCAACGCCTCATGCGCAACTTCGACCCTGGTCTGAGAGTCAAAAACCGTCTTCACGATCAGACGCGCGCTGGCAAGTTCATCCAAAAGTTTCACAACCAAGGAAGCATTCCGGCTTGCTGGAAGCAGGTCCTGCAAATTGACCCGCCTGCGCGTATCACGCCTTTCATCGCCATCGTCCAGACGCGTGAGGCGCAGGAACAAGTCACGCATGATCTCCTGTTCCAAAACCGAACAACTATTGTAGACGCGTTCAGCCGTGCGTGTGATGGCTTCTTTCACCCCATGAAAGCCCTGGTCTTCAGAGAGGAAGAGTGAAACCCCTACCCGGTGATTCCACAGATCCCATAATGCATGTTGCAGCAATGGCATGGCCCCCGGCTCGCCTTTAACCTCCTCCATCATCTGCCGGTCCAAATTTGCTTCGAACTTCAATCCCACCTGTCTGGCCTGCCCAACAATCGCCCGGTGCAATTCTTCAGCATTCATCGGCGGGACATTTTCCAGATGATGTTGCACTTCATCATTCAAAGCCCGGTATGCCGCCACCTCGCCAAGGAAATCAGAGCGCAAGGTCAATACCACCCTGGCGGTTCCCATCAAATTCAGTAATCGTGTAATAAATTCCCTGCGAATGGTTTCGTCCCGTGTCTGTGTGAACAACTCTTCGAACTGGTCCACCACCACCAGGGATCCGCCTGCCGCAGATGCCAGCGCCTCAAGTGGGTTTGCGCCAGGGCGAAAGATGATGTAGTCCATCCCCAAGGCCGGGAGCAACCCCGCCATCACAAGAGATGATTTTCCGCTTCCTGACGCGCCGAGAATGGCCAGGAATGGGTGGGCCCTGATTCGCCCGACAAGTTTTTGCGTCAGATCCTCGCGTCCAAAAAAGAACTCGCTGTCTTCAGGGCGAAAGGACTCCAACCCTCGAAACGGACAACGCGCATCATAAAGGGGCGGCGTGTCACCCAGGCACAAGCCCATGAAAGACAGTTCCACCGCCGCCATGCACATCGCATGGAGGGCCGTCAAAGCGGCTGTCCGCTCCATGCGCCGCGACTCGCTCAGGGAACGAGCATTGGAGTCCAGGGTAGGCAATAAATATTTTTTTTGTTCGTGAAAGCGGGGCAATAAAACAGGTGCGCGGGTTTGAAGTTCCTCTTCAAGGCGTTTCAACCCAAAAGCAATCTCATCCCCCTGCAAATTTTGGGGTTGCGGATCCAATAAGCCCAACGCTTCAGGCGGTATTTCAACGGTATTTCCGCTCCCGACAATAATAATGGAACGGCTGACATTCCCGCCAATGGTGATCTCTCCGGCCGCAAGCAGCCGCTTTAGAAATTCGATCTCCTCTTCCGAGGCCGTTCCTTTGAGAAGGTTTTGTAGCGCCCGATTGATATCCATGTACCGCTCCGTAAAGCAGTGATCCGTCAATCACCCATAAACTCGATATTCCACAAGCACTAAAGGATTGGGTTAATTATACGCCGAGGCCTGTATAAATAAGGTCGGTCTTGCAGTGCAGCAGAGACTCTGATCAATCGAAAAAATCAAGCGCGCCGAAAAAGTCTTCGAAATATGCGATCAGGTCCTGGGCCTTCTCGCGGAAGTTCCGGTTTTCCGGGCTGCGGTCTTCCATTTTGGCGAGCAAGCGCTCTCGAAAACTGATCGTCGGCGCGACAGGCAGGTACGTCTCCATCTCGCCGATCATGGCGTGAGCCTGCCCCACCCTGTCCATTGCGGCGGTTAACGATGTTTCCCCTTCGATCAATTCTTTAAACTGTTTGCATTTGTATCTTGCACAACTGCGTGGATAGTCCGGCGAGGCGTACACGCGGCAGGTTCCGTCCCACATGGCGCAGGGTTGCATAAACCCGCGCTGGCGGGGATCATCCCGGATGACGGTCAGCCCGAGGTTTGCCACTTTGTCCAATTCATTGGCATCAAGGCGTACCCACGAGAAGAGGTGCCCGGAACAGCACAGTCCGCAGGCTTTGCAGAGCAGGTTGGCAGGAGAATCGGTCATGCCGGGAATCATATCAAAGAGTTGACATGGGCGGGTATGCGGCGTTGAAAAAGACACCGGAAATGGGAGCAACTGTCCGTTCGTAAAGAAGCGAAAAAACAGGCCACACCTGAAGCGTGACCTGTCATCGTTCTATTCCAGAGGCAACCCCAACTCTTCCAGTTTTTCCTTCGTGGGCCAGCCTTTTTCATCCCAGCCACGGGCCTTGTAAAAATCGGGCAGCATTTTGTCGAGTTCGACGACCCTGCCCTTGGCGGGGCCATCGGGCAGCGGCTCGTGCAGCATGCGATGCGGCAGGGTATCTTCGGTGGAACCCGCCTTGAGCAGGAACATGCGCTCGAGGTTGTAGACGCGCTCGGCAGCCTTCAAGGCTTCTGCGGGGGTATACCCTGCCCCGGTGGAAAGTTCCAGCATCTCGGAAAGGCGCTGCGGCAGAAGCATGCGGTCTTTATTGAACATATAACGAATGCCGACAAATACGCACACCCCGGAGGAATCCATCAAAGCGAAGGAGTCTTCAAAGTGCTTCACCAGTTCGCCTTTGCCATCGGTCGAGAGCGGATCTTCCTTCACGGGCACGCCGAAGACCTCTTCATAAGCCACGTCTCCTTCCATGTGGGATGCGCCCTTGTTGGAGGTGGCATAGAGCAGGCCCATGCCCTGCGAACCGCGCGGATCGTAGCCGGGGAATTCCTGCTTGCGGGTGGTCACTGCAATTTCGGGGTGGCCATATTTTTCGCACAGGCGGTAACTGCCCTGCGCCAGTTCCCTGCCGAAGCCTTCGTTATAAGCCATCTTCCTGATCATTGCAATCATGGCATCGTGGTCGCCAAACTTAAGCGGCATGCCGGTAACCTCTTCAGGGAGGTAGCCCTTCTCATACATTTCCATCGCGGCGGCGATGGTCATGCCGGTGGTGATGGTATCCATGCCGTATTCGTTGCACAGGTAATTCGCCTTGACCAGCGCGGCCAGGTTGCTGACGCCACAGCCCGTACCCAGCGACATGATGGATTCGTACTCAGGACCTTCGCCCTTGCCTTTATATGGGCCATCGGGCACTTCGGTAAGACGTCCGCACGAAAGCGGACAGCGATAACAGGGCGTGTGGCGGATGAGGTATTGATTCTTGAGCGCATCGCCATCCACATTATGGACATGCTCAAACGTGCCTTGCAAAAAGTTGCGGGTCGGTAGAATGCCAAGGGTATTTGTCACCTGCGGCACATACGAAGTGCCATAGATGCGCATGTTCGAACCCTTCTTCACATCCACGCCGACGTTCTTGGAAGTATCCACGCTGATGCTGCGCATCGCTTCGGCATTGTGCAGGGCGGGGTTCTTATTCCCCATCGCCACCACGGCCTTGAGGTTCTTGCTGCCCATCACCGCGCCCACACCAGAGCGGGCCGCGGCACGATGCTTGTCGTTCATGATGGCGGCCATCAGAGCGAGATTCTCACCCGCCGGTCCGATGCAGGCCACGCGGGCTTCTTCGGAGGTTTCGGCCTTGAGGATGTCGGTGGTCTCGTGCGTATCCTTGCCCCACAAATGCGCCGCAGACCGAAACTCGATCTGGTCTTCATTTACCAGGAGGTACACCGGCTCGGGCGAGCGACCCTCGAAGATGAACAGATCAAAACCGGTGCGCTTCATCCAGGTGGGGAATTCGCCGCCGGAGTTGGAGTGTGCCAGCGCGCCCGTCAGCGGGGATTTGGTGACCACCATGTAGCGGTTGCCGGTCGGCGCGGGGGTGGCCGTCAGCGGACCGGTGGCGAAGATCAATTTGTTCTCCGGCCCAAGCGGATCGACAGTGGGGTCCACTTCTTTATATAAATAGTGGATCGCCAACCCGCGCCCGCCAAGGTAATCGCGCGCGATCTTCGGATCCACATCCTCTTTGGTAACTTGATGGGTGGTGAGGTTTATTCGTAAAATTCTGAGGTGCCAGCCGTACATGTGAACTCCTTGAAAAGGTTTGAGCGTTTGAACGAAAAGTTATCCGCCAGCGATTGCGGAAAATGCTGTAACCATATCGCCCTCTTTGAGCGGCGTGGACATATCCACGGTCAGACCGTTCAGCACGATCACGCTTTCGTCATTGAGGGGAATGTCGAAACGGGAGATGGCCTCATAGACTGTGGCGCCTTCCGCAAGGTCCAACTCAATCACGCCGTGTTTGTGGTCGGGCGGCAGGACATCGCGGTAATTGGCGATCATCTTGATGCGAATCAACATTTGTGAATTTTAACATGAAAGGATTAGAATCACAGCCATGAAACGACAGATCCCCTATCATGGCTGGTGTTTTGTGTGCGGCAATGAGAACCCGCACGGTATTGGAATTACAATGTTTGTGGATGACGACGGCCTGCTGACCTCGGAGTTCACCTTGAACCAGGCGCAGCAGGGTCCACCGGGGCATGCGCATGGCGGCGCGTCGGCGGCCATTTTGGATGAGGTGATGGGGCTGGTGGTCTGGGCGGCGGGATACAAGGTGCTGGCGGCCAACATCACCATCAATTACCGCAGGATGCTGCCGCTCTTTCAACCGTTGCTGGCGGAGGCGCGCATCACCGAGGTGGATGGGAGAAAAATTCTCAGCGCAGGCAGGGTCCTTTTGCCCGATGGCGCCGTCGCCGTGGAAGGCAGCGGGGTGTACGTGGTGGCCGCGAAGTTCTTCGAATCATCCAGCCTGGCAGGAGGTCCATCATGAAGACCATCGGGTTGATCGGCGGCATGAGTTGGGAGTCGTCCATTGAGTATTACCGCATCATCAACGAGCAGGCGAAGGAAAGGCTGGGCGGGCTGCACTCGGCCAAAAGCCTGATGGTGACGGTGGATTTTGCCGAGATCGAAAAATTGCAGCACGAAGACCGTTGGGATGAGGCGGGTGATATTTTGGTGAAATGCGCGCAAGACCTCGAGCGCGGCGGCGCGGATTTCATTGTGTTATGTACCAACACCATGCATAAGCTGGCCGACCGTATCACAGCGGGCGTGGGCATTCCCTTTTTGCATATCGCAGATGCGACCGCCGAACGGATCGTTGCCGCGGGGATGAGACGCATCGGGCTGCTGGGCACGCGCTTTACCATGGAACACGATTTTTACAAGGGACGGCTGATCGACAACTACGGGCTGGAGGTCTTAACGCCGGATGTTTCTGACCGCGAGATCGTACATCGCGTCATCTACGACGAACTGGTGCAGGGGCGCATCGTGGACTCTTCGCGGGCGGAGTACAGGCGCATCATGGCGGGCCTGATCGCGCAAGGCGCAGAAGGCATCATCCTCGGCTGCACCGAGATCGAACTGCTGGTGCAGCCGGAAGACAGCCGCGTGTCGCTCTTCCCCACCACGTACATCCATGCGGTGGCGGCGGTGGAGAAGGCGCTGAGCGAATGAAATTTTTCAACCTGCTCTTTGCCGCGCTCCTGCTCTCCGGCTGCCTGTCCGCGCCCACAGCCGAGCCGACACCCACCGCGGCGCTGCCATATCGCATCACACAGGAGGAGAATCCCTATGCGCCCGGCACAGGCGACCTCGGAAAGCAAAGGGCCGAAATCACACCCACTTCCGTAACGCTGATCGAACGGTCTGAACTGGAACCTTCGCGCGTGGCTGTGGTACTGCAAGGCATGATCCCCAGCGTCTGCAACGAGTTGCGCATCGAGGTCGGCCTGCCGGATGAATCCTTCCGCATCTTCATCGAAGCCTACAGCCTGATCAACCCCACAGTCCAATGCGACAACGTCTTCCAGCAGTTCGAAGCGACCGTGCTGCTCGGCACCTATTCAGCAGGCCGTTACACCATCTGGGTCAACGAGACCTACTCCGGTGACTTCGTGGTCTATTGAGGAACTTTTGCTGGCATCTTTCCGTCACAGGAAAAAAGGAGAACACCATGAAACGATTATTCCTATCCCTGCTGGCCTGCGCTTTGATGATAACCGCCTGCGCCCCATCCGCCGATGGATCGGTGGCGAGTCCGCCCGACCAGGCTGTTTCCAACACCGATGACGCCCCGCTTCAGACTCCACCGAATCTGTATGCCCCCAACCCAGACTATGCCGCCTACGCCCGTGGCGCAGCCTTCATTAACTCAAGCGACCTGCTAACCCTCGAAAGTTTCCCGCTCCAGTTCACCCTGCATCTCACCGGCGACCTGCCCACCCCTTGCCACATCCTGCAGATCGCGGTCGCCGCGCCCGATGCCGATCACAAGATCGTGCTGGACGTATATTCTGTGGCTGACCCGAACAAGGTATGTGTTCAAATGGTGGAACCTTTCGATGTGAACGTGCCGCTCGGAAGTTTTCCGAGCGGCACGTTCACGCTCTGGGTCAACGGTGAGCAGGTGGCTGAATTCCAGGCATAAAAAAATCCGGCCAAAAGCCGGATCTGATTTTTATTCTTCCCTGCTCACATTTCCAAATTTTGCATTGACCAGTATCGCCAAATCCCTGACCCCTATTTGAATGTTGAGTCCGCGCTGCCCGCCGGAGACGTGGATCTGCTCGAAGGCCTGCGCCGATGCATCGATCACCACCTGAAAGCCTTTATTAATGAGCGCCAGCGGAGAAATTCCGCCCGCCTGCAAGCCGGTCAGCTGCTCCGCTTCGCGCTCGGTCGGCAGGTACATTTTCTTCTCGCCCAAAAAGGTTGCCAGCATTTTCAAGTCCACCACGCGCGGGCCGGGGATCAACGCCAGTACAGGCTTGCCCTTCTCACGTTTGGTGACGATGGTCTTGAAGACCTGTTCCGCAGGCACTCCCAGGATCTCAGCCGTACCCAACGCGCCGAGTTTTTCCGCGGGCAGTTCGTGCGCCGTGTACTTCACTTTGCGTGCATCTAAAAATCTTGTGACATTATTTGTGACTGACATCTGCAAAAAAATCCTGTACAATTATAAACACAAAGGAGGCTGAAATGCCCGATCAGGAACAGGAACGTTTAAAACGGCTTCGTGACCGGCAGATCGCAACCCGTGATCCTTTGGTAAAACAACGTAAATTCCAACGCGATATCTCCATCAAAGAAAAGCGGATGCGCAAGCCTTTCTCCCTTTCCAAAGCCTGGAAGGATATTCCGCACATTATCAAGTCCCCATTCTATGGGTTACTGCTGGGCCTGGTCGTGGTCTTTCTCCTGCCCATGGTCTGGGTCTCACCGTATGCCCTCCTCGCCGGAGGCGCCATTACGTTGATATTTATCGTTTTTGGTCTGGTCCTCGGTAATTCGCTCGACCTGCGCGACAGCATCAGAGACCATCTTAAGTAGGAAGACACATCACATCCCCCAAACCACGGAGGCAAAACATGATCGGTACGGAAACCCTTTCGCAATTCGGCCTGTTCAACGGGCTGCCGGAGTCCTTGCTCAAGGAGATCGCGGCCATGAGCACGGAGGTCTCCGCCAAACAAGGCGAGATCGTCTTCCGCGAAGGTGAAAAAGCGGATAAGTTGCATTTCCTGCTTAATGGCAGCATCGCCCTGCGCGTCAAACTGACCTCGCGCCCCGAGAAGGTCACGGTTTCGTTCGTCTCGACCCCGTACCAAAGTTTCGGCTGGTCGGGTGTGGTGCCCCCGTATCATTACACCTCCAGCGCCGAATGCGATGAGGATTCGACCCTGTTGATCATCCCTTCGGAGCCCTTCCTGAGTTTACTGGAGGCCAATGCCGAAGCCGGGTTCCAGGTGATGCGACGCATCACCGAGATCATCGCCGACCGCCTGCGCAACAGCCGTCAGGCTCTTTTGAAAACCCTATAGGTGCATTGTGACAGAATACAACCAGGAAACCACTGAATCTGAAAACGAGAAAGTCTATAACTTTGACCACATCCTGACCCTCTCCACATGGGCCAAGGTGCTTTCATGGGTTTTGATCATTGCGGGCATCGCCCTGCTTGCCACCGTATTCTTCCTGCTGGTCTCCCAATTCAGCAACATTCAAGACATCTCGAACATTATCTTCATGCTGGTTTACATTGCCGTGGGCTTGCTGCCCATTTTCCTTGGCATTGTGCTCCAATTCATGGTCGAAGGCATGTACCTGTTGGTGGATATCGAACAGAACACCAGCAAGCCCCAGTAAGCAGCGCAGGTCAAGCCATCCAAAAAATGGAACAAGCCGGGGCGGGACATGAAGCGTCACGCCCCGGTAATGATTCATTAATCCCGGAGTAGTAAAATTATCCAATGAAATCGGCAAGCACAGCCACTCCCCTCGATAAACTGCTTGAACAGCTTCCAGAGACCTATACCGTCGCTGACCGTGAGTTGGTGCTGCGTGCCTATCAAGTGGCCGAGGCGGCGCACCGCGAACAGAAGCGCCATTCCGGCGAGCCGTATATCAATCACTGCCTGGCGGTGGCTTCCATCCTCACAGACTTGAAGGTACCCGCGGATGTGGTGGCAGCCGGGTTGCTGCACGACACGGTTGAGGATACGCCGGTCACACTGGCCGACATCCGCAAAGATTTTGGGGATACGGTCAAACTGCTGGTGGATGGGGTGACCAAACTGACACAGCTGCCGCGCGTTTCGCGCGGCGACCAGCATGCCGAGCGCGACGAGAACGGGAATGAAATTGAAATCCCCAGCCAGCCAGCCTTGTTCGGCCGCAAAGAGGATATGGTCTCTGAGACCCTGCGCAAAACCTTCCTGGCCATGGGCGAGGATGTGCGCGTGGTGCTCATTAAACTTGCCGACCGCCTGCACAATATGCGCACCCTGGGGTACATGCCCGAACACAAACGCCTGCGCATTGCACAAGAGACGCTTGAGATCTTTGCGCCGCTGGCGAACCGCCTTGGCATCTGGCAGTTAAAGTGGGAACTGGAAGATCTGAGTTTTCGCTATGTTCACCCCGATCAATACAAAGAGATCGCCGAACAACTGGCCGAGCGCCGCCCCGACCGCGAACAGCAATTGGAAAACATCAAAGAATCGCTGTTAAAACTGCTCGAAAAGAACAACATCAAAGCCGAGATCAGTGGGCGGCCAAAGCACATCTACTCCATCTACAAGAAAATGCAGAAGAAGGACAAGGCCTTCAACATGGTCTATGATGTGCGCGCCGTGCGGCTGATCGTGCCGGATGTGCCCGCCTGTTATGCGGCCCTGGGCGTCATCCATACCACCTGGCGACCGATTCCCGGTGAGTTCGATGACTACATCGCTGCACCCAAGGATAACTTCTACCAATCCCTGCACACAGCTGTCATTTACGATGACAAACGCCCGGTGGAGGTGCAGATCCGCACGAGCGACATGCATCTGAACGCGGAGTATGGCATTGCCGCACATTGGCGCTACAAGGAAGGCGGACGCCATGACCGGAACTTCGAGCAGCGCATCAGTTCGCTGCGCAAGATGATGGAGTGGCGCTCGGATGTGAACGACGCCACCGAGTTCGTCGAGTCGATGCGCAGCGATGTGTTCCAGGACCGCGTGTACATCTTTACCCCGCGCGGCGACATCATCGACCTGCCTGCCGGATGCACCCCCATCGACTTCGCCTATCATGTTCACACCGACATTGGCCATCGCTGCCGCGGCGCGCGCGTGAACGGGAAACTGATCCAGCTCAACCAGGTGCTCAAGACCGGCGACCAGGTGGAGATCCTCACGGCCAAACGCGGCGGTCCCAGCATGGACTGGCTCAATTCTTCACTCGGGCTGGTACGCACCTCGCGCGCGCGCGCCAAGATCAAGGCCTGGTTCAAGAAGCAGGAAGACGAGCAAAACCTGGCGCAGGGCCGCGACACGCTGGAGCACGAGCTGCAGCGCCTCGGCATCACCGAAGTCAATTTTGAAAAACTGGCGCGTGACATAGGCTACAAGACTCCCGACGACATGTTCATCAACCTCGGCACCGGCGAGCTGCCGATTGGCAGGCTCATCAAACAATTCTCGCAGGTTGAAGAGATCAAGGATATCCTTGAGGCGAATGCCCCGGCCGCCCCGGCCACCTCCACCGATGTTGTGGAAGTAGTCGGTTTGAAAGGCATGCTTTCTTCCATGGCCAAATGCTGCAACCCCATGCCTGGTGACCAGATCATCGGTTTCATCACACGCGGGCGCGGAGCCACCATTCATCGCCAGGACTGCCCAAATATTTTACAAACCAAGGATCGCGAACGATTGTTGAAGGTCGGCTGGGGACACGTGGAACGCACCTTCCCGGTGGCGATCAAGATCAAGGCCTATGACCGTCAGGGCCTGATGAGCGACGTCTCAAACCTGCTGGCGGATGAGAACATCAACATTGCCAATGTCGCAGTCAACGTCAACCGCAGCATTGCCGACCTGCGCCTGACCATCGAAGTGAAGGATATTGCACAGCTCAGCCGCATCCTTACGCGCACTGAAAACCTGCCCAATGTCATGGAAGCCCATCGCACCCGCCCCGGTTAAGAGGTTATAATCGCGCCGCTTCACCATGCTCTCGGTTACTGAAGCGCGCGAGCGCATTCTCTCCCACTTCCGCCCCAAGGCAACAGAAACCACATCTCTGATTGCTTCTGCAAACCGTGTCCTGGGGACAGACGTCTTCGCAGATCAGGATCACCCCTCCTTCGACAATTCCGCGGTGGATGGCTTTGCCCTGCGCGCCGAAGATACCCACGCCTCTTTAACGACCCTCAACGTGGTCGCTGATATCCCGGCCGGAACTCACCCGCAAATCACCCTTAATCCCGGTGAAGCCGCACGAATTATGACCGGCGCCGAAGTTCCACAGGGTGCAAATGCCGTCATCATGGTGGAAGACACGGGCATTCACGAGCGGCAGGCGGGGCTGCCTGCGCCCAAAAAGATCTCCTTCACAAAAAACATGAACAACGGTGAGAACATCCGGATGCGCGGGATGGATGTGCGCGTCGGAGACGTTGTGCTGCACAAGGGACGCCTGATCAAGCCGCAGGATCTGGGCGTACTGGCCATGCTGGGCATCGGGGATGTACCTGTCTTCCAAACGCCACGCGTAGCCCTGCTCTCTTCCGGTGACGAGCTGCTGGATATTCACGCCGCACTGGAGCCAGGCAAGATCCGCGATACGAATTCCCACACCATTGCGGCGCTGGTGGAAAGCGCGGGCGCGGAGGTGTTGCGACTCGGCGTGGCAAAAGATACCCGCGAAGCCGTCACCGCCCTGCTGGACCAGGCCGCGCAAAATCAAGTAGACCTGATCCTCTCTTCGGCGGGAGTGAGCGTGGGTGCCTTCGACTACATCAAGGAAGTTATCGACGCGAACGGGAATATGGATTTTTGGAAGGTCAATATGCGCCCGGGCAAACCGCTGGCCTTCGGCAAATATCGCGGCATTCCGTTCATCGGCCTGCCGGGCAACCCGGTTTCGGCCTTCGTCGGTTTCGAAGTTTTCGTGCGCCCCACGCTTGAGCGGTTGAGCGGCCAGATGAGCGGCAGCAGGTCAAAGATCAAAGTAAGATGCGCGGCAGAAATCGAGTCTGATGGACGGGAAAGCTATCTGCGCGCCATCCTCCATATGGAAGATGGGGTGCAAATCGCCACACTGACCGGCCATCAGGGCTCCGGCAACCTGCTCTCGCTGGTACAGGCGGATGCTTTACTAATCATCCCCGCTGGTGTAAAATGCGTGCCTGCTGGTCAGGAAGTGGACGCCTACTTATTATGAGGAAAAATGGATAAATGGATTTACCGCGCTTCAATAGCGCTTGTGATCGTAGGCCTGCTGGTGTCGATTTATATGACCATCTACAAGGTCACCGGCAATGATGGAATGTGTCTGGGTTCGGGGGACTGTTCAACAGTAAACGCCAGCCGCTTCTCTGAAGTGAATGGCATTCCGGTGGCGGTGGTGGGTATCGCCGGGTATGTGGCATTGCTGTTCACCCTGCTCTTTCAAAGCCGTGTGCAAATCCTGCGCGAAAACTCCACCTTGATGATCTTCGGCATGTCACTGATGGGTTTTATTTTTACCCTGTGGCTGGTGTATGTGGAACTGGTCCTGCTCAAAGCCATTTGCCCATTCTGTGTCACCTCGCAAGTCTCAATGACCCTTATATTCATCATGGCTGTAATTCGCCTGATAAGAAACCCCCAAATTTAGGAGGATGTTGAAAATGCCCCGCATCAAGTGTCATTACGCAGATTGTGTGTTCCTCGATGAAGGTTTATGCTCCGCCGCAGCCGTGGAATTCGACCCCGATACCGGCTGTGTCACCTATTCTCCCACCGATGCCGCCGCGGCCAACGATGATTGGGATGAAGATGAAGAAGCCGATGAGTGGGAAGACGAGGAAGCCGACGAGGAAGATGACGATGAATGGATCGACGAAGAGGATGAGTTTTAGTTCAACGCTTCCCTCCTGACCCGGTCTTGAGCAAACAAAAAAAGCCTTTCCACAAGGGAAGGCTTTTTGCTTCCTGTACATGATACTGACGGTCACAAATTGTGCCATCCCATTTTTCAAAAAAGCGCAATTTGTGGCTGCGCTGGGTATAAAGATATAATAACTGCGTCTTCACGGCAGAAACGGACCTTTCATGTCTCACCCACCAGATAACCCGCGTCTGAAAAAGAACAACTTTGACCTGCTCCGGCTGATCTTTGCCGGAATGGTCTGCCTGGTCCATGCCAATGAACTTTCCACCCACCCGCAATTGCGCTGGATCTCACAGGTACTATCCTCGGATCTGGCGGTGAAGTCTTTTTTTGTGGTCAGCGGCTTTTTGATCTTCATGAGTTATGAGCGTTCCACCTCGCTATCTTCTTATGCAGGCAAACGCATCCGCCGTATCTACCCGGCTTATTTTACAGTGGTGATGCTTGCCGCATTCCTTCTGGTGCTTTTTAGTTCCAAGGGTGTCACCGAATATTTCTCCTTTGACTGGTTTAAATATATTGCCGCCAATCTGGTCTTTCTTAATTTCATCCACCCAACCCTGCCAGGCTTGTTCGAGGCCAATCGTTTCGCAGCAGTCAATGGTGCCTTATGGACATTAAAAGTGGAGGTTCTGTTCTATATCGCTGTGCCAGTTTTCATTTTCTTCTTTCGGAAGTTCTCCGCCGCTGCCGTAATCATCTTCTCGTATTTTTTTTCTGTCACCTATGCCGTCCTGATGACTAACCTCTCTGCGCAGACAGGGAATCCTTTATACGCGGATCTGAGCCACCAATTGCCGGGGCAGCTGGCGTATTTTCTTTCCGGCGCATTTCTTTACTATCATCTGGATTTCTTTGAAATGCATATTCAGTCGATCCTCGCCGGTGGTGCGCTCATTTTGAGCCTTAACCGTTTTTATGCACTGCCATTCCTGGAGCCGATCGCGCTGGCCATTATAGTGATCTTCTTCGGGCTGTTCCTGTATGCCGGCAACTTTGGAAAATATGGCGACTTCTCTTACGGCACGTACATCCTGCACTTCCCCATTATTCAAGTTCTGGTTCAAGAGGGTGTTTTTGCCAGCCAGCCCTATTTATTTCTGCTGACTGCTGTGGCGCTGACCCTGCTCAGCGCAATTCTACTGTGGCACGGCGTGGAAAAACGCTTCCTTGCGCGCAGCAGTCATTACCTCGCCACTTCGCAGAAAGCCGCCCAATGAGAAGACTCAACAACATCCAGGCCATGCGTGGATTCGCCGTCCTTGCCGTGGTGTGCTTTCATCTCGTTATCATTGAGAGAAAATATGGTGGCGGAAACACCCTCCTGCCCAACGTACTGGAATTTGGCATGTTCGGCGTAGACCTGTTCTTTGTCATCAGCGGGTTCGTGATGGTCACGGTTACAAGAGGCAGGTTTCGAGTTGCGAAAGAAGCGCTGCTCTTCCTGTATCATCGCGCATCAAGGATCTATCCGTTGTATTGGCTGTACACACTGGCAGCTCTGGGGGTATTCATAATCCAACCAACCTGGGTGAATAGTTCGCAGGGCAACCATGTGGATATTCTTTCCTCGTTCCTGCTGTTGCCTTCAAATTTACTTCCTCTGGTACAAGTGGGATGGACCTTGATCCATGAAATATATTTTTATCTGGTCTTCTTTGTCATCATGCTGCTCGTGCAGGAGAGATTCCTCGCGCTGGCAATCGCAGGTTGGGGCGGGGTCTTGTTAGCTTTCGGTTCGTTAGCAGAAAACGGCAACCCCTATCTTAATTTGATTTTTAATCCATTAACCTTTGAGTTTTTGGCAGGCTGCCTGCTGGCGATCCTTTATTATCATACAGAACGCCGCCTGCTTGGAAATGGCTGGCTGCTTGGTATTGCAAACACGGCTTTGATCACCGCACTGGTTGGGTATGCATTCTTTCGCGCAGAGACGGGTTTGGTCTCACCGGCTGGCTGGCTGCGGGTATGGATGTATGGAATTCCCGCCTTCATCATTGTATATGGTTTGACGAATGCTGAGAGAAATGGGTTTACCCTCCCTTCAATATTTATACAGACCGGGAACGCCTCCTACTCGATCTATTTATCGCACCTCTTCACATTGAATGTGGTCGGGCGGATCTGGGTCTTCTTCGCCACGAACAGTTCATTCGATAACATTATTGGCATTCTCTCTGCCTTTGCCGCCGCTATGATGGTTGGTTTTTTAAGCTACCGCCTTTTGGAAATCCCGCTTTTGAAGTTAAGCCGGAGGGTGGGATAATCCCCTTTTTATCCCGCAAATTGATACAGCAACACTCCCGCCGCAACCGATAGATTCAAAGAACTGACACGCCCGCGCATGGGCAGGGAGAGGGTCACATCACAGGCTGCCGTCTGTTCTTTCGACAGGCCCTTTTGCTCATTCCCCAACACCAACACCCACGGTATCTGTGGAACGAAGGTACGATAGTCCAGGTTGGCTTTGGCGCTCGTGCCAATGAGTTGGAAATCGCTGCGGCGCGCCCAGGATAAAAACTCATGGAACGAAGCCTGCACAATCGGTTTCCAGAACAGAGTGCCCATACTGGCGCGGATCACAGTGGGATGCATCAACTCCACGCCGCCGTCCAGCAGGAATAACGCATCGACCCCGACGGCATCCATGCTACGCAGGATGGTACCGACATTGCCAGGATCCTGCGGCGAGACCAACGCGACAGCGCGATTGACCGAACCCAATTCGTCGAACCGGTAATTTTTTTGCCTGACTACGGCAAGGATGCCCTGCGGGTTTTCCTTGTCCGCCAGAGATTCGATCACCTCGCTTGAAACCGCTTGAAGCCGGAGAGAGGAGCGGCCAGCTTTCTCCAGTAGATCCTTTGCAAAAGCACTGGTCAATAGATCCGGGGCATAGACAATCGCCTCGATTTCCCAGCCTGCCTCCAACGCCTCACCCACATGATGAATGCCCTCCACGAGGAAGGTGCCGCTCTCGGCACGGGCTTTCTTCTGACGCAAAGCGCGCACTTGTTTGATGAAGGGATTCGATGTGCTGGTGATGGAGTCCATGCTGCAAATTGTATCCGAAAAACTTGTAGTATGATTTGCTTCACTTATTGGTAAAGGAGCTAGTTATGTCCACAACCGCCCAAAAAATCCCTCAAAAAAATTACTGGGACCTCGCGCTCTGGCTGGCGGTGTTCACCGTTTTTTACAATCTCCTCGAAGGGCTGGTCTCCATAGCCTTTGGCTTGAGCGACGAATCACTGGCTCTTTTCGGCTTTGGCGTCGATTCGTTCATCGAGGTCATGTCGGGGATCGGCATTTTCGTCATGATCAATCGCATTTGGCATAACCCGGAGACATCACGCACGCCATTCGAGGTGACAGCACTTCAAATTACCGGGATGGCCTTTTACATTCTGGCGACAGGGCTTGGGCTGACTGCCGCATACAACCTGATTACCGGCCACAAACCGGAAACAACCCTCCCCGGTCTGGTCATTTCGCTACTTTCTATTGCAATCATGTCGGTTCTCATGGCCGGAAAACGGAGAGTCGGACGGGCTTTGAATTCCATGCCCATTCTTGCAGACGCGAATTGTACAATGGTGTGCATTTACATGTCCATTGTGCTGCTTGCTGCCAGCCTTATTTATCAACTGACCGGCTTCGCATTTGTGGACAGCCTCGGCGCGTTGGGATTGATCTACTTTTCCATTCACGAAGGTCGCGAGTCGTTCGACAAAGCCAAAGGGTTGGAGTGCGCTTGCGAAGATGAAAACTGCAGGGATTAATGGCGGGCATACTATAATCAGGCTCATGAAATCCTTTCACTGGCTGGCACTCTCACTGTCCTTGCTCCTGTTTGCCTGTCAACCCCAGTCTCAAACCATTCTCTTCCCTGAAAGAGGCACGACGGTAATAACTTCCGAACGTGTACCACTATTGATCTTCGCGGAGGCGGGAATTACACCCCAGCCCACAGATCGGTTACTCGTCAATGGCATTCCGCATTCACTGGATGATGAAATAACAGATACAGGCTCAGTGCAAATTCAACTGCGCCATGCGATGGCTGTCAGACTGATTACACCCCAGGGGGAACAGATTCTGCAGACCTCCGCATGGACGGTGGGAGAGACATTGAACGAAGCGGGGGTCGTGGTTGGAATTCGAGACGGGGTATCCCCGCCTCTTACCACGCCGATCACTGATTCGTTAACCGTCACCTTTTCCCCCGCCCGGGATCTGGTCATCACAGCCAATGGCGCAACCTTCAAAACCCGCTCGGCAGCAATGACAGTTGGTAAAGCCCTGGCTGAGGCGGGGATTCCGCTCATGGGGCTGGATGTCAGTTTTCCGGCGGAGAATGAAGCGCTTCCGACCGATGGGCAGATTCGGGTGGTTCATGTGACCGAGGCAGTCAGCGTGGCAGTTGAGTCCATTCCATTTAAGACCCAGGAGACTGAATCGGTGGATGTCCCCTTTGGTCAACAGGAGATTTTGACGAGCGGCATCAACGGGCTGGCCATGGTGCGCACACGCATCCGCTATGAGGATGGGGTCGAGGTGAGTCGCATGAATGAAGAAAACACTGTGATGCGCGAACCGGTAACTCAAGTCGTGGCAAATGGGACGAAAATCGTGCTCTCGCCGGTCGGCGGGGATGCGCCCTACAAATATTGGTACTCAACCCAAATGTATGCTTCGTGGTATTCGCCCTGCAACTCCGGCACGGGCGGGTGCTCCTATGGCACAGCCAGCGGCGCGCGCGCGGGGTTTGGCATTGTGGCTGTGGATTATTCTTACTATTCCTACCTTGCCGGAATGAAGGTGTATATTCCCGGCTATGGCGTGGCCACCATTGGCGATACGGGCGGCGGGCCGATCATCGAGTCTGCTTTCGGCGTGCCGCGTTATCAATGGATCGACCTTGGTTATGATGACAATAATATCGGCGGTCTCTCAGGCTGGGTGACAGTTTATTTCCTCGAACCAGCACCTGCGGAGATTCCATACTTCTTTCAGTAGCATGCTGCAGCTGATTTTTTATGAACCGACTTCAAAAAAACATCATCACCGTTCTCTCCTTCGTTGCCCTTGCACTCGCTGTCGCGTTGGGGCTGTATACATACCAGATGTACCGTTCCGTCGCCGCGCAGCCGCTTGGCCCCGTTCTGCCATTCGCCGCACAGGGACTACCGCCCACATGGACGGCTTCACCCGGCCCAAGCCCCACACTCTCCGGTTTGGTGACGTTAATGCCGACGGTTTCCTTCCCAACCAGCACGCCCGCCCCATTATGCGGAGGCGGCGCACCCATGAACATTCTGGTTATCGGTGCAGACACGCGCGGCGATAATTACACCTACGGCCTTGGCGATGCCATCCGCGTGGTGCGGGTGGATTTCTCCACGCCCAAAGTCACCTCACTTGAATTTCCGCGCGACCTGTGGGTGGAGATTCCGCATATTGCCGATAATCTCAACGGGCAGGATCATGAAAAATTGAACCAGGCCTTCCTCTACGGCCAGCCTGGTTTCCAATATTGGGATGATCCCAGCGGGGGCTCGGGGCTGCTGGCGCTGACACTCAACAAAAATTTTGGCGTGCAGATCGACCACTACATCACGGTCAACATGCGCACCTTCGTCAATATCGTGGAGGCGGTGGGTGGCATTGAAGTTAACATCCCGGATAAAGCCGCAGCGAAGACCACCGGCCTGCCGGTCGGCAGGCACCATTTGAACGGGGCCGAAGCGCTCAAACTCGCGCGCAATCGCTCCGGCGGCAGTTTCGAGCGGGCAGATAATCAAAACATCGTGTTGTGCGCGCTGCGTAAAAAACTTACCAGTCCTTCAGTCGTGCCGCAGATTCCTGCGCTGATCGAATCGTTCCGTGATAACATCCGCACCGACTTTACGCCCGAACAACTGGCGCAACTGGCCTGCCTTGGCACGCAGATGCCCGCGCAAAATATTCTCCTCACCAGTTTTCCCGGTGAACTTTTCACACAGACACGTGTCTTCGACCCGGTTTTCGACAAGCGCATCGCCATCCTTGATGCGGACTTCAACGTGCTGCGCGATTTTGTGGCCCGCTTTCAAGCAGGCGCCTGGCCTGCAGTTATTTCATCCGACCCGACGAAACAGGAAGAAGATACCCCGGTAGCCTGCGAATGAATCACAAAAACATCCCTCCCCTGAACGCCGCCGCCCTGCTCAAACAATACGGGCTTAAAGCCGATAAACGCCTCGGGCAAAATTTTTTGCAGGACGACTCGGCCCTGGAAAAGATCGCCTCCGCTGCCGAGATTCAACCAGAGGATTTTGTCCTTGAGATCGGCCCCGGACTGGGCAGCCTGACACGCCATCTGGCAGTCGCTGCCCGCCAGGTGACAGCGGTCGAACTGGACCCGGACCTGTTGCCTCCGCTTCGGGCTGTACTCTCGCCGTATCCGAATGTGCGCATCATTCACGCCGATATCCTTGACCTCGCCATCACCGACCTGGTGGATGCACCCGGCTATCTCGTGGCGGCCAACATCCCATATAACATCACCTCGGCCATCATCCGCCACCTGCTGGAAAGTGAGACTAAACCGCGCCGCATCGTGTTGACCATTCAAAAGGAAGTGGCTGAGCGCATCTGCGCCGCGCCCGGTGACTTGAGTCTGCTGGCTCTCAGTGTGCAGGTCTATGGCAGACCAGGCATTCAGGCGCGCATCCCGGCTGGAGCCTTTCACCCCATCCCCAACGTAGACTCAGCCGTGCTGCGCATCGACATCCATGACCAGCCGCTCATTCCCCCCGAACTACTTGAGCGATTCTTCCAACTCATCAAGGCCGGGTTCCTGCAAAAGCGCAAGACTTTGCGTAACTCGCTCTCGGCGGGTTTGCACATTACTCCACAAGCAGCCGAGTCTCTCCTGCGCTCGGCAAATATCGACCCCATGCGCCGCGCCGAGACTCTGTCCATTGAGGAATGGAAGAGGGTATGCAGGTTTCGTCACTGAGAAAAAGCAGGAAAATAATCTATAAGGTTAGTAATGCAAATCTTATTTTTTATCAAAGTGGTTGATTGTATAATTTCAAATTGTAAAGCATAATGAAGTGTCTCTGAGTAGCCTCCTTTATAGGTGGAAGGTATTCTTTAGTGCATAACTGTAAAAGTAGGGTAATAATTTTCAAAGAACATCTACTAAAGGAGATTTTCAAATGGAAATGAAAACTGTATCTGAATTAAAGTTAGGATTTAAAGACGCAGAGAGCTACAAGCAAAGAGAAAACCACGAACTTCTCAATAAAATCTTCATTCGTACTCGAACCTTAGATAGATTGTGCGAATCAAACACCTATTTCCTTGTTGGGGAAAAAGGAACGGGTAAAACCGCATATGCTGTGTATCTTGTAAACAATAATTACATGAATAACCATGCGACACTTAGATATATTCGTGAAACAGAATATCAAAAGTTTGTCGCAATGAAAAAAGCAAAGCACTTATCCTTATCAGATTATACGAACATATGGAAAGTAATTATTTATTTGCTTCTTGCACAACAAATTAGTGACAAAGAGAATAGAATACCTATTTTAGGTAATATCGGTAAATTTCATTCCTTAAAAAAGGCTATTGACGAATACTACCAACATGCCTTCTCTCCCGAAATTCTATATGCAATTCAATTTGCAGAAGAAGCAAAACTGGCAGCAGAAATAATAGCAAAGCATGCAGGAATAGGCGCGCAAATTGGAGGAGAGGAAAAAGCCACAATTTCGTTTTCTGAGAGTAGGTTTCAAACAAATTTACTTTACATTCAAAAAAGTTTTGAAAACGCACTCGGTTCTCTTAAACTTTCACAGAATCATATTCTTTTTATCGATGGAATTGATATCCGCCCTTCCTCAATTCCATATGAAGATTATTTAGATTGCGTAAAAGGTTTAGCTAATGCAGTGTGGAGTATCAATAGTGATTTTTTTGCAAATATCAAAGACTCAAAAGGCCGTCTTCGAACTGTTCTGCTCATTCGCCCAGATATATTCAATTCACTAGGGCTACAAAATCAAAACAGTAAAATCCGAGACAATTCAGCAGTACTGAGTTGGTTAACCACTTATAGAGAATACAGAAACTCAGACATCTTTTTAATGGCTGACAAGTTACTCTCTTATCAACAAGAGACTGAACTTCCGACTGGAATGACTTGGGATTATTATTTTCCATACAATGCATCAAATGTCACATCTGAACAATCTCACAGATCTGCGTTTATTAGCTTCCTTAGATATTCTCTTTACCGCCCAAGAGATATCTTAACCATGCTTTCGATTCAAAAAGAAAACTTTATGGAACAAGGAAGAGGTTTAAATGATGTATTCACCGAAAAAGATTTTACTTCTGCTAACTTTAACAGAAAATATTCTGATTATGTATTAGGTGAAGTTAAAGATCACCTTTCTTTTTATTACTCAAACGAAGACTATGAATTATTTTTAAAGTTTTTTCAATATTTAAATGGGCACTCACGATTTACTTATTTAGAGTTCCTAAATGCTTTTAAGAACTACAAAGACTTTATCGAGAAAAACATAAAACACGAGCCGACTTTTTGCGAAACACCAGATATATTTCTTCAATTTTTATATGATACAAATGTAATTTGCTACATAGTAGACACGGATTCAGAGCCGTTTTTTGGTTGGTGCTACAGAGACAGAACGCCGTCAAACATCGCACCAAAGGTGCGATCAAATGCGCGCTATGATGTCCATTATGGATTAATGAGGGCATTAGACCTAGGTAAGCATTATGATTAAGTAGTCAAATAAATTTACAAAAACGAGACAAAACCCTTTTATATATAAAGAGGTTTTGTCTCGTTTTATTTTTTATTAAGAAAATTTAGATATTAGGATTTCAAGGAAAATACTGATGACGTTACCTTGACCCTCCCGCAGGATATGTCATAATAGAAGATAGAGGGGAGAATCGAAAATAATCTTATTCGTTGGTTATCTGTGCTTTATCGTTACCCTTTCCAACCGCGAACTCCAAAGGATTGGCCTATCTGCCCATCCTTGAGGAGGATTCGGCTTTTGAAATTTCGCTAAAAGGAGAAAGGCAGATGAACCGCTTGAAGGTATTTCTTTCACTCGTTCTTTTCAGCGCAGTCATATCTTGCAGCCCTGCCACCGCAGAGAGCCCTACCGAGACCCCTACACCCAAACCAAGAGTCACGGCCACGCCTGAGGTGTTTTCCGAGCGCTTGGGGGATGTCAAGATTGTAGATACAGATACCCTGGCAGACTATTTATATCGGTCTTTTCTGCAGATTCCCGTTGGGATGGCCTGGGGACCCGATGGTCTGCTCTACATCGCCGACTGGGCCGGTCGTCATGTCGTGCGTGTGGCCAAGGATGGACAGATGGATGATCTTCCATTCTGGAAAACAGTTCCCTCCTTGCAACGGGATGGTCCGCGCGGGATTGCCTTCGATTCAAAAGGCAACCTGTATGTCAGCAATCACAACTCCATCTGGCGTTTTGCGCCTGGTGGACGTATGGAAAAGTTGATCGGAGTAAATGGCAGCCCCATTGGGGGAATTGCCATCAGCCCCGAGGATGTGTTGTATTACACGGATCGCGCTCAAAATGGAGGTTCGGTAAAAAGGTGGGAAGATGGCAAATCCGTGAGAGTGGTTCAGGATTTGCCGAATGCGGAGAGCTTGGTCTTTGGGCAGGATGGGACATTATATATAACCCAATTGTGGCAAAAGCAGGTTTCAAAAGTGGATTTGAAATCGCCCGCCGCTGTTTCGTTTGCGACCATAAATGCCTGCCAGATGGATCCATGTTTTCTCGCCGTGGACCGGGAAGGGGATATCTGGGTGCGGGGTATCAATAGTTTAAATCAATTCACACCAGATGGCGTTGATAAACCCTTTGTCGTGGACGAAAATACCTACCCTGGCGGGCCGTTTGGCTGGCACACGGCGGCAGGCGTTGCTTTTGATAATGAGGGCGGTGTATGGATTGCCTCCTATAACTCCCGCCTTATCCGCCTCACGCCGGTCGCCCCGGGAGAACCCGACCCCAAATTTACCCTGCAACGTATCGTCCCCGGCTTCGAGGCCTCGGATCTTGAATCTGGTTCCAACGGAGAGGTCTACGCGAGCGATGAGAACAACTCACAGATCCTGCGTATCCATCCGGATGAAAGCATTGACATATTACTCAACCACGAACTGAGGGGGCGTATCGGGCTGGCGGTGGATACAACCGACACGGTCTATGCCGGTATGCCAAATGGTGAGATCGTCCGCATTAATGAGGATGGTTCTGCGACCCATTATGCCAGTCTGCTCACTCGTCGCATGGCCTTCGGTATGGATGGCGCTCTATATGCAATTGTGGGAGATTATGGACAGAACAAATCCATTGTCCGCATTACAGATGTTGACACCTACACAACAGTAACCACTCAAATTGCCGGAATCGACCTGGGCAGTGGAGAATCACACATCAGCCCGGCATTGGATAAAGGTTTTTATATTTACATTGAAGGATCCTGCGATCTATTGTTCATGGATTACAAGGGGCAGGGGCATTTGATAAAAAACATCAAGGACCTGGTTTGCAGCGGCGGCCCTGCGATCATGACGGCCTCGCCTGCAAATGGCGACATCTTCCTGATCGTGCATGGCCCTTATATCCTTTATCGCATCACTTCAGACGGACAAGTTAAATCCATCGCCAAGAACGTTTACGGCGACCCCTGGGGGATGACGGTCAGCTTTGACGGGCAATGGATCTATGTTGCTGAATCTGGAGCGATAGATAAAATTCCGTTATCCAGTAGCAAGCCCTAAGAAGGCCTGGAACATTAATCGAAAAAGCAAAAGCCTTGTCCTTTCTAGTACCAACGACATTTTCATCTCTCCTTGACCTCCCCACAGGATATGTCATAATGAAAAAAAGGAGAGAGAAATGTTCAAACCGAGACTTGCCTTATTCGTTTATGTGCTCCTCATTGCTGCGCTTTCGGCTTGCAACCTGCCGAGCAGCCAACCCACGGAGATGCCCACTCCCGATCTCATATTGACGGTCACCGCGCAGGCGGCCCTGTTATTGCAGCCCGCCACGGTTCAGGCTCAATTTACCTCCGCACCGGGTTTCACCCCCACACCACAGTTCACATCCACACCCACTGTGCCGATGGCCAGCGTCAGCCAGAACACCAACTGTCGCATCGGCCCCGGCACCCAATATGACTTGATCGACTCCCTGCTCGTTGGCCAGACCTCGGAAGTGGTTGGCAGGAGCAGCGGCGCCCCCAATTACTGGATCATCAAACGCGTCAACGGCGCCGGGACCTGCTGGCTGTGGGGCGAGTACGCCACGGTCAGTGGCAACACCGCCAATTTGTCCGACTACCCCGTCCCGCCAACCCCCACACCGTCTCCCACCCCATCCGTCACGCCGACAGCCACACTCGCGCCGCCTGTGCCTGTGGAAAACGTCAATGCGGCCAAGGTCTGCACACCGCTGGCTGCTCCGCTTTATCAGTATGGCGGCACCCTCACCTGGGAAGACAAGTCCAACAACGAGACCGGCTTCAACATTTATTTGAATGGAGCGCTCTTCGCCACCCTCGGCGCCAACAGCGTCAGTTACCCAATCCCTCCGCTGCCTTTCGCCGCAGGCACACCCATGAAGTTGGGCGTCGAAGCCTATAACTCTGCAGGCAAGTCTGCCACCAGGGATGTCACCTTCACCTGCCCGTAAAAAACTTGATATCCAAATAAAATCCCCGTGAGAAAAATTCACGGGGATTTTATTTTCCCAGCCTTGATATATGCCCGCGCTGGTGCAATAATTAAAATATCTCTCAACCTCGTACAGGTGTTTCCATGACCAACAGACCACGCATTCTCTACTTGACCCTTGCTGTGATATTCCTCTTTGCCTGCAACATGCCAGCCGGGCAGCCTCCGGTTCAGGTTGTCACTGCCACACAGGACCTTGCCATGACCATCACCGCCCAGGCACAGGTCATCCAGTCTGGAGCGCAATCTGCGCCGCCGCCCGCCGCACAGGATACGCCCGCGCTTCCGCCCCCGCCCGAAGCGACTGCCACCATCTCACAGACGCCAACACCGTCCACTCCGACCGTGACCGTAAGCAAGAACACCAACTGTCGCACCGGGCCCGGCAAAAGTTACGAGATCACCGATTCGCTGGTGATCGGGCAGACCGCCCAAGTGGTCGGAAAAAATACCGCCACAAACTACTGGATCATCAAACGGCTCTCCGGCTCTGGCGAGTGTTGGCTATGGGGCGAGTACGCCACTGTCAGCGGGGACGTGAGCGGATTGAAAGAATACGCCATCCCCGCCACGCCGACTCCCACAGTCCCCAAGCCCGTCTCCAATCTTTCTGCGAATAAGATCTGTTTCTTTGACGGGGTCAACTATCAACTGGGCGGTTTCATCACCTGGCAGGATAAGTCGGATAACGAGGATGGCTTCAAGATCTTCTTCAACGGCAACCCGCATGGCAATGCCCCGGCTGATGCCACTACCTATGCCATTCCTTCGATTTTTGTTGTACCTGGCGGGTCGATCAGCATGGGTGTGCAAGCCTACAACTCGGCGGGAAAAGCCCCGCTCAAAGAGATCATCATTACCTGCCCATGAAAACAAAAGCCCCGCGAAATTCGCGGGGCTTAACCGTCAATCTTAAATTGACCTAGGTGCCTTCTTCCCAGGAGTTGAGGTAGTGCAGCTGCTCGTCGGTCAGCACGTCGATCTTGACGCCCATGGCATCGAGTTTGAGGCGGGCGATCTCGTTGTCGATCTCGGTCGGAACGGAGTAAACCTTCTTCTCGAGTTTGTCCGCGTTCTTGGCCATGTATTCCGCAGAGAGCGCCTGGTTCGCGAAGGACATATCCATCACAGAAGCGGGGTGACCTTCTGCAGAGGCAAGGTTGATCAGGCGGCCTTCGCCGAGGATGTTGATCTTGCGGCCATCCTTGGTGTTGTACTGGTCAACGAAGGGACGGACCAGGTTGGGCGCGCCCACGCTCATTTTTTCGAGTGCAGGGATGTTGATCTCAACATTGAAGTGACCGGAATTGGCAACCAGTGCGCCGTCTTTCATCACCTCAAAGTGTTTGCCGTCGATGACGTTCAAGTCGCCGGTCACGGTGCAGAAGATATCGCCAACCTTGGCGGCATCTGTCATCGGCATGACCTGGAAGCCGTCCATGACCGCTTCGAGCGCCTTCATCGGGTCGATCTCGGTCACGATGACGTGAGCGCCCATGCCGCGCGCGCGGGATGCGAGGCCGCGTCCACACCAGCCGTAGCCAGCCACCACAAAAGTCTTGCCAGCCAGGAGAACATTGGTCGCGCGGACGATGCCGTCGATGGTGGATTGCCCGGTGCCGTAGCGGTTATCGAACATGTGCTTGGTCAGCGCATCGTTGACCGCGATCACAGGGAACTTCAACACGCCGTCTTTTTCCATGGCCTTCAAGCGGATGACGCCGGTGGTGGTCTCTTCAGTGCCGCCAACCACGTTCTTAAGCATCTGCTTGCGGTCTTCATCGCTCAGGGTCTTTGCCCAGGCGGCAAGGGAGGGTTCGAGCTTCTCGAAGCGTCCCATTTCGATAAAGAACAGGGACGAAACGAGGTCGGCGCCATCGTCCTGTGTCATGTGCGGTTTGTGCTCCAGCGCGGCACGGATGTGCTTGAAGTACGTAACCTTGTCTTCGCCCTTGATGGCGAAAACGGGGATTTCATATTGGTTGACAAGGGCAGCCGCCACATCATCCTGGGTAGAGAGGGGATTGGATGCGGTTAGAACGATGTCTGCGCCGCCTTCGTGCAGGGTGCGCATCAGGTTGGCGGTTTCGGTGGTGACATGCAGACAGCAGGAGAGGCGCATTCCCTTAAGGGGTTTTTCTTTCTTGAAACGCTCGCGGATTGAGCGCAGAACGGGCATTTCGCGTTCGGCCCACTCGATGCGGCGGCGTCCGCCTTCGGCTTGTTGAATATCCTTGATATCGTAATTGCTCATGTGTATTGCTCCTTCTTTTTGGTAATTAGAGAATTGGTAATTGGAGGATTGGTTTTATTTCAAAAGTACGTCCAGTTTGCCGCCATCATCGAAATGTTTGCGGAAGCGCCCGACAAATTCTTCGCGGGTGTAGGAATGGTTTTGCGTGCCACGCTGCTCAAGGCAGTATACCGCGGAAAGCGAACCGATCTCGCCGCACAACTTCCAGTCGAAGCCGTGAGAGTAGCCGGATAGGAACCCGCCACGGAAGGCATCGCCCACCCCAGTGGGGTCAACGATCTCATCCTCGGGCACGGTGGGGATATGAACCGAAGTGCCATCCGAGTACAAGTCTGCGCCATCCTTGCCGCGGGTGATGACCAATACTTTGACGTGACCAAGGATCTGGTCGAGGCTCCAGCCGGTCTTCTTGGAGATCAGGCCGAACTCGTAGTCATTGCAAAACAGGAAGGTTGCGCCTTCCATGTCGCGCGCCAGTTCCGCGCCTTCGAGGCGCAGCACCTGCTGGCTGGGATCATACAGGTAGGGAATGCCCATCTCGCGGCATTCGGCGGGGAACTTCATCATCGCATCGGGCGAACTAGGGGAGACGATGACCAAGTCCGGCTGCTTGTCCAAATCTTTAAGTGACTGGGTAGCAGAGTAGCCCATCGCCCCCGGGTAGAACGAGGCGATCTGGGCGGAGGCATGATCCGTTGTCGCAAAGAACGAAGCGGTGAATACGCCCGGAACAACCTTCATCAATTGTGTATTTACGCCCTTGTCTTCGAGCCAGGCACGGTAATCCCCAAAATCTTCGCCTACCGTCGCCATGATCCGCGGCTTCTGGCCGAGCATCGCCATCGTGTATGCGATGTTCGGTGCGATCCCGCCGCGCTGCTTGGACATCGAATCAACCAGGAATGACAGGCTGATCGATTCCAAACGTTCAGGCAGAATCTGTTCCTTGAAGTGACCGGGGAAGGTCATCAGGTAATCGTAGGCAACTGAACCAGTGAGAAGAATATCCATGATTTACTCGCAGAAAAATGCGCACTCTTGCGAGTGCGCTGAATTTATAACAAACGCGAGTTTATCATGGGGCCATAAAAATGTAAAGAAATCGCTTTTCTGTTTTACACACTCAAAACAAATACATATATTCTGCGACAAGAAAATCTGCGCGCCAGCATCACAGCATTGCGTCGCGTTTGCGTTCCCGCATGCCGGTGTAGACCGCCAATACCACTCCGACAAGAGCAAAAACGAAGGGAGCATATGTATTGTTATACAAATTAAAGGCTGCGAATATTAGTTGCATACTCCAGACTCCAACGATGATCCCGCACCATATCAGAAGTATCCAACGAAGTATGGATGGGAAACCGCTTGGGGTGGATATATGCAGTCCGCTCCATAATACGATGAGCGCGCCCAAAGCCGGGGCCATATCCCATCCCTGCCGGATCTGGACGATAAAACCTTGAAATTCGAAACCGGCAACGATACTGATTACCCCCAGCAGTACTCCCAATGGAATGCTGACGAAGCCCCACAACATACGAACCCCGGATTTGTATGTCCCACCAGTCAATGCGCCGGGCACGCCCCAAATCAAAAGGGCTCCCAGCCAGGGAACGCCTCCAAAGGAATAAACATAAAATTCCCACATCCCATTCCAACGGCTTTTCAAAGAAGGATCAGTTAAGTAAATGATCGCTGCCCAAGCCAGTGTCGCGATTAAGTATGCGATAGTCCAGATCAAGGCACCCGTGATCCAATTTGTGTATCCCCAACCTGCAGCTTGGTTATTCTCCAACCGCACAGCGGGCATTTGGGAAATATTTATATTCCCAGCCCCTGGTCTGGGTGCCGTTGGTGCTATGGATGAGCGTTCTGCAGAATCTGACTGAGTAACCTGATGTAATGGGGCGGCTGCAACAGGTACCTGCGTTGATTTGAGCCGATGACCGCAATATCCGCATACATTGGCGGTTTCCGAAACGTCCTTCCCGCAATTTGTGCATTTCATTTTTGCCTCCGCATGGTTTTGTGAACTAACGATCTTCATCTCTTGCCGAACGTTGTTAATTTAATGCCAATAACTCGTTAGCGAATCAGTTTTACGCTTTCAAAGATTATGGGTATACGCTGTTGAAAGGGGGTCTATGGCGCACAGGTACGGGTTGGCCGGTAAACGGGTCAATATTGTTGAAATCAACGACATCGAACGGGTACCATTTGCTTGCTATGGAACCGGCGCAAACTGGAACATATTTATCCTCCCAAAACGGGATGAAAAAGTCACTGATTCCCAAAATACTGCCGACGCCAAACAGAAGTTCGCCGTTGCCGCCAAACGCAGGGAGAACTTGACCGCCGCAAAATTCGTAATTAAAGTCCCAAACCTTTTCGTTGGGGTAGATATTATTTATAAAAACCTCAGCCGCCATATTCGGATAATTGATCTCCCCGACATTGACGGGCCATCCCCAAAGCGGCGGAACGCCCACATATCCTAAACTGCAATGTTCGTCCACCCCGCCTTCGATTTCCGTATGGTTGCATTCCCATAGTGATGAATAAGCGCCGTGTTTCCCCGCGGAGACGAATACCATCGGATGAGTTGCCGAGCCATCCGACGGCGTTTGACCGTAGGCGTCCACCATGGTGAAATTGGAAGCATCGTACCAAAATCCTTCGGAATGCCGGTTGATCACCATACCGTCTATCCAATACCCCTGCAATGGCTCGTTGCAGTCCGCGCTCCAGCAACGGATGTACAATTCCACCGTCTCCGTATCTCCATAATGCCATAAAATGGAGTTGACATATGTCGGGGGAGCATAATCTATATCATAAAGCACAGTGATCACCAATAGCGCATAGGGCTCTCCATTGATCGTACCGGGTCTGACCTGATAAAGGAAATTTAAAGGCTTTATCTCCTGATCTACGTTGATACAAATATTATCAGAGACCTCGTGCAAACCGAAGCAGGGCCTCCACCACACCTCATGGGCATCGAGTACAAAATAAGGCGCAAAGGTTTGACCAATATATTCCTCCACCCAGTCCTGGAGCCCATCGTGGTCTACGTCATCTGTGCTTCCACCTCCGCCGCAATTTTCACAAGACAGTGGGTCATAAGTATCCATGTCCAGTTTAGGCGGGTCGGCAGGCAGAGGAGGGGGTTCGAATGCAGGCGGTTCCGATTGGCTATTCTGTGAGTCAGATTGTGCTGGCTCCGTTGAATTGTCGCCAGCCGCCTGAGGCGGTTCGGTTTCAGGGGCATCCGTACTGGCTACCTCGGGTGATTGAGATTGAGTATTGTCATCGGTTGTTTCAGGAGCATAAACCGGCATTTGTTCCGGCTCTTGATAGTCTGGTTGAACAGCGGTAGTAGGTGTGATCGTTCCCTGCGACGCGAAAAGGACCGACAAGGCGATCAGCCCCGCAAGGCCAAATCCCACCAAAACCCACTTTGTAAGACTGCTTTTTTTCCGTGGCGGTGCCTGTATCGCCATTCCATCATCGGTGAGAGATGTTCCGCACGCTTCGCAGAAACGATGCTCGGATGAATTCTTTCTTCCGCAATTTGGACAATAGATAAACTGCACCTTGGCAATTGAGACAGGGGAGGCGACAGGCTCGGCATTTAAGGGAGCGCCACAGTTCTCGCAAAAAAGAAAATCCGGGCTATTACCCGTTCCACAAGCCTTGCATGCCTGATCTTGTGAGGCTTTAATTTCGCTAACTGGAATGACAAGCTCTTCCCCACAATTCTCACAAAACCGCACTCCTGTGCGGTTATCGAAACCACAAGTTAAGCATTTCATTGGCACTCCTTTGGCTAAGAAGTTTGTTTTTTTACCAATAAATGGCTCAACTATTTTTTTAATATTAACATCGAATATATCAAAATTCTTTTATTAGTTCAAATGTCATTTGTCATACAAGCAAAACTTGATGCATTGTCCTTTATTTAGGACAACAGAGAAGTTTTCCTTTTAGTAGATTGGAAAGGTGAAGAGCCAATTAATTTGTTCGGTTTCTCTTTCTGCGCAGCCATTGTATGAAGAACATTTTTGATTTTATTTTTTATTCAATCTTTCATTATTTTTTGCAAACTCGCTTCAAACGGCGGATACGCCACCCCGTTCTCGGTGACAATGCCAGTCACCAGGCGGTGCGGGGTGACGTCAAAGGCGGGGTTGCGGGCTTTGGCATTCGCGGGGGCGATGGGCTCACCGTGGAATTGAATGCCGAGCACTTCTTCGGGGTTGCGCTCTTCGATGGGGATCAGATCACCGTGCGCGAGGGAGAGATCAATGGTAGAGGTGGGCACAACCGGATAGAACGGCACGCCGTTGTCATGAGCAGCCAGCGCCAACATGTAGGTGCCGATCTTGTTCGCCACATCGCCGTTGGCGGCAGTGCGGTCTGAACCGACAAAACATTTCTGCACCTGCCCGGCCTTCAAAAAGTGGCCGGACATATTATCGCTGATGATCTCATACGGGATGCCATATTGTTCCAGTTCCCAGGCCGTCAGGCGCGCACCCTGCAAACGTGGACGGGTCTCATCCACCAGCACATGGATGCGCTTGCCCTGTTCGTGCGCCGTGCGGATGACACCAAGCGCCGTGCCCCAATCGACTGTGGCGAGCGCGCCGGTGTTGCAATGATGGATAACGGTATCTCCATCGTGGATCAACGCCGCGCCATGTTCGGCCATGCGTTTGTTGATCTCGACATCCTCATCGGCGATTCTTTGCGCTTCCGTCAAAACGGACTGACGCAAATCATCCGCGCTTCTTTCCCCCTGCACCATTTCTGCCGTTCTCATGACTCGCTCCACCGCCCAGGCCAGGTTGACCGCTGTTGGCCGCGAATCTTTCAAGGTGCTTGCGGCAGCCCGGAGATCCGCGAGCAGGTCAGAGGTCGAAGCAGAAGCGGATTCATATCCGGCCAACGCCAGCCCAAAAGCGGCAGCGGCCCCGATGGCAGGCGCGCCACGCACCACCATCTCCTGGATGGCCTGCGCCACAGCACGGTGAGTCCGATAAGCGACGATCTCAAAACGCGCAGGCAGAATGCGCTGGTCGATCATCTTGAGTTGGTTATCTTCCCAAAATACAGAACGCATGGAGTTCCTTTTTGAAAGGGGCGGCCCAATGGGCCGCCCCTGACAGTGTTATTGTTTGATCTCGGTCCACAGATCATCGTACAGCACGAGCGCCTCGCCGAGGTCGATCACTTCGTGGCCTTTGGCAAACTCCCCTGGCGGCGTGTTGGTGATGGGCGAAGAAATGTACGGTTCGTACACATCCGGCTGATTCTCTTTGGCGTAATCCAGCGCGGCCTTGTTCGGGTTGGTGTAGGGATAATCGACCAGCGTCAGCCAGTTGGTATCGCCCTGCAGCAGGTAGTTGAACCAGGCATAAGCCGCATCGGGATGCGGGGCCGTGGTGGGGATCGCCATGCCATCATAGAAGATGATCGAGCCTTCCGAAGGGAAGACGTACTGGAAGGCCGGGTTCTCCTGCGCAGCCAGAAAGGCTTCGCCATTCCAGACGATGCCGAGGTCCACGTCACCAGCCACCAGCGGAGTCTTCGGGCTGTCACTGTCGAACACGCGGATGTTCGGCATGAGTTCGAGCAATTTCTGTTTGGCTTCGTCAAGGTGAGCCGGGTCGGTGTCGTTGACGTTGTAACCGAGGGTCAGCAACGCCATGCCGATGATGACACGGTTATCATCCACGGCCACGATGCGGCCCGCGTACTCCGGACTCCACAGGTCGGCCCAGGAGGTCGGCGGGGTGGTCACGGTCTCGCGGTTGTAAACGATGCCTTGGGTGCCCATCTGGTACGGTACCACGAAGTTGAGCGCGTCCCCGTAGGCCGCGGTGAGATTGGTGTCGAGGTTGGCTGCGTTCGGCAGTTTCGACGAATCCAATTCCTGCAGCAGTCCTTCGCGGATGAGTACGCCGATCATGTAATCGCTGGGGTGGATCACATCATACGGGTTCACACCCTGCCCGATGGAAACCTTGGAATACAGTTCCTCGTTGGACGAGAAATAATCCACGTTCACTTCCACGCCATAGACCAGGCCGAAACACTCGAGGATGTCGGCGGGGACATATTCCGTCCATGTGAAAATATTGATCTTGTCACTTTCAAATTCAACACGCGGGCTCGGCGGCGGACAGGCAAACCCGCTGGAAGCAACAACCTCGGTGGAGGCCGGTTGCCCGCCACCTGCACAAGCTGTCACAACGATCAACAGCACGCTCGACAAAATCAACCTGACCATACGATGGATTTTGTGGTGTGTGTTCATTTTTCTCCTTGGATGATAACGGTCTTGCAAAGGCGCGTGGCCCTCACAAGACCTGGAATGACTTGCAGTGTGGATTATATTTCATCGCAACCTCGAACACAACACATGAGAATAAACTGAATCCCCTGCTTGACGCTGCCTTTGTTTACCAGTATAAAAACAGGATGAAGACTCCCCGCCCATCGGCCTCCCGCATCGTTCTTGGACTTTGGCTTGCCCTCTCCCTCACGGCCTGTTCCGTGCTCGAAAACCTCCCCGCCATTCCTCCCGGTTGGACGGTGACTCCCAGCCTGACCTCCACGCCCGAAGCGACCTTAACGCCCACGGTCCCCCCCACTCCACAGGTCACCGCGCGCGTGGGCGTGGGCGATGTGGCACTCTTCAACGGCGACTATGATGCGGCCATGCAACAGTATCAGATCGTCTTGCAGGATTCGCCAGACCCGTTATTGCGCGCATCCGCCAAATGGGGTGAGGCGCGCGTGTACTACGCTCAGGCGCGTTACAACGAAACCCTCACCGCCCTGCAAAGTTTGCTGACGGAATACCCCCAGTCGTCGCAATTCCCGATGGCGTACTTCCTGCAAGGCTGGGTCTTTTACAAACTGGAGAATTATCCCGCCGCCGCCGACTCGTGGCAGACCTATCTCAGCCTGAGGCCCGGCATACTGGATGCCTACGTGCAGGAACTGCGCGGCGATGCGCTTTACAACGCCAACAATTACGCGGGGGCGCTGCCCGCCTACGAGGCTGCCATTCAGGCCCCCGCCCTCGGCGATGACACCACGCTCGACCTCAAAGTTGCCTCCGCTCAAACGCAACTCGGAAATTACCAGGATGCGCTGGCCCTCTATGACGGGGTTTTCGCGCGCACCACCAGCGATTACATCAAGGCTCAGGCGCTGTACGAGGCCGGGTTGGCGTATCAGATTTTAGGTCAGAGCCCCGAAGCGCTGAGCCGATTCACGAATGCCGTGGAAAATTATCCGCGTTCCTATTATGCCTATCTCAGCCTTGTGGCCCTGCTGGATGCGGGCGGCACCGTCAGCGAACTGGACCGCGGGCTGGCGGATTACTATGCCGGTCAATACGATGTCGCCATCGCCGCCTTTGACCGTTATCTCGAAAGCAACCCGCCGGAGAATGACGGCACGGCTTATTACTACCGCGCGCTCGCGAAGAATAACCTCAGTCAATTTGACGCGGCCCTGCTCGATTACGAAGTCTTCATCGGAAATTTTTCCGCAAACATCCACTGGGGCGAGGCCTGGGGTGAAAAGGCGTTCATTGAATGGGCGCAAAAGGGAGAATACACCCGGGCCGCCGAAACGCTGCTGGAGTTCGTGCGCATCGCCCCCAACACCCCGCTGACCGCGGACTATCTGATGAGCGCCGCGCGCATTTACGAACGCGACGCACAATACGACAAGGCGGTCGAGACCTGGTCGCGGGTCATCAATGAATATCCCGGTTCGGCCCCATCCACTTATGCCGCCTTCTTGATGGGCGTGGTGTATTACCGCCAGGGAAATTTTTCACCCGCGCTTGACTCATTCAAGCGCAGCCTGGCCCTCGCCCAAAATGCGGATGACCGCTCGCGCGCCATGTTGTGGATCGGCAAGGCGCAAATGCAGATGGGCGATGCCCCCGGCGCGATGGACACCTGGCGTGAAGGGCAAAACCTCAACTCCGGCGGATATTACAGCGAACGCGCCCGCGACCTGCTGGCGGAACGCGCCCCCTTTGCGCCGGTCTCGCCGATGAACTTCACCATCAACCTCGCACAGGAACGCGCTGAAGCCGATACATGGATGCGCCTGACCTTCAACATCGGCAGCGACGTGGACCTGACCGGCCCCGGCCCGCTGGCGGCGGATGCGCGGGTGATCCGCGGCCGCGAATTTTGGGAACTCGGCATGTATGAAGAAGCGCGGACAGAGTTCGAAAGCCTGCGCGGAGACCTGGAGATCGCCGGGGATGCCGCGGGCAGTTATCGCCTTGCCAATTATCTGCTCGACCTCGGCTTGTATCGCTCGGCCATCTTCTCTGCGCGTCAGGTGCTGACCCTGGCCGGGCTGGACGAACACACTGAATCGATGATGGCGCCCGCCTACTTCAGCCATATCCGCTATGGGTTGTATTACGCCGACCTCGTCAATTCTGAATCACAGAAGAACGGCTTCGACCCGCTCTTTCTTTACAGCGTCATCCGGCAGGAAAGTTTCTTTGAAGGTTTCGTCAGTTCGAACGCGGGTGCGCGCGGCCTGATGCAGATCATCCTGCCGACCGGCGCGCAGATCGCCTCGGAATTGGGCAAACCGATCAACTACTCGGATGAGGACCTATACCGCCCATATGTGAGTGTCCTGTTCGGGGCGCATTACCTTGCCAAGAACCGTTCCCTCTTCAACGGCGACCTCTATCCTACGCTCGCCGCCTACAACGGCGGCCCCGGCAACGCCCTCGAGTGGAAGAATCTCTCCGGCGACGACCCCGACCTGTTTTTGGAGAGTGTACGTTTCGAAGAGACGCGTAATTACATTCGCAACATCTATGAGATCTTTGTGATCTACCGGCGCTTGTACGGGGTTACGCAGTAGATGCTTTGATCAATCCCTACAGGGATGATATGGGAATATTGCCCCGTAAAAGCGGTCTGGGTTAACTGGTACTCGGGAGCGGCGACTTGCGTCCCCGTCCACACATAGCGGATTTCGCCCTCGCGTAACATTTCGGTGAACTTTCACTTAAATCGTTGACGATGCGAATATATCGTTGTGCCTACAATTATAGTACTTACCAAAAACAATCCACCAAGTTTCAAACCTCCAATAAAATTCACAAAAGTATAACCAAAAAATAGACCTGTAAGAAAAGCATACGCTCCCAAAGCCCAACTTTGCCATTTTTTATATCCAAACCTAAAAACAAGAATATGCCAATTATTATTGCCGCAAGATATAAATTTATCAATGATACAGTCTTCATTTTCCTTTTACCTTTTTTCCGTCCCAGCGACACGTCCAGCCAGCGAGCGTTGAAATACATACCACTTCGTGGCACAGGTCAGTCCAAAATCACTGGTATAGTCCATTTGACCGGTGAAGCCGTAGTCTGTGGGAGATGTCCCGCTCGAATATCTCACCTCGCCCCAGGCTTTGTATTTCGTTTGGGACACGACGTTCCCCGAAGCGTCGGTCACAAGGCTCGTGGAGCCGAGGTGGTCGGAGAGGATATAGTACAAGGTAATCAAAGATCTTTATTAAGTTAGTCGGGCGAATTAGATTTGATAAAAATGCGCTCACGGCGGCTTGAGCAGAAGAAATAATTAGATGGCAGATAAACTTAACATAGCACTTAATGAGTTTATTATTATATGGGCAACTATCGATGGAAAAACCTGATTTGACCTCTGTCTTAATTTACTTAATATAAGTGTCAAGATTGGTATTAACACAAAAAAAAGACAAAGGAGTGGTCAGTCTCTCAACGTGGGTGGCCCAAAATATACCACCCTGCACCCAAATTGCTATTTTTTCGTCCCATCCCATTGATACTAAATATCCCCAAAGAAAACCTCGATAAAACATCTCTTCGATGGGTACGAAAGACAGTTCTGTGAAAATTTGGCGAAGCATTGCTACAAAAATATTTCCTTCTAACAAGGGCACCTCTATAACTCTACCCAATGTCATTTGAATTATTGCAACAACTGAAATAAATATGATAGAGATTACAAATGCTTTTGCAGACCACAACAAATCAACATTGCTAATATCGCCCTTCTTCTCGCGATATACTTTTATAAGGTATATAAATGAAAATCCTATCGCTAGAAAAACAATAATATTTTGCCTGTAATAATTTAGATTTACAAAGTAGCATAATCCGAGTGATAAAAAAGAATATTTATCAATTCGGAATCTGTCCAACTCCTTTATCTCAAATTGGATCAATACCAATGGTGTTACGAGCGTCAGAACACCCAAAGCAATAAGAATTAATGAAAAGAGTAGGCGGGGTTCTTCTAAAATCGATTTATTTGTAAGTTTCAATATCTGAATAATAAATGTAACTATTATTATCATTAGCAACAACATCAATCCTGGTTTAAATCTCATTGCTCCTCCGGACGGGCATGCTTAAAAAGAATATTTCACGGAAAATAGGTGGGAGTAACGTAAGGTATTGTTGGCATATATGTATTAGTTACGGGAAATGGGGTTAAGGTTGGAGATTTTGTTGGCGTTGGTGTTTCAGTTATCACGGGGCCGTGAAAATTTGAGGGAGGGGTATATTCAGTTGGTGTCATCATCGGAGAAATTGCGAGTGCAGCGGATGGAGTTTTTATAATGGTTGGGGTTTGAAGAAAATGAGTTGGGGTGTAGATTGAAGTCGGCGCATTAATGACACTTTCTTTAAAGGTTTCAGCAAGGATGTCAACACCTTCTTTTATTGTCAATAATCCATCAATCAATTCTCCTACCCCCCAACATTCAGCCCCATAAACTTGGCAAAGCCCTTCATTAGGTTGGATAATGTCTTTTCCGAGGTCTATACCTGAAGCGGGTGAAAATACATCCTCATAAAATGCGTTAAAATCTTTTACATCTTCTTTCATGGCTTCAAAAAATTCAACCGTAGCTATTTCTTGGTATTTCCAGTTATCATAATACCATTTGCTGGGTGAACCTTCTTTAGCGCATTGCGGTCCATCATCGTAATTACCGCCATAACAAGGGACATGCCCCGTCGGGTCTGTAAAATTGACGGGCGAGTTGTTGACGTAGCCGTATCTATCCAGTCCCTGCACCCCGCTTGGGATGATGCTGTCAGCAGAGATGAATCTCGATAGCGAAGGGTCATAAAATCTTGCGTTATAAAATAGCAGACCGAATTCAGGCTCATAACTGGCTTGACCAGTGAACTGATACTCCGTTGGCATGACTCCGCTTTGGTAGCGCACCTCACCCCAAGCCTTATATTTGGTCTGCGAGATGGCATTCCCGCTCGCATCGGTGACAATACTTGTCGAGCCAAGGTGGTCTCCGAGGAGGTAGTACAAGGTCCCGTTCTTGCGCATGGCAATGCGTTGAGTCCCGGCAAAATAATACTTCGTGATTTCGTTACCTGTTACTTCGTAGTGAGCGCCGATGAAGAAAGTGGTGGTAGTGCCGACTGAAGTCGACAACACCGATTTTACTCTTCTTCCATCGCTGTCCCTTCGATAAACTCAGGGTAAACTCCACTAAACTACGCGGACGAGAAGATTGGCACAGGAGTCGGTGTCGCGGTGGCAGTGATGGTTGGAGTTCCTGTGGCGGTGGGAGTGCCAGTGACAAGCGGTCGTTCAACTCCGCGCTGGCAGCCAAAACGAAGCCGTTGTTGACGAACGCGCTGCTGAAATAACCGTGGTTTAAGTGTTATCCTGATTTACGGGCTGGTCACAATAGGCTCAAAACACACAGACGGATCCGCCAACACGCGTTCGTAAAATTCATCTACATCAATTCCCAAGGCTTCATTTATTGGTGGCCAATATGGAGGACCTAAACCCAGATTGAAGTCTTCAATTGCAATGCCAGATGTTGGATCAAATAGATCCATAGTGACGTGGATATATTGATTTTCATTGATCGTACAAAGATTGTTTTCTTTGGATGAGCCGCGGAATCGAAAGATAACACCAAGGTTTTCATAAACAACAATCAGCTCGCTGTTATGGATTTTGTCGTAATCTATTCCCGCATAGAGCTGGTTTGGCTTTCCAAGTTCAGAGAAAACTCCGCTTACCGAATATCTTGACCAATAGTTTCTATAAGTATCCTGTGCCGTTGGCAGCACATAGGGATCTGTGCTGACATTGACATTGATACTCTGCACAACACCTTTTGGGCTTTCTAATATGAGGTCTATTGAACTGTAAACAAGCGCATCGCTTGGGGGGGACAAAATGATGGCAGGATCCCCAATATTTAAACGATAACCGTAACTGCCATCTAATGTACCGTATTGGAATGCATGCAAACTACTTAAAATGGCTTGCGCTTCAATAAGGGTGGCTCTGCCCGGGGAAATGCCAAGATAGCATGGTAATTTGCAGTCGCGGGATTGTAACAATTCAAGCATGTGTCCCTCAGCATCAGGCTGCAGAGTAGGATAGTAAGGCGAATACTGCCACGGCGTTGACTCTAATATCGGTTGTGGGCTTGGCGTAACAGAAACCACTCTAGGTTGCGCTGGAGGTATCAAATTAGGCGTTACGGTTTTGGCCGCTTGAGATGCGAAAGCGTTGTTTGAAACACATCCTGAAACGATTAGAAAAGTTATCGCGACGAAAATATATGTATGCAATATTTTGCTTTTCATGGCGTACCTCCCAGAATAACATTCAGGAAGCCCGTCATGCTGCCGCTAATCCAACCTTGAACCTCTTGACCGTACGCGTTGTCGGCAAATCCATTATGGGCGAGGTTAATATCTAATGAGCCTAAAACTAAATTCTCGCCCGCATTGGCAAAGGATTCTGCAAAGTCGTACTCCCCCAAACCATAGGGATGCGAAGTGCAGGCAATTTGATCCAGTACTGTGAGATTTGAGCACTTATATGCCCCAACAGCATAATCAGGGTCAGTGTAATATTTGCTATCCTGAAAGTTAGAAGCCAAGCATGATGAGCCATTCGTGAAGCCAATTGGGCACGTTAGCGGTGTTTTACTTTGATAATACTTATCAAAGACATGGAAGTATTCATGAACGAACGCCTTCATTGTCATCGAATCCGCATCGCAAGTAATGACTGAACTATCGGTTATGCAGTTGTTGCGCGAGTCGTCTTGAACTATTGAAATATTCCCCCCGGTTAATTTTTTGAAGGCATCTTCTGCCGACGAAAATCCATACTGCGAGCCATATTCGTTGTAATAATACCTCCCAAAGTTATCTGCCGCTGCTAATGCCTCTTTTTGTTGAGCAACACTGACTCCATTGGCAGTAACACCAAATTCTTTGAGCGCCTCAACAAGGGTAAGCGCATTTGATCTATCCGCTTTCAAGCAATCATCCGCTTTGGCATCCATTCTACAATGGCCAGATGGATCCGTATGGTTGACGGGATCATTTCCTGTATACGCGTATCTGTCCAACCCCTGCACGCCCGGCGGGACGATGGTGTCTGCTTGGGCAAAGCGTCCTAGCGAAGGGTCAACCCAGCGCGCATTGAAGTAAAGTAAACCAAATTCACCCGCGTACGAGTATTGACTTGTATATTGATACTTCGTCATCTCACTACCGGAGGAATACCTCACTTCTCCCCAGGCTTTATACTTCGTTTGAGATATAACATTCCCGGAAGCATCCGTAACGATACTTGTGCTTCCCAAGTGATCTCCGAGGAGGTAGTACAAAGTCCCGTTCTTTCGCATCGCAATCCGTTGACTCCCGGCAAAATAGTATTTGGTGATCGAAGTACCGGCTTGCCCTGAGCCTGTCGAATGGGTCACTTCTTCCTTGTTTCTAACAATTAAAGTCAAAATTCACCTATGCTCGTCTCAAATTACCCGCAACTCAAAGATGCAAACCGCGGAGCCCAGGTTAACAATAGAGAATCGATGGGGCTGCACAGTAAAAAAATCGGGACACAACCATGGTTGTGTCCCGAACATTATTAATCCCTCAATCCAAATGCGCCACGATGCGCTGATGCACCGTCTGGGTGTCCATGTCGAGGATCGAGATCAATTTATCGCGTCCGTTCAGGCCGGCCACGATCTCCACGCGTGATTTGGGCACGCCCAGCACCTCGGCCATGAAGGCCAGCAGTTCCGTGTTGCCCTCCTCATCGGTGGGCGCGGAGGCGATGTGGACCTTCACCGTGCCATCATTCATCACCCCCATGATCTGGTTGCGGCTCGCGCGCGGAGTCACCCGCACCGCCAGCGCGGAACCGTGCCTGCCGTCGTGAAGAACGTATTTTCTGGGCATAAGTCACCTCGGTGTGTTGGAGAGATTGAAATGGAGGGAAGAACAGGGTCGGGCCCCATCCTCAGGAGAAGATCGTGATCAGGAAGCGCGACAGGAACTCGATGATCAGGATCAGGATCAACGGGCTGAAATCGATCATGCCCGAGTTCGGCATGATGCTGCGGATCGGGTTCAGGAACGGCGCCAGGACGCGGTCCAGCGCCTCGCGCACAGGGTGATATGGGGAAAGCACAAAGGACAACAATGAAGAAGCGATCACCACCCAGATGAAGGTCTGGGAGACCACCCGCACAAACAAAACCAGGATGTCAGAACTCATTCATTCTCCGTTTGATAGGTTCTTGGCCCCACGATGGCCGTCCCAACCCGCACGAACGTGGCGCCTTCTTCCACAGCAACTTCATAATCCGAACTGGTGCCCATCGAAACTTCCGAGAAGTCCGCGGCAGGGAACTGGCTCATCAAATACCCGCGCAGCCGCATCAACTTCTGGAAGTACGGCCGCGAAAAATCCGGCGTGCTGCCGAGCGGCGGCATCGACATCAATCCGCGCACCTTCAAATTCGGCAGTGCCAATGTCTCAGCGATCTCACCCGCCAGTTCGGGCCAGCGAGATTCGTCCGAAGCGTTCCAGCCGCTCTTGCTTTCCTCGCCGCCGACATTGAACTCCAGCATCACCGGCAGGGTGCGGTCCGCTTCCGCGCTGAACTTGTCGAGCCGCCTGGCAAGTTTCAGGCCGTCCAGCGAATGGACAAAGTTAAAGTTTGCGGCCACCAACTGCGCCTTGCGGCTCTGTATGTGACCGATCATGTGCCATTCTACCGCAGAAAATTCCGCGAGTTGTTGAATTTTCATGACACCTTCTTCGGCGTAATTCTCCCCCAACACCTGCGCACCCGCTGCAATGGCCGCGCGCGTCACCTCCACCGGCTGGGCCTTGGTGACCACCACCAGTTTCACCACTGCGGGACTCCGCCCGGCCTTTTTGGCAGCCGTCGCAATTTTATCCAGCGTCGCCAGATAGCGTTCTCGAATGGATTGAATCAATTCGCTCATATCCCCGATTTTACCGCGCATCTTTCCGCACTGCTCCCTGATACGCCCCATAAAATTTTATGTCATTGCGAGGAGCAATAGCGACGAAGCAATCTCGGTATTAGGGGTGGATTGCTTCGGGCGGGCAAAAAAACCGCCCTCGCAATGACATACATTTATCACACCAGCGCCATCAAAACCCCAAAGCGGCCGGTCTTGCCTTTCTCGGCGCGGTGCGAAAACCAATCCTCCAGGTGACAGGCCGTACAAAGCCCGGAAACCTGAATCTGCTCCACACCCATCTTCTGCAACTGGAGCACATTTGCCGTCCACAGATCGAGGTGGATGCTTTCATCGTGAACGTGCAGGACGCGCTCCGCATCTTCCCCGTACTTTGTGCGGAACTGCGCCGCGACCTCTTCCCCCACCTCGTAATGATCCACTGCAATGGAAGGGCCGATGCCAGCGATGATGTCGGCAGGCTTCGAACCATAGCGCTCCTGCATGCCGCGCACCGACGCTTCGGCCACGCCTTTCACAGTTCCCATCCATCCGGCATGGGCCAGGCCGATCACCTTCTTCTTTGGGTCATGGAAGAGCAACGGCACACAATCTGCAAAGCGCATGAAGAGCGAGACTTCGGGGTTGTCCGTAAACAGGATATCCGCTTTGAGCGGGTCGGAGGTCAACGGGCGCGGATGGTCGGCGTAGACCATGTCTGTGCCGTGGACCAGCCACACGTCGTGGATGGAAGCGGGTTCGCGTCCAAGCGCTTCAAATGCGCGCACACGGTTCGCCGCCACACGGGCAGGGTCATCCCCCACCGAGATGCTTAAATTGAGCGATGTCCACGGGGCCGGGCTGAGGCCGCCGCGACGGGTAAAGACGGCGTTGAGCACCGTTGCGGGAAAGATGTCGAACTGATAATAGCGCAGTTCATCCTGTTCATGCTGGATCATGACTCAGAAGCCTGGTTGACTGCAAATTTTTTCATGTAATACTGGCGCGTCTCACTCATCGATTCTTCGATGTTGGGGTAGGCGAACCAGGCGGTGGCGAGGCCGAACAACAGCCCGGTCAGCACGCGTAAATACGGGGTGCTCTCGCGGTATGGCACAAGAGACATCAGCCACGGCCAGTTGAACTGGCTGAAGAGTTGCGAGAACCCGTCGAGGCCGATGGGTCCGATGCCGATCAGCAGCCAGAGAATCCAATGCAAGGATTTGAAGCGGCGGCCGGTGAGGCCGAAGACTACGCCAAAACCGAGGATGGCCAGGTAGATGGCAATATCGCGTTCGCACAGCGCCACCTTGTAGCCGACCGCCTCGTCGCCGATGTAGTTGCGGGCGTCGAAGCGCGTTATGCTGTACGGGTCGTCCAGGTTCTGGATGCCGGAGACCACATCAAAGGTGGTGTAGCCGGTCAGGCCCGCCTCGGCCAGCGGATAAAAAGGCTGCGCGCCATACAGGAAAAAAGAACGAAAACCGAACTGGTGGCAGAGCGGTTTGTACATGCGGTAGATGATATTGGCAGGCAGTTCCGCGCCCATCTTCATGAGAGTCGGCGCAAGGAAGGGCAGGCCCACATAGAACAACATGAACAGGTTCAAGATGAGCAAATATCGTTTTGCGATCCAGTATGAAATGCGGTCTCCGGCGCTCACGTTCATTCCTTTCTTGACACGCTCTTTGTAAATCGGGTCATCCAATTGTTCCAGTTGATTCCTGCGGTCGGAGGCGGCGCCGAGGGTCATCTGTAATTTTTGGCGGGTGATGGGCGCTTTAAGGCTGTACGGTCCCGCTTCGACAACGGGGATGATCTGTCCGTATTTGGCCATCAGCGCGGCGTCGGCTTCGATGTTCACCTCTGCCAGCCGGTGCGGATATTGAGATTGGAGTTCGGCCAACTCAGCCTTGACTTCATCACAAAGATGGCAGCCCGGACGGGTATAGAGAGTGACATTGAGCATGAACATTTCCTCTTAATAATAAGAAACATCCCGGCAACGAACCCGCGGGATGTTGATGAGACTCAAACCACGGCAACTAAATGCCGAAATTGATCCAAAAGAATTGGCCTTTTTGGGCGATCAATTCAAAGGTACCGGTGAAGAGCATCAGGCCGACGATGATGAGCACCACGCCCATGGCGATCTCGACATAGCGCATGACCTTGTTGTATTTGCGCAGGATGGTCGTTACCCAGCCAATGCCGAGGGCCGCGAGCAGGAAGGGGATGGCGAGCCCGGCCGAGTAGAAGGTTAGAAGCGTGGCGCCCTGCGAGATCGACCCGCCATTGATAGCGAGCGTCAGGATCGCGCCGAGGACGGGGCCCACACAGGGAGACCATCCCGCTGAGAAGAAGACGCCCATCAGCGCCGAGGAAAGATAGCCAAGTTTCGGGTCGGGAGCCTGCTGCACACGGGTGTCGTAGGCCAGGAAGGGGATGTGGAACACCCCGATCATATGCAGGCCAAAGACAATGACCACCGCCCCGCCGATCTTTGCCAGCCAGAAGCGCAGATCGTACAAAAGCCCACCCGCAAAAGAGGCCGCGACCCCCAAAAAGACGAACACAACACTGAAGCCAAGCACGAAGGCCACGCCGTGCGAGAAGGTCAGCCAGCGATTGGGCTGTTCGCCCTGGGCTGCCGCGCGCCCGCCGAGGTAACCGACATAAGCCGGGACCAGCGAGAAGACACAAGGCGAAAGGAAGGAAGCAAGGCCCGCCAGAAAGGCAAGCCAGACGGTGATCTGGGAAATTTCCATTTATGCTCCGGTGGTGTGCCCGCTGCCGAAAATGGCAGCGGGAGCGTAAAAAGTTGATTTAAAAAACGGTCTCGTCGGAATTGACGATCGTGCCGTGATCCGGCAATGTGCGGCGCTCTTCGCCCGCAGTGAGTGAGACAGCCGGGGTTGTCCAGCGGAAGATCCACTTCGCATCTTCCGGCGAGACATTGACACAACCATGCGAACGGCGCTCGCCAAAAGCGTTATGCCAGAACGCGCCATGGATGGCGATGCCATCGCCGCTGATGAAGGTACACCAGGGCACGGCAGGCGTGGAATAGCCGGCCTGCGCCGAACCGGCGGTCATGTTCTTGGAGATGATCTTCCAATGGGTCATCAGCGTCCCGGCGGGTGTGGCGAACTGGTCTGAAACTGCGCCGCTGACCGGATCATATTTTTTACCGCTGGAGATGCGGCAATAATACACTTCATTGCTCCCTTCCATGCAGGAAAGGGTCTGGTAATCGAGATCAACCTTGATGGTCTTTTCGTTCGGGTCGAAATCCGGGTTGATCGGAGCGACATCCGCATCGGTGAGAGCCCTGAAGGCGGCGCCATCGGCCCAGAAGAATTCACCGTAAGCCCCATAGCCATAGCCGTGTCCGTTCGCGTCTTCGTTCCAACGATATTCGGTAAAGCCATTGTTGGCGCGGATCTGATCGATCCAGACCACCTGGCCATAATACAGGCGCGGCGGAAAGTTATAGGTGATGTGATCCTGTAGCCACGGCGAAGCAACCACGCCATCCATTGTCAGTTCCACATAAGGGACGGTCACCTCGGCCCAAAAGCCGGATTGTCCCGCGGGCATCGCAGTCAACGGCGTATTGGGCAGGTTGCGGGTCGGCTGCAACACCGAAGCATAAATGTATCCCTGCGGGGTCTCTACATAACGCTGGTTGGACAGGCCACCGATAACATTGCCGATCACTTCGCGGCCCCATTCCACGAGCGTATCCGCGCCCACCTTGCCGATGGAGGAATTCAGGTTGGGGTCGTTGGTTGGGCGGTTGCGGATGTCCACATCCGGATCGGTCACGCGCCCAATGATCGCGCTGGCGGGAAATGCCGGCAGGCGCTTGGGCGTGGCGAGGGCTTCCATCACATAATCGAGGCCCTTCCTTCGATAGGGTTGAAAGGCCATCACACCCAGGCCAAGCCCGGCCAGTTTGAGAAAGTCGCGGCGGGAAATTTTTCGTTTCATGAATCACCTGAGATTAAAGTAGGTCGCGCCTGTCTTGCTTTTCCAAATTCATCCTGCCTTTCAGCAGGAGTGGCAAGGTCACACGCAAAGTGAACTTTGCGCTACACAACCGCGACAAGCATACCTGCAAACAAAAGGAGCGTCAACAGCGCGGTGAGAATCAGATTAATTTCCTTCTTCGAGGACCCACTCCAAAGTCTGGAGACTTTGGAGTCCATCCAACCCTAACGCGAGAGATAATCTTCCAGGGCGCGCAGGCAGTTGGAACTGAGTTTATGGCCGACCTCATCCTCGCAATAGGTGAGGGTCGCCCCGGCCTGCTCCATCAATTCCATTGAGGCGCGGGCGCGGTCGATGGGCACCATTTCATCCTGCGTGCCGTGGGCCACAAAAACATTCTTTCCGGCTAAAACTTTTTTGGCAATGTGCTCCTCCAAACCGGAAGGGACGAACCCCGCCAGCACACCCATCCTGTGGACACGTTCAGGATAAAGGAATCCCATTACGTTGGTCATGGCCGCGCCCTGACTGAATCCCATCACATCGAATTGACTCGCATCGATCTTAACCGAGGCGGAGTACTCGTCGATGAGGCGGATCAAGGCTTCAGCGGAGGGTGAAAGCATGTCGAGGCTGGGACGGCCAAAGGCCCCGTTATGAGGCGGTCGCCAGGAGAATCCCTGCGGCTGGGCGGCATGCGGCGCGCGCGGGGCGATGATCCAGAAATTTTGCGGAAGTCTGCGGGTGAAGACCCACATGGAGTTTTCATCCCCGGTCCAGCCGTGGATCATCACCAGCAGGCGCGGGTTCGGTTCCGACGATGGTCGGACGCGCATCGTCCAGCCGTTGAATTCGATCAGTTGAGAGTCAGTCGCGGTTTGCACGTTTTACGATCCAATCCAGGCCATATAAAAAGAAGACGATCAAGCCGATGGGCACGAACGCGCCCAGCAGGCATAAGAATCCGCTGACGGCCGCGCTAAAGCCATAGATGGCCCAGATCAGCCCAAGCCCCACCAGGAACAACATCAGCACCGCGCCGATGGCAACGCGGACATTGGTCTCCTTCATGTACTTACGCAGGTCACGGCTCATGATCTGGTTCCAAAAAATACCTTGCTGACGCGGGCCTGCCATGAGACGGCACGTTTCAGTTGCGGCAGGGTTTCCTCCACAGCCTGCTCACCGAGTTGGGCCACATCGGCAACGACAACCTTATCGAGCAGGTTGATGTCATGCACATCCGGATGGATGATAACATCCGGCTTGTCGAGCGCGAGGCGGAAGTAGGCCATGGCGCGGCTGCTGGCATCGACCGAGCGCAAAAAGATATCCAGCGATTGCGCGAGCGAGATGCGGTTGATGCGGTCTACAATGGGGCGCGGCAGGATGCCCGGCACCGGGATGGTATAAGGCCGGATGGGTTTTTCCATCGGGTCATTGAGCACCACCGCCACCACGGGCAGGTCGGGAGATAAACCGCGCGCCACAGAGACGGGCACAGGATTCAGAACGCCGCCATCCACCAGATCCCAGCCGTTGATGCGCTGCACCGGGAAAATACCCGGCAGCGCAATGGTGGCGAGCACCGCGTCGGACAATTTACCCTCCGAAAGGATGATCTCTGCCCCGCTGTTGATATCCACGGCAGTCACGGCGCAAGGGATGCGCAGGTCGTTGAAGGTTTTGTTGCCCAATTCTTTTTCGAGCAGTTGGCGCACGCCCGCCAACCCCAACAGCGATGGTCCATCCTGCGGGGCGCGGCCGTACAAATCATTCTGGTCGACGGATTCAAACAGGGCCTGGATCTGGTTCGGGGAATAGCCAGCCGCATAGAAAATACCCACCAGTCCGCCGTAACTGGTGCCAGCCAGGGAGCGGATCTTAAAGCCTTCTTTTTCAAGGCGGCGCAACACGCCGATGTGTGCATTGCCCTTGGCGCCGCCCCCGCCCAATGCAAGTGAAATTTCCATTTTTCTTTCCAATCCTTTTCGTTCTATTAGATAGTCTGTCGGCGGGCGATTTTACCTGTCCACGCCTGATGACTGTAACAACCAGAAGGTGACACGTGTCGTGGCTCAGTTCGGGTCGCGGATAAGCCAGACGGCCATGCCTGCGCCGATAAAAGCAGCCAGAATCAGCACCACCACAATGATCTGTGAAGACATGGGCTTCGCGGGTGACTCTTCCACCTTTACTGTGGCGGTCGGCAATAACAGCTGCATTGTCATAGTCGGAATCGGCGTGTTCGTCGGGGGCAGGGTGGCGGTAATCATCTCCAGTGTGGGCGCGGCTTCGGTCGCCGCCGGTGCAACAGAGGTCGCACCGGTCTGCACCAGCAACTCCTGTGCCTGATATACGACCGAGTTTTCGCCCAGGTTGTTCAGGGCTTGAATGTTCTTGATGGTGGTGCCATACGCAATGGCAATGCTCCACAGCGACTGCCCGTACTGCACCTTGTGATAGACGTTTCCGTCGGGTCGGGCGGTGCTAAGCGTGACCGGCACCATGAACTGGCTGACGCCTGCCGCCTCGGAACCGCCGGGCACGCTGGTCAAAATGGACGAGGCGCCGTCCTGCATCTGACCGCTGCCGGTTGTGGCGGCGGTATCGACGGCGTAGTAATATGAGTCGCCGGATTGGGAAACACCTGCGCCGATGTGTGTGAAATTCTGCGAGAGCATGGTGTTCATGTGCTGGCTGTCCTGCCATGCGTTGGGGATGCCGTTCCAGTCCAACACGCCGTAGGTGCTCAAGATATTCTCAGAGCGGAAGCCGCCCATGGAAAGATCCCCCGCAAGCGGGAAGCCCAGCGCGAGCAATTGCTGTGTGAAGGTGCCTCCGCCCGGGCGGGTGTGAGTCACCTGGCCGGTGGAGGCCATGTAATCGGCCTGTGATTGCGCTGTCTGATTGAGAATGGGATGCACCGTCAACGCGCCCAACCCGTACGTCGCCCGCAGGCTGTTGACTGCGTCAATCAACTGCGAGGAAGAGGTGATTTGATATCGCACTGGTCCGGCGGAAACCCCGGAAGGGTGGGACAGGCTCAAGGTCAGGATAAGAAGCGTGAGGATCAGGGAAGGGGGAAGCCATTTTTCCATAGGCGCACCTATTTTGAAAGCAAAACCTTCAGGGCATTTATCAATGTATCCATATCGCGGCGGGAATTATATCCCTGCACCGAGAGGCGGATGAGTTTATGCCCATGCCAGTCGATGACGGGGATCTCGACGCGATGCTGGTCGTAGAGCGCGGCCTTGAGTGCTGCGATGTCGGTATCCGCAGGCAGGCGGGAGATGGTCATTTGGGCGAACCAGTCGTCGGGGTTGGAATGAAGCGGACTCGTCCCGCAAACCTGATGGATGCGTTCCCAGGTCTCTACCGCCAACTGATGACAGGCGCTTCGCACCTTCGCCCAGTCATGGTCCTGTTGAAATTGGATCGCCGTCGGGACGGTCAGAAAGGCGGCCACGTCACGAGTGCCCCACCATTCGTTCTGGTCTACGAATGGAGAAACGCCGGGGAGTATGGGTTCGTAACCCCACGAGACCACCAACGGCTTGAGCAGGTGCTGAACCTCAGGGCGGGCGTAGAGGAAGCCGGCGCCCTTCGGCGCGCACAACCATTTATGCAGGTTGCCGCCGTAGAAATCTGCGCCGAGGGTGTCGAGACTCAACGGCAGTTGCCCCGGCACATGCGCTCCATCGATGACGGTGAGAATGTTGTTCGCGCGTGCGCGTTGGATGATTGCCTCGACCGGGAAAATGGTGGCTGTAGGAGATGTGATGTGGCTGAGGAAGATGGCGCGCGTGCGCGGCGTGACCGCACTCCAGAACGATTCGACAAAGGCTTCTTTTGAAGCAAGGTCAACGGGCTGGTTGAGGTAGGTAAAACCGCGCTCTTTGGAAAGGAATCTCCACGTCCGGTCCATGGCGCCGTATTCGTGATCTGTAGAGAGCACTTCATCGCCCGCGCCCAGGTCAAGCGAACGCGCCACGATATTTAATGCAATGGTCACGTTCTGGGCATAGATGACATTCTCGGCTTGTGTGCCTAGAAATTTTGCCAGCGCCTCGCGGGCAGTGCGCATGAGGCCATCGAAGCGGCGACCCAAAAATTCCACCGGCTGGTTCTCCAACTCGCGTTGCCAGCGTTGATATTCACGAAAGACCGGCCTGGGCGTGGCGCCGAAGGAGCCATGGTTGAGAAAGGTCACCGAGGGGTCAAGCAGGAAGTGTTGTCTGAGGTTTCGCATGGAATGATTATACGGGATGTGGGAACGAATAAAAAATGTGCGGGCAAATAATCCGCACATTTTTCCCTGCGCCAACAGGGTCATTTCCATTCCGTTGCGGGCTTCCTAACTCAAACGGAACTGCACGGCAATCCTTTGCAAGTTATTGGCCATCTCTGTCATGGCAGCAGCCGTGGTGGAAACATCCTTCACCTGCGAAGCGACCTCTTCAATGGATGAAGCAACCTCTTCAACGGCCATCCCGTTCTCCTTGCTGACACTGGCAATGTTCTCGATCACCTGAGTCAGTTCGCCCGAATGGCCCGCCATCTCTTCAGTGGCCGCTGTATTTTCTTCGATCACCGCCGAAACCGAGTCCACCGATTCGATCAGTTCCACGGCCGCCCCGCTCACATTTGTTGCCGCCTCCCCTGCTTCTTCGGCCTGCTTAAAGACCGATTCCGCCGCGCCGAGAATCTTGTTCAACGCCTCGCCGGAAGACCTTGCACGGCGTACGCCTTCCTTTACTTCGTTTTCTGATTCCTGCATGGCGCTTACAGCCTCCCTGACCGTGCTCTGAATACCCTTGATCAAGTCCGCAATTTCGCGGGTGGCTGCGCTTGAACGTTCCGCCAACTTGCGGACCTCATCTGCCACGACCGCAAAGCCCTTGCCTTGCTCTCCGGCGCGGGCTGCTTCAATGGCCGCATTCAAAGCCAGCAGATTGGTCTGGCTGGCAATATCTTCAATCGTCTCAACAATTGCGCCGATCTCCTGTGAACGAACGCCCAGGTCCTCAACTTTTTTGGATGAAATGCCGACCTTGCCGCGAATGACCTCCATGCCGTTGATGGTCTGCTCCACTGCCTGTGCCCCATCACGTGAATACCTCGCAGCCTCCGCCGAGTCGCGGGTCACAGCCTGGGCATTTTGCGTCACTCGTACAATGGCCTGGCTGATACGCGCCGCCACCTGTGAAGACTTCGAAGCAGCAACCGCCTGCTCTTGTGCGCCCCGGGCCACTCCGGTAATGGCGCGGTTCATTTGCTCCATCGAACTGGAGGTTTTCGTGATCCCTTCCGTTTGCCGGGCCGTGCCTGCCGTCACCTGCTGGATCGTGCGCGCGATCTGGCTGGTAGCTTCGCCAGAGGCGGTGGCAGAGGCCGCCAAGCCGTTGCTGACATCCATCAATTGCTGGGCGCTTTGGGCCATCAGGTTGATCATGCCGCGCAGGCTGGAAGGCTCACTGTTAAAAGTTGCCACAGGTACCCCATATGCAACGGCCTCGTTGATGAAAGGAATCAACCCTCCGTCAAAAACATCGGTGGCAATTGCATCATACTTCTTCGCAACCAGGTCTGCCATTGCCGTCGTCCGCGCTTTCAGTACGGGACCAGCCTTATTGTCTTCAGGAACCAGCCATTCCACGCTTGCATTGTATTTTTTCAACTCAGCCGCAGCAGCCAGCACCCCGGCATGCACCGGATCCCAAAAATGGCTTTCATCCCGACCCAGCACCGCAATGCGGATTTGCCGTCCAGCGGGTTTCAACGGCCTGGCTCGGCGCCTGGAGACCGCTTCGGACTCGATCATGCCGCGGCCCGCCTGCCAGAATTGTTGATAATTCTCCGGCGTGACCACATCCATATTGGTGAGCAAGCGTTCTGCTGGCGGATTCCATCCGGCAACAAGGTGGTTGAAAAGGTGAACCACCGGATCATGCCCCTGCGCGAACGGGTCCTGCCCCACCGTGGCAGAGACAACGCCCTGAGCGACATACTCCATCGTCTCATCCACAAGGTCATGACAGACCAGCTTGATCCTTCGTGCCGCGCCCGTCTCTAACAGGGCGCGCGCCGCCGCGAACGGGCAGCCACCCTCTGTCACATAGATACCTGCCAGTTGCGGATAATGTTTAACAAACTCCACAGTCAGGGTATGACAATTTTCGACCTTGTTCTGTGTTTCGGCAACCCGGATGATGCGCACCTTGGAAAATTTTTCCTGCAGCGATGTTTCAAACCCCTTCAACCTTAACCGTTGCGAGGTCAATAAATGTGAACCGATGATAACGGCCACATCGCCCTGGCCATTGAGCATCTGTCCCATGATCTCACCGCAGGCACGGCCTTCCAGGTACGCATCGGAACCAACGTAAAAAATTCTGTGATTGGGCTCATCGGTCACTGTATTGAACTCTTTAGCGCTTTCCTTAATTTGACCTATGAACTTGTTGAAGACATCCGCGACCTGATCGAACTCTCTTGAACCGGTCAGCATCACAGGTTGGATATCCACCTGCGCACGGGCAGACAGGTTTCCCTGGGCCAAAGCTGCAAGCGCGTTGGTCAAGGCACGGCTGCCCTCAGAAATGCCCGTCTCTCCCCTGCTCACCAAATCCATTAATTGTTTTGACAAGGTACGTTGGGCAGCCAGCCAGGTCAGGCCCCAGCCGAAGACACAACCAAGCCCGGCCAATAGCAAGGCCTGCCCCAAAGCCGCCGCGCCAGATACGGGCAATAAAATCCCCCCGCCCGCCAGCAAGGTTGTGGACAGCCAAAACACAGGTTGCCTCGTTAATTGCTTAATCTGTATAAGCATAATTGATCCTTAGGTCGAAGAAAGCGTTCGCTATAAGATTCCCAAACCATGCAAGTCATGCAGTTGCATACAGAAAGAAATACCCGCTTTCTTGTTGCTGGCTATGCCAAGAATAGTATGATGGGACGCGATAAAAGGTTGGTCAGATACTGACAAAATTATTCTAGCCCTTCCACATCTGGGAAAAAGTTAATTTGAAGGAAAATATAAGTAAAAGGCGCATAAAAAATTTAACCGATTTACCCAATTACAAGATTGCAAGATCCGCGCCTTTGAATCAAACTGTCATGGGCTTAAAATGATAATCCTTCGCAATGCGGCGATAATGTGAAAAGTTTATTTGAAAAGGGATATTGCAATGAACAGTTCCATCACGATTCTTGTAGTGGATGATGAACCCGCCATACGCATGGGCCTTGCAGCGGCGATCGGGCAGCATGGATACCATGTGATCATGGCCATGGATGGGATCGAAGGCCTTCTCAAGGCCAAGCAAAACCTTCCAGACCTCATCATATCCGATGTGATGATGCCTGACTTGAATGGGTTCGAGATGCGAAAGATCATGAGTGCGGAGCCGCAGCTATCCTCCATCCCTTTCATTTTCTTAACGGCGCGTTCCACCAGCGGGGACAAAGTGACGGGAATCCGCACCGGGGCCGACGATTACATCACAAAACCATTCGAGACCGAAGAACTGATTGCGCGAATAGAAGCCGTTTTGCGCCGGGTGCAGACTGAAAGAGAGCGCGGAAGGGAGCAGGCGCTGCGCATTGCCCAACAAGAGATGGAAAAACTTCGCATTGAGATCCTTCGAAATTTCAGTCACGAACTGCGCACACCGTTGGGAAATATCATGATGTCGCTTGATATGGTGGTTAATAACAAATTCGGGACGTTGGAGGAACAAAGCGATTTTATCCGCATTGCATACTCCAGCGCCGACCGCCTGGAAGCATTGGTGGCTGATATCATATTTTTGTCTGAAATGGACCAGAACAAACTTAATACCCTGCGGCAAACCGTCGATACCAATTACCATATCCTGATGCCGATCCAAAAGAGACTGGCCCGCTACGCAGAAAAAGGAATTCAATTCGTTCATGATTTTTCGATCACTGCCCCCATCCGGGCCCCTCGCCGTGAATTTACACAAGCCTTGATCCACCTGATGGACAATGCTTTTCGGTTCAGCCCGGAAAACGGAAAAGTGGGACTGATCATACACTCCACAGAGACCAATCTTGTGTCGATTACGGTGGCCGATCAGGGTAGGGGCATCCCAACCGAACTACGGGAAAAAGTGTTTGAACGTTACTATCAGGCCAGCAACGGCGATAATCGGGCATATGAAGGGTTGGGAGTCGGCCTGACCATTGCACGGGCTGTATTTTCAAGATTGGGTGGCACAGTTCAAGTCGTCGATTCGGATGAAGGTTGCTGCATCCGGGCCACCCTTTCCAATATACCTGCGAAAAGAGAAAAGAATGGTTGATAAATTAGATCTGCCGCAAAAGAACCAGCCGATCGTCGATCATCAAGCGCTGTTCGAACGATCTGGAGAATACCTCTTTATTATCAGCCCGGATCTTAAATTCATCGCTGCCAACCAACAGGCATTGCAGTGGCTTGGGTATCAAGAACATCAGCTGATTGGCATGCATTTGGAAGATGTCATCCCCCTGGAAAGCGAACGCAGTCGGGCCGAGATCCTTGAAGACCACATTGCCCAGCGGGAAGTTATGCTTCGAAAAAAAGATGGAACCTTGCTGCCTGCTGAAATCAGCGTCACTGCCGTGACCAATGAAATGGAGGAGTCAGTCTATATCCAGTTGCTGGCCAGGGATATTTCCGAGCAAAAAAACGCCCAGCTGGCCATGAAGCGCCACATCCGCGCCCTGGCCGTAATCGGCGAAACCACGGCGGGGTTGGTACGTTCTCCCAATATTCAAGCCCATATTCCAGAAGTGCTGGAATCCCTTGGATACGCTGTGGATGTATTCTGTTGCGTGCTGTTCAACATCGAATCCCCCGTCCGGCTAAACGTGGAATATAAGTGGCTGGAACATGAAGCCGCGGAATTTACGGTCCAGGCGGCCTTGCGCCCATATTTGGAAGAGATCGCATCAAGCCCAACCCGGGTCTTTTCCGTTACCGGGACAGAATCCAAACTTCCAAACTTTCCACAAATCTCGATCCTGGTCATCCCCATTCAAGGCAAAATGGGATTGTGGGGTTTTTTGGGGCTGTTCGACAGGCAAAATCAACTTTCCTGGTTGACGAATGAATTCGATACCATTCAGACCACCGCCAATTTGATCGGGGCCGCATTGGAACGACTCAGGTATGAAGAGACCATTCACATAAGCGAAGTGCGCAATCGCATACTGGTCGATGCTTTGCCGGATCTGTTGCTGCGGGTGGATTTAACCGGTGGCATCCTCGACTATAATGCGCATCCCAGCCACCCTTTATATGCGCTGCGCGATTCGGTGATCGGTAAAAACCTGCACACCCTATGGCCGGAGAATGTCACCCAGATGATCTTCGATACCGAGGATTTTGATGCTTTTGCATCCTCTCATTGGGTACATGGTTTCAGTCTGCCCGGCCACGAGGAAATCTTCGAAGCGCGCCTGCACCCCATCAGCGAAAGAGAGGCCTTGATCGTGGTGCGCGACATCACCGAGCAGGCCCGGCTCGACCGGATGAAATCGGACTTTATCAACCGGGCCTCTCATGAACTCCGCACCCCATTGACAGGCGCCATTCTGATGGCCGAGTTAATGCAACGCGGCATTGGTTCAAAAGAGGATATGGATGAGTACCTGCGGGTGTTGTTGCACGAGTTGAACCGCCAGAAGGACCTCATCAATCAACTGCTGTTGGCGGGCAGGTTGGAAAGCGGCCGGGTTAATTTGGAGGTCGTTCCCATGACCCTGCTCCCAGTTCTGGAAGATTCCATCCTGGCCGTAAAACCCATTGCCAACAAGCGTAATATTTCGATCAAAATAAACACGGCCTTTGACCTGCCTTTGATTTTAGGGGATAAGGGTGGACTGTCGCAAGTCTTTATCAACTTGATCAATAACGCTGTGAAATTCTCACCCGAAGAAAATACTGTCGAAGTGGAGGCAACCACGGGGGAGAAGGATGCGATCATTTCCATCACAGATCATGGGCTTGGGATTCCCGCAGATGCGATCCCGCATCTATTTGAACGTTTCTACCGGGCCAAGAATGTCACTGTGGCAGAGATCCCGGGCAGCGGGATCGGGTTGTACATTGTTAAGTCGATCATTGATGAATTGGGCGGGACGATCTCTGTAATCAGCGAAGTCAATAAAGGAACCACCTTTACGGTACGGCTTCGCAAAGCGGTTGAAAAGGAGTAGCGGGTAAGTTTTTTAACAGGCAGGGCTTCTATACGGAGGAATAAATCTCAACCCTGGGAGGGTACAATGAACGAAGTAAAAATCACTGTGTATGGCGCAGATTGGTGCCCTGACTGCCGCCGTTCCAAGCAATTTCTGACAGATCGCTCCATTCCATTCACCTGGGTGGACACAGATCAGGATAAGGATGCTGAAGCGCTTGTCAGGCAAATGAACCACGGCATGCGCATCATCCCCACCATTATTTTCGAGGATGGGACTTTTTTGGCGGAGCCGTCGAATAACATTCTGGCAGAAAAATTAAATTTGCAAGCGTAGGAAAAACTAAGCCCCAGCCAAATTGGCTGGGGCTCACACTGTAGATCCCCTCCCCCTCTACATGTGGTGTGATTAGTAAAAATACTTATATATTTTACAATTCAGGCTTGAAATGTCCAGCAAACTGATTTAGACTAGACTCAAAGATATTTTCGAGTTGCTTTTACTGTGAGGTCCCTTATGAACAGAAAAGAATTTGGCACTTTAATTGCCCTGCTCCGTGAGGATATGGACTGGACTCAATTTCAACTTGCAGAATATGCCGGGATCGATACAGCAGTTGTCAGTCAGATTGAGCGTGGTGTGAAAAAACATCTGGACTCGGAATTATTATTCCAACTCGCCAATTCATTTCACCTGACCACCATCGAACGTCGCGAGTTTTTCCTTGCTGCCAGCGGAATCGATGAGAAGCGCATCATTCGCCAACCTTCGGCAGCGCTGGCTACGGATACCATTGACCCTGAAAAGGTTCTAAAAAAGATGGTCGATATCCTCGAACAACTGCGTCTGCCTGCCTTCATCATGGATGTATATTCAGATATTCTGGCAGCCAACTTTTTAGCCATATCATTTTTTCAGGTGCCGCCGGAAATGTTCGCAAATGCAGCCTCCATCCCCGGCGGATATAGCAGTGTGCGTATGATGTTCGGGAAGGAATTAGCCGTGCGCCCAAAGATCACAGATAACTGGGATCGCTACGCAATTGGGTCCATGCAGTTCGTGCGCGAGAACAGCCTGCGGTATCGCGCCAAACCCTATTTCCAATATTTAATGAAAGCCTTCCGCAACCCGGCGGAATACCCGCTCTTTGACCGCTACTGGAAACAGGTGTCCTCCTTCGAGCAGGATCGTGAGGCCAATGTGGATGTGTTCTCCTACACCCATGCCGATTATGGTCATATCAATTATGCAACTTCCACGACCACATCCATTACCCAATTTGGGGAATTATTCATGAACCAATACCTGCCCCTGGATGATCACACACGCGCGCTTTTCGACAAAATCGCGGATCAGACCGGCTATGGCGTGCTCGCACCGCTGGCTCCCTGGCCGGGAAAGGACATGCCATAACCTCTGGCTGAAACCACGCGCAGGCATCCTGCGTAAAGAGTAAAGAAAAGGAGTAACCTCATGTCCAAATTGGATGCAATGGTTCAGGATTTTCTGGCGCAAAAAAAGATCGCTGTGGTGGGCGTTTCAGATAAACGTGAGACCGGCTGCAACATGGCCTACAAAAAATTCAAGGATGGTGGATACAGGGTCTTTGCCGTGAATCCGCGCATCGCTTCCTACGAAGGCGACGCCTGTTACCCCGACCTGAAATCGATCCCCGAAAAAGTGGATGCAGTCTTCATCCTCGCCAACCCCAGGGTGGCTGAGCAGGTCGTCCAACAGTGTGTAGACCTGGGTATTAAGCATGTTTGGATGCATTGTATGATGGGAACCAGGCCCGGGTTATCTGCAGGCACCACCAGCGTCTCGCAATCCGCAGTTGAAATTTGCAAGGCCAATGGTATCGCTGTCATCCCTGGTTCCTGCCCCAACCAATTCCTTAACCCCGATGGCGGCCATAAATTCATGCGCAGCATGTGGAGTTTGTTCGGATTTATGAAGGTGAACTAGGATATTCTTCCTTCAGCATGCGTTCAAATCCCTGTTTGGTGAGTTGCTTCAACTCGGCGAACAGGGATTTTTCGACTTGTTTGAAATTAAAGCAGGATTTTCCCTGCATATGTTTTTTGAGCGCGGGAGAAAGATCGTTCAGCAGGTCGGGATACATATAGACAGGCATCAAATAGAACGAGACGTAATTCTTTTTGATCTGTGTCGAGGCAAAGAACAATTCCTTATTGTATTTCTCGCTGTAAGCAGCATCCAAATAATAGACTTCACCCGTATCTGCTTTTACAGTCAATTTCCTCGCATACGGTTTTAGAATGGATTTCAAATGCTCAAACACCAGGGGAAACTCCGACATGTGAACCTCCAATAACAACAACCTACGGCGTATTCAACACGACCTTTGCCGCGACCTCTTGCATCTGCCCGGCTTGCTCGCTGGATAAGCCCCCGCGGTAATCTAAACCAACCGGGCTCTCAAGGAAGATCGTGGCATAAAAAACATTCGCTGCCAGATAAGAGCCGATGACGGTGGGATGGCTGCCATCCTCCTGCCACAATTCCGGCGGCGAAGAGGCTTTGAGCGCGTTGTACCAGGCATCACCGACCGGCGCAAGAGTTACATTCAACTCCTGTGCAATGGCCAGGTATCCCTGATCGACCGCTGCCTGCATGGATACATAGTTCGAAAGCCCAATATCCGGGGAGCCATCTCGATAGCCCCAGGTCACAAAAAAGATGGGTCTGGCCCCATTGGCACGGGTCTGGGCAACAAGGGAACGGGCTGCAGGATACATAAAATTTGTGCGCGAATAAGGCACGGCGGGATTTTGACTGCGCTCTTGAATGATCACATAATCCCATTTTCTGGATTGAAGTGCGGTAAGTGTATCGGCCGAAGCCACGTGGTCGGTCAGCCCCCAACCGCCGCTGGCCTCGACCTGCACTTCCACCAGGTGACCGCCTGCCTTGGCCAGATTTGCAAAGATGCCTGGCATGTCATTGGTAAAGGTGTAGCTGTTACCAATGAACAGGATCCGCAGACACTTCTCTCCACTCGTCACTTCATCGCAGACCGTTGGGGAGGCGCAAGCCTGCAGCCACTGGCCAATGAAAATAAGCAAAACAAGTGCAACACGATGGATCTTCATGGGTTCACCACGATGCTCATGTAGACCTCATCTCCAAATAAATTTCCGGCGGAGTCCGTTGCCTGCCACCAGGATTCGTAAGAACCTGCTTCAAGCGGTGACGTAAACAGGATGCGCAAGGTGGCCTGCGTCCCCGCACGGGCGGGATAAAGCACTTGTGTCTCTGCCGCGCCGAGTGGCGTACCGCCCACCCACTTCAAGGCATAGGTCGAGTCCCAATCGCACGTGCCGTTATTTTCCACCAGCCATTGCTTGTCGATGGAGACTCCGGGGGCAAAAGGGCTGTCATCCTCCACGGTAACATCGTCTATAAAGGCAAGGCTGTTTATGCAGGGACCTTCTGTGGCTGTACCGGCGAAAGTTGGGGAAGCGAGTGCGGTTGATGTTGACATAGCCGGGATAGGAGTTGTGGTTGGGAGGATTTGCGTGGGCGGAACCGGTGTCGGCGGGCGGAAGGGTGTGGGTGTGGGGCGAGGGGAACAAGCAACAGCGAAGAAAAGAAATGGAAGAAGGGTCAGAACTCGGCGAAGAACGGAGCGGAAGATTTTCATAAGAAAAGTGGACACGTTTCCGTGTCCACTCTATTTTACGCTTCTTCTTCGTTCCCGCCACCCGCGTCTTCGCCGCCGTCGCCCATATCCAACGGAAGGGCGATCTCACCACTAATCGCCTTCTGGCGGATGACCGTTTCGATCTCGCCCATCAGGTCGGGGTTGGAGCGCAGATAATCCTTGGCGTTCTCGCGTCCCTGACCGATGCGGACATCGCCGTAGGAGAAGAACGCGCCGCGCTTCTGAATGACCTCGAACTTCGTCGCCAGATCCAGAACATCGCCACTCTTGGAGATGCCTTCATTGAACATGATGTCGAACTCGGCGGTGCGGAACGGGGGCGCAACCTTGTTCTTGACCACCTTGACCCGTGTGCGGTTGCCGATGACTTCTTCACCCAGCTTGATGGACTGGATGCGGCGCACATCGATGCGGAGGGAGGCATAGAACTTGAGCGCCTGACCGCCGGTGGTGGTTTCGGGGTTCCCGAACATGACGCCGATCTTCTGGCGCAGCTGGTTGGTGAAGATGACAGAGGTCTTGGTCTGGTTGATGGCGCCGCTCAACTTGCGAAGCGCCTGAGACATGAGACGGGCCTGCACGCCCATGGTGGCATCACCCATATCCCCTTCGATCTCGGAGCGCGGGACCAGAGCGGCAACGGAGTCGACCACCACCACATCCACAGCGCCAGAGCGGACAAGGGTTTCGGCAATTTCGAGCGCCTGTTCGCCGGTGTCCGGCTGGGAGACGAGCAGGTTGTCAATATCCACGCCAAGGCGGGCTGCATAAACGGGGTCGAGGGCGTGTTCCATATCGATGAAGGCAGCCGTGCCGCCGACCTTTTGGGCTTCAGAAACAACATGCAAACAAAGGGTGGTCTTGCCAGAGGACTCAGGACCGTAAATTTCGGTGATGCGCCCACGCGGAATACCGCCGACGCCGAGGGCAATATCAAGGGAAAGCGAACCGGTCGGGATGACTTCGGTCACCATGCCCTGGGCTTCGCCAAGGCGCATAATGGAGCCATCCCCATAACGCTTGAGGATATCGTTGACGGCTTTATCGAGGACAGCCTGCTTGGCGCTATCGACTTGCTGCGTAGGGGTTTCCACCGGTGCTGAACGTTTTCTAGCCATGATTCTATTCTCCAGGTTTCAGGTATGTCATTGGACAGGGTGCCAACTAAGATGGGGAATCTTCACAATGACAATAATAAGGGTTGGTTGCGAGAGTATAGCACAGATGTTCTGTCTGTCAAGTGTAACGATTTGGTTTCAGGAATCTTCAAGGCCGCGGGGTGGGGGTGGCAGGCAGCGCTGCGGGTAAAAATTCCAGGGTCGGCGCGGGCGGATGTTCAACACGAAAGCCCTTATCGCCAGTGAAGGTAAAGTACGAAACCTGACCGGGGAAGACTTCCACCCAGGTTTGTACATCTTCATCATCATATTCAAAAGCCACTTTATAAATACCCGCCGGAAGGTCGCCCAGCACCACGTTTTCCTGGTAGTACGGATCGGAGTTGGCCGCTCCGCTCTTGCCATAGGTGCGCACCGTGAAGGTACGTGAAGCACGCTCTGGCGCGACGAGGATCTCCACCTGCTGCAACAACTCCCCTTTCGTATCCATCACCCGCCCGGCCAGCACGCCCCAACCCTGCGGCGGGGCGATCCATAACTCGGGGTTGTAGGTATAGAAGAACGAGTTATGCGGGAAGCGAACTTCAAAATGGACATGCGGCCCGGTGGTCGCGCCGGTCTGCCCGACAAAACCGATGATCTCGCCCGTCTCCACATGCTGGCCGACGATGACATTCATCAAACTCATGTGAGCATAGACCGTGTACAGTTGCTGGTCGTTGTACCCAAAGTCATGGCGGATGGCCACCGCCAGACCATAAGGGTCAGTCTCATCACCGGGAGTCTCGCGGAACAGGCCCCAGCCGGCCCACACCACCGTACCCGGCCCGGCCGCCATGATGGGCGTGCCATCTGGTGAAGGGATGTCCACGCCGGTGTGGACGATGTCACGGCCAAAGAAGACGCCGCCATAACGATAATCTGCGATGGGCCAGTTGGTCTGGTCGGCGGCGATGGGGCGCAGGAAATAAAAATGATCGTAGGGAGCAATCGCCCACGGTACCGGGTATAAAGGCGGACGCCAACCGGTGATGGGCTCCGCGCCCGGCGTGGGCAGGCTGAACTGGAACGGCTCCGGCGAGGGAGTTATGACCGCTTCATAAGGGATTTCAGGCTGGATCTGCGCTTCGAGGTTGATCACCGCTGTCGGCGTGGATTCACTTACCCCACCCGAAGAACAGGCAGCAAGAAGGAACAAGGTCAGGAGGAATGGAATCCGTTTGAAGGGCATGGAATAATGAAATTGATTATGGGACAACGGTGGGCGGTGTGGGCGTGGCGGATGGGATCGGGGTGATCGTCGGCGTTAAGGAGGAAGTAGGAGTGAGAGACGGAGTGGATGTGGAGCGCGGGGTGCGGGTGGGACGCGGCGTGGGCGTGAAGGTGGCTGTGTTTGTCGGGGTTAGGCTGGGCGCAAGCACCTTGGTCGGTGTGATGAGCGCCTCAGATGGATACAGTTCCTGCATGGCGGCGTACCAGGTCAGGCCGCTGGTGAGGGCAAAGGTGGTGAAGCGCGCACCCTTATAGAAGGTGCGCCAATTGGGCAGCGCGGGAAGGCGCTCCCAGCCATAGGCGGAGGAAAGGGCTGTGATGTCGGCCCAGTAACCGGCGGGGACGGGAGCGTACTCTCCGCCCTGTTCATAGGTGCGCGGGTCGAGGTCATAGCGGGCATACAGATTCCACGGCGCGTTGTGGATCGGCTCCCCCATCGAACCATCCTGCACGGCGCATCGGATGTATAAGCGCCAATAGGTTTGCGCGCCAATATCTTCACGCAGGGCCACCATCCAACCGGCATTGGACATGAGTGTGTTGATGGCAAAGGCGCGGCCGGTGTAGAGCCAATCTTCCTGCATGCCGGGTTCGAGGCTGGTGGTGATGGGCACGAAGGCGTTCTCGAGGCTGGCGAGGGCATCCCAACCGGTCTCTTGAATGGCGCGCTGGCGCAGGGTTTTGAAGGATTCATCCACGAGGTCATGCAGTTGCGGATATGGCGCTTGTATATTTTCGACAGGCACCACCACCCAGCGATGATTGGGGACATCTGCGCCGGGCGTGATGACCGGGGCCCACAAGGCCACAGATGTCACCGCGGCAGCCTGAGCAAATGAATCGGGCAGCGGAGAGGGCAACTCGGCGGTTCCCCAGGTCAGTCCGCGCACTCGCCCGCTGACCGGGATGGAGGCCATGAGCAGGTTGCCGTTGAGATCGTAAGCGGTGAGGAAGGTTTCGTTGGGTGCGTTGACCGCGGCCACAACTTGATTCGCAGTTTCGTTCCAGGCGCCGATCACGCCGTCGCCGATCCAATGGGCGCTGCGGTCTGGTTGGGCGGAGTCCCATATGTAAAGGCCGCTGAAGCCGACGGTCTGGGAGATGGATGCCCATAATAATTGCGAGCCGGCGCGGTTCCAGAGCGGGGAACTCTCGGAGGCGAAGGGGGTGTTGCTCAGGTTTTGATAGCGTTCATCGCCGGGCAGGTCGAGGTCTGCCAGCCAGACGTCACTGTCGCCGCCGCGGGAGGAGATGAAGGCCACATGGCGTCCATCGGGGGCCCAGGCGGGGGAATGATCGGAAGCGGGATGCTGTGTGAGGGCGACGATCTCGCCGCTCGCGGCGTTGACCACAGAGATGTCTAGGTTGTCGTTCTGGTAGGTTTCAAAGGCGAGCCACTGGCCATCCGGTGACCAGGACGGAGCCGAGTCGTAGGAGTTGGATTGGGTCACCTGTTGGATCTCGCCGTTGTTCAAGTCCATCACGTACAAGTCCCAGGCGCCGCCGCGGTCGGAGGCGAAGGCGAGCCGGCCGCGCTCGGGGCTGAGGGCCGGGGCGACGTCGTTCCAGTCGCCGGTGGTGATGCGGGTGAGCGGGTCGCCGTTGGGTTGGAAGGTAAAGAGGTGGGAGTAGCCGTTCTCTTCAATGGAAAGAAAGACGCGCTCGCCTGCGCTCAGAGGTTGGGCAGGCAGGGGAGTGTCGGCAGGGGCAAGGGTGGGCGCTTCCACCGGTTGAACGGGCAGCGTTTCCTGAGTCGGTTCGGCGCAGGCGAAGAGGAAGAGGCTGAGGGCCATGATCCTCGCAACGACAGGGCTCATTTTTACGCGCGGTTGTGGGAGGGGATGCGGCATGGATGGGGCTGGTTATTCAGAATCAGGCCCGGGTTCGGGTTGAGGCGGGGGGACTTCAAAGGTTATCTGGCGGGGTTCGTCGGATGGGCCTTCGGGATAGTACAGTCGCGCATGGAGGGTGAAGGGGTTGCTGCGTCCGCCGCGGATATGCAGGGTGAATTCGATCTTCCAACTGATGGGTTCGACGATGCTGGTGGCGGCGACTTCCTGCCCTTCACCGTTGAGGAGGGCCACTTCGATGTGCGGCCGTTTTTGGAAGGGGGTGATCTCGAGGTTGACGCGTACGCGGCGCGAGTCGGGCCAGGGTTCGGCGCTGACGCTGGTGATGCGCGTCTCTTCGGGCACGGCGCGGGTGAGGTTGTCTTCGGGGAAGAAAAATTCCATGCGGGCGATTATACCCTGCGGGTATTGTGCTCTTCCGCCGGGAGCGTGAGAGTTGGATTACAGTTTTTAGGGAGGAGGGGATGGTTTTCTTGTTTTGAGTGGGTGGAGAATGTATAATGCTGTTATGCAATATTAAAGGGTGTTATACAGCATTATGCTGTATAACACCCCAAAATGGGGGTATATACAGCGCAACGCTGTATATACCATAGTTGGGCGATTGGCAAATGAATTGAATTCACATAAAATTATTATTTCGGAGGAATAACGTGGAAATGCTCAAAGTCCTAAGTACAACTCCTTTGCCGATTATTTTCGTTATGGTTGGCATTATTCTATTAGTTCTTGCGATTTTGCCAATTAAGACGAAGAGCCTTGGACCATTATCCGATCAGCAACGAAAAATTTCGGCAATCACAGGAATAATACTGATAATTTTGGGAATCGTTTTATATTTCTTGCCGACATCATCATTGGCGTTACCAATGGATTCCCAATCATATAAAATTACCATCACAAATCCACCACCCGATTTTGACATTGCGGTGCAATTAACGAACAATGGTGGTATCTTCCAGGTGCAAGGGACAGTCAGCTCCTACAAGAAAGACCCCAACCTCCGAATTATCGTGCTTATACACTCCGCTAGACCCTTCGTAAAGGGGTGGTGGATACAAACTCCAGCCACAGTAAATGAAAAAGGAGACTGGCAAGCAGATGCCCAAATTGGAAGCAATTATTATCCACCTCATGTTGGTGATGAGCTCGAGGTTATCGCATTAGTAGTAAAACAGGAAAATATTGGGACTAATCCTCAAGTTGACGATATCAATGGTTTGAAACCCATTGTTCAAAGTGATACTATAAAATTGACGATTAAAGAATTACGTTAACTCTGTAAAACGCCCAACAAAGCGTGCACCTGACGCTGGGGATTCTGCGCACATACCAAGCAGTTTTCTACGCCTTGTCATTTTTCTGGTTGGACGGCTTCGCCGTCCCCGCCCCAGCGCAGGTAACGCAAACCGTTGGGCGGTTGGCAAAAAAAAGCAAGTCAGGATACAAAAAAGAAATCAGTATGAATGATATAACAAATGCTACTATTGCTGTTCTTATTTTAATTTTATGCTTATCTTCTCTAGGCTTATTTTTGTCTATATCTATATATGTTATGAAGTTCACAAAACAAATCATTCAAAAGGGAAAAAAGAAAAAAGAACGATTGCTACAAGCTAAGAAAGAAGAACAAGAAATAGCGTTAAGGTTAGAAAAGGAGAAGCAAGAAAAGGCTCGGAAAATAGAAGAAGAAAGGAAAATTCAAGAACTAAAAACAATCGAAACCAACAAAGAAGAATTATGGAGGATTCAACGACTCCTAATTCAAGCTATGAAACCAATAGCTGACGAAAAGCCTTGTCCAAGTTGCAATGAATTAGAAGTTCGGATGTTGGATCTTTCTCCAAACGCACGCTCTGTAACTGTTCGGTGCTTGCATTGCGGAAAAGTTTATCGCATTAAATTAGACCCCAATAATCCTGATGATATTTTGAAATTATTCAAGTCATTCAAAGAAAAAGCAAATTTTATAAATGAGATAGGTAAGTCATACAACTTGGGTGTTTACACAAACCCATATTGGGCAATCACAATTCAGAAAAATCAATCTGGCAAAAGGGAATCAATCCCAAAACATATTAAAAGGGCTGTATGGACTAGAGATTCAGGGCAATGCGTTAATTGCGGTTCTCAGACAGATTTACAATATGATCATATTATTCCTTTTTCAAAAGGTGGCTCTTCAACAATTGAAAATCTTCAGATATTATGTAAGACATGTAACTTAAAAAAGCGGGCATCCATTGAATGATAAAAACTACCCACCAATAAATAGGAGTGTTAAGGGTGGAAGGTCACGAAGTTGAAAATTGATCTCAATCTGAAAAACGGTTCTGAATGGGAAACATTTGGAGCTGTTTTTTTGTCTCCTGTTGTCAGATTCCCCAACCAGAGACAGCCTTCACCGCCCCGCCTTAGTTGTCGCGTTGGTGGTTGAACTTGTTGAACCCCCATCGAGACACCGCGCAGGCTTGTGCCCTGAGGGTATATCCCCTATCGGGGACGATCCTCTACGAGGACTTTGGCGCAAACCGTTGCGCGCCAAGTAAGCCAATAGATTTTGACAGGAAAATCGTTTGACCTGATAGTATTCGCAAGTGCTTGAACGCATTATAGATTTATCGTTGTGAAAATCTATGAAAGGATAAAAGCGCAAAATGAAAATATTTACCGTTGTTTTATACTTTTTAGGGATTATTTCTGGATTGGCAAGTTTATTTTTCTTTTTCTATACAATTCGACTGTTCCTTGTAACTCGTGGGCTGACAGTCATAAGTACGAATGGGCAGGGAGCATACATTGGCGCGATAGCATTTCCTGTTTTGGCGGTAACCTTTGGGATTGCGACGTGGTTTTCGATAAAATCTGCTCGGAGTAAATGAAAATGAAATCATTATCGAGTCTGCCAATTCGTATTTTTGTTGGTCTCCTAGTCGGGGCAATAATTGCTTATGTAGACAACTTTTCATTTCAAGGTGAAGTCAGTCCGATTGTGATTGTTATATCGTTACTCATTGCATCCATAAGCATTGGAATTATATGGAAATGGCGCGCTTTGATTACTATTGCCTTAATATGGCTATGGTTGCCAATGGCTCATGTCGTTAAAAAGGTGTTAGGTTTACCTGACACACTGCATCCAAATACTTACACTTCAATTCTTCTACTTTCCGTTTTTACTTTGGTTGTTTCAGCCATCGGTTTTTTAATTGGCGTATCTGCAAGTAAAATAGTGAAGGGCACGCGCTAAACGATAATAGACATCGGCTCTACGTCAATCCAGAAAATGCGCCCAACAAAGCATGTATCTGACCCTCGCACGAACACCGAAGACAGGCGCTGGGGACTACCCGGAGGGCGTGCGCACATCCCAGGCAGTTTTTGGTTGTCGAACCCGTCAAGACACAGCGCAGGCTTGTGCCCTGAGGGTATATCCCCTACGGGGACGATCCTCTACGAGGACTTTGGCGCAAACCGTTAGCCAGATCTCTTCAAAACAGCCTCAGATTTATGCTACACTTGCCATAGGATTTCTACAATGACTATTCAGAGTAGCGTTCAAATCGGTGATGTTATTCGCAATGCCGTTGTATTCAACGTCAAAAACTGGCCAGGTGGCGCGATGAATTCTGATTCTTTAATCCAGTCTGTTCAAGATTTCTTTGCTATTTTAGAAGGACGTAAGGTTGATTATGTTCTTGTCGGGGGAATTGCCATCCTTCATTACGTAGAAGGAAGAAATACCCAAGATTTAGACTTGCTTATGGCAGTTTCTTCATTAGAAAAACTACCCGAACTCAAAATCACAAGTCAAGATGTGTATTTTGCTCGCGCGAATTATGGCGAATTGCAGATCGACCTTTTGCTTACGCAAAACCCGCTTTTCAAGAAAGTGCATAAAGAGTATTCAAAGGTTCAAAAATTCCTCGATAGAAACATCCCTTTGGCAACCGTTGAAGGTTTATTGCTGTTAAAGTTATACGCCCTGCCTTCTTTATATCGGCAGGGTAATTTTGCAAGAGTTGGAATCTACGAAAACGATATCGCCACTTTGCTTCATTATTATCAGCCAGACATGACTGCATTACTCGATGAAATTTCACAGTATGTAAATGAAACCGATTTTGAAGAAATCAAGGGCGTTGTATCTGATATTCAAAAGCGTATCAAGCGTTTCAAAAATGAGTCTCACTAAGCAGGCAGGTGAGGCTAACAAAGCGCCCTGCCCATCGCACCACACCGAGGACAGGCGCTGGGGACTGCCCGGAGGGCGTGCGCACATCCCAGGCATTTTTTGGTTGTCGAACCCGTCGAGACACTACGCAGGCTTGTGCCCTGAGGGTATCCCCTATCGGGGACGATCCTCTACGAGGACTTTGGCGCAAGCCGTTGGGCTGTACCTGGCACAATTGGCAATTGACGTTCAATCAAAGCGTGGTTATACTGCAGGAAACAGAAAGGTATAACCAATGGCGACTACAGTTAAAACGGCTATCTCCATTCAAAAATCTTTATTCGAGCAGGCTGAAAACCTGGCTCAGGAATTGAATGTTTCCAGAAGTGAGTTATTTGGGCTTGCCATTGAAACATTTGTCAAAAATCATCAGAATCAGATGTTATTGCAGGAAATCAATAAAGCGTATTCCGATGAACCAGAACCCAGCGAAAAAGTTCGTCTCTCCAAAATGCGCAAACAACATCGAAAAGTTGTGAGGGACAAATGGTAATCAATCAAGGTGATATTTACTGGATAGAGTTGGAAGAGCCAACAGGGTCAGAGCCAGGTTACAGTCACCCTCATATTGTTGTTCAAAATAATGTTTTCAATGCCAGCAAAATTAATACTGTAATTGTGTGCGCATTAACATCCGTTCTAAAACGTGCAGAAGCCCCAGGAAATGTCCTTCTTGAAAAAGGCGAAGGAAATCTTTCAAAGCAAAGTGTAGTTTTAGTTTCCCAAATTTTTACGGTGGACAAGATGCAATTGGGAGAATACATTGGGACATTATCAGAACATCGAGTAAAACAAATCATCAAGGGAATTTACTTGATGGCAGAAATTCGTAATCTTGATTGAATAGCGTTTGATAGGCAAGGAGCCTTGCAAAATAAACACAGCCCAACAAAGCGTACCTCTGCCCCTCGCACGAACACCGAGGGCAGGCGCTGAGGATTGCCCGTAAACATGAGACTTGAAACAGGCACATCTATTTGCGACCATGAATGGGAAGAGTATGATGACCCTGCCGCGTACAATGATGGCCTCAATTCGCCAGGGACTGCCATCTGCCGTAAATGTGGCGCTGAGCAGGATATTCGACAACAATATGCCGACAGCAATAAAACGGAATGGTACAAAACCCTATTATTCATTCCTGTTTTTTTGCTCTTCATCGTGTACATGGTCATGATTGCACCCATCCTCCTGCTCATTGACAGCGTCAAAGATGAGTATTTTTCCAAGGAAAAAGCGGGCTAACCGGCGGGTACTGCGCGCATTTTCAAGCGTTCGCTTGGCTCAAGAAGCCCTTCTCCGTCAAGCGTTTCTTTATTAATAGCGTCAGGTCAAAGAAAGGTTATCGGCATGTCCAAGGTAATTGCAGGAATGACAATTTCGCTGGATGGTTTTATCAATGATGGCAACGGAAGCGCAGAAAGACTCAGCCCCGATTTTTCTGAACTCCTGGAGGCGCCTTTTTTTAAGGAACAGGTTCAGAACACGGGCGCCGTGATTATGGGGAAAAATGTATATGAGATGGCCGACCCGTTCATGTGGGTTAACGATGACTATGAATTTCAAGTTCCCATTTTGGTTTTGACACACATGCCTCCGGCAAAATACCCCAAGGGAAATGAAAAACTCAGCCTGACATTCATCACGGATGGCGTTGAGAGCGCCATTTCTCAGGCAAAAAAAGCCGCGGGTGAAAAAGATGTCCTGATCATCGGGGGCGCAGGCACCATTCAACAATGCCTCAATTCGGGGCTATGCAATGAATTACAGGTGGATGTCATGCCCGTTCTCCTTGGAAAAGGATTAAGACTCTTTGAAAATATCGATACCGATCAAATCCGCATCGAAAGGATCAGCGTGGAAGAAACCACCACCATTCGAACCACGCTTATATTCAAGGTTACGAAGGCGGAAAAATAGAAAAAAGAGGCCCGCATTGAAGATAAGAAAATTACTTTCCAGTGATTTGGATGCATGTGTGGAATTGCTGATAGCAACTTACAATCCACCTCCCTGGAACAACCGTTGGACCGTAGAATCCGGGGGAAAGTATCTGTCAGAGTTCATATCAAATCAGAATTTCATGGGCTATGTAGGCGTGGAAAGCGATGAAATAATAGGCGCCATGTTTGCCCATCGAAAAGCCTGGTGGACGAATGATGAAATATTCATTGACGAATTATTCGTCAAACCAGACCGGCAACGTCAAGGTTATGGAAAGCGATTGATGGACCAGGCCGAAGAACTCTCAAAAGAGTTGGGGCTGGGAGGCGTAACCTTGCTGACGAACAGATATCTTCCTGCAAAATCATTTTATGAAAAAAACGGTTACGGAGTAGCCGAGCATGTAGCGTTCATGTACAAGGAAACGCGGTGACCGTTCCTCAAATTACCGGGTGCCGGTAACACCGGCAGCAACCACTTTATTGGAGAAACTCGATCATGAGAAAAATAATCGTCCTTGAACATATCTCGCTGGATGGAATCATACAGGCCCCGGGCGGACCGGAGGAAGATACCAGCGGCGGCTTTGCCCATGGCGGGTGGATCGGCGCCCATTCCGACGCGGTCCTCGGAACCGCCCTGCGCAGGCAGATGAACTCGCCGTTCGACCTGTTGGTGGGACGCGTGACTTTTGAAATATGGGAACCTTATTGGCCGAACCACGTGGATGCGTGGACGGGTGTCAATGCGGCAACCAAATACATCGCTTCGAATACCCGAACGTCCAGTCCATGGCAGCCGTCTGTGTTCTTAAGCGGAGACATTGTGGAAAAGATCGCCGCCATCAAGCAGCAACCCGGGCCGGACCTGCACGTTTGGGGAAGCGGCAATCTCTTACAGACTCTGATAAAGCACGATCTGGTCGACACCTTCTGGCTGATGATCTACCCGATCACCCTGGGCGGGGGAAAGCGATTGTTTGACCATGGCGCGATCCCGGCGGCGTTCAAAATTACAGAAAGCCAGGTCACCCCAAACGGAGTCATGATCGTAAATTACGAGCGGGCAGGAAAACTCCCAACCGGAAGTATATAAGTTGTGGTTCATAACAGCAGGGATGAAAACCCGTTCCTCCACAGGGGATTGCGTATAATTCAGCGCATCTTATTCCTTGAGAGTAGTTTATGAACAATGACCTCTTCCAATTTGGCCTGACCGCTTTCAGCATGCTGCTGGTCGTGATCAACCCTGTCGCAGTCTCCCCGGTGTTCGTTGCCGTCACATCAAACCTGAGCGCAGCCAAACGACGCTCCACCCTCTCCCGGGCTGTGCTGACTGCCTGTTGTGTGGCCTTGTTCTTCCTGTTCGTTGGCCGGGCCTTCCTGAGTTACATGGGCGTCTCGGTGCAGGCCTTCGCCATCAGCGGCGGTATCCTGCTCTTCAGCATGGCCTTTCCCATGTTGATGGGACAGCGCTCCCAAATTCAAGCCGCATCCAACACTGAAAACGAGACCCACTCAGCCGCAGCGGATGTGGCCATCTTCCCGCTCACCATTCCGCAGTTGGCCGGCCCCGGCACGATCGCAACCGTTCTCCTGTTATCCACCCAGGCCGGGGAGGATTGGAGGCGGCTGGTGCTGCTAACCGGCATTATCATCAGCATCTACCTGATCGCGTGGCCCACCCTGTTCATGGCGGAACGAATCATGACCCGGCTGGGCGAAGATGTGATTCACATCATCACGCGTGTGTTGGGGTTGGTGCTGGCGGCTCTCGCAGTGCAATACATCTTGAACGGGTTGAGCGGTTTTTATCAGATCTTGATTACAAAGTGATCTTCCTCGACCCACAAACATGACAGATTCCCTTCTCCTGCTTGCCCGCCTGGACGCCATCGGGCGTTCGCTTGAAAAATCCGGCCATGCCCTCGCGTTGGTCGGTCTCGGTTCTGTGGGCATGGAACTTGAGCGGCTGGACGCCTACTCAGACCTCGATTTTTTCGCAATCGTGGAAGACGGCTGCAAAGCGCATTACATTGAAAATCTCGACTGGCTCAGTTCGCTCTGCCCGGTTGCTTATGCCTTCCTCAACACTCCCGACGGCTACAAACTTTTATTTGAAGATGGGGTCTTTTGCGAGTTCGCGGTCTTTGAATTGCCCGAGTTGGAGCATATCCCCTTTGCGGCGGGACGTGTCATCTGGAAGCGCCCGCACATCCCGGCAACGATCGGGACTCCGCCGGGGACGGGTTCCACAGCCCGGGCGCTTGATCCGGCCTGGTTGTTGGGCGAAGCGCTGACAAATTTATATGTGGGCCTGGGTCGTTATCGTCGCGGCGAAAAACTCTCGGCGGCACGCTTCATTCAAAATTATGCGGTGGACCGTTTACTGGAATTGGCAGCCCTGATCGAAAAGGAAGGCCCTGCTCCAAAGGATATCTTCTCCATGGAGCGCAGGTTTGAAAAGCGCTTTCCACAGGTTGCGCAGGAACTGCCGAACTTTGTCCAGGGTTATGATCGCAGCCCCGAATCTGCGCTGGCTATTCTCTTATTTTTGGAGCAACACTTCGAAGTCAACCCGGCCATCGCCGCAGCCATCCGCCAACTGAGCCACTCCCCCTCCGACTAACGCCCCGGGTCGCTCACCCTGCGCCGGAGCAGCGGCTCGGAAATGATCTTTGCGTTTATTTTTTCTGCACCGAGGAAAGATACAAAGCGCGAGAACCCGCGTGATAACGCCTCTGCAAAGGCCTCATCCTTACCAAGCGCCTTATCCTCCAGCCAAAAACCAAGTACGATGAAGGTGTTCGTGGCCCGGTCCAGTTTGCTGTCGAAGCGCGCCACAAGCCGGTCGCCCCATAGCACGGGCAGGGTGTAATAGCCATGCTTGCGCTGATGCGCGGGTTTGTACACTTCCCAGACATAATCAAAATTGAATAAAGGCTTTGCCCGCCCCCGTGCGCTGACCTGATCCAGCGGGGCGAGGAAGACCGCTTCTTCAAGGGTGGTCGTCTCCAACGGCGCCCAGTTTTTTGGCACGCGCCCGGCGCCAAGGTCATTGAGAGTCTTCCTGTCGCTGGCCAGCACATAATGGATTTGTTTCCAGCCTGCCACCTGCACTTCGAGCAATTCGCCGTCCTCAAGCATGGAGGTAAGGATCGCTTTGATCTTGCTGAACGGCACACCACGATTGAAAGAGTCGCCTGTGCGGGTTGGCCGTGCCAGGCCCGAAAAACTGATCTCTTTTTTTATTAGAAAACGATCCGCTTCAGCCTCCGCGCTTTCGCAGGTCAGACCCGCAGGCGCCACCGCCTCTGTCAGCGCGTAGACCCGCTCAAAGTTCTCGCGATGATGCGTCATCACTTCACCGGTGCGCCACAAATAATACAAAGCCAGGGCGCTGTCCTTTCGGCCGCGATAACTATTCGTCCACTCGCGGGTGGAGGTTTCAAAATCGCGGTTGCTGAGTGTGCCGCGTTCGCGCAGTAACCCGCGCATCTCTTCAATGGCCGCAGCGTGGTCGCGCCCCATTTTACGGATGCGCGGGTCGCAGTCCGGGCCGCCGTTCCGTTCGCGGTTCATGACGGTGCGCCAATGGGGCAGTTCATCCATCGGTCGCACGGCCAGCCAGCCACCCCAATCAAAAAACTTGCGGCGCTGGTAGGTGACACCCTCCCACTTACCGGGCTTGTAATCGAGCACACGGCCATACAGGCTGATGTCCTGGCTGCAGGCAATGATCTGCAGCGGATCAAGTTGCAAGTATTCCATGGCGCGCATGGCCTGCTCCACCCCTTTGATGCCGTGCCAGCGGCGGCCAGGCCACAGACCTTGTTTTCCAAGGATGAATCGGCGGGCGGTTTCAAGGTCTACAGTCAGCATGGTACACTATTATATACACTTTCATTTCGCTCCATTTACGGCAAGTATGGAATGAGGTTGAATGAACCGAGTCCTGTCGGCATTGAAAATACCGGCCCTGATGGCCACCCTGCTCGTGATTCCTTTCGCCTTGCTGGAATGGGTCAACCGGCGCAACTTTCACGAAGGTCTCCCTTTTCCGCTGTTCATCGTCTTGTGGATTCTACCGGCGGGATTCATGCTTCTCTTGAAGCCGCTTGCGCAGGATTTTCGAGCCGGGCAAGTCTTGAGTGCAAATCCGTTCTCTCTGGCGCTGCGTTTGCTATTTCTCTGCCTGCTCGGCTCACTTTGGGTCATCATTTTGCTCGACCAACTCCCCTGTTTTCTGGGGGTTCCGCTCTGCGATTAATGATGTCTTTATTTCAATGAAAAAAATTGTCCTCCCTTTCATCTCTTGTTGGCGTTACCTGTTATTCGTCGGCTTGTGGATAAACACCGGTCTCCATCCAACTCCAAAGGAATCCCATGTCTCGTAACCGTATCATCCTTGTCACCATTGGCATCATGCTCAGCTTATTCCTCGCCTCGATGGAATCCACCGTTGTGGCGACAGCCATGCCCACCATCGTCGGTCAACTCGGCGGGTTGGAGCATTACTCGTGGGTCTTCTCCGCTTTCATGCTGACCTCCACCACCACCGTGCCGTTGTACGGCAAGCTTTCCGATCTCTATGGCAGGCGCAGCATTTACCTCGCCGCGATGGTGATTTTTCTGGCCGGCTCGGTTTTGAGCGGCATGGCGCAAAGCATGACACAACTCATCTTCGCCCGCGCCCTGCAGGGTTTCGGCGCTGGCGGTGTCTCACCGATGGCCTTCATCCTGATTGGTGAAATGTTCACCCTTGAGCAGCGCGCCAAAATGCAGGGATTTTTCTCCGGCGTATGGGGCGTTTCTTCCATTGCAGGCCCGCTGCTGGGAGGCTTCATTGTAGACCAACTCTCATGGCATTGGGTCTTCTACGTCAACATTCTGCCAGGGTTGGTCGCGGCAGCGCTGGTGGGCTTTGCCTGGGTGGATCATCCCCGCGACCAAAAACGCCCCTCCATTGATTACGCCGGTGCGACGTTGCTAACCGCCAGCATTGTAGTTCTTCTATTGGGCTTAATGGAGATTGGCACACTTGTCAGTTGGCTGTTACTCGGCGCGGCGGTCTTATTGTTTGCCGCCCTTCTATGGGTCGAGAGCCGCGCCGCTGACCCGATTCTGCCCATTCCACTGTTTCGGCAGGATCGCCTGTTCGCATCCTCCATCGTTCATGGCATCACCTCAGGTTGGGCGCTCTTTGGGACGATCTCTTTCATTCCGCTCTTTGTTCAATTGGTGATCGGCACCAGCGCCACACAAGCCGGGTTGACGATCACCCCCCTGTTGCTTGGTTGGGTAACAGCCAGTATCATCGGCACACGCCTGCTGCTGCGCACCGGCTATTACAAACTCGCCATCGGCGGAACCTCCCTGCTCTTTATTGGCTCGATCCTGCTTGCAAGCGTAAACGAGAACACCAGCCAAATTCTGATGATGGCTTACATCACCCTGATGGGCATCGGCATGGGCTTTTCCATCCCTTCCTTCCTGATCGCTGTGCAAACCAAAGTGGAGCGGCGCTACCTCGGCAGCGCCACCTCCATGCTGCAATTCAGCCGCTCCATCGGCGGGACTCTCGGTGTCAGCGCCATGGGAGCCGCCCTCGGCGCGCGCCTTGCCGCAAACCTCAGCGCTTCAGGCCTGGACCCGAAACTGGTCACCCAACTCCTCGACCCTTCTCCCGGCTCAGAAGCCGTCATCGACTCGAGCGTCCGTCTGGCCTCGGCAGATGCCATTGGCATCGTCTTCATTATCGCCCTCTTTGCCGCTGCCCTGGCCCTGGCAACCGTGCTCTTCTTCATGCCGCGCATGAACCTCTCCGAGATCAAGTCTGCCCAGGCCGAAGAAGCCTCCCTGCCCATCAGCGCAGATTGACCCGGGAACTCTCGCATGCACGCCATCCTGCTGCACGGAATGGGACGCACCCCGCTGGCCATGTCGCTGCTGGCGGTCAGGCTGCGCAAAGCCGGAATCCATCCTTATCTCTTCGGCTATTCCGTCACCTTCGAGCGCTGGGATAGTTGCCTGCAACGCCTGCAGGGATTCATCGAAAAACACACGGCGGGCGGAAACTACATCATCATCGGTCATTCACTCGGCTCCGTACTGACCCGCGCCATCCTGCCAAAGCTTTTGCACCAACCACGCGCCTGTTTTTTCCTAGCACCGCCGACCAAAGTCCCCCGCGCAGCGCAGACTCTGGCACGTCACCGCTTGGTTAATCTACTCATGGGCGATATCGGCAAAGTGCTCACCAACGAAGAATTTATGAAAACCCTGCCGGTTCCAAAGGTCCCTACCAAGATATACGCCGGGGTTGCAGGTCCACGCGGGCGCTTCTCCCCCTTTGGCGAGGAATTTAACGACGGTCTGTTATATCTTGAAGAATCGACCCTGCCGGATATCCCCCTCCAAACTGTCCCGATCCTGCATACTTTCATCATGAACTCAAAAACCGTCACACAGGATATTGTAAGGATTGCCACCGCAAATTAATAAATCGGCCCCGGAGTTTGAACTCTCCAGGGCCGTTATTTTACTTTCTGTTGATCACCAGGTCTTAACCGTTTCTCTTCTGGAAATCTGCCATGAACTTGCCCAGTTCCTGCGCGCCCTCAATGCTCATCGCGTTATAGACCGAAGCGCGCATGCCGCCTACAGAACGATGCCCCTTCAAACCGATCAGGTCGTTCTTCTTGGCTTCTTTGGCAAAGGTCTCTTCCAATTCTTCGCTTGGCAGGCGGAACGGAATATTCATTAATGAACGCGCCACAGGTACGGTATGGCCGCGATAAAACCCGCCGCTTTCATCGATGGCTTTATAAACAATACCAGCCTTTTCGCGATTGATCTTCTCGATCGCCGCAAGGCCGCCGCATTTCTTTGCCCACTTGAAGACCAACCCCACCATATAAATAGCGAACGAAGGCGGAGTGTTGTGCAGGGAGCCGCTCTCAGCGAGAGTTTTGTAATCGAGCATCACGGGCAGGTTCTCGGGAGTCCGGGCGATCATGTCATCCCGCGCGATCACCACCGTCACACCGGAAGGTCCGGCATTCTTCTGCGCACCCGCATACAGCAAGGCGTATTTGCTTACATCAATGGGGCGGCTGATGAAATTGGACGAAGTATCGCAGACCAGCGGCACACCATCAGGAATGGCAGGTTCGTTGAAGGACTCCACGCCGTGAATGGTTTCATTCATTGTATAGTGAACGTAGGCCGCCTTCGGGTCAAAGTCATATTTCTCGGGCAGGCAGTTGAAGTTCGCGGCCTCGGTATTGGCAGCGGCGCGCGCCGTGCCAAGCTTCTTCGATTCCTTCAGCGCGATCTTGCTCCAGGAACCCGTCACAACATAATCAGCCGAAGCACCCGCCGGGCGCAGGTTCATCGGCAGCATCGCAAATTGCAGCGTCGCACCGCCCTGCAGGAACATCACCTTGTAATTCGAAGGGATACCCAGCAGTTCACGCAGGTCTGCTTCAGCGGTTTGGATGACCGCTTCAAATTCCTTCGAACGATGGCTGATCTCCATCACCGACATACCCGTCCCTTTGAAGTTGAGCAATTCCGCCTGCGCCTCTTGCAGAACTTCCAACGGCAGCACCCCCGGACCGGGGTTGAAATTATAGACACGCTTTAAATCAGACATGGATTCAAACTCCTGTTTTTGAAAATGATCGACGACAAACGCCTCAGACTGAGGCTTGAACTTGATTCTGTTTCGAAGAACAGTTGTCTACACTGCTGAATATTATTACAAAGTAGACAACGCCATCCAAATCATTATAGTATTTGTCAGACAAATCTACAAGAACAATAAGCATGACTCTGGCCTGATTTCCATCGTTGACAAAGGCATTTCCCATTGTTAGAATGACCGATGTGTTGCGCATGAATTCACAAACAGGAACGAAGCCGGTCCTTCGGTGTGGTTCCTGTTTTTAATTTTACCGTCACCGTAGGGGCGACCCGCCTATGCTTGACAGACAACCTTCCCCACAGGAAGGGTGGCCCTTACGAAATAAAAGTTTTATTTCCAAACATCAGGAGAAAACCATGAAAATCATTATCTGCGACAAAACCGAAAAAGAATATATCGAACAGATGCGCGCTGCAGGCCTCAACGTGGACGTCCGCGACGACATCACCCCAGAACAATTGATGGTTGAACTGCCAAACTACGAAGGCATGGTCGTCCGCTCACGCACCAAGGTCCGCAAAGACCTCATCGATGTATGTCCCAACCTCAAAGTCATTGTACGTGGCGGCGTCGGTCTCGATACCATCGACCATGAATATGCCAAGGAAAAGGGCATCGCCGTCATGAACACCCCCATGGCCAGCAGCGCCTCCGTGGCAGAACTCGCCATCGGCTATATGCTCATGCTCGCCCGCTCGCTCTACAAAGCCAGCGCCAGTATGAAAGCCGAAAAATGGGACAAGAAAGCCTTCGAAGGCGATGAGATCGGCGGCAAGACCCTCGGCCTGATCGGTATCGGCAACATCGGCAAGGAAGTTGCCAAGCGTGCCTCAGCCCTCGGCATGACTGTTCTTGCCTACGATCCGTACGTGAAAGAAATAAACGGCATCAAATTGGTCGGCCTTGATGAACTGCTCACTTCCGCAGATTACATCAGCCTGCACCTGCCCAAGACGAAAGAATCCGCCAACATGATCAGCACCAAACAGTTTGGCCAGATGAAAAACGGTGTGCGCATTGTTAACTGTGCCCGCGGCGGCATCATCGACGAAGCGGCCCTCTACGAAGCGCTGACCAGCGGCAAGGTTGCGGGAGCCGCGCTGGATGTCTTTGCTGAAGAGCCCCCCACCGATTGGAAACTCACAAAACTTGAGAATGTCATCGCATCGCCGCACATCGGCGCCGCGACCAGAGAGGCCCAGGCTCGCGTCGGCGCGGAAGTGGCCGAGAAGTTGATTGCGTTCTCGAAGAACGGGAAATAATAAAAATTTACGTAGGGGCGGGGTTATCCCGCCCCTATGATATTGAAGGAAACCTTATTATGAAAATCATCAGCGACATTGGCATTCAGATTCCGCAGATCTATCTTCCCAAGCCAGGGGTTAACCTGCACAAGTGGGCTGTCATTGCATGCGACCAGTTCACCTCTGAGCCGGAATACTGGCACGAGGTGGAAAAGATCGTCGGTGATGCGCCATCTACTTTGAAACTGACCTTCCCTGAAGTGTACTTAGAACAGTCAGGCGGTGATGAACGTATTCAAAGTATTCAAATGGCTATGCGCAAAACCATGGACGATGGCATCCTCCAGCCCTATGATGGCTTTGTTTACGTGGAACGCACGATCAAGGGCAGAACCCGTAAAGGCGTGATGCTCTGCCTCGACCTCGAATGCTATGATTTCAACAAAGGTTCCTCCAGCCTCATCCGCGCCACCGAAGGGACAATCATCGACCGCCTGCCCCCCCGCGTCAAGATCCGCGAAGGCGCGACCCTGGAGTTCCCTCACATTCTGGTGTTGATCGACGACCCAAACCACACGGTGATCGAACCACTGACGGCTGCAAAATCGAACTTCCAAAATCTGTATGATTTCGATCTGATGCTGGACAGCGGCCATCTTGCAGGCTATGCGGTCAACCCGGACTTTGAGAATCGAGTGGTGGAAGCCCTGCGCGGACTCGCCAAGCCCGAGACCTTCGCATCAAAATATGACCTTGACTCGAATCTGCCCATTTTACTTTTTGCCATGGGCGACGGCAACCACTCGCTTGCCACGGCTAAAGCCATCTGGGAAAAGATCAAATCCACGGTCGGCATGGATCACCCGGCGCGCTATGCGCTGGTCGAGATCGAGAATGTTCATGATGAAGCATTGGAATTCGAACCGATCCATCGCGTATTGTTCGGGTTGAAAAAGGATATTTTCGCGGAGATGCGTTCATACTTTGGCGCGAATTTCAAATACACCCCGGTTTCCAGTGGAGAGGAAATGACCCAGCGAGTGGACAATGCCGATGGTGAGAATCAACTTGTCGGCGTGGTGGGAGGCGGCCAGCAGTTCGGCGTGGTGGAGATCGCCAATCCCCCCACCAATCTGGCAGTCGGTACAATCCAATCCTTCCTTGACCCGTTCTTGAAGAACGGCGGCGCTGAAAAGATCGATTATGTTCATGGGGAGGATGTGGTCGAGCGTCTGTCGCTGCAAAGCGGGAATGTCGGTTTTTATCTCGCGGGCATGCATAAATCTGATTTGTTCAAGACGGTCATTTTGGATGGAGCCCTGCCGCGCAAGACCTTCTCGATGGGCGAAGCGCGCGAGAAACGCTTTTACATGGAAGCGAGAAAGATCACGAAGTAAACCGACAATCAAAAGGCAGACGGTTGGTGCCGTCTGCCTTTTGATTCGAATTTATTTATGTCGAAACGGGATCATCAGCATGAATCCCAGAGCAATGATGCCCTGACCGATCAGCACCCCCGTTGCCTGCCAGGGACCGAAATATGGAATCTGCGGGAAGGAGTGTGAACCCATCCCAAAAATATCGGCCAGCCCGGAGAAGACTGCGAAAACGTAGCCAGTGGCAACCAGGCGGGAGCCAATATCTGCAATGATGGTACGTTCCTCTCCCCACCACAGGGCGTGCAGCCCAAGATAACCGCCAAGGCAGATAAAAGCCAGACCGACAAGAAATACGATGATCTGCACAAAGCCAACCACGGGACTGCGGTCCCAGCCGTACAAGTCAGGCTTGGCTCCCACGGAAAAGACGAACAAGCCAACTAGAGTGATCATTACACTTGTCCGCAAACGCGGTGTGAGTGAGTCGTCACTCAAAAACTGGTCGGGGTTGGGATGGGAAGAAGATGAGTCTGTGGGCATGGACATCAATTTAAGATGGCAGGTCTTGTTGCAGGCGCGCCAGCCAGTTGGCTCCGAGGATGTTGGCAACATCCGCTTCAGAGTAGCCGCGCGTCTGCAATAAGGATACCAGATTTTGCAAATCGGCGATGGTGTCAATTTCCGGGGGAACAGATTGAAGGCCAAAGCCGCCGTCAAAATCTGTGCCGATGCCTGCGTGGAGTGAATTGCCTGCAATCTGGCAGATATGGTCAATGTGATTGACGAGGGTGCTCAGGGGTACCTCTTCACGCGAGTGGCCTTTGTCTCGTGACCAGCCAACTTTGAGGTAAGTGTTGAAGGGAACCACACCCACCACCCCACCGCGTTCGATGATGCCTGCGATAATCCGGTCTGAGAGGTGGCGGTTGGTGTTCGAGTTCGGCATTAAGGCGGCACAGTTGGCATGCGTGGCCACGATGGAGCCTTCGTAAACATCCAGGGCTTCGATGGCCGCGCGTTCGTCCATGTGGCTGAGGTCAAGCGTAAATCTAAAATCAGGCATGGCGCGGAGGAGTCGGCGCCCATCATCGGTTAACGGGCCTGGCTCTTTCCAACCGCCGCAGTAACGCGTCCCTACCCATGCGGGGCCGATCAATCGGACCCCGCGTTCGTGCCACATCTCCAATTCGGAGAGTTCACGAATACCTTCGGCCCCCTCCATGAGGATAACCATGCCAACGGGATGCCCGGCCGGGTCGGCGGTGGGTTTGCTCCAATGGTCAAGATGCAGTTCAAGGTCCCGTTTGGAGGCGAGGATACGGAATTTATCCGGGGTCGAATCGGTCATCCGATGGTAAACATCCAGCTGACCAGTATATAGTTTGTGCGCTTCATCAAAGGATCTGTAGACTTGCGGCTCGGCCTCGTAAGTTCGAAAGCGGATGGGTGTGGCGAACAACGTGGCGAAAATGACCGCAACCTGTCCGCGCTGGTAGTCGGCCCAACCCAGCAGGCTATCCCCGTTTTCCTGTACGGCATGGCTGCCAGATTCCAGCCGGCGCGTCTCGGCGGCAGGGCGGGTATAGTCCCGCCCGTATTTGAGCATGTTATAGGCAATATCTGCGTGAGCGTCAACGATCAGGGGCATGAGTTTGAAAAGCGCACCTTGCGGTGCGCTCTTGTGATCTTCTTTTCTATTCTTCGTCGTCCTGGTCGCCGAAGCCCTGTGTGAGCATCTTGAAATCTTTATCGGCGAAAGCGGCGGAGTCTACTTTGCGGAGGCTCAGACCGATGCGGTGCTGGTCGGTGTCGATGCGGATGATGCGCAAGGTCTTGACATCCCCTTCTTTGAGCACTTCCTTGGGATGTTCAACGCGATTCTCGCTCAATTCGGAGATGTGAATGAGGCCTTCAATATCACCTTCCAAGCGGGCAAAGGCGCCGAACTTGGTCAGGCGGGTGATGACACCCTCGACCAGTTGGCCGACGCTGAACTTGGCCATACGGCTCTGCCAGGGATCATCCTGCAAAGCGCGCATGGACAGGCCGATGCGTTTCTTGTCGCGGTCGATGTTGATAACCTTGACCTGAACTTCCTGGCCGACCTCAAGGATCTCTTTGGGGTGGGCGATGTGATCCCACGAGAGTTCGGAAAGATGAACGAGACCGTCGGCGCCGTTGATGTTGACGAAAGCGCCAAAATCTGCCAGACTGGTGACACGGCCGGTATAGGTCTGGCCTTCTTCCAGTTCACCGATGACGCGATCTTTCATTGAAGCGCGGGTCTCGGTGCTGGCAGCGCGCTCTGAAAGGATGAGGCGGCGGCGTTCGCGGTCCACTTCGATGATGCGAACAGAGATGGGTTGCCCCACCATTTTCTGCCAGCGCTGTTCGGGCTTATCTCCAGCAGATTGGGCGCGACGTACGGCGCTGATCTGCGAAGAAGGAATGAACCCGCGCAGGTTGCCTACCGCGGCAATCAGGCCGCCTTTGTTGTAACCAATGATCTTGGTGTCGATGACAACTTCATCGGCGATCATCTTCTCCACGTTTTCCCAGGTCATTTGCTCCAGGGCGCGTTTGAGGGAAAGAACCACATTGCCGTTCGCATCTTCGGGGCTGATCACAAAGACATCGATCTCCTGACCGACCTTAAGGGACTCGCGTTCCTCCGGGGTCAGTTGCTCCAATTCCTTGCCAGCGACAACACCTTCCGATTTCGCACCAATGCTAATCAGGATTTGATTCGGTGAAATGCTGGCAATCACTCCCTTGCGAATTTCTCCGGACTGGGGAAGATCAATGCTCAGCGATTCCGTTGCTAACAACGACTCCATGGATTGGTTGTTATTTGCCTGATCTCCCTGCGCATTCGTTGCCCCGCTCAGGGCTTCATTTTGATCCATCACTCGTGAACTCCAATTAAATGAAATGTGGGTGGATTATACAAGTGAATGGGGAAGTTTGCAACCCTGATATGAGCAGGTTGCAAAAGCATTTCAATGGTTTTTGAAAACCAGCGGTATAATCACGGGCTGGAGTAACCCATGCCTGCCATCTTCCCATTTACAGCTATCGTTGGTCAGGAGCGCATGCGCCGTGCGCTCATCCTCAATGCCGTGGATACCCGCATCGGTGGTGTTTTGATCCGTGGCGAACGCGGCACAGCCAAATCCACGGCTGCCCGTTCGCTGGCTGCCTTGTTGCCACGAGTCCAGGTGGTGCAAGATTGTCGTTTCGGCTGCGACCCTGAAAAGCCCGGCACCTGGTGTACTGAATGCAAGGAACGCGCAGCTGCCGTTAAAAAACTCCCCGTGAGCGAGCGCACCACCCCGTTCATCAACCTGCCCGTTTCCGCCACGGAAGATCGCGTGGTTGGGACGCTTGACATCGAAAAGGCCATTCAAAAAGGCGAACGTCACTTCGAGCCCGGCGTGTTGGCCAATGCCAATCGCGGCTTGCTTTACATTGATGAAGTCAACCTGCTCGATGATCATGTAGTGGATATCCTGTTGGATTCGGCGGCCATGGGCGTGAACACCGTGGAACGCGAAGGAATCTCCTTTGCCCACCCGGCACGCTTCATTCTGGTCGGAACGATGAATCCCGAAGAGGGAGATCTTCGCCCCCAGTTGCTGGACCGCTTTGCCCTTTCAGTGGAAATTGTCGGCATTCGTGAAGCGCGCGAACGCATGTCCATTATGGAACGCAATATCTCCTTTGAACGTGACCCGGAAGCCTTCCGAAGTCAGTGGATGCCGAAGGAAGAAGAACTCTCCAATCAGATCGCCAAGGCGCGCGAACTGGTGGACCATGTCAAATACACCAGCCGCGACCTGCTCTCCATCGCCGCCCTGACCGCCTCTCTCAACGTGGACGGCCATCGCGCCGATATGGTCATCCTCAAGGCCGCACGCGCCGAAGCCGCCTTCGAGGGCCGCACCAAGATCAACGATCATGATATTGCCCTGGCTGCCGAACTGGCGCTGCCGCACCGCATCAAGCGCACCCCCTTCCAACAAGCCGAGATGACCACCGAGCAATTGCAGGAACGCATAGAGCAATTGGCCGGACAGTCCATGCCAGGCGAGCAGGAGGAAGAATCCGAAAGCCAGCAGGATGGCGAAAAAGAGGAAAAAAAAACTTAAAACTGGAGGATGAGCAGACCGAGGAAAGCGCCCAGGAGGGAAACCCCGAACCGATGCAGCAACAGGAAGTCTTCGCGAGTTCAAATGCGAATTGGTGGGAAGGCGGGCAGAAGGTCAAGGCTGGCGATACGTTCCAGCCACGCAAACTCAACACTCCGCTCGATAAACTGACTCGCAAGCAGGCGGGCCGGCGTTCGTTGACCAAGACCGAGCGCAAACATGGACGTTACATCATGGCCCGTCCTGCTGGCGATAAACTGAACGACATCGCCTTCGATGCCACCATCCGCGCGGCGGCCCCTTTCCAAAAACAACGAACCGAAGAACGCAAAACTCTCGCCTTCTCCATCAAGAAGAGCGATCTTCAACGCAAGATCCGTGTGAAACGGGTGGCAAACCTTGTGCTCTTCCTGGTGGATGCCTCCTGGTCGATGGCTGTGGCCGAACGCATGAACGCCACCAAGGGAGCGATCTTATCCTTGTTGACGGATGCGTATCAGCGCCGCGACCGGGTGGGGCTGATCGTCTTCCAGAAAGACCGCGCCACGCTGGTGCTCTCCCCCACCAACTCTGTTCAATTGGCTCAACGCGCTTTAGCGGACATTCCCGTCGGCGGCAAGACTCCGCTCTCGGCGGGCCTCTTCATGGCACATGATGTATTGACACACGAAAAACACATCCACCCCGATGTGGAACCGCTGCTGATCATCATGACCGATGGTGCGGGGAATGTATCTCTTGGCACCCTGCCCCCACAAGAGGAAGGATTCAAATTCGCAGAGATGATCGCTCATGAGAAAATACGCTCGGTCGTCATCAACATGGAACATGCCGCCTTCGATCAGGGCCTGGCCCAGCAACTGGCAGACCACCTCGAAGCGCCGTGCTATTCGCTGAGCGAATTGAAAGCGGAAGTGTTATATAACGCGGTTGTGGACGAAATGTCCAAACCTGCGAAGAAGTAGGCAAAGCAAGCGAACTGACAGTCACCTTTGAGGTGACTGTCAGTTTTTAATCACGAATCAAACCCCAACCCCAGCGCATCCAGAGTCTTCAACCATAGATTGCGCCGGCCTTGATTTCGATCGGCCTGATCCAGAGACCATCTTGTAAAGTTGATGATCGGCGAGCGGAACGGTTCCGGCGGAAATGGGAACGGTTTGGTCTTCACCATTTGCAATTCGGTTCGCTCAGTCTTCTTCCCCTCCAGCAGATCCAACATGACCTGCGCGCCAAAGCGTGAAGCGCCCACGCCAAGTCCGGTGTAGCCCATTGCATATGCGAGTTTTCCCTGATAGGCCTGCCCCCAAAATGATGCGTAGCGCGAGCAGGTGTCGATCACGCCACCCCAGGCATGCGTGAAGCGCAGTCCTTCCAGCGTGGGAAAGGTCTGGAAGAAGTGCTCCGCTAAAAGTCCAAAAGAAGCGGGGCGATCTTCGAGATGCGGCGCGACCTGATTATTGCGATAGTACACAGCGTCGTATCCGCCCCACAGAATCCGCCCATCCTCGCTGGTGCGATAGTAATGGAATTGATTGCCATCATCGGCCAGGCCTTCACGCCCCTGCCAGCCAATGGAATCACGCCGGGCTTGCGACAAGGGTTCGGTCATCAAGACATAATCATAGACCGGGACAATATACGATGAAAGCTGTTTGAGCAAAGGCGGGAAGGCATTGGTCGCCAACGCGACTCTGTGCGCTTCGACCTGACCCTGCGGAGTTTTGAGCAGGATCGTTTCGCGCTTCTCTTCCAGCGCCATAACCGGGGTGCCCTCAAAAATGCGGACTCCCAACTGAAGGCAAACCCGCTTAAGCCCCCACGCGAGTCGCGCGGGGTTAAGCATCGCCACGGATGGTTCATGCACGCCTGCAAGATAGGAGGGAGAATGAACCCTCGCCTGCATCTCGCTTTGAGTCAGGAATTTCGCCTTCATGCCATATTGCGCGGCTTCTTCGATCTCTTCGTTTAGCGCCGCAATCTGATAGTCTTCCACCGCAACATGGATCTCGCCGGAGCGGATGAAGTCACAGTCGATGTTGAATTCCCTGACCGTGGCTTCGATGGCGTCGAGGTTTTCCTCCCCCATTCGAATGAGGGTGGTGAGGTCTTTCTCCCAGCGGCTTTTGCCATTGGAAAAACCATGCGTGAGCGAAGCGGCACAAAAACCGCCGTTCCGTCCGCTGGCGCCGATGGCGATCTCGCCCGCCTCAAGCAGGACAATATCCCGATTCGGGGCGGCTTGTTTGGCTTGCAGCGCCGTCCACAGACCGGTATAGCCTCCGCCGATGATGGCAAGGTCGGTTTGGATTCTGGTTGTGAGGGGTGGGATGGGTTCTGGTTTGGATGGGTCATCCAACCAAAAGGGTTTCAACTTCACATCCGATATCGCCCGCAGACTCTCGGGGCGCGGAGTGGTTGAGAAGAACATGGGGTCTCCAGTTTCGCGGCTTGCCCATTTCAAAGGGCAAGGTCATAGAGTTGCTCAAGTGTAATGGGGAGATGCAAATTCCGTCAAATGAAAATCGAAAGAGGGGCGGTTTTGGCGCTCCCTATGTTCCCTGCTTCAGATTTAATTTTTCCTTCAGCCAGGCCCTTCTATCCTGCGCAGCCTCATGATTTAACCCATGCCCTGATGAATACACCTTCTTTTCCTTCGGCTCGTTCGCAGCGGCGAAGAACTCATCAGCGCGTTCCAGCGAGACGTGCGGGTCATCGTCGCCAAACTGAAAAAGGATCGGCGCAGGGGCCAGGTTGGGCACGTGGGAGATCGGATCAATCGGCGACATTTCGCGCAGGAAGGCCTCGCGCGCCTCTCCCTCCAATTTGGGCAGGTACAGGTACCAATCTGGGAAGCGAGGCGTGGCAGCCATGATGACGTAATGGCTCGGGCGTTTGTCCAGACTCCCGGCCAGGATTCCGTACATCCCGCCAAAATCGTGACCGACAAGGGCGAAGCGGCTCAAATCGGCGTCCGGCTGTAAGGTCAAATAAAAAATGAAGCGGCGCAGGTTAACCACTTCTTCCATGGAATTGTTCAAGTCATCCAATTGAGTGCGCTTGTAGAAAAAATCCGGGTCCGACCAAAGAGTCTCAACGGTCAAACAGATCGCACCCGCTCTCGCCAACTCGACCGCCTCGTCTACAAACTGGCTGCGGTTCGAGTCACGGGCCTCGGGCTCATACCAATGCAGGAACAGGATCAGCGGGTGCGGCCCCTCACCCTCCGGCTGAAACAACTCTGCCATGCGCCGGTATCCAAACGGGGTTTGAAACACCAGCATTTGTTTTTCATAACCATCCTCTTTCCGGCCGCCAAGAACACGCACATCCGTAGGGCTGAGACTCGTTTCATGATCCAATTGAGACGACATGTTTCCTCCACAGGTTCGGGATAATCCATTATAGGCCTGAAAACCCGTTTTTGAGCACCCTTCTACTGTATGAATTTTTGTCCTGCATGCAGAGGAAGGGTCTTCTCATTTTTAGCTTGACAAATATAGAACATGTGTTCTAATTGCGAAAAATTTCAACCTAAAGGAGGTCGAAATGACTGCTTATCGTCGTAACCCACTTGGAGATGGTGTCAGACGCCTGTGGCACAACCTGACCCATAACCGCAATTTCAACCGTGGAGCGGCCTGGGGCATGATGATCCTCGGGGCGCTGCTGGCATTTGAAGTCTTCAATTTTAGCACCACCCAGTACGCCCTGCACGACATGCTCGGCGATCTGGCTTTTGCGGGCTTCAAATGGTCCACCATTCTGGCTATCGCCTTCTGCGGTATCGACTTTGCGGGCATCGCCCGCATCTTCACCCCCGAACAGGGGCGCGATGAACCCGCCGAAGTGTACTATCTCTTTGGTGCGTGGCTGCTGGCAGCCGGTTTCAACGCCACCCTTACCTGGTGGGGTGTTTCGGTTGCGATCACGAACAATGGCAACCTGCAATCCACGGCGGTAATGAGTTCCTCCACCCTGCATACGGTGGTGCCTGTCTTTGTAGCGGCCATGGTCTGGCTTGTACGCCTGCTCATCATTGGCACCTTCTCACTTGCCGGGGAACGACTCTTTACCACTGCCCCGATCGCACAATCGCAGGGATACTATAACAATAATCAACAACAGCAGCAGCGGCAAAACTATCAGACTCCGCGGGCTGCGAACCCCTATAACCAACAGTCACAATATGGCAGTCAATCTTCCGCCGCGCTGAAACCCGCCTCGCAGATCAACCGCCCGGTCAATGCCGCTCCGGCAAACAACAACTTCCGCCCGGCACCCAAACCTGTTCAATCCCAGCAGGCATCTTTCATCCCTCCTGAGCCTACTTATCACCCTGTCTCCTACGAATCACGCGGCTCCGAATCTACCAACCGTCACTACGACGCTTAATCAAAAAAGCAGGCCAGACCTCCTGCCCCACAACTTAATATTTCCCTTTCGAGCCCGGGTCCTATAGACCCAGAAAAGAGAATCTTACGCATGCCCCGCGCTCGCACTCAAAAAAAATTCCAGCACGACTCACAAACAACCGCTCCCCAGGAATATTCAGGGAGCGGTTGTTTGTCAGGCTTTACGATCATTCCTCTCACAGTCATTCTTGTCAGCGCTCTGCTCGGGGCGCTTGCACTACAAACTGCGCCAACACCCCATCCATCATGGGATCCAACGCCCATTCTCATCCCGGCCGGCATTTCCCCCATCTTCCGGCCGGAGGTACTCTACTGGACAGATTCCATCTCAAAGTGGGCATCCGCTTCAAACCTGGACCCGAATTTGATCGCCACCATTATGCAGATCGAATCCTGTGGAGACCCTCGCGCCCTCTCCAGCGCAGGGGCAATGGGACTCTTTCAGGTTATGCCTTTCCATTTTCGCGCAACCGACAATCCCTACCTGCCAGACACCAATGCCACACGCGGAATCGCCTACCTCGTCCGAGCGCTTGAAGCAGCCAGAGGTGATGCCCGCCTCGCCATGGCAGGATACAACGGCGGGATCAGCATCATCCATCACGCCGAGTGGACATGGCCGGCGCAGACGAAGCGCTATGTTCAATATGGAGCGCCCATCTATAGTGATGCTATCAGCGGTCTCACCATAAGCAAGTCTTTGAACGAATGGTATTTGAGGTATGGCGTCAGCCTGTGTCGGCAGGCGCATCAACGCCTTGGCCTGCCCTAGTTCCCTGCCCTAAAAATTATTTTTTCAACAAGTTCAGCCAGATCGCAAATGTGGTGCCCCGGCCTTCTTTAGATTCCACTTTGATCTGCCCGCCGTGGTGTTCCACAATCCATTTCGTGATGGAGAGCCCAAGCCCAAAGCCGCCCACCTTTTGGCGGGTGCGTGATTTTTCGGCGCGATAGAAGCGCTCGAAGATATGGGGCAGGTCTTCCGGCGGGATGCCCGGCCCGGTATCGCGGACAATGACACGCACCTGTTCGCCCAGCACGTTCAGGCTCAGGAAGACCTCCCCGCCAGAAGGCGTATATTGGATCGCGTTGGATACCAGGTTCAGGAAGACCTGCTTCAAGCGGTCCCGGTCGCCGTTGACCATGGCCTGGTCAATGTCATTCAAATGCACGCGCACGCGGTTGCCCGACAGCACACGCATTTCTGTGAAAACTTCCGTCAACAGCAAATCCAATTCAACAGGGGCAAAGTTCAGCGCAAGTTTCCCTGAATCGGCCTGGGCCAGCATGAGCAGGCCGCCCACCAGCCGCGAGAGCCTGCCCGCTTCCTGGTCAATGCTGCTGAGCGACTCTTCGTCGGCTTCCTTGATGCGGCGCATCAAATCCACGTTGCCTTTGATGACCGTGAGCGGGGTCCGCAATTCATGGCTGACATCGGCGAGGAATCTCTGTTGCGAGGTGAAAAGCGACTCGAGCCTTTCGAGCGTCTGGTTGAAGGAAACGACCAGGTCGCCGATCTCATCCTGGGCTTCATCCTGATAAGGGATGCGCCGCGAGAGATCATCCGCCCGGTTGATCTGGTCAACCGTGTCGGTGATGGCTTCGAGTGGAGAAAGGGCGCGTCGCAGCACGATCCACGAACCGATGGCCGCCATTAACATTGCGACCACCGCCACCAGAATCATGATGGAGAGCAGGTTGCCGCGAGTGGCATCCACCACCGAAAGGCTTGAGCCGACTTGCAAAACTCCGATGGCGCGGTCACCCAACACCAGCGGCACGCTCAACACCCGCAGGTGGACACCTTCAAGATAGGAATCCTGGTACAGGGTCTGTTCATGGGTCAGGCCGTCAGGGTCGAGCGGCTTGGCCAGAGAGCCAATGCTCGGTGAGGAAGAAGCGAGTTTTCCATCCGCCCCCCACACCTGAACGTAGGCATTGGCCGTCATATCCAGTTGCGGCAGGCTGATCAGGCTGATCTGCCCCATCGGGTTGACGTTGGTGGCGCGAATGATCTCGCGGGCCACCCCGGCCAGCATGTTATCGACCTGATTAAGCAAGATCACATTGACGAGAATGTAAACCGCCGCACCGAAGATCATCAAGATTCCGCCCATGAAAGTTGAGTACAACAAAGTAAGGCGCAGGCGTAAAGACATGGAACCAGTTTAATGGGTCGAGTTTAAGATAACCTGAGAAACTACCGCTTCAATTGACCTCTTGCAAAAGTCAACAAAACATATTGCTCAAGGCGGCGTCCCCGCCGCCGGGGACTGCGGCGGGAGCACTTATGCAAGAGGCCTAATAAAAAAAGCGGTAGTTGCCTACCGCCTAGGGATTCTCCCTAAGAACATACCCAACGCCGCGCACTGTGTGAATAAGGCGCAACTCGTTATCCAACTCGAGTTTTTGGCGCAGGTAGCGGATGTATACTTCCAACACATTGCTCTCACCGCCAAAGTCATAGCCCCATACGCGGTCAAAGATGACCTCGCGGGTCAGCACCTGCTTGGGGTGGCGCAAAAAGAGTTCGAGCAGTTCATATTCCTTCGCGGTCAGGGCCACTGTGCGATTGCCGCGTGTAGCCTGGCGGGTCCCGGTGTCCAGCGAAAGGTCGGCAAATTTCAGAACGGGGATGCGCTCCGGCTGAGTACGGCGCAAAAGGGCGCGTACGCGAGCCAGCAACTCATCCAAATTAAATGGTTTCACCATGTAATCGTCGGCCCCGGCGTCCAGGCCCTGAATGCGGTCCTGCACGGTGTCCTTCGCAGTCAACATCAAAATGGGGATCGAACCGCCCTGCCGCAGGCGGTGGCACACTTCCAAACCGTCCATGCCAGGCAGCATCCAATCCAACACCACGAGGTCCGGTGTATGATCGCGGGCAGCGATCAACCCCATACGTCCGTCGATGGCGGTATCCACGGTATAACCTTCGTAAGCCAGACCGCGCTGCAATAGCTTCAGGATCGCCTGATCGTCTTCAATGATTAGGATTCGCTCATTCATGGCCATGCTCCTTGATTAAAAATATACCATAAATTCCAAACGGTTATTTGGCTCTCAACGATTCCACAGCTGCCCGAAAGTCCTGGGGGGCGTCGGCCTGAAACCGGACTCTGGCCCCTGTTGCGGGATGGGTCAATTCGATGGAATAGGCATGCAAAGCCGGGCGCGGAATCAAATCCGTTTCTGGGCCGCCATAGAGGATATCGCCCAGCAAAGGATGGCCCAACGCGTAAGCATGGACCCGGATCTGATGTGTTCTTCCCGTCATGGGAGACGCCTCGACCAGCGCCGAAGCCTGGTAGCGCTCCAGAATCTTGAAGTGTGTCTCAGAGGGAATCCCGCTTCGGTCATCCACCACAGTGCGGTGTTTATGCCCCACATTTACCCGCAGCGGAAACCTTGTGATCTTCTCCTCAAATTTCGGTGACCCGTTCACCAGTGCATGATATGCCTTCTGCACATCATGCTTCTCAAATTGAATGCTCAACGAGCGGTGCGCCTCGGCGCTCAGGGCAAAGACCACCAATCCGCTGGTGATCTTGTCAATCCGATGTACGACCCAGATCCTGCCGAACTGCTGCTCCAACAGTTTGACCAGATACGGCGCGTCCCGATCCCAGCCGTCTGGCAGAACCGGGAGACCCGCAGGTTTGTCTACCACTAAGAGGGAACTATCTTGATGAAGGATTTGCATGGCTTTGAAAATAAATTCTACATGATTATACCCGCGCATTCCAAACGGCCGTTTCTTGACCGAAAAGCATCCACGGTTTATGATGATGACATGAGAGAACAAGACCCACAGGCTGAATCCAACAACCCCTTTCTGATCGACTCGCTCAACCACCCGCTCGCCGGGCCCATCCGCAAATTGCTTACCCGCGAAGGACGGCGCGAACTCAACCAGATCCTCATTGATGATGAAGAGAACATCCTGCAAGCGCTGGAGGCCGGCGTGGAGATCGACTCCGTCTATTATGCGGGCGACGAGATCGTATCGGATACTTTGCGAAAAAATCTTACCGCCGGGGCAACCATTCACGAGGTGGCAAAGCGCACCACCAAAAAGATATTCGAGAACGACAAAATTTCGCGTACATTTGCCATTGCGGAAACGCCGAAGCCCATCGGGCTGAATTTGCTTTCCTCCATTCAAAAGGATATTGTTGTACTGGAGGACCTGAGCATCTCCGGCAATATCGGCAACATCACGCGCACATCGCTGGCTCTCGGCCTGGGCGGCATCCTGCTTTTGAACATGGATCCTGTGGATCTGTATGACCGCCGCCTCATCCGTGCCAGCCGCGGCTACCTTTTTTCCATGCCCATGATCACCGCCAGCACCAGGGATTTCCTGGATTACTGCCGGAAGCATGACGAAACCCTGCTGGTCATGGATATGGAGGCGGAAAAGACCATCGACGATATCGCTGCAACCCCAAAGCGCATGTTCATCGCCTTCGGCAGCGAAAAAGAAGGCTGTTCACCTGAGATCGAGAATGCGGCCACGCTCAAGGCGCGCATCCCCATCAGCGGCAAAGTGGAGTCGCTCAATGTATCTGCGTCGGCAGGCATCACCTTGTATAGCCGCGCAAAATTCAATCAGACCAATTGATCAAAAAAGAGCCGGAGGCGACCTCCGGCTCTTTTTCATGGGGGAACTTTTTCGGAGCGGGTACGTCAAAATAATATCACCAAGGAGAAGAAAATATGAAACTCGCCACATTTCCCGCTCTTGTCTTTTTAATCCCCGTCATGCTCATTTTTAATGCCTGCTCAAATACCAGCCCAAGCCTGAGCGGCGAATGGACGCTTGTCTCGTATGGGGATTCTGCCAACCCCGCCCCTGCCCTGCCTGATGTGGATACGTCCATCACCTTCGGCGCGGATGGACAGTTGGGCGGCACCGTCGGTTGTAATACCTTCGGCGGTGGGTACAAGGTCAGCGGCGGACAGGTCACCTTCGATGGCATTTTTTCCACGCTGATGTTCTGCGAAGGGACATCGGTCCAGGAAAGCGCGGTGCTGGCGATTCTATCAGATAAGACCCTGAGTTTTTCCATCAGCGGAAATCAATTGGCTCTCACATCTACGGATGGGTCAGCGGTGGTTGTGCTGGCACGAAAATAATCTGATTTTTAAGTACCGCGACATTTATGTCGTGGCAAAAAAAAACGGCGAGATAAATCTCGCCGTACTTGTTTTAACTGCTTGCTCCACTATACTGCTTCAAGCCTGCCTTCCACACTCGCGAAGCAACGATAAAACTGACGAAGCTCACGAGCAGGAAAATCAAAACTTGCACAGTGCCCAATTCCCCGCGTAAGGCTTGGAGCGGAATCGTCGTGGCGACTGCAATGGGAATGATAAATGTGACGATGATTCGCAACCAGGCGGGGTAGACTGTCGCCGGGTAGCGCCCCGCATCCATGAGGGCTTGCAGGATGGTCACATTGTTGTCGAATTTGACGAACCAGAACGTGAGCGCAATAAGGACGATCCAAAGACTGTAGATGACGATCATGCCTGAGAGGCTGAGCAGGATAAAGGTCAGGACCTGAGCCGCGGTGGTCGTCGCGGCAGACATTTCGACTCCGACCGCGATCAACACCACGGCGAGGATCAGGTCCCAAAATCTCCACACGGTGATGCGCGAGAATGTGACCAGGAACATGCTGTTGACCGGCTGGAGGATGGTGTAATCCATTGAACCGTCGCGGATGGATTGGTTGAATTTTTCAGTGTTGGGCCAGATGAGCGCGATCATCATGGTGTTGACGAGACGGAAGACACCCAGCAACGCGATGAGTTCACCCAAGCCCCAACCGCCAAGGGTTTCGGTGTTGCTGAAGATGATGTTGAGCGAAAGCAATTCCCAGCCGAGCCACATTAAGTTGAGCAAAATATTCACCACCGTATCGGCGCGATACGCCAGCGACATCTGCACGTTGACTTTGAAAAATGCGGAAAGTAATTTGAGGGTTTGCATGTCACGCTCCCACGGCGGAATACTGCTTCACACCCTGCCGCCAAACCCAGTTGAAGGTGAGAATGGCAACCGCCAGCCAGACTCCAGCCATGATATAGCCCAGCACGATCTGGTCGGTTGAAAGTTTGCCAAGGATGAGTTGGATGGGGAAATACAGCAAAAGTTGAAATGGTAGATATTGAGCAATATTCTGAATCACCTGCGGCATGAGCGGAAGCGGCACAAACTGGCCCGAGAACAACAGGATGAGCGCAAAGTAAAACTCATGGATGGAGTACACGCGCGTCGTCCAAAAGGCCAGGGACACGATGGTGGCAGAGAGCAGGAAGCCGATAATGAAAGCCGCCATCATGACGGGGATGGAGAGCAAAACACCTACGAAACTCGCGCCGCTGAAATCGGGTTTGAAGAGGAAGAACAAAATGATCCAGATGGGGATCAGCCCTAGGATGGTGAGAATCTTGAAGGCAATGTTATTGACCAACGCATTCGTCAGCATGGGATGAATCGGTCTGACCAGCTCACCGGAAAGCGAACCATCCTGAATTTTGTAGGCGAAGGTATGGATGATGATGTTGCTGGTGACCTGGTCGCAGATCAACAAGACCATGTAGTAGGTCACGAAGTCGTTGGCGGTGAAACCGTTGACGCTCCCCTTCACGTTTGCAATGCTCGTCCACACGGCGAGGTAGATGATCGGGGAAACCAGCCAGTACAGCAGGTACATCAACAGGTTGGCGCGATACTGCCACTGCTCCGCCCAGTTGACCTGCCAGAGTCGTTTGAAGATAAGGAACATATTGTCTCCTATGCCATTGCGAGCGAGCGTTCTTCAGCGAGCGAAGCAATCTCCAAGCCTGTTCAAGAGGTTGCTTCGTCGGGAAAAGCACCCTCCTCGCAACGACACAATTTACGAATTAAACGCCTGCTCGATGACATCTTCGATGGGCGGATCGGCGATGGTGATATCGTGGATCGGAAGATCAGCCAACAATTTGGAAGTGACCCGCGTCACATCCTCCGCCTGAACCTGGATGTAGCGCTTCTCAGCATCTTCCTCGTTTTGAACCGCTTCCCCATATTTGCTCAAGTCGTGCGAATCCGCATCGGCGAGCATCACCCCGATCAATTTGAACGGCGCGATCTTCTTTGAAAGGTCATTGATACCGCCGTCATATTTCAACTGACCGTGATGAATGATGATGATACGTTCGCACAGTGCGGTCACGTCTGCCATGTAGTGACTGGTGAGCAGGATCGTCGCACCCGTGCGTTTGTTGTACTCGCGCAAAAATTCGCGGATGCGCCCCTGCCCGGTGATGTCCAAGCCGATGGTCGGTTCATCCAGGAACAAAACCTTGGGGCGGTGCAAAAGTCCAGCCGCGATCTCGCACTTCATGCGCTCACCCAAAGACAAGTTGCGAACCGGTTTCTTCATCAACGGTTCGAGTTCAAGAAGCTCATCCAATTCTTTATACGTTTCTTTATATTCATCATCAGGGATGCGGTAGATGGCTTGATTCAATAAAAACGAATCCGCCGCAGGAATGTCCCACGAGAGCCGGTTGCGCTGTCCCATCACAAGGGTCATCGAACGCAGGTATTCAGGTTTAAGTTCCCAGGGCGTAAAGCCAAGCACATCCGCGCCGCCGCCAGTGGGATGCAACAAACCCGAAAGCATTTTGAGTGTGGTGGTCTTGCCCGCTCCGTTCGGACCGAGAAAGCCGACGATCTCGCCCTGCTCAATGACAAAGTCCACTTGCTGAACCGCTTTGACCTCTTTATATTTGCGTTTGAAAAAACCACGGACTGCCGCGCTGAACCCACCTTCGCGCTCCGGCACTTTATACGTCTTGCTCAATTGTTGAACATGGATCGCAGGGGACATATTAAAAATCTCTCCTCGGGAAGGAGAGATTTTACCATTCGTAGAACATTCGTGCTAGGCTAAAATTCCGATACGCGATACCAGACATCCACATTCACATGCAGGGTTTTCGTATGCTGGACATCCATGCCAAGCATGAGCGCCTGTTCAGGCATGGAACGCGCAGCGGGCAAAGACTGATATGGGGGCGCGGGCTCCGCATCATAAACGGTTTCCAAAAAGTCATACACGCCCAACAATTTCACACCCAATGTCTGAGTTACTTTTGACGCTTTGATTTTCACCTTTTCCATCACGCCCAGCAGTATCCGTTCACGCGCTTCATCTTCGTCGTATTTCCATTCCGTCCGCGTGAGCGAAGCATTTTTTTGAGATGCGATCACATCCAAAATTTCGGCAAACTTCGACAGATCATCGCAGCGGATTTTCAAGCGATAAGATGCCGTGGATGATTTCAACATCGCGCCGGTGGATGTGGATACGTTCACGCCTTGAAGCGTCACCGCCTCTTCCCTGACCTGAGCCTGAATCAGCGCTTCAAGCAGTTGATTCACCTCTTTGGCCTTTTTCATCGCCTCGTTGCCGCTGACCAGCGAGGAGCCCTTGACGGTCACATGCAGATCGGCATGAGTGGCGTAGATCTCTTCCTTGTGCGACGCAGAGACTTTGATGGTATCGGGTTTGTGTTCCATTGGTTTTCTTTCCCGTGATTGCGAGGGCGGAAGAACACCGCCCTCGCAATCACGAATAATTTACGTCACTGCCAGTTTATCCTTCGGATACTTCTCGTATCTTTTCTCTTCCATTACTCTGCGGATTCTATCGAAGCCTTCCCAGACATCGGCAAAGGAGAGGTAGATGGGCGCAAAACCGAGGCGCAGGTTGTCTGGTGCGCGGAAGTCTGGGATGAGGTTCATCTCTTCGATGAGGGTGCGGTTGATGCGGTAGCCTTCGGGGTGGCGAATGGAGATGTGCGATCCGCGCATGGCAGAGTCTGCCGGGGAGCCTAATGAAAAGCCGAAGGGGACGAGCCAGCTTTCGGTTAAGAAAGAGGCGTAGCCCGTCATCAAGATGGACTTTGTGCGGAGCGAATCCATGCCTGCCTGGAGAAGTGGTTCGAGGGCGGCTTCCATGGTGAGCAGAGAGATCATGGGTTGCGTGCCGGCGAGGAAGCGTTGCGCGCCAGGGGCGGGGGTGTAATCGAGGTCGAAGTCGAAGGGATTTTTTTGGCCCCACCAGCCCCAGATGGGAGAGGAAAGTTTTTCTTGAATGGTTTTGTTGACGTATAAAAATGCGGGCGCGCCGGGACCGCCGTTGAGATATTTGTAGGTGCAGCCGATGGCGAAGTCTGCGTTGCAATCGTCTAGGTGGACGGGAACAGAGCCGACAGAGTGGGAGAGATCCCACAGAACGAGCGCACCTTTTTTGTGGGCGAGTTCGGTGATGCGCTGCATATCGTACATGTATCCGCTTTTGAAAACGACATGCGAAAGCGTGACAAGTGCGGTATTTTCGTCGATGGCGGCTTCAAGCACGGCGAGATCGGGGGTGATGTCGTTGTCGCTGGCGCCGATGCGGATGATTTCGTGGTCTCGATATGACGGCGGCGGTTGAGTAACGTTCGTTGCGTATCGAAACCCACCGCCGTCTACTCGACCATCGAGTAAGTTTGTAATGCCCTGCAAAATGTAAAGGTCAGAAGGAAAGTTGAAAGTATCGGTGATGATGCGGGTCTTGTTGGGTTGCAGGGTGAGTGCAGAGGTGGCGAGTTTGAAAAGGTTGACCGAAACCGTATCGCCGACGAGGGTTTGTCCCGCCATCGCGCCGATGAGTTGACCAATCTTATCCCCCACACGCGAGGGAGCATCCCACCAGCCTTTGTTCCAACCGCGGATCAAATCCTTGCCCCATTGCTCATCGACAATTTGGCGCGATTTTTCCTGCGCTACTTTGGGCATCATGCCGAGTGAGTTGCCGTCGAAGTAGACCAGGCTTGGGTCGGAAATGGCAAACGCCTCTTTGAAAGGGGCGAGTTTGTCCTGGGCGTCAAGTTGGAGGGCGAAATCATGGGAGGCGGAGAAGTTCATCATGTCACCTGTGAAATTGGATTTCGCTCGATTGTAATCGGCTTTGAGTTGTCCAAGACCGGTTTAATCCATGACTTCGATGGAAAGCACCTCACCCTCACCTACATAATAGATACGGCAAATATCGCCGTGTTTAACGATGCCATTTACTCCAAAGGCAACCCCTTCCACAAACATCATGGTTACAAGAGAAGACCGGTACGGTACGCCGCCATAATTATGAGTTGCGCCATTCTCGCTTAATGCTCTTTGCTCTATAATCCTATCGACGATCTTTGCCTGCCCATGGGCTGTTTTCAATTTCAGATCTTGTTTTTCAAAGAACAAGGGGATGAAAGAACCCGCAGCGACCACAAGAATGACACCACCTGCCATGTAGTAGTAGGGCGCGCGCTTAAGGAAAAAAAGCCCGCCATTCAAAAGAATAACAAGGGTGACAACCAGAACAAGGATGCTGATCGCCGTCACGTTGCGACGTGGTACTACCAACCTGCGTCGAAACAACTCTTTCTTTTGATTTTCCGTGATGACCTTCTGCTTGTTTTGGGCAAGGTTTTCAGGGGTAAAGCGATAGAATATTTGCAGTTCTTTGTTTTTGGTCATGGTTACACCTCGTTTAAGTTATTTTGATTTCGCCTTTCATCCCATAACCGCTAAAGTTGTTTACCGATATTTTATTCTTTGGGATTATCTAAAAACTCCGCAGAGACAATATCCCCGCCGCCGGTGACATGGAAACGGACGTTGGTTCCCGCTTCTATGATATTTTTGAGCGCCGCATCTGCATCGAAAGACCTTCCCCCCACCTGCATTTTTAGTCTGCGGGTTACCAAGTTGCGGTTGAGATTTTCCATGTCGTATATCTTTTCCTCCTTCCAGACAAAATCGACCCTGCCTGAAACTGAGGTCAAGGTAATATTGGCGCGTTTAATAATTCGCAGGAGAATGGAAACAACAGCAACTCCAATCAACACGGTTGGTAACAGCCATGAAAGAGGAGAACTACTTGATGAAAATTTGACCCGATCAAGAAAAATGAAAACAACCGCCAGCCCCGCAAAAACCCCAAAAAGGCGGATCGCTTCTTTCTTTGTCTTTTCCTGCAAGGCTTGTTTCTGACGTCCCGTAACCTGCCCCAGACCATTATGCTTCAAGTCATCTTCTGTGAAATCAAAATAACTTTCAAGGCGCGCCTGCCGGTCCATCATTCTGCCCTCCGTTAGCATAGACGATTTTAGCAATCCAAAATTCCGCAACGGCGGTATCTATCTCCGCCGCTTGAGTCGGGTTTATTTTATATAGGAACGTTTTGCCTGTATCTCCCCCTAAGGTCACAAAACCAATAAAATAAAAGAGGCGGATAAAAATCCGCCTCTCACATCATTCTTCTTTTCGCAGTGCCGGGAACAAGAGCACTTCACGAATAGAGTGCTTATCTGTCAACACCATTGTCAGACGATCCACGCCCATGCCGAAACCGCCGTTGGGGGGCATACCGTAGCGCATGGCGCGCAGATAATCCTCATCAAGCGGATGCTTCTCTTCGTCGTCGGCTTCGTAGTCGCGTCCCATTTCGAGGAAGCGCTGTTCCTGGTCGAGCGGGTCGTTCAACTCGGTGAAGGCGTTGCACAACTCAAACCCTGCCACATAGCCTTCAAAGCGTTCCACCGTGAGCGGGTCACCGGGCATGGATTTTGCCAGCGGGGAAATATCGCGCGGGTAGTTGTAGAGGAAGGTCGGCTGGATGAGGGTCGGCTCCAAATATTCGCCGACAAGGAAATCGATCAACTTGCCGCGCGTGGACCTCGGATCAGGCGCCGCTTTGGGTAGTTTCTCGTTAATGGCTTTCAACAACGCCTCAGCCGTTTTGTGCTCGGCAATGTCAATGCCGCTGGTTTCCAAAATTCCATCACGCATTTCTACACGCTTCCAGGGCGGTTTGAATTCCAATTCGTGTTCACCAAATGTGACCCTGGTGGAGCCGGTCACCTGCTCGGCGGCGTAGGCTACCATTTGTTCGGTGAGTTCCATCACTTGCAAATAATCTGCATAGGCCCAGTAAAACTCAAGCTGGGTGAACTCGGGGTTGTGCTTGAAGGAAACACCTTCATTGCGGAAGTCGCGCCCAATCTCGTAGACTCTCTCTAAATTCCCCACGAGCAAGCGTTTGAGGTACAACTCGAACGAAATCCGCAGGTACATATCCTGATCGAGTTCGTTATGATGCGTAGTGAATGGCCGCGCCGCCGCGCCGCCATACAACGGCTGAAGGATGGGCGTTTCCACTTCCAGAAAGTTATGGTCGTCAAGGAAGGTTCGCAAGGCTTTGACCAGTTTCGCGCGTTTGCGGAAGGTTTCGCGGACATCCGCATTCACCGCCAAATCTGCATAACGCTGGCGGGCGCGCAGTTCGGCATCATCCAACGAGGCATAGCGGACAACGGTGCCGTCTTCCTGCGTCACATCTTTGTCAGCGGGGAGAGGGGATATGGATTTGGCAAGCAGGTTGAAGTCGAGAACCAGAAGCGAAGCCTCGCCTGCTTTAGTGCGCATCATTGTGCCGGTCGCTTCGACGAAATCGCCAAGGTCGAACATCTTATTAAAAAAGGCAAGGCGATCCTCCCCCACTTCATTTACCCGCAGGAACAATTGAATTTTCCCACCGCCATCTTCGATGTGGGCAAAGCACAGTTTCCCCTTAGGGCGCATCGAACGGATGCGGCCGGCCAGAGTTACTTTTACTTCCTTGGTCTCATCCGTCTCAAATTCGGCAATTGCCTGCGCGCTGGTATGCGTCCGCCTGGCGCGAGTAGGATAGGGCTCTACGCCTTCTGCACGCAGGTCCTCCACTTTTTGCAAACGGATTTTTTCGATCGAGTTGTATTCTGCCATGATGTTACTTCTTTCTTCTTTTCCCCTGCAAAATTAAAATAAGAGGGGAAGGAAAGTGAGGGAATAAAAAAGCCCCGCAACCTAAAAATCAGGCACGCGGGGCAAAGGGTCGCGTCCTGTCTTTTAACCGAGCTTAATGATCTTCACGTTATACGTGCCGCCGGGGGTCTCCACCTTTACCACTTCACCGACCTTGTGACCGATAATGGCCTTGCCAATGGGCGATTCGTTCGAGATCTTCCCTTCACGCGGGTTGGCCTCGGCTGCGCCGACGATCACAAAGGTCTCTGGGTCGTAGTTGCCTTCCTTGATGGTGACCTTGGTTCCAACCTGGATGGCATCCGCCTTTTTGCTCTTGCCATTGCTTTCTTCAATGATCTGCGCAGTGGCAAGCAGGAGTTCCAATTCCTGAATTCGGCCTTCCACAAAAGCCTGCTCGTTCTTGGCGGCTTCGTACTCAGCGTTTTCGATCAACTCTCCACCTTCCATCGCTTCGTGCAAACGCTCAGCGACTTCCTGGCGCTTGGCGGTGCGCAGGTGTTCGAGTTCCTCCTGGAGTTTTTCAAAACCCTCTTTGGTAAGGAAATTGGTTGGCATGGTATCGTCCTGCTAAATAGAATTTTGCATCCCTTACCGAGATGCAATGAGATAAAAATTTCCGGTGCTATTCCGGAAAATCGCGCATACTATATCATGATTCAGAAGCAGATTCAAGACCCAAAAGTATTACCTCATTATTGCGAAAAATTGTCTGGATAAGTCCAAAACTTCAGCCCGCCGTTTGTCGAACAATACTCGCGGATTTGCCCCCGAACCTGTTCCGGCCCTTCAAAAAGCGAGGAAATCTGGGATTTATAGGCCAAAATCGCTTCAGGCCACACGTTCAGGCCTGCTTCACTGACCGGTTCAACCTCTTCCCTCATCCCAATCGTGTTCGGAGCTAGATCCTCCGGCGTGTTAAACAGGTATGGAATGTCTGCCAGATAGTACAAGGGACGGCCGAGCAGTTCAAAGGCGCGGCGGGCAGTAATATGATCCACGTGTTTGCCAACACCGAATTGGCAGATCAGCCGGTCGTCTGGTTTGAGGAGGGCGGAAACGGCGGCAGCGATACGGGCGGGCAGGTCTGATTCTTCGGGGTGGGGTTCCACGAAAATTCCACCGGGATACAGCCACTCTCCCCTCGAATTGGTGCGGTAAATGCAATCAAAGAAATCGAAATGCTGCGTACTGGCGCCGAGCATACCCGCCGCCTGGATATCCTCCTGGCGACGTACGCGAATGCACTCCTCCGCCGAAAACACACCCCAGCGCTGGTGAAGCATCTGGGCAAACATGGAAAATTCCGCTTCCGGCGGGTACCCGCACATGGTCGTCCAAATTTCAACGGGGGTTCCAGCCTGAACCTGGTCATAGAGCCAGCCGCCGGCGGAGAGCACGGCGTCATCCAAATGAGGGGAAAGGTATATCCAACGCATGCGCGCAGTTTTACCACAAAACAGTAATGGATTAACCGGGAAATTGACTTTAAACTAAAACCTAAGTAGTCGGTCGAAATAAATTTTATAAAAATATGCTCTCGGCGGCTTGAGCGAGAAACGTTTAATAAACTCTTTCAGACGACTACTTAACAAGGAGTTCGATGAAGGAAAGACGGAAAGAAACACGGAAAAACCTGGCGGCCTATACCCAAGTCTTTGACTTATCCGATGGGGTTCTGATCGGTTACCTGGGAGATTTAAGTTTGCAAGGAGCCATGGCCATCTGCGATAAACCCATCAAGCCGGAGACCAGCATCACCATCGGGATTGATATCCCTGAACTGCCGGACGTCAAGGCCACTCGCATGAGCCTGCCTTCCCGGGTGGCATGGTCTGAACAGGATATCAGTCCGCAGTTCTTTAATATTGGTTTTGAGTTTAAAGAGATCACTCCGCAACAAAAGAAATTGATCGAGATCATCATTCAACATTACGAGTTTCGACGGGGGGCCCAAAGTTTTCCGCCCGCACCTGATGGGAAGTAAAAAGGCATGGATATAAGTTGGCAGCCCATTTTGGGCTGTTTTTTTACCCGGTACCCATAAAGGGGCTATATTGAGCATTCTATGTTAAACTCGCGGCATGACAACGGCCAGGACGATTTTCTTCACTGCTCCAAAACAGGTGGGAGTCCGTGACGTTCCCCTCCCGCCCTTGGGAGACGATGAAGTGCTCGTGGAAACCCACTACTCCGCCGTCAGCGCCGGGACGGAAATGCTGGTGTACCGCGGGCAATTCCCTCCATTGAAAGATGCGCACGATACGGTCAGCAGCGAATTAAAGTATCCATTGGCCTATGGATATGCCTGCGTGGGCACGGTACGCGAAACAGGCAGCCAAGTGGATGATTCGTGGAAAGATCGATTGGTCTTTGCCTTCCAGCCACATACGTCAGCCTTCGTTGCACAGTCCTCAACCCTCATTCCAATTCCAGTTTCCATCTCTCCAGAAAATGCCTGCTTCCTGCCAAACATGGAGACGGCGGTCAACCTTGTGCAAGATGGCGCACCCATCCTTGGAGAACGTGTGCTGGTTCTTGGGCAGGGTATAGTGGGGCTATTGACCGCCTCCCTGCTGGGCGAGTTCCCGCTTGAGAGTCTGTGCGTGGTGGATGGAATCGACAGGCGAAGAGAGGCACTCCAGGTCACGGGTCAAAAATCAAAAGTCCAAAGATTAACCCCTGACGAAATTCGACTCTCGCCATTGGGCTCATTCGACCTTGTCTATGAACTCACTGGCTCGCCAGCCGTACTGAATACAGCCATCGAACACACAGTTTTTAGTGGAAGGGTCGTCATCGGCTCATGGTACGGGGAAAAACGCGCAGAGATAAACCTGGGCGGCGCTTTTCACCGTTCACGCATCCACCTTGTTTCGTCACAAGTCAGCACGATCTCTCCGGAGTTAAACAGCCGTTGGGACAAGTCCCGTCGTTTCGAGGTGGCGTGGCAGGCACTGGAGCGCATCCAACCGGCAAAATGGGTTACACATCGCTTCGCCATTGAAGATGCAGCCAAAGCATACCAATTAATGGACGAACGCCCGCAAGAGGCGCTACAGGTTTTGTTTAAGCACCAAACGTCCGTAGACATTTGAATCCATATCCATTTCAGGAGTTTTATATGTACACTTTGGGAGTCAGACGGGAATTCATTGCACGGCATTTTTTGATCGGCGGAGATTGGGGGCCGGAGAATTTCCCCAACTCGCATCATTACACCCTTGAACTGCAACTCAAAGGCGGTGAGCTGGATCAGCACGGGTACCTTGTAGATATCGTGGATGTAGAGAAACATCTTGATGAAATCGTTGCATATTACAAAGAGCAGATGCTCAACGACAAACCGGAATTCGCCGGGCTTAATCCGTCCATCGAACATTTTGCGCGCATCCTCGCCACAACCCTGAGCGAGCGCATCACTGCGAAGAACATCACCAAATTGAAAGTTGTGTTGTGGGAACACGCCAATGCATGGGCGGCGTTTTCAATCGAGCGATAATCCCAACTCATGAAAATCGGCATTGTCATCTACGGCTCGCTTGATACCCTCAGCGGCGGCTACATGTACGACCGTATGCTGGTGGATTACTTACGCGCGCAAGGCGACACAGTGGAGATCCTCTCGCTTCCGTGGCGGAATTACGCCATGCATCTGGGCGACAACTTTAGATTCAAATTACCCGCCGGGTTGAATATCGTGATCGAAGATGAACTCAATCATCCTTCCTTGCTTTGGGCAAACCATCGGCCGCACCCCTACCCGGTCATCAGCCTGGTGCATCACTTACGCTGTTCCGAGGCAAGACCTCAATGGCAAAACGACGTATACCGCGTGATTGAAAAACAGTACCTGCAAAGCGTGGATGGCTTTATCTTCAATTCAGAGACAACCAGGGGAGTTGTAAACTCCTTGATGGATAAAAGCCTGCCAGACGTTGTGGCCTTTCCTCCGACCGATCGATTTGGAGAAGCAATTTCAGAAGAAGAGATCAAGGAAAGAGGAAAGAAGAAAGAATTAAGCATTCTATTTCTGGGAAACGTCATCGAACGGAAGGGATTGCTCACACTCCTAAAGGCGGCCAAAGATCTAAGGCCCATCGTCCGCGTGGATGTGGTCGGCGGGTTGAGCGCTGAACCTGAATATGTCAAAGCCGTCCAAACCTATATCACTGAAAATGAACTTTCCTCTTTCGTCCTGCTGCACGGCGCGCTCAACAACGATCCGCTGGTTGAAAAACTCAAACAAGCCCATGTCCTGGTTGTACCGTCGTCGTATGAAGGTTTTGGGATTGTCTACCTTGAGGGAATGGGCTTCGGCCTGCCCGCCATTGGCACCTCCCTGGGAGCAGCGAAAGAAGTCATCGAAGACGGCGTGACGGGATTCATCATCCAGCCGGGGGACGCCCAAGGGCTGGCAGACCGGCTTCAGGTCCTGGCAGAGAAGCGTGATCTCCTTTTACAGATGAGTCGCGCGGCGCGAAGTCGCTTCCTGCGCCAGCCAAAGTGGAATCAGACCGCGCATCAGATCCGGGAGTTTCTGCTTTCTTTTCTGGAATAAAGCGCCGAAACTTTGGCGAAGATTCTCCGTATAATGGGTATTCAATATGATCCACACCTATCAGATCAATGGCATGCCTGTGCAAACTGGCGATATCATCTGCACCATGAACGGCAAGCCGGACATTTTGCCCGGCGAGTTCTGGCGTCTGATCGGCCGCCTTGTGCCCGGCGACGTGGACCATGTGGCAATCTACCTTGGCCCCAACGGACGTTGTGCAGAAGCAGGCGCGCGTGGCGTGATCATCTTCGACGTACCAGGCGGCGAATGGAACACCGAACGCATGGCCCGCCAGCGCGGTTTACTATTCGATACGTTTTATGGCGTCGCTTCACCGCTCGACGTTCTGGGTTTTTCCGATGAAGATGAGCGCATGATGCGCGAGTCGGTGGCGGGCTATGTCATCTCTCAGGTTGGCAAGCCCTATAACTTGAACTTCCTCAACGCCGAAACCGAAGAGGCTTTTTATTGCAGCCAGCTGGCTTACAAGGCTTATCAAACCGTGGGCATCGACTTGAACACCGGCCTGGCGATGGAACAACTACCCGGCACGAATCAGATCGTGTACCCGCAGGAAATCTGGGATGGTTTTTCGCACAGAAAGACGGGCCTGATCCTCTCTGAAGCGCCTTCATAAAACTCCCCGCGTTGGGGAGTTTTTTTCGGGTATAGTTGCCGCCTATGAAACGCCTCACCGGAATTCTGCTCATCGCCACCTCAGCCGCCGCTTTTGGGACGTTGGCCATCTTCGGGAAGTTTGCCTACGCCGCAGGGGTGGATACCTTCACCGTGCTCTTCCTGCGCTTCGGCCTTTCCGCTGCTTTCATGACCGTGATCCTGCTCCTGCGTCGTGAGCCTTTCCCGCGCGGGCGCATCCTCGCCCAACTCATCGGCATGGGCGCGCTGGGCTACGTTGGTCAATCCTTCATGTACATGACCGCCATCAAGTACGCCTCATCCGGGTTGGTGGCGTTGCTGCTCTACCTCTACCCGATGTTCGTCTTCATCCTTTCGATGGTCGTCTTGCGCGAAAAAGCGACGGCGGTCAAGATCATTGCCCTGGCCCTGGCGCTGGGCGGTTCTGCGCTGACCGTGGACCCGAACGGCGGTCAACTCATCGGTGCATTAATGGCGATTGCAGCGGCTTTGATCTACTCCATCTATATCATTGTAGGCACCAATGTGATGAAGCATGTCTCGGCTGTGCAATCGTCCACGGTCATTTTTGCTTCGGCTGGCCTTGTTTACGGGGCGTTGACCTTCGCCAACGGCCCGCACTTCCCGGTTGACAGTTCCGGCTGGCTGGCGGTGCTTGGAATTGTCGCACTCTCCACCATCATTCCGGTGGTCACGTTCCTGGCCGGGCTGGAGCGAATCGGCCCGACCAACGCGGCCATGCTCTCCACGCTGGAGCCGGTGGTTACGGTGCTTCTGGCGGCCTGGCTTTTCGGTGAAAAACTTACGCCCATCGTCACCCTCGGCGGCGGGTTGATCCTCGCGGCTGTCCTGATTTTGACACGGGCCGAAATGCAATCGAACGACGTATCGGGGATATAATCGCTTTACTGGAACCAATATTTCAAAGGACTGTATGGACTTCAAACAATTTAATCTCGACCCCCGCCTCATGCAGGGGACCACCAAGGCGGGCTATGACACCCCCACCCCCATTCAACAAGCCGCCATCCCTGCCGCCTTGCGCGGACGGGACATCATCGGCACGGCGCAGACGGGCACCGGCAAGACTGCGGCCTTCGTGCTGCCCATCCTGAACAGACTGCTCAGCGGGCAGCGTAACACACCGCGTGCGCTGATCGTCACCCCCACGCGCGAACTCGCAGAGCAGATCAACGATGTGGTTAAAGTGCTCTCCGTGGGGACCAAACTGAAGAGCGCAACCATTTACGGCGGAGTCGGAGCGAATCCGCAAATTCAGGCCTTGCGCAACGGCGCGGAGATCCTGGTTGCCTGCCCGGGCCGCCTGCTGGACCTCATCGCGCAGGGACATGCAAAAATGGCAAACATCGAGGTGCTTGTGCTCGACGAAGCCGACCGCATGTTCGACATGGGCTTCCTGCCCGATGTGCGCCGCATCGTCAAGGCCGTGCCCGAGAAACGGCAGACCATGCTCTTCTCGGCCACCTTCCCGCCGGATGTGGAATTGCTGGCACAGCAGGCATTACACCAGCCGCAAAAGATCGCAATGGGCATCATCAAACCGGCGCATACGGTTACGCATGCGCTGTACCCTGTGCCGCCACATTTGAAATCAAAACTGCTGATCGAATTGCTCAAGCGCACCGACACGAACTCTGTGCTGGTCTTTACCCGCACCAAATACCGCGCTCAAAAAGTTGCTCAACAGATCCTGCGCGCCGGCTTCAAGGTTACAAGCCTGCACGGCGACCGTTCGCAGGGGCAACGCCAGGCTGCGCTCAAAGGCTTCAAGAGCGGGCATCATGACATCATGGTGGCCACGGACATCGCCGCGCGCGGGTTGGATGTGGAAAGCATCTCTCACGTCATCAATTACGATATGCCCGACACGGCCGATGCCTACATCCACCGCATTGGCCGCACTGGCCGCGCCCAACGCACAGGCGACGCTTTCACCCTGGTCACGCCGGAAGATAATGACATGATCCGCACGTTGGAACGCATTATGGGCGCACCGATCAAACGCGAAACTCTCGATGGCTTCGATTACACGCTTCCCGCCCCGCCGAAAACGGATTCGGGTGGAAGGGGCCGGGGCGGTCCTCGAGGCGACGGTCAACGCCCACCGCGCACGACCTCCAAACTAACGAGTTATTCCAAGAACCGTCTGGCACCCAAGAAGAAGTAGCGAATCAAAAAGAGCCTGCCGTTTTCACGACAGGCTCTTTTTTGTTGACTAACTAACGATGGTGACGTTCGCAGCCTGGAGTCCCTTGGGGCCCTTCTCGACGTTGAACTCAACCTTCTGGCCTTCCTGCAGGCTGCGGTAGCCATCGGCCTGAATAGCGGAGAAGTGGACGAACACATCTGCACCGCCTTCGCGCTCGATGAAGCCGAAGCCCTTATCGCCGTTGAACCATTTGACCGTTCCAGTAATTCTTTCAGACATTTTTGCCTCCTATGGCAATTGAGATTTTATAGGCAAATCTGTTTGTTCCATCGGAGGATAAAACAAACAGCCCACAGTAAAACTGTGAGCTGTTGATGTTCTTCAAACCAACGTAACCTACCGTTTTCCTATCTGGCTTCAACAATAACACACCCATTGAATTGAGTCAATCAAAACGACCGGCCAATCTTCAATGGACTCGATAAGGGTTCGTTCGAAAATCCTTAATGCTATAATGCCCGTATGAATTTTTTGATCACCGGAGCCGCGGGATTCCTCGGCTCTTCGCTTGCCAACCACCTGGCCCGCGAGGGGCATCAGGTGCGCGGGTTGGACGATCTCTCCACCGGCGACCCCAAGGTGCTCTCGCCCGATGTCCACTTTACACGCGGGGATGTCAGTGACCGCCCCAAGTTATGGACCCTGCTGCAAGATGTGGATGTCGTCTATCACCTCGCGGCGCGCGTGTCGGTGCCGGAATCGATCCTCTACCCGCGCGACTATAACGCGGTCAACGTTGGCGGTACGGTGGCCTTGATGGAAGCCATGCGCGATGTCGGCGTCAAGCGCGTGGTGCTGGCTTCGTCGGGAGCAGTCTACGGGGATATGCTTGACAATGACGGTTTGAAAGAGACGGATGTCCCCACCCCGCGCTCCCCCTATGCAGTCTCCAAACTCTCTGCGGAATATTACGTTCAGACCATCGGCACCCTTTGGTATATTGAAACCGTCAGCCTGCGGATCTTCAACGCCTATGGACCGGGTCAACACCTGCCACCTTCTCATCCGCCCGTCGTGCCGCACTATCTCCGGCAGGCATTGCGCGGCGGGACTCTCGTGGCACACGGCAACGGAAGCCAGACCCGCGATTACATTTACGTGGATGATGTCATCAGCGCAATGGTGGCAGCCGCCACCGCGCCGCGCCTCAACGGGCAGGTTATCAATGTTGGCTCAGGGCATGAGACCTCCATCAAAGAATTGATCAATACGGTCTTGAACGTCACCAACAGCAAGGCGAATGTGATCTACAACGCCCAAACCTCCGGCGGCGTCTCGCGCATGAAAGCGGATTTGTCGCTCGCCAAAGAGTTCCTGCGTTTCAATCCATCCATCAGTCTTGAAGAAGGCTTGAGGCTGACCCTTCAGCGCGACCTGCGATTTAAGTAGCATGCAGGCATGGACTCCAGTGTCTCCAGACATTGGAGTTACCCGACTCGCATCAGGAGCCTTCATGAAACCATCCGCCCCCCTTCCCCGCGAATTTTATAACCGTTCCACACTGACTGTCGCCCGCGAATTGCTCGGTGCGCGGCTGGTGCGGGTTTTGAACGGCGTGAAATTGGTGGGGTTGATCTCCGAGGCCGAGGCTTACATCGGGGAGACAGATCTGGCCTGCCATGCCAAAGCCGGGTTAACCCGGCGTACTGCGCCCATGTATGGCCCACCAGGGCATGCATACGTATACTTCACCTATGGCAATCACTGGATGTTGAACGCAGTCACCGAGCAAGAGGGCTTTCCAGCAGCGGTATTGATCCGCGCCATTCAACCTGTTGAAAGAGTGGATGTGATGATGGAACGCCGTCAGGGGCGGGATACGCTCGGGCCGGGAAAACTGACCCAGGCCATGGGAATCACCTCCAGCGAGAACCGGGTCGATCTGACAGAATCAGGCTCCGGTTTATGGATCGAAGCGGGGGTTCCCGTTCCCAAAAAGAGCGTGACGATTGGCCCTCGTGTGGGGTTAAATAAGACACCGGAACCCTGGCTTGGTATGCCATGGCGGTTTTTAGTCAAAGAGCCGATACTTGATTTAAGATGATCATGTATCCAAATTGAATTATCGAGGAGAGCTGTTATGGGATTGCTTGAAGGAAAGAATGCGCTAATTTTTGGTCTGGCGAACGAACGCTCGATCGCATGGGGCATCACCCAGGCGTTCAAACGCGAAGGCGCAAATTTGGGAATTAGTTATGCGGGCGAGATGCTCGAACGACGCGTCAAGCCGCTTGCCGAAAAAGTGGATTGCAAATGGGTCGAAGAATGTGATGTAACCAGCGATGAGCAGATCGCGTTGACCGTGAAGAAGGCGGAACAACACTTTGGGAAGATCGACATTCTGGTGCATTCGATCGCCTTTGCCGGGCGCGATGAATTGAGCAAGCCGTACTACGAGACCAGCCGCGAAGGATTCAAAACCGCCATGGATATCAGCGTGTTTTCGCTGGTGGCGCTTACCAATGCCTTCCGTCCGTTGATGAATCCCGGCGGTTCGATCATGTGCCTCACCTATTACGGTTCGGTGAAGGTCGCCCCGCATTACAACGTGATGGGCGTTGCCAAGGCTGCTCTGGAATCCTCCACCCGTTACCTGGCTTATGATCTCGGCCCGCAGAAGATCCGTGTGAACGCCATCTCAGCCGGGCCCATCCGCACGCTGGCAGCGGCGGGCGTGGGCGGCTTCCGCGACATGTACAAGCACTTTGCCGACGCTTCGCCCCTGCGTGAGAATGTCACCATTGAAGATGTGGGCAACTCCGCTGTATTTCTCGCTTCCGACCTTTCCGCCCGCATCACCGGCGAAGTCCTGTACGTGGATTCGGGCTTCAACACCATCGGTGTTCAAATGACGGGCAAGGAAGAAAAAGGCGAGTAGGGTCAGGCTTTACGTCTGCCCTCGATTTGTTGGGGCGGGCTTTATGTCCGCCCTTTTTGTTTTAACGGTAAAATCAAGCATCCAAATTGAGCCACATACCTTGCAACGCGCAGAAGAACGCGGCACAAACATAGGAGAAATTGAGATCGTCCTGGAACAGGGTGTGGAAATCCCGGCAAGAGGAAATAGAAAAGCCAGGGCCAAGGTTTTCATTTTCAGGCAGGAGCGGCTTGGCAGGTATTATGAAGAGAAGCGTGTCGAAGTGATTTATGTGGAAGAAGGTGATGCCATTGTTACCGTAACCGTTTATGTTTTCTACGGAGAATGGAAAGACTGATATGCAAATAATTTACAACCCAAAATCCGATGTTTTATATATCCGTCTGGATGAAGTAAAGCAGGACGTTGTCAATCAACGGGTTTCCGAGGATGTCGTGTTGGATATGGGCAGCAAAGACCACATTGTGGGAATAGAGATTATGGATGCCTCCCAGAGAATAAATTTGAAAAACATCTTCCCGGTGGAATTTCAAGTCGCAATAGGGACGGGCAGATAATGTTCAAACGCAACACAACACCCGCCGAACCCTCCCAGCCTGTACAGGCCGTGGAGCGCATCACCTCGGTGCTGGGCTCTGGCGTGGTCTGGCATGGCAGCATCAACGGGTCGGGCGGCGTGCGCATCGAAGGCGCTTTTGAAGGCGAGATCGCCCTGCGCGGCCTGCTCGTCGTCGGCGAGACGGGACGTGTCACCTGCCAGAACGTGCGCGCCAACACCGTCATCGTGGCGGGAGCGGTGCGCGGTAACATCACCACCCAAAAACTGGAGATCCGCGCTTCTGGGCGCGTATGGGGCGACGTCGTCACCACCGCCTTTGTGACCGAAGAAGGCGCGTTCCTGCGCGGACAGATCCGCATGGAAGAATCGGTCGACCTTAATCTTGAGCCTGCCCCTGAAGCCACGCCTTCGGAGGTGGCCCAGGCCGAGGCCATCGCCGCAGCGCCGATCCAGATCCCCCAGCAGGAACTGGCAACAGACTCGACCCAGAAATTGACGCGAAAAAAGAAAGACGAAATTTGATTCGTACGGGCGGCCATCGCGGTCGCCCTTTTTCAAATCATTCATCCATCGGACAGGGGCAAGCCCTGTCCCTACCCACCTATGAAATATACCGATCTCAAAATCCAAACCCAACGTGAGTTTCCAAACAACGCGCGGACGCAAGGCTTCGGCTGGCTGGTGCGCGCAGGATATATAACCCGCGAGAATGAACTTCTTTCGCCCGGCAGGCAGGCCATCGCTCGTTTGCAGGAACTTTCCAAACAGTCCTCCTTCCTGTTTCATCTTTCCCTGCCCCTTCTTCACAACGCTGAGGAAACCTACTTCCCCACATCTGCCGGGGATGTGGAGGTCGCTCACTGTGCAGCCTGCCAATATACGGAACGGCTGTCGCTGGCGCAATTCAAAAAAGAAGGCCTGCCGCGCGAAGAGGAGCGCCCGCTGGAAAAAATTCTCACGCCCGACTGTCACACCATCGAAGCGCTGGCAAACTTTCTCGGAGTTCCCAAGCAGAAGACCGCCAAGGCCCTGATGTACACCCGCCTTGCGGATAATCGCTTCGTCTTCGTGGTGGTGCGTGGCGATATGCAGTTGAGCGATGCCAAACTCAAGGCGCTGGTCGGTGACGTCCGCGCGGCAACGGTGGAAGAAATCATCGGCGCAGGCGCGGTTCCGGGGTTTGCATCTCCTGTCGGCTTGAAGAAAGAAGCGCTCATCGTCGTGGATGATCTCATCCCCGCATCTCAAAATCTGGTGGCAGGCGCGAACGAAGAGGGCTATCACCTCACCCACACCAACCTGCCGCGTGACTATTCCGCCGAACAGGTCGCGGACCTGGCACAGGCCAAAGCCGGCGATGCCTGCCCCAACTGCGGAAACGCGCTGACCGTTTCAAACACAATTGTCCTGGGCACACCCTCCGGGTTTGACTTTGAGAATATTTTGCTGGCGCTTGCCGAAACGCATCACGACGAAAAAGGTTTGACCCTGCCGGTCTCCGCTTCACCCTTTGACCTGTACCTGATGCACGTTCCCGGAAAGACGCTCAACACCCTGGAAAAAGCCGAAGAAATTTACAGCCAGATTAAAGATGCAGGAATTTCCGTGCTGTTCGACAACCGCGATGAACGCGCAGGCGTCAAGTTCAACGATGCCGACCTGATCGGTTGCCCCCTGCGCCTGACCGTGGGTGAAAAAGCGCTGCAAAACGGAATGGTGGAATTAAAACCCCGCAAAGAAAAGGAAAACCAGCTGATCGCGTTGGAGCAAATGATTCCCACCCTGAGCGCAGCTCTGAAATAGGCCAAATGAAAGAAGGTCACTTCCCCCCACCCAAACAGCGCGGACTGACCCTGCATGGGATCTTCCTGCTTGTGCTGACGGTGATCGTCGCCCTCGGATTCTTCAACCTGGCCCGTTCTGCAGTTGGGCCAACTTTCATCCTCTGGCTGCTGGTTTCTGTGGCGGCCTTCGCACCCATTCCATTTTTCCTCTACCGCATCTACTCGCTCTGGCGGGCGGACTATATCATCGACCGCGACAGCCTTGCCATTTATTGGGGGCTGCGGCTGGAAGACATTCCTCTCAGCGACATCGAATGGATCCGCCCGGCTGATGACCTCACCCACCCGCTCACTCTACCGACCTTCCCGCTCCCCGGCGGGCTGATCGGCCTGCGCCGCCACCCCGATCTTGGGCTGGTGGAATTCATCGCATCAGACGCGGCCAAACTTCTGCTGGTCGCCACCGCCCGGCGTATCTTTGTCATCTCACCGGACGATCCCGCTACATTAACTCAAACCTTCGCCCGCGCCACCGAGATGGGCAGCCTCGCCCCCGCCGAAGCCCGTTCGGTGTACCCTTCCTTCGTGGTCACGCAAGCCTGGGAAAGCGGGCTCGCTCGTTACTTGTGGCTGGCGGCGCTGTTCCTCAACATTGGCATGTTCATTTGGACAGGCCTCATCATTCCCTCCACCCCGCGAGTTGCGTTGGGTCCACAATTCGCAGGCAGTGTACTAGAAACCGTGTCTTCTTCGCAGATCATCATCTTCCCAGTTGCCAGCCTCCTGCTCGCCCTGGCAGGCTGGATCGCAGGGCTGTATTTTTACCGCTCAGAACGCGAGCGCGTGCTGGCCTTCATCGTTTGGGGCTCAGGCACACTCGGCAGCCTGATGTTCCTCCTATCCGTCCTGTTCATCGTCACAACACCTGTATAACAACAACTTACAAGTTGCAGGTCGCCAAGCCTTCCAACCTTCACTCCATCATTTTCAACCTCTCTCATGCAACTCCTGCTCGGTTTCCTCCTCGCCCTGGCCATTGCCTTCCTGGCCTTCAAAGCCCGCAGCCTCAACCCCAGCGGAGCCATCGCCGCCGCCATCACCGGCACCATCATCTTCGGCGTCGGCGGGTTTTCGTGGGCCGTTCTCCTGCTTACCTTCTTCATCACATCGTCTGCGCTGAGCCGCGCTTTCAAGAAGCGCAAACAGGGTCTCGACGAAAAATTCTCCAAGGGGCATGAACGCGATGCCGGGCAGGTGCTCGCCAACGGCGGAGTCGCCACCCTGTTCGCGGCGCTAAGTTACTTCTTCCCGCATCAACCCTGGACCTGGGTCGGGTTCGCCGCCTCTCTGGCCGCCGTCAACGCCGACACTTGGGCCACCGAACTTGGCGTGCTGAATCCCCATCCGCCGCGCATGATCACCAATTTGACAAGGGCCGTGGAAAAAGGAACGTCCGGCGGAATCTCACTGGTTGGGACTCTCGCCTCGCTCAGCGGGTCGACAGTGATCGCACTTCTCGCGGTTCTGCTCATCCCGACTGATTCATTGAGTACTGATCACTGGTTACTATTCACTCTCATCGCTCTGGCCGGGCTGGCCGGTTCCCTGTTCGACTCCTTCCTTGGCGGCACCGTGCAAGCTATGTACTTCTGCCCCACCGACCAGAAGGAAACCGAGAAACATCCCTTGCACACCTGCGGCACAAAGACAATTCACATCCGCGGCTGGAAGTGGCTGGACAATGACTGGGTCAATCTCTCCTGCGGCGCGTTCGGGGCAATTGTAGCCCTGCTATTGACCATGCTTTAATACTCATCGATCCCCATCAAGGAAACCACTATGTCCTATCCCATCCTCGTTACTGGCGCGAGCGGATTCGTCGCCATTCACACCATTCTCCAACTTCTCGAAAAAGGGTACTCCGTCCGCGGAACACTGCGCTCGCTGGACAAAGAGGCCCACATCCGTGAGACGATCGCGAAATTTACACCGGCCCATGACCGGCTGGAGTTCAAGGCCGCAGACCTGGAGCAGGATGCGGGTTGGAAAGAAGCGCTGGACGGCGTTGAGTACTTGCTGCATGTCGCATCCCCTTTCCCGCTGTTCGAACCGGAACATGAAGATGACTTGATCATCCCCGCCGTGCAAGGGACCCTGCGTGTGCTGCGCGCTGCGAATCAAGCCAAAGTCCGGCGCGTGGTGCAGGTGTCTTCGATTTTGGCTGTCTCGTCGGGATACGATTCGAGATTTCGCGTCTTCACCGAGGAGGATTGGTCGCAGGTCGGGAACAACATCGGCGCGTATGCCAAAAGCAAGACTCTCGCCGAACGCGCCGCGTGGGATTTCATTCGTGGGCCGGAGAACACCCATGGCATGGAATTGGTTGCCATCAACCCGCCGCTCATCCTCGGGCCGGTGCCAAACAAGGACACGCGCACCTCGATCGAGTTGATCCGCACATATATGCTGGGACAGGTCCCCGGCGTGGGGCGAATCAAAATGGGGTTGGTGGATGTGCGCGATGTGGCCGCGGCGATCATTCTTGCCATGCAAACACCCGAAGCGAAGGATAACCGCTTTATCGTTTCTGGCGGGGCGATGTGGCTGAAGGATATCGTGGCCACCCTGTCGGCGGAATTCGCGCCGCGTGGGTACAAGATCCCCACCCTGCAATTTCCAAGCATCCTCGTCCGTGGGCTGGCGTTGTTCGACCCAAAGATCGCGCGGGTGACGGACTCTCTCGACCGGGATTTTGAGAATTCCATTGAAAAGGCCAGGCACATTCTCAAGTGGAATCCACGGCCGGAACGCGAGGCCATCCTCAGCATGGCGGAAAGTTTGATCGAGCACGGGATCGTTTAACAGCAGAAAGGACCCTCCATGAATTATTTACCTTCCGACTCACGCTATCAATCGATGCAATATCGCCGCTGCGGGCGCAGCGGGGTGAAACTCCCGGCTGTGTCGCTGGGTTTGTGGCATAACTTCGGCGGCGTGGATGTATATTCCAACAGCCGCGCCATGGTGCTGCGCGCCTTCGACCTCGGCATCACCCACTTTGACCTCGCCAACAATTACGGACCGCCGCCCGGCTCGGCGGAGGATACCTTCGGGCAGATCCTGGCAAAGGACCTACGCCCCTACCGGGATGAACTTTTTATTTCGTCCAAAGCAGGGTACTACATGTGGGAAGGTCCCTACGGAGAATGGGGCTCGCGCAAATATCTGGTCTCCAGCCTCGACCAAAGCCTCCAGCGGATGGGGCTGGATTATGTGGATCTGTTCTACCATCACCGCCCCGACCCGGATACCCCGCTCGAAGAGACCATGCAGGCGCTGGACTTCATCGTCCGCAGCGGCCGGGCATTGTATGCCGGCATCTCAAACTACCCCGCAGACCAGGCCCGTGAGGCCTCGCAAATCTTGAAATCGCTGGGCACACCCTGCCTGATCCACCAGCCCAAATACAGCATGTTCGAGCGCTGGGTGGAGGGAGGCCTGCTGCAAACTTTGAAAGAAGAAGGCCTCGGCTGCATTGCCTTTTCACCGCTGGCGCAGGGCTTGCTCACCGATAAATATCTCGGCGGAATCCCCGAGGGTTCGCGCGCCTCCAAGGCGCATGGCTTTCTCAAGCCCGCCCATATCACGGACGAGAAGATAGCCAGGGTGCAAAGACTCAATGCCCTCGCCACGCAGCGTGGACAGACTCTCGCTCAGATGGCGCTGGCCTGGGTGCTGCGTCACGAAAGCATGACCTCGGTGTTGATCGGTGCAAGCAAAATATCCCAGATTGAAGATGCCGTGGGAATATTGAATCACCTGGAATTTTCAGGGGCTGAGTTGCAGGAGATCGAAACGATCTTGAGGGGTTGATGGGTTGGCCGGGTTTAGAATCAACGTATCCGGCTGGAGGAAGTGGTTAAGATAAACGTCCAGCCAGCGAGCGTTGAAGTAAAGAAGACCAAACTCTCCGGCATACGAGTATTGGCTTGTATATTGATACTTCGTTGGCATGACTCCGCTTTGGTAGCGCACCTCACCCCAAGCCTTATATTTGGTCTGCGAGACGACATTCCCGCTCGCATCGGTGACGATACTTGTGCTTCCCAAGTGGTCGCCGAGGAGGTAGTACAAGGTTCCATTCTTTCGCATCGCGATTCTTGATGTCCCGGCGAAGTAGTATTTGGTGATGGAAGTTCCGGCTTGCCCTGAGCCTGTCGAATGGGTTACTTCGTAGTGAGCGCCGACGAAATAAGTGCGGGTCGTAACTTGATGGCTTGGGAGATTTTCCTGTGAACAGGTTGTTTTTTATCTTTATATCTATTTATTGAATAATAGAAAATGGGATTTTTTTTGTTATCGAAACGTTTTTATCACTACAGAGATATCCGTTCACTATGATAAAAAAATTTATAGGTTTAGCCAAGGCTAGTTTAGATATATCTGGCCGTAAGCTCATTGGGCTTTCCAGCGAAATTTCGATTTTCGGGTCAAATATCCAAGGTTGATTTCCAATTACCTTCGTATTATTTTCGACCTGTAAAGGGCCGTCTTTTGTCTCTGCGTAAATTTTAGCCCCAAAATCTGAGGGAAAACTAATGCATATATTTGTTTGGTTATATAGCCAGATAGTTAATATTTCGTTTTCTTTTATTTCAGGCCCTGTTTCGTAATAAAAAGTTAACTTATCTTCCAAGTTGCTGATAGGTGTCTTTTGGCATCCACAAATAACCAATGCCACGAGTGAAAAGGTTTTTATAAACACAGATTGGCTTCTCATAAATAACCTCATTTTAGTTAGCGTAAAACATTACATCCTGGCAGGGGATTTACTCTTGCTGGCCAAAAAATTATAAGAGGAGGGTTTCGAGGGGCCCCAGGCATTATCTTCATGTGAATTTCCATGGTTGTATCTAGATATTTGCTTGGCGAATAGTTCAAGTCCATTGATAATACACCAGGGTCTTCACCATTTATTCCTACTGCGACATTTGGTCCAGTATAGACAGTGCTATCTACATTTGTGTAAAACACTACGTTTTTAATCATAACAGTATTAGGTGAATGATTTTTTAAATCAATGCCTTGAATGTATAATCCAGTTTCCCTATGTTGCCAATTTATCTCTAATCCAATTGGGAATATATCAAAGTCTGAATAAAAATCTGATGATAAGCCAGAAATGGCATCCAACAAATCGTATAAATAAGGCATTTCAGCTTTTATTTGTTCAGGAATTCCATAACTTTCTTCAGATTTTGATGATAGGTTTGAGTCCTCCGCCTGTGATTGAGGGATAGTATTTGCGCTTGTGTAAATAGTTCCTTCGGAAATTACCTCATCAGGTTTTAACCAAGTTAGTCTTTTATTATTTTTACGTTGCCAATCCTCAATGCGAATTTTTTGGGTTAATTGTTTATTACCTTCTCTACAGTTACCATTCTCATCACATGCAGCGTGCCCACTCGGGTCGACGTAATTCATCGGCGAGTTGTTGACGTAGCCGTACCGATCCAATCCCTGCATCCCCGGGGGACGATGGTATCCGCTTGGGCAAAGCGGTTGATATAAGGCGAATGCACCTCACCCGCGCCAGATCTTGAAATCTTCCAAACTGGAACCACCCAGAAATTCGCGCACAATGGAGTTGGCCGGGATCCTGCCCGCCTCCATGGGCTGGAACCAATCGAGAAAAGCCAGCAGGCGGCGGGCTTCGATGTACTCCGGGGCATGATGCGGCACCTGTCGCAGCAGCGGCTCGGCCAGCGGCTTCAGCACCGCCAGTTCATACACCAGGGCCGAGTTGAACATCACATCGGCATTTTCCTGAAACGGGAAGATATGCCGCTTCTCGCCGCGCCGCACCGACTCCCAGCGCGCAAGGGTGGCCTGCGCCGAATATCCGCGCGCGCGCGCATCGCGCACCATGCGGCGGATGAGTCGCGTATCGGTGGTCGAGACGCGGTTATGCCGGTCGAGGTTGATCTGAGTCAGGGCCGAGACATACAGCCTGAAAGCCGAAGCCGCCCAACGCTCCGGGATGAGGCGCGGATTCATGCCGTGGATGCCTTCCAGGATCAGCGGCTGCCCATCCGTCACCTGAATCACATCCCCTTCCTCGCTTCGCCCCGACTTGAAGTTGTAGCGCGGAAGTTGGACCTGTTCTCCGCTGAGAAGTTTCTCAATATCGCCCGCCAGCCTTGCCAGGTTTAACGCGCCCAGCGACTCAAAATCATGCATGCCGTTCTCATCGAGCGGGGTCTTGTCGCGGTCTACAAAATAATTATCAAGCTCCAGCGGATAGGGAGAGATGCCGCGCGCCAGCAATTGCACCGCCAGCCGTCGCGACGAAGTGGTCTTGCCGGAGGAGGACGGCCCCGCGATCAGGATGATGCGCGAATTCCGCTCCGCGATCTGCTGGGCAATATCCGACATGTGCTGCTCATGCAGCGCCTCAGAGACCAGCACCACCTCATCCGCCCGGCCCGATTGAACCGCATCGTTCAAGGCGCCAACGCTGTCGATGTGCAGGGCTTCAAGCCAGTCGCCATATTGCCGGAAGGTCTTGAGCAGTTTGGGATATTCGCCCAGCGGCTCCAGGTGCGTGGGCGCATGCCGGCGCGGAAATTGCATAATGAAGCCGCCGTTCACCTTTTTGAAACCGAACCATTTTAAATACCCTGTAGACGGCACCATGTACCCATGCATGTAATCCATCTGATCGTCGAAGGTATAGAGCGTAAGGTATTCCTTGTGGCGATGCCTGAGCAGGCGCAGTTTGTCTTCATAGCCGCGGCTGGTGAAATACTCGATGGCCTCCTGGATCGGAACCTCGCGGCGTCCAAAGGGCAAATCCTCCTGGACGAGTTGCCGGATACGTTCTTCAAGGGCGCGAAGTTCAGCCTGAGAAAGCGGCCCGCGCCCTTTTACTTCACAATAAAAACCGCCCGACGACACAGAATGGTCAATGTTCAAGGAAGCATCGGGGAACATCCGCGCGAACACCATGCTGAGCAAAAATACAATCGAGCGGCGGTAAATGCGCGCGCCGTCGGCGGTATCCATGGTGACCGGCACGCAGTTCGACTCGATCAGGACGGGGTAGGTCAGTTCGTGGATCTCATTGTTGAGAATCGCCGCTACGATTGGGGCGGAAAATTCCTCTTTGACCGGCGCGAGGAAGTCCCCCACCTTTGTGCCGCGCGGCGCGGATAGAGTCCTGCCATTGGGAAGATGGATTTCAACGGTAGAACTGGATGGAACGATCTGGATCATAACTTTGCAAGCAATTTCCCGGGCTGCCCCGCAAATTCCTCCAGCGGAATTTCCCTGCGGGTCAGGGCCAGCAGCGTATCGGTCAACACTTTATTGACCGGGGTTTGCACAGCGTGTGCCCTGCCCTCTCGAACGACAGCGCCATGCAAAAATTCAACCTCGCTCTGGCTGCGCCCGGAATATAAGTCGATGTGGAAGGAGGGCATCTTGCTGCCGCGTCCGCTGCCGGCGGCGCGCGCCAGGAAAGGTTTTGAAAGCCACAAAGGCAGTGTGGTGGCAAAGGCCAGCGCTCTCACCGGTGTGCCGGGCAGGTCCACCACCTTGAGTTTCATCGCATCCATCACCAGCAGACATTCGCGCAGCATTTGAATTTCCAACCGGTAAAGTTTGCGGTTGGCGAAGACCTGCGCCGCCGTCATATTGAGTATGGCGGAGGTTGGGTTGGCGATAAGGTTGGTGAGCATCTTGGACCATTTCATGCTCAGCGCATCGGGGAAGAGGCGGCATTTGAGGTAAGACTGATCGAAGGCTGCCACCAGCCGCTCCGAAAGCGGATGCCCGGCTGCAATGCCCACGCCGCGCAGTTTCTCCAGCACAATATCGCCGGGGCCGCGCCGACCGATGGCCGTGGTGACCGTGCCGTAGATGACCTTATCCGCACCGAGGGTGGCCGCAATGGCCGGTTCATTATCCACGCCGTTCGAGAGGCAGACGATGGGCGGAAGTTTATCGGCAAACGGCTTCAAGCCTTCCATGGCCGGAAGTGTGTCGAAGGATTTCAGGGCAAAGATGGCCGCGTCAAAGGGCCCAAACCTCAGCGCCGACTCAAGCGAGGGCTCGATGACGAACGAACGCGGCTCCACCACAAAGGCCTCCCGGGTCTGGCGACGCTCATCCAGAGTCAGGTCAAGCCGCAAGCCTTTGGCGCGCAACTCCTCCACCATCTTCGGCTGCTCCACGAACACCACCTGATGTCCGCCGAGCACAAGCGAGCCGCCGATGTAGGTACCGATGGCGCCTGCGCCAAAGACCAGGAATTTCATTTTAGAGGTTTGAGGGGAGGATTGATTCATAAATACAGGGGTTCAACTTTTCGGAATGGGGATGCGGGCAAAGGGTCACTCAGCGTCCGGCCAGTGCAGGTGGTCGTTGAGTTTGTCGATGGCCCAGCGATGCTGGTTGGGGGAATAGAACAGCTGGGCAAAGGCCGTATTGCTAAAGCGGAAGCGTGTGCCGGAGTTATTGGCCTGCGGAGCGAGTCCCACCACGGCATGCATGAGTTGATTCAACAGACCGCCGTGCGAAACGATCAGGTAGCGTGCTGGTTCGCGTTTCAACAAGCTGTGCAGGGCCTGCCCCGCCCGCAGGAACAATTCCCAATCGCCTTCGCCCTCTTCGCCGACCGGGTCGTAGGGATTGTAGAAATCGGGGTGCGCAAAATTCTGGCGGACTTCCTGGGCGGTCAGGCCTGAGAAGACTCCGTTATGGCGTTCGACCAGCAGCGGTTCCAGTTCAATCTTGAGGTTCAGTGCCGAAGCGACGATCTCCGCCGTTTCCCGCGCGCGCGAAAGCGGGCTGGAGATGACCTGGTCGAACTGCGCGTTTTCCTTCTTCCAGCGCTCGGCCAGGGCGCGGGCCTGGGCGCGGCCCCTGTCCGTCAGCGGGAATTCGGATTGTCCCTGCCAGCGCGACTCGGCATTCCCGACCGACTCGCCATGGCGCAGCAGGGTCAGAAAAAAGTTTTTGGATTTATTTTCCATCTTCCAACTTCCCCTTCAGCAAATAGATTGGGCGATGCTTGACTTCCTGAAAAATATAACCGACATACACGCCGATAAACCCCAGCAAAACCATGATGATGCCGCTGGCGATCAGCATCACCCCCATTAACGAACTCCAGCCCGGTTGCACGCGTTCCGTATTGCCCGTCAGCCACAGGGACAGGACATAGAATAATTGCACGCCTGCGAGCACAAAGAAGATCAACCCAGCGCTCAAGCCGATGTACAAAGGCGCCAGCGAAAAGGAGAAGATGGCATCGGAAGCCAGCCGCATCATCTTGCCGAGCGAATACTTGGAATGACCCGCAATGCGAGCCGGTTCATGATATGGCAGGATGACACTGTCGTAGCCCATCCACGAGATCATGCCGCGCAGGAAGCGGTGATATTCATGCATCGAGCGCAGGCCGTCCAGCGCCTTGCGCGACAGTGCGCGGAAATCCGCCGCGCCTTGCGAAATCTGTGTGCCGCTGATCTTGTTGATCAGCCAATAGAAAAAATTGGAGGTAGTCTTTTTGAAGGACATGGCGCGGTCTTCCTCGATGCGCTGCCCCTGCACAATGTCATAGCCCTGCCGCACCAGGTCGATCATCTTCGGCAGCATGTCCGGCGGGTGCTGGCCGTCAGCGTCCATCGAGATCATGATGTCGCCCTGCGAAGCATCCATCCCGGCAGTCAGTGCGGCCTGGTGGCCAAAGTTGCGGCTGAGCTGAAGCACGGTCACTCTTGGGTCGTTGGCCGCTATCCCTCGCAGCGTACCCACCGTCCCGTCGCCTGAACCGTCATCCACATAGATAAAAGTAAAGACGTACGGCAGAGCATCCACCACCTGGCGGATGTCTGCGTACGTCTGTTCGATCACTTCTGCTTCGTTATAAACCGGAATAACGAGGTCTATGATAAGTTTGGATTTTCGGCTGGCAGGCATCGGGAGGATTTTACCATGCGCCTCACAACCGGGCCCGGTGCCGCTCCTCCAGCAAACGGAGTGAACGCTCCACTTCAGCCATTTTCTGATCAAAACTCCAGCCGAGGGCTTCGCCCATGATCTCGGCGGCCTCCACCAGGGCTTCACGGTTTAATTTGCCCAGCATGGCCAGCAGGGTGCGGCGCAGGAGCAGGTCATCGAGATGGCGCGCCTTTTCATACTGCACCAGGAACATGAACTCACGCCTGGAATAATCGGGTAAAAAGGTCAGGGGCGCGTCGGTGCCGCGTTTGAGAAAATCCGCCACCGCTTCGGCGCGGGTGCCATAGCGTTCAACCAACCCATCCAGCCTTTCCCTGGGAAGGCCCGTCCAGGCTGCAAGGCCGTTGACAAATTTCGCGCGTTCTTCTGCGTTACGGGGATACCCACGCCCGCCGCCGACGGGCAACGCCTGGGTGTTCTTCTGGCGTTTGATGCCCAAAAATTCCAGCGACTTGTCGGCCACTTCTTCAGCAAAAGCACGGAAGGAAGTCCACTTGCCGCCCACCAGCGAGTAGACCGGGAATTGCAGGTTGGTCCAGTCGCCGCTCAACACTTCGATATGATGGTCGCGGCTGTATTGGCCGGTGGTCTTTGCCGCGCTGTTCGCCAGCGGACGCACGCCCGAAAAGGCGAACACGACCTGTTCGCGAGTCACCTTAATGGATGGGAAGACCCGCGCAATCATGCCGATAAAATAATCCACTTCATCATCCGTGCAGACTGCTTCATCCGGATGATCGATCTTGATATCCGAAGTGCCGATCAGCACGCGGTCTTGCATGGGGAAGATCAGCACGATGCGGCCATCCGCATTCTCGAAAAAGAATTCATTTTCGCCAATGGCCTCGCGCAGTTCGGGGTTATCCACCACAAGATGTGAGCCCTTGGTACCGCCGATGTAGCGGGTGGAGACGCCCAGGCTATGGTTGGCAAAATCGATCCACGGCCCGGCGGCATTGATGAGCAGTTTCGGCTGGACTTCATAGGTCTCATCGCTCAACTCGTCGCGGAGCAGTACCGAGTTGCCAGATCCGCTCACGAGGCTGACGTAGTTCAAAGCACGGGCATGACCGCCTTCGGCTTCCGCATCCAGTACCAGTTCCAACGCGAGGCGCTCCGGGTTCGAGATCAGGCCATCGTAATAGACAGCCGTATTGACCACCTCCGGGTTGAGCTTGTTCCATTTCTTCAATGAACTGGCGCGGGAATAGAATTTGTGACGCGGCACGGTACGCTGGCGCCCGGTATAGGCGTCGTACATCATCAGGCCAACTTTAATGATGAAGGAGCCGCGCTCGGAGGGCTTATCCAGCCAGCCGAGGAATTTGAACGGCGCATTGAAAATGCCCGAGAAATATTTAAACATTGGGATCGTGGTCGGCAGCGGCTTGACGATGTGCGGCGCGTTCTGGATCATGCGGTTGCGCTCCCCCACCGCTTCGCGCACCAGCCGGAACTCGCCGTTCTCCAGATAGCGAATGCCGCCGTGAGCCATGTGCGAAGAGGCCGCGCTCGCGCCGGAACAGAAGTCGCCGCGATCCACCAGCAATACATCCACGCCGTTAAGGGCCAGGTCGCGAAAGGTACCGATGCCATTGATGCCCGCGCCCACGATCAGCACGGAGACTCGCGGGTTTTCTTTTAGGGAGGAAAGAATGTCTTTTCGATTCATAGGATTCCAACTTGCAACATATTTTTATTCGACCCATTCAAATGTGCGGGTGACGGCTTTCTTCCAGCCTGAGTATAACCCTGCGCGGCGTTTTGCGGCCATTTGCGGGGACCATTCCTTATCGCGGCCCCAGTTCTTCTTCAACTCTTCCGCATCCCTCCAAAAGCCGACAGCGAGTCCGGCTGCGTAGGCTGCACCCAGAGCCGTGGTCTCCGCCACCTTCGGGCGCACGACCGGCACGTTCAAAATATCCGATTGGAACTGCATCAACAACTCATTGAAGACCATGCCGCCATCCACTTTCAAGGCGCGGAGTTTGACCCCGGAGTCTTTTTCCATCGCGTCCAGGACTTCGCGGGTCTGGTAGGCGGTTGCCTCCAAAGCAGAACGGGCGATGTGCCCCTTGTTGACGTAACGCGTCATGCCCACGATCGCGCCGCGTGCATCAGACTTCCAATACGGCGCGTACAAGCCAGAGAAAGCGGGGACGAAATAGATGCCGCCGTTATCCTCCACCGACTTTGCCAATGTCTCCACATCCGCAGATTTTTCGATCATACCCAAATTATCCCGCAGCCATTGGATCAACGCGCCGGTAATGGCGATGGAGCCTTCGAGGGCATAGACCGGTTTTTGATCGCCGATCTTATAACCAAGCGTGGTGAGCAGCCCAGCCTTGCTTTGCACAGGTCTTTCGCCGGTGTTCATGAGCATAAAACAACCGGTGCCGTAGGTGTTCTTGGCTTCGCCCGCCTTGAAACAAGTCTGACCGAACAAGGCGGCCTGCTGGTCGCCCAGATCGCCAGCCACGGGAATATCGCGCAAGGCCCCTGAGCGCACAACCCCATACACCTCGGAAGAGGATCGGATGGCTGGCAGCATCCCGCGCGGGATGCCCATCGCCTTCAGAATCTCCGCGTCCCAATCGAGCGTCTTGAGATTCATCAACATGGTGCGCGAAGCGTTGGTGACATCGGTGACGTGCTTCCCGGTCAGGTTCCAGATGATCCAGGTATCCATATTCCCGAAAAGCAGTTCCCCGCGTTTGGCGCGTTCCTTCAGGCCTTTGATATTGTCCAGCATCCATTTGATCTTGGGGCCGGAGAAATAGGTCGCGAGCGGCAGCCCGGTTTTCCTGCGGAAGCGATTCTGCCCGCCTTGTTTGGCGAATTTCGAGATGAGCGCATCGGTGCGCGTGTCCTGCCAGACAATGGCATTATAGACCGGCACCCCAGTGGACTTGTCCCAGACCACCGTCGTTTCGCGCTGGTTGGTCACACCAATGGCAGCGATCTCCGTTGCATGGATGCCGCTTTTTGCCAGCGCGCCCTGGATGACTTCCTGAGTCCGCTCCCAGACCTCCAACGGCGAGTGTTCCACCCAGCCGGGTTTGGGGTAGATCTGTTGGTGTTCCTTTTGATCCGCGGCAACAATATTCCCGCCATGGTCAAAGATAATAAAACGAGTGCTGGTGGTACCCTGATCGATCGCGCCAATGTATTTGGACATGACTTCACCTCATGGCTTAATTGTAAAACAAAAAGCCTTCGTCTTGAAGACAAAGGCTCTTGATACCATCGAGCGATTTTATTTTTTTGCAGTTCGAGTGCTTTTTCTAACCGTACGCTTGACTTTGATCTTTTCCGGCGCCGGCGCTTCTTTCTCTACCTCGACCTCAACTTCCACCACGGCCTCCTGCGGTTTCGCATCCAAAAAATTGTATGCGATCACCGCCAGGATGGACCCCATAAAGGGTCCCATCAGGTAGATCAGATAAGTATTGGTATTGGCGAAACTCGGCGCAGTAAAGATGGCCGTGCCAAAAGTGCGCGCCGGGTTCAGGGATGCACCCGTCAACGGCCCGCCCGCCAGGATGGACACGGTCAACGCCAGACCGATGGCAAGCCCTGCGAGTTGCCCCCCCTTTCCTGATACCGCTGTATGAAGAATGGTATTGACCAGAAAGAAAGTCAGCACGGTTTCAACGATCATGGCGAGCACCGGCGCGGTGTTCGTCAGCGCCCCCACTGTCGCGCCATCCATGAGGCTTGCGCCAGTCGCATTTGCAACCGTGTTCAGTAAAAATCCAGCCAGGGCTGCGCCTGCAAATTGCGGAACCCAATACGAAACGATGGCCAGATCCCATTTAAGATTACCGTTTGCAGCCAGGCCCAACGTCACAGCCGGGTTGACATGTGTGCCTGAGATGGAACCGAACGCATAAGCGAAGACCGCCAGGGTCAAGCCGTGCGCCAGCGCCACAGCCACCAGCCCTGCGCCAGACATCCCTGCCCCGGCACCGATAAAGACCAGGGCAAATGTGCCGATGAGTTCGGCAAGAAATATTTTCGAGTTAAACATTAATCCTCCAGGGAAATGATTTACAGGATAGAACCCCGCCCCCTTGCTCCCGTCACGTTATTCGAGCCAGTTACGTGCGCCGGACAAAAAGGCCCTACCGTTCATGGGTTTCTTCCCCGGCGGCTGCACTTCATCGAGGATGAGAACCCCGCTTCCTGTTCCAATCGCAGGTTGATTCTGCTCCACCAGCCTTTTCCCGGCTCCGGCCTGCCCCTGCCCCACATGCGCCTTGTGGACTTTGAGCAGCATGCCATTCCACTCAAACCATGCGCCCGGCCACGGGTTCATCGCGCGGACTCGTCGTTCCAAATCCACAGCAGGTTGTTTGAAGTCAAGCAGACCATTTTCTTTTTTTAGCATCGGCGCGTAGGCTGCGCCTTCCTCGGGTTGGGGCTGTGGCGTGAGTCTGCCATCCATGTAAGCGGGCAGGGTTTCCATGAGCAGGTCCGCTCCCAGCGTGGATAAAGATGCGAAGAGGGCGCCCGCTGTATCGTCCGGTTGGATGCGAACCTTTTTCATCGCCAGCATGGGACCAGTATCGAGTCCCACATCCATTTTCATGATGGTCACACCGGTCTCTTCATCCCCTGCGAGGACGGCGGCATTGATGGGCGCCGCTCCGCGCCAGCGCGGCAGCAACGAAGCATGGACGTTGATGCAGCCATATTTCGGCAACTCCAAAACATCTTTGCGAAGGATCTGCCCGAAAGCCGCCACGACGATGAGATCAGGAGCCCATGCCTGAAGTTGACTCATGGCTTCGGGTTCGCGCAATTTCAGAGGCTGGATGACGGGAATGTTCAACTCTTGCGCCAGCGTTTTGACCGGCGGCGCTTTGAGGTCCCGCCCGCGCCCGGAGGCGCGATCTGGTTGGGTGACCACACCCACGACATCATACGTTTTAGCAAGGGCACTTAAGGATGGAAGCGCAAAATCGGGCGAACCCATGAAGAGCACACGAATGGACATGCGCGCATTGTACTATACAGTACCATTGGGTGAAAATGTTCCGTTGCGTGATGGGTTAATTGGTTGTAAAATACTGCAAATTCAAACCCAACTTATTCGGAGGAAAATACCATGTCTCAAGCACCCATGTCAGACGTTACCCAGGATGACAAACTGTGGGCCATGCTCGGCTACATCATCCCGCTCATCGCCATTGTTGTTCTTTTCATGGAAGATAAAAAGAACCGCCCCTATGTCAAGTTCAATGCGGTTCAATCCATTGTCGCCACCGTTGCATTGACCATCATCTCCACCGTCACCCTCGGCTGCGGCGGGATCCTCTTCTTCGTCATGTTCTGGTGGGCTTACCAGGCCTATCAGGGACAGGATGTAAAAATCCCCGTCATCAGCGACTTCATTCGCAATCAGGGCTGGGCATAATCACCCATCCGGAATCAAAAGACCCGCGCAGTTGCGCGGGTCTTTTTGTTTATATGTTTATGGAATGGCCGGGGCGATATCCGAACCGAGGCGGATCTCAATATCCACGGTCGAGTTCGGGTCGGGGTTGAAGCGGATCTGGCGGTTGGTGATCCCAAAGGTGGCTTGCAGCCATTTGATGGTGTAGAGTTTGGGGCCGTAGACCATGACGATGGTCTGGCTGTAGGCTTCGGGGGCGGCAGCCACCTCGGTCACACTCATACCGTAATTGCGGAAGACCGCTCCCGCGCGCTGGTCGAGGCCGGGGGTAAACGTACCATCCATGATGCGCACACGCGCCTCTTCCTGCTGCATCAGCGCAGCCGGGTCGCCTTGCGCCAGCGGACTGGAAGGCCCACTGGTGGTGAAGATCTCATCGCGCAGGATACGGATCTTATCCATGACCGGTTTGAGGATGCTGGCGTCCTGACCGTTCAGGGTGGTCATATCGAAGATGGCCATGCCCTGTTGCGGGTCAATCACGCCGGATTTGATGTTGTTGGTGGAAATATCCTTGCCCAGCATGGCAAGTTTGAGGGCATCGTCAAAAGACATGTTTGTTTTGATGCCGCCGGCCACCTCGGTGTACATCTGCGGGGCACGCCGAATAAATTCAGGGAAGTTTTGCGGGTCGAATATCTTGTCCTTCAGCGCCAGTACCACTTCCTGTTGGCGCCGGGCGCGATCGGTATCGCCGCCGGAGGTGTGACGGTTGCGGGCATAGGCCAGAACCTTCCAGCCTTCGCAAAGTTTTCTGCCGCCGCCCGGGGTTAACTTTAAGTGATCCGTTCCTGAACCGACCGGGTCAAGGATCATCACTTCAGTCGGGTAAACAACGATACAATCACCGATCTGATTGATCTGTTCCACAATATTCGTGAACACATTGAAATCGATCTGAATAAAGTAATCCACCGGAACGCCCAGGAACTGGGAGACCGTCTTCATCGCCAGGCCGGGTCCGCCGCCGGGAAGTTTGGACCCTTCACCGCTGGGATAGGCCGTGTTGATGCGGCTGTACCCAAAGCCGGGGATGTTCACCCACATATCGCGTGGAATGGACAGCATCCCTGCCGTTTTGGTAACAGGGTCAATCGTGAACAGGATCATCGAGTCGGAACGCGGCGGGCCGGAATTTTCCTCCAGGTCGCGCGCGTCCATGCCGATGAAGAGGATGTTAATGCGGCTGGCGCCGTCCCAGGTGGGCGGCAGTTCAGATTCGGGGATGACCACCGGCGTGGGCGGAAGCCCCTCATTGGCGACCGGCGTGCCCTGTTCATTGACAGTGAAGCCGGAGTCGGTGGAGGTCTGCCCGCAGGCAGCGGGCGCAAGGCCGGGCAGTTTGGTAAAGGTCCAGCATTGGGTCAGGTTGTTCGCAAAAATAAACGCGCCCACAGCCAACACCAGAGTCACACCCCAAAAGAGGATGCCCCCAAGCGAGGGGCGCCCGAATTTTATTTTCTTCAGAAACTCAAATCGATTCATAATCTTCAAATACCTCAGACCTTAATATATACCATATCCAGCCCAAGTCGTTCCAAGCCCTGCTGCGCCCAATATTGGACCACGGCAGATTCATTTTCGTTATTCAAGCATTTCATCATGATCGGGATGGCGCGATGGTCGCTGATCTCGCTCAATGCCCGCAGCGCCAGAATGCGGACGCTCGTCTGCGCCTCATTCATGACCTCAAGCAGCCTCGGCACCGAAGGGGTCCCGATCTTCACCAGGGCGTTTCCTGCCAGCCCGGCGGTAAGCGCATCCCGGTCTCTTAGCGTATGGACCAGTGAGTCGACCGCCTCTTCGCCGGGGTGACTGCACAGGGCCAGCGCGGCAGCGGCACGGACTTCCGGGGCGGGGTCGCTCAGGAGGAGCAGCAGATCGCGGGTCCGGGTGTGGGGCGAAGCGGACAGGGCGCAGACCGCCCACCAGCGGGTATCCGCCTCTTCAGAGTGCGTCAGTTCCAAAAGAGCCGGTAGAACCGACTCTCCCAGCTTTGCCAGAGCAGCAACTGCCTGCTCGGCGCGGGCATCATCCCCGCTGGTCAGGTCAGCGAGCAGGGATTGCATTTCTTATTTGGCGGGCGGGGGGACCGGCAGGGCATCCTGCGCGGTGCTGACCCACTTATCACCCTCATCAATGAGCATGACAGGGATGTCATCCACGATGGGGTATTTGCGGCCACAATCCTGGCAGATGAGCCAGGAATCTTTATAAAGGGTGAGCAAGCCATCCTTTTCACGGACGCAATTCGGGCAACGCAGGATCTCAAGCAATTCTTTACTGACCATGTAATCTCCTATACGGGGAAAGATTGTACCATGTAGATTTGGCTGTATTTTTTAGGTATTCGGCGAGGTACACAACTGTTTTTTGCGCGCCAGGCGTTGGGGGTTATCGGTGCCGGGACCGAATTGGCAGACCGCCGACCAGGGCTGGTAATGGGTCTGGAATTCGTCGGTGAAATAAACGAGGCCGCCGCGCCAGACTGTGCGGGTGACAACTACATCGGCGCCCTCGGCGGCATAATCGACCTGCTTGATCTCGCCTTCATCCAGGTCGGGATTCTCTTCAAAGACGGGCTGGGGCGGTTCGACCTTGTTCGTCGGGCCGGTTGTCTCCCAGGTGACGCTGCGTCCATCGGAGGTGGAGTAAAGTTTCCAGGTGATGGTACGCGCGCCAACGTTGACATAGGTCTCCATCAACATCCAATAGGGCGTATCGTTCTGAAATTTAAAATCGACCAGCGGGAAGTAAACCGTGGCATCCATACCGGCAAACTGGGTATCCACAGAACCACCCGAGTCCATCTCATAGTATGACACACGATAGGCATGCGAATAGCGCTCCATGACCGGGTACCCGGCCATGAAGACCGTGCGGAACAAGGTGGTGCTGACCTGACAGACACCGCCGCCCACGCCTTTAATGGTGCGCCCGCCGTAGATAATGAGCGCCTCGGCAAAACCATTCTCAAGGCTGACATCGCCCAACACGCTGCCCATCGAGAAGGTCTCACCGGGAGCCACCAACAGGCCGTGATATTTCTCCGCCGCGGCTGTGATGTTCTGGATGCGCGCTTCACTGGAGCCGTAGAAATAAGTGGTCTGTGCGCCGACCAGTTGGGTGACGCCCAACTCGGCGCCGGTGGCGGTATCGGCCACCGAGGGCTGTTCTTCGGTCACAGCAAGGGTGACGTTATGTTCTCCGCGCAGCAGGGCTTCATTGATGGCGGTAATGCTGGCTTCCACATCCATCGCGCGGCCGATGGCAGAGGCCGAAATCGGCTCGATCTGCCCGGTCGAATCGTTGAAGACGAAGCGCGCATTTTGCGGCGTACGATCCACCAGCACTTTCAGGTCGGTCAGGGATTTTCGCAGCGAAGCGGGGTCGAGGCCCACGCGCAATTCGGCCGCGCCGCCGTTCTCGGCTACGCTGACGGCCAGCATATTGGCCAGCACGGGCACATCATACGTCCACGGGCCGGGGTCGCCGGGTTGATAACCTGGAATGGTGAGGACCAAAGGCTGGCTGAGGATCTGACGCGCCGTTTCAGCCTGCGAAGAGACATCCAACAGCCGCGGGGAAGTCTCGTGGATGACGAGCGGCACTTCCCCATCGCGGAAGGTTTGCAGTTGCGCACCGAGATAGATCAGGGTCGCGTCGAGGTTGAGCGCGCGCCCCAATTGACCCGGCAGGGCCGAAACGTTCGTTCCGTCGAGTTTCAGGCTGGCCTCGACCACGGCCTGGTCCACCTGTGAAGCGACGTTTTGCAGGTACGTGTAGGCCACGCGCTGGTCGAAGATGACCACGGGGGCCACATCCGCGCCCAGCCCGCGCGCACCGATCTGGCCGGAGAGCGCCTTGAACAGGCCGCCCTTGCGTCCGTAATCATAGGCCGCCACTGCGCTGGCCGAGGGGTCGAAGACCATGCCCAACTCGGAAGGCGCAGCCACCCAAACCTTGTCGCCGTCGCGGAAAAGTACTTTGCCCGTGATCGGGTAGGACAGGGTCTGGCTGAGTTTCAAGGCCGCGTCGTTCGGCGAAAGACCGGAGAGGTCCACACCGGCCACCGACACACCCGGGAAGATGCGTCCCGCATAGACCAGCTGGTAGGCGATCACCCAGACCAGTACCAATCCTACAAATAAAATGAAACCGCCGATCAAGACGGCCAGAATCTGTTGCGGTAATTCGCGCCGAGCATTCGTTTGTTTCATAGGCAGGGATTATAACGAAAAAATCCCAACCCTCCTTAAGCGTCCGCTAAGTTTTGGATGAGCGCCGGTACGGTACAATCGGCGAAAACGAATTCCACCCATTCCACTGGGGAAGCAGAAGTAGAACTTCTGGATTCCATTTCAGGAAACTTTGATGAAAAAAATTTTAATTTTATTGTCCCTGACCCTGTTGATGCTGGCCTGCAACTTCGCATCTGCCCCAACCTCAGAGCCTGCTCCCACCTCTCAGGCCGTGAGCCAACCCGCAAGCGCCACGCCCACCCTGCCCGCGCCGACAGAGACTCCGCTTCCGACCGCGACCTTCACACCCATCCCGACCGAGACGGCTACTCTCATCCCAACGGTCGAAAGCCTGAAAGCCATCGTCAACGCGGACAAGATCATCTGCCGCTATGGGCCGGGCGCGAATTACCTGTACCTGATCGCGTTCAATCCGTCCACGCCGCTGCGCTTGATCGGACGCGCGCCGGGCAACAGCTGGGTGCTGGCCGAAAACGGGCCGCAGGACTGCTGGGTCAATTCCGAATTGATCACCTTGAAAGAAGCCGGTGACCTGAGCGCCCTGCCCACCGTGTACCCGGACGGATTCAAACTGATCGTCTCGCCCTACTATGGGCCGACCACCGTGCTCAAGGCCGAACGCGCCGGGAATGAGGTTACGATCTCATGGATGGAAGTCGTCGTCAGCCCGGGCAAGTATGAAGACGATAATATGTTCCCCTACCTCGTCGAGGCCTGGACTTGCCATAGCGGCGAGATGGTCTTCGATACCATCGGCTCGCGCGTACCCTTCCTCACCCTGACGGACGAACCCGGCTGCCCCGAACCCTCACACGGACGGGTCTTCATCCAGGAAAAGCACGGCTACGCCGGCCCCGCCGAGATCCCCTGGCCTGCGCCGTAGGAATCAAAAACCCCACCCTTAATTTTGAGGGCGGGGTTTTGCTTCAAGTGCTATAGGGAATTAAGGAACGTAAGAATTCCACCCCCCAAGGATCGCCTTATCTGCGGCGTTTATTTGTTCGGCTGTCGGAAATAGAGCATTGAGATAGGGTTCAGGCGGAAGCAGGGTATTGAGAATATCCACGGGAATAACTCCCCGCCCCGATAAATCCGCAAATCGCACCGGATGACCAAGCCCTTTGAGGAAAAGGAGTTGCCCCTCATCAGAGTATAAAAATTCCATCCAAAGTTTTGCAGCGTTGGGATGGGGAGCGTACGCGCTTATCCCTTGCGCGTATAACCCGGCAACATTTCCAGACTTCGGCACAACGATTTTTATATCCTCTTCCGAACGGGATTGCGCATCTGCAAGAGCAAGGTAATCCCACCTAAGCGCAATCGGGGTTTCACCAGATGCAACCGTATCCCCGTTTGGATGGATATCGATCAGCCCTCCATTTTTGTTGATCTGCTGAAAGAAACGGAGTCCCGGCAAGGTGTCATCTAAAGAACCGCCGTTGGCGGCTGACGCAGAATACACGGTCACCATGGCATGGTACGAAAAAGACGGGTCTCCCGCGATGGCAACTTTATACTCGGGCAAAAGCAGGTCCGCCCAATCCTGCGGCATTGTCGTAACGAATTTTGGATTGACTTCAAAAACAATGATGCCATAGTAATCGCCATACCAATAGGCGTCCGGGTCTTTTGCTGTTGCAGGGATGGTTGACCAGGTAGAGACCTGATAAGGCTGAAGTAATCCATCCTGCTTGGCCTGCACGGCAAAAGGAAGCCCAATATCCACCACATCAGGGGCAGCCTCTCTATTTTTAGTTTTTGTTTGCTTTATTGCATCAAGTTCTTCAGCGGAACTGGCCCCGGGATTCAACGGATTAACGATGATATTGTATTTTTTGGCGAAGGTGGTAATGATTTCACCGTAATTCATCCAGTCTTGGGGGAGCGCAATTACGTTTAATTCCCCTTCCTGTTGCGCCGCTGCAATCAAAGCAGCGAGTTCAGGCGAAACAGGAGAGGGTTCCGGGGTTGGAGTATTTTCAAGCGTCGCCGTTGCAGGCGGCAGAGAAGTCTCGGTTGATGGAATTGAAGTGGGTGAAACCGTAGGCTGTTGCCCACACGCAGCAAGAACAAACGTAATCAAAAATAATAGGGTCATGGCGGTCTTCTTCATTTTATTTCTCCTCCGAAGATATGAATTGCATGGGGGTGCATAATGGCATTTGCGCTAAATGCTAGGCTGATTGCCTTGAGAAAATATCACTGCTTTCAAGTCGTTGAAAATCACCACATAAAAAACACTTTTCCAAGAAGGAATATTACTAAAAATCCCAGCAAAATAAAAACAATAAATGCGACCTTGCCTTTTACTCTTTCTTTGTAAAAAAGTTGTTGAATAATGATTGCCCATCCTATTAGGATGAACATGATTTGTGGTCTTAAGACTTCATTTTGACAGGAATAAACTAAACAAGAGCCCAAGATAAAAACAGCAATAACGCTAACTATTACACTGATTAGGAGCGCGTATGTTGCTATCGGACTCAACTTAAATGTCTTTCTGCGTCCATGTGAATGAGGTAAAAACTCCTCCCGGGCTTCATTGGCATCATCGTATAATCTTCGAAATCTTACCCATCCTAAAAGGGCAAAAACGAATCCGAAAAATAATCCAGTTATGAAACCACTCGGAAAACCCTTGGCTATAGTAGACGCAACAACTATGAGCAAAAATCCACCCAATATGATAATGCGATCTATAGGTTTAAGTTCCCTATAAATTCTCTCAAAAAATCGACCTCGCTTATTGTGCATGACTTTTTTATATTACCTCCTGCGCCCAACTAAGGTTTATACAGCCTTTAATCTGTGTACACATCTGATTTTTCCCATCCATCTTTTCGATCCATTATAAACGAAAGGCCCGCACTCGAAATCGAGCGCGGACTTTTTTGGACATGAACCTACATCCGCTCGCTCCGGCGATGGAGATAGCCAGATCGCGGATGAAATTAATTGAAGCAGGTGTTTTACGGATCCACATGACGATGATGCAAGTCCGGCATGTGGTGGTGCTCATGAGACATTTCTGCATGCGTGTGAAGATGGGAGTGCCTGCCGATGGGATTGCCGCCTTCATGGGTATGAGCATGGTGGCCATCATCATGGGTATGGGCATGCTCATGAAGAACAGCTTCATGCAAATGTTTATGGCTATGCTCCTCGTTCACCATAAACCACGTCCCTGCCGCCATAAACGGAAATGCCGCCAGGAAGAACCAGCCGGGAACTTCACGAAACAAAATAAAAGACAGGAATATCCCAGCCAGGGGAGCGGCGCTGAACAGGGCACTCGTGCGCGCTGCCCCCAAACCGCGCATGGCAAGGATGAATAGAACAATGCTCGCGCCGTAGCTCAGGCAGCCCAGTACCAGCGCCCCCAAAATGACGGGCCATGCTGGAAATTGATTCTTAAGCACAATCGCCATTGCCAGCGAAAAAGAACCGGCGCCCAACCCTTTGGCAGTGACAATGGTCAACGGGTCCTTGGCGGATATGTTGCGGGTAAAGTTATTATCGATGCCCCACAAAACACATGCAGCCAGAATACCCAGCGCCCCGAGAGAAAATCCCCACTCAGCTTTTGGGTTTACCGACAGGAATACGCCCGCCAATGAGATTAAAGCAATGGCCGCCCATGCGCGGCGGCTGATCGACTCCTGGAAGGCAAAGAACGCAATCAACGTGGATGCCACTCCTTCAAACCCCAGCAAAAGCGAGGCTGTCGCCGCGGGCGTGTTCTGCAGGCTAAAGAGCAAAAGGATCGGAGCCATGACTCCACCCGCAATAATTGCCCCTGCAAGCCAGCCATAATCCAGCCGACTCAATTGCGCTTCCGTCTCCGCCTGAGCAAAAACAATACGCTGGAACAGTCTCACCGCCAACAGCCCGATACCGCTACCGAGATACAGGAACGCCGCCAGTGGAATGGGTTCAACTTCGCCCAAAAATAATTTGGCCAGCGGCGCACTCATGCCAAACAAAAGCGCTGCCAGCAATGCAAATAAAATGGACGAAAGGTGGTTACGATCCATTAAATCTCCTTTTGCTAAAAAAATTACCCCTAGAAGTATTCTAGGGGTAAAAGGCTCCTGGCGTAGGACTTGAACCTACAACCTAGCGGTTAACAGCCGCTCGCTCCGCCGATTGAGCTAGCCAGGAACGCGAGCGATATTATATGTACATGCCCCGGGAATGTCAAGTCGAAATCCGGAGTTGCTTCGCCTTTGGTCTCGATACGGGCGGAAGAATGCCGCCCTACTCGACCAGCGGCTCGCAAGGACATGGAGACTAATAATGGATGGAACTCAGGTTGTCGAGTTTGTCGGTGGTATGTGTGGCGCTGATCTGGCGCACGGTGCCGGTCAGCCCGCGCACAACCAGGCTCTCGGTGGTGATGCGGTCGCCGTAATAACGCACTCCCTTGAGCAGCTCACCGTCGGTGATGCCCGTGGTGGCGAAGAAGACATCCTCAGACGAGACCAGGTCATTCATGGTCAGCACCTTGTCGAAGTCATACCCGGCCTCCCTGCCGCGGCGCAGTTCATCGTCATCGCGAGCGAACAGCTTGCCCTGAATTTCGCCGCCCATCGCGCGCAGGGCGCAGGCGGTGATCACCCCTTCGGGCGTGCCGCCAATGCCGAACAAGACATCCACGCCTGATTCGGGCTGGGCGGTCATCAAGGCGGCCGCCACATCGCCATCGGGGATCTCACGGATGCGAGCGCCTGCCTTGCGGATCTCTGCGATCATTTCATCGTGCCGCGGGCGGTCCAGGATGATGGTGGTCAGGTCTTCCACGGCCTTGCCCTTGGCTTTGGCAATGGCCTTAAGATTTTCGGTGATCGATTTTTCGATATCGATCCTGCCCTTGGATTCCGGCCCAACCGCGATCTTGTTCATATACAGGAAGGGCCCGGGGTTAAACATGGTGCCGCGCGGCGCAACCGCAACCATGGCCAGCGAATTGGAACGGCCAAAGGCCAGCGGACGGGTCCCGTCAATGGGGTCCACGGCCACATCCACATCTGGTTTCGAACCGTTGCCCACCGTCTCGCCATTGAACAACATCGGGGCCTTGTCCTTCTCCCCTTCGCCGATGACAATGATCCCGTTCATATCCACCGTACTGAGGACAAGCCGCATCGCATTGACCGCGGCCTGATCGGCCCCTTCTTTATCTCCCCTGCCCATATAGCGGCCTGCCAGCATCGCCGCCGCTTCGGTCACGCGCGCCAGTTCAAGCGCAAGGTTTCGAGTGGGTGTTGCGCCAAGGACCTTCATGCTGCCTCCAAATTTTAGAGAATGAACCAGGTAATGAAATAATAGCCGATGACCGCGCCCCACAGCCACGAGTCGATGCGGTCAAAGAACCCGCCATGGCCGGGGATGATGTCGCTTGAATCCTTGATGCCCGACTGGCGTTTGATCATGCTCTCGCCGAGGTCACCCAGCGGCGGCAGCGAGCCGAGCAGCAGGCCCATCAAAGCACCCTGCCAGATGGAAATGCTGAAGATATGATGGCCGAAGGTCTGAAAGACCCAGACATAGAAAGCGCCCATGGCCATGCCGGTGAAGACGCTGGCGGCATAGCCTTCCCAACTTTTCTTGGGGCTGAGGCGCGGAGCCATCTTATGCGCTCCATAGGCGCGGCCGATCGAGTATGCGCCGGAATCCCCGGCCCAGACGCAGAACATCACCAGCATGAACCACCAGCCACCCTCAGGCAGGTTGCGGATGTCTAGCAGGTAGGCGCCGATCCAGCCGATGTAGACGATGCCGCCAACGGTCACAACAAAGTCGATCGCGCCCTGGTCGCGTCCACGTTCGAAGGCGATCAAATGAACCGCCATTCCAAAAAGAATGGCGGCAGCAAGTATCGGTTGGGCATATTCCGGCCAGAACATGCGGGCCAGGGTGACAGCCGCCACCCCGCCCATGGTCACGATCATATTCGGTTCCAATTTCACAGCACGGAACAGGTTCACATATTCCCAGGCCGCCCCGATCAAAAACGTGCCCATCAGGAGATAATAAAGAATGCCGCCAACTAAAATGGCAGGCACTCCGATCAAGGCCAATCCCAGTGAGGTGATTAAGCGCCTACGCATTGGATCCCTGTAATTCCCCCGAGGATACCTTTCCATAGCGCCGGTCGCGCCCGGCAAAAGCCTCCAACGCGCGGCGATATTCTTCCTTGCTAAAGTCGGGCCAGAAAGTCGGAGTGATGTACCACTCCGAATAAGCCACCTGCCAGATCAGGAAGTTACTCACGCGCAACTCGCCCGAGGTGCGAATGACCAGGTCGGGGTCGGGCACTCCGGCTGTGAACAGATACTGGCTGACCAGTTCATCGGTGATGTTATCGGGGTCAATGCCGTCCTTGATGATCTTCTGGATGGCGCAGACGATCTCATCACGTCCGCCGTAGTTCCAGGCAATGTTCAACACCAGGCGGTCATTGTCCTTCGTCAGGTCGATGGCGCGCAAAACTTTTTTCTGAATCTTCGGGTCAAGCCGGTCCAACCGGCCGATGTGGCGCAGCTGCACCCCCTCCTTGTGCAACTCTTCGAGTTCGTTATCGATCACATCCTGCAAAATAAAAAGCAACCCCTGAACCTCTTCCGGCGGACGACCCCAGTTCTCCGTTGAAAAGGCGTAAATGGTCAGATATTTGATCCCAAATTCGACCGTGGCGCGGATCACACGGCGCAGATTTTCGGTGCCGGCCTTGTGACCGGCCACCCGTGGAAGTCCGCGCTGAAGCGCCCAACGCCCGTTGCCGTCCATGATCATGGCGACATGTTGCGGCACTTTATCCAGTGGAGTGTTCAAGGGGGTCTCTGTCATAGGGTCTGCTCTTTTCAATGCCCGCCCCGCATTGAAAATGAAGGACTACACTTCCATGATGTCCTTTTCCTTGCGTTGGCCGAGACCGGCAATCTCCTCCACATATTTGTCGGTGAGCTTCTGCAAGTCTTCCTCGCCGCGCTTGAGATCGTCTTCCGTGATCAGTTTTTCCTTCTCATATTCGCGCAGGTCATTGTGCAGGTCGCGGCGGATGTTGCGGACGGAGACGCGCGCTTCTTCCAGCCGGTGATGCATGTGCTTGACCAGGTCGCGGCGGCGTTCCTCGGTCAGCGGGGGCAGGTTCAGGTGAATGACCTTGCCATCGGAGTTGGGATTCAGCCCCAGGTCCGAGGTACGGATCGCCTTTTCAATATCCTTGAGAGAACCGCCATCAAAAGGTTTGATGGTCAGGGTGCGCGGTTCGGGCGCACTGATGCTTGCCAGGTTCATCAAGGGGGTTGGGGTGCCGTAATATTCGACCGGCAATTTTTCAACCAGCGCCGGGCTGGCCCGTCCGGTTCGAATGCTGTTCAGATCATCGCCAAGAGATTGGATCGCGCCGTGCATGCGGGTGTCGGCGTCTTTTAATAGGCTTTTGATTTCGTCGGTACTCACGATCTTCCTCCTGAATTTAATTACTTTACAAGGATACCCTAAAATAAGAATTTAGGCTATGGAATTGAGAGTCTGTGAAAAAATTAGAGAGTCTCTCAATAAAAAAAAGACCTTCCCTCCCCCACCTATCCAAAATCGGGAAGGGCCGGGGAGGGAAAGGCGGGAGGTCGAAAGAAGCCGGTCAGGCGGTAACGAGGGTACCCACCTGTTCACCGCGCAGGGCGCCCAGCAGGGCACTTGTATCCCACAGGTTCAACACCAGAATCGGCAGGTTATTTTCCATGCACAGCGTGATGGCGGTGCTGTCCATGACTTCGAGGCGGCGGTTGAGCACCTCGATGTAACTCAACGTATCGAATTTCTTTGCCGCGGGGTTTTTCTTCGGGTCTGAGTCGTATACTCCATCCACCTTGGTAGCCTTGATGACCACTTGTGCGTCGATCTCAGTGGCACGCAAGGCTGCCGCCGTATCGGTGGAGAAGAATGGATTGCCCGTCCCGGCGCCAAAGACAACCACGCGCCCTTTTTCAAGGTGACGCACCGCGCGCCGCCGGATGTACGGCTCGGCGATGGCGCGCATCTCAATGGCGGACATGACGCGTGTGAACACGCCCTGCCGCTCCAGCGCATCCATCAACGCCATGGCGTTCATGACCGTGGCCAGCATGCCCATGTAATCGGCCGTGGAACGGTCCATGCCGCGCTCAAGCCCCTGCTTGCCGCGCCAGAGATTCCCCGCGCCGATGACCACTGCCACGTCCACACCCATATCGCGCACCTCTTTGATACGGCTTGCGATTGACTCGGCCTCTTCTACATTAATTCCGTAACCCGCAGAGCCGCCGAGTGCTTCGCCGCTCAACTTGAGCAGGATACGCTTGTATTTCAACTCAGCCATTCCAATACCTCCAAAATCCATATAGAAAAAAAGCCAACCCGAAGGCTGGCTTTTTTATTTATGCTTGATTCACACTTTCGCCAAGTTCCCAACGCTGGAAACGGCGGACAATCACGTTCTCACCGATCGCGGCCACATTCTGAAGGACGAGTTTCTCGATGGTGATGGTCTCATCACGGATGTAGGCCTGACGCATCAGACAAACCTCATCCTTGTACTTCTCAACACGTCCTTCCACGATCTTCGGCAGGACGTTGTCAGGCTTGCCTTCCTCCTTGGCGCGGGCGCGGGCGATCTCGGCCTCGTGCTCCAGCACATTCGCGGGGATCTCGTCGGCAGTGATGTATTTCGGGGAGGTCGCTGCAATTTGCAGGGCGATCTCATGCGCCAGGGTGCGGAACTGTTCCGCGCGGGCCACGAAGTCAGTCTCGCAGTTGATCTCGACCATCACCCCCACACGGCCATTGCCATGAGAGTACATCTCAACCACGCCATTGGAAGCGACGCGGTCGGCGCGCTTGGCGGCAGTAGCCATGCCTTTTTCACGCAGCCAATCCACAGCCTTTTGAAAATCGCCGTCCGCTTCCTGCAGCGCCTTGCGACAGTCCAACATGGGAGCGTTGGTCGCGGCGCGCAATTGTTTGATCATCTCAGTCGTAATTTCCATTTCAATTCCTTGATCTCTATTTCAGTTCAGTGGCTTACTCGGCCTTGGCCTCGCCCGCTGCAGGAGCAGCAGGAGTTTCATCGCTCTTGCGGCTGACGGTCAACTTGGCAAGGGTGGATTCGCCCAGCAGGGTTTCCTCACCCGCCTCGTCCGCATCGGCCTGAGCCAGGGGCTGGCGCGCCGCACGAGACTTGGACTTGACCTCGGGCTTGACCTCTTCCACCTGTTCCGGTTCATCTTCCTTGCGCATGGCTTTGCCTTCGAGTACGGCATCGGCCATTTTGGAGACGAGCAGTTTGATCGCACGGATGGCATCATCATTGGAGGGGATGACGTAATCAACATTCTGGGGATTGCAGTTGGTGTCCACGAGCGCAACGATCGGGATGTTGAGCAGGTTGGCCTCGCGGACAGCGGAATCTTCGCGGCCAACATCGACGATGAAGATCAGGTCAGGCACACGCTTCATGGAGCGGACACCGCTGAGGCGGGTCTGGAGGCGGGTGATCTCGCGTCCGATCAACAAGCCTTCCTTTTTGGTCAGGCGGTTGATTTCGCCGGAGTCGCGCAGGTTCTCAAGGCGCTCCAGTTCCTGGATACGTTGGTGCATGGTAGACCAGTTGGTGAGCATGCCGCCCATCCAGCGTTCGGTCACGTAGGGCATTCCGGCGCGGGTGGCTTCTTCAGCCACCGTTTCCTGCGCCTGACGCTTGGTGCCAACGAACAGGATGGTGCCGCCAGCAGAAACCGCATCGCGGATCACGCCATAGGCATTGTTGGCCAGCTTGACAGTCTGCTGCAGGTCCAAAATATGGATACCGTTGCGTTCCGTAAAGATGTACGGTTTCATACGGGGATCCCATTTATTGGTACGGTGGCCGAAATGGACGCCGCTCTCAAGCAGGGCCTTCATGGAAATATTAGCCATTTTTCTCCTAATGTATCCGTTCTCCAACACGCATCTTCGGATGGTGTGGAACGGAGTGAGTTTAGTGGGAATGATGACCCACTCAGGGACGCTTTTGCCCGTCCCAGGCAGATTATGCCTTTTTCAAGGCGGCGGGATTATAACATGAAAAAGTAGGTCGGAATTAATTCCGACCTACCCAACCTACCCGACGTAATCACACCAGGATTCGTACTTTGCCACCTTGCCGCGGATCGCGTCATGGTAGACCTCCTGGATCTTGCGCGTGACCGGCCCCGTGCGCCCGTCACCGATCTTGCGGTAGTCGATCTCGCTCAGGCCAATGCATTCGGCTGCCGTTCCGCAGACGAAGACCTCATCGGCAATGTAAAGCTGGTCGCGGGAGATCGGCGCTTCCTTGATCTCATAGCCCAGGTCTTTGGCGATGGTCGAGAGCGAGGAGCGGGTGATCCCCTCCAACACCGGCGCGGTGGATGGGGTGTAGATGACGCCATCGCGCACCACAAAAAGATTTTCGCCCGTACATTCCGCAACATAACCCTGCGGGTCAAGCATGATGGCTTCCTGAAAACCATTGCGCTCTGATTCAGTCTTTGCCAGAATGCTGTTGGCGTAGTTCCCCGAAATCTTGGCTTTTGTCATCGAAACATTGACATGATGGCGGGTAAAAGAAGAAATGTTCGCACGAATGCCTTTTGCAAGCGCATCCTCTCCAAGATAATTTGCCCATTCCCAGACCGCAATCATCAGAGACGGCTTGCCATAATCCACGTTCAAATTCCAACCGCCGCCATCGAGGTAGATCAGCGGGCGCACATAACAATCGGTAAAGCCATTGGAACGCACGGTATCCTTGTGTCCCTTCATGACCTCATCGAAACTCCACGGAAATTCACGGAAGCCCAGCACACGAGCCGAATCGAACAGGCGCTCCACATGCTCACGCAGGCGGAAGATGGCCGGTCCCTTCGGGGTGTTATACGCGCGAATGCCCTCGAACACAGCCGCGCCGTAATGCAACGCCGGGGTTAGAAAATGCAAGGTGGCCTGTTCAAAGGGAACCATCTCGCCGTTCTTCCAGATAAATTTGGATTCCATGCCCATAACTCATTCTCCTTTTGTTGGGATAGGGCTTCCCTATCCTGATTTTTTATCTTTGGATAACCGCAAGGGTTATCCCTACATTCTCTTTATGATTTCATCCGCCATCTGACGGGTTGATAACTGGCCGCCTATATCCGCCGAACGGACTCCATCGGTGATCGCGGAACTCACGGCGGTTTCAATAGCTGCAGATTCCACTTCCAACTTGAAAGAATAACGCAGCATCATCGCCGTGGAAAGGATCGTGCCAATCGGGTTTGCGATTCCTTTACCTGCAATATCTGGAGCAGACCCGTGGATCGGTTCATACAACCCGACAGTTGATTCGCCCAAACTGGCAGAGGGCAACATTCCCATTGACCCTGCCAAAACCGAAGCCTCGTCTGTGAGGATATCGCCGAACATGTTTTCCGTCACCATCACATCCATCCACGCCGGCCCGGTGATGAGTTTCATCGCAGCCGTATCCACGAGGACATGCTCCAACTCCACATCGGGGTTTTCTTTGCCCATCTGCGTGGCGATCTGCCTCCACAAGCGGGAAGATTCAAGCACATTGGCTTTATCCACCGAGGTGACTTTTTTCCTGCGCCCCTTTGCCAGGTCAAACGCCAGTTTCATGATACGCCTGATCTCGTAGTCGTAGTATTCGAGCGTGTCCACAGCGCGTTCACGTCCATCTTTCACATCTCGCCCTTTGGGAAAGCCAAAGTATAAACCACCGGTTAACTCACGAATGACGAGAATATCCACGCCCTTCAGCTTTTCCGGTTTGAGCGGCGAGCCCTCGATCAACGCCGGGTGGACTTTGACCGGGCGCAAATTTGCAAACACGCCAAGACCTTTGCGCAGGGCGAGCAATCCGCGCTCGGGGCGGTCTTTGGCTTTGGGGTCGTCCCATTTCGGTCCGCCAACGGCGCCCAGCAAAACGGAGTCAGAAGCGACACAGTCTGCGAGGGTTTCATCGGTGAGCGACGAACCATATTTATCAATGGAACATCCACCCATCAAACGTTCTTGAAAATTGAATGAGTGCTTATAGTTGCTGGCTATCGTATCCAGCACCCGTACGGCTTCAGCGACCACTTCGGGCCCAATACCGTCGCCGGGGAGTAAGGTGATTTTGAAGTTCATGTATTTTCCTTATATATGTCATTGCGAGGACGCTCTTGTTCTTTGTCCGAAGCAATCTCCTCATAAGTCAGAGATTGCTTCGTCGGGAAGAACACCCTCCTCGCAACGACACGATTCATTAATGCGCGATCATCAACCCGTATTCAACCGAATCCGCCAGGGCGCGCCAACTGGCCTCGATGATGTTTGTGCCTGCGCCGACGGTGCTCCAGCGTGAATTTGTGTTGCGCGTGTCGATCAACACGCGGGTGATGGCTTCGGTGCCATGATCTGAATCCAGGATGCGGACTTTGTAATCAGACAGGTTGAAGTTGTTGATCTGCGGATAATAATCCTTAAGCGCTTTCCGTAAGGCGAGGTCCAGCGCATTGACGGGACCATTCCCTTCAGCGGCAGTATGCAACACTTCGCCCTGCACGCGGACTTTGACCATCGCTTCGGCGAAGATGCCGCGCCCTTGTCTGTGTTCGACGTTGACGAAGAAATCGATCAATTCAAAGGGCGGTTTGTAGCCATATTCCTGCCGTTTGAGCATAATTGCCACCGAGGCTTCAGCGGCTTCAAAGGAAAATCCACGCGCTTCGAGTTCCTTGATCTCGTTGAGCACAGGCACGACTTCAGTGCCTTCTACTTCCACGCCGTGTTCTTCGGCTTTGCTGAGCAGGTTGCCGCGACCGGACAGGTCCGAAACCACCACGCGCATTTTGTTGCCGATCAGTTCAGGGTCAATGTGTTGATAGGAAATCGCCGAGCGACGCATGGCAGCCACATGCACGCCGCCTTTATGCGCGAACGCCGATTTACCCACAAAAGGCAAATGCTCATCAGGCGTGAGGTTGGCAACTTCTGCCACGAAGTGCGAGAGATCATACAAGTGCTGGATGTTGCCCTTGGGCAAACATTGATAGCCCATCTTCAACTCGAGGTTCGCCATCACCGAGCACAGGTTGACGTTACCGCAGCGCTCCCCTACCCCGTTGATGGTTCCCTGCACTTGAAGCGCACCTTCGCGGACAGCCGTCAGCGCATTGATGAGGGCAGTCTCTGAATCATTGTGCGGGTGAATGCCAAACGGATGTTGAATCTGCGCCTTCATCTCGCGGATGATCTGTTCCACTTCCCACGGCATGGAACCGCCGTTGGTATCGCAGAGCACAACCATTTCCGCGCCACCGCGAATGGCAGCCTTGAGCGTCTCGAGTGCATAGGACGAATCCGCTTTGTAACCGTCGAAGAAATGTTCGGCATCGTAAATGACACGCTTGCCGTTGGCTTTGAGATACGCCACCGAATCTTCGATGATGCGCAGGTTATCTTCGTAGGTGGTTTGCAATACTTCGGTTACATGCAGAGTCCACGTCTTGCCGAAGATGGTGCAGACTGGCGTTTTTGAATCAAGCAAGGCTTTGATGTTGGCATCGTCTTCGGGTCCGCCTTTGACGCGGCAAGTGGAACCAAAGGCTGCGATGAGCGCGTTCTTCCATTGCATATCGCGGGCGCGTTCGAAGAACTCCACATCTTTGGGGTTCGAGCCGGGCCAGCCGCCTTCAATGAAGGCGACGCCGAACTCGTCCAATTTTTGCGCCACACGAACTTTGTCATTCGCCGAAAGGTTGAAGCCTTCGGATTGTGTCCCATCGCGCAGGGTGGTGTCGTAAATCTGAATAGAGGTCATGACTTTCCTAGTTGGAAATGCAGAATGCAGAATGAGGAATAATGAATTTCAAATTCTGCATTTTGCATTCTTCATTTTGCGTTTTCGAACGCCGCGATGTCTTTCTCAAAACCCATGATGTAGCCAAGTTCGTCCACGCCATTGAGCAAACATGTTTTGTTGAAGGCATCGATGGGGAAGGTGAAAGAGCCTCCAGGGAAGGAAACGGTTTGTGCCGCAAGATCAACTGTCAATTCGGCGCGAGGCGCTTCTTCCACCAAGTCAAAGAGCATCTTGTGAGTCTCTTCATCCACGATGATGGGGATGAGTCCATTCTTCAACGAGTTGTTGCGGAAGATGTCTGCAAACGAAGTGGAGATGACAGCGCGGATGCCCCAACTGGTGAGCGCCCAGGGAGCATGTTCGCGGCTTGACCCACAGCCGAAGTTGTCTCCGGCTAAGAGAATTTGTGCGCCCTGTGACTCGGGCTTGTTGATGATGAAATCTGCCTTTGGAGATTTATCGTCGTTGTAGCGCCAGTTGAAAAAGAGCGCGTCGGCGAGACCGTCCTTGTCGGTCACTTTGAGAAATTGTGCAGGGATGATCTGATCCGTGTCGATGTCGTTGACAGGGATAGCAAGTGCGCGGGAAGTTAGAGTTGTGAATTGAGCCATGAGTGAGTTCCAGGTTTCAGGTTCGAATAACGCTATTGGATAATCGATATTCGAGTTTCGAGTTATCAATTTCCAAGTACTGTTCTTGGGTCGGTAACAACACCATTGATGGCAGTTGCTGCAGCGGTGACAGGGCTGGCGAGGAAGGTACGACCACCTTTGCCTTGTCTGCCTTCAAAATTGCGGTTGCTGGTAGAGATGGCATATTGACCGGGCTGGAGTTGATCGCCGTTCATGGCGATACACATGCTGCAACCTGCTTCGCGCCACTCTGCGCCAGCCTCTTTGAATACTTTATCGAGACCTTCCTGTTCGGCTTGCTTCTTCACATCTTGCGAACCTGGTACAACCATCACACGAGTGCTTTCCGCAACTTTGCGTCCCTTCAACATGCCTGCGGCGAGACGCAGGTCGGAGATGCGGGAGTTGGTGCAGGAGCCGATGAAGACCACGTCAACTTTTTGACCGAGCAAAGATTGCCCGGGTTGAAGCCCCATGTAGTTCATGGCTTTTTCAAATGCGGCTTTCTGTGAAGTTTCGCCGAATGAATCGGCGGTGGGGATGCGGTCAGTGATCTTCATGCCCATGCCGGGATTCGTGCCGTAGGTGATCATCGGTTCGAGCTCGGCAGCGTTGAGGGTGATGGACTTGTCGTAGACGGCGCCTTCGTCGCTGGGCAGGGTCTTCCAGTAGGCAACGGCTTTGTCCCAGTCAGCGCCTTGGGGAGCGAACTCGCGTCCTTTGAGATATTCAAAGGTCACTTCATCGGGGGCGATCATGCCTGCGCGCGCGCCGCCTTCAATGGACATGTTACAGATGGTCATGCGCTGTTCCATCGTCAGTCCACGGATCGCTTCGCCGGTGTATTCAAAAACGTAGCCCGTTCCCCCACCCACACCGATCCTGGCGATGAGTGCAAGGATGATGTCCTTCGCGGAAACGCCTGCGCCAAGTTTTCCATCCACACGGACTTCGTAGGTCTTGGGCTTGTTTTGCAAGAGGCATTGTGTGGCGAGAACGTGCTCAACCTCAGATGTACCAATGCCGAAAGCCAACGCGCCAAACGCGCCATGCGTGGCGGTGTGACTGTCGCCGCAGACGATGGTCATACCGGGCTGGGTGCGCCCAAGTTCCGGGCCGATGACGTGGACGATGCCGCGATGCGGGCTGGTCATGCCGTGCAGGGTGATGCCGAATTCGGCGGCGTTGGTTTCCATCTGCTTGATTTGCGCGGCAGCCATTGCGTCGGCAATTGGAACGTCGATAGGCGTGGTTGGAATGGAATGATCCATCGTCGCCAGGGTTTTATCGGGGCGGCGGACTTTGAGTCCGCGCTGGCGGAGACCGGTGAAGGCCTGGGGAGAGGTCACTTCGTGGACGAGGTGCAGGTCAATGTAGAGAACAGCGGGAGCGCCATCCTGCTCGGTGACGACATGCGAGTCCCATATCTTTTGAAAGAGTGTTTTAGGCATAATAAAATTTACGGTTGACGATTTTAGATTTTCGATTCGTTAGATTCGTCCTCAGTGGCGTCATCTGCTTTGGAGGTTGAATCAGTGATCGGCGTGGAAGGCAGCGAACTCAAATCCCAACCCGCAGGGTACATCGGACCTGTTGGATAATGATCGAACGATTGATGGTCATAATGGGCATTTTCATTGTGGGTATTCATGGGTTCTCCTGGTCTGATGGCAAAGTGTCCATCGTCTGGTGTTGGTCATCCGAGCATCACGCCGAAATCATCTTTCGATTTTCCGGCGCCTTCGGTTCGGGCAATGATGAGTTTATTCAGGGCATTGATGTACGCCTTGGCGCTGGCAACGATGATATCCGAGTCTGCGCCATGGCCGCCGTATACGCGGTTGAACTCGCGCTCGCTCTGCGCATCCATGGTGGTGGAACCCTGCTCGCTTTGCACGCGAACGGTCACTTCGCCGAGGGCATCGATGCCCTCGGTAATGGCGCGCACGCTGAATTCCAGCAGGGTGCAGGGTACGTTGACGACCTGGTCGATGGCTTTGTAGGCGGCATCGACCGGGCCGGTACCGATGGCGACCTGGGTGTGGATCACACCTTCCGGCCCGCGCAAACGAACGGTGGCGGTGGGCATGCCCATCGTGCCGCAGGTGACCTGCAGCCCGCTGAGCAGGTACACGTCACGCGGCTTGTAAAACTCATCTGCGATCAGGGCCTCGAGGTCAAGATCTGTGATGACCTTTTTGCGGTCGGCCAGGTCTTTGAAACGGGTAAAGGCTTTGTCAAGTTCGACATCATCCAGCGAGTGCCCCATCTCGGCCAGCCGGTTGCGCAGCGCAGCGCGGCCGGAATGCTTGCCCAGTACAAGGTTGGTCTGGTTCACACCGACATCCTCCGGGCGCATGATCTCGTAGGTGCTTTGGTGCTTGAGCATGCCGTCCTGATGAATGCCCGCTTCGTGTGCAAAGGCGTTGGAACCAACAATGGCCTTGTTGGGCTGCACGACGATGCCGGTGTAATTGCTGACGAGTTTTGAAATGCGCGCGAGTTGTGGAGTCTCGATGCCGGTCTCCAGGCCAAAGACGGGGTGACGCGTTTTCAACGCCATCACCACTTCCTCCAGCGAGGTGTTGCCTGCGCGTTCGCCAATGCCATTGATGGTCACTTCAGCCTGGCGTGCCCCGGCGCGGATGCCCGCCAATGTGTTGGCAGTTGCCATACCCAGGTCATCGTGGCAATGGACAGACACCGTAATGCCTGCGTGCATGCCTGGCGTATTTTTCATGATACCGTCGATAAGTTTATAGAATTCATCCGGCGTGGTGTAGCCGACCGTGTCGGGAATGTTCAGCGTGGTCGCGCCCGCTTTGATGGCCTCCCCCAGCACAATATACAAAAACTCAGGGTCGGAACGGCCTGCATCTTCGGGTGAAAATTCCACATCGGCACACAGTGACTTTGCATACGTCACCATCTCCGACACGCGTTGAATGACCTCTTCCGGGTCCATCTTCAACTTGTGTTTCATGTGGATGGGCGACGTGGCGAGGAAGGTATGAATGCGCGGTTTTTTTGCGCCTTTGACCGCCTCCCAGGCCTTATCGATATCGGGTTTATTGGCGCGCGCCAGCCCGGCGATGACGGGAACCTTCGCCTCGGGACTCCCTTCGGGCGGGTTGCCCACTTCGAGCGCAATTCGTCTGACGGCTTCGAGGTCGTCCGGCGAGGCAGCCGGGAAGCCAGATTCGATGATGTCCACACCGAGGCGGGCAAGGTTATGCGCCACTTCCAGTTTTTCAGCCGAGGTCATCGTCGCGCCGGGAGATTGCTCGCCGTCACGCAGGGTGGTGTCGAAGATCTTTACATAATTCGTCATATCGTCTCCTGGTCAAAGGGTCACACAGATTTGCGGTCTTTGTCACACTCGCGACCATGTGACTAATCAACTACTCGACTACTGTTTCCAATTCTCCGGTCTCAACGATCTCACTGCCGCACCGGCGCGCCACATTTCCGAGTCGCGGATGGCAGCGAGTTCCACTTCCAACTTCGCGCGGTAGTCATCCTTGCTGTTGGCTTCAAGCGTGATGCGGGCTTCGTTGCCGGTCTTCACTGATTCATACAGATCGGCAAAAACGGGAGCAGTGGCATCGCGGAATTTGTCCTTCCAATCCAATGCGCCGCGCTGGGCGGTGGTGGAGCAGTTGGCGTACATCCAATCCATGCCGTTTTGACCGACGAGGCGGATCAGTGACTGGGTCAACTCTTCGACCGTCTCATTGAAAGCCTCCGAAGGGGAATGCCCGTTCTTGCGAAGTTCGTTGTACTGGGCTTCCATCACACCTGCGAGGGCGCCCATCAGAATGCCGCGTTCGCCGGTAAGGTCGGAATACACTTCCTTCTCGAAGGTGGTCGGAAAGAGATACCCCGCGCCGATGGCAATGCCCAAGGCGATGGTGCGTTCGGCAGCGCGGCCGGTGGCATCCTGATGGATGGCATAGCTGGCATTGATGCCGGAGCCTTCGAGGAAATTCACTCTCACACTGCGGCCCGATCCCTTGGGGGCCACCAGCGCCACATCCACGTGCGGAGGCGGAAGCACGCCAGTGTCATCCTTGAAGGTGATGGCAAATCCATGAGAGAAGTACAGCATATCGCCTTCGTTGAGGCGTTCCACAATACTGGGCCACTGCGAGCGCTGCCCCGCATCTGAAAGAAGGTACTGAATGACCGTCCCGCGTTCGGCGGCTTCTTCCACCGGGAAGAGCGTCTCGCCGGGGACCCAGCCATCTTCGATTGCCTTGTCCCAGTTCTTTGTTCCTTCGCGCTGGCCGACAATGACCTTGATGCCGTTATCGCGCATGTTCATGGCCTGGGCCGGTCCCTGCACACCGTAGCCGAGCACGGCCACGACTTCATTCTTCAACACCTCGCGCGCCTTTTCAAGCGAAAACTCACCACGGGTAACGACTTCCTCTTCCGTACCGCCGAAATTGATCTTTGCCATTGTTGATGTTCTCCTAGTTTGATTTAAAGTTTTCAGGTTACAAGTTGAAGATTACAGGTTATTCTGCATTCCTCATTCAGCATTGGATTACGGCGCCATGACCGCCATATCCATCACGTCTTCGTAACGGCGGCCATCCAGGCCGGGCATACGGCGGATACCGTCGTTGTTGCCGCGCGTCATCGAGATCTGACCGGTGCGCACCATCTCCATGATGCCGATCGGGCGCAGCAATTCGATCATGCCTTCGATCTTGTCCTCGGTGCCGGTGATCTCCACGATGACCGATTCAGGCGCAACATCCACAATATGCGCGCGGAAGATCTCAGCCAGGCCGTTTACTTCGGCGCGACGTTCCGGCCCGACTTTGACCTTGATGAGCGCCAGGTCACGCGTTACGGAAGGCTGGCGGGTGACGTCCTGCACATCAAGCACGTTGACCAGCTTGTACAGGTTGGCCTCAAGTTTATGTGCGTCCATATCGCCGTTGGGACAATCCACCACGATGGTCATACGCGAGACTTCGGGGTTTTCTGTGCGCCCCACCGCCAGCGATTCAATATTGAAGTTACGGCGGCGGAACAGCGAAGCCACGCGGTTCAACACGCCGGGTTTGTTCTCTACTAATGCTATGAAGGTGTAGTTCATTCAGTTCTCCGTTTTCACAATTTCCAATAGTATTTGGAGATTGGTCATTGGTAATTATGCTTTTGCCGGTCTTTGCAGCATTTCGTGCAGCGCTGCACCTGCGGGTACCATCGGGTAGACGGCATCTTCACGTTCAACCTTGAATTCGATCACGGTCGGCCCCTGGATGCTGCGCGCCCAGGCAATGGCCTCATCCACTTCCTCACGTTTGGTCACGCGGCGGGCAGGCACACCGTGTGCCTCTGCCAGTTTCACAAAATCCGGCGTGACCATGTTCACTGCCGAATAACGCTTCTCGAAGAAGAACTCCTGCCACTGGCGCACCATGCCGAGGAAGTTGTTGTTCATGATGGCGACTTTCACGTTCGCGCCTTCCTGCACGGCAGTGGTCAACTCGGCGGCGGTCATTTGGAAACCGCCGTCACCAGCCACTGCCCAAATTTCCTGATCCTTGGCCGCAAACCACGCACCGATGGCGGAAGGCAGGCCAAAGCCCATCGTACCTGCGCCGCCGGAGGTGATCCAGCGGTTGGGCTTGTCGAGCTGGTAATACTGGGCCGTCCACATTTGGTGCTGCCCCACATCGGTGGTGACGATCGCGCCGCCGCCGGTGGCCTTCCAAATATCGGAAATCAAATGCGCCACATATAATTTGCCGTTCGTATCCCAATTCATGATGCTGCGTTTGTCGGCTTCCGACTTCCAGCCGCTGATCTCGGACTTCCATTCATCATGGTCGTATTCATCCACCAGGGGAATCAGATCGCGCAACACGGTCTTCAAGTCGCCCACCAGCGGCACATCTGCGTAAACATTCTTATGCAGTTCCGAAGGGTCGATCTCGATATGGATCTTCTTCGCCCTCGGCGCATAGGTCTTGAGCGTGCCAGTCACCCGGTCATCAAAGCGCATGCCGAAGGCAAGGATCAGGTCCGAGTTTTGGATCGCCATATTGGTATGGACTTCGCCGTGCATGCCCATCATGCCCAGGCTTAGCTCATGAGTGGACGGGAATGCACCCAACCCCAACAAAGTACTCGCCACCGGCGTCTGGGTCTTCACCGCGAACTGCAGCAACTCCTCCTCCGCTTTCGACATCAACACACCATGCCCGCACAGGATGATCGGTTTCTTTGCCTTCGAGATCAAACCCACGGCATCGTCCAGCGACGGGCGCGGGGCATGCATCACCGGCTGGTAGCCGGGCAGCTTTACTTCTTCGAGGTATTCAAACTCACAGGATTCGATCTGGGCATTCTTGCAGATGTCGATCAGCACCGGGCCGGGCCTGCCGCTCCTGGCAATATAAAACGCTTCGCGGATGGTTTCCGCAATTTCATCGGCCCTTGTTACCAGATAATTATGCTTGGTAATAGGCAGGGTGATGCCGGTCACATCCGTTTCCTGAAAGGCATCCCCGCCGATGAGATGCGCCGCCACCTGCCCGGTGATGAACACCACCGGGACCGAGTCCATCATGGCGGTGGCAATGCCCGTTACGAGGTTCGTCGCGCCGGGGCCCGATGTCGCCATCGCCACACCCACCTTGCCTGAAGCACGCGCATATCCATCCGCCATGTGAGCGCCACCCTGCTCATGCCGCACCAGCACATGATGGACCGGATAACTCAACATGGCATCATAGATCGGCATATTCGACCCGCCCGGATACCCGAACACCACCTCCACACCTTCGCGCACCAGGCATTCCCAAACAATTTCTGCACCAGTTTTTTTCATTTCATCTCCTCTGTCATTGCGAGGAAGGTGCTCTTCCCGACGAAGCAATCTCCAACTTGACATGAGATTGCTTCGGGCAAAGAACAAGATCGCCCTCGCAATGACGGTTAACTTTGAAGTACTGCGCCCGTATCGGCGCTCGTCACAAAATGGGAATAACGCTTCAACCACTTTGATGTGACATTGGATTTGAACTCCGGCAGCGCTTCGAGCCTGCCCTGAATCTCCGCCTCACTTAACTTGACGTTGAGCGTACGCGCCACCAGGTCAATTTGGACGATATCCCCAGCCTTGAGCGCCGCAATCGGACCGCGCGCCGCCGCCTCTGGCGAAACGTGACCAATGCATGCGCCGCGCGTCCCGCCGCTGAAACGTCCATCGGTGATGAGCGCGACCTTGTCGCCGAGTCCCTGCCCCATGATGGCGGATGTGGGCGAAAGCATTTCCTGCATACCCGGCCCGCCTTTGGGACCTTCATAGCGGACGACGACACAATCCCCAGCCTTAACCTTGCCAGCCAGGATTCCCGCCATCGCCTCATCCTGTGACTCGAAGATGACGGCCGGACCTTCGAACTTCATCATCGCCTCGCTCACACCACCGACCTTCACCACGGCTCCATTCGGCGCAAGGTTGCCAAACAAAATGGACAAACCTCCACGCTTGGAGTGGGCATTCTCATATCGTCGAATGACATCATCATCTTGAATCTCTGCATCTTGGATCGATTCCCCCAAGGTCTTGCCGGTAACTGTCATGCGGTCTAAATGCAGCATCCCCGTTCCCCGCTGAACTTCGTTCAAAATGGCAGGGATTCCGCCTGCGCGGTGAACGTCTTCCATGTGCCATTTGCCAGCGGGACTCACTTTACAGATGTGCGGCACTTTATCTGCCACGGAATTGATGCGGCTTAAGGGATAGTCCACACCTGCTTCGTTGGCTAATGCCAGCGTATGCAACACCGTGTTAGACGAGCCGCCCATTGCCATATCTAAAGCAAAGGCATCGTCAATGGCATCTGCGGTGACAATATCACGCGGCTTGATATCACGTTCGATCAAAGTCATGATCTGAGCCGCCGCCTGCTTCGCCAACGCTTCACGCTCAGGTGTCTTCGCCAGAGCAGAGCCGTTGAAAGGCAGCGCCAAGCCGATCACTTCCATGAGACAGTTCATGGAGTTGGCCGTAAACATCCCGGAGCAGGAACCGCAGGATGGGCAGGCAAATCTCTCCAGAAGTGAGAGGCGCTTTTCATCGATCTTGCCGGCAGAGTACGCGCCGACTCCTTCAAAAACCGAGATCAGATCCAGCGTTTCGCCTTCGGGGGTTTTGCCCGCCGCCATCGCGCCACCGGAGACAAAAATGGTCGGCACGTTGACACGCATGGCAGCCAGCAACATGCCCGGCACGATCTTGTCGCAGTTGGGGATGCAAACCATCGCGTCAAAACGATGCGCTTCGACCATGGTCTCCACGCAGTCGGCAATCAACTCGCGCGAAGGCAGCGAGTACTTCATCCCCATGTGACCCATCGCCACGCCGTCATCCACGCCGATGGTGTTGAACTCGAACGGCACACAGCCTGCCGCTCTCACGGCTTCCTTCACCAGTTTACCGAACTCCTGCAAATGCACATGGCCGGGCACAACATCCACATATGAATTGACAATGGCAACAAACGGCTTGTTGAAGTCTTCGTCCTTCAAACCGGTGGCACGCAGCAACGCACGATGCGGCGCCTTCTCGTACCCTTTTTTGACTGTATCTGAACGCATAAAACTCCTTTGAGTTTGTCGTTGCGAGGAGGGAACTTGCTCTTTCCGACGAAGCAATCTCCAATTATTTGCGGGAGACTGCTTCGGCACACCTGCCCTGACGGGCGGTGCCAGGGAAAACAAGTGCGCCTCGCAGTGACATAATAAAAGAGCCGCCCGTGGTTAGGGCGGCTCTCGTTCTCACTTAGTGATTTACTTTACTCTCACCGTAGCCATCCTAACCGAAAATTGATCCTTAATAATAAGGACCGCAAGGACTACTACAATAATGGAGAGGCTGAACAAAGATGTATTCATTGGCTTATAACTTCGCCCGATTATAGGCGGAAACGGAAATCCGTCAAGGGTGACATTTTCCGATTCGGACATAAAGAACGATTACATGATGTACTTCAGGAACACGAATCATCCAGTCAGATTTTCGAGAGTGGCAGTTAATACGTTCACTGCTTTTTGATAATCTTCCAAATTGATGTGCTCATTCGGCGTGTGGTCGAGAGCTGAATCACCTGGACCATACACCACAGCGGGACATTTCCACACCGGCGCGACGATGTTCAAATCGGCGGTTCCTGTTTTGTAGACGAAGCGCGGCTCCCCGCCCTGTGACCTGATTCCGCTTAAGAAACTTCGTACAAGCAGAGTGTTTTTCTCACACCCCCATGCAGGAATGGCGAAGCCGATTTGCTCCAAGTGACAGTCACCTATGATCTCCTCCAACCTCCTGTACCAATCCTCCGGCGAAACCTCCACCGGCAAGCGGACGCCAACCTTCAACCTTGCCCATTGCTCGAAATCATTCGAGTCCGAATCCATGCCGCGCAGAGTGAGCAACAACTTATCAAAAACTTTTTGTTTCTCTGCATTGAACGCATCAACATACGCCTTGATCTTCAACCAGACTTCCACAGCCGCTTCTGCCGCTGTCTCTTCGCCGCTCGCCGTATGTGCCTGCCCACGTTTGACAGTGACATTTGCCCACGCACTGCCCTTGTACCCAAGCGCCATTCGATCCCATTGATTGGGTTCGCCGATGATCGCAAAATCAGGCTTGTATTGTGTAGCGACAAATCTTGCGCCTTCCGAATTGCGCTCTTCTTCCACCGCGCCGATGACCACAAACTGCCAGCCATCCTTCGCACCGACCTTCGCCACCGCATCCACAAAACTCGCCAGCGGACCCTTCGCATCCACCGAACCGCGACCATACAAAAATCCATCGTCAACACGGACAGAAATTTTTCCTGGCACCGTATCAATATGCCCCAGCAACACAACCTGCTTTGCGCCATTCCCCATCACACCGACAGCATTGCCTGCCTCATCAATGAAAGTATTGTCATAGCCCAGTGACTTCATCTGCGCCACAAGCCATTCCACCGCGCCGCGTTCCTGTCCCGATGGGCTATATTGCGAAACAAGTCCGATTAGGGTTTCGGGAGATTGGTAATTGGTAATTGGTGATTGGTTATTCATTGGTTTCTTGAGTCAGAACTTCTGTCAATGTTTCTACCAAACGGTCAATCTGTTCGTAGGTTATGACCAGCGGCGGGAGTAGGCGAATCACGGTCAACCCTGCATTCAACGCAATAATCTTCTTCTCTTGCAACGCTTTGATATACCCAGTCACTTTTTGCTTCATCTCAATGCCGACCATCAGCCCCAGTCCACGCACATCGCGGATGTTGGGCGACTCGATCTTCTTCAACTTCTCCATCAAATACGCTCCCTTCGCCGCGGCTTGACCGGGCAGGTCTTCTTCGCGTATCACATCCAGCGCCGCATTTGCCGCCGCACACGAAAGCGGATTCCCGCCGAAGGTCGAGCCATGCACGCCCGGCACAAGATTCTCGATGTTCGCACCGATCAACACCGCGCCCATCGGCACACCGCCAGCCAGCGACTTGGCACAAGTCAGCAGATCAGGCGTCACACCAAAATGTTGAATCGCAAACATCTTGCCTGTGCGCCCAAAGCCCGTTTGAATTTCATCCACGATCAGCAGCGCGCCGCGCTCATCACAAATTCTTCTTGCAGCCTGAACATATTCCAAGTTCGCTGGGTACACGCCGCCTTCGCCTTGCACCACTTCCAGAATCACCGCGGCGGTTTCTTCATTCACGGCTTTATCCAATGCTTCAATGTTGTTGTACGAAACATGCGAAACGCCGGGCAGAAGCGGTTCAAATCCCTCGCGATATTTTTTATTGAAGGTCGCCGAAAGTGAGCCGAATGTCCGTCCATGAAATGCGCGCATCGCGGCGATGAAATTCTTTCGCCCTGTGGAAATGCGGGCAAACTTGAACGCCGCCTCCACAGCCTCCGTACCTGAGTTGCAAAAGAAAATTCTATCCAAACCCGGAACCAAAGCAGTAATCTTTTCCATCAGCAAGGCACGCTGGTCATTGGGAAAGGACTCAAAAAGAGTGATCAGCGTAGAAGCCTGCTTGTAGAGCGCCTCCGCAATTTTCGGGTGAGCATGACCGAGGTTCGCAACGCCATGCCCAGACGAGCAATCCAAATATTCCACGCCATCCGCATCAAACAACGAAGCGCCTTGTCCGCGCACGATGGTCAAGGTCTGCTTGGCATACACGCCAGAGGTATGTTTATTTTCAATATCGATTATTTCTTGAGCACTCATTGAATCACCGTTCCATTTCCTGCCAACGCATTTGAGATCGGATTTTGAATTCGCCCATCCGCGATGATGACGCGACTCACGCGGCCTTTGAGCGCTTCTTCTGCTCCTAAAACTTTCTTCTTCATGCGACCCTGCGCCGCCTCACTCGCCGCCGCAAGTTGACTCATCGGCAGCTGCCGAATGAGCGTTGACTCGTCTGGGAAATTTTTCATCAAGCCGGGAACCGCAGTGAGCAACAATAAATTCTCCGCCTTGAGCGCAGACGCCACCATCGCCGCTGCGCGGTCGGCATCCACATTCAACGCCTCCCCTTTTTCGCTGACAGCCACAGGCGCAATGACTGGCAAATATCCCGCATCCAAAAGCATGACCAATAATTCACTGTTCACTTTATCGATCTTCCCCGTGTAATCGTCGCGGATAATTTTCCGCTTGCCATTTTCAATGCTCTGCACCGACTCTTTGCGCGTGGCTTGCATGAGCTTTCCATCCAGCCCGCACAGGCCAAAAGCATTGACGCCCAGCATTTGCAACTGCTCCGTCAACAGCGAATTGACCTTGCCATTCACCGCCATCAAAAAAATTTCCAAAGTCTTTCTATCGGTGTAGCGCGAGGTATACCCCGAAGGCGAAGTGATCATTTTCGGCGGCGTGCCCAACCCTTCACCCAACGCATTCGCCTCTGCCGAACCGCCATGCACAAAGACAAGCCTTTTGCCTTGCTTCAACAACTCCACCGCATCCGCACAGATCGCGGAAAAGTCCACGCCCTCCGTGCCGCCGAGTTTGACTACTGTTATTTCTGTCATAAATGCTCCGTCCTAACTGGTGGTCGAGTAGCCCTGAGCGAAAGCGAAGGGCGTATCGAGACCACACCACGAAATTTCATATGTACTATCAATTGCTGGTTTCGATACGGGCGAGAAGAACACTCGCCCTACTCAACCAGCGGGGCTTTTATTAAATTGGATGTAATCCCATAAACTCCAACCCCAGCGTCTCATCCCAGCCCATCATCAAGTTCATACACTGCACTGCCGTACCAGACGCGCCCTTCATGAGATTATCAATCGCACACATCGCCACGAGGTGACCGTTGCTCTCGTCCAGTTCAAAGCCGAGGTCGGCATAGTTCGAGCCAGCAAGAATCTTCGGTTCGGGCACACGGTAAATTCCACGCTGCTCTCTGACTACGCGCAAGAACGGATTTTCATTCGCCACCGCTCGATAGGCTTTCCACAAATCTTTTGTCGCCACGCCCGGTCTCACCCTGGCATGAGCCGTCGCCAACACACCGCGGACAATGTCCACAGCGGTCATGGTCAGCGAGATATCTTTGACGCCCATTTCCTGAATCACCTCCGCGGTGTGACGATGCCCAAACGCAGAGAACGTCCGAATCACATTCGCGCGTTCTGCATGAAGCGAACCAGAATTCCCCTCCGCGCCGCCTTCGGACGAACCGACTTTTATCTCAATAAAAATGGGGGAAGATAAGTCCAACAAATCCGCTTTGACCAACGGCAGTAAAGCAAGGTTGCTCGCCGTGGCATTGCATCCCACGCCACTGATGTAATTTGCCTTGGAAATTTCTTCACGGTGAAGTTCAGGCAAGCCATACACGAACTTGCTCAACCACTCTGGCGCGGCATGTTTTTCACCGTACCATTTCTCGTAGAAATCCGCATCCCGCAGACGGAAGTCCGCTGCGAGGTCGATAATTTTTGTGCCAAGTTTGGCATATTCTTCAATGTTCTTCTGCGCCTGTCCATGCGGCTGGGCGAGGAATAGAATATCTACAGGCTCCAACTGCGAAGGGTCGCTAAATTTCAACTGAGTCTTTTTGCGCAGGTTGGGATGAGTCTGATATACATACTCCCCTACCCGCGAGCGCGAAGTGACTTGCTTAATTTCCACGTTCGGGTGACCCAACAACAACCGCAGCAACTCGCCGCCGCCATACCCTGAACCGCCAATAATGGATACTGTCGTCATCAATGATTACTCCTAGTCTTTCATGTCATTGCGAGGAGGGCACTCTCCCAGCACTTGCGTACTGGGCAAGTGTCCCGACGAAGCAATCTTATGATTAAGTCTGAGATTGCTTCGGGCTATCGCCCTCGCAATGACATACTATTTCTTCGCAGTCTTCACCACATATTCCACGATCTCACCCGCAATATCCAGCCCGCTTACAGGCTGCATGGTATGGAACTCCATGGTGTGATTGATCTCATTCACCACAAGCCCTTTTTCGGGGTGTTCCACCAAATCCACGCCGAGCAGACCGCCCCCCACAGCCTTTGAAGCGCGCAGGCAAATATCCTCGATCTCCGGTGTGATCGGGCATAACTCACCGCTGCCGCCGCGTGCCGTGTTCGTGATCCAATGCTCCGAACTGCGATACATGCCAGTCAGCACTTTATCGCCGATCATGATGATACGCAGGTCACGCCCGGGCTTCTCAATGAATTCCTGAATATAAAACACCGAATGTTGAACCGAACCTAAAGTCGATTTATGTTCCAGCACCGCTTCTGCCGCATCACGGTCATTGATCTTCGCCAGCAGCCGCCCCCACGACCCGACAACGGGCTTCAATACAACTGGATAACCAAACGCTTCAATTGCCTCAAGCGCTGCCTCCGGTGAGAATGCCGTCACGTTATGCGGCTGAGGGACGTCATCGCGTGCCAGCACGGCGCTCGTCATCAACTTGTCGCCGCACACTTCTGCCACCGCTGCCGTATTCACCGTTGGCACACCAAAGGCATTCAACATGCGCAGCGCATACAGACCGCTGTTGTAACTGATACTGCGCTCCAACACCGCATCATATTGCCGCCATGCATCCGGCTTCTCCAAGTCGAAACTAATGGCGCGGTCATCAAGGCGGTCATAGTCAATGCCACGCTTCTCCATCGCGCCGAATATCCATTTCTCTTCCACGCGCACACGAGAATATAGAACGCCAATTTTTAATCGTCGTTGCATAATTTTCTCCGTAGGGGCGGGGCTTGTGCCACAAAGTGGTGTAACCCCGCCCCTACCAATAATTATTCACCCCAATCTTCCTGTTCCATCGGCGCAAGTTGCACAGCGGCAGGGTCAACGGAAACCACTTCAAGATCCACGCCGCAATCCGAGCAGACGATGATTTCACCGGCTTCGGTTCCTTCGGCAAACTTAATTTCCGCTTCACATTCGGGGCAATTAACAGTAGACATAACTTAAACTCCTTTGATTTTTGCAATTTGATTTTTGACCGATTGCAGGCTCGTGCCTCCAACCGTATTTCTTTTGTTGATCGATTCAAGCGGATCAAACACTTGATAAACATCCGCTTCAAACACGGCGCTTATCGCCTGATACGCTTCGAGAGGCAGTTCCTCCATCCGAACCTGATTCTCCCCCGCCGCGCGGACGACTTTCCCCGCCAGCGAGTGCGCTTCTCTAAACGGCACACCTTTCGCCACAAGATAATCTGCTAAGTCCGTCGCCATCATCGTCGAGTCGATCTCACTTCGCATTCGTTCCGGCTTGATAGTGATCGTCCGCAGTGCCGCCGCCATGACAGGCAAAATCGAAAGCAGGGTATCCGTCGCGGCGAAGACGGGCGCTTTATCTTCCTGCAAATCTTTATCGTAGGTGGAGGGCAACCCCTTGAGCGTGGACATTAACCCGGTCAGCAAGCCGATCATCGTGCCTGCTTTGCCGCGCGTTAGTTCAAAGACATCGGGGTTCTTCTTCTGCGGCATCAGGCTGGAGCCGGTTGAGAAGGCATCGGAAAGTTCGAAGAACCCGAACTCAGCCGTGGTGTACAAGACAATTTGTTCGGCGAGTTTGCTCAAGTGGACAGATGCCATCGAACAGACGAACAGATACTCCGCAGCGAAATCTCGATCTGAGACGGCATCGAGGCTGTTCTGTGAAACTTCCGCAAAGCCGAGAGATTTCGCCAGGGCGTCGCGGTCAAGGGCGAAGGGAGCGCCCGCCAACGCGCCGCTTCCCAACGGCAGAACGGATACACGTTTGGTCAAATCTTGCAACCGTTCCACATCGCGTTTCAACGCCCAATAATGACTCAACCACCAATGTCCCAGCAGGATCGGTTGCGCCCTCTGCAAGTGGGTGTAACCTGGCATGATGATTTCACCTGCGAGTTCCGCTTGCTCTACCAATACAGATTGCAGATTGGTGAATGCAGAATGAAGTTCAGGAATCGCGTTCAACATCCACAAGCGGAAATCGGTGGCGACTTGGTCATTGCGGCTGCGTCCGGTGTGGAGTTTCCCAGCAGCGGCGCCGATGAGTTCACTGAGTCTTCGCTCCACGGCGGTGTGAATGTCTTCGTCGGAAGGTTGGAAGATAAACTCACCCGAAGCGAATTCTTTTCGGACGGTATCCAGCCCGAGCGCGATTGAGGCGTGTTCTTCATCCAAAAGAATGCCTGCACTATGAATCGCCGCCGCCCAGGCAATGCTTCCGTCCACATCCTGAATCGCCATGCGTTGATCGACAGGCAGGGATGCGTTGAGCGCCCACGCGAGTGAGTCTAATGATTGAGTAAATCTGCCGCCCCAGAGGGTCATGTGATCTCCTTTCATGTCATTGCGAGGGCGCTCTTGTTCTTTGCCCAAAGCAATCTCAAACTCAATCATGAGATTGCTTCGTCGGGGAGAGCACCCTCCTCGCAACACTTGCACCAGCACGCAAGTGCTGGTGTGACGTTAATCCCGTTTGAACTTTGAATAATCCGGCTTGGGCATATCGAGACCGGAAACAGGCAGGCCGTTCATGGCGCGGACTTTCATGCTGAGACCGTAAAGGCGAATGAAACCTTCGGCGTGACTCTGGTCGTAGACATCTTCCTGACCAAAGGTGGCGAAGTCTTCGCGGTAGAGGCTGAATGGAGATTTGCGCCCGGCAGTGATGATGTTGCCTTTATAAAGTTTGAGGCGCACTGTGCCAGTGACGGGTCCTTGCGTGGAGTTGACGAAAGCATCGAGCGCTTCGCGCAACGGGGTGAACCACAAACCGTTGTACGTGATCTCGGCATATTTGACAGCGATGGTCTGTTTGTAGTGCAACGTCTCGCGGTCGAGGATGAGCGACTCAAGTTCGCGGTGAGCATACAGAAGGATTGCGCCGCCGGGAGTCTCGTACACGCCATGAGATTTCATACCGACGAGGCGATTCTCAACCAGGTCCACGCGACCGATGCCATGATTACCGCCGATCGCATTGAGCGTGGAAATGATCTTCGCGGGCGAAAGTTTTTCACCGTTGACCGAGACCGGGTTGCCGCTCTCGAATGCGATCTCCACATACTCTGCTTCATCGGGTGCATTCTCCGGCGAAGTGGACATTTGGAACATGATCTCTTCGGGTTCGTTCCATGGGTCTTCGAGCAGACCGCCTTCGTGGGAGAGGTGCCAAAGATTTGAGTCGCGCGAGTAAATGGATTTGATGGTGGCGGTCACAGGCACGTTGTGTTTCGCTGCATAGTTGAGTGCATCTTCGCGCGAACGAATATCCCATTCGCGCCACGGAGCGATGATCTTGAGGCGCGGGTCGAGTGCCATCACGGTCAGTTCAAAACGAACCTGGTCATTCCCTTTGCCGGTCGCACCGTGCGCAATGGCATCCGCGCCGGTTTGGTGCGCAACTTCAACAAGATGTTTTGCAATTAAAGGACGGGCAACCGATGTGCCCAATAAATACTTATGTTCATACACCGCCCCCGCTTTGAGCATCGGGAAAAGATACTCACTGACAAACTCTTCCTTCATATCGTGGATCACGAACTCGCTCGCGCCGCTTTTGATGGCTTTCTGCTCCAGCCCTGCCAGGTCTTCGTCGCCCTGCCCCACATCGGCACAGAAGCAGACTACTTCACAACCGTAGTTTTCCTTCAACCACGGCACGATGACAGACGTATCCAACCCTCCCGAATAGGCTAATACAACTTTCTTGACACTAGGTTTTGACTTTGGACTCATTTTTACTCCTTGTTTTTTGGGACTCCCAAAGTTCTACTTTGGGGATTTTTGTATTGAAAACCACGGAAGTAGAACTTCCGGATTCCGAAAAATAAAAACAGCCCTCCGAGAAGGAGGGCTGTTTTGGTTGACATGTAGTTATGCTCGCGTTCGCGTCATCCAAACAAAAAGGACCCAACCTTCTTGAAAGTGGGTATGGTACGACGGGTACGGCGCAAAGCAATTACGGTTAACATTTCGCGCAATTCTACTACCGATGCGAAATGAGTCAATGGTTTTGCCGCGCCAATTTTTCGCCACACCTGAATCATCAGGCCTTAATCATGGGCTTCTCCAATACATAATCCACCATCAAAGCGGGGATGTTGACTCCGGTGGTGGTTATACTGTTGCGGAATTCCATCGTGTGATTGACCTCGTTCACAGTGAAGCCATTATCGGTCTCAAATACATCAATCGCCAGCAAGCCGCCGCCGATGGCTTTCGCTGTTCTGCGGCAGATGTCACTCAACTCCGGGGTTAGCGGACAGTTCGAAGCCACGCCGCCGCGGGCGGTGTTCGTGATCCAATTTTCAGAAGTGCGATAGATCGCGGCAATGGGTTCCTGCCCCACCACAAACGCGCGGATGTCACGCCCCGGTTTATTGATGTATTCCTGAATGTAAAAAACCTGATGATGGACTCCCAATGTAGCCTTATGCTCAATCAAAGACTCCGCCATATGACGGTTATCCACTTTGGCAAGCAGGCGCCCCCATGAACCGACCACCGGTTTTAACACACAGGGATAACCAACCGCCTCAACCGCCGTCAGGGCTGATTCTTCATCAAAAGCCATCAACACTCTGGGGGTTGGGATCCCGTTCTGCACAAGGATCTGGCTGGTGACATACTTGTCGCCGCAACGCTCTGCGACCTGCGGCGTATTGACCACGATCACACCATTGGCTTCGTAAATTTTCGAGATGTAGAGTCCGCGCGAGTACGAGACTGAACGCTCGAAGAGCACATCCACTTTTTGGGGAACGCTGGCAATATCGAAGAAATGATCACCATCATTGATGCGGACAACCTCCACCTTGGGGCGTTTCTCCAGTTCCTCCAACAGGTATTTCTCTTCCGCCCGCAGGCGGGTATATAAAAAGCCGACTCGAATGGGTTGCATGGGTTGCTCCTTTATGCAAAACAAAAACACGCCCTCCGTTTTCGGAGAGCGTGTTGGGGTGACAAGAAAGTGAGTTGTATTTCTATTTCACTCTGTTGCTGTCAGGAAAGCCCAAACATCCGAGAACGGTCGTTTCGGAGGCGGGCTTGCGCTTGGACTCAAAACAAAAAACAGAGGCAAACATGGGCCGTATTCTACCTGATATATGAGATGAGTCAATGGTTGCACGAAGTAATTTTTCAGCCCTTGACTCAAACCGGTCGCTCGCATAGAATAGCGCCCAATATGAACACGGCCTGCTTCCACATGACCATGACCACTACCACCTCGGGTACCCACCGCGAGGCGTTAGTGCATGGGATGAAGTAACCGAACGAAGGTTAATCAAAACACACAACGCCTCGCGAACACGCGGGGCGTTTTTATTTTCAAGGTCTGACAGGTTTTCAAAACCTGTCAGACCCAACGAGGAGACATTATGTCAAAAACGCTGGTCATGAAATTTGGAGGAACATCCGTCGGGTCGGTGGAAGCGTTGAAGAACGCGATCCAGATCATTCGCGACGCAAAAAAGGATTGGGAGCGGGTTGTCGTGGTGACCTCCGCCATGTCCGGCGTGACCAACCTGCTATTGGACTCTGCCGCTTCCGCTTCGCACGGGAAGATCGATTCGCTGTCCCGGGCCGCATCCACCCTGAGAGAGAAACACTTCACCGCCATTGAATCGCTCATCCCAAACGAGGCAAAACGCAACCAGGTCACCGCCGAGATCGACGACCTCATCTTTCTGCTTGTGGATCTGTGTAAAGCAATCGCAGTGCTTGGCGAAGCCAGTCCCCGCGCATTGGATACGGTCGCCTCGCTCGGCGAACGCATGAGCGTAAAACTACTCGCCGCCGTGGTCGAAAGCGCCGGTACCCCGGCCCAGGCCATTGAGTCAACCGAGTTCGTCATCACCAACGCAACTTTTCAGAACGCACACCCAGACTTCAATCTCACAACTGAAAAAACGCGGGCGAAGTTGAATCCGCTCATGGACCAGGGCGTCGTCCCCATTACAACCGGTTTCATCGGCGCAACCCCTGAAGGTGCCATCACAACCTTGGGGCGCGGCGGCTCGGATTATTCCGCCGCCATCATTGGCGCCGTGCTGCCAGCGGATGATGTCTGGATCTGGACAGATGTGGACGGCGTGATGACCACCGACCCACGCATCGTGCCCGAAGCAGTAACTCTGCCCGAGATTAATTACAATGAGATCGCAGAACTGGCTTATTATGGCGCCAAAGTCCTGCATCCCAAAACCATCCGTCCTGTGTTGGATGCGGGGATTGGCCTGCGCATTTGCAATACGTTTAATCCCAGCCATCCGGGCACGCGCTTAATCTCCAGCCCTAAAACCAACGGCAAAGTGGATGGAAAAGTTGTCAAAGCGGTCACTGCCATCCGCAAGCAACGGCTGATCACCATAGAAGGGCGCGGTATGCTGGGTGTGCCGGGCGTGGCAGCGCGCGCGTTTGGAGCGGTGGCCTCCACAGGCACGAGCGTTCCACTCATTACGCAGGCATCTTCGGAACAGTCCATTTGTTTTGCCGTGCCTTCAGAACTTGCTCCCACCGTTTTATCTTCTCTGGAAAAAGCGTTCGCCAGCGAGATCAAAGATGAAGACATTGACCGCGTCTGGTCTACAGAAGATGTTTCGATTGTGACCGTGGTGGGCTCGGGCATGCGCCATACACATGGCGTGGCAGGCAAGGTCTTCAGTCAGTTGGGCAACAATGACGTGAACGTCCTTGCCATTGCACAGGGCTCGTCGGAAGTGTCCATCTCGCTGGTGGTCGATGCGGTGGATACGGAAAACGCGGTCAGGGCGCTGCATGAGTTGATCGTGAGTTAACCTGTCATTGCGAGGAGCGCTCCTGCCCTTCGCGACGAAGCAATCTCACGATGATTACATAAGATTGCTTCGGGCCGAAAAACACCGCCCTCGCAATGACTAAATATCATCAAAGGAGAAAGTACTATGTCCCAATCTCAAATCCCCGTGGCCGTGCTCGGCGCGACAGGTTCCGTCGGTCAGCGGTTTATATCCTTGCTCGATAACCATCCCTGGTTCAAGGTGGTGGCGCTCGCCGCCTCGGATAAATCCGTGGGGCTGCCTTATCACAAAGCCGCGCGCTGGGTACTGGACGACCCCATGCCCGCCTACGCGCGTGAGATGGTCGTCGTGCCCGCCTCGACGGATGCGGTGCAGGCGAAGATCGTCTTCTCGGCTCTACATACTGAGATCGCCAATGAACTTGAACCTGCATTCGCCAAAGCAGGAACAGCGGTCTGCTCGAATGCATCTTCGTATCGGCGCGGTGAGGATGTGCCGTTGCTGCTGCCTGAGATCAACGCGGAGCATATTCAACTGGTCAAAAACCAGCGCAAGAACAAAGGCTGGAGCGGATGCATCGTCACAAACCCCAACTGCACCAGCACGGGCCTGACCATTGCGCTCAAAGCCCTGGACGAAGCATTTGGCGTGAATAAAGTATTCATGGTCTCTCTGCAGGCGCTTTCAGGAGCAGGCTACCCCGGCGTACCGTCACTGGACATCATGGATAACATCATCCCCAATGTGGGCAACGGCGGTGAAGAGGAAAAAGTGGAATGGGAGCCGCGCAAGATGCTTGGCAAATTCAATGAAAATAAGATCGACATGGCAGATATTCAATTCAGCGCGCACACCAACCGCGTGGCGGTGATCGATGGTCACACCGTCTGCGCGAGCGTAGCATTGGATAAACCCGTTGAGCCAGAAGTTGCGATTCAAGCGCTGCGTGATTACGCGGCGAAGCCGTCAGCGGCGGATCTACCGTCAACGCCCAAACCCGTGATCGAGGTTAAGGATGAAGCGGATCGCCCCCAGCCAAGACTCGACCGATTAACAGGCAAAGGCATGACGACCGTGGTCGGCCGCGTGAGGCGTGATCCCATTCTTGATCTTAAGTTTGTGGTGCTTTCGCACAATACAATTCGGGGTGCAGCGGGCGCGTCGATCTATAATGCCGAGTTGCTGGTGCAGGAAAATTTGCTGTAATAAATTCCTTGACAAGCAGCGGCTCGACTGATATAAACGCGCGAAATTAAATATTCGCTCTTATCCAGAGAGGCTGAGGGACCGACCCTTTGAAGCCTCGGCAACCAAACCCAAAAGTTCAGGTGCCAAATTCGGCAAATACGAATGATGCGAGTCATTCATATCTGGAAGATGAGAGGATGGTGTAGGCGTATACCTCTTCTTGTACTTTCAGAAGAGGTATTTTTTTAAGTATCTCTTCTGACGGGCGGAATTAATTTATAAAAAATTTTATTCAAGAGGAGAACACTCAAATGTCCACAAATGATCGCAAGTTAGGTTTTGCCACCCGTCAGTTACATGCAGGCTATTCACCGGATGCCACCACCGGCAGCCGCGCCGTGCCGTTGTATCAGACGACCAGCTATCAGTTCAAAAGCACAGAACATGCCGCAAATCTGTTCGCACTGAAAGAGTTGGGAAATATTTATACCCGGCTGATGAACCCGACCACCGATGTGCTCGAACAGCGCATTGCCTCACTTGAAGGCGGTGTGGCGGCGTTGGCAGCCAGTTCAGGCCATGCCGCGCAGGCACAGGCAATCTTCACTCTGTGCAATGCAGGCGACCATATCGTGACTTCATCCCGTTTATACGGCGGCACCTACAGCCAGTTCAAGTACACCCTGCCCAAGTTGGGAATCGATGTCACATTCGTTGACCCGAGCGACCCTAAGAATTTTGAAGCGGCGATCCAGCCGAATACAAAAATCATCTACGGTGAAACACTCGGCAACCCTGATATTTCGATCTTTCCATTCGAGGAAGTCGTTGCGATTGCAAACAAACATCAATTGATCGTGATGATCGACAATACCTTCGCCACCCCGTATCTGCTCCGCCCGTTCGAATGGGGCGCGCATGTGGTCACCCACTCGACCACCAAGTTCATCACCGGCAACGGCACCTCGATCGGCGGCATCATTGTGGATGGCGGCAACTATGACTGGGGCAACGGCAAATTTGAGAATTTCAACACACCCGACCCGTCCTATCATGGGCTGGTGTACTCCTCCATCGCCGCGACGGGGCTGCCCCCGTTTGCGATCAAAGCCCGTGTGCATGTGCTGCGCGATATTGGCGCGTGCCAATCCCCATTCAACTCGTGGCAGACCTTGCTTGGCATTGAAACGCTCAACCTGCGCATGGAACGTCATGTTCAAAATGCAGAAGCGGTGGCAGAGTTCCTCGAAAAACACCCGAAGGTCAGTTGGGTCAAGCACCCCAGCCTGAAGAGTCACCCCGACCACGAACGCGCCAAGAAGTATCTGCCCAAGGGCGCGGGCGCGATCCTCGGATTCGGCGTCAAAGGCGGCTTGGCAGCGGGCAAGAAGTTCATTGAAAGCCTGCAACTGTTTAGCCACCTTGCCAATGTCGGTGATGCGCGTTCGCTCGCCATTCACCCGGGTTCGACCACCCACAGCCAGTTAACCGAAGACCAGCAGGTCACTGCCGGTGTCAGCCCGGACTTTGTCCGCTTGAGCATTGGTCTTGAAGATATCAACGATATTCTTTGGGACTTGGATCAGGCGCTAAACAAATAATGAATGCAGATTGATGAATGATGAATTTGCAGGAGATTAATCATGCCGCATGAACCGATCGATCTAAAAAACCGCACGAAGGCTTTTGCTTTGCAAATTATCAGGTTGTATCAAAACTTGCCCATAAGCGGAGAAGCACAGGTGCTCGGAAAACAAATATTGCGCAGCGGAACTTCTATCGGCGCGCAATATCGAGAAGCGTGTCGTGCAAAGTCTCCTGCCGATTTCATCAACAAAATGGAAGGCAGCCTTCAAGAATTGGATGAGACTGGTTATTGGCTGGAACTTCTTGCAGAAAGCAACATCATGCCAGCAGAAAAACTCACCGACCTGCAAAAAGAAACCAACGAACTAATAGCCATTTCCGTAGCGTCCGTCAAAACAACCAAAAAGAACCGCGCCGCCTAATTCATCATTCCGCATTCAACATTCACCATTCAAAATATGCCCGTAAAAATTCCCTCCACTCTCCCCGCCCGAGCCACTCTCGAAAGCGAGAATATCTTCGTCATGGACGAAGACCGCGCCATCCATCAGGATATCCGCGCCCTGCGCGTCGCCATCCTGAACCTGATGCCCACCAAGATCTCCACCGAAACGCAGATCCTGCGCCTGCTATCCAACTCCGCGCTGCAGGTGGAAGTGACGCTATTGAAGACGGCCACGCATGAATCCAAGAACACCGATGCCGACCACCTGCTCGAACATTATGTCACCTTCGAGGACGTGAAGAATCAAAAGTTCGACGGTCTCATCATCACCGGCGCGCCCGTGGAGCAGATGCCCTTTGAAGAAGTGGACTACTGGCAGGAACTGCAGCACATCATGGACTGGTCGGAAACAAATGTAGAGTCCACCTTCCACATCTGCTGGGGCGCGCAGGCTGCGCTGTATCACAAATACGGCATTCCAAAATATGACCTGCCCCGCAAGATGTTCGGAGTCTTTGAACACCGCCTCTTAAATCGGACCCTTCGACAGGCTCAGGGCGACGCCGCTGCCTTGACGCGCGGCTTCGACGACATCTTCCTCGCCCCGCACTCGCGCCATACCGAGATCCGCCGCGCAGATATTGAAAAGGTGGCGGCGGTGGAAATCCTCGCCGAGTCGGATGAGGCGGGCGTATACATTGTCAGCGATAAGGACGGACGCAATCTCTACATCACCGGTCACTCCGAATATGATCCTTTCACCCTCAAGGCTGAGTATGACCGCGATGTGAACAAAGGCCTGCCCATTCATGTCCCGAAGAATTACTATCCAAATGATGACCCGGGCCAAACACCCAACGTCCGCTGGCGTGGTCATGCGAATTTGTTATATTCGAACTGGCTGAATTATTACGTTTATCAAGTCACGCCGTACGATATTGATAAAATCCCGTAATGGCGAAATAAACCCGCACGGCATTATTGAAACAGGTCATGCATTTGCATGACCTGTTTTTTAAACGTGCTTTCACCCTTTGATGATGCGCTCGCCTTCATAAAGTTTGATGGCAATAAAGGTGATTATTCCTGCAAGAAGAATCGTCACTACCGCCGAGATCAGAATATTCATCTCTGAGATCGGCTCGGCGCGCAGGAACTGGTTGATCAGAATCTGTTGCCCAAAGGTCGGAATCAGCATCGTCCACAGTTCTGGTTTAACCGGGAGAAAGGCAAGGGCAAGGCCTGGCAATGAAGGAATCAATCCAACAAACGGCAGGTAAGTCCCGGCTTCCTTCGTTGTTTTCGCAAAGGAAGCGATTAAGGTTTGAATGGCACATGCCAGAATCACGATCGGCAGGCAGACCAAAAATACAGCCGCCAGGGCGCCAAGGTCAAAACCGATCTGAACACCCAGTAATTCCTCCATTGGCAGCAGTCCAAAAACTGCCGCAAACCCTGCCAGCGTGATGGTCAGGTTAAAAATGGCGAATGGCATGGCGGATATCATCTTGCCGACCGCCACCCAGCCGCGTGGCAACGGGTTGATCAGCAAAGGTTCAAGTGAGCCGCGTTCCCGCTCCCCTGCCGTGGCATCTGTAATTACGGGTGAAGCGCCATTGAAAATTGCAAAGATGATGAAATACGGCAGCATCGAAAGGAAGATCAGCGCCTGACTTTGCGGTGTGGCTGTATCCACTTCTTCGATCTGCACAACACGGATCATTTCTGGACTGACACCGCGCAGGCTCAGACGCAACAGGCCAATATAGCTGCCATAGCTTTCCAGCAGGTTTTGGGCCCGCGAAATATCCGCCATGGCCGATTGACGTGTACTGTCGAAGATTAACTGCACAGTGGATGTCTTTCCTGTAGAAAAATTTTCACCATAGTCAGCCGGGATGATGAGCGCAACATTGATATCCCCGGCAATGACTGCAGATTCCGGGTCGGCTGGAGCAGGCTGAACGATGACATCCTGTTGTTCAAGAAAAGCGATCAAACTGGGAGCGTTCTCCGCGCCTGCCACTGGCAGTACCAGCGCCTCTTCAACTTTTTCGCGGATGGTGTTGCCAAGCAGCATGATCATGCCACCCAACAGAATGGGCCCAAACATGGCCCAAAACAGGCCCGTCATCCAGCTGCGGGTATCGCGCAGGTTGTCGAGCAATTCCTTTTGCACAATGATCATGATTTTTTTTATCATGCCAGCCCCTCTTCCGAGCCAATCGCGGCTACAAAGGCATCTTCAAGATTGTCTTTCCCGGTTTGTTTGCGCAAATCATCCGGGCTGCCTGTGGCCGAGACCTGACCATGCGAAATAATAACGATTTGATCGCACAAGGCGGCCACCTCCTGCATAATATGGCTGGTAAACAACACACACCGGCCTTCATCGCGCAGGCGTAAAATGAAATGACGGATGGCTCTCGTGCTCATCACATCCAGCCCATTCGTGGGTTCATCAAGCAGGACATTCTGCGGGTTATGCACCAGGGTACGGGCAAGCGCCACCTTTAGTTTCTCGCCGGTCGAAAACCCCTCCGTCTTCCGATCTGCAATGGCTTGCATATCCAACAGGGTCAACAATGCGTTGATCTGTTTCTCAAGCACCTCCCCTTCCAGCCCATGCAGTCGGCCATAGTAGCGGATATTCTCCCGGCTGGTCAGGCGCGGATACAGACCGCGCGCATCTGCCAGGACGCCGATGCGTTTCTGCACTTCAATGGGAGTCTGGCTCGCATCAAATCCATCCACTTGCGCCGTGCCGCTCTCCGGCTTGAGCAGGGTATAGAGCATGCGCAAGGTCGTGCTTTTCCCCGCCCCATTTGGACCGAGCAACCCCGTGATCTGCCCATCCGGCGCGGAGAACGAAACGCTTTGAACAGCTTTTACCTTGCCAAAAGATTTTGAAAGACCTTGTACCTGTATCATCCTTGTCACCTTGTTTTGTTATGGGCGCGGCCCGCTGAAATCCACGAAGAACGGCGGCGGCTGGGTGTTTTCCACACAGGTCGTATCCAACCCATCCATGGATGCATTCTCGATAAAGTCTGCAAACAACCGGGCGCCGCAGCGGCTTGAAAGATTCCCATGCCCCATCCCTGAAAAGACAAGGTGGAGGTCGTTTGTGAGGCTTTCCGCCACTTTCTCCGCATGCCAGGGCGGGGTGATCGGGTCGGACTGACCGGAAAATATTAGCACCGGCACATCGGCCGTCACCGGCTGGCGAAATTCTGCTGAAACCCGGCCCTTGGGCCAGACTGCACACACCGCAGAAAAATCCACTGTGCGATCGCCAAACACACTTTTCTCTCCGCTCTGCGCTGCCGCATTGGCAGAAATCAACGGTGCATCTTCAGTGCAGGTGACAGCATAAAACATGCCGTCATACAGACCGGCATCCACAAGAAATGCCTGCGAGACCAGCGGCACATAATTTTCCTCCGCAAAGGCCTGATGGATGGACAAGGGCAGGGTTGCCACAAGGTCTGGCACATATAAAGTATTGAAGACCATGTTGGTGATCATCTGCCGGTCCACCGTCAGGTCAAGCGGTTTATTTGTAAGCGGGTGCGCGATACTAATCTCTGCGGGGGTTTCCTCCAGGCGGGCGAGCAAACCTTCAAACTCCGAACGGAGGCCGGGAAAGGCAGCCATGCAGGATTCGTCCACTTCGCACCGCGCGAAAAACTGATCCAACGCCGCCTGCCCATCCCTCGCTGCATCCATGTACATGACAAAGCCAGCATCCACCACCGCATCAAGCGTCACCGTGCGGACATGTTCCGGGAACATACGAAGGTAGGTCAACGCTGCGCGCGTTCCATAAGATGCGCCGTACAAGTTGATCGCCTCATATCCCAGGGCTGCGCGGACTTCATCCAGATCGGTCATGGCGATTTCGGTCGTATAAAAGCGCAGGTCGGCATCAAGTGATTTGGGACAATCCTTGAGTTTATCCAATACCTGTTCATTAGACAGGGTTTCATCTTCTGGGTCAAGGCAGCGCAGCGGATTCGATTTGCCCGTCCCGCGCTGGTCCACCAAAACGATGTCACGCCCTTCATGGATTCGACTCATCAACGCGATCATGGCCGGGAAGGCCTCCACCGCTGACTGGCCCGGCCCGCCCGCAAGAAGGAAGAGGGCGTCCGCCTCTGGGCTGCGCTTGATAGCCGGTATAACCGCAATGTTCAGGTCGATCTTGCGGCCACCCGGGTTGGCGCGATCCTCGGGGACGGTCAACTTTCCACAACGCGCGTCCACCTGTCGACCTGAGGGGGATGGGAGGATGCAATCCACCAGTGTAATGGAAGGCTTACTCACCTGTGCCAGATTTCGGGGCGAACACGAGGCGAGACAAGTCAAAAGTAAAAGGAAGAAAAGGAAATATCGTCTCATTTTTTATCCAGGTTGAATCATTTTTTGCAGCGACTCACATTTTGCCATGCTATACTCTGTTTTCAATGACCAAAATCTCCCTGCGCCCCGTTGTTGAAAGCGACCTGTTAATTCTCTTTCAACAACAACGCGACCCCGAAGCCATTGCCATGTCTGCCTACCCATCCAAAGATAGAGGCGAGTTCATGCGTCATTGGGAGGGGATTCTCAAAAACAAAAACGTAACCGCGCGAATCATCCTTTATAAAGAGAAGGTCGCAGGTCACATCCTTTGCTGGAAAGAAGGCCGATACGAACAGCGCATCGGCTATTGGATCGGGCGCGAATTCTGGAGGCGCGGTGTTGCCAGTGCAGCCGTGGCGGATTTCTTGCAACTCGTTAAAATACGCCCATTATTTGCGGAGGTTGCAAATCTTAACCTCGGTTCCAGGCGGGTCCTGGAGAAAAACGGCTTCGTGTTGATCGAGGAAGGGCCGAAAATATCCATGTATAAGAAAAAAGATTGACTTCAACCTGATCTCTTCATTAAATATGTTGCCGGGTTCCCTGCCATGGGGGGCATGGTGTAGAGAAAAATCAATTCAATGCTATCGATGTTGACGGGCTCCCACTCAGGGAAATCTGCGGACACTGAAACCAGCCGTGAACCTGGCTTCATCTGCATCTTCAAATGACCGGCCAGCCGCTGTGTCTCCTTTGAGGTGGCGTAAATAAATACCACATCGGCATCCCTGAGGTCAACCTTGAAATAATTTCCCCACTTCACCCGGACCTTATGCCCTTGCCCGCTGATCAGGGCGCGCAACTGGATAAATATACATTGCACGGGGCCAATTTCCACGCCGACAGGGTGGGCTTGAAATTCGCCCGCAGCCATCATCAGCACGCGGCCGTCTCCCGCGCCGAGGTCATAAATGATTTCTCCCGGCTGGAGGTTGGCCATTTGCAGCGCCTTGCGAATGCGGTTCATCCGGGTGGGAACGGAAGGCGGGCCATAAAAAGCGGGGACCACCATCCATAACGCGCTCAAAAGGATGATGAATAAAAGCAGCGAGTTGACAACCAGATACAACATAGGCAACAAATCTTATTTTACTTTCTCCACCTGGTCAGCCGTTCTGGAATACTGCGATTCCCCAACTCAGCGCAAACCTTTGTAAAACGCGGATAAGCCCCCTGCCACTTTAAATCAACAACCGCCTCTTTCAAAGGAACATCCTTTCGCAGGGTGGATAATTCCCTGAACAGCAAAGCATTCTTGTAATTCGTCTTTAAATTTTCAAGCAACGTTGTTGCACGCCCCAAACCCAAACCGAGTTTCGCAGGATCGCCGGGAATGTTCTCAATATGCCTATATTTCGCCAACACCGCTGAAGTGGACTTCTCTCCCCAACCCTGAATACCCGGGTAGCCATCCGCAGAGTCACCTACCAATGCCAAAAAATCCGGGATGGAGTCAGGCGACACACCAAATTTTTCGACCACACCTTTTTCATTCAACAAAATATCGCGCCGCCTGTCCCAGCAGATCACACGGTCGCCTTCCACCATCTGTGTCAGGTCTTTATCGACAGAACAAATGACGATCTGCTCCACCTGTTTGGATTTTTTGAACTTCGCCGCAGCCGCGGCAATCGCATCATCCGCCTCAAACTCGACCATGGGCCACGTCACCAGCCCCAGGGCTTTGATCGCCGCCTCGGCCAGTGGAAACTGATTCAAGATGATCGGGTCCACCCCCGCGCTGGATTTATAGCCCGCATACATCTTGTTTCGAAACGACTCGATCACATGATCGAACGCCACCGCCACATGCGTCACTTCCGGATCAGAGAGAAGCAACATCATGCTGCGGATCAACCCAAGCGTGGCTCCCACTTCCTGGCCGTTTGGCGCCTTCCTGGGCGGCGCGCCAAAATGCGCGCGAAATAATTCGTAGGTGCCGTCTACAAGATGAATTTTCATATCCAAGGCTTCCTATTCATTGTACCCAAAAGCGGTCGCTTCCCAAGTCAGCAGATCGCCCTCAAGATGCTCCTTCAAACCGATCTTTTCCATTAAGAACATGATCTGGGCGCGATGGTGCATATTATGTGTAATGACATGCCCGATCGCCCCGCCAAAAGTCTTCAAGCGCGGCGGATTATCCAATGTATCCCAAAAACAATCATCATACCGATTCTCCCGCTCCACCTGGTGTGCGAGGTTCGAAAATTCCCGGCTGGCATTGCCGAAGCGCACTGTCAATTCACGAATCGACCGGCCCTCCTTTCGTTGTACCTCCCGCTCATACAAGAGATCTGTCCAGGTTTCCAGGTTTTCGACCATATGAAGAAATGTTCCCCGCAGGGAGATATGATCGATATCGAACTCCATATCGAGTAATTTATCTGGCAGAGATTCACAAGCGAGCAGCAGTTGACGGGTGGTCCATGTATCGTGCCCAATCAGGCGGTCGAGAAGATCCATTATTTATTCTCTTCCGGCAAGTTGATAGCGCTGATAGACAACTCCACTAGGCAGCGCTGACGATTCGATCAGTTCCAAATTCACACGTTTTCCATCAGGGAAAAGTCGCTTGCCCGCGCCAAGCACAAGCGGATACACATGCAAGGCAAACTCATCCACCAGATCATTTTCGATCAAGGCATGGAGCAGGACGCTGCTGCCATCCATGATGATGTTTTTACCCGGCTGGCTCTTCAATTTACGGACTTCCTCAACCACATTTCCGCTGATGATTGTCGAATCCCGCCAGGCATCGGCAGACTTCAATGTCGATGAAACAACGTATTTCTTGAAACCGTTAAAGGGATCACCCTCAGGGTTGGGTTCGAATGCATCTCCGTGAGTCTTCCATGTCTTCCGACCAAGCAACAGGGTATCGGCATCCGCAAAGATCTGACCGAAGTGCGCACCAATATCGTCGTGCCAGTATGGAATCGTCCAACCGCCGTGAGTGAAGCCGCCGTCGGTATCCTCAGTGGGACTGCCCGGGGCCTGAATGACGCCATCCAACGTAATGAATTCGTGGACTATTATTTTTCTCATAGGTTCTCCTTGGGAATTACGCCTTTTTCCATATCGCCAAATATTTCTTTTTATTTTTCGAGTCTTGTTCCAATTCGATCAATTCCAAAGCCTTCTCTTTGATTTCACTGGAGGCGGTCGCGCCATACAGGTTATAAAGCGCAACCAATATATCGTAGCGGATCAATTTTCCATTTTTTTCGGTGATGCATTCCATATAGCGTTTTTCAAGTCCCTTCAACACAAGGATCTGGGCGTTCTTTCCGCCCAGGCCAACTTTCCAAATATTTTGCATGGTATGTCTGGCCGTGACAAAGCGTTCGTCTTTTGTGACTTCTAGTAGTTTATCGAAATCTTTTTTCATCCTGCCTTTGGGGTCACTTTTGCCGAGGTTGCCCAATAGCTGCCCACAAATAGCGCGGACGTGGTTATCTTTGTGGGTCAATCCAGCCACTACTTCATCCCACACATCGTATGCCCACGAGACAGGTTTCTCAGATTCCTTCATCAAGTAGTCGTAGGCTTTGAATTGGGTTTGTCCATCGCCTGTAAAAATATCATCCATCTTCGAGCGGATCGTTTTATCCATTTTGTCTCCAATTGTTTTCTTCGACACACGAAAAGACAAGCCTTTCGCCGCCAGCGCCTCGCGCAGAGTTGCAAGCGCATTCTTGCCCATGCCATGTAACTGCATGAGTTCCCCTTCACTGACCTTGGTCAACTGTGTGAGGTTGGTAATGCCTGCACTCTGAAGCGCCCGCTGAGCCGGAGCTGCCAACTTGGGAAGTTCTGTCATTTCTTCTTTTTCCCTGCCATATTAAATTCCACCGCAGCACGGATCAATTCTTTCAGTGCAGCCTCATCCACTTTATCGTTTTCAGCAACATCAATGGCACGCGTGGCTTTGGCTTCCAACCCGGCGTTGAATAATTTTTTCGGGTCAGGCAATGAGGCGCCTTTGAAAAAATTAAGTTTCACATGGTCTTTGAAGACTCCTGAAGCAACCACATTGCCGTTATACGTCCACACAGGAACACCCCATTTCCAATCTTCGGCAACTTCTGGAGCAGTTTTCAGAATCAATGCACGAAAATGCTTGATCCACTTTCCACGCCAATCGGTGAGGTCATTTATAAATTTATCAATTTCTTGTGAGGGAGTCAGTGACATTTTATAAATTCTCCTATTGCAATTTGATCAACTCTTTCAATGCCTTTTCGAGCAGCGCTCGTTTTGCTTTTATATCTTTCATGTCCGCAAAATAAGCCATGCGCCTATCTTTGTAATCCCCTTCCAGCAAATCACTTTTGACCTTTGCGATCATCGGGTTATGAAACACAAGATGAATCCGTTTTGTGTCGCGCAAATTGAACGTCACCAAATATTCGCCTTTGTAATTGAAGGATGGTGCTGCCCATTTTATTTCTTCGTTGATATCTTTATTCACGCCTTTGATGATGGAACGCAGCGCCTCCACCTCCGCTTTGAGAGGGTGACTGAGATTCTCGAGGAATTCATCCACTTTATCCGTTTGGCTGACGGGCGAGCCCTTCTTCCTCAGCGCCTCGCCTGCCTTTCCTTGTTTGAAAGACAGACCTTCTGCTTTCAACGTCTCGCGCAGAATGCCAAGCGCCTTGGGTCCCATCCCATGCAGTTGACCAAGTTCCGCTTCGGTGACCTTGGTCAACTGTTTGAGGGTTGTGTATCCAGCCGCTTCCAGGGCGTGGGTGGCAGGAGCGCCAATTGAAAGGCTCATCCCCAAAATCATTTTTTCCATGAACTCTCCTTATACTATGGCATTGGGGTTACCAGTTGGAAGTAGTTTCCATCCGGGTCAGCCAGCGTTGCGATCCATCCACCGCCCATTTCATAGGGCTCTCGTATGATCGTTGCGCCTAGTGCTTTGACCCGCTCGAATTCCTCTTTGACCTTGGTCGTTTCGAAATTCAGCATTAACCGTCCGGGGTCTTTGGTTTTCCCTCCCATTTCGGAGTGTTCCAGAATGGAAAAGTAATATCCGCCTCCCACTTGCCAGCCAAAGAACCCATTTTCATTGTCGACCATGTCTGCTGGTTTGCCGAGCACCTTTTCGTAAAAGACTGCCAGCGCCTTGAGTTGTTGCGTTCCGATCATGATGGAATTAAGGTTTAACATTTCACTTGTCCTTTCTTGTAAATCCAATAAACATAAATTTGATTCGATCCCATGTCACTTAATGACAGGGCACTACTTCGGCGGGATATTTTGATTGAGGTGGAAAAGATTCGTTGGATCGTATTTTTTCTTAACTTCGGTCAACCGCTTCCATGCTGCCCCGGGATATGCTGCACGAACCTGAGCCTGATCCACGGCTCCGAGGAAGTTGACGTATGCGCCTTTGTCGCTTTGGCGCAGTTCCTTTTCGTAGTTGGATACCCAGGCTTCGTGCTGGGCTTTCTCTTCGGGGTTGGCGTACAAAGCGGCAAGGTTTGCCATGATTCTTGATTCACGGTGAGCAAACGCCGTCGCCTCGGCAGGGACGCGTCCCATTGCGCCGCCGAGTATGCGCAGTTGAGTCACCGCCATCATCGCCGTGGATTTGGCTAAGGTGTCGAGAATGAATTGGGCGACAGAACCATCCACGTAATCGAGGAACATGGTGGTGGAGGCAGCCACGGGATGATATCCGCCTTCTTCGGGGGGGAACATTTCGGTGTATGCCATTGGGCGAAGCATATCTACATACGGTGTGGCAATGGTACGGAACTTGGAGATAACCTGCTCCCCCGTTGCCACATCCCCTGCATAGAACATCATCGCCATCAGAATCAATTTCCCATGCATCTCTTCTGAAAGGAAGGGCATGGGCGGCGCGGGCATAATGTTCAGGATGGCGGATAATTCATCCGGAGCAGAATCAGATTCGGCTAAGAAAGAGGCGATAGCGTCCGCTGTAGCTGGCAGGATTAACATCCCACCGTAGCCTCGATCCAATTTATGAATCTTGAATTTGAAGCGAGTCGCCACACCGAAGTTGCCGCCTCCGCCGCGAATCGCCCAGAAGAGATCGGCATGAGAATTTTCATCCACATGCAAGAGTTTGCCATCGGCTGTGACTATTTCTGCCGCGAGCAGATTATCAATGGTCAACCCGTATTTGCGGACTAGATAGCCAACGCCGCCGCCGAGCGTGATGCCGCCAAGACCCACCGAGGCGGTATCGCCAAAGCCAGTGACGAAGCCATGCGCGGCAACGGCGGTTGTGTATTCGCCAGCGGTCATGCCGGTTTCAACCCAGGCAGTTTGACCTTCGTGATCGATCTCCAAATTTTTCATTGCGGAAAGATCGAGCACAATACCGCCATCGCTAGTGCTGTGACCCGCATTGCTATGACCGCCGCTGCGAACGGCGAGTTCAAAACCATGCTCACGCGCCAGCCAAACGAGACGCGAAACATCACCCGCGTCTGCCACGCGAACAACGGCTGCGGGATGTTTATCCATGCCACCGTAAAAGGGAGTGCGGGCGTCTTCGTAACGCGGATCATCGGGTGCAATGACTTTGCCGTTGAATAAGGCTCTCAATTCCGAAATAGAAGGGGGAAGCATGGTTTGTGTCGTCATATTATTAAAGTCTCCAAATTCTCAACACTACTAAATTATTATGTCATCCTCCCGAAGGACATCGGGACGATGTGAGGGAGCGTTCTTCGCGACAGCGAAGGATCTCTTATCACGACGTAGAGATCCTTCGCTGTCGCTCAAGATGACATTAATTTTTCAAATACGCACTCGTAAGCGATCCCTTCGCTTTCAACAACTCCTTGGGTGTGCCTTCGAACATGACCCTACCGCCTTTGTGTCCGCCTTCGGGACCCATGTCGATGATCCAGTCGGCGTTTTTGATGACGTGCAAATTGTGTTCGATGACCACAACGGTGTTACCCGTGTCAACAAGGCGGTTGACGACTTGCATGAGGTGACCAATATCGGACATGTGCAAACCCGTGGTGGGCTCGTCCATGATGTAGATGCTACCTTGCTTGTGCAGTTCGCTGGCAAGTTTGATGCGCTGACATTCGCCGCCTGAAAGCGTGCTCAACGGTTGACCGAGTCCGAGGTAGTCCAACCCGACGTCACTCATGGCTTGTAATTTTTTGACCACTTCTTTGATCTCAAAATATTCAAGCGCCTGCCCCACATTCATGGACAAGACCTCTGAAATATTTTTTCCATTGAGTTTATACGCCAGTACTTCATCCTTGAAGCGTTTGCCGCCGCAGACTTCGCAGGGTGATTTCACACTATCAAAAAATGACAACTCGGTATAGACTACGCCCAATCCCTGACAATCTTCGCACGCACCTTTCGAATTGAAACTGAACAACGAAGCCTGCACCTTGTTCGCCGAAGCAAACGCCTTGCGGACATCGTCCAGGATTCCCGTGTATGTGGCGGGGTTCGAGCGGCTGTTCACCCCCACCGCAGATTGATCGATCACAACCGAGTCGGGATGTTGATATTGGAACACTTCGTTGATGAGCGAACTCTTCCCAGAGCCTGCCACGCCTGTGACCACGGTCAACACGCCCGTTGGGATATCAACACTTACATTTTGCAGATTATTGACTTTCGCATTCTTGATCGGCAATTTACCCGTCGGCATGCGGAACGAATCTTTGATCGGGACGGATTGCTGCATGTGCGTACCCGTCAAAGTTTTCGCTTTGAGCAAATTGGCATAACTGCCTTCGTAGACGATCTCGCCTCCATGCGGACCTGCGTGCGGACCCACATCCACGACATGGTCTGCCACTTTGATCACGTCTGGGTCATGCTCCACGACGATTACCGTGTTGCCCTTGTCACGCAGTTTTTGCAGCAACTCATTCATGCGATGCACATCACGCGGGTGCAAGCCCACGCTGGGCTCATCGAAGATGTAGATCACATCGGTGAGACTGCTGCCGAGGTGCTTGACGATCTTCACGCGCTGCGACTCGCCGCCCGAAAGCGTATCCGTTTCGCGGCTGAGGCTGAGATATTCCAAGCCAATATCCACGAGATGTTGCAACCGTTCGATCAGCGCTTTGACCATCGGCTCGGCGGCAGGGATCTTGATCTTTTTCACGGCTTCGATCAGATCAGGGATTTCCATGCCCGTCAGGTCGGCGATGTTGTATCCGTTGATCTTGCAGTTCAAGATGGTCTTGTTCAACCGCGTGCCGTTACATTCGGAGCAAGGTCCCATTGTCATATAGGGTTCAATTGACTTCTGGGTTCGTTCCGATTTTGTTTTTAGATCCTGCTTGATGTACTTGTTGGTAAAGCGGGTGATAATGCCTTCGTAGGTCATGTTGAAGTCTTTGGCGCCCACCTTGGTCTTGACCTTGATCGGCTCGCTATACAACAGGTCGTTCATTTCTTTTTGAGAGTATTTGGAAATTTTCTTGTCTGGGTCGAACAAACCCGTATTAATTAAATTACTCCAGTACCAGCTATCGACAGCATATTCATGGAATAGAATCGCGCCTTCGTTCAAGGATTTGGATTTGTCCAAAAACTTATCCATGTCCACGTCCAGTTTGCGCCCAAGCCCGTTGCAGTTGGGACACATCCCTTGCGGGTCGTTGAAGCCGAAGACGTTGGTGGGTCCCACATGGGGTTGACCGAGGCGGGAAAACATCATGCGTAGGATCGTGTTGATGTCGGTGATCGTGCCCACAGTCGAGTGTGAACCGCCGCCCATCCGCTTCTGATCCACCACAATGGACATGCTCAAGTTCTCGATGGAGTCCGCCTCAGGCTGGGAATACTTCGGCAGGAAATTCCGCACGAACATGCTGAAGTTTTCGTTCAGCAGGCGCTGTGACTCGGTCGCGATCGTGTCGAATACGATGGATGATTTGCCCGAACCTGACACACCTGTGAAAATGGTGATCTTGCGTTTGGGGATGCGCAGCGAGACGTTCTTTAAATTGTTCTCGCGTGCGCCGCGAATCTCGATGTATTCCTGTGGCATGGTCTCTCCTCTGAAATCTCTGCCAAAAACAAAGCGGGCAGGTAAAAGCAAGGTTGCTTTTGCCCGCCCGTGATAAACGAACCGTGATTTTAGAACATTCTTTCTATTCAGTCAATATTTTTAACGCATCGATTTTTTCACGAGCGCAGTGATCTTCGCCTCTTCAGCGGATGTCAACTTGATGAGCGCGAAACTGGCTGCCCACATATTGCCATCATCAAGATTCGCATCAGGCTGAAAGCCGAAGGTTGCATACCGCACCCCAAACTTGCTCGCGGCCTGAAAGAAACAGATGACCTTGCCGTCTGCATTGGCATAGGCGGGCATGCCATACCAGGTCTTCGGCATCAGTTCCGGCGCAGCAGCCGTTACCAGTTCGTGGATCCGCTTCCCCATCGAACGATCCGTCGGGTCTTTCATCGCAGCTACGGCTGCCAGCAATGCTTTTTCACCTTCGGCTCTATCCTTGCTGGCGCGTGCTTCCGCCTTCAATTCTTGGGCGCGTGCTTTCATCGCGGCTTTTTCGTCGGCAGTGAAACCTTCAGTCTTTTTGGTTGGGCTCATGGGAATCTCCTTCTATACCTTGCATCATCATCAATTTAGTTATATAATAAAGATACTTTATTATAAAGATAATGTCAAGGGTATCCATGACCAAATCCACAAAACCAGATCTAAAGATACGAACACTCATGGCAGTGAGGGATTATGGAGTGAACCTCACTCACTTCCGAAATGCTACGAGCGAATCCGCAGGCCTCAATGTCACCGACATGGAATGTCTAAGACTCCTGTTCCAAAAAGGGATTGCCACTCCCTCTGAACTCGCCAGGTTTACGGGGCTGACTTCCGGCGCAACAACTGCCATGCTCGACAGGCTTGAAAAGGCAGGGCTGATCGAACGCCGACCCAATCCTGATGATCGCCGCGGGACTTTGATCGCGCCCAAAGATTCGAGCACTGAAAAAGTCGCATCATGGTTTGAGTCGGCGAGAAAAGCGCAAGACGAATTGATCTCAAGTTACTCCGAATCTGACCTGGAGGTCATAGCCGATGCTTTTGAACGATTTGCAAAACTATGGGACGATGAACGCAAAAAAGTTCAAAAGCATCCCTGATTAATCTATATCATGCGCCTTTTGCAAGTCAGCAACGATGATCTTATGCATCTTGAGCATGGCGTTAATCACCCGCATCGATTTCGCCGGGTCGGAACTGCCCATCAGCTCGCCCAATTGCTTTGGAATGATCTGCCACGACAAGCCGAACTTGTCCTTGCACCAGCCGCACTGCTCCGCTTCGGGTACGGCAGAAAGCCTATCCCAGAAATAATCCACTTCCTTCTGGTCTGCACATTCCACGTAGAACGAAACCGCTTCGGTGAACTTAAAGACAGGTCCCCCATCAAGCGCCATATAGCGTTGACCTGCCAATTCGAAAATACCGGTAATGACCTTGCCTTCCATCTGCTCGGCGCCGGGCGCTTCCATCCCTTTTTCATAACGAGTAATGCTAACGATCTTCGAATCTTCCTTTTTATGCGGCGCGCCATTGAACGTATCCACGTAATAATTCATCGCCTCTTCACACTGCATATCGAACCACAAACTCGGCACAATCTTATTCATCTCAATCTCCTTTGGTTTTCTTATTATTTACGGCTAAATGTAACCTGACAACTCGTTCAATTAACTTGATGGGAAGCGGCTCATTGAGCGGAAATTTGACCGTTCCCTTGCCATCCACATATTTTGCGATCTGACGCTCGAACGCCTCACTCCCCGCCGGAACCGGGTACAGCGACACATGCTTTTTCCACCCCGCAAAATGGACGATGTTCTTCCCGTTCCGTTCAAACGCTGCGATCTGATAACTGATCCTCTCCTTTGCGTCTGGCGCCAAGGCGCGAATTAGATTTCGAATCTGCTGCAAATAGTCTTGCGATTCAGGCGGGCACGCCGCAATGTACTCGTCAATGGGTTGGAAATTTGTCTTAGCCATCTTGTCCTTTCGATTATTACCATGTCACTCTGAGGAAGCGTTCTTCCCTGCACAGAACGCAGGACGGTGCGCGGCCGAAGAGTCTCTACTATGGGGTAGAGATCCTTCGCTTCGCTCAGGATGACATCTCTGAAAATAGTTCTAACAACTTCGTCGTCGTATTCCAATTGCGGATGGTCATATTTTGATAAACCGGCATGCCAATAATTTTTGTCAGGTAACTCTGCGAAGCGCGGCTGATGAGACGCGAAAAATACAAAGCCTGTTTGCCTGCATGAGCGGCATCCACACCTTCGCGGACTCTCACACTCTGCATCGCTTCCTTCGGTGTGAGCGGCTCCTTCAAGAAGATGACATCGTATCTATACTTCTCCCCTTCCCCGCCAAACCCCTCCGGCGCAGAGCGGATAATAGCCGCGAGTTCCTTGTGCGAAACAACCACCACCTTCGCCTCAAAATTGAAGCGTTTGGAAAGTCCCTTTTCGATCTTGGTGGTCAGTGCGGCTTTATTCTTATCTTCAGACTGAAACACGACATTTCCGCTTTGAATGTACGTGACCACATTTGAAAAACTCATCTCCTCAAAACTAGCTTTCAAGTCCGCCATTTTGATAATGTTCTTTCCACCCACATTGATTCCGCGCAACAAGGCAAGGTATGCGTTCATCTACTTCATCCCCGTCAAAATATCATCCAGCCGCTCATATCCTTCGCGTACCCCCTTCTCCATTCCACTTTGCACCATGCCATCACGATCGGCAACAGATTGATAGACAGAATGAATTGTCACGCGGGTACGATTGCCTGGCAGTTCTTCCAACGTTGCCGTCTCCAATGAGACATGCCCTGGATACCCTTCGAATTCAAAGGTTTGGGTCAGTTGCTCAAGAGAAATCTCATGAAAGCAGCCGTGAAATCCAAACTCATTACCCTGTGAATCTTTGTGAATGAAACTCCATTTACCGCCATTCACCGGCTCAAACTCTCTGAGGATCATCTCATACCCATGCGGGCCGATCCATTTCACGTAAAGATTCGGGTCAGTATGGGCACGAAACAGCAGGTCACGCGGCGCATCAAACTCACGGATGATATAAAGTTCCTGTTTACCAGGCTCCACATTGACGATCGTCTTGTTTTTGGAAGGCATTTCAATTCTCCTTTTTCATCTGTTCCAATAAAGCGTCCAGCCGATTAAATTTCTCCTCCCATAGTTGACGGTATTGCTCCACCCAACGGGTAACCTCTTGCAGCTTATCAAAGCGCGCTTCCACAAACCGCTCGCGCCCCTGCGGAATAACCACCACCAAGCCGCATTCTTTCAAGATTTTGATATGTCGCGAAACGGCAGGGCGGCTGATGCGAAAATTTTCGGCAACGCCATTCAGGGTAAGTCGTTGTTGCGCCAGCAAGGCCAGAATAGCGCGGCGGTTGGGGTCTGCGATGGCTTGAAATACATCTCGTCTCATATTCACCTATACGTAACCATTCTGTTACGTTTTATAGCAGGATTTTAGAACATTTATTCTATTTTGTCAAGGTTTTATTTATCCCTTAAATCTTGGGTATGAACCCAGCACGCGCAGCATCACGGCATATTCCCCCAAATGGTCAAGCGCGCGTTGGGCAGTTTCGTCTTGGAGCGAGCCGATGAAGTCGATGTAAAAAAGGTATTCCCACGGTTTGCCTTGCAACGGGCGCGATTCAATTTTGGTCAAATCAATATCACGAAGCGCAAACACAGACATGGCTTTGAACAAAGAACCGGGGACGTTTTTAAGCGTGAACACGATGGACGTCTTCGCTTCAGACTCCGGGATGACTGCATCGCGTTGGACGGCAAGAAAGCGCGTATAGTTTTCCGGGTTATCTTCGATGCCCTCCTGCAAAATTTGCATCCCATACAATTCCGCCGCGCGGCGGGATGCGATTGCGGCCACATCCATCGCGCCGGATTCTTTCAACATCTTCACACTGCCCGCCGTGTCGTAGACCGTTTCCGGCTTGATGCCTTTGCCGCGCAGATATGCCGCGCACTGCCCCAGCGCCTGTGGGTGGCTGATGGCCTTTTGGATATTTTCCATCTTCGCGCCGGGCATGGCAATGAGACAATGTCTTACGCGCAAAAAGTATTCGCCGACAATGTGCAGGTCATGCCGCAGGAGCAGGTCATAATTCTGGTGAATGCTGCCCGCCAGGGAATTTTCGATGGGGGCCAAAGCTGCAGCGCTCTTCCCGGTGACGACCGAATCGAACATCACATCGAACGACTCGCATGGCAGGGTTTCCACATTTCCAAAAAAATTAAAAACCGCCTGCTCGCTATATGCGCCGGGCTCGCCCTGGAAGGATACCTTCATTGAAACTCCTCTTGATAAGCGGCAAATGGCAATTAAGGATTAGTTGCCCGTCAATTACCATTTACCAGTCTCTAATTACTGTCTTTCCGCCCACTTCACGATCTTGCGAAAGCCCGCTTCCACATCTCCATCTGAGGCGGCAATGGTCATGCGGATGAAGCCCTCACCCTGTTCGCCAAACGCGGAGCCGGGCACGAGTCCTACACCCTCCTCTTCCAGAATCTTTTCACACATATCCACGGAGGGCATATTTAGAGCGCGCAAATCAAGGAAGAAGTAGAAGGCGCCCTGCGGCGGGAGGATGCGGACCCGGTCACTTTCCAGTTCGTGCGAGAGGCGGATGACGAGTTCACGGCGGCGGGCATACCCGGCGCGCATTTCAGCAGTGACTTCCTGCATGGCAGGATCCGTAAGAGCGAAGGCGGCAGCCTTTTGAATGAAGGGAGACACACAGGTGATGGAGTTCTGCCCGGCCTTCAAAGCATTTTGGATGACACGCGCCGGGGCAGCAAGGAAGCCCACCCGCCAACCAGTCATGGCATAAGATTTGGACAGGCTGTTGACAAGCAGGGTGCGTTCCTTGGCGCCTTCAAAATCAGCGGCGCAGGTGGGTTGGCCTTCATAATACAAACTTCCATATACTTCATCGCTGACGATCCAGAGGTTATTTTCTTTCGCAAAATCTTGTAACTTTTGCAAATACTCACGCGATGGGAATGCACCAGTCGGGTTGGAGGGATAGTTCAGGACGATGACCCTGGGTTTCGCGGCAGCGGTGAGCGCCTTCAGCCACGAGTCAAAATGAGGGATGAATCCGTTTTCGGCGGGGGCGGGGACGCGGATCACATTTCCGCGCAGCATGACCGCCATGTTGGAATGAGTCGCCCACGAGGGGTCGGGGATCAACACATCATCGCCGGGATTTAAAATGGATTGCATGGCCGTGTAATAGGCATGGATGCCACCATGGGTGACGAGAATTTCCGTAGCTGGGTCATACTCCACGCCTTCATCGCGTTTGAGTTTGGCAGCGATGGCTTTGCGCAGTTCGAGAGTACCCACGGAGGGGCCATAATGTGTATGCCCCTCCTGCATGGCGTTGAAGGCGGTTGCGGCAATGGCGGAATGCGTGCCAAAATCCGGGTCGCCGACTTGCAGGCCAACAATATTGCTGCCGCTGGCTTTAAGAGCCAGAATACGGTCTCCCATGGCAACGGTGGCAGACTGGCGGATAAGATCGAATTGTGTGTTGAGGTTTTGCATGGAGTGAGTGTATCAAACAAACAAAAATCCCGTCAATCAATTGGCGGGACTCGCGCTTATGTTATGAAGGGAGATTTCGAAGGCTCATGCTCTGGAGTGCGGACCGGCAGCAGAAAGGAGAACGTGCTCCCTTTGCCTTCCCTGCTTTCCACCCAGATGCGCCCGCCGTGCATTTCGACCATGACCTTGGCGACGGAAAGTCCCAACCCCATACCGCCATGGCGGCGCGTCAGATGAGATTCGACTTGATAGAAGCGGTCAAAGATGCGGGGCAGGTCTGAAGCGGGGATGCCAATGCCGTTATCAGAGACTGATATTTTCACGTAATCGGGATATTGCTCGCCGCGCAGGATGATTTCGCCGCCCTCATTGGTAAAGGTGATGGCATTCTTGAGGAGGTTGCTCAATACAATTGCGATCTTGCCTGAGTCGACATCCACCCAAATGGATTGGCCATGTTCGGTTTCGTTGCGAATCTTGATACTTTTGTTATTCGCCATCTGATTAAATGAAACAATCACATCTTCAATAATGCGGGCCACCGAGGTTCGGCGCGAACGGACGAGCGCCCCGCCGGACTGGTGGTTGTTGACGCTTGTGAGGCTTTCAATGATTTCTTTCAAACGGGTGGCGTTGCGGATGATGGCATCCACCTGATCCTGATGCTCCGGGCCAAGCAATTCCTTCATGAAGGTGGAATGTCCGAGAATCAGGCCAAGCGGCGTGCGCAACTCATGAGAGGTGATGGCGATAAATTCATCTTTTAAACGGTCCAGTTCGCGCGCTTCATCCTGGGAGGCTTGAATGCTCTTCTCAAGCATGTCGTTTTGCAGAGCGGTCGAGGCAAGAGCGGCCAGGGTTTCGACGAGAAGGATGTTATCTTCGGAATAGGGTTCTTTCTTATTGAAAACCTCGAAAACCCCAAACGGCCTGCCGTGAACGATCAACGGCACGGCAAGGATGGAACGGGTTGTAAAAGCCGCGATCTCATCGATCTTTTTATAATGGCGCTCGTCTTCTGAAACATCATCGATGGCCAGCGGCTGGGAGTGCAGGAAAACCCACCCGGCCACACTACCATTCAATGGCACCCGCGCCGATAGGATCGCATCACGGTGAAACCACGGCACGAACCGGAAATAAAATTCCATTGCGAGTTCATCGTATTCCAGCAGGGAGGCGCTCTCGCTCCCGGTCAGTTCAGTGGCGGCAGAAAGCACCATCTGAAGGTAGGCATCCAAATCGACGAGGGTGCCAAGACCCCGGGTGACTTCGTAGAGGCGGGCGAGGAGTTTTACCTGATCCATTTTTTTCAACAGTAAGATTATACTTCACAGTCGTATCAGAATTGCTGACCGGCATGGCAAGCACAAGGAAATTGCAACCCAAACAAGGAGATAAATTCATGGCAAACAAAAAGGTACGCGTCGCAATTATCGGTGTGGGAAATTGCGCCTCCTCCCTCGTCCAGGGAGTTCAATTCTACAAGAACGCGAAAAATGACGATGTCATCCCCGGCATCATGCACCCGCAACTGGGCGATTACCATATTCGTGATATTGAATTCACCCTGGCAATCGATATCAACGCCACCAAGGTCGGCAAGGACCTTTCTGAAGCGATCTTCGCCGAACCCAACAACACGTACAAGTTCTGTGATGTCCCCCACCTGAACGCCCCGGTGGTACGCGGCATGACCCATGACGGTCTGGGCAAATATCTCAGCCAGGTTATCGAGAAAGCGCCCGGCTCCACAGCCGATATTGTGCGCTTATTAAAAGAAAGCAAGACCGAAGTGGTCATCAGCTTCCTGCCCGTCGGCTCGGAGATGGCGACCAAATGGTACGTGGAGCAGATCATCGAAGCGGGCTGCGCCTTCGTCAACGGCATTCCGGTCTTCATCGCCTCTTCTGAATACTGGGGCAAGCGCTTCACCGATGCCGGCCTGCCCATTCTCGGGGATGACATCAAAAGTCAGGTCGGGGCAACCATCGTCCACCGTGTGCTGACCAGTCTCTTCGTCGATAGAGGCGTGAAGATTGACCGCACTTATCAGCTCAACTTCGGCGGCAACACCGACTTCCTCAACATGCTCGAACGTGAACGTCTTGAAAGCAAGAAGATCTCCAAAACCAACGCAGTCACCAGCATGATCCCCTACCAGATCGACCCCAGCAACGTGCATGTGGGTCCAAGCGACCATGTGCCCTGGCTGACCGACCGCAAGTGGTGCTACATCCGCATGGAAGGCACCACCTTCGGCGAAGTACCGCTCAACCTCGAACTCAAACTCGAAGTGTGGGACAGCCCCAATTCCGCCGGGGTCATGATCGACGCAGTGCGCTGCGCCAAGATCGCGCTTGACCGCGAACTGGCCGGCCCCATCGTCGGTCCGTCTTCGTACTTCTTCAAGACACCGCCCAAACAATTCAAGGATGAGATCGCGCGACAAAAAGTGGAGGATTTCGTTTCAGGCAAGAGTGACGAATAAAAGCAGGGACGACCCTCGCGGTCGTCCTTATTTTTTCGGTTAGAATTCTTTGGATGAAAAACAATCTTCAATCCCCAATGATCCATTACAGGAAGTTCCGCTTCACACTACAACTCAGCCTGTTACTGGCGCTTCTGGCAGGGTGCGCCCCTGCGGCCCCCACCCCCGATATCGCCCTGACAGCCGCGATCGAAACAGCCTTCGCACAGATCAGCCAACCAACCGCAACCCCCGCACCCACAAATACCCCCATCCCTACTGCCACCGCTCCACGTACGCCACCGGCGCTGCCCGGAATGTACCAGACCACGTTGCTAAAGCCCGATGACCTTCCGCGTTCCTATGTGGCGGATTCCTGCCAGTACTTAAAAAACAAATGGGATCCAAACAAATCCGCTCCGGGGACGGTGGTCATGGTCATTATGTATCATGGGGTCAACAAAGGCGAGGCCAGCGGCAACGATGTGACTGTGAACCAGCACAAGAAACTGATGGACAGTTTATACGAAGCCGGTTTTCAGGCCATCACCATGCAACAAATGGCTGACTTCATGTATGACAATGCCAGGATTCCCCCGCGGTCTGCGCTCTTGATCGTGGATGATCGTCATTTCGCGGCATTCTTTAACGACCACTGGCGCCGGTATCATGAACAATGGGGCTGGCCGGTCATCAACGCCTACATCGGCCTGGATGAACGCGCCGACCTTTGGAACGAAAACGCGGCACTCTCCGCCGAAGGCTGGGTGGATTATCAGGCGCACGGTTATATCCACAATACGCCTATCACAGAAGGCTCCACAGACGAATACATCACCAGTGAAATGTCTGGTGTGATCGGCACACTTCAAAAGTATATGAACAAGACCCCCGTTGCCTACATCTGGCCCGGGGGCGGCTTCTCTAAACGCGGGGCAGAGATCGGCGTGCAACTTGGCTACAGGCTTGGTTTCACGGTCAACCCGCGCGGACCGGTTATGTATAACTGGGTTCCGCAGGCAGATACGATCAATGAATCCAACCCCTATGCGCTTCCTGAAACTCCGGCAGGAAATCCTCTTATGACCCTGCCCCGTTACTGGAGCCCGGATGCAATCGATCATATTGACACCGTCCGCACCGTTGGAAATGAAGCCGCTGCCTTCGCTGAGCAGAACAAAGCGACCGAGTTGGAATACTACGATATCGTCTGCTCACCCACCTACGGACCCATCCCCGGCAATCCATAAGAACAATAAATCCTAAAAAATACAGGGCCGGTACCGGCCCTGTATTTCAAGTTGTAAAACTGGTTTACAATGTACAAAATATGAGAAAGCAAATACAACCCCTGAGCCAGATTGCGCCCCGGATAGCGGCTATTCTGCTCATTGTTTCCATTTTAGTCTCCTGCCAGCTTCTGCCATCCCCTATCGCGGTCTCCTCCGAAGAATCTATTGAAGACACCCCAGCAGATGAAACCCCTGAAACTCCCCCAGACCTGCCTGAAATCTTTGAAACCTCCCTGCTGAATCCGTTGGATGTGCCCCATGCCTACACGGAGGAGGTTTGCAAATACCTCCGCAATAAGTGGAACCCATTGAACGCCGAGCCGGGAACTGTGGTGCTGGCGATCCTGATCAACAATATCAACCGCGGCACTGCCGACCTGCCCGGCAGCATCAGCGTGCAAGAATTCAAAGACCTGATGGAACAACTCCAGGCGCAGGGTTTTGAAGCGATCAATTCCAAACAACTCCAGGCGTTCGTCGAGCGGAATATCAAAATCCCCCCCCGCTCTGTGGTGCTCATCCAACTCGGAAATCAAAATGTGGATTTCTTTGAAGTCCTGTATCAGGGCTATTTTGAAGATTACGGCTGGCCGGTCATCAATGCCTGGGTCAGTGATAATCAGACAGAGGAGACGCTCCGCCAGGACAATTACCTTTTGGAACAAAAAGGTTTTGTAGATCATCAGGCTGGCGGCGTCTCTGTGGACGCAACTCTTACCGATAGCTCGGCAAAGATCGTGATCGCCCGCGAACTGCAAGGTTCATTGGATGGGTTTGCCAGCACATTCTCTAAGACACCCACCATCATCGTCTGGCCCAACGGCGGGTTTGGCATTCGCCCGGTGGATGCGGCCCGCCAGCTGCGTTTCAAAATTGGTTTCACCGCCAACGCCCGCGGACCCATCATGTACAATTGGGTGCCGCTTGCCAATGAGGCCGACCCGGAACGGCCGGACCTGATTCCAGAAGGTCCGATCGGCGACCCTGTCATGACCCTGCCCGCGTTCCCTGCCCAGGACGCTCTCTATGCCATTGACCTTGCGCGCATGATCGGCAAGGAAGCCAGCGGCTACGCTTTGAAGAACAAGGATATTGAACACAAATATTATGAGATCGTTTGTGCCGATTCCTACGGTCCCATGCCAACCCCTTAAATCATCAGGAGATATTCCATGACTGAGTGTATATTTTGCAAGATCATTTCCGGCGAACTCCCAAGCACCACTGTCTATCGCGACGAACAAGTGACCGCCTTCCACGACATCAACCCTGCGGCGCCCACTCACATCCTGATCGTCCCGAACAAGCACATTGACTCCATCAACGTGCTGATCGTGGACGACGAGCCGTTGATCGGCCATCTCTTCACGGTGGCAAAGCAACTCGCCGCAAAAGCAGGCATCTCTGAAAATGGTTATCGCCTTATCGTCAACACCGGCAAAGAAGCCGGGCAAACCGTGCTCCACGTTCACCTGCATCTGTTGGGTGGCGGCCCGATGAAACACCCGATGGGATAGTTCAAGGTATGCAAACCACTAAAAATTCTCAAAACCCAATCCGGCAGGCTTTCGAAACTTCAGGGTTGATCTTCTATTCCATTGCCGCGATGGCCGTGGTCAATGCTGTTATTTGCTACATGTGGATCAGCAATTACTACCCCATCGGGCTGGGCGTGACGCAAGTCATCGCTCCCATCTCTCCTATTTTCCGGGAGGACCCCAATCCCGCGCAACTTGTGACCGGTATCTTGTTATACCTGGCCATCGTGGCGGTTGTGGCGACATTCGGCCTCTTCATTAAGAAGCAAAACAAAACCGCGCTGATCACCGCCGCCGCGCTCTACCTATTGGATACAATTCTGGTTGGCATCTTGAAAGATTATCTGGCACTTGCCTTTCACGGTTACTTCCTTTACCGCCTCTGGCTGGACTGGCAGGTCATCACCAGACAGCCACTAGGCGCGACCGAAAGCATGTAACATCCATCGAGCGGCGAAACGCCGCTCGATTTCTAAGGAGAGAGAAATGCCCGAACGAGAGATCTATCTTTTATCCCCGCGTTTACTCAGCCCGGAGACCATCGCCGTGGCTTTTGCAAAAACTTCGCGCTCGCCCGAATCCTTCCGTGAGATCGCAAATGAACTCAGCGATGAGAAATCGGCACAATTCCATGAAAAATGGGTCGTGGGGTATGGACATGCCTCAGTGGCTGAACATGCCGTGCTGCACCTCGCGTTTGAAAACGTCTCGCGTGTTGCCATTGAAACCATCGAGGGCAACCGCCTCGCCTCGTATACCGAAAAATCCACGCGCTACCAAAAATGGGGCATGGATGATTTCACCGTCCCGCCGGAATTGGAGGGGCATCCCCTGCGCGATGAATTCGTTCAGACCGTACGCCTCCTCTTCTCGACCTATGCCGGGTCGCTGGAACCGGTAAAGAATCTCATCATCGAGCGGAGTCCGCGCCGCGACAACGAATCGGATGAAGCCTACGACCGCCGCATCCGCTCGCAATATGTGGACCGATGCCGCTTTCTTTTGCCCGCCGCCGCCAACGCCAACGTCGGCATGACAGCCAATGCCCGCGTCATCGAAATGACCATCCGCAAGATGCTCTCCCACCCGCTCGCAGAAGTACGCCAGATCGGCGAGAAGATGAAGGAAGTTGCCAAGGCTGAGACGCCTACGCTGGTCAAGTATGCGGACGCAAATGAGTATTTGATGGGAACAATAAAGGAATTCAATAATAAAAAGTGGAAAGTGGAAAGTGGGCAGGCAACCTGGTGCAAACTGATCGGCTACGACAAAGACGCTGAAAAGAAAATACTCGCTGCCGCGTTGTATCGCTTCGATGAAATTCCGTATGCAGATACTTTGGCGTATGTAAAGTCACTTAAGAAAAAAGAACGTGAATCCCTAGCTGAGGATCTGCTCGGCAAACTTGGGAAATATGATACCCCCCTGCGCGAACTTGAATATTCCACCTACACCTTTGACCTAGTCATGGACCAGGGCGCGTATGCCGAGTTCAAACGTCACCGCATGATGACCCAGACTCCGCAACGCTTGACGACCAGGTTGGGATACACGACTCCGCTGCTTATAACGGAAGCAGGTTTCGAGTCAAAGTATGTAGCGGCCATGGAAGCGGCGGGCGTAATGTATGAAAAGCTCCATGCCTTCAATCCCGACGTGGCGCAATACATCGTCCCCAATGGATTCAACCGCCGCGTGCTGGCGCAATTCAACCTGCGCGAAGCGTTCGCCTTCTGCCAGTTACGGAGCGCTGCCAATGCGCATTTCTCCATCCGCCGCGTGGCCCAAAAGATTTACGAAGATATTTCCCGGGTCCATCCCCTGCTTTCCAAATACATGAAACTGCGCGAAGAGACCTGGCAAAGCGTGGAAGAAAATTATTTCACGAAGATTTAACCGTAGGGGTTGGGCTTGCCTCGTCCCAATATACCTTTAATAACAAACCTCCGAGGCAATCAAACCTCGGAGGTTTGTTCTATCGTCAATCGACTACCGTCTAATCGTCGTCTTCGTCTTTTTTCTTCACGCCAAAGATGACATCGATACGATCCATGATCTCGGGGGTGACCTTCGCAGCAACGTCTGCCGACTTCATATTCTCGTGAACCTGTTCCACGCGGCTCGCGCCAGTGATGACGGTGCTCACGAAGGGGTTTTTCAAACACCAGGCAATGGCCAGCTGAGAAACCGTGCCGCCAAGTTCTTTTGCCACAGTCTCAAGTGCGGCGACTTTTGCAAGGCGTTCCTGGTCGGTCAGGCGGCCCTGAAGCCACTCGTACCCTTTGAGCGCACCGCGGCTGTCGGCAGGGATGCCCTTGTTATACTTTCCGGAGAGCAGCCCCGAAGCCAGCGGGCTCCAAATCGTTGCGCCGTAGCCGTATTCCCTGTAAAAGCGGACATAATCGCCTTCGAGGCGTTTGCGCTCAAAGAGGTTGTACTGCGGCTGCTCGACCACCGGCTTGTGCAGGTGATGCCGCTCGGCGATCTGGATCGCTTCGATGATCTCCGCAGCCGACCACTCGGATGTACCCCAATAGAGGGCCTTGCCCCATTCGATGATGTTGTGCATGGCCCACACGGTTTCTTCGATGGGCGTGGTGGGGTCGGGGCGATGGCAATAGATGAGGTCCACGTATTCCATGTCGAGGCGTTTGAGCGAGCCATTGATGCCTTCGATCAGGCGTTTGCGATTAAGCGTATCCTTTTCATTGACACCGTCGTGCAGACCCCAAAAGAGTTTGGTCGAGACCAGGTAGCTGCCACGGCGCCAATTCAATTGCTTGAGCGCTTCGCCCATCACGGTTTCCGATTTGCCGCCTGCGTAAACCTCGGCGTTGTCGAAAAAGTTTACACCGTGGTCATATGCCGCCGCCATCATTTCCACAGCGGCTTCAACACCAGCCTGATTATGAAAGGTGACCCATGAACCAAAAGAGAGTTCACTAACTCGAATTCCCGTCCTGCCAAGATGACGATACTGCATTGTGCCTCCAAATTTTTAGTAGGGTCGCCCCTACGTTTTTGACTATTATAATCATCCCATGCAAAAATTCCTGCTGTTTTGCCTTTTGCTGCTGGCCGCCTGCACGAGCGCCCCTGCCGCCACCCAGATCACAGACGCGCCGCTCCAACCCTACCTTACTGGAACGCCCGCAAGCACGGCCACGCCGCATGTTCTGGTGATGATCGACACCCCAATCCCCACCAACACCCCCCAGATGTATAGCATCGAATCAGGGGATACCATCAGCGAGATCGCCGAGAAATTCAAAATCTCCCAATCGGATCTGTTGGCGGCAAACCCGGATGCCAACCCGAACGCCCTCGTCATCGGGCAGACGTTGGTCATCCCGGACCCATCGGCCCAACCCGCCGCCGCCGCCACCCTGACGCCGATGCCTGTCCCTGTCGCCCAGGCTGCCTGCCATCCGACCACGGATTCCGGTCTGTGGTGCTTTGCGCTCATCCAAAACAACACCTCAGACTACCTCGAAAATATTTCGGCGCAAGTCACACTCTTCGATGAAAATACAAATCCGGTCACAAGCCAGGTTGGCTATCTCCCACTCGATGTTGTTGCGCCCAATTCATCCCTGCCGGTCTCGGTTTATTTCCCAAACATCGCCGGGAGTTTGAGCCCACAGATTCAGGTCTTGAGCGCCATGCCGGGGAGCGGGACAAGTCTCCTGCCTGCCCTACTCAATAACACAGTGACACTGATCGATTGGGAAGGAAAATCGGCCAGAGTGAGCGGTGTGGTAAGCCTGCCTGCAGAATCGACCGCCGCAACCCGGGTGTGGATTGCGGCGGTGGCATACGATAAACATGGAACGGTGGTCGGAGTCAAACGCTGGGCGGGCGAAGGACTCCAGCCTGGGGGTTCGCTCCGCTTTGAGTTTGTAGTGCCAAGCCTCGGCGGAGTCATCGAAGCGGTGCAGTTGGCGCTGGAAGTCCGTTAGTTATTTTCCTTCCAACCACATATACCTCTCCAAGGGAATGGAGATCGGGGTAAAGACAAAGCCCTTCACATAGGGCTGCACGAGTTGATAGGAAAGCGAGTGGGTGGTGAAGAGCACGGGGGCATCGTTCACGATCATCTGCTCGGCCTGATGGTACAGATCCATACGTTGGGTCACATCGCGTTCGATGCGCGCGGCTTCGAGCAGGGCATCCAGATCAGGGTTGGAATAGCCACTGTGATTCTGTACCGAGCCGCTGTAGAAGAGCACATCCGCAAAATTCTCGGGGTCGGGATAATCTGCGCACCAGCCGCCATCGAAGATCTGTCCATGATTGCCGGAATAGATCTGATCGAGATAGAAATTGAAATCTAGATTCTCGATCTTGATCTTCACACCGAGATTCTGCTCCCACATCTCTGCCAACGCAGACACCGTTCCGTTCACAGAACTGCCCACACCCGCGTTGGTATACACGATCTCAGGCAAGCCATCCGGCCCCCCGTATTTGGATTGTTTGAGAAGTTCGCGCGCTTGTGCGGAGTCATATGGCAGGCCTTGAAGATCATAACGGAAGCCAGGCAGGCCGGGCGGATACGGCCCAATGGCAGGCAGGGCAATGCCGCGATATAACACGTCGATATAACGCTGGCGGTCGAAGGCCATGCTGAAGGCTTTGCGGACGTTGACATCGTCAAAGGGCGGGCGGGTGGTATCGAAGACCACATAACCGGTACACAAGTTCACACCGGCGACGAGGTCGACACTTAATGGCTCGCTCGGATCGAGCATGCGTTCGACGGAGTACAAGCCGACATCGGCCACATCTACTTCGCCGGTCTCGAACAGGCGCACATCGTCGCCCGCAAACAATTTGAAGACCACATATGGAATGGACGGCATGCCGAGATAAAAGTCGGCATTGGCCTCATAGAGAATATACTCGCCGGATTTCCACTCTGTCAGTTTATAAGGGCCGGTTCCGTTGGGGTGACGCACCCAATCTTCACCTTCGGATACATTATCCTTATCCACAATGAAAGCCGTGGGAAAGGTCAATTTCATGATGAAGTAGGGCTTGGGCGCATCGATCGTGACCTGGAGTGTTTTCTCGTCCACGGCCTTCAACCCGCTGATGGAGTTCGCGCTGCCCTCGGCCATCTCGCGCACCCCGAGGATGTCGCCGAGGTAGGTCAGCACGGTGGCGGATTGTAACGCCGGGTCGGCAGCACGCTCCCACGAGAAAATGACATCCTGCGCGGTCACATCGCGTCCGTTGTGGAACTTCGCATTCTGGCGGATGTGGAAGGTGTAGACCAGACCGTCAGCGCTCACCTCCCAGGTTTCGGCAAGATCGGGCGCGATGTTCAAATTCGGGTCAAGGGAGACAAGGCCGCTAAAGGTTAATTTATCTCCCGAGCTATACGTGGTGGCAGGGTCATAATCACGCAGGTTGGATGATTCGCCGCCGCTGTACACCAGGGCTTGATCGAACGGGATGTTGATCTGTAAGGCCAGCACATCCGAAACACTGGCGCTCAGGAAGAGGGAACTCAACAGGGCCAGCGAAATGCAGACCAAAATCAGTTTTTTCATTTTAGCCATTCTTTCCTCCTTTGGCCTTGGCATTGCTATTGCGAACGACAAAACCGAGCACGACCACGCCGACCACCAGGAGAAATGCAAAACAGAAACACAACAGGGCGATGGTGAGTGCGATCGGCGGGCCAGATTGTGTCTGTTGCGGCTGGTCACTGCCATTGAAAGAGGAAGTGGGAATTGCATAAGGAGTGGGCGTTACCGCCAATGGCACGCCGGAGATGGGCACATAGGTGGGCACAAAGGTCGGGGTGGGCATGGCCGTGGCCTGAGCAACCGCAAGCGGGGCGGCCCCAACCGAGGCGCGCCAGGCGGAGTCGAGTCCATCGGTATCCATGCCATAGACTTCGAGCAGGGCATCGTCGATGGGCTTGGCATCGCGCAGGGCGGTCAGCAGGTCGGTCATCTTTTCCTGACCATAGGTTTCGATCAGATATTTCACTACGCTATAAGACTGACCATATGAAAGATTAGCTTTGTTGGGAAGTTCGGAGAATCCGCCATTCAAGGATCGCAGGGTGATGAGCGAATTGCTGCTGATGGCGGAATCCAACATGGCTTGCATGTTTTCATCCAGCGCCCCTTCACTATACATGGCGAGACCTTCCTCCAGCCATTGCGGACGGGTGCCAAGACAGGAAAATGCAGTACGGCCTACAAGAATATGTGTCAATTCATGAATGACGGTGTTTTGATTCCAAGTGTCGTTCAAGGGATCAAAACCCATGATGATAATGTTGAATATAGGAAAAGCCCGTCCTCCTGTCCACGAGGGTTCGTAAAGGATGGCATCACGCATATCTTCGAAGTTGGGATAAATGTAATAATCTACCGGCGCATCGGCGGTCATACCGGCTTGTTCTTTATTACGGCGCAAACCTTCCAACCCGGCATTGAGCATGGTGTTGGCGAAGGCTTCATCTTTATCATAATAGTGAATGCGGATGTTTCCGTTTGAGACGGTCTTCCAATCGTGAATATCGTCGAGCCAGGTGACGGTTTGTGTCTCGCTGGTGAATTCTTTGCCAGTCTCATCGCTGTAGCGCCAGCGCCACCAGATGGTTGCTCCGGGTGGGAGTGAACCGCTCTGGCGCATATCCCAGGTCCAATTGACATTGACAGATGAAGCCGTGTCAAACTGAGGGAAGGCCTTGGCGGTCACATCGCCGCAGGTTAGCTGGTCGTTTCCGTATTCCAGGGTCACGGCGGTGATGTTTGCCCCGGCCGTAAGGGTGGCAGAGAAGGCGATGGTGTTGGGAAAGTCCAGGGTAGCCGAATCATTTTGAACGTCGGCATGAGGCGCAGCGTGAACGGGCGCCGGGGTCAGCAGGGCTGTCATCAAAAAAAAGGTCAAGAGTGTGAATCGAATTCGCATCAATATTTCTCCAGTAAGTTCCGTAAATATACCTCAAAAAGGTCATCACATTTAATTAGGACAAATTCGGGGAAGATACATGACATCCATCCGCCCCCAAAACTCAGCCGTAATTAATGTCTGCATGTAAAATGGATATAGATTGTAACATTTAGCACTTAGATATTGGAGGTCCCATGCAAAGAACCAAATTCATTCTCGGTGGTCTGCTGATTTTGGCGGCGGTCGTTTATTTGATCGTTTCGTCCACCCAGGCCAGCCAGGAATATTTCATGACGGTCGATGAACTTAAAGCAGAAGGCGCTTCTGTGGTGGGCAAGAGTGTCCGCCTTTCGGGCGCTGTGATCGGCGATTCGATCCAATACGATGCGGAGAATCTGTCCCTGACGTTCGACATTGTCCATGTAACCGGCGATAATAATGAGATCGAAGCGCAGGGCGGTCTGGCCGAGGTCCTGCATCAGGCTGTGACCGATACCTCGCGCAAGCGCATCACAGTTCATTATGTGGGCCCGCAGCCGGACCTGCTCCGCAACGAAGCGCAGGCCATCATCACGGGCAAGCTCGGTGAGGATGGAGTCTTTCAGGCGGAGGAATTGCTGTTGAAATGTCCGACCCGCTACGAAGAGGCCGTGCCGGAACAAGCCTCCACCAACTAACGAAAAGACCTGATGGGTGTTATACATCCGTCAGGTTTTATTTCCCCTCCCCTGCTTTCGCGCAGGGATGATAAGGAAGAGACTATGTTAGCAGAATTTGGATATGGTGTTTTAGTAGTAACGTTTATTGTTACCCTTTACAGTGGGTTTGCCGCCATTTACGGAGCGCAAAACAATTCCGCGTCCATCGTGGAAAGCGCCCGCCGCGCTCAACTGATCACCTTCCCGCTGATTACTATCGCAGCCGGGACGTTGATCTACCTGCTGGTGAACAACCACTTTGAAGTGGCCTTCGTCTACGAAGTGACCAGCCGCAGCATGCCAACCTACTTGAAGGTCACAGCCTGGTGGGGCGGGCAGGCCGGTTCGCTGGTCTTCTGGTCGTGGCTGCTGGCGGTGTTCACATCCGCAGTGACCTTGCGCAAATGGGAACGCGATGCTGAGTTCCTGCCGTGGGTCATTCTGGTTTCCTCCATCACCCTGGCCTTCTTCGTTGGCATGGTGGTCTTCTACGAAAATCCCTTTGCCCGCTATTGGGTGATCAACGGAGATGTTCAACCAAGCATGTTCCCGCCCGCCGGTACGACTCTGTTCACGCCGCAGGATGGGCAGGGCCTGAACCCGCTTCTACGCCACCCGGGCATGGTCATCCATCCGCCCATGCTTTATCTTGGCTTTGTCTCCTTCGTGATCCCCTACGCCTTCGCCATGGCAGCCCTCATCACCGGCCGCACCGATGACCGCTGGATTCGCATCACACGCCGCTGGTCTTTGTGGGCATGGCTGTTCCTTTCGCTAGGTCTTGTGCTGGGCGGGCGCTGGGCCTACGATGTGCTGGGCTGGGGCGGTTACTGGGGCTGGGACCCGGTCGAGATCGCAGCCTTCATGCCATGGTTGACAGGCACGGCCTTCCTGCATTCGGTCATGATCCAGGAAAAGCGCGGGTTGCTCAAACATTGGAACATGATCCTCGTCATCCTGACTTATGCACTGGTCATTTTCGGCACCTTCCTGACCCGCTCCGGCGTGCTTTCTTCCGTGCATGCCTTCGCCAACAGCCCGATCGGCCCATTCTTCATGGGCTTTGTCAGCCTGACCTTCATCGCCTCGCTGGCGCTGGTCATCAAGCGCTGGCCCGAACTGCGCAGCGAGACGGAGATGAAGTCCATGCTCTCGCGCGAAGCCTTGTTCCTTCTAAACAACCTGCTCTTCATAAGCATTTTGGTCGTATGTTTCTGGGGTGTGATCTATCCGTTGATCTCGGAACTGGCAACTGGTTCCAAAGTGACCGTTGGCCCGCCGTACTATGAGCGCGCCACGGCCCCGCTCTTTGCCGGTCTGCTCTTCCTGATGGCGGTGGCCCCGCTCTCAGCCTGGGGCCACTCCACGGTTCAAACGCTGGGACGCGCCATTTGGAAATCGGCCGTGGCCGCCCTGATCGTGACCGGCATCGCATTTGCAACCTTCACAAAGAATGTGGTCGCGCTGGTCGGATTCTTCCTGATCGCGTTGGTGCTTTTCGCCACGCTGCATGAGTTCTGGCGCGGCGCCGTGGCAAGGCAAAAGGCCCAGAACGAAAATATATTCACCGCCCTGTATCGACTGATGGCGCGCAACCGCCGCCGCTATGGTGGCTATATCATCCACATCAGCATGGCGTTGATGGCCATTGGCATCCTTGGCATTGAGGTTTTCCAGGCGGAGACTCAGGGCCAACTGGCAACCGGTGAAAAACTGGATATCTCCGGCTATACCGTTGAGTACAAGGAAGTGGCGCAATGGGACAATGTCCCTGAGCAGGTGAATTACACCCGCGCCACAGTCGACGTTTATCGTGATGGAATATTCATCGGCCAGCTGCACCCGCGCAAGGATATGTACTTTAGCGGACAGCCCATGTCCATCCCGGGCCAATACTCCACCCTGCGCGACGACTTGTATGTGCTGCTCGTGGATTGGGAACCCATTTCCAATGCAGGCGCAACCTTCAAGATCTACGTCAACCCGCTGGTGAACTGGATGTGGATCGGATCGCTCACCTTCCTGATCGGGTTGGCCTTCGCCTCATGGCCAGATCGCGACCCCGCAGATGAACCCGTCCGCCGCAGAGTAACACGCGATACCAAACAGACGAGCGCCGCAGACTAGGCCATCGTTCCCCGGAGAAATGTTATGAAGAAAGTCTATTCGATCCTCACGCTCGCCCTGATTCTAGCCGCCCTGTTTACACAGGTTGGCCTTGCCCAGGATGGAGAAGTCACCGACAATCAGGTGAACGCCATCGCCAAGCAACTGTATTGTCCTGTCTGCGAAAACACCCCTTTGGATGTCTGCCCGACAGAGGCCTGTCGCCAATGGCGTGAACTGATTCGCCAGCAAATTTCAGAAGGGATGACGGAACAGGAGATCAAAGACTATTTCGTCGCCAATTACGGCGCGCGGGTGCTTTCTGAACCTCCACGTACCGGGTTGAATTGGCTGGTGTATATCCTTCCACCCGTCTTCATCCTTGCAGGCGCATTCTTCCTCTTCCGCTCGTTTCGGGAGTGGACAAGGCCCAGGGCTGTGTCAGCAGGTACAGGTCAAGATGAAGAAGCGCAGTCCGTCAAAGATGATTACATTGCCCGTCTGGAAGAAGAGTTGAAGAACAGAAAATAATCATCCCTTTCAACCCAGTCTATTCCATAAAAAGAACAGATTTGGAACGAGGGTCATTGGAGAATGTCATGACAGAAACAACCGCCCCAACCCCCAAACGCGGTGTGCCGCTCTGGGCACAGATCGTGATCTGGGTCGTGCTGATCGCCTTGCTGGTGCTGGTGGGGATCATGCTCGGCAAACGCCAGCAGGGAACCGTTCAGCCGGGAGATCAGATTCCCGACCTTACGCTGACCTTGTTCAGCGGCTATGAATATGAAGGAAAGAGTGAAGTCAAAATTTCTGATCTGCGCGGCAAACTGGTCGTGCTGAACTTCTGGGCTTCGTGGTGCAAGCCCTGCGAACAGGAAGCGGCCGAACTCGAAGAAGCCTGGAAGGCCTATGAAGGCGGCGACCAGGTGGTCTTCCTCGGCGCAGACTATGTGGATACCGAGCCTGAAGCGCGCGCTTACCTGAAAAAATTCGGGATCACGTTCTTCAATGGCCCGGATATGGGCACCAAGATCTCGCAGACCTTCCGCATCAGCGGCGTGCCGGAAACCTATTTCATCGATCAGGACGGTGTTCTGTACTATGTAAAAATAGGTCCCTTCGTCTCTGTGGATGAGATCCAATCCATCATCGCACAAAAACTTCCCTAAGGCGGACTCCATGCAACTAGGCTCCATCTTTCTCATCCTGGCGGTCCTTATCGCCGTGGGCGCATATCTCTACCTGCCTCTGACAAAACGTGCCCGCCACATGACCTCCGACAATACGCACGAAATCTCCTCCCTGCAGGCGGAGCGCGACCGCGTGATTAATTCCCTGCAGGAATTGGATTTCGATTTCAAACTCGGCAAGATCCCCAATGAAGATTACCCAGGCCAACGTGCTGCCCTCCTGCAAAAGGGCGCAGAGGTATTAAGAAAACTGGACGAGATCGCCCCGCAGCGTGCTTCTGCCAGCAATGTGGAAGACCGCATCGAAAAGGCGGCCGCTTCCAAACGTGCAGACGCCTCTGTGGCCGCGGTGGAAATCAGCGATGACGATATCGAAGCGATGATCTCCGCCCGCCGCAAGGAACACAAGAGCAAGTCCGCCGGGTTCTGCCCAAAGTGCGGCAAGCCCGTGCTGGAAGTAGACCGGTTCTGCCCATCCTGCGGAAAATCGTTGAAATAAGCTGGCTTCCCTTTAATCCCATCCTGCATCGCAAGATAAATCTTGCTGTACGCGAATGACCGCCATTTGAGGAATTCATGAAACTACGTCACATCCTTCTTTTAGCAATAGGCACCCTCCTGCTGGCCGCCTGTAACCTGACCCTGGCAGAGGATGTCACCCCTCCGCCCAATTATGTGCCTCCCACGCCGCTGCCAGACCTCGGCCCCATGTACCCGGCCAGTGCGCCAAACCTTGAGAACGGCCAGGCCATCTTTGCCGAAAAGTGCGCTCCCTGCCACGGCAGCACCGGCCTGGGTGATGGCGAACAGGGCAAGGACCTGCCCGTGACCGTCATTCCGATCGGCCTGCCGGAATATGGCAAAAAATCCACCCCGGCGCAGTGGTACACCATCGTCTCTCAGGGCAACCTGGATCGTTTCATGCCTCCCTTTTACAGTCTCACCGACCAGGATCGCTGGGATGTTGTTTCATATGCCTTGACACTGCACATGACGAACGAGCAGATTGACTCTGGCAAGGCCTTGCTAGAAGAAAAATGCGCCGATTGCGCCGAGATCTTCAAGAATCGCGAAATGATGTCTTCCCTTTCAGAAGAGGACATCGTCGCCATGATCCGCGAAGGCGGCAATACCCTGCCCGCCTTTGGAGCGGACTTCAATGATGAACAGGCGTATGCGTTGGCGGCTTATGCCCGCACGCTGACCTTTGCGCCTCCTCCCGTGCCGGTCGCTGTTGAGCCCACCCAAACCTCCGCCCCCGCTGACCCGTCAACTCCAGCCGCAGAGGGAACCCCCGTTTCAGGGACGCCCCAGGCTGAGGGCACACCGCAAGCCGAGGTCACGCCCGAAGCGACAGAAGCCGCTGCCGCCAGTGTCATTACCGGCCGTATTGACAATCGCACCGGCAAGGATCTGCCCGCTGATCTCACCATCACCTTGAAGGGCTATGAACACGGCGCCGACCCCAATGCCGGGCCGCAGGAATTCCTCAGCCTGGACGGCGCGGTCAATCCCGATGGCAGCTATGCGTTCGATGTGCCCATTGCTGAAAATGAGATCTATCAGGCTGAGGTCACTGTCGAAGGCCTGAGTTACCAATCGGAGTTCGGCATCGTACAGGCTGGCGCCATCGACTTGATCCTGCCGGATGTGATCGTCTACCAAACCACTGAAGACCTGGCACCCTTGCAGATCACCTCGCTGCAGATCTTTATGGATATGGCCAGCGAAGGGGATGCCCAGATCTTCGCGGTGTATTCCATTACCAACACCGGCGACAAGACCGTCATTGTCAAGATGGGCGACAACCAGGATGTGCCGTTCATTGCCTTCCCCGAAGGCTCCAGCGGACTCGGCTATGAAGCCGCGCAGGATAGCGCCTCCTTCGTCCAGACCGCGGACGGATTCGCCATGCCGCCCAGCACCACACCCTATGGTCTGATCGCTTTCGCGTCCATACCAAAAGCCAAAGAAATCGAGATCAAACAACCTGCGCTGCTGCCCATCAACGAAGTGGTCATCTTCCTGCCGGAAGGCGTGACTGCCAAGGGCGAAACGCTCAATGACCACGGCATCCAGCCGATCCAGACCACCAACTTCCAGATGTATACCTCCGGGGCCATCGACAAGGACTCCAGCCTGGTCTTCACCATCAACGGCGAACCCAAGGACACCAGCACCACTGCCGATGTGACTCAGAACCGCAATCTCCTGATCGGGGTTGGCGCGCTGGGTGTGGTGCTCATCCTGGCGGGTGTGTTCATGTTCCTGCGCGATAAGAAAAAGGAAGAAGAAGCGGAAGAAGAGGAAGGCTCCGAATTCGAAGATTCTGAATCCGTGATGGATGCCATCATCGCCATTGATGAGATTCACCGCGCCGGGAAGATGTCAGACGAGACCTACCAGAAGCGGCGCGATGAACTGAAGAACGAATTGAAGCGGAAAGGCTGAACCGGCCTGCCATGATCGAAGTCAAGAAACTCATCAAGCGGTTTGGAATGAAGACCATCCTGCGCGGATTGGATTTCCACGTGGAGCCCGGCGAGTTCGTGGCGCTGCTCGGACCCAACGGCGCGGGCAAGACCACCTTCCTGCGCATCCTCGCTTCATTATCCCGCCCTTCGATGGGCCTGGTGACAGTGGCCGGACATTCCCTGCCGAATGAGTCGGCTCAGGTGCGCGCCAAACTCGGCGTTGTCTCTCACATGCCCCTGCTCTACCCCGACCTGACCGCCGAGGAGAACCTGCAATTCTATGCGCGCATGTATGGGCTGCTTGAAGTGGATAAACGCATCACCGAAGTATTGGGCATGGTCGGGCTGGAAGCAAGGCGCAGGGATCTGGTACGCACCTTCTCGCGCGGCATGCAGCAGCGCCTGGCCATCGGCCGTGCGATCATCCATGACCCGGAGGTGGTTTTGTTCGATGAGCCTTATACCGGCCTCGACCAGGATGCCTCCGAAATGCTGGATGAAGTGCTGCGTTCCGTGGCAGCCAAGGGCCGTACCGTGGTGATGACCTCTCATGACCTGGCCCGGGCCGAAGACCTCGCCACCCGTTTCGATATTCTTTCGCGCGGCGTGATCGCAGCCTCAGCTACGCGTAACGATTTCAACGGCACCAACCTGTTGGATTTCTACAAGAAATCTTTGGAAGCATAACGAGCATGCCATGAAGCCATCCTCCCCCTCGTTCGTCAAAGCCACCTTTGCCATTGTTCAAAAGGATCTGGCCGCTGAATTCCGTTCGCGTGAACTGCTCTCTGCCATGCTGGTTTTCTCCATGCTGGTCATCCTCATCTTCAACTTCGCACTGGAGTTGGAGATCACCGAGAGAAGGAAAGTAGCCGCCGGTATTCTGTGGGCCACCTTTGCCTTCGCCGGTACGCTCGGCCTCAATCGTTCCATGGCTGTGGAAAAAGACCGCGGCTGCATGGACGGTTTGCTGCTGGCCCCGGTGGACCGCTCCGCGATCTTCTTTGGAAAAGCCATCAGCAACCTGGCCTTCATGCTCATCGTGGAAGCCATTGTCATTCCGCTATATGCGCTGCTTTATAACGAGACGCGCATCTTTCAGCCGTCCTTTCTCGGGGTCCTGTTGCTTGGCTCCATCGGCTACATTGCCGTTGGCACATTGCTCTCCGCCATGTCTGTGCAAACACGCACCCGCGATGTGCTATTACCCATTCTGCTTTTCCCCGTTGCCGTGCCCGTGCTGCTGGCATCCGTCAAAGCCAGCGGGGGGATCATCGCCGGGGCCGAATTCGCCGAGATCCTGACTCCGCTGAATCTGCTGATCGTGTACGACCTGGTCTTCATCGCCATCTCGTTCATGGTCTTTGATTACGTGGTTGAGGAATAAAACTCCAAATTCTATAATCCCTTGAGTTTCATTCTCATGGCCCTTTATAACAATCATGATGAAATCTCAGGAAATCGTAAAACTTTACAAGGAGTAATCCCATGCAATCCAAACCCTTAGCACTAACCATACTGGATATTGTCTCCATCATCGTATTGGGCGTGGCTGCCTACCTCGCCCTCGTCTTCGCACCCACCGAAGCCGTGATGGGCAACGTTCAGCGCGTGTTCTACTTCCACATCGGCACCGCCTGGGTCGGGCTGGTTGGCTTCGTCCTGGCGGCTGTTGCAGGCATCCTTTTCCTCGTCACCAAGAACATGAAATGGGACCGCCTGGAAGTGGCCGCGGTGGAAGTCAGCACCATGTTTTTCTTCATTACCATAGTCCTCGGCTCCATCTGGGCCCGCCCCGCCTGGAACACCTGGTGGACCTGGGACCCGCGCCTTACCACTGCGGCTGTGACCGAATTGATCTACATCGCCTATTTCATGCTCCGCCAGGGCATTGAAGACCCCGAGAAGCGCGCCCGCTTCGGCGCCGTATACACCCTCCTGGGCGGCATCAGCGCCCCGATCACTTTCATGGTCATCCGCCTCTTCCGCACCATTCACCCGGTCGTCATCGGCAACCAGAGCGCCGAGGCCCAGGGTGGCTTTAGCATGACCGCCGATATGCGCGTGGCCTTCTTCTTCGCCCTCTTCGCCTTCACGGTCATCTTCATCGACCTGATGTGGCATCGCATCCGCATCGGCGACCTGCAGGACAGGGTCGAAAACCTCAAATTAAAAGTCTCAATGTAATTGGAGAAAAAATGGATACCCTACCCGATACCACCAACTACATGATCGCAGGTTATGTGATCACCTTCATCACCATGGGGATTTACGTGTTGAGCATGTATATCCGCAATAAGAACCTCTCCCGGGACCTTGAAACGCTCAAATCCATTGACGAAGAGGAAAAATAGGTTACAAAACAAAAAGAGTCCGTTATAATGAAAAATAACGGACTCTTTTTTATTATGCGGACACGTCGCTGGACGACCGGCCTCCTCCTCATCCTGATTGCCATCTCAAACATGGCGTTCGCTCCTGATTCCTCGTCCGCTTCCAGCGTGGACCTGGCGCCGGCTGCCGCACCCAACCCTCCCCCCGGCCCCGACCGTTTCTCTGTCATCGCTGTCAATTACACATCCTACGAATGGCACCTGATCACCTGGAAAGGCCAGAAGTTTGCCTGCACCGTTGTGGTGGATCATGAGGGCATGCCCCTGTTGGATGAAGTCTACCGCGACTGCGGCACGACCATCTACCAAACCTGGGTCACCCAACCCCCCTGTAACATTCACGATATCAGCACCTGCAAAGGGTATTTCGCCGTCCTGATCAGCAGCAAGGCCAGCGAAAAAGAGATCGCGATGGAACTTCCTGCCGCCAGCGCGTGGATCTCCCTTGAAGATTGCCAGCCTGTTTTCAGCACATCCACCAACATCTGCGAAACCAAGCCAACCCTTGTCATTAGCGGCCAGGAACCCCTGCCGAACGAAATCATTCAGCGCATTGAAGGAACCTATGATGGCCAGACTTTCATTTGCGAAGGGACGGATACATGCAAATTCCGCGTCCCTGAAACGGACGAGGATGGCGCAGCCGTTCAGTTCTGGTCCTATTCATCTTATGGAGACAGCAGCCTGATTTATGATGCGCGGGTGCGTGTTCGGCAGGCAGATGAAGGCGACCCCGATCAATTGTATTGGTATGTGGATGTGCTCTCTCCCCAGTGGCAGGGAGAGGTCACGGCTTCCTGCTCGGCAGCCTGGGATACCTTCCCCCCCGTCGGCGGGACCCCGGATTGGTTAAGCACCCCCAACAGCAGCCAGGAACTCAGCAGCGATATTCCCTACACCTACCTGGCGGCGAACCTGATCATGCAAGGCGCAGTCAATGCCAGTGCCTGCCCCGATGGCGGCCTTGCGCCCGGAAATGTGGTCAACCCATGCGGCATGGAAGTGGCGCGATCTGCCGTTCAGGTCTGGCAAAACCAATTCGATGAACTGATCCTTAACACGGCCCAAGAATCGGGCGTCCCTGCAAGGTTGCTGAAAAATCTCTTTGCGCGCGAAAGCCAGTTCTGGCCCGGTTTGTTCACCGCCGTCAACGACGTTGGCCTCGGTCAACTGACCGAGAACGGCGCCGATACCACATTGTTCTGGAACCGTTCCTTCTTTAATCAATTCTGTCCGCTCGTGATGGACTCTGAATCATGCGGCGGTGGATATGCAAACCTGGATGAAGAGCACCAGACTCTTTTACGCCGCGCCCTGGTCGGGAGTGTCAATGCCAGCTGCGAAACCTGTCCGCTCGGCCTCGACTTGAGTCAGGCCGACTTCTCCATTGATGTCTTTGCCCAGAGCATGATCGCCAATTGCGAACAGACCGGGCAGGTGGTTTATAACTACACAGGCCGGTCACCCGGTGAAGCAGCCTCCTATGAAGACTTGTGGAAGCTCACGCTGGTCAATTACAACGCCGGGGGCGGCTGCCTTGCAGAAGCCATTTCTGCCGCGCAGGGGATCAGCGGCCTGCCATTGACTTGGGAGACTGTCTATCCCCACCTCACCGGAGCCTGCGCTGGGGCTGTGGATTATGTCAACGACATCAGCCAATAGATCATCTTAATCTCATCGTCTCCCGCTGGAAATTTCCGGCGGGATTTTTTTTATTTAAGCGGGGGTAATGATTGTCAATAAGTAAATCCAATAAGCAGAAGTAATAAATATCACTAAGTTTGATAAGGAAAATGAATAATAATAATTGTGAAAAATAACACAAAGGAGATCTTGTGAACATCAAACCACTTGGCTTCATTTTGGCAGGAATGTTCCTGATCGCAGCCTGCACAACATCAAAGACTCAAACGCCGCCACTGGCAACCGAATCCCCCACCGCAGAGGAGCTGCCAACAGCAGCCGCAACAGATATCGCATCCGGGCCGGAAGCGGGCGAGTGTATTGCCTGCCACACGGACAAGCAGCGTCTCATTGATACTGCCCAACCGGTCGCTGTAGCCGAGTCCGAATCCAAAGGAGTTGGCTGAGGGGGCGATGTGGCTCCGTTGGAGCCTTGGGAAAAAGTTCTGGTCAATAACGCCGCTTTCTCACAGACTGATCACGGCGAGTTGACATGTATCGAATGCCATGCAGGCGTGAATGCAGCCGAAAAAGATGCCGCTCATGAAGGGCTGATCGTCAACCCGAGCACCGAGCCGCAGGAATTCTGCGGCGACTGCCATGAAGAACAGACAATGGCCTATCCCAACAGCCTGCACAACACGCAGGCAGGTTATTGGACGGCCATTGGTGCCCGCAGCGGAGAAATTCCCGAAAACCACCCGGCTTTGGAAGAGATGTTCGGCAACCATTGCGCCACCTGTCATACCACCTGCGGAGAATGTCACGTCAGCCAGCCCGATAATGTCGGCGGCGGATTGTTCAATGGGCATGTCTTTGAAAAGACGCCTCCGATGACGCGCTCTTGTACAGCTTGTCATGGCAGCCGCGTAGGCAATGAATTCCTTGGGAAGAATGAAGGCCTGCCCGGTGACGTTCACTTCCGTGAGGCACGCATGAACTGTGTGAAGTGCCACGAGGGTACGGACCTGCACGGAACTGCGGATGCCTCCACTGCGCCCGAACACCGCTTGAGCGGCGCAGAAGACCCGATCTGCATCGAATGCCATCAGGAGGCCTTCGGAGACAATGCCATAGCGATGCATCAACAGCACGGCGATTCACTCTCCTGTCAGGTCTGCCACTCGGTCACTTACACCAGTTGCGACGGCTGTCATGTGGCATTGAGTGAAACCAGCGGCAAACCATTCTTCGAGACCGAAGCAACATACTCCACTTTCCTGATCGGGCGCAACCCCATTCAAAGTGAAAACCGCCCATATGAATTCGTCCCTGTACGGCATGTGCCCTCCTCTCCCACCAGCTACGAGTTCTACGGCGAGAACCTGCTGCCGAACTTCGATGCCCTGCCCACCTGGGTCTATGCAACCCCGCATAACATCCAGCGAAGTACGCCACAGAATGCCAGTTGCGAAGCCTGTCACAGCAACCCGGACCTGTTCCTGACAGCCGACAAGGTGAACGCAGAAGAACAAACAGCCAATGCAAATGTCATCGTCACAGACCTGCCGCTCTCGTGGGATGAAATCCTGGCCATCCCGACCCTGCCCGCCGGACATGAGGAACACATCGGCAAGGAATGCAAGTTATGCCACGATACCGGCGTGAAAGATGCGCCCATCAGCCCCGAAGACCATGTGAATTATGCAGATGAAACCTGCACAAAATGTCATAAGTTATCCAAACAATAATAAGGAGAAGAAAATGTCCAAGAAGATGCAAGTCCTGTTCGGCCTGCTGGTCGTGTTTAGCATGATCTTCAGCGCCTGCGGAACCCCCGCCGCAACTGAAGCCCCCGTGGTGGAGGAACCTGCCGCTACTGAAGCAGTCGTTGTCGAAGAACCTGCGCTCGATACAGAAGGTTTATTCGCCGCCCTGATCGGCGAGTTACCGGCAGATAAAGGCTATGGCACCGTCAAACCTGCCGCATTGAACGAAGAACTCGTTGACAATGCCCCCTTCCTGCTCGATGTGCGCGAAGCCTCTGAAGTTGAAGCCGATGGATACATCGAAGGCGCGGTCAATATTCCCGTGCGCGAATTGCTCGCCAACCTAGACAAACTGCCCGAAAAAGACCAGCCCATCGTCGTCTATTGCGCCTCCGGCCATCGCGGCGGCATGACCATCGCCACCCTCAAACTATTGGGCTACACCAACGTCCGCAACCTTGGCGGCGGTATGAATGGCTGGAAGAAAGCCAACCTGCCTGTGGTTACCGGCTCTGTTCCGGAAGCCCCCGCTGCGCTCAGCGCCCCGGTCATCGAAGACCAGATGTTGTTTGATGCGATCAACGGTTTCTTCGTCGCCATGCCTGACGATTTCTACGCGGTCAAATCTGACAAACTGGCCGAAGAACTCACCGGCACCGCTCCCACCATCATCGACGTTCGCACTGCCGAAGAATGGAACAAGGACGGCTATATCGCAGGCGCGCTTAACATCCCCTTCAGCGACTTCTTCGCCAACCTCAACCAGCTCCCCGCCGACAAGAACGCCCGCGTGGTTATCATGTGCGCCTCCGGTCATCGCGGCTCCATCATCATGATGGCCATGCGCATGATGGGGTACGAAAACGTCTCTAATCTTGCAGGCGGCCTCAATGCCTGGAAGACCGCCAAGATGCCCGTGGAAGGCTGGATCGATTGGTCTGCCAAATGGCCCGAATACATCGCCGCCATGCCTGAAGGCTTCAGCACCATCAAGGCTGCCGACCTTAATACCGCCCTCGTTGAGAACCCGCCCTTCCTGCTCGATGTGCGCGAAGCCGCTGAACTCGAAACCGATGGATACCTCACCGGCGCAGTCAACATCCCTGTGCGTGAAGTACTCAGCAACCTCGATAAACTTCCCGCCCAGGACCAGGCCATCGTGGTCTACTGCGCTTCCGGCCATCGCGGCGCGATGGTCATGGCCTCGCTGCAAATGCTCGGATACACCAACGTCAAGAATCTCGCCGGTGGTTTGAATGGATGGAAAAAAGCCGAACTACCCGTGGAGACGGGGACGCTTCCTACCGCGCCGGTCGCTGGTACCGCTCCCACAGTGGATGCCACCCTGCTGCGCGACTTGAACAACTTCCTCGCCAACCTGCCCGAAGGTTTCTACACCGTCAAAGCCGCCGACCTCAACGTGGAATTGACCGGCTCCCCCGTCCCTGTCCTTGTGGATGTGCGCACTGCTGAAGAAACCGCCAACGGTTACATTGAAGGCGCGCTCCTCATCCCATTTGCAGACGTTCCCGCCAACCTCGCCCAACTCCCCGCTGATAAAGCTGCCCCCGTCGTCGTGCTCTGCCAGTCTGGTCACCGTGGCGCGATGGTCATGATGTACCTGCGCATGATCGGCTACACTGAAGTCCGCAACCTTGCCGGTGGCATGAACGCCTGGATCGCCGCGGAACTGCCAGTGGTCAAATAATCATTTCACTCACAGGAACAAGATCGCCTGTGCTCACCATGCCGCCCACGAACACCTTTCGTGGGCGGCATTTTATTGTCAGACCAATTCAGTGACAATGCTCACTATCCAGCCAGAGATGAAAAACTTATGCTTGAACCACAAACTCACCATCCGTATGGATCAATCAGGAAAGAACCAAAAATGATCGAGATTTCGTCCTTGCGTGTGTTTCTGGCGGCTGCCGAGGAGAAGAATTTCTCTCAGGCGGCGAAACGGCTGCACATGTCACAATCCGCTGTCAGCCAGCACATTCAGGCCATGGAACAAGCCTACAACGTCGAGTTATTCCTGAGGCGCGGGCGCTCCATCGCCTTGAGTGAAGCGGGCGAAGCCCTGCTCCCCCTGGCGCGTGAGGTGTTGCGTTCCGCCCGTTCGTTGGAGGACGGCTTGCACAATCTTCAAAATGAAGTCGGCGGAGAATTGCTCATTGCCTGCTCCACCTCGGCCGGGAAATACATCATGCCTGCCCTGCTTTCCATCTTTCAGGAAAAATATCCCGCCATTCACCCCCGGGTAAAAGTGATGACCCGTGACAGCGTTTTCGAGCGCCTCCTCAATCAGAAAATTCCCATGGGGGTCTCCAGCAAACTGCTCGAACACCGCGACATCGAATGCCAGCCATTGTTCGATGACCGCATCTTTTTAATTGTCCCAGCCTCCCATCCCTGGGCCGCCTATGGGCACGCCACACCAGATGACCTGGTGGGGCAAAAAATGATCCTGCGTGAAGAGATCTCCGGCACCTGCGAAACCGTGATGCAGGGCCTGAAAAAATACAGCATCACGCCGGATATGCTCAACGTAGCCATGGAACTCGGCAGTTCTGACGGCATTGAAATGGCGGTGGAATGTGGCGTGGGGATTGCTTTTGTCTCAGAAATGGTGGCGGCGCGCGGGTTGGCCTTTGGGCGCGTGAAGAAAGTGGAAGTTCAGGGGCTCGACCTGAGGCGCACCGTCTATATCGCCCGCAATATCCATTATCCGTTCACACGCACCCAAAATCTGTTCTGGGAATTTGCCCAGTCTCAACAGGAACACCTTAACACCGATATTTGGAACAGCCTGACCACCTTTGAACCTGTGGCGTAACTACAACTTGTGCTAAACTTAACAAATAATTCATTAGGTCACGCAATCCGCGTGACCTATAAAATTCGTACGGAGGCTTCATGCTCACCCTGGTAGAGAAAATCCTCTTTGTAATTGCAACTCTGGCGTCTTTATATTTTACCTATCTCGGTGTCATGCGCATCGTCGGGCACATCGGCAGCGGGCAGGGAAAAGTTGATTGGTCGTTAATGTGGAAACGGATTGGCGACCTTATCGTCAAGGTGGGTCTGTTCCAGCCCGTTTTTCGTTTCAGGCTTTGGCCAAGCATTCTGCACGCCCTCATCGGTTGGGGATTTCTCTCGTTTCTGCTGATCAACCTCGCCGACCTGATCTACGCCTACACCAATTTCAAATTATTGGAACACACTGGCATCTTTGGAAATGCCTACCGCCTGCTGGCTGATATTGCGAATGTGGCCATCATTTTCGGAATCCTGGCGATGGCGTTCCGCCGCTTCATCCTCAAGCCGGATACTTTATCCACTCGCGAAAAGACTCTGCTCAACCCGAAAGCACGCACCGGCATCACCCGCGACTCGGCCATTGTCGCCACCTTCATCTTCACGCATAATTCGATGCGCTTCCTCGGCGAAGCGTTTGGCCTTGCACTTGAGAACAAGGTCGATGCCTGGCAGCCAACGATCTCTGCAGTTTCAAAGATGTTGGTTGGGATGAACCCCACCGCCTTGACCGTCGGCGAGCACCTCGCATTCTGGCTTTCCATCGGCGCGGTGGTGGCCTTCCTGCCCTACTTCCCCTACTCCAAACACATCCACCTGTTCTTTGCACCGTTGAACTTTGCGCTCAAGCCCGAACGCAAATCCATCGGCCAGTTGAGTTACATCAATCTTGACGACCAATCGATTGAACAGTTCGGCGCCGCCAAGATGAAGGACCTCGGCTGGGAACAGATCATGGACAGCTTTTCCTGCATCATGTGCTTCCGCTGTCAGGAGGTCTGCCCGGCATATAACACCGGGAAATTATTGTCCCCTGCCGCACTGGAGATCAACAAGCGCTATCACTTCAACGGCGGAGGCACGACCGACGTCGCCATGACCGAACTGATCTCCGAAGAAGCGGTCTGGGCTTGCACCTCCTGTGGCGCATGCGTGGACATTTGTCCCGTGGGCAACGAACCGATGCGCGACATCCTCGACATCCGCCGCAATCTTTCCATGATGGAGAGCGCCTTCCCCAAGCAGTTGGAGTCCGCGTTCAAAGGCATGGAACGCAACATGAATCCCTGGAACATTTCACAGGGCGACCGCATGAAGTGGGCCGACGGCATAAGCGTGCCGACCATCGAACAAAACCCGGAGCCCGAGATCCTGTGGTGGGTCGGCTGCGCCCCCGCCACCGACAGCCGCGCACAGAAGACCGCCCAGGCTTTTGCAAAGATATTGAACACAGCCGGGGTCAATTACGCTGTGCTTGGCAAGAACGAAGCCTGCACCGGCGACTCAGCCCGCCGTGCGGGACGGGAAGATATCTTCTTCGGGTTGGCAACGCAAAATGTGGAAATTTTGAATTCTGTAGGGGCAGGCTTTACGTCTGCCCAAGATGGAGCAGGCATTTCGTCCGCCCGACAAATGCGCATTGTGACCACCTGCCCGCATTGTCTGCACACCATCAAGAACGAATATCCGGCTTTTGGCGGCAACTATCAGGTTGTTCACCACACGCAATTCATCAACGAGTTAGTGGGCGCGGGGAAAATTTCCATGAACCTCGAAGGCGACAACATGAAGATCACCTTCCACGACCCGTGCTATTTGGGGAGGCACAACAGAGTGACCGGTGCGCCGCGTGATGCTTTGAAATCTGCGGGTGTCGAAACCGTGGAAATGCCGCGCAATGGAGCCAAGTCATTCTGCTGCGGTGCGGGCGGCGCCCAAATGTGGAAGGAAGAAGAGGAAGGTTCTGCGCGCGTGAACGTGACTCGCTTCGCAGAAGCCAAAGCCACCGGCGCAGATACTGTCGCGGTGGGCTGCCCATTCTGCCTGACCATGATGACCGATGCGGCCAAGGGTGAAGACAGCCAGATTCAGGTCAAGGATGTGGCGGAGATCGTGGCGGAAAGAATGAAATAAAACGTGATTTGGAATGTCGGGGATCATTCCTGCAAAGTGATCTGAGAAATGACCCAAATTGAACGCCGGAATGGCTACCTATATGTGGAATTTACCGAGGAATACAAACTGGAGAAGTTTATCTCCATATCCAGGGAAGCGTTGACGATCTGCAAGCAGAAGAATCACAATAAAATACTGGTAAATATTTTAAACATGCCGGGCACGCTCAGCCCCATGCAACGGTTTGAGGCGGGGGTGCGAGGGGCGCAGATGTTCCACAGCCAGTTCAAGATCGCAGTGGTATTCCGCAAAGAGGAGATCACCCGCTTTGCGGAGAACGTGGGCATCAACCGCGGGTTGAATGGCCGCATCTTCAGCGATTTGGACAGAGCCTTGGAATGGCTGGAAGTTGAAGGGTGAATCAAAAAGCCGACCTGGATGAGGTCGGCTTTTTGATTCAAGACTCGAGACAGTGTTTCAAGCGCAGGACCCCGTCTTCAATATCCGCCACCCCGTAATGCGAAATGCTGAGGCGGAAATAATCCTTCAGCCCATTCCGGCTTGAGAAGCGGATGCCGGGCCGCAGCCCCACTCGAAACCCTTTCGCTTTTTCCTGCAACTCCAGTGCGTCAATGCCTGGAATTTGCAGCCAGAAGAAATATCCGCCATGCGGGGTGATGTACCGCGTCTGTGGCAGGTGTTTTTGAATCGCTTCGTCCATGACCCGCATACGGTTCCCCAACTCTGTCACAAGATTCGCGATATTTTTATCGAGATCCCCATTTTCGATCAGGCTGCGGGCAATGGCAGACGTGAACGGGTTCAACCCGCCCGCGCTATCGAGCAGGCCGCTGCTAACCGCTTTGTGAATGATCGACGGATGCGCATGCAGCCATCCCAACCGCAGGCCGGGGGCGAGGATCTTCGAGAACGAACCCAATGAAATGACCTGCTCCGATTCGATGTGTGTGCCGAATGAAGGCGGCGGGGTCTTGCTATAACCGAGGAATTGATAGACCTCATCCGCCACGATCAGAAAACTGTATTGTTGAGCGAGGGCGATCAATTGCCCGCGCCGTTCAGGAGACAGGGTATGTCCGCTGGGGTTTTGAAAGGAGGGGATGATGTAGATGAACTTCGGTTTGGATTCGCCCAAAGCGCGGGCCAGATCGTCCATGTCCAGACCCGCTTCATCGGTCCGGATGGGAACGACGCGCAGACCGTGGTCTGCAAAGATGCGCAGGGCCAGGAAGTAGGTCGGCTCCTCCACGAAAACCGTATCTCCCGGCTGGGTGTAGAGCGTGCAGATCAAATCGAGTGCGGAGGAATTGCCGGTCGTGACGAAGAGGTCTTCATACGAAACTTTCTGTCCATAGCGCGGCGATAAAAACCCCGCCAGCGCAGCACGGAAATAACCGTCACCTTGCTCGACGCCATATTGCAGGAATTCGCTCTCGCCTTGAGTGAAGCGGTGCAAAGCGGCTTCACGGAGCATATCCAAGGGCAGAAGGTCGAGTTGCGGCTCGCCTGCGCCGAGGTCAATAAAACCGTGCGGGATGTTCGTTTGGGCAACTTGAAGGGAGTAGGTCATGGCGGCAAGTATAGCAGGGGGATGAAAATCTTTGCGAAAAAAACCACAATTTCAGAGACGCCGGTCGATTTCCTTCGACACTTTCAGGGCGCGCCTTTGTTATAATCCTCATCATACCCACTCAGGAGAGAGTAGATGCCCAACAAAAAGAAGGGTACGATTGCGCTTCCCCTCGAGAAAGAAGAGATCATCAAGGATTACCGCCTCGCTTATCAGAGCAGGCAGGCTTCGCTTATCGGTAGGAGAGAAGTCCTTAGCGGCAAGGCCAAGTTCGGAATATTCGGCGACGGCAAGGAGATCGCCCAACTCGCCATTGCACGCGCCTTCCAAAAAGGCGATTGGCGCTCCGGTTATTATCGTGACCAGACCTGGATGTTCGCGCTGGGCATGACGAGCATTCAGGAATTCTTTGCCCAGCTGTACGCGCACGGCGATATCAACCATGACCCCGCCAGCGGGGGCAGGCAAATGAACGCACACTTTGCCACCAGACACCTTCACCCCAACGGCGCCTGGCGTCCACAGACACAACTCTACAACACAGCCGCCGATGTTTCCTGCACGGCTGCGCAAATGCCGCGGGCGGTGGGACTAGCCTACGCCTCGGTGATGTACCGCAAATTACAGGGGTTGCAAGGCATGAAGGATTTTTCCATCCACGGCAACGAAGTGGCTTTTGCCACCATCGGCAACGCCTCCACCGCCGAGGGCCATTTCTGGGAATCGGTCAATGCCATCGGTGTGCTCAAAGCGCCCGCGGTCATCACGGTCTACGACGATGGCTACGGCATCTCGGTGCCGAATCAATTCCAGATGGTCAAGGAAAACATCGGCGCATTGCTCAAAGGCTTCGAGCGCGACCCGCTCGCGCCGCCGGACAAAGTGCAGAACGGCTATGACCGTTACACCGTCCGTGCCTGGGATTACCCCGCCCTGCTCGAGACCTATCTCAGCGCTGCCGAGATCGCGCGCACCTATCACATCCCCGCCCTGGTGCATGTCATCGAAGTGACCCAGCCGCAGGGTCACAGCACATCGGGCAGTCATGAACGCTACAAGACGCCTGAACGATTAAAGTGGGAAGAGGAATTTGACGGACTCAGGAAAATGCGCGAGTGGATGCTGGATAACCGCATCCTTTCCAGGCCGGAACTGGATGCCATTGAAAAAGCAGACTACGACACTGTGGAGGGATTCCGCAAAGCCGCATGGGAGGCCTACCTCGCCCCCATCACCGCCGAACGCGATCAGGTCATGGACATGCTGGAGGAGGTCGCGGGCTCGTCGCCGAACCATGCCCCGGAGTTGCGCATGCTGCGTGACCGGCTGGCCACGCTCCCTTCGTACTCGAGGCGCGATTTCCATTCCATCGTGCATGAAGCCCTGCGTCTGCTGCGAGATGAAGCCAACCCCGCCAAGCAGGTCCTGGTCCAATGGAAGCATGAAGATGACAAGGCCAACCTGGAGCGTTATGGCGCGCACCTGTATTCGGGTACGGCCCTGAAAGTGGGAGAAGTAAAACCTGTGTACACGGATGCTTCACCGACCATGTTCGGCTTTGAGGTGGTCAATGCGGCCTTCGATGCGGCGCTGGCGCGGGAGCCGCGCCTGATCGCCTTTGGGGAAGATGTGGGTAAACTCGGCGATGTGAACCAGGGCTTTAAAGGCATGCAGGAAAAATATGGCGAGTTGCGCGTGACCGATACGGGCATCCGTGAAGCGACCATTATGGGGCAGGCCATCGGCATGGCCATGCGCGGACTGCGCCCCATTGCCGAGATCCAATACCTTGATTATGTGTTGTACGCCTTGCAGACCATGAGCGATGACCTGGCCTCACTGTACTGGCGCACCGCTGGCGGGCAGAAGGCGCCGGTCATTGTGCGCACCCGCGGTCACCGGCTCGAAGGTGTCTGGCATTCAGGCTCACCGATGGCTGGCATTTTGAATTTGGTGCGCGGCATGATTGTGCTCGTTCCACGCGATATGACCCACGCTGCCGGTTTTTACAACACGCTCCTCAAGTCGGACGAACCCGCCATCGTGGTGGAAGTGTTAAATGGGTATCGTGTGAAGGAACGCCTGCCGGAAAACATCGGCGAGATCACGCTGCCGTTGGGCCTGCCGGAAACCATCCGCGCGGGCCGGGATGCCACCATCGTCACTTACGGCGCCTGCTGTCGCATCGTGCTGGACGCCGCCGACAAGTTGAGCAAGGTCGGCATTGAGGTGGAGGTTATCGACGTTCAATCGCTCGTTCCGTTCGATATCCATCATAAGATCGTTGAATCCATTAAGAAGACCAGCCGCGTTCTTTTCGTGGATGAGGATGTGCCCGGCGGGACGACCGCCTATATGATGCAGGAAGTCATTGAGAAACAGGGCGGGTATTTCCACCTGGATTCTCCCGCCCGCACATTATCTGCCACGGCACACCGACCCGCCTACGGTTCAGACGGTGATTACTGGAGCAAGCCGAATTCTGAATCCGTGTTCGATGCAATCTATGAGATGATGAATGAAGTGGATCCGGCTTTATATCCGAAGTTCGATTAACCACAACGGATCACAAAGGTAGACAAAGGTTTTCCTTCGTACTCCTTCGTGACACTTCGTGTTCAAAAAGAGGAATTATGGCGACCAAAGTTTTAGTACCCCGGCTCGGCGAAGGCGTGGATGAAGTAACCGTTACAAAATGGCTCAAGCAGGTCGGCGATGCGGTCAATGAGTTGGAACCGCTGCTTGAAGTGAATACCGACAAGGTGGATACGGAGATCCCCGCCCCGGCAACGGGAACGGTCTTGCAAATCATTGCGCAGGAGGGCATCGCCGCAAAAGTTGGTGAACTGTTGGCGATCATTGGCAAACCTGGGGAGGCAGTAGATTCTTCGGCAGGAGAGTCAAAAGTCGAAAGTCAAAAGTCGCTGCCCTCAATTACGGATCATCGACCTTTGACTCCCGACCCGCAACCTGCCGCCGACCTGGGCTTCATCTCCCCCGTCGTGGCGAAGATCGCGGCGGAACATGGCGTGGACCTGGCGCAAGTGAGCGGCACCGGCCTGAGCGGGCGCATCACAAAAAACGATGTGTTGAGTTATGTGGAAAGTGGAAAGTCAAAAGTGAAAAGTCAGCTTTCCAACTTGAAACCTGCAACCTTCCAACCTTCCAACCTGACGCCTGACACTGGTTCACATGACACTCTTATCAAGCATTCGACCATGCGAAGATCCATCGCGCAGCATATGGTGGAGTCGAAGCACACCTCGCCGCATGTGTTGACCGTAATGGAGGCGGATCTGAGCCGGGTTGCAAAGCATCGCTCCGCGAATAAAGCCGCCTTCGAGCGCGACGGCGTCAACCTGACCTTCACAGCCTATTTTATGATGGCCATCGTGGCAGGACTGAAAGCCTACCCGCAGAGCAACTCTTCATGGACGGAGGAAGGACTGCTGGTACATAAAAGCATCAACCTCGGCATGGCGACCTCCCTCGGCGAAGACGGGCTGATCGTACCGGTCATCAAAGGCGCGGACAATCTATCCCTGCTGGCCATGGCGCGCTCCATTAATGACCTGGCTTCACGCGCCCGCTCGAAAAAACTTCAACCGGATGAGGTCAAGGGCGGGACGTTCACGCTCACCAATCACGGCGTAAGCGGGTCGCTGCTGGCGTTCCCGGTGATCAACCAGCCCCAGGCCGGAATCCTCGGCGTCGGCGCGATGCAGAAGCGTGTGGTCGTCGTCGATGACGCCATCGCCATCCGCCCGATGGTGTATCTGTCCTTCGTGTTCGACCATCGCATCCTCGATGGCGCATCAGCAGATTGGTTTTTGGCAAAGGTCAAAGAGACATTGGAGAACTGGTCATGACAAACTTTGATGAACGAGCAAAAGATTGGGATTCGGATCCCAAAAAAGTGGAGCGTGCCCGTCAGGTGGCAGATGCGATCCGCAAGGCGGTGCCGCTTTCGCGCAGCATGCGGGCCTTCGAGTTCGGCTGCGGCACCGGCCTGTTGAGTTTCGCACTGCAGGAAGACCTGGGCGAGATCACCCTGGCGGATACTTCGCAGGGCATGCTGGATGTGCTGGCGGAAAAGATCGCCGCGGCAGGTGTGAAGAACATGCATCCGGTTCGGCTGGACCTGGGAAACGACACCCTGCCCGTGAAACGCTATCAGATCACCTACTCGCTGATGTCCCTGCACCACGTCCAGGACACGCTGGATATTTTGAAGAAGTTCCAATTCATGCTGGAGCCGGGCGGATATCTCCTCATCGCCGACCTCGACCAGGAAGACGGGTCGTTTCACACCGACGGCACAACGGATGTCCATCAGGGCTTTACGCGCAGCGATTTGCAGCATCAGGTGGAATCGGTCGGGTTCGAACACATCAAATTCACCACGGCATACATTATCCGCAAAAAGGTGGGGCAAGAGGAAAAATCCTTCCCGGTCTTTCTGATGTCGGCCATACGCAAATAAAAGGAAAACTCCATGACAGAAAAAACCAAAGACAGCCCCGAGATCAACAAAAATATCCACCCGCCTTTCGTGGCGTTGTTCTATATTGTCGTCGCCATTTTTCTGCACAGGTTCCTGCCCTTTTCGCCGGGGGCCAGCGCCATTGTCCAAAATATCGGGCTGGGCCTTTCCTTAATCGGTTTCCTCTTTGGTGTGGGCGCCTACCTTGAGTTTCGCAAGGCGCGCACTACGCTCAACCCGCACGGTTCTGTGCGCGCGTTGGTGATGGGCGGTATTTATCGCTTCACCCGCAATCCCATCTATCTCGGGTTTCTCTTTATGGTCATCGGCTTCCCATTAACCTTTAACTCCCTGTGGGGGCTCGTCACTGCTCCGTTCTTTATGACCACCCTCTCGCGGCTCGTCATTGAGAAAGAGGAAGCCTATCTGGAGAAAAAGTTCAAAGTGGAGTACACAGACTACAGGTCGAGGGTCAGGCGCTGGTTGTAAAATCGAGGCGGCGGAAGTCGCCTTTTTTGTTTCTCATTCTTAGAACATAATTTCTGATAAAATAAGAAAAAGGAGAGCACTCATGTCCATTCAAACCTCTGAGATTCAATTGAACGTGAACGATAAAAAGGTCGCAGCCTATCTTGCCGATGGCGGCGGGCCCGGCATTTTGCTCCTGCATGCCTGGTGGGGTTTGAAACCCTTCTTCAAACAAGTGTGCGACCGCCTCGCGACGCAGGGCTTCACCGTGCTGGCACCCGACCTGCGCGACGGGCAGATCGCGACCACCGTCGACGAAGCCAAAGCCCTGATGGAAAAGAGCGACGGTCAATTCACCGGAGATACGGTCTTCACCGCCAAGAATCATTTGCAAACGCTGGTGAAGGGTAAACTCGGCCTGGTCGGTTTTTCGATGGGCGCCGCCTGGTCCTTGATCGCCGCCGCGCACAAGCCGGAGGACTTCGCTGCCGTGGTGTTGTTCTATGGCAACGAAGGCGTGGACTACGGCAGGATCACCGCCAAAGTGATGGGCCATTTCTGCGAAGTGGACGAATGGGAACCGACCGAATATGTGGACATGGCCTTCGCGGCCTTTGCCAGCGCAGGCGTGGAAGCAACGCGTCATACCTACCCGGGAGTTGCCCATTGGTTCGTGGAAGAGGATCGCCCTGAATACGACTCCGCTGCCGCGCAACTGGCCTGGAGCCGCACGTACGAATTCCTGAGGAAGAATTTATAGGGCGCCCATCCATTTTCAAAAAGAATAGACACTTGCAAAAGAGGTGGAGGATTCCAGAAGTTTCAACAAGTAGTCGTCTGAAAGAGTTTATAAAACTTTTCTCGCTCAAGCCGCCGTACCCATATCTGGGCATACATCCTCGGCGGCGGAAACCCCGCCCAAAGTGGAACTTCGGGATTCCAAAATCACTTATGATAGTACAATGGGGACGCAATTTCAATTTTTACCTGTAACGGAGTTCCTCTATGGCAGAAAATTTCGATGTTGTTGTCATCGGCGCCGGCCCGGCCGGATATGTTGCCGCGATCCGCGCGGCGCAATTGCAGCAGAAAGTCGCGATCGTAGACAAGCAATGGCTGGGCGGAGTATGTTTGAACGTCGGCTGCATCCCCTCCAAGTCCCTGTTGAAGAATGCGGAAGTGGCGCATACCCTGCGACACCGCGCAAAAGATTTCGGTTTCTCGTTCGACAACCTCAAACTCGATTACAGCGTGGCCTTTAAACGCTCGCGCTCCAACTCCGACCGCCTTGTGAAGGGCATCGGTTTTCTTATGAAGAAGAACAACATTGCTGTCTTCATGGGCGCGGCGCAGTTCAAGAGCAAAGACACACTCACCGTCACCGACAAGGACGGCAAAGCCACTGAACTCAAAGCCAGGCACATCATCGTCGCCACCGGCGCGAGCGCGGCGACCCTGCCCGGCGTGACCATCGACGGCAAAAAGATCGTCACCTACACCGAAGCCATTATGCAAGACTCCCTGCCCGGGTCTGTGGTGATCGTGGGCGCGGGCGCCATTGGCGTGGAGTTCGCCACCATCTGGAATTCCTACGGCGTGGATGTGACCATCGTGGAACTGTTGCCGCGTGTCCTGCCGCGTGAAGATGAAGAGGTCAGCAAGGAACTCGCCAAGGAATTGACCAAGGCCGGTATCAAGATCAAGACCGGCGTCAAGTTCGAGAGCATTGCCGTCAGCGGTGACAAGGTGAAGGTGGCGCTGCCCGATGGCACATTGGAAGTGGACCAGGCCTTGATCGCCACCTCCTTCACGCCGAACAGCAAAGGGCTGGGGCTCGAAGCGGTCGGCGTCAAGATCAGCGAGCGCGGCTTCATCGAGATCGATGAGAAGATGCAGACCAACATCCCCGGCATTTGGGCCATCGGCGATGTGACCGGCAAACTGATGCTGGCGCACGTCGGCTCGGCCATGGGCATCGTCGCGGCGGAGCACATCGGCGGACACGAGACCATCACGCTCAACTACGACATGATGCCGCGCGCCACCTACTGCCATCCGCAGGTCGCTTCGTTCGGGTTGACCGAGGCACAGGCAAAGGAGAAGGGGTATACCATCAAGGTCGGGCGCTTCCCCTTCCAGGCCAACGGCAAGGCACTCGGGCTGGGCGATTACGCGGGCTTCGTCAAGATCATCACCGACGAGAAATACGGCGAGATCCTCGGCGCACACATGATCGGCCCCGAAGTGACCGAACTACTGCCCGAACTGACCCTCGCACAGATGCTGGAACTCACCCCGCACGAGATCGCCCGCAACGTCCACGCGCACCCTACGCTTTCGGAGACCTTGATGGAAGCAGCCCACGGCGCAAGCGGAACCCCCATTCATATTTAGCCATCAGGCAACCAACCTCAAAAAAGCCTTCGGGAAATTCCCCGGAGGCTTTTTTGTCTATACTACTTGAAATTTCCGCCAGAGTATGCTATTAAGGAGCAATATTAATTATGCCTCCGCCGGGGATGTTCCAGAATACAGCGCGGGTGTGCAAAAAAGGTTAGATAAATGCATCGTGAACGAGTTTCAGAGAACGTTTTTTGGTTTCAAAGCGAAGTCTACGCGCAAGTAACTGCCGGGGTCATTGTTGGCCCGCAATGGGCGGTGGTGATCGATACCCTGGCCCTGCCCGAAGAGACGCTCACCATGCGCGAGTTCATCGAGCATGAGTTGGGGGTGCAGGTGCGCTATGTCATCAACACCCACTACCATGCCGACCACAGTTGGGGCAACTGCTTCTTCCCCGGCGCCACCATCATCAGCCATGCCAGTTGCCGTAAATATCTGGAGGAGGAGGGCATCTCGTCCCTTGAATCTTCGCAGCGCCAGAACCCCGCCCTGCGTCAGGTCAAGATCGTGCTCCCCCACCTGACCTTCGCCTCAGGCGAAATGACCCTGCGCGTGGGCAAGAAGAACCTCATCCTCAGCCAGACCGCAGGCCACAGCGCCGACGGCATCTCCGTGCTGGTGGAGGAAGACCGCGTGCTGTTCGCGGGCGATGTATTCATGCCGCTGCCCTACGTGGTGGATGGCGACATCGACGACATGCTGGCCTCCATCAAACGGATCGGGCGCATGGGGCTCGAGAACATCATTCAGGGCCACGGCGATATCATCCTGCGCGGCGAGATCGACGCGGCCGTGCGCGAAAACCTGAACTACCTGAACAACATCAAGAAGATCGTCAAGGGCGCGGCCAAACGCAAGAACGTGGAGGAATTCCTCGAAGAGGTCACCATCGAGGAGTGCGGCAAGAGCCGCGTGTATCTCGGCGGCCTCGCAGAGACCCTGCACCGGCGCAACCTGCGCATGCTGCACCGGCAGTTGAACGACGGCGAATAAACCATAGATGTTGCAGATGAAACCCTGTCTGCAACATCTTGATTTTGGGACCTTTCCCGGAGAAACAAATATGAAGTTCATCCTCGAACGTTCGCGCTACCTGGCCCTGATCGGCGTGGTCTCATTGCTGGTCGCTTCCTTCGCCGCCTTTGGCTGGGGCACCATCAAGACCATCTCCACCACGCTGCTGGTGATCCAATCTCTCGGCCGGGACTCAGCCATCACCATCGAGTTGATCGAGATCCTCGACAGTTTCCTGATCGCCACCGCCATCCTGATCTTCGCCGCCAGCCTGTACGAACTCTTCATCGGCAAACTGGACATGCCCGCGTGGATGCTGGCGCACGACCTGTACGAACTCAAGGCCAAACTGAGCAGCATGATCGTGCTGGTCATGGCCGTCAAATTCCTCTCGAAACTGATCGAGGTCAAGGATGCCGCCGAACTGCTGCAAATGGGCGCTGCCATTGCCATCGTCTCGGCGGTGCTGATCGCATTCAGTTACTTCGGCAAGAAGGACTGACCGGTCCCCATGTCCCGCTCGAACCGCCTCATGAACCGCCTGCCGCCCTTCCAACAGGGCGGTCTCGATTCGCTGTGCGGGCTGTACAGCATCGTCAACGCCGAGCGTTTTATCAACCGTTCCTCGGACGAAGAGTCGCAGGTGCTGTTCGACGACCTGATCCGCTTCCTCCTGCGGCGCGGACTGCTCGGCAAGTTCCTCATCGGCGGCATCCTGCACCCGCAGATGCTGCTGATCTTAAACAAACTCGTCGGCAAGAAACGCGTCTCCAATGTGGACATTCCCTGGCGCGGCGTGCCCAACCCCGACCTGACCACCTTCTGGAAATCGATGCAGGCCTTTCTGGACGGCACACCCGGACGCGCCATCATCCTCGGGCTGATGGGCTACCACGAACACTGGACCGTGATCGAGAAGATTACCAGCCGCTCCATCCTGCTCTACGACTCGGCCCTCATCAAACGCCTGCCGCGCAACTTCTGCACCACGGTCTACGCCACCGGGCCGCGCAAGCATGTGCTGTTGCCCGCGCAGACCTACTTCCTCTCCAATGCCCCCGTGGATATTGGACAATTCGATGTTTGATTCAAGCAGGCCCGCCATGACAGACCTTTCCCAATTTGCCAAAGAAGAATACTGCTACCTCACCACCCGCGGACGCGTGACCGGCAGGCCGCATCAGATCGAGATCTGGTTCGTGGTGCATACAGGCGAGCTCTATCTCATGTCCGGCGGCATGGACAAATCGGACTGGGTGAAGAACCTGCTCAAGGAGCCGCAAGTTACGCTGCGCCTCGCCGGGCAGACCTTCCCCGCCCTCGCGCATGTGCAGCCACAAAAGGACGAAGACCTCATCCGCAACCTGATGGCGGATAAATACAAGGAACGTGAATCCGATGGCTCGCTCAGCGAGTGGGCCCAGACCGCGCTGGTGGTACAGTTCACGCCCCAGCCGTAATACCGGTACCTGCTTTGTGAATGGAACTTCAATCACAGTACTATTGGTTATCTTTCATCCTGTGGAAGTCCATGTAAAATGGGGGGAATTATTTTGACGGGGATATTATTTTGCCATCTTCATTTCATGTTCTTTACCGCGTGACAGCTCCGCACCGATAAAGCCTTCAGAACGATGGAGTGAAAAGGATGAATCATTTGGCAAATAGACATGCCCGCCCTTTCCCTTTATAAAGTATTCCCATTCTTACAGGAGCTGCTCCATGAATACCATTCGCAAGTCGTTTTCCATTGTTTTTTCCATTGCATGCATCCTTGGGCTCGTGGCTTGTCTTCCAAGAACACCCGAACCGCCGCCGCCTCCCCCGCCGGGAATTCCCCTAACCCTGACCGTTCAGGCCATTCAATTGGGATGGTTCACCCAGACCGCGCAGGCACTGGCCGCCCAGCCGATCGTGATTGTGGTGACGGCCACGCCCGACCCCAATAACCTCGCCCCCACCAGCGACCCCGCCGCCATTGTCGCGCCCAGCGACACACCCTCTCCCGGCGTCATCACGGTCAGCGTCAGCCAGAACACCAACTGCCGCCTCGGACCCAGCCAGGACTTTGCTGAGATCGGCGCCCTGGGGCCCGGGCAGACGGCCGAAGTGATCGGCAAGGATACCTACGATAATTACTGGGTCATCAAATTTCCCGACAGTTCCGGCAAGACCTGCTGGCTGTGGGGACAATACGCCACCGTCAGCGGGGATACAGCCGCGCTGCCCGATGTGGCAACGCCCACACCCAATGGCGGCGGCAGCACCACCGCAGGCGGCAAACCGACAGCCCCCAAGATCTACAATACCGCCCTCAAATGCGAGAATGCGGGCGGCGGGGATTACAAGTTCAAGATCGGGCTGGATTGGAAGGATAACTCGAACAATGAAGACAAGTTCAAGATCCTGACCGATGCCGGGAATTTCACCATGCCTGCCAACTCCACCCATATTGATTTTGAGATCACCCTGCCCGGCGGCACCACAGTGGCCGTTAAATTGAAGGCCAGCAACGGCGCCGGGGATTCGGGCGCCAGCACTGAAAAATTCACCTGCCCCTAGCCGGTGTGGAGCCAAGCCGATGAATCAAAAGATCAAACTCCTCACCCTGCTGCTGGCCTTGTCTCTGGCCCTGCAAGCCTGCAACCTGCCCGTGAGACTGGCCACCCAGGACCCCGAGGCCGCCAACCTTGAACTGACCGCCATCGTCCAGCAGATGTTGATCGACCAGGCCGCGCAGCAAGGCAGTGTGGATGTTGCGGCTTCCACACCCATTGCCGTGGATGGGAACCTGGTACCGCCTACAGAAGAAGTGGTCATCCCGGCTGAGATCCTGCCGCCCGCCACAGGCGATGTGACCGTGACCGTCAGCGTGGCGACCAATTGCCGCACGGGCCCCGGACAGAATTTCAAAATCGTCTATGGCATGCCGGTGGGACAGGTGGCAAAGGTCGTCGCAAAGAACTCCTACTCCGGCTATTGGATCATCGAGATCCCCGGCCAGAACGGGCAGACCTGCTGGCTGTGGGGGCAATACGCCACCCTCTCCGGGAATACTGCGGGTTTGAAGGATGTAGTCACCCCCACCTTTGTGGCAACGCTGACGCCCACCGCCACGCCCACAGCGACGAACACAGCCTCTGCTGTGGCGGGCTGTCCTGACCGAAATGCAGCGAACTTCGACCCCGCCGTAACCACCGATGATGGCTCGTGCATATACGATGTGATCGTTACAAATGCATCCCTGGCCTGTGAAGATCAGTTGGATGGCACTTATAAATACACCTACACCATCGACTGGCTAAAAAATAACACCGTTAGCGGGCTTGAATATTCCTTCACCTACTTTTGGGAAGACGGAACTGAAACCCGTATGTCGGACCTCGTTGTGGTTCCCGCTTCCCCCTCGCCTATCATCGGTACTGACATCAAACCTGGCCATTTGTATTTTGTTTTTAATTTGTCGGTTACGAATCCCTTAACCAAAGTACACACGCGCATAAATCCGATTAGACTCACCTGCCCGTAGGATATAAAGATATGAAACCTTCTCATGCCTGGAGCGTGCTTATGCTCCTCGCCCTCGTTCTGCAAGCCTGCAACCTGCCCATGGGCGTTGTTGAAGCGGGCGCGCCGGATTTCAACCTGACCATGACCGCCAATGCCGCCTTGCTGGAGACCGCGCAGGCACAGGGACTTCAACCGCCCGCAGATGCCGCGCAACCCAACGTCGTGGAGCCTGCCCCGGCGGGGATCGATGCGCCTCCTCCGACCGAGGCAGCGGGCAGCCCGATCACGAACACCGCCACGCCGACAGCCACTTCCGGCCTTCCCATGGTGACCGTCAGCACGGCGACCAACTGCCGCACGGGACCGGGCCAGGCGTATGGCATCTCCTACGGTCTGCCGGTGGGCCAGGCCGCCGAGGTGGTCGGGAAGAATTCCTCGACCAATTATTGGATCATCAAAATCCCGAATGGGGCGGGCACCTGCTGGCTGTGGGGACAGTACGCCACGGTGACCGGTGACACGGGCAGCCTGCCGACCGTCGCCATCCCACCCACGCCCACACCCACCATCACGCCTACATCCACGGTGGCGCCTTTGCCTGCCGCGCCTTCGAATACCAGCGCCGTTCTGCTGACTTGTGTAACCAATAATTTCACCCAGACGTTGACGGTCACAGTCACATGGGTGGATAATTCAAACAATGAAAGCGGATTCAATATTTATGCAAATGCGAACTTCGTGGATGGCAGTTCTGTCGATCAACTGCTGAACTCTGTGGGGCCGAATACGACCAGTTATACGGTCACTGCGACTACTGTGAGTAAGTCGCCTTCCATCATCAAAGTGGAGGCGTTTAACAGTGCGGGCAGTTCCACCAGGGTATCGGCCAGCCCGTTGAATCTCTCCAGTTGCCCGTAGAAATGGAACAGACCTGACCTTGGATGACAGTCACCTGCGAGGTGACTGTCATCTCTTCTTCTTCCGCCAACCTATAAGGGAATGTCATTGCGAGGGCGCACTTTGCCCGAAGCAATCCCCTTGAGATAGGGAGATTGCCTCGCTGCGAAAACCACTTACGCGGCTCGCAACGACACCCGGCTTTGGCAAATACACCGTCCACGAATGCTGGCGTGCCTGTTCGTTTATTCGTGAAATATTCGTGGATGGACAGAGGGGGGCCGAGGGGTCACTTCCCCTCCACGATCCGAATCTCTTCTTCCGTCAACCCATACAACTCATAGACCAGACGGTCGATCTGCCCATCGACAGATTGGATCTGCCGCTCGTACAGGTCGATCTCTGCCTGCGTCTTCGCCCCGGCCCTGGACTTGTGCAACGCCAGCATTTGACTCACCAGCGCGACCATCTTCTCGTGCTGTGACGCTTCGGCGGGGTTGTTGAAGTCAATGGCGCGGATGGGAAGTTGTTCAAGGTACATGGGCTTGTACTCAAAATATCCACCCTGCTTCGTAGATGAAATTGAATGCATTACAAAGTCAGGAACTTTAGAATTAAGAAGTCCAAGCAAATATAAATCATCAACACTAATAATTGATGTCTTATCATTGGTGTAGATACCGCTGTTATCGTAAGCATATGATGCTCTCTGCACTATTGCAGGAACAATAATCTTTGGCTTTTCAAACTCCATATAGTAATCAATACTATCTTGAATTTCATACCACTCATACGAACCAGATTTTCGCCCTTTCCACTCACTGCCTTTCCAGTTCTTTGGCTTTGGCATTAATTGTTCTTTGTATTGAGATAAGTATTTATATATTGCAGGATACTTCTTGATTTCAACGCCGCGCCTTGTAAAAATCAAGTATCTTTCATTATTTACAAATCCATATCGCTTGACATCACGCCCAGCGAGAAAAGGCTTAATCAATTCCTGGCTTAATGAGTGTTCATCTATCAACTGTTCCTTTGTTTCTTTTCCAATTACAAAAGCCTCATTTAGCCCAGTTAGAATACCGCGATACATTTGACCGCCAACGTATTTTCCAAGTGGAACACTAACAGATTGAAGTTTATCGAACAATGCTTGTTTACTTTCATTTATCAGAGACCAGCCATCATCGGGCAAAGATAATTGGCTAACTTGATAATGATTTTCTTCCACATATTCATTCAAGTCTTGAAAATCAAGTGATTTGACTTGTGTAACGCTAAACTTTTCAGTTGATGCTTTCTTTGAAAGACGCAAAATACAGGGGTATGTAGTTGCGGATTCAAACACAGGTAAATCGCCAAAGTCTGTAATTTCTTCAATTTGCTGTTGTTTTAGCCAGCGGCGAAGAGGCAGCCCGTAATTGGCACGCATCCATTTATTGGCAACGATAAAACTAAAGAAACCGTTTTCTCCCAATAAACGATGTGATTGTTCAATGAAGTAAACATATAAATCTGCTGTGCCTGCGTAAACAGAATAACTTTTTTGAGCATACGACTTGAAGTTTTCGCCAAGGGTTTCCTGACGAACATAAGGCGGGTTGCCAATGACTGCATCAAAGCCGCCATTATCCATAATATCTTTGAATTCAGTTTTCCAGTTAAATGGCTTTATTTCTTTCAATTCATCAACAGTCGGCGCAAGCAAACCAAAATAATCACTCCCGATCAAACTATTCCCATTCTTGATATTCTGACTCAGATCAGGCAGAACGGTCTGGTGAAAGAGCGTGCGTTCCTCGGTCAGTTCACCCTCGCGCAGATCTTCCAGCGCCTTCAACGAAAGCGAAAAGCGCGTTACCTCCACGGCTTGCGGGTCAATATCCACGCCGAAAATATTATTCTTCAAAATCTCACGCTTGAGTTTGGCCGTTAAGCGGATCTGTCCGCTCTCATCGCGGTAAAAAGATTCACGGTCGCGCTTCTCCTTGCCCGCCCGCGCAAAATAATCCTTGTGCCACTCGATCAAATAATCATACGCGCCCAGCAAAAACGAACCCGACCCGCACGAAGGGTCAAGCACCTTTATTTTGGCAACATCCGCAGGCGTTAATCCCCCTCTCCGAATGTGTTCTTCATTCGGGGAGGGGTCAGGGTCTAGCAATTTCCCCAGCGTATTCCCGACAATATAATCCACAATATACTGCGGCGTGTAATACACCCCGCCCGCCTTGCGCACCTCGGGCTTCTCCTCGATCTTGACCTGCTTCTCCGTCGTCCGCACCACGCGGCCCAGAAAACGCTCATAGATCGTACCGAGGATCTCCACCGGCAGCACCGCAAAGTTATACGGCGAATTCTCAGGCTGCAGATCCGTCAGCACCGCCTGCACAGCCTTGTTGGAAACAGAAACATTCTCCAGTTCAGGGCGGGGCGCGAAGATACTGCCGTTATAAAAATTATTCAACTCCTCAAAGATCGTCTTGCAGGATGTAAACCAGCCCGCCTCATCCGCCCCCAAACCTGATTCTGTCACCCGGGCTTTGATCTCGCTGAGATAGTCCCTGTCCACCTCGCGGTCTGAAAGCGCCTTGATGAAGATCAAACGGTCGATCAACAACTGCACCGCCGACGTGATCAACTCCCCATCGGCGGCGGGGTTGCGCTTCTTCATATCCTTGGCCAGCAGTACCCGCCAGCCATCCTTCTCATCGTCCATTTCTGCGAGGAAGGCTTTATCAGGCGAAATGCGGTTGGCTTTTACTTTTTGCGGAGAGAGGTAACGAGACCACAACCCGTTGGGACGGGGCTTGCCCCCGTCCTTGCCCGCCCCGGTGGTTGAGTAGCCGCGCTCTTGTTCTGTGCGGCGTATCGAAACCACCTCGCCCGAAGCAATCCCCTCATCAACAGGAGGTTGCTTCGCCGAAGAGCGGCTCGCAACGACATTCGGACGCGAATCTTCCATCACATGGTTGCGCTCGAACAACTCCCACAACTCATCGAACCTCTCCACATAATCGCTGTACTTCCAATCGATCACGCGGAAATTATTCACCGCCTCGGGCTTCGTCGCAAAGAGCGTGCAATCCAAAACAATAAATTCCTGAAAATCCGTCAGGATGGCAAAATCTATTTTTTCGGCAGGTTTGCTGTTTTGAGTCGAGTAGGCGTACGAATACACCTGGTACAGCCAGCGCGGGTCATGCATCTGATACTTGACCTGCTTGGCATCCATCACCAATACATCGCGCCCGTCCACGTTCAAAATGTAATCGGGGCGCAAGCCCTTGCGGTTGGTCACCTGCACCTTGAACTCATAATGCGCGGGCGAAAGGCCTTCATTCTCCGTGTTCCAGTTCAAATAACGGAACAATGGCCGGATGAAGTTCTGCTCCACCTGCGCCTCAGGCGCGGTTTCCAGCATCTTCTCCTGCGCGCGAAAATCCTCCACCAACGCTTGGATCTTAACTCGGGCTTCTTCCTTGGTATACGCCATAATCGGGTCTCCCCTGTTCAAATTGGGTAAAGATATTTTACAACAAAAGCACCGGACTCCCGAAGTTCTACTGCGACCCAATCACAAACCGCCTTGAGTCGCATGAAAGCCCTTCTCCGTGTCTCAGTGCCTCCGTGGTTTGGCTTTGATGCCTGGGCGCCTCCACGCCACCACCCCCTGGCTACCCGAAGGAAATTCCACCCATCATCCTTCGTTCATCCTTCGTTCATCCTTGCTTCTCTCATAATTCTCCCCCTCCCTCCTATAGTCATCCCATAGTCATCTATACTCTCTCATAATCCCCGCCCCTAATCTCTAAGGGTCTGTAAATCATTAACTTCCCGTGATGTCGTTGCGAACCGCCGCCCTTGATCTTCCCTGCACCGAACGCAAGACGGTGTGGCGGCGAAGCAATCTCCGTATCAGCGGGGGGATTGCTTCGGGCGAAGAACAGGAGCGCCCTCGCAACGACAGGGTCGGCGAACGGGTGAGGAAACTTATATTTTTACGAACCCTAACCTCCTCCCTCCCCAAAAACCTGACACCTGTCACCTGACACATGCCCCCATATTTGCTACAATCTTCGCATGTCCACCGAAACCACCGACCGAAAATTCCTCACCCGCTACGCCTGGGTCTCCATCGGCGCCGCCGTCCTCACCATCGGCCTCAAGACCATCGCCTACTTCCTGACCGGTTCCGTCGGCCTGCTCTCCGACGCGCTCGAATCGCTGGTCAACCTGGTCGGCGCATTCATGGCGCTGGCCATGCTCACCGTCGCCGCCCGCCCCGCCGACGAAGACCACGAGTACGGTCACAGCAAGGCGGAATACTTCTCCAGCGGCGTTGAAGGCACCCTGATCCTGATCGCCGCCGTCAGCATCATCCTCGCCGCCGCGCCGCGTCTCATCGCCCCCAGGCCGCTCGAGCAAGTCGGCATCGGCCTTGCTGTATCCGCGGGCGCATCCGTCGTCAACCTGATCGCCTCCTACATCATCCTGCGGGCGGGCAAACGCTACAAGTCCATCACCCTCGAAGCCAACGCGCACCACCTCATGACCGATGTATGGACCTCCGTGGGCGTGCTGGGCGGCGTGGGTCTTGTGGCGCTCACCGGCTGGCAGCGTCTCGACCCCATTGTCGCCTTCATCGTCGCCGCCAACATCATCTGGTCGGGCGTGCGCATCGTGCGCGACTCGGTGCTCGGTCTGATGGACACCGCCCTGCCTAATGAAGAGCGCGAGATCATCCTCAAGATTCTCTCAGCCCACCAGACCGGCGGCATTCAATACCACGCCCTGCGCACACGTCAATCCGGCGCCCGTCGCTTTGCCTCCTTCCACATCCTCGTGCCCGACTCCTGGACCGTCCTCGAAGGCCATCAACTGCTCGAACAGATCGAAGCCGAGATCCGTAAGGCCCTGCCCGATATCACCGTCTTCACTCATCTCGAACCGCTCAACGACCCCGCCTCCTTCGCCGACACCAAACTAGACCGCCCCACCTGAGCAGACTATCCCAATCCGGACTCCGCAAGTTCTACTTGCGGCACCTAGAAATTCCACCTGCGCCGTTCAGAAGTAGAACTTCTGGACTCCATTCTGATTACCAATTACCCATTCCCCAACCATCATTCTCCAGTACAATCACGCTCAATCGATATAAGGAGCAACAAGCATGGGCGTCATGATGCAGACCTTCTACTGGGACTGTCCCCGTGAAGAGCAGAAAGAATTTCAATGGTGGGCCTATATTACCCGTGAGATCCCCGGGCTGGCGCAGGCCGGCTTTACTTCGTTGTGGCTGCCGCCCGTCCACAAGGCCGCCAATCTCTTCGGCCCCTCCATGGGCTACGACCCATATGACTTCTACGATCTCGGCGAGTTCGATCAAAAAGGCACCGTTCCCACCTGGTTCGGCACACGCGCAGAGTTGGAGCAACTCATCGCAACCGCGCACAGCCATCAGTTAAGTGTGATCGCAGACATGGTGCTCAATCACAACTCTGGCGCCGACGCGCAGGAGGTCAATCCCATCACCGGCCAGTCGCGCTGGACCTTGTTCAACCCCAAGAGCGGCAGGTTCCCACGCAACTGGGAGTCGTTTCACCCCAGCATGTATGAAAGTTGGGACGAGATGACTTTCGGCGACATGCCCGATCTCTCGCACCGCAACCCAGTCGTCTATGCCGAGCTGCTCAATCTCGCGCGCTGGCTGGTCGAAGAGGTCGGCTTCGACGGCTTCCGCTACGACTTCGTCAAGGGCTACGGCGCCAACACCATCACCGCCATTCAGGAATATCGCTACATGAAGAACGGCGTCTTCCACAAGCCCTACGGCGTGGCCGAGTATTGGGACAACGCCTCCAACACCCTGCGCTGGGTCGAGTCGGCCAACTTCTCCAACTCCAACCCGGTCGATGCCTTCGACTTCCCCCTGCGCGAACTGCTCAAGGGCCTGTGCGATTCCTACGGCTTCAGCCTGAAGAACCTCGTCAACGGCGACTCGATCCTCAAGGCCCAACCGCAGAGCGCCGTCACCTTTGTGGAGAACCACGACCTGCGCGACGAAGGCCGCCCCATCAGCAACGACAAACTGCTGGCTTATTCCTACATCCTCACCCATGAGGGCTACCCTTGCGTGTTCTGGAAGGATTACTTCAACTACAACCTCGCCCTGCGCGACACGCCGCACGGCATTGATGCGCTTGTGAATGTCCATGAGAACTATGCAGGCGGCGAAACGAAAGTGCTCTACCTCTCCGATGACCTGTACATCATGCAGCGCAGCGGCTACGGCGACCAGCCCGGCTTGATCTACGTGCTCAACAACCGCGGCGAAGGCTGGCATGGCGAATGGGTGAATACCGGATGGAGCAACGCTTCCTTCCGCCCTGCGGCCTGGTGGAGCAAAAAGGAACTCTTCCGCCCCGCCAACCAAACCACCGGCCCCGACGGCCGCGGACAGTTCTACGCTCCCCCGCGCGGCTACGCCGTGTATGTAGCACAATGATGGTACGGGCTTGACTGGACTCCAAAGTCTCCAGACTTTGGAGTTCTTTTTTTTTCTCTGCTCCCCATAAAACAAAAAACGTCCTGCCCCCGCAGAACGTCACCGACCAACAGACCAATTGACTACCCGACTACTCGACCAACTGACTACTCGACCAACCGACTACCCGACTAACAACTCCCATCCTCACCCACATAACAAGTATCGCCCTGGAACAACTGCCAGTCGCGCATCAACGTCTCCAATTCCTTCAGATACGGGCGGATGCCTTCCCCGCTCACCACGCGCTCATTGTTGGTAATGACCGGCAGTGCGGCCCCGTCAAATAAAGCATGAGATTGCGCAGGCTCCACCAGCACACGGTCATAGGCCAGCACCAACTCACGGAACTCGGCTTCGATGGTATCCGCTTCAGCGCTTTCCACGGTACGATACAGTTTGATCATTCGTTTCTCCACCCCCTTCGACGGGCATGCGTCCCGCCCTCTTACCCATCTCTGTGATTGCGATAGAGGAACCTTTTCGGCTACAATCATTCCATGAAAACCAAATCCCTGCTCGTTGCCTGGCTGGGCTTGCTGCTCTTCGTCGTCGGTGAGATCATCGGCCTGACGCTTTCCTCCATCATGGCCTGGAGCGAGATCGAAGCCAACGCCTTCTCTCCCCGCCCCGACAGTGAGAACATGCACCTCGCCTGTCCGCTCATGCTCGCGCCCGGCGAGACCGGTCTCGTCCGCGCACAGATCGTCAACCACATCGAGAAAGAGATTCAGCCGGTGGTCATGCTCGGGCTGGGTCAGCCGCTTGCAGCGCAGCAGGAAACGCAGACTTTCATCCTGGCTCCGCGGGAGAGTCAGCCCGCCCAATGGCCGGTGGATTCCTCCACCTCAACCTTCGACCGCCTGATCCTCGTCAATGTGCTGCAAGGGCAATACAACCTCAATCCCTCGCGCTGGGGTTCGTGCGGCATTCTGCTCTTCAGTCTCTTCGGGCTGGGCGGCAGCGCCACCTTCGCGCTGATCTTTGCCAGCGCTGTGCTGCTCGTGTTGGCGGGCGGCGGGTTGTGGCTGGCCTTTCGCAAGCCGGTCAACGAGTCTGGCAAAAAGGCGGCGCAGGCCTGCATCTTCCTCGCCGCTGTCACCCTGCTGGCCCTGCTTACCGCCCTGCCGCGTTTATGGGGCCTCACTGTTTTCTTCGACGCCTTCGCCCTGATCGTCACCGGCGTCATCGTTGTTGAATTCATCCTCTTCCCGCATTAGGAGCGTTCATGCGCAGGGATCATCCACGGCCGGTACACCCATGACAGACTTCACCCCCATCCACTTTTACGATGAAGCCATTGAAGTGCTCTTCGATCAGCCGCCCATCCGCGAGAAAGCCCCGCACTGCCCGAACGGTTTCCTCTGGAACGGGGAATCCTTCCATATCACTGCGCCCCTCTCCGAATGGACAGACTTCACCCGTCGCGGCCGCATGGCCAATAACATGCGTCCCGCCCATGCCGCCACCGCCTCCATCCGTGGTTCGCTGAACGTGGGGCGATATTTCTTCCGCGTGCGGGTGCAGGCAGGCCGCGTCTTCGACATCTATTATGACCGCGCCATGAAAAGCGTGGATGACCGCAAGGGTCAATGGTTTATATATCGTGAGTTGGCAGAAATGGAGAATTCGTCACATGGATGAAAACACCCCCGCACCTCAGTCCCCCACCCCGTGGAAGGCCTCTGATGCCTGGCTGGGGCTGGCATTGCTGGTTGTGATCCTGCTGGCCTTCTTTATCGGCATTTCCCTCCTGCGCCTCAACAACACCTTGAGTCAGTGGGTCGTTTCCAGTTTTGAACTGCTGCTGCTGGCGCCCATCGCCATCATCTTCCTCTGGCGCAAAGTGGCCTGGCGTGAACTCGGTCTGCGCGGCTTCGAGCGCCGCTATCTCTTCCTCGGCCTCGGCCTGCTGGTGCTGGCGTACATCGTGATCGCGGCCAATAACCTCATCATGACGGCGCTGGGCGTTGTCACGCAGGCCGATGTGGTCTTCGACATTCTGGGCGAAAGCGATTCGGCCATTCCTCTGGTGGTGGCCGCGGTGGTCATCGCTCCCATTGTAGAGGAGTTATTCTTCCGCGGTTTTCTCTTCAAGGGCCTGCGCGACAAATACGGCTGGAAGAACGCCCTGATGTTCAGTTCCATCATCTTCAGCCTGTTTCACTTGCAGGTGGCCACACTGATCCCCACCTTTTTGCTGGGCGCCCTGTTCGCGTATATCTACCAGCGCAGCGAGTCCGTTTACCCGGGCATGATCCTGCATTTCCTGGTGAACAGTTTGGGCATCTGCGGCATGCTGGTGTTATATCAGACCGGGCAGGTATAAGTGGGAATCAAAAGGCCCCCCGCTTCGATTCTACGGAGGGCCGGGGATTCACCATTGGGCGGCGGTTAGCGCCAGAAGTTTTGCGTGGCCGGAAGGATGCGCAGCACAATATCCAGCAGCAGGCCGGTCATGAAGTACATGCCGAAGGCGCGGTTGTTATAGAAGGCATAGCCCACGAAGTAAAGCGGCCAGCCGCGCTGGCCCTCGGGCTGGGTTTCCGGCTTGGGCTTGAAGAACACCGGGGCCATCTTCAGCAGCGTCGGCAGGGCCAGAAAGACGATCAACATGATCGGGGTAAAGAACTTGACCGCGATCAAATAGAGGGTCAGGAAGTACGGAATGGCCATCATGGCGAGCACAGTGAAGCGCGAGGCTTTCTCGCCGATCACCACCGGCAGGGTGTGGATGCTCTTGGCCTTGTCCTTGTCCAGCTTGTCGATGTGCTTGCCAAAGATGACGGTGGTCACGCCAAGGGCGTACGGCAGGCAGGCCAGCACGACATTCCAATTCCAGTTATGGGCCAGCACATAATAGCCGCCGCCGATCATCAACGGTCCCCACACAAGCAGGACGGCCACTTCGCCAAGGGCAATGTACTTGAGCGGCCAGGTGTAGAACAGCACGAAGAACGCGCCCAAACCGAGCAGCACCCACACGAGCGGGTCATTAGAGTTGACCGAGATCAGGTACAGCCCCGCCACGAGCGCAAGCAGTCCGGTCACTGCAAAATAGGTCAGGTGCTGGCGCGGGGTCATCAATCCGCTGGCGATGGGTTGCGCGCCGTAGATGTTGCGGTAGTAGTTGTCCTTATCCACGCCGCGGACAAAGTCGGTGTAGTCATTGAAAATGTTGTTGCTGGCATGCGCCATAATCAGGCCGAACACCAGGGCAAACCAGGGCAGGAAGGCAAAGGAACCGTCCCGCCAGGCGAACAACCCCGCCAGCGCGGCGGAGATAAAGGTCATGATCAATACAGCGGCGCGGGTGGAGATCAACCACCGGGAGATGATATCCAAACGATCCCACTCATCCTTGGAAACTTCCGGGATGACCTGCAGCGCTTTCTTCCACATGGCAAAATTCATACAACTCTCCTGAGATAATTTTCGACATTATAACCGAAGCATGCCCGGACAAGACAAACCTTGTCCGATTTGAACGTTAACCCTTGGGAGGGCTATCCCTCTCCGAGTTCGGGAATCGGCTCGAGCGGGGTGCGATGCGCGATCAAATTTTCCACCCAGAAGATGATGAGTGCCAGCCAGACGATCCCAAAGCCGATAAAGCGCGTGGTGTCGAAGGGTTCCTTGTAAAGGAATACGCCGAGGAGGAATTGAATGGTCGGCGCAAAGTATTGCAGCACGCCGATCATGTTGAGCGGAATCTGTTTGGCGGCCGAGGCGAACATGAGCAGCGGAATCGTGGTGACGATCCCGCCGCCGATCAACAGCAGATCCACCGTGAGGCCATCATGCAGGAATGCGCTTGTGCCATTGACCTGCACGAAGGTCAGGTAGATCAAGGCCAGCGGGAAGACAATGCCCGTTTCGAGGGCCAGACCATAGACGGAGCCAAGCGGCGAAAGTTTTTTGACCAACCCATACAAGCCGAAGGAGACCGCCAGCGAGAGCGCGATCCACGGCAACCGGCCGTAGGTGACGGTGAGATACGCCACACCGATGAAGGCCAGTACCACCGGGACCCATTGCATGGGGCGTAATTTTTCGCGCAGGAAGAACACGCCGAAGAGCACGCTGAGCAACGGGTTGATGAAATACCCCAGGCTGGTCTCGACGATAAAGCCCGCGTTCACGCCCCAGACATAGATCAACCAGTTGAGGGAAAGCAGCACACCGGCCACGGCATAAATTCCCAACACCTTTGCATTAAAAGCAGCGGCGCGGAAATCCTTCCATTGGTTGGTGATAAAGATGAACGCCATGAGCAGTAGGAACGACCACCCGATGCGATGCCCCAACAATTGCACAGCCGGGACGTCATGCAGCAACTTCCAATAGATCGGGAAGAAGCCCCACATGGCATAAGCGGCAATGCCGCTGAGGATACCTTTATTCATATTTCTCCTTTGTTAAGCACATTCCCCTCGAAACTCTGGAGGCTTTGAAGTCCTGCCATAATTCATGAAGGGAAACAACTGTAAAACACGGAAACCAGCCATAGGATGTGAAATAAAATGACCTTGCACCGGCAAGGCCATAAAGATCAAAAGGGACCGGAGCATGTATCTCCTTCACAGGGTTTATTGTGCCAGCGCGGTGTAGCCCTTTTTCTTAACCGCCGCGATGATCTGCTCCTCGTTCAACTTCGACTCGTCGTACTCAATCACCATCTCCAGTTTGTGATAACTGGCGTTGATCTCCTGCACGCCTTCGAGATCGTCTTCAAGGGCTTCGATCTTCATGGCGCAATTGGTGCAGGACATGTCGGGGATCTTGAAAGTTTTTTTGATCATGTGTAATTTCTTTCCTCTTTCTTCTTCCCCCGGCAAAAAAGAGGAAAGAAGAAGGAATGGCTTATTGGTTTTCAAACACAATCTGCCCGGTGTACATGCCCATGGAACAGGTAAAGAACAGGGTCGAACCGGCTTGCTGGGCGGGAATGGTCACCTGAACGGTTCCAGATTCCGGCAACAGTTCATAATAATTCAGGGCGGGGATGACAAAATCGCGCGCGCAGGAGTAGGTTTTATCGGTCACCAAACTCAGGGTGAAGTCTTTGCCAGCGGGGGCTTTGAGAACGGTGGGGAAATATCCATTGTTCTCCACATTGAGGACCACTTCCCCGGCATTGGCGGAGGGCTGGGAAGCAGCATCTGCCACAGGGCGGGTCGCGGCTTGAGGGGCGAACCAGGTGCGCGTCAGGTTTTGAAGCGAGATGGGCGAACCCATCAGGTTCAATCCGCCATCCAGGGTGACGACTCCCAAAATCAGGACCACCACAGCCACAAAGCGCATGAAGAACTTTTCAAGTTTGGCGCCGAGTTCGGTGGTGAGATAAGCAATGATGAAGAAGACCGGGCTGGTGCCAAGCGTGAATGCGAACATGAGCGCCGCGCCCATCGCCACGCTGCCGGTGCCCAGGGCAGTGGCCATCATGGCCTGGGTTACGCCGCAGGGAATGAAGACAGTCAGCGCGCCCAGGAAAAGCGGTGTGAAGGTATCGGTGCCTTTCGCCGTGCGACGGATGTAGCGGGTGATGAACTTTGGCGGTTCAACGGAAAAGTAGCGGAAGATCGGGTGGACGTTAAACATGCGCAAGGCGTTGCCGATCATGAAGAGGCCGATGGCCAGCATGAGCAGGGCGCGGGTCATCGGGCTGAAGGTGAGGTAGGAACCCAGCCAGCCAAGCAGCGCGCCAAGCAGCGTATACGTCACCAGCTTTGCCAGCAGAAATAAACCGATCGGCAGCGCGGAATTGGTGCGGGCGGCGGGCTGTTTAGATTTCTTCGGGCCGGCCTGACCGGCATAATCCTGCTCGATCTGATGTGCGAGGGAACTGGCCAGTAAACCGCCCTGTACAGCCAGGCAGCTCAAGCCGCCGGTAGTGATGCCGGTAATAAAAGCCACGACCAGCTGGCTCATGGTGCCTGCGCCTGCGGTGATATTTATGGAATTGCCCTTTGGCTGGAACACGACCATCAAAACCGCCACGCTGATAAATAAAATTCCGAGCACGATCACAATGACCGGGTCAATCGGTTTGTTTTGTTTTTTGCTCATGCGACCTCAAAAAGAATTCGGCTTATCAAAAGGTTCATCGACCTGTTTCCAGAAAACAGGTCGATGAACAAACATCTTTATCTCTGCCCGCCATCCCAGACGACGAAGGGCATGTTGATGACGACGCCGGGCTGTTCAATGGTCAGCTCTCCGGCGGCTTCGGCATCCAGCACATCGGATGCTCTTGTAATTTCACGGGCCTTGGATTCATCCACCCAGGCGATTACGTTGAGACGGCGTAATGGAGTGTATCCGTCTGTGCCGGGCGGGTTGTCGAAAACATCGGCCTGGAACCCAAATGGGCCGGAACCGGCAATGCCATTGGTAAAGACATACACGTTCGCAAGCGATTCGTCTGGCACGTTTGCCAGCGAAGGCACCAGCACCACCGGAGATTTCATCATGTTGGTCAGTTTTTCGGCCACGCCCGGGTCTGAAGCTTCGGTGTGGACAAAATAGATCTCACTGCCTTCGGCCCAGGCTTTGCCTGCGGGCAGTTCGGCCTTGGCAGGCCCGCTTTGTTTGGGGGCGCAGGCAGCCAGTGTAAGCAGCACGGCTGCGAAAAGCAGAAGCGTTATTTTTTTCATGTTAATGGTTTCCTTTTCAATAGTCTATCTATGGTTCAAGTGTTTCATCATCCAAAGGATGTTCCACCTCACCCGCCATGAATGCTTCCGGCGCGCCCAGGAAGGCCTTCAGGCAGGCTTGTGCGCAAAAATAGACTCTCTCTCCATTGAACATCGCGCTTGGGTAAGCCGATGGGTCTTTCAATACTCCGCCGCAAGCGGATTTGATAATGGGTAACTGCGGTTCGTTAATTGGAGATTCGCTGTCCACGGTTTAACACCTGCTACACATTGACTTTTCTCAACCGCAGGCTGTTCGTCACCACAAAAACACTGCTGAAGGCCATTGCACCGGCAGCGAGCATCGGGTTCAAATAGCCGAGCATCGCGGCGGGAATCAGGATCACGTTGTAAACAAAAGCCCAAAACAGGTTCTGCTTGATGGTCTGAACTGTCTTGCGCGAAAGACTGATCGCACGCGATACGCCGCGCAAGTCGCCGCTCATCAAAGTGACCGGCGCAGCGGCCATCGCCACATCGGTGCCGGTTCCGATCGCAAGACCCACATCCGCCTGGGCCAGCGCAGGAGCGTCGTTGACCCCATCGCCAACCATGGCAACCACATTAACGGTCTTTGCTTTTTGATTATCAATGGCCGCTTGAAGTTTCTTGACCTCGGCAGATTTGCCTTCAGGCAATACTTCAGCAAGGACAGTGTCCACGCCTACTTGTTTTGCGATCGCCTCCGCGGTCCTTTGGTTATCGCCGGTGATCATTGCAACCTTCAGGCCCATCTTATGCAGGTCGGCAATCGCTTCTTTGGAACTATCCTTGATCGTATCGGCTACAGCAATGATCCCCGCGGCGGCGCCATCCACTGCAACCAGCATTGCCGTCTTGGCTTCGGATTGCAGGCGCGCCACTTCGGATTCGAGACTGCCCAGAGCGACGCCCCTCGCCTCGAACATTCTCCTGTTCCCAACCATCACGCTTCTTTCTTCCACCTCAGCCTGAACGCCATGCCCGGCCTCTGCCTTAAACCCGGCAGGTTCGGCCAGAGTCAGCCCGCGCGTTGTCGCTTCGGCCCAAATGGCTTCGCCGAGCGGATGTTCGCTCCCTTTTTCAACGGAAGCAGCCAGCCTCAATAAATCATCTTCTTTCCAAGTTCCATTTTCCACAACAATATCTGTCACCGCCGGTTGTCCCTTGGTAATGGTGCCGGTCTTATCCAGCACCACCACAGAGACCTTGCCGGCGCGTTCCAAGGCTTCGCTATTTCTGAACAGGATTCCCGCCTCCGCGCCCCGGCCGGTCCCCACCATAATGGCGGTCGGCGTGGCAAGACCCATCGCACACGGACAGGCGATCACCAGCACCGCCACCATGTAGATGAGGGCGCGGGTAAAGTTATTGACATCTGCATTAACGGGCAGCGCCGGGCCAAAGACATACCAACCGCCAAAGGTCAACAGGGCGATCAGGATGACAATGGGAACGAAGACAGCCGAAACCTGATCCGCCATCTTCTGGATCGGGGCCTTGCTGCCTTGCGCATCTTCCACCAATTTGATGATCTGCGCCAGGGCGGTTTCTTTCCCAACCTTGGTGGCTTCAAACTTGAGCAGCCCCAGTTTGTTGAGCGTCGCGCCAATGACCGGGTCGCCGGGTTTTTTCTCCACCGGCAGCGACTCGCCCGTCAGCATCGACTCATCAATGGCGCTGCGCCCCTCCACCACCACCCCATCGACGGGAATCTTCTCGCCCGGCTTGACCACGACCACGTCGCCCACACGCACATCATCCACAGACACTTCGGCTTCCACGCCGTCACGGATGACTCTGGCTGTCTTGGCGCGCAATCCCATCAGCTTCTTGATGGCCTCAGAAGTACGTCCCTTGGCACGCGCCTCCAGGAATTTTCCAAGTTTGATCAGCGTAATAATGACGGCAGCCGTCTCATAATAGACATGCCCCATCAGCAAACCGAAGGTGATCGGCAGGGAATAAAAGAAAGCAGCAGACGACCCCATGGCAATCAGCACGTCCATGTTCGCTGAGTTATTTCGCAATGCCTTGAACGCGCCCACGTAATACTGCCAGCCGACATAGAATTGCACCGGCAGGGCCAGGATCAGCATCAACCAACCCACCCACGGCTGGGCATCGCGCATCCCTTCCATATTTGTGCTGGCATAGAAGAAGTCGGGCAGGATCCCAAAATCCTTGCTCATCGACAGCAGGAAGAGCGGAACTGTGAAGGTCAACCCGATGATGAGCAGGCGTCGTTGTTCATTGATCTCATGCTCGCGCGCCAGGGCTTCGGCATCTTCGGCCTGCCCCCCAAGCTCCAGGGCTTCAAAACCCGCCGCTGCAACAGCGCGGCGCAACTCCGCTTGTGTAATGATGGTCGGCACATACTGGATGCGCGCCTTTTCGGTGGTCAAGGTCACCTGCGCCTCAAGGACACCCTCTAATTTGACGAGAGCCTTTTCGAGACGGCGGGCATCGTTATCGTCAGACAGGCACTTGATGACAAGGTCCGCTTCACCCGTGGCAACCCCATACCCGGCACGGTTGACGCGCGCGATGAAATCGGTCAACCCGAGTTTGGATGCGTCAAAATCCAGCGTGGCGCGCTCGGAAGACAGATTCACCACCGCATTTTGCACGCCGTCAAGTTTCTTTAAATTGCGCTCCACCGTGGCAACGCAGTTCGCACAGGTCATGCCGGTGATGGGCAGGGTCAGTTGTTTTGTTTCAGCCATTCGACTTCCTTCTTGAAAAGGCCTGGCAGGTTTTGGAATCCTGCCAGGCTTGGGAGATTACAAACTAAGCAATCCTTCGGCAGGGTAATTGATCTCAGTCAGAAGCGCCTTGATCTTCTCTTCTGAAGCGGGCATGTCGAAGGTGATGGTCACTTTCTTGGTGGCTTCTTCAGCTTTGACAGATTGAACACCCTGCAGGTCGCCTACTTCCATCTCAATGGTGTGGGTGCAATGTCCGCAATGAATGGCGGGGACGTTATACGTAACGGTGGTCATGGTTTATTCTCCTTGGTTAAATCTAGAATTTTTTTGATTAAGAGATGCGCGCTTCAAAAGCAGACGCGAATCTCCAACAGCCGAACCGGTCATACCTTGGTAGACATTTCAAAGACTTCGGTGATCTCCTTCAACACGCGTTCGCGTTCCTTCCTGTCACTGCCTTGAATGGCAGTGGTGACGCAGGAGTTCAGGTGCCCCTCCAGGATCTGGGCGCTGACCTTATTAAGCGCCGCTTCGATGGCCTGGATCTGGCGGATGACGTCGATGCAGTAGGCATCCTCTTCCACCATGCGGATGACACCGCGCAAATGTCCTTCGACGGTCTTCAATCTTCGAATTGTGGTGTCGTTTTCCATGAGTACCTCTATCCTGGTGACCAAGTCTGTTTCGAGTTGCCTACCCCCCCCAGGGGGGTAGGGCTAGTGCAAATATAAGGTATCACTCCCCTGCCGTCAAGCGGATAAATGTCATCGGATTGAGGTGTAAAATGACAAAATGACCATCTCCCCCAGAGACTTGAAACAAGTCATTGTTTTTCAACACGCCACCGATGACGACCTAGACCTCATCTTAAAGAACAGTATCCTGCGTTCCATTGAAGAGGGCGGTTTTTTCTTTCTTCAAGGAGATGAGGCTGCATACCTTTACATCCTGATCAGTGGACAGGTGAAATTGATGCAGTCAAATCCAAATGGGCAACAGGTCAATTTGCGGACGATCTACCCCTGGCAGATGTTCGGAGCGCTCGGAGCGACGCGCGGGAAAGGCGCCGTCTACCCTGCCACGGCACAATCCCTTGAAAACAGCACGGCGCTGGCCATTCACAGCACGTTTCTGCGCTCCATGATGGAAACCCGTACTTACCTTTCCTTTGATTTGATGAACCTGATGACCTCCTACATTCAAGAGATGCAGACTCGCTACAGGGAACTCGCCACTGAAAGAGTGGAGCAGCGAGTGGCCAACGCGTTGATCCGCCTGGCTGGGCAATCCGGCATTCGGCTTGATAAGGAAGCGGGGATCGAACTCGCATTTTCCCGCCAGGATGTGGCAGAGATGACCGGCACCACGCTGTACACAGTCAGCCGCCTGCTCAGCGACTGGGAACGTAAAGGCGTTGTCAAGACCGGGCGGGAACGAATCCAGATCCTCAACCCACATGAATTGGTACGGATCGGAGACGGCCTTCCGTAATTTGCGCCAGCGCAAAGATGAAATTGGGGGAAAGGACTATGCTGGGGGCATGCAGAAAGACTTCAACAAACTAGCCCAAACGACCGTGGCAGATTTTCTGTCCATGACTCCAAATGCCAACCGCGTCTTTATGGATTTTCACACATCCTGCATTGGCTGCAGGCTTTCGCGCTTCTGCACGTTGAACGAAGTGGTGGAGGCCTACAAATTGGAGAGCGCTTGTTTCTTTGAAGAACTTTCGAAACATCTTGTCTCAAACCTTACCAAGGAGAATTCACAATGAAAACTTTCGTCAAGATTTTTGGGGCCGCCATCCTGCTGACCCTGTTGCTGGTTGCTTGTGGCGGCGCAAAGGAGGGCAGCAATAAGACTTATACCGAGGCGGAAGTCTCCGCTGCTTTTGAAAAGGGCGCATGCGGAACATGCCACTCCATTCCCGGCATCCCCAATGCAGTCGGTGTGATCGCGCCCAACCTGTCCGATATTCCCATGATGGCAGATCAACACATCCAAAGTGAAAGTTACGCAGGGTCCGCTAAAACCTCAGAGGAGTACATTCTTGAATCGATCAAAGACCCCAACCTTTTTGTCGCTCCGGAATGTCCCACCGGTCCCTGCACACCCAATGTGATGCCAGCCACTTTGAAGGATACGCTGACCACAGATGAAATCAACGCCATTGTCCATTACCTGAACGGGCTTCCAAATGGAGCCTTCGGTGCCAGCCCGCTGGCTGCCACGCAAGCACCCACCACCGGCGCGGATATCGTGCGCGATCCCTCCGACCTGCCCGCCCCGCTCGCGGCCCGCGAACCGCAAACCGTACGCGTAGATCTTGAGGCCGTTGAAGTGGAAGGCCAGTTAGCCGATGGAACCACCTACACCTATTGGACATTCAATGGCGCCGTTCCCGGTCCGTTCATCCGCGTACGCATCGGCGACACCATCGAAGTTCATATGAAGAACAGCACTTCCAGCACCATGAATCACTCCGTTGATTTCCACGCCGTCACAGGCCCGGGTGGAGGCGCGGTTATGACACAGACCGAACCCGGCAAGGAAACCATGTTTACTGCCAAGGCGCTCAATGCCGGCCTCTTCGTCTACCATTGCGCAACCCCCATGGTGGCCCAACATATCACCAACGGCATGTATGGATTGATCCTCGTTGAACCTGAGAATGGGCTCGCTCCGGTGGACCGTGAATTCTATGTGATGCAGGGCGAGATCTATACCACCGGTGACTTTGGCCAGCAAGGCCATCAGGCGTCTGACACCACCAAACTGCTCGATGAAGAACCGGAATACTTCGTCTTCAATGGCGCGGTCGGCGCGATCACAGACCAGAAGCCGCTTACAGCAAATGTCGGCGAAACTGTACGCATTTTCTTCGGTGTCGGCGGCCCAAACTTCACCTCATCCTTCCATGTCATCGGCGAAATCTTTGACCGGGTGTACGATCAGGCCTCCCTCACCGGCGCACCGCTCACCGATGTGCAGACCACGCTTGTCCCGCCCGGAGGCGCGACCATGGTTGAGTTCCACCTCGAAGTCCCTGGCCGGTACATCCTCGTAGACCATGCCCTCTCCCGTTTGCAGCGCGGTCTTGCCGGATACCTTATGGTCGAAGGTGAACCCAACAAAGAAATTTACGATGGCACACCCACCACAGGGGGCGGGCACTAAAAAAAACAGACCTCCAAAGTCTTCGGGCTTTGGAGGTCTGGTAGACTCCAGCAGATCTGGTCACCGGACTCGTTTATAATTTTGGGATGAAAAGAAAACCGCTTCTCTTCCTGACCCTGAGCCTGCTCCTGTTTCTGGCGGCTGGGTGCGCCCCGAAAACGACAGTCACTCCCGACCCAAACTTGAAGATCCAGCAGGCTGTGGCCGCCACGCTCGCGGCCATCCCCACCAATACGCCGATCCCGCCCGCCACTCCCTACCCCTCTCCCACTGCATTCAGCCTCGCCGGTTTTTTCTGCGAGTATCAATTCTGCATCGGCCACCCCATCGATGTGGTCTTCTTTGATGTCAGCGCGCAAAAGAATCCCGCCGCCACCAGCACGTACAGTCAGGGCATGCTGGCAGCCTTCAACAACAATCTTTTCATCCAGATCATCTGGCAGATCGCACCCGGCGTCTCCGACCCCAAATTCCTGTTCGACACCATCCTCGATGACAACTTCGACACAGCCTCGGGCAACACACAATATTACCTTGAGGATGATATGAACATCGTCTATGACGATATCGCCACCAGCGCCAGCCCCGCCCTCCCGGCCGGTGGCGCTGGCGCATGGAATTGCGGCGACCGCATCTTTGCCTGGAAGATCTACACTCCCAGCCCGGAGAGCGCCCGGCCCTTGTTCGATGAAGCGCTGGCACGTTTCACTTGCGGACAATAACTCCAGATCAAAAAAGACCGCTAAAGAAGCGGTCTTTTTTCTACAATAAATTTTTATTTTTCATACCCATGCGGGTGAGAGGTGTGCCATTCCCAGGCGCTGGAGAGAATGTCCTGCAAGTTGGTGTATTTCGGTTCCCAGCCCAGCTCCTTAACGATTCGCTGTGGGGAGGCCACCAAACGAGCCGAGTCGCCGGGGCGGCGTGGAGATTCGATCACCGGAATGGCATGCCCGGTCACTTTGCGCGCAGCCTCAATCACCTCGCGGACCGAAAAACCGTGCCCGCTGCCCACGTTATAGATCATCCTGTCGCGAGTCTCCAACGCACCCAATGCCAACACATGCGCCGAAACCAGATCGGCAATGTGAACATAATCACGGATGCAGGTGCCATCGGGGGTGGGATAATCAGTGCCAAAAATGGTGGCCGACTCAGCCTGTCCGAGCGCGATCTGCAACACGCGGGGAATCAAATGAGACTCCGGCTGATGCGCTTCGCCGCGCCCGGGCAGCGCACCACAAGCGTTGAAGTAACGCAGGACAGCATAATGCAACCCAAAAATGGAACGATACCATTCCAGAGCCTGCTCGGTCATTAATTTGGTGTGGCCGTAGACATTGGTCGGCCCAAGCAGAGAGTCTTCTGACAGAGGCTCCTCGCTGGACTGATAGACCGCCGCTGTCGAAGAGAAAACCAACTTTTTCACCCCAGCTTTTACGGCAGTCTCCATCAGTTGCAGGGAATTGGTAAAGTTATTGCGAAAGAAACGGCCGGGGTCTTTCATGCTTTCGCCCGCTTCGATAAAGGCGGCAAAGTGCATCACGGCATCGTACGGTTTTGCTGTCAGGGCTTCGGCAAGGGCATGGCTGTCATCCAATGAAGCATGGATAAATTCGGCCCCGGCCGGAACCGCAGCCCGATGTCCGGTAACAAGAGAGTCATACACCGTGACGGAATGCCCCGCCTTGACCAGCGCTTCTGCGGTGGCAGACCCAATATACCCGGCCCCGCCTGTAATAAAGATATTCATGGTTGCTCCTGAAAAATTTAGTTTAAAAATTATACACGCGCTGGAGGGACGAACTTATGGCCCTGCAAGTTCCCCGCTCCAACCCTCTGCATACCAGCGGAGATAGTCCATCACATGCGCACTCCAATAGCCTTCAGAATGGTCGCCGGTATAAAGGTGAAATTGATGCAGGTAGCCGGTCTTCACCAGGGTCTCTTCCAATGCCATGATGCTTTCCAATTCGCGGTCGTTGTCACCCGCATCCATCCACAAACGTGGGCGGGCCTCCTCCGGGATGGCGGCGATCATTTTCTCGATATAAGGCGCGCTCTCCTTGAATACCGCTGGAGAATGCAAACCCAGGGCGTCGAACAACTCCGGATGCTCGAACCCAAGTTGAACGGTCCAGCCGCCGCCGCGAGACAAGCCGCCCAGGGATCGGTGGTCGCGGTCTGCAAGGGTGCGATAGTTCGCATCCACATACGGGATGACCAGGTTGAGTAGTCGGTCTCCAAACCCGGCCCCGGCATTGAGATTCCAGTAACGATCATCTGGAAATACAATGATGAAGGGGGCGCTTTCGCCAGTTTGAATCAAAAGGTCGGCTGCTTGAGGAACACCCAGCCTTACCCACTGATCCTGGGTATAAGTCTGCCCGTGGAGCAGGTACAGGACAGGGAAGCGAGCATCGGCCCACTCTGTATAACAAGGCGGCAGGTAGATCAAATACTCTTGTGCCGGGGTGCTCTCAGGCAACATGCCCTGCTCCACCCTGCCGGGTTGAGATAAACAGGCAGGCGGAACGGGGGTTTGAGTAAGGGTGGGGGTGAACGTCGACGGAACAGGGCTGGGGGTGGAGGTAGTCGTCGAGGTGGGGAGAGGGGAGGTTGGTGTCGCAGTTGGGGGAAAAGTTTGGGAGGGAGAACAGGCTGAAAGTCCAATGAATAGAAGCGTTATTCTGGCGATGATGTAAACTGCTTGACGGGTATTCATCCTTCGCATTATACTCGGCAGGCTAATTACATCGGGGCGTGGCGCAGTCCGGCTAGCGCGCTTGCTTTGGGAGCAAGAGGCCCTGGGTTCAAATCCCAGCGCCCCGACAAAATCAGGTGCGGGTTTCCCCATTGAGGGGATGGCACGAATCCCAGCGCCCCGACAGATTGAATGAGAGCGACCAGAAAGAACGACCATGCAAAGGCACACAGACACGGAGAAGGTGACATTTTCGTGACTTGTGCCTTTATTGTTTAAAACGTTGTGTTAAAATTGACATAGAGGAAATTTCATGACAAAAAAAATTGATGGCGTTATCGAAGCGGTCCGTTATAAAAACGGGCAGATCACAAGTGTTCGTATGTTTGAGCGCCGCGGTGTTACCTTCTCAGACCGGGTTGTGTTGGACCGCAAGGCCCTGCTGGAGCAGATTCAGCAAGGCAAGCAGTTCGTGACCGGCTCGCGCGAAGAATTGCTGGCAAGCACGTTCCACCTGGCCAAGCCTGTGATGTTGATCAAGGCCAGCGACCGTGAATTCATCGCCACCCGTGAGGGCAGCGAGCGCGATGAACTCGAGAACGTCCCATTCTTCTAAACAAACATGAAGATCATCGATAAATCCCCCTTCCTGGATGCAAGCGGCAATCTCAATATTATTGCCAGAGTTCAAGGGACTTTGAAGTATGGATTCAATTGGTATCCCGAACAGGAAGCCCAGAAGAAGGTCATTCCCCAGCTGGAACGATCCCTGGATAAGGGACTGGTGCTGATCCGCAACTTCCAACTGCCTTATAGTGACATCATTATTCCGATGGTGTTGATCGGCGTTGGGGCGGTCTATATCATTCTGGTCTCTCCGGTCAAGGGTCATTTTGAAGCAAAGGGTGTGGAATGGAACATGATCGTTGACAATGGGGCATCCACCCCCGCCCGGCGAAACCTGATCGACCTGCTGACCAAGCTCACCCGCACTTTCCAAAAATATCTCGAACGCCAGCGCATCAACATTCCTGTACAGGTGGAATCTGTACTCATTCTGAGCGACCCCGGTGCTCAGGTTGAATCGTTCCGACCGGTGGTGCGTGTGGTGCGCAGCGACGCTCTCAAACAATTCGCGAACGAGGTCTCTCAGGCCCGCCCCATTCTCAGGACAGACTCGATCCTAGCACTGGGTGAACGCATTACGAACCCCAAATCCATTGAGGAAGTGCAGAACGAAAATTTCAATGTGGGCGAAGTTTCCCGCGCACAAGCCATCTTCAACGCATCCAGTCAGGGCTTCAACCCGGACGAATTGGGCTTTGAATTCAACGAAGAGACCAACGACGAACAGGCCATCCCCCAGGATCCGAATCTGCACGAGCCCAGCCCGGCCAGATCGCCGGAGCCCGCTGCCCCACCCAAACCAAAGACCCTGGGCCTGAGCAGAACACAGATGATCCTCCTAGCTGGAATGGTCCTGGTCGAGATCTGCGTGATCGTAGCCGGAGCTGGCATCCTTTTCTATTTCAACCAATAAGCCATTTGAATACACCCTTTCTGTCCATTATCATCCCAGCCTATAACGAGGAAAGCCGGCTGCCGCGAACCCTGGAGCGGGTTTTTCAGTTCCTTGAAGGACAGGCCTATACCAGCGAAGTCGTGCTGGTGGAAAACGGCAGTTCCGACCGCACAATGGAGATCGCGCAGGAGCAGGCGCGCCAGCATTCCAATTTGATCGTCTTGCATGAAGAAAAACGCGGCAAAGGAAATGCCGTTCAGCGCGGCATCCTGGAAGCGCATGGTGAATATCGCTTCCTTTGTGACGCCGACCTCTCCATGCCCATTGAAGAACTCCCCAAATTCCTTCCCCCGCAATTGGGTGATTTTGATATCGCCATCGGTTCGCGTGAAGCGCCCGGGGCCGTCCGCTACAATGAGCCGCCCTATCGTCACCTGGGCGGGCGCGCCATCAACCTTATCATCCGCCTGTTCATCCTGCCGGGCCTGCACGACACCCAATGCGGCTTCAAATGCTTTCATGCCAGAACTGCCAATGCCATTTTTCGCCAGCAAACTCTTACCGGCTGGTCCTTCGATATTGAATTGCTCTACCTTGCCCGCCGCAAAAAAATGCGCATCAAGGAAATTCCGATCCATTGGTATTTCGAAAAAGACAGTAAAGTCAGCGCGGTGCGCGATGCCCTGCGCATGATCAGCGACATCTTCCGAATCCATCTCAACGCCCTGCGGGGCAGGTATGATCTCAAACCCTGACCTCTCCCACGAAACCGAGGTATGGAAAGCCTGGCCGTACATCGCAGGCATGGATGAAGCCGGGCGCGGCGCCCTTGCCGGACCCGTCAGCGTCGGCGCGGTCATTCTCCCCCATAACGATTCGCATCTGCTCCAAACCTTGAGCGGAGTACGCGACTCCAAACAGTTAACACCCCGTCAACGCAACGGACTGACAGCGCTCATCAAAAGCGTTTCCCTTTCATGGGGAATCGGCTTTGCCTCTGCCGAAGAGATCGATGAACTCGGCATTGTGGCAGCCACCCGGCTTGCCGCAGGGCGCGCCCATGGAATGCTCTCTCCCTTCCCAAATTTTCTACTGACCGATTTCCGCCTCGAACTGCCCGAACTGGATATTCCCCAGGCCGCCCTTGTCAAAGGCGACCAGTGTTCGTTGAGCATTGCCAGCGCCTCCATCCTTGCCAAGACCGCGCGCGATGATTGGATGCAAGAACTGGACGCGGAATTTCCCGGTTACGCACTTGCCCGGCATAAAGGCTATGGCACACGGTTGCACAGCGCAAAGATCAGGGAATTGGGTTACTCCCCCATTCATCGAAAGACTTTCCAATTAAAAAAATAACGCGGGTTGGGCCCGCGTTATTTTCACATTACTTCTTCATGTACCTGCCGGAAACTTTACTTTCCGGCTTGCTTGTGCGCCAGGCGTAATACCCCAACCCGGCGCCGCCCAGCAACAACAGCCCACCGAAGAGCCCAAGGATGGTGGACTGTCCGCCACCTGCGCTGGCGGCAGGTTCTTCCGCCGAAGGGTCCACTACAACTTCCCTGGACTGCACGCCAAAGTCCACAAAGGCGCGGTCGCCCGCATTCACATCGAGGGTGTAATTCAACTCCATTGTCGGGTTGTAGTTATCGGGGTGACCGACCGTGATGTTGTACGTCCCTTCTGGAATATCAGAAAAACATACGCCCTGGTACGCATCCGGGTCTGAGGGGATAACGGTCTCTTGTGATGACGAATACTTCGCATTATTCTCCGTCAGGCTGACTGCACCGCCAGCCACCGCCGGTTCGGTCTCCTCGCGAATGGCATTGCCGTTTGCATCGTTGAACAACAACACACAGACCTCCGTAAGACCCGAGAGCGGGGTGGGCGTCACGGTGGGTGTACCCGCTGCGAGCGCGGGAGGCAGCGTGGAAGTCGCGACAGCCACAATGCCGATCAACAATTCCTGCCCTTCAACCAGGGTGCAGTTCTCATCCAGTTTTGAATTTAACTGGCGCAATTGCTCCACCGTAATGCCATGCAGGGCCGCCACGACAAAACAGGAATCTCCCGGCTTGACGATATAGACAATGCGGCCATCCGGCCCGGCCGTGGGTGTGGCAACCTGTTGTTGCGCATTGACACTAGAATCGGAGGGAAGCCATACGCCAGCCAAAAGCAGGGTAAAAAGTAAAAATAAAATAACAAAACGCTTTGAATTCATCGGCAAAATTATATCAGATTCGATTTGGTATAAAATAAAGGCACATGAGGAGCACCATGAAGACACTAATCAAAAACGGAACGTTGATCACCGCATCTGACACATTTGATGCCGATATTTTGATCGAAGGCGAAACCATCGCACGCATCGGCCGGGACCTGGATGCGAATCCTGACCAGGTGGTGGACGCCACTGGAAAGTTAATCATGCCCGGCGGCGTGGACCCGCATGTCCACCTTGACCTGCCCATGTTTGGCACGGTTTCCTCCGATGACCATTACACCGGGCACAAGGCGGCGGCCTTCGGCGGCACCACCACCGCCATGGATTTTGTCGTGCTGGAGAATGAGGGCTTTGAACACTCTGCGGATCTATGGATGAAGAAGGCGGAGAAATCAGCCATCGACTATTCCTTCCATATGAACCTGACCCGCTTCGATGCCGAGATCGCAAAGACGATCCCATCCTTAATGGATATGGGGATTCAAACCCTCAAGGTTTTTACCGCCTATAACGGGCGTCTGCGGCTCGACGATGGCGGCATCTTCAAAGCGTTACAGATCGCAAAAGACAACGGCATGTTGGTGATGGCGCACTGCGAGAATGGCGACGTTATCGAAACCCTGACCGCACAAGCGCTGTTTGAAGGACGCACCACACCGGAATGGCACGCGCTCACCCGCCCTGCCTGGGGTGCAGTAGAGGCAACCCTGCGCATGGCCGCCATGGCCGAACAAGCCGATGCGCCGGTGTACATCGTCCACATGAATGTGGGCGGCGAAGTGGATATGCTTGAGTATGCCCGCGGTCACGGGGTCAAAGTGATGGGCGAGACCTGCCCGCAATATCTGTTCTTCACCGAAGAGCATTTACGCCGCCCCGACGGCGCAAAATGGATCTGTTCCCCACCGATGCGCTCGGAGGCGGACAATGCCCGCATTTGGGAAGGCCTGCATCAGGGCATCTTGCAGACCATTGGCACGGATCATTGCCCATTTTATTTTGACGGAACCCGGCCCATCGCCTATGAAGGCAGCGAGATCGCCATCCCCGGCAAGGAATTGGGCAGAAATGACTTCACCAAAATTCCCAACGGTCTGCCCGGCATTCAGGATCGCATGCCGGTCTTGTGGACCTATGGCGTGCTGGCCGGGCATATCACCCCCAACCAGTTTGTGGCTTATATGTCCACCAACCCAGCCAGGATCTTTGGGTTGTATCCGCGCAAAGGAGCACTCGTCCCCGGCGCCGATGCGGATATCGTCATTTGGGACCCGCAGAAGCAGGTCAAGTATGGCGTGGCGCATTCGCATCAACGCACCGACTACAGTCTTTATGAGGGCTGGGAGTTGATGGGCTATCCCGAAAAAGTTTTCCTGCGCGGCAAGTTGATCGTGGACGGCGAAGAGTGGAAGGGCAGGCGCGGCGACGGTCAGTTTTTGAAGCGCAGCGCCGGCGAAATTTTATAAACGCATTAAGACCTGATAATTTTATTTAGAGGTAAACATGCCCGCGAAGAAACCCGTCATTCATTGCGATGCGCTGGTCGTCCATTGCATGGATTACCGTCTGCAAAAATTCATCCAACCATGGATCACCGTCCGCTTTGGCTATGATAATTTCGATATCATCTCGCTGGCAGGCGGCGTGCATGACTATGAAATGGTGTTGAAGTATGTGCAACTGGCGGTGCAAATTCACAGCATTGAGACTGTCTGCCTCATCAACCATGAAGACTGCCGCGCCTATGGGCGGGATGGAACCTATAAGCGCCACAAACATGATCTAAAAGACTCGCAAGTTAAAATTCAAGCCATCTTTCCACGCCTCAAGGTTGAGACCTTCTATCTGCACCTGGATGGAGCCTTCGAGCCAATTTCATAAACAAAGGAAGCCGCATGTCACATCAATGTGAGTCTATTGTCGTCCACTGCATGGATTATCGCTTGCAATCTCATATAAACCAATGGCTTGAGGGCAACCTCAGCAAAGGCAGTTATGACCGCGCCGTGATGGCCGGCGGTGTCTATGACGTGTACGATGTCATCCGGCAGGTGGATATTTCTGCCCGGCTGCACGGCATCCGTAAAGTTATCCTCATCAACCATGAAGATTGCGGCATGTACGGTCCCGGCGGCACAGAGGAACGTCATGAGGAGGACCTGGATAAAGCCGAAGACAAGATCCGCCGCCTCTTTCCCCACCTCGAAGTGGATACTTACTACCTGAAACTGGATGGGACGTTCGAGCAGAATTCGTAATCGTTTATCAGTAACAGCATTTTTAATCGGTGATAAAATAGCCGCCATCAAAACCAAAGGACGCCTTGGGGGAGCACTGAGCCTTTGGTGTAACACTATTTATGGAGAAACAAATATGCCAAGACGTTCCCTGGCTCGCCTGTACAAGGACGAGTTCTCAAACTATTCACTTGCCAAATTTCAGCAGGACCTGCTGGCGGGCCTCACCGTAGCCGCCGTGGCGTTGCCGCTCGCATTAGCCTTTGGCGTCGCCTCCGGCGCAACCGCTGCAGCGGGCATGGTCACCGCCATTCTGGCAGGTCTTGTCATTGGCGCGCTCGGCGGCGCTCCCTATCAGATCAGCGGCCCAACCGGCGCCATGTCGGCAGTGCTAATCGTACTTGTCCAACGCTACGGGTTGGAAGGCATCTGGGTAGCCGGGCTTTTGTCGGGCGTTTTGCTGCTCGGCATCGGCATCCTGCGGCTTGGGCGCTTTATTGCCTTCATTCCCTCAGCCGTCATCAGCGGCTTCACCAGCGGCATCGCGCTCATCATCTTCATCGGCCAGATCGACAACTTTCTCGGCGTGAAGACAGAAGCGGCGGAGACGGCAGCGCTCAAATTCATCGGCTACTTCAAAGGTGGCTTTGTCCCAGATTGGCATGCGATCATCATCGGTCTGGTGGTCATCCTGACAATGGTCTTGATGCCCGCAAAGTGGAGCGCCCGCTTCCCTTCCTCGCTGCTTGGGATCATCCTTGCCACGCTTCTAAACTGGGCCCTGGGCTGGTCCACCCAAATCATCGGAGACATCCCCCAAACCTTGATCCTGCAAGACCGTCTCAGCCTGGCCCACCTGCCCTGGGATCATCTATCCGAATTCATCGCCCCGACCCTCACCATCACCGCGCTGGGAGCGGTCGAGTCTTTGCTGTGCGGAGCCGTCGGCTCGAACATGACCGGTGTGCGCCTGCAGGCGAATCAGGAATTGATCGCGCAGGGGCTTGGCAACATGATCATCCCATTCTTTGGCGGGGTGCCTGCCACAGCAGCCATTGCCCGTTCCAGCGTGGGCATCAAATCCGGCGGGCAGACTCGTCTGGTCAGCATCATTCATGCGGTCGGATTGCTGCTTTCGATGTTCCTGCTGGCGCCGCTGATGGGGCGTATTCCCCTGGCTGCGCTGGCAGGTGTGTTGATGGTGACTGCCGTTCGGATGAGTGAATGGGAGGCGATCCGGTTCATGTTCGGCAACCGCTTCAAGACCGACATGATCGCCTTCATGATCACCATGCTGGCCACCATCGTCCTCGATCTGACACAGGCTATCCTGATTGGTACCTTTCTGGCCGGGGCAGTCTTCCTCAATAAAATCGCCAGCATCGACATCGAAGTGCAGGAAGTGGACATTGAACGACTCAAACAAAGAGGCATTGAGACCGAAGGCAAATGCAAACATGTACGGGTGGCCTTCCTCACTGGTCCGCTCTTTTTTGCGGCGACGGGTCAGTTTAATGAGACCTTCTCCAATTTGGGGGATACCCACGCCCTGATCCTTTCGATGCGCGGTGTCTCCCTGATCGATACGGCCGGGCTGGAGGCAATCCATCGCCTGCATGAACGCCTGCACAAACAAGGCGGCATGCTCATGTTTGCGGGCGTCCATGACAATGCACGCAACATGATGGAGCGCGGCGGGCTGATCCAAACCATCGGCGAGGAAAATTTCTTCTGGTCCAGCGACCAGGCCATCGTCGAGGCAGAGAAGCGCGGCTGCAAGTTCTGCTAAGGCCTGTCCATGGTTCGCGCTATAATTGGAGTCATCGTCGAATTCATCCATCAGGAGAACGAACCATGAAAAACCATTCCCCCATTGTCCGCCTGTTGCTTGCGCTATGGTTGATCTCCTCCCAGATTGCGGGCGTGGCGCTGGTTTTGGGCTCAGCCATTGTTGCGATGGCCGTCGGTCCGGAGGCCGGGCCATTGCTCATGATATTGGGATATACCATGCCAGTGCTGTTTCTTTTGATCAGTATCGCCACCTGGATGATGTTCATCCGCAGCCGCGATGCGCTATCCACATGGCTCGGCGTGGCGGCATTGCTTCCCGGCGGGATTCTGCTGCTGGTGATGCAAATATTTTAAACTTTGAATGAATTTAAAAGCACAGCCCAAATCGAACATTGTGGTTTGGGCTATTAAATTATTTTGCCAGTAATTCCTGCGTGCGTGGGAAGTCCTTGTAATAGCCGCGATAACTTTCGGGCAACATCGCCGCGATGCGGCAGAATAATTCGTCAATGGAGTCGCGCAATATCGCATCCCGCTCCGCCCCTTTGGCGGCTTTGATGTTCGGCGGAGTGTACATCTCACCATCGGTGGAAATGGTGATCTTCAGGCGCTTGAAACTCTTCAGCCGCGCCACCACATCGGCATCTTCGGTGCCCGTCAATGCAACAGGAATGATCCCCACATTGGCAGAACTGGCAATATAAATCGCACCGGGTTCCGCTCTTAACAAACTCACTGACTTTGAGCGCGTCCCTTCAGGGGCAATGATCATCACCGCGCCTTTTTTCAAGCGAGAGATAAATTCCTTGATGGCGCTCATATCCGCTTCGCCGCGCGTCAGCCAGGTGACGTTGAAAATTTTCCCCGCCAATCTGCCGTACCAATATTTTTTGTATTTATCCGTCAGCGGATGGATGAGGTCATCATTATCGAGAACGTAATATACCACCAGCGAATCCAACCGCCCCAAGTGATTGGACGCCAGCATATATCCGCCCTCTTTTGGCAGGTTACTTATATTGCCATGCACTTCAATATCCGCAATCAACGGCAAAACTTTTCTGGCACAAAAACGCAGGAATGCGCTCATCGGTTCCCTGCCAGCAATTCCTTCAAGCGCGGATGTTCGGCATAATAACCGCGGTTTTGTTCCGGCAGCATTACAGCAATCCGACACATGATCTCATCGGTATATTCCTGTAGTTTCTCTTCGCGATTTTCTTTTGGGAACAACGGCAGGGTAAAAGACCTTCCCGCTGTGAGTTTAATAGACGAGCGTTTCAACCGTTTGAGATTTCCAATCACGATCCGGTCTTCCGTGCCGCTGATCGCCACCGGAACGATGGTCCAGCCCATGCGCGATGCAAGGTAAGCCACGCCCGGTTTGCCTTGTGCCATCCTCTCATCACGGGCACGCGTGCCCTCCGGCGCGATAACGAGGGTCTGGCCCTGCTCCATGCGGCTCATCATCTCGCGCATGGCTTTCAGGTCCGGGTTGAAGCGGTCAATGAAAATGGCATTGAGGTGTTTGCCCAACCACCTTAAAATGGCGTTCTCTTCCCATTTTTCTGCCACCGGGATGAAAAGATTCCAATTGTCGAGCGCATAATACGCCATGGGCGCGTCTAAAAACCCCAGGTGATTCACTGCAATGACGAAGCCGCCCTTTGGGGGAATGTTCTCATATCCGCTCGCATCCACTTTGGCTATGAGATTAATAATGAAACGGATTAAAAAAACTATCATCTTTTTCATGGAATGAATTTTACACGCTTTTATTTCTGACTGAAGGCACTTAACAGCAAAACGCCCTGTTTGGTCAAACAGGGCGTTTATTTTTTGGGCTATCCCCAAAGGTATTCTGAATTGGACTTGTGGCGAACCTGTTTATCAACGCCATAGGCATTGAACATTCTTACAAAGATCGCATAATCTTCCGGAGCGGCATCTGCAAGTTGGAAACCAATATTATAGATCGTGGGATCATAAGGATCGCGCAGGCACCAGCAAGAGCGGGCAAAAAAATTGATGTGATCCTGCAGTGAGATCTCGCCAACCAGATCCACCCTGAGAAAATATACGACACCAAGAGGGAGGCGTTGAGAGCTTTCCAGTTTAAATCCACCCGTGCTGATATCTGCCAGTTGGCCGACCAATTCTCCAGTATGTTCATCAAACACGCGCATATAATAGGAAAAATTCCTGCGGGTAAGTTGTCTGCGTTCCGTATTCATACCTTCCTCCTCTATAGTTGCTAATGAAAGCAATTCCAGTATAGGACAAGGGTATGAAACGGACAATAAAAAAGCGATTAAAAAAGTGCAAGGGATTACATTTTTGTAATCCCTTATTACTTATACTTCCAGTTTTAAAATATGCGTCAGGATGGTTGCCCCAGAGCCGCCGATGTTTTGCGCCATACCCAACTGTGCTCCATCCACCTGGGTCTGCGCACACTCACCACGCAGTTGTTGGATAACTTCAAGGATTTGGTACATCCCTGTCGCCCCCACGGGGTGCCCGCGGGCCTTCAAGCCGCCGCGTGTGCAAATGGGGATCTTTCCCTGGGGATGAATCTGGTTTTCCAGGCCCAGCCGAACACCCTGGCCACGTTCGGCAAATCCGCTGGCCTCCAGGGAGAGGGCAGCCATAATGGAAAAGGCATCATGCAATTCAAAGACATCCATATCATTCGCGGTAACCCCTGCCATCTCATAGGCGCGCTTTGAAGATAAGTAAGCTGCACTCAGGAACATCGGGTCGCGCCGCGAATGGACAGCGATCGCATCTGTGGCGGAGGCGGAGGCGGCCACAACTACTTTGGGTTGGCGCAGCACCTTCTCAGCCGGAACAATGATCACAGCGGCGGCGCCGTCGCCCACCGGGGAAGCATCCAACAAGTTAATGGGCGTGGCCACCATGGAGGATTTCTCAAACTTTTCCATAGTCACCTTTTCGTGCAGGCGCGCATACGGGTTGTGCAGGGCATTGGCGTGGGCGTTGATCGAGAAAGGCGCAAAGTCTTCATGCTTCCATCCGAACTCGTGCATATACCGGCGCATTATCAAAGCATTAATGCCCACAAAAGAGACGCCCTGTTCCAGTTCGTAATCTGCATCGGCGGCGGTGGCTAATGCGGCAGTGACATCACGACCGGCCTTGTCGGTCATTTTTTCCACCCCGAGCGCCAGCGCTGATTCAACATCACCTGAAGCGACAGCCATCAGCGCGGAACGAAACGCAGCTGCGCCGGAACCACAGGCCGCTTCGATCTTAACCGCTTCCTGTTTCCACAACCCAATCCAATCGCCAAAGAAGGTTCCGATCTGGTTCTGCGCGCTGACCATGGGTGAAAGCATGTTGCCGACATACAAGGCTTCCACTTTTTCCATACCAGCATCCTGCATGGCAAGGAAGGCAGCCTCCCCGCCAATTTCACGCAGGGATTTATCCCAATGTTCATCTACTTTGATCTGGCCGATCCCAAGCACAGCGACTTTTCTCATAACACCTCAATCTTGATTCTAATGCATCCTTCTATCAGGAACTATCATTTCAGGCCGGAACCAAAACGGTTGCAGCTTCGTCCATTTCTTGCTATGCTTAACCAACCAAGGAGACAGAAAATGGCAAAACGCACATTCTTCCTGCTGTGGATCATTGCGCTGCTGGTTACGGGTTGTTCGATTGCAAATTATACGCCGGAGAAAGTGCTCAATACCCCAGCTTACACTCCCCCACCTCTGGCGGACGACTGGACAGTCTCCATGACTCAGTCCGGGGGCATCATGGGCATGCTGCGCACCATCACGATCCAGGCTAATGGAAACTATACAGTCACCGATGAACGTGCAACAAACACAGTTAACGGGACTCTCAAAGAAGCGGATGTTTCAAAACTAAGGACTATGGTTACAAATGCGAACCTTGCCGTTCAAAAAACAAAAACAATCTGCGCAGACTGTTTCGTCTATGATATTTCCATTCAAAGCAGCGGGCAAAAGATGATTGCGACTCTAAACGACATGTCGCTGCCAGATTCCGGCATGGAGGAATTGATCGGCTTTCTCAGCAGCGTAATGGATTCTACACTGCAATGACCATGCAAAAATCCGAGTGGCTGGAAAAATATTTCGAGAAGGTGGCGGAGTCTTCAGAAGAAGGCCGCAGGGCGGTGGATTTTGTGAAGGAGAATAACATCCGGGTCGGAGTGAAGCGGGCGAGGAAAAGCGTTGGCGCGTTCTGGCAGTTCGGTCAAAGATTTTTCCTGAACTCGATCCACTATACCATGGAGTCCGCGCTGGAAAACCCGCGCGCCTGGACGTTATTCGTGCATGAGGTCCGCCATCTACAACAAGGAATGATCAACGCCATCTCGATCCATGGCGAGTTGGATGCGTGGCAGGTTGAATTCCGTTTGTATAAAAAGATCACCGGCTTGAAACTAAAGCCCCAATTGGAAGAGATGCTCTTATTACCCCTTAACAATGACAGAAATAATTTGAAGCGCGCGCGTCAGTTAATGACAAAGTTTGCAGGCTTTTGGTATGGCGCATGGATATTGCCCTTATATCCCATCGATAAAGAAATCCTGTTTTGGCTGACACGAAAAAAATTTCAACCTGATAATACTTTTCAAAATCAATAACTTTTTTTAATGTAAAACTGAAACATCCGATGTATGATGATGTCAAGAAAAAGAAAGGAGGTTGCAATAAGCGTACCACCTGAAATGTTCGAAGAAGGGAAGGGCGAAACGCCCTGACCTGGTCGGAGCCCCGCTTCGCCACCAGACGTTCCCCTAACGAAAGGAAGGCAGCAATTTCGTATCCTTCCCGGAATATCAAATAAACATATTGTGTCTGACGGATGGGTGATCCCCATCCGTCTTTTTTTGCTTGTCTCCTGAAACTAGAGTCTCTCCAGGGCGCTCTTCATCCGTTCCAGCCCTTTTTTCAGGAAATCTCTGGATGTCCCAAAGTTGATGCGCACATGTCCCGCGCCTTCCCTGCCAAAAATCCTCCCTTCACTGACAGCAACCCTGGCATTCGCCTTGAAAAATTCAAAGGGCGAGCCGTCGATTTTAGTCTGGGTAAAATCGAGCCAGCCAAGGTAAGTAGCTTTTGGGAGGGTAGTACGCACGCCGGGCATGTTACGGGTCACATACTCTACAAGAAAGTCACGGTTACCTGTCAGGTAGTGATTTAATTCCGCAAGCCAGCCGTCACACTTGCCTGAGAAGGCTGCCTTGGCTGCATGCAATCCCGGGCTGGCAACGTGCAAACGGAGTTGATTCAGCTCCTTTTCATAACGATCACGCACCTCTTTGTTCGGAATGATCGCAAAGCCGCAGAACAGGCCGGGAACGTTGAATGTCTTGGAAGGGGCGATCAGGGTGATTACCTGTTTCTCAATCTCGCGGGAGATCTTCGCCATCGGTGTGAACTTGTTGCCATCCAACATCAATTCGGAGTGGATTTCATCTGATACGATCAATACATCATGCTGGATGCAAATTTCCGCCATGCGCATCAATTCCTTACGGGAAAAAACGATCCCCAAGGGGTTGTGCGGATTACACAGCAGGAAGATACCGGCCTTCTTCACACGCTGCTCGAACAGATCCCAATCGATCTCATAGCTCAGGATGTGCCCCTTCGCATTTTTCACCAGCGGAATATCGATCTGCGGAATGCCGATGTTATTCTTCACCTCATGGAATTCGTTATATACCGGCGTCTGGATCGCCACTCCCTTCCTGGGAGAACAGAATGCCCGTGCCGCCACACTAAAACCGCTAACGATGCCGGTTGTAGCCAGCACCGCTTCCGGCTGGACCTTCCACCGATACAGCCGCTCCATGCGGTTAGCCACCACTTCCGGAATTTTTTTACCGGCCCATTCATATCCATAAACGCCATGTTCCAACTGTTTCCTCAGCGCGTCCAGGATGGGCTTGGGGGCGGGGAAGTCCATATCGGCCACCCACATGGGAAGAACATCCTTTGGGTAGAAGTTCCACTTAATATCGGTATCAAATATATGGCGGTTCCGGGTAGTATTGAAATTTGTCATGGCTCCTCTTGGGGTTTATTTTTTATACGCCACAATCATGCCGTCACGCATCGGCGCAAGCGAGACGATCCAATCGGGGTCGTTCGTAATCTGCTTGGTAAACTCCTGCACACCCAGCGTGGTGGAAGAGAGATCTGCCTTATCGAAGATTCGTCCGCCCCAAAGCATATTGTCGATGATGAGCAGCCCGCCGCTGCGTAATTTCTCTTTGATGACAGGCAGCGAGGCGGGGTAGGCTTGCTTATCAATATCGTTAAAGATGATATCAAAAAGGCCCTCGCTCTTCTTCAACGCTTCAACCGCCTCCGAGATGTGGAATTGAACCAGGTCCGCGCTTCCCAATCGAACCAGGTGCCTGCGCGCCCGACCGGAGAGGTCCTCATCCCAAACCGTATGATGGACCATCCCGCCGCCGTTCTCACGCACCGCCCGGGCAAACCAGGCTGTGGAATATCCAAAGCCGGAGCCTAATTCAAAAACCGATTTTGCGCCGATCATCCGCGCGAGCTGGTAACAGTAATATCCACAGACCGGGCCGATAATGGGAAATTCATTCTGCTCAGCATAGGCTTCCATTTCCAGCAGTTCCTTCTCACGCGGCGGGACAAGGCTTGCGAGATAATCCTGCACAGCCTGATAAGTTAATAATTTATCGCTCATGCTACCTCCAAAGATAAATACACTGCACGAATTTTACTCCAACCGTCGGCGTTGGATCTGAATCAGAAAATAACGGCAGGTTTCGGGTCCAAAAGAGAAGCGAGCACTTAATAAAAACGTGTTAATCTCAAAATCTCATTTGCTGTTAGAATTCTTTTCCGGGAGTCACTCCCAAGTAACTAATACCCTTCAAGGATCCCGCCCTGAATGAAATTCAACTTCCGGCTTTTTTGGCGAACCTTCTATCGCTCATTCTTTGCATCACATAACACTCCCGCCCGGCTCACAAGTAAAAGACTGACTTTTCTATTGCTGTTCTATATCGTCTGGCCGCTTGGACAGGTGATGCACTGGTTTTTCTTCCGGCTCGATGACATCCTCTTCCCGGCTTACAAAAATCAACCCATCGAAAAACCCCTCTTTATTCTTGGTAACTTCCGCAGCGGCTCGACCTTCCTGCATCGCCTGCTCTCCCGCGACTCGGAGACATTTACCAGCCTGACCACATGGGATATCTATCTAACCCCTTCAGTCACCCAGAAGAAGATCACACAGTTCATATCCCATCTCGATAAAAAATATCTTGGCCGCATTCTACACCGCGCCCTGTTTGCGTTTGACCGCGCCACGCTTGGTAAGGTCAAGATTCACCCGATCTCCTTCTTTCAGCCTGAAGAGGATGAGAACATCCACATGCACATCTGGGACGGCTACTTCGTCACCTTCCTCTTCCCATTCCTGGATGAATTCCCCGACTATATTCACTTCGACACAGCCCTGAGCGCCAGGCACAAAAAGCAGATCATGACGTTCTACAAGTCCATGCTGCAAAGGCATCTGTATGCCACGGGGAAGAAATACTTCGTGGCCAAGAACCCGGCCTTCAGCGCCAAGATCGAAACGCTGATGGAATTCTTCCCCGATGCGCGCGTACTTTATCTTGCCCGCAATCCGCTCGACATGCTGCCCTCCACCATTTCATGGATCAACTACGCCCGCCGGCAATTCACTGAGCCGGGCGAAGGTTATTTCTACATTGATGAGATTTTGGAACTGACCAAACACTGGTACGACCACCCCATTCAATATATTGATACGCATCCCTCTCCCCGCAGCTTGATCCTGAAATACGACGATTTGATCCAACGCCCGGAAGCGGTCATCCGCGGGTTCTATGAGCAATTTGGGTACCCTGACAAGCCCGGCCTGCCTTTGATCATTGACCAGGCCGTCAAGGAAACGCTCACCTTCAGCAGTGACCATAACTACTCGTACGAAAAGATGGGCTTCACCCGCGAACTGATCGTTCAGATTTACGCTGAAATTTTCAGACGCTTCAATTTTGAGACCCGTGAAGATGAGTTGGTCCCCGTTGAGCGGGTGGAATTAGACCGCTAATATTTCCAATCAAAAAAGAGCGCATCCCTACGGATGCGCTCTTTTTTGATTCGTTTACTTTGTTTTCTTAGTGGTTGTGCCTGTCTTCTTTGTTGCAGGCTTTTTTGCAACGGAAGTCTTCTTGACCGTAGCCTTAGTAACAGATTTCTTTGCGGTGGTTGTCTTCGTGCTGGTTTTCTTTACAGCGGGTTTCTTTGCTGTGGTTGTTTTCTTGCTGGCTGTGGTCACAGCCTTCTTTGAAGGAGTCTTTACAGCCGGTTTCTTTTCAGATGGCTTCCTGGCGCGCGGGGTGGTTCCCCGGGCCTTCTTAACTACAGGCTCAGCCGGGGCAATCTCCACTGGCTGTGATTCAACCGCTGCGGTTTCTTTCTTCGCTTCAAATGGCGCCACTGCCACCGGGGTTATTTCCTCTACAGGGGCCGCCACAACCGGCGCCTCCACCACAGGGGAAATCTTTTCCGCCGGGGCGGTAACTGGTTTCTCAGCAGCAGCAAGGGTTCTCTGTACAGGAGCAGCAGGCCGTTTCACGGAAGAAGTCGTCGGCTTCTTAACTGACTTTACACGATATCCTGTCAGCCATGCTGTGGCAAACGCGGGCCGGGTCACACCAATCCGAGCCAGGTATAGAACAACACCAGATACTCCCATTAGGAAAGCGATCACCATGGTATAAGACACAAACGTATCACCGATCCGCGGCTGGTCGGGCCGGAAGAATTCGATGAAGGTGCGCATAAACCCGGCAAAGATCAACCACAAGCTGAAGATCTCTCCGGCTTTGATCCTTTTCTGGTACTGACGCGCATACCAAAATATGAAAAGGAACGCCAGAATATTCAAGATCATTTCATAGGCGAAGGTCGGGTGGAAGCGCGTTGTATCAACAGGGTAAAGCGTCAGGTCCGCAAATTGTGGAATACGATGTTCCGCGGATATTGATATGCCCCACGGGAGCAGCGTTGGAGGGCCATAGAGTTCCTGGTTGATGAAATTCCCCAAGCGCCCAAGCGCCTGGCCGATCAGAGTCACCGGAGCAACGGCATCCAGGAACAGCCAGACATCATACCCATTTTGTTTAAGGTAAATGATAAGCGCCACTCCACCGAACAACAGGCCGCCAAAAAAGTGCAGCCCTGCAATCGGCGGGCGGATGATCGAAATGGGATCATCCAGATAAGCGCGATTCCCTCCCAGTGTGGCATTGACCACATACCAGAAGCGGGCGCCCAAAATCCCGCCGATCACCGCCCACACCATCGCATCCACAAGCGCTTCCCCATTTTCGCCGCGGCGTCGGACTTCCTTCTCAGCCAGCCAGGCTCCAAGCAAAACACCACTCATTACGATCAAACCATACCAGGTGAGATCGATGGTGTTTCCAAAAATCTTAAAACTAAAAAGTACCGGGTTCATGGAAAACCTCTACATCAATTTTTTTTCGATTATATCCTATATCAATCCTAAATTTTTTTGGACAAGACCTGTCATAAATATCGCACAACTGTCAAAAAATAAAAGATGATTGTCATGTAACGATGTGATTAATAACACGTCCAAAAGCAGGCCAAAATTCTTACAATCTCTGTAAACATTGACACCACAAGTCAAGTTTGGAGAACATAAATGTTTAGGGTAAACCGCCAGACCGATTACGCCGTTCGAGTTGTGCTGTCTTTGTCTAAGAAGCCAGTGGGAACCCGTGTTCCCACATCTGAAATCGGACGAGAGATGCTCATTCCCCCGGCGCTTCTTCAACGCATCGTGGCCGAATTGGCCAATGGCGGCTTCATTGAGACCCAGGTCGGACGTGATGGCGGCATCAATCTCGCGCACCTGCCCTACCAGATCACGCTCCTCCAGGTGGTTGAACATTTTGAAGGAACCCTGACCCTCTCCGATTGTGTTCTTCACGAAGGAGATTGTCCCTTTGAACTCAAGTGTCCGGTCAATTGCCAATGGATCCGATTGCGCGACATGCTTCGAAAAGAAATGGCCAGTGTCACCTTCGAACAATTGGTGGAAGATGGCAAACAGTTGGAAGCAAATCCTCTGAAAGCGGTCAAAACCCGACCGGTAAAAGTTAACCGGCCCCAAGCCATTCCTTTCCCTGACAGCCCATCCGCATGAACAAATATATTCTTAATGGTGTTTACAGCATTCTGGCTCTGGTCATGGTCTCAGCCTTCGCATTTAAGGTCTTCCAGCCCATACAAGTGTTGCCACGCATGCAGCTGGCTCCTGCCTACAGTTTGCTGGATCAAGACAACCAACCCTTTACCAGTGAAGACACTCGCGGGCAATTCGTGATCTACACTTTTACATATACAAACTGCACTGCGCCATGCTTCAATATTAATGAAACCCTCCATGAAGTGCAGTCTCGTTTGAGTGAAGTCCAATTGGATGGAATTCCTGTCTCGTTTGTAACCGTCTCAATCGACCCGGACCGGGATACCCCACAAGCCTTGCAGGCTTACGCCAATTCCATTGGCGCAGATACAAATGTTTGGACCTTTGCGACCACAACAAACAAAACCCTGCTCAAGACGATCATTGGTTCGGGTTTTGAAACCTACTATGAAGAGAAAGGTGATGGCAGTTTTGCGTTTGATCCTGCTTTCGTGCTCGTGGATGGCTGGGGCATTGTCCGCTCGGAGTACCGCTATTCCACCGAAGTTTCCAACGCTGACCGCATCCTAAGACATCTTGGCGTATTAGCAGATGAGGTCCGCAACAGCAAGGGAACTACAAAACTGGCGTACGAAGCGGCGCATTTATTCCTGTGTTATGCGCCTTAACGATTAATTTCATGAAAACAAAACATCTTTTCATTGTACTCATCCTTCTATTAGGCCTGGCCCTGGGGGTTTATTTCCTCCGTCCCAAACCCCTGCATGGGACGGTCATTCAATCTCCCGAGCCCTCATATAACTTTACCCTGACCGGCGTCAACGGAGAGGTTTCGCTGAGTGACTTTCGCGGCAAGATCGTGTTAATCTATTTTGGGTACACCTTTTGCCCCGATATTTGCCCCGCTACTTTGGGAAATGTCACAACCGCATTAAGGCAGATTGGCTCAAAGGCAGATGATATCCAGCTCATCATGATTTCCGTTGACCCGGAACGGGATACTCCTGAAAAACTTGCGAATTATGTGGCCCACTTCCACCCCAGTTTTATCGGTATTACCGGCACCAAAGAGGAAGTGGACACTGTGGCTTCGTTGTATGGCATCTTTTACCAGATTAAACCAGGCAGCGCAGCAACCGATTACCTGATCGATCACACGGCCACACTCATGGCCATTGACCGGGACGGGTATTTGAAGTTGGTATTTCCATTCGGTGTGACTCCAGACGAGATCGCCGATGATTTGAAATACATGCTTAGGCAATAAGGAGGTGGAACTGTTTCAGCGAAAGAAAAGCCCCGTTCCCCCTCCGTAATTTGCAGCGCCGCATGCAGCGGCAGATTCCTATTTTCATCATTTTTTTGAGGAGAATGTACCATGGCGAAAAAAGACAAAGAAGATGATGAGTTCAAGCCGACCGGCACGATCGCTGTACTGGCGATCTTCGTGGTCACACTCATCGCAATCTGGGCAACGATCTATATGATCCTTGTCGGACGTGGAGGCACCCTATGAGCACCAATCAAATGCACATTGATCCCTACGAGCGCAACTGGATGATCTTCAGTTTTGTATTGCTCGTGCTGTTTGCCACTGCTGTCAGTGTGGCTGCGTTTGGCATGGGAATTCAGGTGCCCGCCCCTGAACAACGTGTGGACCCGAAGACCGTGGCCACGGACCCGAATAGCCCCTGGTCCAACCCCGGCCTGCGCGAAGTATCTGCTGGAAAGTATGATGCCTATATTCTGGCGCATGCTGTCCCCAATTGGGAATACCTGCCCAAGGAAATCACGGTGCCCGTGGGTTCCAGCGTTTCCTTCTATGTGACCTCATCCGACGTTCAGCACGGTTTCAAGATTCAGGATACGAACGCGAACTTCATGGTTCTTCCTGGTCAGGTTTCCAAACTGACGGTCAAGTTCGATAAGCCCGGCACCTACAACTTCATTTGTACTGAATACTGCGGCAGCGGGCATGGCGTAATGTACGGCGCAGTCATTGTCACGCCATAGGCTGCAAAGAGAGATACCATGAAACAATATCAAGTATCCGCTAGTGAAAAGAAATTTATCAGCTGGCACCTTCTGGTGGCCATCCTCGCCCTTGCGGTCGGCAGTTTGTTCGGCCCGCTGCAAGCCTTTGAACATGCCGGGTGGGATTTCTATACCTACCTTAAGCCCCTCATCAAGTCCTACTATCAGGGCCTGACCGTCCACGGCGTTTTGAACGCCCTCGTTTGGACAACCTTCTTCATCATGGGCTTCCTGACCTTTAATGTGATCTTCGGCCTGAAGCGCCCGCTTAAGAACATGATGCTGAATAAGGTCGGTTTCTGGCTGATGGCGGTCGGCGTTGTCGCCGCCGCGATTCCGATCCTTGCCAACCAGGCCACTGTGCTCTTCACCTTCTATCCCCCGCTCAAGGCCAACTGGGCCTTCTATGTCGGCCTGACCCTTGTTGTGGTCGGAAGCTGGGTGGAAGGCTGGGGTCTGTTCATGACCTATGCCGCCTGGCGCAAGGAAAATGCAAATGAACGCACGCCCTTCATTGCCTTCGGCAGCCTTATCACAGCCTTGCTTTGGCAGATCTGTACCCTCGGCGTTGCAGTTGAAATCCTCACCATGCTGCTGCCCTGGTCGCTCGGCCTGATTGAAGGCGTGGACCCGCAACTGGCCCGTACCTACTTCTGGTTCACCGGCCATCCGTTGGTCTACTTCTGGCTGCTGCCTGCTTACATCTCCTGGTATGCCATGCTCCCCAAACAGGCTGGCAACGGCAAGATGTTCAGCGACACCCTCGCCCGTTTGGCTTTCTGGATCTTCCTCGTACTCTCCACCCCGCTTGGCTTCCACCACCAGTACGTGGACCCCGGCGTTCCGCCCGTCTGGAAGTTCATCCATTCCATGCTGACTTTCGGCGTGTTCTTCCCCTCCATGATGACTGCCTTCACCGTGGTTGCCTCCCTTGAGCACGCGGGACGCAAGCAGGGCGGCCAGGGCGCTCTCGCCTGGATCGGCAAACTGAATTGGAGCGACCCCTCCGTCGCTTCCCAGCTTCTGGCTGGCATCCTGTTCTTCTTCGGCGGTATCGGCGGTTTGGCCAATGCTTCCTACAACGTCAACCTGGTTCTGCACAACACCGCTTTCATCCCCGGCCACTTCCACCTCACCGTAGCCACCGGCGTGACCCTGAGCTTCATGGGCATTTCCTACTGGCTGCTGCCCTACCTGACCGGTAAGAAACTCTGGCAACCCAAACTGGCTGTTGCCCAGGCCTGGACCTGGTTCATCGGTATGATCGTGTTCTCCAACTCCATGCATGTGTTGGGCCTGCTCGGCGCTCCCCGCCGCGTACCGCTCAATCTGGCCCCCTATGTTCCCGCAGAGTGGAACAGCCGCCTCTTCCAGGTTGGCTTGGGTGGCGCGATCCTCTTCATCAGCGGCGCACTCTATCTTGCCGTCATGTTGATGACTGCCTTGAACAAGGAAACAGTCAAGGAAGAAGTCGAAGTTCCGGTTGCGGAATCCATGCAGGATCCTGCCCTCTCCCCGATCTGGCTCGACCGCTGGGCCCCCTGGATCTACGGATCCCTGGCCTTGATTGTTATCGTATACGGCCCAATGCTCTTTGAGTTGATCAAGAACATAGCGCTCACCTCCCCTGGCTTCAGAGTCTGGTAATCGCTTCAATCAAATGGGACAGCCATCCACAAGGTGGCTGTCCCAGCCTTTTTATTTCGCAACCTTTATTATTTGTCACTGCCCTTATTCAGTACCGTACGCGAAATTATTCGTAGCACAGCCATAACCCAATGACCACGTCCCCTGATAAAAAACAACTGACCGATTCCCTCTCCGAACGCAACCCCAGCGTGGATTGGAAGTCCCGCCTCGGCAACCCCAGCCGACGCCTGCTCAACCTTCTTGAGGGAATCTCCCTGCGCTTCGAAGCGCCCCTCAACTGGCTCATTCATGACCCACGCTTCAACCCGCTCTACCACACGGGCACCATCACCATCTTCCTGCTGGTCGTCATCCTGCTGACCGGCATCTACCTGACGATGTTCTACCCGTTCGGTTTCACGTTCTCCTATCAGGCTGTCTTCAAGATCGAAGCCAACCTGGTCGGGCGTGTCATCCGCGCCATGCACCGTTATGCATCTGATGCGGCGGTCATCTTTGCCCTCCTGCATGGATGGCGCACCTTCTTCCAGGATCGCTTCCGTGGGCCGCGCTGGCTGGCCTGGGTGACCGGCGTAGGCATGGCCTTTGTTGTTTGGGCCATTGGCATCACCGGTTACTGGCTCATCTGGGATAACCGCGCACAAATCCTGAACCAGACCCTCTTCGACACCCTTGGCCTCTTCCAAAAAGGGCAAGCCTTCATCGTGGACTTTATCGTAGGCGACGCTGCCGGGACGGGCTGGGTCTTCATGATGATCGTGATTGTTCTACACGTCGGCCTCTCGGCACTGGTGGCTTATTTCCTCTGGCTCCACCTCAAGCGCATGAGCCGCGCAAAATGGCTGCCACCCCGTTATTGGATGGTCATCTCCATTTTTGTGCTGCTGCTCTCTGCCGCACTTTTCCCCATCGGCATGCTGCCGGCGCTCAGCACCACGCAATTTCCTGAGCAAGCCCCTATTGACTTATTCTATTTATTCTACCTACCCACTTTCCTGCGCGGACCACAGGCTCTCTTTTGGAGCGCGCTGCTCTTCCTCCTTGGCCTCTCCCTGGCCCTGCCGTGGATCATGCCACGCGCGAAAGCGCTCAAGCCCGTCAAAGTAGACCTTGCCAACTGCGACGGCTGCACCCTCTGCGAACGCGACTGTCCCTACACCGCCATCAAAATGATCCCCCGCACCGACGGAGCGCGACCCAAGTTCCAGGCGGAGATTGATGCGAATCTGTGCGTCTCCTGCGGCGTATGCATCGGCAGCTGTCCTGATAATGCCCTCACCTTTGGCGACATTCCGCTCGACCCCATGTGGAAAACCACCCTTGAGAATGTAGCCGAAAAGAAAAATGTAAAGGTTGTTTTCACCTGTGAACGTCATGCCCTGCATGGAGTCGGCAAACACTTTGAAGACCCCGATACTCACATCGTTCCGCTGACCTGTATTGCCATGGCCAACCCCAACCTCACCGCCCAGGCCATTGAAGCGGGCGCAAGTGAGGTCCAGTTTATCGGCTGCCCGCCCGAAGACTGCGCCAACCGCGAAGGCAACGTGTGGCTGAACGGTCGTGTCACGGGCGAACGGCTCCCGAAATTAAAGTCCAACTTCATTCCTCTCGTTCACACCGCATGGGCTCCCCCAACAGAATTCGGGAAAGCCCTCAAGACCCGCACCGCTTCAGACCCAAACACCTTCACATTCACCCCAAATCAAACGCACCTGCGCTTTATCCTGCCTGTGCTTGGCGTCATGGCCGTGGTGACAGCCTTCCAACTATGGTTCAGCGACCGGCCGACCCCATTCTTCAGCGCGGATTCTGCCACGCTGGCCATACAGATGACCCATCACAGTGGCTATGCCATCCATGACGTCCCGCCTCAAGCCGACATTGAGCCTGACCTTGACCATCCCACCCGCCTCACGCTGACAGTGGATGGAAACCTGATATTCGACGAGACGTACGCCCACCAGGATACAGCCATCAACCAGGGCTCCCGCATCTTTGAGCAGGTCCAACTCCCGACCGGCCGCCATCATATCATCATCAAGATGTATGACCGGCCTGATGAAAGCATCGAACAAACCCTGTTGGACAACACTCTGGAATTCACCCCACGCCAATCCCTGACCATCAGTTTCCGGGACATGCACATCCCCGACCCGGTAGCCGGTGAGAAGATCTACTACGAGACGGCTTCCGGTGTCAACGCAGGCTGCCGCATTTGCCACTCGCTGATAAAAGGTGAAAAGATCATTGGGCCGTCCTTCCACGGCATCGCAGACCGCGCCGGAGAACGTGTCCCCGGCCTGACCGCCGAAGAATATCTGCACCAATCCATCATCGAACCGAACGCTTTCGTCGTCCCCGGCTACCCCAGCGGACAGATGATCCAGAACTTCGGCCAGATCCTGACCGAAGACCAGATCTCCGATATCATCGCCTTTCTGATGACCTTGAAAGAAGAATAAAACCAAAGGTACCAAGTTAATGAAACGTCTCAGCATCCTGCTTATACTAATTGCTCTCAGCTTAAGCGCCTGTGGCCGCAAGCCCCCCGCTCCCCTCGGCGCAGATGCATCTGTCGATAATGTCCCCAGTATTCTCGGATCCTTCGCGCTCAACGCCACCGACCCTACCGGCGAACAATACGGCGGCACCCTGACCATCACCAACGGCGACAAGCCCAACGAATATAAATTTCAATGGCTTGTTTCCGGCGGCATTCAGGAAGGAGTCGGCACCCTGGATGGCAACAAACTGACCTTTACCTGGGGTAGCCTCGCGGGCACCGACCAGGAGATCACCGGCACAGGGGAATACACCATCACCGTCAATGGCGAATTGTACGGAACCCGCACCATAGACGGCCTGGACCAACCTGGCATTGAGTCGGCCTACCCGAATCCAAAATAAGCCCTTATGAATTCCTGAGATTGCAGTAAAATCGGAAATTCTAAACTAGCAACACCTTCAAATTTAATACGAGCAACCAGCTGAATACCGAGAGATGTCCATCACTTTATCATTCGGTGGCATCGTGAATTCCATATCATTCCATGGATGGATCTATTCACCATGTCTTGCTGGCAGACAAATCTTGCTAAAAATTCCTCATCCGCCTGCGCAGGTGACGTTTTAGCCTGCGCATGTTTTCTCGCTCCCTTTCGTCCAATGGACAGACTTCAGTTCACGCTGCCGTCTGTCTTATTTTTTAATTCCCGAAGGAGGAAGAAGTCATGGCAAAAGTAGTAGTCATAGGGGCAGGGTTCGCAGGTCATACTGCGGCGTTGTATCTGGGCAGCCACCTAGGCCGCAAACATGAGATCACGGTCATCAGCAACCGCGATGTGTTTGGATATGTCCCATCGTGGGTCTGGGTGGGGGTCGGCCACATGAAACCAGAGCAGACCGTCTTCAAATTGAAGCCCGTGTACGATAAGATGAATGTCAAGTTCGTACATGCCGCTGCAAAGGAAATTCATCCCGATGCCGGGGATCAATATGTACTCGGTAACGAAGTCGGTACGGATAAGGAAGTGCGCCTTGAGTACGATTACCTCGTAGTCGCTCCCGGCCCCCTGCTCAACTTCGCAGGCACCCCCGGCCTTGGCCCTGAGAATGGTTTCACACACTCCATCTGCTCGCTTCCCCACGCCATCAAAACACGCGATGCGTACCTGGCGCTATGTGATCGCATGAAGAAAGGCGAACAGGTCAAGATCGTCATCGGCACCGGCCACCCCGGCGCCACCTGTCAGGGCGCGGCATTCGAATACATTGTCAACGTCCACAAGGACCTTGTCAAAAAAGGACTGCGCGCTAAGGCCGATATCCTCTGGCTTTCCAATGAACCCGCCATGGGCGACTTCGGGGTCAATGGTGTTCAGATCAAGCGGAATGGCCATTTGATGAAAAGCAGCGAATTCCTCACTTCGGTCTTCAACGACCACGGCATTCGCTACCAGGTCCAAACCGGAGTCACCAAGGTCGAAGACGGCAAAATCCATTGGCAGAACTATGAGGGCGAAGAAGGCACAACCGACTTCGACTTCTCCATGATGATTCCCCAATTCAAGGGACAGCCCTTTAAATACATTGGCAAAGACGGAGAAGACATCACCTCCAAATTGACCAACCCGGCTGGCTTCGTTCTGGTCGATGGAAAGTACGGTCTGCCCTACCCCGAACTTGCCCAGACCCCCGAAGCCTGGCCTTCCCGCTACCAGAATCCCACCTACAAGAACATCTTCGCTGCAGGCATTGCCTTTGCCCCTCCAGGCCCGATCTCCAAACCCTTCACCAATAAGAACAACCTGCTCATTGCCCCTGCCCCACCGCGCACAGGCATGGTCAGCGGCGTGATCGGACGGGTGGTGGCCCTCAATATCGTCGACCTGATCGAAAAAGGTGAAATGACCCACAGCGAGCCGATGACCGAAATGGTGGCAGCCTGCATCGCCAGCATGGGCGACTCGCTCTGGGATGGCAACGCCGTCACCATCGTCATGCGCCCCGTGGTACCAGACCGCAAAACCTATCAAAACGAATTTGGGCGCGACCTGTTCACCTCGCACCTCGAAATGGGCGTCAGCGGCGCCTGGATGAAGTTCATGCTTCACCACACCTTCCTCTGGAAGTTCAAGGCCCGTCCCGGCTGGACGATCATCCCCGAATAGGAGAAATGACATGCAACCCTCACAGGAATTCTCAAAAGCCGAAAAATTCTGGATGAATTTTAAACTTTATCAACTCTGGCGCTTCATCATCCTGAACATCAAGATCCTTGCCGCGGTTTACCAGAGCAAACGTTCGTAATCTTACACTTCAACCCAACGCCTCAATGGAAAAATACAATGCCATTGAGGCGTTGAAATTTGGCCCTTTCACCGCTTGCACGGCTTTGATGGAAGTGCTATAATCTCATCACTTCCCCAGATGTTTGAAATCTGAATTTTGTTCGACGCAGGCACAAAAGATTTGCGCCTGGAAATTAAAACGATAACCTTGACCCAAACCCCATATCCACCAAAAACAGCATGAGGAAATTCACCAGCCCGATCGAGCGGGGACTGGTTCTTTTCGCATTCCTATCCCAATGATTCCAAAAGAGAACACATTATGAAAATTCTTGAACTAGAAAACGAACCGCTATCCAAACTGCGCGCGATGGCCAAATCGTTCAGCATTCCGAACGCCAACCGCCTGAAGAAGGAAACTCTCGCCATGATGATCCGCGAGGCGGAGGCGCAGAAGGAAGGTATTGAATTGCGGGGCGGCATTCTGGAAATCATGAGCGAAGGCATCGGCTTTTTACGGGCCACCAACTACCGCATCAGCGATCAGGATGTGTATGTCTCACAGGCGCAGCTCAGGCGATATGACCTTCGTGCAGGCGACCTCGTCATCGGGCAGGTCCGCCCGCCACGCGAAAGCGAAAGACACTTCGGGTTGCTCAAGGTGGAATCGATTAACGGTCTTGACCCCGAAGAAGCCACCCGCAGGACCGTTTTTGAAAACCTCACCCCCATTTTCCCCGAAAAACGTTTTGACCTTGAAACCGACCAGGCCACCCTCGCCCCCCGTTTGATAAACCTGATTGCACCCATAGGCAGAGGCCAGCGCGGATTGATCGTTTCACCTCCAAAAGCGGGCAAGACCACCATTCTCAAGCAAATCGCAAATTCGATCTCAACCAAATATCCCGATGTTCATTTGATTATTGCCCTGATCGGCGAACGTCCCGAGGAAGTAACCGACATGGATCGCTCCGTGGACGCGGAAGTAGTCGCCTCGACCTTCGATGAGCCGGTCACTTCACATGTTCGTACAGCCGAACTGGCCCTGGAACGCGCCAAGCGTCTGGTGGAGATTGGCCGCCACGTGGTCATCTTAATGGACTCGATCACCCGCCTCGCCCGCGCCTATAACCTGGTTGTAAACCCTTCGGGGCGCACCCTTTCTGGCGGTATGGACCCTTCCGCGTTGTACCCGCCCAAGCGTTTTTTCGGCGCCGCCCGTAATGTGGAAGACGGCGGCTCACTGACCATCATCGCCACCTGTCTTGTGGATACCGGCTCACGCCTGGACGATGTCGTTTACGAAGAGTTCAAAGGTACCGGCAACATGGAGTTACATCTTTCGCGCAAATTGCAGGAGCGCCGCATCTACCCCGCTGTGGATATCGAACGCTCGTCCACCCGCCGCGAAGACCTGCTGCTCGGCCCCGACCTGCTCCAGCGCGCCTGGCTCATGCGTCGCATGTTCATCCAGATGATCTCTCCCCCGCCCGCAGGCGCTGGTATGGATAACTCCGTGGCGACCGAGGCCATTGTCACTCGCATGGAAAAATCGAGGAATAATGTTGAATTCCTTGAGAACCTGACGCGGGATGCCTAACTTTATCGTTCGAGTAGAATGAAAAATTTTCTGGATAAATTTTCTAAAAAACCGAAATCCGAATCTCAGCCTGTATCGGCTACCAACGAACCCGTCACCACGCCGCGAAAAAATCGCAAGCCCGACCGGTTCGCTGTGGTTAGCTGGATGGTGACAGGTGCGGTTGTGCTTGGCCTGCTGGGTGGGACGCTCTATTACAAGAGCACGCTTCCCCCTGTAGTGGTGACCGTTGCGCCAGCCACGCAGGAATCAGCGGCAGGACAGCCCCAGGTCGGTGCGCCCACTGTCAGCGAAGTGGGAAGCGGTTTCACCGCCATCCTGCGAAAATTGCAATTGAAGACCAACATTCCCGAGCGGCCAAAATACGAGTCAACCCTGTATCGCGTAGTGCGCGGTGACTCGATGTACCGCATTGCGGAAGATTTCAAAATCAAATCTGAGACCATCCTATACGTGAACGACCAGCTGGAGGATAACCCTCACAGCCTGCGCCCCGGCATGGAACTCACCATCCCGCCGGTGGATGGTCTGTATTACAAATGGAAAGACGGCGACACCTTTCAAACGGTCGCGGATAAGTATTTTGCCGAGCCCGATGATATTGTCAACTTCCCCGGTAATCACATCGACCTGACCGACCCGGTCGTGACAGCCGGTGCAATAGTCTTCATCCCCGGCGGCTCGCGCGAATTACGTAACTGGGCAGCCGACCTGCAAACTGCCGCCCGTGGTGCCAATACTGGCACCGGCGGGGGAAACGCCACCAACGCCTGTGGCGGCGGACCGGTGGCTAGTGGTTTCGGCTGGCCCGCAGACGATCACACCCTCTCGGGGAATGCGTACGGGCCGGGACACCTCGGCATTGATATTGCCGCGCCGGAAGGCTCGAACGTGTATGCGGCTGGAACGGGCGTTGTCACCATGGCGCAAGGCGGCTGGAACTACGGGTATGGCAATGTGGTGCAGATCGACCACGGCAATGGCTACGTCACGGTCTATGCCCACTTGAGCGCCATTCTTGTCGGCCCATGCCAAACGGTGGGCCAGGGCGGGGTGATCGGCCTTTCGGGCAACACTGGTAACTCCTTCGGGGCGCACCTGCATTTCGAAATCCGCATCGGTGGCGCAAACGTCAACCCGTACGATATTGTTCAGTAAACAAAACCCTAAAGGCCTTGAAGACTTTTAGGGTTTTAAATTTATGAACGAATCCTCCCTCAAAAAATCCCTTTCAAAACTCAACCCTGGCGGCCTGCGCTATTTTGATTCGGTCGGCTCCACCAACGATGAGGCGTTAGCCTGGGCAGCCAGCGGCGCAAAAGATTTCTCGCTGGTGGTGGCGGATGAACAAACGCAAGGTCGCGGAAGGCTCGATCGGAAGTGGTTCACCCCCAAAGGCAGCGCCTTGGCTGTGAGCTTGATCCTGCGTCCCGGAGCGGCCATGCGCCCGCATCTCTCGCGGACTGTGGGCCTGGCAGCCCTCTCTGTGGCGGATGCCTGCCTGAAACTTGGCCTGTCCCCCCAGATCAAATGGCCGAACGATATTCTGGTAAATGGCAGGAAACTCGCGGGGGTTTTGGTCGAATCTGTCTGGTCGGGCGAGGATGTGGACTCGCTGGTGATCGGCATGGGTATCAACGTTTATCGGGCATCTTTACCACCGGCGGAGTATTTACAATTCCCTGCTGCGAGTCTGGAAGAGATGCTGGGAAAAGAGCCGCCGACACGCGAAGAGGTTCTGCGCAATGTGCTGACCGCCATGCTGGCCTGGCGTGAAAAGATTGGGACGGCCAGGTTGATTCAGGCTTGGGAGGAGAATCTGGCCTACCGGGGTGAGCAGGTTCAGATCCGGGCGGGAAGCGAGTCGCTCATTACCGGGCGACTGGCTGGGCTTGAATCTGATGGCAGCCTGCGGCTGATGGACGCTCACGATCAATCCACCACCATCCGTTTTGGAGATGTCAGCCTGCGGCCCGCAGCATGATATACTTTTATAAAAGTAGAGGTTCTTATGTTTGATGATCTTCGTAATGACGCTGCTTCAAAATCATTCGGCGAAGAGGAAGCCGAGTACAAACCTGCTGCTGTCCGCGATTATGACTATGGCAGGACTACTTCTTCATCCGGCCGTTTTCTGGGCATGACCTCGATGCAGCGCTTCGTGCTGGCCTTCATGCTTCTGTTAACTGTCTGCGTACTGGGTTCGCTTGTCCTGTTCGTGATGGGAAAATTCGTACTATAACCAAGTCGCGGGGCGGGTATTATTTTTTCATAATCATCAGGAAAAACGTCAGGTTATGGAAAAGAAGCGTTTGACCTCCCAAGATTTTATCGAACATCGTTATCTCCTGCTGCTCTATGGCAGATTCGGCTTTCCACTGTCAATACTGATCCTTTCAGTGGTGGCCTTCTTGATTGGAACAGCATTTATTGTCCCAATCAACATAATCATGGGTGGAAGTATAAAAACAGGACTGGTGGTCAACCTGGTCATCTGCAGCACCATTCTCCCCTACCATTACTACCATGTTCTGCGCCTGCTTAATGAACTGGATACACTGCACAATGATGTTTACAACAAATCCATTCACGATGAATTGACTCATGCCTACAATCGACGTTATTTTTTCGATGCCGTGGAAAGACAGAAATTTCATACTGCCCAGGATCTATCCATTCTGATCATCGACATCGATGATTTCAAATTCCTCAATGACAAATACGGCCATCACGTTGGCGATAAAGCCTTGAAACTCCTGACCCAGCATAGCACCTCCACGCTGCGCGCTACGGATGTTTTTGTCCGCTATGGTGGGGATGAATTTATCTGCTTGCTGCCAGATACGAACACGGTGCAGGCGCTGGAGATCGCCAGTCGTATTAAGGAAAAGATCTATGCGATTGATCTTAATACCGATCGTAAGCCAATTTTCTTCACCCTGAGCATCGGGGTTGCTACTTCAGGCAGTGTTCAGGAGGTCAGCGATCTGATCTCATTAGCGGATCAAGCCTTGTACAAGGCCAAGAGTCTGGGGAAAAACCAAGTCAGCACGTTATAAAAACAGCCCCGAAGTTTCGGGGCTGTTTTCGTTTTATACCAATTTGGGCTGGGCTTCGGGTTCTTTTTCTTCCATTTGAGCGCCGGCCTTTTTGAGATCCTCGGCAGAGATGCGGGCAATGGAGGCTACACTATCACCGTCCTGTGGCTTGATGAGATGCACACCCTTGGTGGCGCGGCCGGACTGCTTCACATCCTTCACCTTCAAGCGGATGGCGACACCATTGGCAGTCATGATGGTCAGGTCGTCGTCTTTTTGCACCACGCGCGCCGCGGAGATCTTCCCGATCTCTTTCAACGCCTTCTGGTCAATGGTGGAGATGCCGCCCGTGGCGCGTCCCTTGGCGGTATATTCCTTGAGCGGGGTTTGCTTGCCAAAGCCGCCGGTGGTGACCACGAGCAGGGCGCCTTCCTTCTCGACCACATCCATGCTGGTGACCGCATCTTCCTTGCCCAGGCGAATCCCCTGCACCCCGGCTGCCTGCCTGCCCATGGCGCGAACTTTATCCTCGCTGAAGCGCAGCGCCTGTCCATTCTCGGTAATGATGATGATCTCATCCTTGCCGGAGGTCAGGCGGGCCCAGCCCAGGGTGTCGCCCTCATCCAAATTCATGGCGATCAGGCCTGAGGGGCGGACCGAAGCGAACTCTTCCATGGTGACACGTTTGATGCGGCCGCGGCCGGTCATCAACACACAATAATGATCCGGGGTAAAGTCACGGATGGACATGGCCGCCGTGATCTTTTCATTGGGTCCAAGCGCAAGGATATTGACCAGCGGAATGCCCTTGGTGGCGCGGTCGAGGTCGGGGATCTGGTACACCTTTTCCGAATACACCTTGCCCTTGTCCGAGAAGAAGAGCATGGTATCGAGGCTGCGGGCCGGGATGAGCATGGCCACTTCGTCTTCGTCCTTGGTGGTGTGGCCGATCACTCCCCGCCCGCCGCGACTCTGCGAGCGGAAGGCAGAGGCGGCTACGCGTTTGATATATCCGCGTTCGGTGAGGCTGATGAGCACCGACTCGTCGGGTACGAGATCTTCCTCGTGAATATCCTCCCTGGCTTCGGCTGAGATCTTGGTACGGCGGTCATCGCCATATTTCTCTACAAGGTCATTCATATCATCCTTGACGAGGGCCAGAATCTTTTTGGGGTTTGCAAGCAGGTCTTCGAGGTATTCAATGGTCGCGCGGACCTGCTTATGCTCCTCTTCGATCTTCCAGCGTTCAAGGGCAGCCAGGCGGCGCAGTTGCATGTCGAGGATGGCTTGGGCCTGCACCTCGCTCAATTTAAAGCGCGTCATCAAATTAGATTTGGCCTTGTCGGCGTCTTCCGCCTCACGGATGGTTTTGATTACGGCGTCAATGTTATTGAGGGCAATCAGGTAGCCATCCAAAATATGGATGCGGGCACGCGCCTTCTCCAAATCGAACTGCGAACGACGGGTAATGACGGTCTGACGATGGTCGATGAAGATCTGCAGCATGCGCTTGAGCGCCAACGTGCGCGGCTCGGCGCGGCCGCTTTCATCGCTCACCAGCGCCAGCATCTGCACGCCGAACGTGGATTGCAGCGCCGTATATTTATATAACTGGTTCAAGACCTTCTTGGGCTGCGCGCCGCGCTTGAGTTCGATCACGATGCTCATGCCGCGTTTATCCGATTCATCGCGCATATCCGAGATCTGGTCGATTTTGTCCTCGCGCACCAGTTCAGCAATTCGTTCGATCAGGCTGGATTTATTGACCTGGTAGGGAATTTCTGTGATATTGATCTGATACCGCCCTCCCTTGCCTTCCTCAATGTGGGCAATGCCACGCATCACAATGCGCCCGCGACCTGTGCCGTAAGCCGAGACGATCCCCTCTGTCCCAACGATCATGCCGCCGGTGGGGAAGTCTGGCCCGGGGATAAATTTCATCAAATCATCGACCGTGATCTCTTCAGCGCGGTCCGCATTATCAATCAGATGCGTGATCGCAGCCGCCAATTCACGCAGGTTATGCGGCGGAATATTAGTCGCCATACCAACTGCAATACCAGACGCTCCATTAAGCAAAAGGTTTGGGAGGCGAGCTGGCAGCACCAGGGGCTCTTGCAGCGAATCGTCGAAGTTTGGTCCAAAGTCAACGGTATCCTTCTCCAGATCCGCAAGGATTTCTTCGGCTGTTTTTTGAAGGCGGGCTTCGGTGTAACGCATCGCAGCGGGGGCATCGCCATCCACCGAACCGAAGTTACCCTGACCATCCACCAGCATATAGCGCATCGAAAAATCCTGTGCCATGCGCGCCATCGATTCATACACAGCCGAGTCGCCGTGCGGGTGGTATTTACCAAGCACCTCACCCACAATACGGGCAGATTTTTTGTAAGAAGAGTTTGAGCGCAGGCCCAACTCGTGCATTGCGTACAAAATGCGCCTGTGAACGGGCTTCAATCCGTCCCTGGCATCGGGCAGGGCGCGCGCCACAATCACGCTCATGGCGTAATCGAGGTACGCTGAGCGCATTTGCGAGTCAATATCCACAGACTCAATATTTCCAGCGGTCAAATTTTCTTCTTCGGCCATACAGGTTCCTTTATAGGTAGTTGGGGGGCAGATAGAGGTTGGGGCGGGGAAAACCCGCTAAATTTTGGAAAATGGCATAAAAAGACACGAAGGTAGGGGGAAACTTCGTGTCTACATTAGATGAAGAAAGCATTTATTTATAGTGCAATTATACCACCCCTATCCGTTTTGTGCTGCATTTATGGAAGTGGGGCCCATAACCGCTTCCTTCCCAGCTGAAACGTTTCCCCGTCAATAAAAAAAGACCCACATCTGCGGGTCTTTTAGTGCCGAAGGAGGGACTTGAACCCTCATGAGGGAACCCTCACTACGCCCTGAACGTAGCGCGTCTGCCAATTCCGCCACTTCGGCAAATTATACGGTTGGCGGGATGTATTTTATCTCAAAAGAGTGGAATGTCAATAAGGAAGATACTCAAACTGAGGGAACAAAATTACTGCCTGCTTCGTTCCTCCTTATATCCATCCCCTTTCATAAATGTATTGTCGATCCATTACAGTACTGTTAGGGGAGTATCCTTTTGCAAAAAATATCGTTATATTGTTTATACAAGAAAGGAGTTGCGAAATGTTCGTACTTGCAGCAGCGATTGTCCTCCTACTGCTCGCTTTGGCCGGCTCAAGCATGTTTGTTGAGCAGTACAGCCAGGAAGAACTCAGCAATATGGGAGTTCACGAGCAATGACGGAAGACCATCCCACACCCTAGCCCGACGCGTCTTCAATTGCGTCGGGCATTTTTTATCAGTTCAGGCGGGCCAACACATCATTCGATTCCAGCAACAAATAATCTATACCCTCAAATTTGAACTCTGTGCCGCTATATTTGGCAAACAGAACCTTATCTTTGGGTTTCAGGGTGATGCTCTCATCCTCCCCCACAGCGACAACTTCTCCGGTTTGGGGTTTCTCCTTGGCCGTTTCAGGAAGATAAAGGCCTGAGGTGGTTTTGCTTTCCTGTACCAAAGGCTTGATAAGAATGCGGGTTCCAAGTGGTTGTATGTTGGCTTTAGCCATTATTATTTCTCCTCCGAATTTTATTTGATACCAAGTAATGTATTGATACGCGGGCGATCAAACCCGACAATGATCTTCCCACCTATATCGATCACGGGTACACCCATCTGCCCGGATCGCCGTACCATATCGCGTGCTGCGGCTTGATCACGGCTGACGTCCACATCAGTGAATTTGATGCCTTTTTCATGAAAATACTTCTTGGCCATATTACAATAGGTACAAGTGGGGGTACTGAATACCAATACCTTGGGTTGACTTTTGATTTCGTTCATGCCGATACCTCCAAATAATTGATACTAATTCAATAGATGCTGCTGCGCAAAATAAGTTACATTATTCCTTATTAATATTACGTATGAGGGGAGCAGATTCTAGGATAAACCTGCCTACCGAACGGTAGGTTTTGTAAGTTTGGGATATAATACACGGGGTTGAAATGAAGCAGCCCTTGCAAAGGCAGAATTTCCAACCCGCAGTATGAAACCGCCCGAGGACAGGCAAGCATGGAAATTCAACCCCTGTATACCAGTATCGCCAACATCATTGAGGTCAAAGCCGGCACAATTGTCATGGAAAACCATAATGGCTTTCCGGTCAAAGAATCGAACCTATACCTTGTCTCACCCAGCGGGGAGATCCTTTGGCAGGCAGAAAAGCCCGACATAACCACCCTGTTCACAAAGGTGAAACTCAACGAAGACGCCACCCTCTCCACCTTCACCAGCCGCGGACAGTTTTGCGACATCAATACTTCTAACGGTAAGATCATCAATAGTTCAAGTTTTCGTTAATTCCAGATGACCCAACCTTCCCTTGGATTTGTGCTCGCCTTCCTGCTTTTCAGCCTGCTGTTCCTCTCAAACAGTTACAAACTCTGGTTCAAGACCGAGGTCTATTATCGCGACCTACACAACAGCCTTACCAATGAGAGGACTCCCCACCCGTTTCGAAATTTCTTCCTGAAAAGGCTGCAGCACAAAGCGAGCTGGCTCTTCTGGCAAAAAGCCTTCAGCCTGGTCGGCATTGTGGCAGTTGTAGGCATGGATATCGTAATCCTCATGGCATATATAGCATAAAAAGTCAATAAGACCTAAAACAAGGAGTCTATCTTGAAAATCATCGCATGTATCAAGCAAGTGCCCGACTCTGAGGCCAAAGTCACGGCAGCAGACGGGAAAGTCTCATGGGGGGATGCACCGCTGGTAATCAACCCCTTCGATGAATACGCGGTCGAAGGCGCGCTTCAGCAGAAGGAAGCCGCGGGCGGGTCTGTCACAGCCTTGTGTATCGGCCCCGAATCCGCAAAGGAAGCGCTCAAACATGCCCTCGCCATGGGTGCGGATGAAGCCGTCCTCGTCTCGGATCCGGCGCTCGAAAATCTGGACACTGTTGGCGCGGCGCGTGTACTTGCGGCAGCCATCCAAAAGATCGGCGGCGCGGATATGGTCATCTTTGGCCGCCAGACGCTGGACAATGGCGCTGGGCTCACCCCTGCCCAAACAGCCAGGGTTCTCGGGTGGCCCATGCTTGGGTTGGCTGGCAGTATCAAGGTCGAAGGTGGAAGCGTGACCGTTGAGCGCGTTCTCGAAGAAGGCCGCCAATCTATGAAGGCAAATTTGCCCGCCGTGTTGAGCGTTGTACAAAGCATTGGCGAGCCACGTTATCCATCGTTCATGGGCATCCGCAAGGCATCCAAGGCCAACATCCCGGCCTGGTCGCTGGGCGATTTGGGCGCAAGCGCACCCGCCGCGGTGGTAACCCGCACCGAGTTGATCAACCCGCCTGCGCAGCAAGCCGTAACTGAAATGATCACCGGCGAAAGCGCTGCCGAGATCGCTGAAAAACTTGCCGACAAAATCATTGCGGAGAAGGTGCTATGAAAACCTTTGTGTATATCGATCATTTTAAGGGTGAGGTGCAGCCTGCTTCGTGGGAAGCGCTCGGCCTTGCAAAAAAATTCGGCAGCGCCGTTGCATTGGTCTTCGGTACCGGTGTGAATGATGTGGCAAAGGCCGCTTTTGAATTTGGCGCGGATGAGGTTCTGTTGGCGGATGAGGCAACACTGGCAGATTATCGCGCCGAGGTGTACGCTTCGACCCTATCTGCGCTCGCTTCTTCTCATACCCCAAACCTGATCCTGTTCCCCACCACGGCGCGAACCCGTGAGTTGGCTGCCATGGCCGCCGTGGACTTGAACACCGGCGTGTTGACCGATGTCTCGGGGTTGGATGCAAACGGTGATTCTTTCGTCGCCACCCGCCCCATTTACGAAGGCAAGGTTCTGGAAAAAACCACCTGCTCTGGCAAACCTGTCATGGCTACCATTCGCGGACGGGCCTTCCCCAAACCGGAGCGATCTGAGGGCAAGGGCGGAACCGCCACCAAAGTTGCGGCGGCGGGCGACGCGAAATCCACTGTCGAAGGTTACTCTGCCTCAGAAAGCGCGGTGAACCTCGGTGATGCCAGCGTCATCGTCTCTGGCGGACGCGGCGTTTCGAATAACCCCGCGCTCACCCCGCCCGCAGGCCTCGACGAAAAGCAAACTGAGGTCTGGCGCGCACAGCAAGGCTTTGCCCTCATTACTGATCTGGCGCAATTGCTCGGCGGCGCGGTTGGCGCTTCACGCGCGGCCGTGGACGGCGGATACATCCCATATGCCCATCAAGTCGGTCAAACCGGTAAAGTGGTTGCGCCCGATTTATATATCGCCTGCGGTATCTCCGGCGCGATCCAGCATCTGGTGGGCATGCGCAACGCCAAGGTTATCGTCGCGGTCAACAAAGACGCCGATGCGCCGATTTTCAAACAGGCCCGCTACGGCGTGGTGGGCGATCTGTTCCAGATCCTCCCGGCGTTGACGGAAGCCATGAAGAAGAAGTTGGGAAAATAAATTGGTAGTTGGAGTCCTCCGAAGTCGAAACGGCTTCGGAGGATTTTTTATTTTCTATATCCCAAAGACAGATTCCAAGGTCCATAAGATGGTCATACCCACCAAAATGGTGATCAGCACATTGCGAGTCCGCCAGGCGACCACTGCCCCGCCGAGCCCAGCCAGCAGGCGAAAGTTTTGCAAAGACAGGTCGAGGTGGCCGCTGGGATGCGTCAGCGCAGGGAAGACCAACGCCGCCAGAGCCGCCGCAGGGACGAAGCGAAGCGCACGGCGAAGCCATTCCGGCATTTCGATCTTTCCGAAAAGGTAAATGAAGAGGAAGCGCAGGGCAAAGGTCCCCAAGCCAACAGCCAGGAAAAGAAGCCAGAGTGATGCCTTGCTCATTGGGCCGCATCCTGTTTAAGTTTCAGGCTTTCCAACCAGTAGCCTGCAACGATACCGGAGAGTGTGGCAAGCACCAGGCCGATGTTGTAAGGAAGTCCCTTCGCGAAAACCGCAATGAGTCCACCTGAGAGCGCGGCAACCACGGTGGGGCGGTCTCGAAGCGCAGCGAACATCAATGCCATAAAACTGAGCGGGAAGGCAAAGTCGAAGCCCCAACTGGCGGGAACCAATGACCCAAGCAGAGCACCTGCCATCGCACTGATCTGCCAGGCTACCCAAATGAGCAAGGCGGCGCCGAAATAATACCAGCGATGGTTGATCTCATCTTTTGTCGCGAGGAAATGGCTCAGGCTGACGCCAAAGGCCTGATCAGAAAGCATGTAGGCCAGCAATGCTTTTCGCCAGGTGGAAAGTTTTTGCAGGTACGGGGCCAGCGTTGCACTGTACATGGTAAAGCGCACGTTAACCACCCAGGCGGTCAACACCATAATGATCCACGGGCTGCCTGCGGTCATGAGTTGAAAAACCACCAATTGGGAGGCGCCTGCAAAAACGATCACCGACATGCCCATGGTCTCCCAAAAGTTCAGTCCAACGCTCACCGCTGCCACGCCGGAAATCATGGCAAAGGGGATCACTCCAATTAAGATCGGCAATGCGCCGCGCATTCCGGCAAGAAAGTCCTTGTTTAATTTCATTTGTCACCGCAATATTTTTTTATTAATGCCTATTCTACTCCGGGTAGGATATCCCCCCATTACATTGGCGGGTATTCACTGCCTGTTCTTCTTACTTTCAATTTTGTAAATAGAGTAAAGTATGGCGAATGCTATAATTTTTGAAAATAATAGGCAAACCCGGTGAAAACCGGGGACGCAAAGCTATTGGGTCTAAAGTTGAACGTCTGACTACGACCGCCAGGCCGCCACATAACATTAAGCCCATGAGCCTGGAGGTTTTCTTCAGGCTCATTTATTTTTTCGGAGATATTCGCGACCAATGGAGACACAAAAATACCTTCTTCTGATCGATGATGACCCGGCGCTGTTAATCGGGTTGGAAGGTGTCCTGAAGCGGGAGGGGTACAGGATCATGACCAGCAAAAATGGCAATGAGGGTATTGAGATGGCGCACGAAACCTTTCCCGACCTCATCCTTTGTGATGTGATGATGCCGCCGCCAAACGGGTTTAATGTGCTTGAGGCCCTCAGTAAAGACCCCAAAACTGCAAGTATCCCTTTTATTTTCCTGACCGCTCGGACTCATGACAAGGACAGGGTCAACGGGCTGCTATCCGGGGCGGATGACTACATCACCAAACCCTTTCTTAAAGAGGAACTGATCGCGCGAATCAAAGCAGTCTTAAGGCGCGGGCCCAAGGCAGACACCACGCAGGAAGAATCGACCAGGCTTGAAGTTAACCGCCTTCGTGAAGAGATCGCCGACCTTGTACGCTCCACCGAAGTCAACTGGGAGAAGTTTGCGGAAGGCCTGCTGCATATGCTGGCGTTCCGCGATCATGAGACCGAAGAACATACTCTAAGAGTATCGAAACTAACCGATCTTATTGCAACTGAGATGGGAATCCATGGCGAAATGCTTAAACACATGCGTTGGGGGGCAATCCTGCATGATATTGGGAAGATTGCAATTCCAGACAGCATTCTGCTAAAAGCTGGAACACTCACGAATGAAGAACGCACCATCATGGTGCAACACCCCAAGATTGCCCATCAAATCCTGATTTCCCTGGCGCTTCCATCAGAAACTCTGGAAATCCCCCTCTATCATCACGAACGCTGGGACGGGACCGGCTACCCGGATAACCTTGCTGGAGAAGCCATTCCCCTCTCGGCCCGCATCTTTGCAATTGCCGATGTCTGGGACGCGCTGACCAGCGACCGCCCCTACCGCCCGGCGTGGGAACATCATAAGGCGCTCGAATATATCCGCAGTCAGTCTGGAACGCATTTCGACCCGTCCATTGTCGAGGTCTGCCTCTCCAAGGTCTTTGTATAAGGGCAAATCATGTTTAATCCTCAAAAAACCATACTTGTCATTGATGATGAATTCCATCTTTTGGTAGGCGTAAAAGCGCTGCTTGAACGTGAAGGCTACCAGGCCATCACAGTCAATGACAGTACCTCAGCCCTGCAAACCGCGCGTGAACACCACCCCGATCTCATCTTGTGTGATGTCATGATGCCTTTCATGGACGGCTATAAAGTAAGGGAAGCCCTAAGGGATGAAAACGTCACAAAAGATATTCCCTTCCTCTTCCTGACTGCGCGCGCCACCCAGGAAGACAAGTTGAGGGGCCTGAATTTGGGAGCAGACGATTACATTACAAAACCCTTCGACCATCGCGAACTCATGGCTCGCATCTGCGCCGTACTCAATCGCTACGAAAAAGGTCAGGCTGATATGCGGAAGAAGATGGATGAACAGATATTCCGCTTGCAACAAGAGATATCCCATAATATCAGCCATGAATTGCGCACTCCCATGACACAGATTCTGCTCGCTCTGGACCTGGTTCTGCGAAATAAACAAGAACAACCTGACGAGTTGAACCAATTCGTGGAAATTGCCTTATCCCAGTCTCATCGTCTGAATGGCATCATTGATGACCTGATCTTTCTGAGCAACTACGACCGGGGGGCTGTCAGCACTTTTCGGCAGAGCATAAATATAGAAGTTGATTTTCTGGAAATCATCCGAATCCGACAGGAACTCTATGTTGGTAAAAAGATGAATGTACAAGTGTCCGTCGGGCCGGGCGTGAGCATTCATGCCCCAAGGCGCGAATTCCGTCAGGCGATCGGGCATTTGGTGGATAACGCCCTCAAATTTACCGCGCCGGTATCCGAGGTTCAAATCCGCCTTGAAGCGAAAGGTGAGGGCGGGTTCGTACTCACCATCAGCGACGGTGGCAACGGCATACCAGTAGAGTATCGCGAGAAGGTCTTTGAGCGCTTCTTCCAGATCAGCCAGGGAGACCGGCGCGAATACAACGGCCTGGGTGTAGGCCTGACTGTTGCCAGAATCGTATCGCAATCCCTTGGCGGAGATACGGTGATCCTCCCCGGCAAATCCGGCTGTACAGTGCGCATGCTCATTCCGCCAGGAAAACTCGACATCATCTAATAGGATCAATGCAATGAACAAAAAACTACTTAAGACCGTTTCTCTTCTACTTTTAGCCGTTCTGCTCCTCACAGGGTGCGGGGCACAAAAGGAACCCATACGCATCGCCATCTCGGCCTGGGCCGGGGTGGAGCCTGCTGAGCTGGCTGCCCGGCTGGGTTATTATGAAAAATACGGGGTAAATGTAGAAATGGTACGTTTCTCCGCATACAGCGACTCTCTTGAAGCCTTGCGCGATGGAAACGTAGACGCAGGCATGCACACCCTGGACGACTCCCTGCGCAATATGGCTTCAGGTCGGGATGTGCGTGTCGTATTATTGACCGATTACTCCTACGGCGGCGATGGGTTGGTTGCCAGGGCCGGGATAGAATCACTGGCCGATCTAAAAGGCGCCAAAATCGGCGTCGAGATTGGAACCGTAGGACACCTTTCCGTGCTTAAGATCCTTGAGAAAGCTGGCATTGATATCAGTGAGGTCACTCTAATCAGCATCCCAGCCTGGGAAATTCAACAAGCCATGCTCAACAACCAAATCGATGCTGGCGTTACCTGGGAGCCTTATCTCACAAGCACAGCTGAAATGATCAATGGGAAAATCCTTATTACCAGCAGGGACTATCCGGAAACGATCATCACCACCATGACATTCGATGCACAGGTTGCCGAAACCCGAAGCAACGATGTCAAAAAAATCGTTGCCGCTTACTTCGATGCAGTGGAATACATCAAACAATATCCTCAGGAATCTTTTGAGATCATGGGGGCTGCAGAAGGTGTGAGTGTTGAAGAATTCGCTTCTCATGTTGTAGGAATCAGGTACATTGACCTCTCGGCGAACATGGAACTGTTTGGCAGTGATTCAAATGGCAGAATTTACAGTATCGCAGATCAGATCGGCCAATTCCTTGTAGCAAATAATGTGATCAATTCCGTCCCTGATGTTCACAAAATGCTGGAAGCCGGGTTCGTTCAAAATGTTTTTTCTGGAAAATAAAATAAATGCAGACGCGGGCTCATTCCTTAAGGGCAAAGCTTTCCATCTTTCAGTTCCTGGCAGGATTGATAGGCATCATCCTTACGTTCGTGATCGCCTGGCTGGGTTCTCAACAACGCCTGCTGAGCAACGCCAATCTTGAGGCCGAAAACCTGTCAGACCAGATTGCATACAGCATTTCCATTATTGCCGCTCAGGGCGGCGATTCGACTTTTAATTACCAGAGGTTGATCGAAAAATCCGCCACCCTGAACAACGTTAGGTCCATCAAGGTCATCGACAAAAATGGCATCATCCTCGCAGACAATTTACGCGAGAACATCGGGCATAGCCTTGGCTCCCCCATGATCACATCTGCGCTTCAAAACCAAAGCCAGGAGAAACTGCTGGAGGGAAGAACGCTGATCGTGGTACGGCCTTTACATGGCGAATCGTTCACGGCAACCTTGAGCGATATCACCGGCGCGCTTTGGATTGAAATGGACCTGACCCCTGCCTACACCCGGAATCAAAAAGATATCCTACTGGTTCTTTTGATCGGCCTGGGGGGCTTCCTCCTGGTCTTCTTATCCTATTTTCAAGTAACCCAAACAGGGGTCATTGACCGAATGGCCGAGATTTCCAAAGGGCTGGCCATTGTCGAAAAAGGGGATCTGACCCAAAAGATTGCGGCGAGCATTTTTTTCGGGAGCGAGGACGAGATCAATAGACTGGCAGGTCAGTTCAACCAAATGATATCCAGCTTAAGCCGGAAATTATCGTTCGAAGAATTAACGTCAAATCTTTCGGCAAAGTTTATGAACATGCATGCCAGTGAGATGAACGACGCCATTAAAAGCACGCTCATGAAAATGGGCAAAATCTTTGAAGTGGACCGAACCTATATCTTTGAATTTTCAGAAAATCACACACTCATCAACAACTCCTTCGAATGGTGTGCCGAAAATATCAGCGCTCAAATAGACAATTTACAAAATATCCCCGTCAGCGCCATTCCCTGGTGGATGAACCTGTTGAATAAAAACGAGACGATCAATATAGAACGAGTCTCAGAGATGCCCCCGGAGGCTTCTTCTGAACAACAAATCCTCGCAGAACAGGGGATAAAATCCGTTCTTGTGATGCCCATGATCTCCGATAGCGGGCTATTCGGCTTTATCGGATTCGATTCCGTTTCAAAAGAACGCGTATGGACCAGTGAAGAGATCAACTTTGTCAGCGTGCTCAACGGGATCATTACCAACACTCTGATGCGCCAACAAAGCCAAATGGAGCTGATCGCGGAAAGGGATTTCGCGCTCCAGGTCATGGAAACGGTCGGACAGGGTCTCACGGTAACCAATGAACTGGGTGAGTTCGAGTATGTTAACCCAGCCTATGCCCGGATGCTTAACTATCCACCTAAATCCCTGATTGGAAGACCTCCTTCGGATTTCACCCATCCCCATGACAAGCAAGCCCAATCTGACGAGTTTCAAAAGAGGAAATCCGGCCACTCCTCGGTATATTACTCAAGATTGGTGGATGCAAACGGTTCCGTGGTCAATGTTCTGATCAGTGCCTCCCCGCGCCTGCGAAACGGAATGGTCATTGGCAGCATCGCCTCGATCACAAACCTTACCGAGCAATTAGTTGCCGAGGAAAAATTAAGGCAATCCGAGTCTCGTAACCGCGCCTTCTTGAATGCCATTCCTGATCTTATCTTTAGGATAGATCGGAACGGGGATTTTCTCGACTATAAAGCCGGAGAGTCTCAGCAACTTTATATACCGCCTGAACAAATCCTGGGGGCCAATATCCTGAATGTCCTGCCGCCCGAGGTTGGCAGGCAGGCAAATATGGCTATAAAAAATGCTCTTGCCACTTTGCAGCCCCAAGTCTTTGAATACAAATTGCAAACTTCATCGGGAATCTTCACTTTTGAGGCGCGTATCGTAGCTACCTCCAGCGAAGAGACCATTGCAATCGTCCACGACATTACAGACCGCGCACGATTGGAACAAATGAAAACGGACTTCATCAACCGGGCATCTCATGAATTGAGAACACCTTTAACCACCTCCCTGCTTATGGTGGATCTATTGGATGAAACGGAACTGAATAACAATGAACAGGGAGAATACTGGCGAATTCTAAAGCAGGAGTTGAACCGGGAAAGGCTGATCCTGGAAGACGTGCTCACAGTCGGCCGGCTGGAGACAGGCAAGTATGTCATCACCGAGGGAGAAGTCTCCATTATTCCGTCTCTTAGAAATTCGATCGAAGCCACTACGCCTCAAGGGGCGATTCGAAATGTAAAAATAGAAACGGATATACCCGCAGAACTCCCCGAACTCCGCGGGTCAGACGAAGCGTTTGCGCGGGTGTTCAGCAATATCCTCTCGAATGCTGTTAAATTTTCCAAAACGGATAGCGTGGTGCATTTGATCGTCCGTCAGGATGATGTCGGGGTACTGGTTGATGTCAGAGATGAGGGGATTGGTATTCCCGCAGAAGATCTTCCTCACATCACCTCCCGGTTTTTCCGCGGGTCAAACGCTACAGAAATGGAAATACCGGGTAGTGGCATGGGGTTATATATCATAAAGAATATAGTAGAGGAAGTAGGAGGCAGGTTGAGTATTCGATCTCAAATCAATCAGGGAACAACCATCTCACTTTGGTTTCCAATCCCCGAAAAACATTAATCAGCAGATCACAAACACTCCTTGCATAAAATTCGCGGAGTGTTTTTTTATTCCCCAAACCCTGCAGGCGGAATCCCCAGCCCCTGGATCAACCTTGCCCAAAAATTGACCTGTGCCGCGGTACTGACCAAAACCACAAACTCCCGCTCTGTAAAAGCAGATCTTACTTTTTCAACAATATCGGGGTGAAACTTCAGCGGCGTGGAGGAGATCAGCCGGGTGTAAATAATGGCCAATTTTTCACGCTCTGAAAAAGAGGAAACACCATCAATATCTCCGCGCAATGCCCGGGCTTCTTCATCACTAATCCCGTTTTGACGATACTCAAATGAATTCATATCGATGCAAAACGGACAGGAGACGGCATGTGAAGCCGCCATCCGGATCAGTTTGAGCAAACGCCTATCCATCCGGCCATCCTCATGGGCTACCAAAGATTCCATCACCCCGGAACCGATAGCAGCCTTGGGATACCAGGCCAGGATTCGAGGGGGAAGCATGAGTTTGCCGGTAATTCGTTCTGAAAGAAGAATTCCGACCTTGAGCAGGAATGGGATTTTATGAGGCGGGGGAATAAATGACATGGAGTGATTATAAGCTGTCGGGAAGAAAAATGATCGAAGGGCTGATCAAGTCGAAATCCAAAATGAAGCGGAAAATCAATATTTCCAAAGCATGAATTAATATTTCAAATTCCAATTTAAACATAAGTTATTAAAATATTGACAAAATTAAATATTTTGATAAAATAAATTAAATATTATAATTAATTTTAAATTTTATTGAGGCGTCTATGGATAATCTAGATCATTTGCCAGTTAAAAAATGGGCCACCCGCTTTTTTTCCATATTTATAGGCCAGGCATTTTCTCTTTTTGGTTCATCGCTGGTTCAATTTGCGTTGATCTGGCACCTCACCCAACAAACCGGCTCTGCCACAGTTTTGGCCACGGCCTCGTTGTTTGGGATGCTGCCACAGATCATTTTAGGGCCGGTTGCCGGGACGATTGTGGATAGGGGAAATAGACGAACGATCATGATCGTCTCGGATGCGTTGATTGCGGTTTTTACGCTTCTGCTCGCGTACTTGTACTGGTCAGGCCAAATTGAGATCTGGCACATCTACCTAGTCTTATCCATCCGTTCTGCAGGCGGGGCCTTCCACTACCCTGCCATGGCAGCCTCGACAACTCTGATGGTTCCAAAAGAACATCTATCCCGTGTGGCAGGCGCCAACCAGACCCTGCAAGGCCTGATCAGCATCGTAGCGCCGCCTGTGGGGGCTTTGCTCGTGGCGGCATTGCCAACACACAAGATTTTGATGGTGGATGTGATTACAGCCATCATGGGAATTACCCCGCTTTTGGTCTTCACCATCCCCCAGCCTGAAAAAGCGGAAGTCCCTGGTTCTGCGCCTGCATCCAGTTTTATGCAGGATCTCGGCGCCGGCTTCAAATACATGGCCGCCTGGCCTGGCCTGTTGATGCTGGGTTTGATGGCAACTTTATTGAACTTTCTGATGGCTCCCACCAGCGCGCTCACTCCCTTATTGGTGACAAAATATTTCGGGAAAGGGGCTCTGGAATTGGGAAGTCTGGACTCTCTCTTCGGTGTGGGGATGATCGCTGGCGGAGTCACTCTCGGAGTTTGGGGTGGTTTTAAGAAAAAGATCCTCACTTCGCTGAGTGGAATTATTGCCTTCAGTTTTGCGATCATTGCCATTGCCGCGACCCCCGCGGATAAGTTCTGGATCATGCTAGTCTCGATGTTTATCATCGGTTTTATGATGCCGCTGGTCAATGGACCAATCCAGGCCCTGTTCCAGTCTGTCGTGGAGCCAGCCATGCAGGGGCGGGTGCTTTCACTGGTGGGCAGCGTAGCGCAGGCCATGATGCCAATCGGGTTCCTCATCGCCGGGCCCGTGGCCGATGCAACCAGTTACCAAACCTGGTTTTGGGTTGCCGGAGTCTCAAACCTGCTTATCGGCCTAGCCGGTTTCTTTGTGCCCGCCCTGATGAATATGGAGAGCAATCATCATAGTGTCAAGAATTCCACTACTGAAACTATAGCAGGTGAGCCGCTGGCCGCTCCATAATAGTGTTTCCGTCCTCCAAGACGTTTGCTGCAGGCCGCGGCTTTTAAACCCGGCCTGCAGCGCATTTAAGGGCATAAAAAAAACAACTTGCCTGTCAGGCAACCCATGGTATAATACCGTCCGCTGTTCGGAGAGGTCGCGTAGTCTGGCTTAGCGCGCACGCTTGGAAAGCGTGTAACCCACAAAGGTTCGCGGGTTCGAATCCCGCCCTCTCCGCCTAAAAACATCCCTTATGAGGATGTTTTTTGATTTAATTATGGGCTCCTTATCTCAGCCTACTCGTTATTTTCCAACAAAAAAGACCCGGCCTTGGGCTGGGTCTTTTTTGTTGTCTTAATACTACGGTGTCGGTGTTGCTTCAACCGGGAGAGGCTTTCCTACATATATCATCAGGCCAGATAGAACTTCGGTGTGGCCCGGAACATCGGCTTTCGCCTCACTCACAAACTGGTACAGCAGTGAGGACTTCCAATCTCCGCCCCCGAGGATATCAGTCCCCTTGGCTGCCGCATCGGCACGGCGTGAGCCGGCAAGGATGCCTTCATAACTACCAAGATCCAACTGGGCCGGGGAAACGGCGAGGTCGACTGAATGACAGGAAATGCAGGAGAGAGATCCTGTGTACCAAAGGTTGGAACCCACAAAGAGGGGTTTCACATTCTCAAAGGTCGCTTCACACCCCACCCCATTGGCGTCGGTGAATTGGAAGGGTTCCGTATCAGACGCTCCCGCATCCACCCAGGCACCCATCAGATCGGCGGCAGCAACATAGCAGGTGTTTCCCTCACCTGGTTCTTCCCGGTCTTCGGGCTGTACCACAGGCATAGTTGCGGGAATCAGGGTCGGAACAGGAGTGCGAACAGCCTTTAACTTTCCGCTATTACAGGAAAGTGTAAAGCCACACGCGTTTACATACACAATACCGATCCAGACAAAGACACCCACCAAGAAAACGACGATCGTGCCGTAAATATACTTTCGAACATCATCTTTCATTACGGTATCTCCCTTTTACTTGGCGGCCTTGAGGGTGCGAATGTAGTTCACCACATCCCAGCGCTCGCGGACAGTAAGGTTTTCGTTCAAAGGCGGCATCTGGCCCGAGAACTCCACTTCAGGGAATAAGGTGTTGTTCGGGTTATAAATACCGTTTGAAATGGTCAGGAACATGCTGCCATCCGACTTGGCTTGCACAACATCACTGGACAAATCCGCAGGTTTCTTTTTGATCAAGAAGGCCGCAATGGTGCCATTGCCCTGGCCGGCATCGCCATGGCACATTTTGCAGTGAATGGCGTAGAGTTCGGCGCCACGTGCGACCGAGGTTTCATCTGCGGCCACAGGGTTGACGGGTTCTCCCATGCCGGGCAGGTAGGCGGCCCCTTCAACCGGGATGGATTGCGCAGGGACAGGCAGGGGTTTTTCCTGGTCATCAAAGGAGGGCTGGACGGCCATGAAGGTTACCCACTGGATCTTGATGAGATCGTAGGAGAACGTCATCAAGACAGCGGTTAGAACGGCAAGCGCCGCAAATACAACGAGGAGTTGCTTAAAAAGTCTCATAGGTGTTGCGCCTCCGCAGGCTTCACGGATTCAGCGCCAAGTTTCTTCAAGGCGTCTGTGATCTTGCTTTCTTCCACATGCGAACACTCGACCAGGATCGCGATCTTGCCATCGCTGACTTCGGGCACGTACTTCATCGGGCGGTAGTTGGGGAAGAAACTATCCAGGAATACACCAAGGAAGGTGGAGAGAAGCATGCCCAGCATGGTCAGTTCGAAGAGGACGACCACGGTGGGCGGGCCGGGAACAAATCCCTGAGTGCTGACCCGGATCGGGTATGGATAAAGGTATGGCGAAATATAGGCAAGGAAAACGCCCGCGCCAAACCCAAGGATCGCGCCGCCGAGCGCAATACGCGGGACGTTCGTCCATTGATGGGGACGTCCGAGCATGGCTTCGGTAACGGGAATGCCGGAGATGACATTCATGCAGTCGTCGTGAACACCCAAAGCGCGGAGATGCTCAATGGCATCCGCAGCAGGCTCAAGGTCCGGGAAGACCGCCAACAAATCTACAGTTTTGGATTCAGCCATTGCTTCCTCCTATTCCAATTCGCTGACCGTAACAACGGTCTCGCGTCCAAATTTCTTGAGTTCATGCGCCATCTGGCCTTCCTGTACTTCCCACACCGGGATGAGCGGGATCAGTTTGGAGGCCGCCATGTATAACAGGATGAAGAAGGCGAGGGTGCCAATGCCCATGGGGACTTCAATGCCGGGCTTGTACATGCGCCAGGTAAAGGGCATGCGGTTGATGGTGACCGAGATGGGGATGATAATGTAGCGCTCGAACCACATGCCGAAGTTGATGACGATGCCGACGAAACCGACCAGCCACGGGTTGGAACGCCATTTGGGGTTCCATAAGATGGCCCAGGGGATAACGATGTTACAGACAAGCATGGCAAACCACATCCAGCCAAGCGGGCCGCCTTCATGGAAGTGAAGCAGTTGCTGCGTCCACTTATCGCCGCCATACCATTGGACCATGTAATCGTTGAAGAAGAAGTAGGCCCAGGACATGGAAATGATAAGCATGAGTTTGCCGATGGCGTCGAAGTGTTCGCCGCGCACGAAATACTTCATGTTCTTCATGGTGCCGCGAATGACGGCAAGCACGACCACGGCAGCCCCCATACCAGAGTGAAGGGCGCCGACGATGAAGTAGGGGCCGAAGATGGTGGAGGACCAGCCGGGGCGGGTGGCTGCGGCAAAGTCCCAGGACACGATGGTGTGAACGGAGAACATGACCGGGATGATCGCGAAGGCGAAGATATTCATCGCATTGCGCAGGTGGGTCCATTCCCCTTCTGTACCGCGGAAGCCGAGCGCCAACACCTTATACAGATTTTTGCGCCAGCCGGTGGAGCGATCGCGCGCCATGGCCACATCGGGGATGAGCGGCAGGAACAGGTACATGGTCGAAGACAGCAGGTAGGTGGTAATGGCCAGCAGGTCCCAGGTAAGCGGGGAGTGCAGGTTGGGCCACAGCATACGCTGGTTGGGATACGGCATAAGCCAGTAGAAGATCCACACGCGCCCCATGTGCATGAAGATCGAGAAGCCAGCCTGCACCAGACCGAAGGTGGTCATTAATTCTGCAGCGCGGGTGAACGGGCGGCGGAATTCAGCCTTGAACACGCGCAAAATCGCAGAGATGAAGGTACCGGCGTGGCTGATACCGATCCAAAACACGGTATTGACGAGGAAGATGCCCCAGTAATCCGGGCGCATCACACCGGCCTCGCCCTGACCTTTTGCAATCAGGACGCCCCATTTGTAGAAGAGGAAGTACACAACCACAAAAGCCAGGATCCCGAATACCAGCCACCATTTCCAGGTGGGAGGTTCGGTCATGGCTTCCATGACCATTTCGTTCATCTTCCCGCGAGGCAGCGGGTCGAGCATAAGATGCTTTTCGCGGAGATGTTCTTCGTGCGAGTGCGCAGCATCCGCGTGATGTTTGTTATCAGACATGATTACCCTCCCTTGAAGTAGGTCACGTTGGGAAGCGTGCCAAGTTCTTCAAGATGTTTGACGCCATGACCTTCATGCGCCAGTTGCGAGACCAGCGACTCAGGATTATCAACGCGTCCAAAAACGATGGCATTGGCCGGGCAAGCCTGAGCGCAGGCAGTGGTGAATTCACCATCCACGACCTCGCGGCCTTCAGCCTTGGCTTTGTCCTGCGCTTTGTGGATGCGTTGGATGCAGAAAGTGCATTTCTCCATCACGCCCATGCGGCGGACGGTCACATCGGGGTTCAGCTGGTTGGGCAGTGGCTCAGGGCGCTGGTAGTCGCGCCAGTTGAAAGCACGCACCTGGTAGGGGCAGTTGTTCGCGCAATAACGGGTACCCACACAGCGGTTGTACACTTGCAGGTTTAACTGCTCAGCCTGCGAGTGGACTGTGGCAAAGGCCGGGCAGACTGGCTCGCAGGTGGCGTGTCCGCATTGCTGACAAAGCATTGGTTGCTGAGGGGTCATTTTCACCTCAGGATATTCACCCTCCCAGAAGCGCTCAATGCGCATCCAGTGCATGGAGCGACCATAACCCGAGTCTTCTTCACCGACGAAGGAAATGTTGTTCTCCATCGCGCAGGCGGCGACACAGGCCTGACAGCCTGTGCAGAGGTCCTGGTCGATGACCATTCCCCATTTGCCGGTTTCTTCCGTGCTCATTTTGATTTCATCAGGTCTAATCATGATCACTCCTCCTTACCCAGAAAGTCGCCGTATACGCCCATGCCACTTTCCATACGAGAAAGACCGGCACCGCTCACAGCACTGGATATCTTTTCCACTTTGACTTTCATACCAGCAAAGGCCAGGTCACCGGCTTCATTAAAATAGCCGCTGATCAGGTTGGCAGGGTTGGCACCGCGATTTTCGGCATAACGCCCATAAGCGGTATGGCCCTGCCCATAGGGAATCGCCACTGTATCGGGGCGAATGGCCGGGTACAGATAAGCATAAGCCTGAATTTCACCGGCTTCACTGGAAACCTTTACCAGATCATCGGTGGCGATCCCGAGTTCTTCAGCAGTTTTGGGATTGATCTCAACCCACGTATTCCACATCACAGTCGTTGTCGGGTCGGGAAGTTCCTGGAGCCAGGGCTTGTTTGCTCCGGCTTCGGCCAGGGTCGGGGAGACGAACGGGACAAGGAAAAACTCACCTTCCCCGGAAAATTCCGCTTCGGCAGCGGCGATGTTTTGTTCAAGGGCCTTGTCTGAAGCGGGGGTGGCAAGCGCAGAGGACTTCTTCCACCAGCCGCCATATTGCTGGAAGTACGCCATGAACGTGACGGCTTCAGGAGCGGAGAAGGAGCCATCCGCTTCGGCCATCAACGCCGCAACTTTGGTGTTCAGGAACTCGACCTCATCCCTATACGGAAGCGCTTCTGCAAACTTTCCGCCCGCAAGTTGGGCCGCGGCGATCAACACATCCGCAGTGGCGCGGGTATTGTAGAACGGGCTGACCACTGGCTGCGCGCCGGAAAGAACAGGTTGGGCAGCACCGGTTGCAACACGCTGGTAGCCCCAGGATTCCAATCCGTGATGGTCCGGGAAAACGTAATGAGCCAGGCTGGATGTTTCATCGGGGAAGGTCGCGAAGGAAATCACCTGCTCTACATTCGCCATCGCGCCTTTGAAATCGATAGAAACAGGAAGTTCAAATACGGGATTGACGCCATGCACGAACAAGGCCTTGATCGCACCGCTGGCCATCTTGTCCGCCAATTCCTGCATTTCCTGGGCAGAGGCAGCGCGCTGATACTCGACCTGCGCAGGAGCCAGACCGGAAATGTAAACGCCTCCGGGCTTGCCAAGGTTATCTGCAAAGGCATTCAAAGCCAGCACGGCTTCTGCAACTGCAAGACCATTACTTTGGCCAAGCGCCGGGCCGCCAGGGATGGCCAGAACACCACCGGAGGCAGCGACCAATCCGGCAATACGCTCCAGGGTCTCAAGTGGAACATCGGAAGCAGCAGCAACATCAATGGGTTCTACGCCGGAAAATACGCGCGGCAGTGCGCCGCCACGAATCTCAGCGGCGAGTTTGCCAATGGCAAGGGCGACCAGCGCCTCGGTCCCAGGGCGAAGCGGAACCCACTCGTCGGCTTTGGCGCCGGTGGCAGAGAGTCGCGCTTCGAACTGAATGAACTTGCCGCGCACCTTGGTTTTGGCCTCGCGCAGGCCGGCAAATCCGCGGGTATAGGAGACCGGCGAGAGCCAGGTCTCAAGGAAGTTAGCGCCAAAGGAAAGCACCACCTGCGCCCCACCGACATCGAACCAGGGCAGGCTGAAATGGCCCAAGGCTTCTTCGGCTGCTTTGCTCAAGGTGGCGCGGGCTTCGAACATGCTCAACGCGCCAAAACGGATGGGGGCATTCATGCCAGTGGCATTGGCCATATCGGTGACAAGGTCAAAGAGATGGTCTGGGGCGGTGCCCATTAGGAAGGCAATCTCTTCAGGCTTATAGTTCGCGAGGGTATCAGCAACCACCTGAATGGCGGCATCCCACGCCATGGCAGCACCGGCCTTGTTCGGGTCGGTAACGCGATCAGGGTTGTACAGCCCTTGCAGGGTCGCCTGTCCGCGCGCGCAGGTCTTGCCGAGATTTAAAGGATGATTTGCATTACCTTCAGTTTTGAGAGCACGTCCCTGATAGGTGCGGACAATAAGACCGCAGCCTGCCGCGCACTCGCGGCATGTGGTGGCGTAATATGTGCTTTGGCCGACAGAGTTGTATTCGGGCATCTGTTGATACGGCTCACGCTTTACATAACGTGAGGCGGGACCACACCCTGTGAGGATTGCCGTGGTCGCCGCACCCAAACCAGCCAGTTTCAGAAAATCACGCCGGGAAAATTGTTCGCTCATAATATTTCCTTTCGCCCGGTTTAATAATGACATGTACCGCAGTCGCTGAGTTTGGTCAGTTTGACCTGATCCTCGCCCGCGGCCTGGATATGACAATTCAGACACCACCCCATATTGAACACTTGCGGGTTCTGGTAGATGGTCGACTGAGACAAGTCACCGTGACAATCTTCGCAGTTCTTCCCGGCGGCAATATGCGCCCGGTGGTTGAACTGAACAAAGTCTGCCACGATGGCAACCGGGACCCATTCCAGCGACTGACCGTTGAGAACGGCGTCCTTCAATGGGGCCAGCTTGGTGCTGGTCATCGTCTTTTGGATCTGATTATGACACGCCCAGCATTTTGCCTGTGAAGGGATGCCCGCTGCAGGCCCCTTGACAGCGCCCGGATGGCAATACAAACATTGGATGCCAAAGGCAATATGGGTCTTGTGAGGGAATTCCGGTACCGGTTGGTCAGGCGCCTGCTGGGTCAGGTAGATCCCATACGCAGCCGCGCTGAACAAGGCCAGGAAGACAATCCCCACCGCGATCAGACCGAGAGGCTGTTTTAGCCAGTCAAATATCTTTTTGATCATGGATGCTCCTAAGCATGAATTCTAAGCGCAACGCCGTTACTGAGCACACCAGCAACGGCGAAAGCTGAATTAACAAACTTCATCTTCAAAAAACCATGGGCCTTTATAACCATATTTTTCAAAGAACGAACCATAGAGCAGTTTATCGGTAAGGGACTGCTCTGTACTTTCTCGTGGTTAAATCTCACATTACAATTGAATTCTTCGGTTGGCGTTGCATGTATGCCCAGCAATAATAGACAGATTTAAAATTATACAACAAAAGTGCAAAAAGGTACAAGTAATCTCTGATTTGTCAAGTTGCCCGCTTACCAGTAAAAGAAACTCCGCAATGAAATATCAAACCCGGCATCTCATTGTTCGTCATGTTACAATTATAACAATGAAAGACCAATCTGGTTTCGGCATCTTTGCAATTTTGGTGATCTTCATGGTAGCACTTCTGGCGCTGACTACTTTCTACCCACCACCTGTTTCTGCAGCCCCAAGAACGAACGTAATACAAATCACGCCGACCCCGCCCATCGCTGACCCATCTGAGATCGGCTCTACAAACGGTATTCTCATCATGGGAGTGGCCATTGTACTCATTGTCATTCTCCCGTTGGCATTTCGAAAACGTATCAACAAATAATCCCGGCCCATCGTAAACGGTGGGCTGTTTTCTTTAACATCGTCTTAACAGACCGCAAAATCCTTTATGGTATAGTGCGTCCATGCCTGAAAAAATACTTGTCGTTGAAGATGAGATTGCGCTTCAAGAAACTCTTGCCTACAACCTAAAAAGGGAGGGATATGTTGTTGAAACTGTGGGCGATGGAAGGACTGCGCTCGAATCTGCCCGTAAAATAAAACCAGACTTGATTGTGCTGGATATTATGCTGCCCGAAATGGATGGATTTGAAGTGGCGAGAATTCTGCGTAAAGAAATGAGCACTGCCATTTTGATGTTAACCGCACGCGACGACGAGATCGACCGTGTCGTCGGCCTAGAAGTCGGAGCAGATGATTACCTGACCAAACCATTCTCAATGCGTGAACTGATCGCACGCGTCAAAGCCCAAATGCGCCGCGCCCGCCTGCTACGGGAGGAATTGGGCAAACCCGTGGAAAGCGCCCCTCACGAAACTCTGGTTTTCGACAATCTCACCATTGACCTCACCCGCCGCGAAGTGATATTAAACGACCAGCCTCTCCAACTAAAACCCAAAGAGTACGAACTGCTGCTTTTCCTTGCCGAACACCGCAGGCAAATGCTCTCACGCGAGTTTATCCTTGAACGCGTATGGGGTTGGGATTTTATTGGAGATAGCCGCACCGTGGATGTGCATGTGCGCTGGTTGCGGCAAAAGATCGAAGAGAACTCCAGCGAGCCAAAACGCATCGTTACTGTGCGCGGCGGCGGATATAGATTCGAAGGATAGCCCGCCAGTGGCAACCCTACTTCCATACCTTCTGGTAATTATTTTCCTGTTCGCCGCCATCTGGTCTGCATGGCGCTATTATGAACTGAAGAAAGATATTCTGCGCGTCACGAAATTTCTCCGCAACCCGGTCCCCTCCCTGCCTCACTCCGTTGAAATCGAAGATATGGTCAGCGCAATTGAATCCCGCAGGGCGGCCTTTGAGACAAAGATCGCGAACCTTCAAACAGAGAATGAACGCCTTGCAACTGTGCTTGAACAATTAACCGATGGCGTCCTGATTGCTGATCAAGACGGGCGTGTCCAATTTGCCAACCCGGCAGTGAAAAGACTATTCGGCACCAATCACCCAACCCAGCAAAGTGTGGCCCAGGTGGTGCGCAGCCACCCCCTGATCGAAGCATGGAAGCGCTGCCAGCAGACCCATCAATTACAAATGGAAGCGGTGGAACTCCCCACCCGTAAACAATATTTGCAGATCATTGTCATTCCCGACAGGCATGAAGGTGGGAGTTTGATTCTGGCACAGGATCTGACCCAGGTACGAAAACTTGAAACCGTACGGCGGGATTTCATCTCCAACGTGTCACATGAACTGCGGACCCCGCTTGCTTCTCTCAAGGCCCTGACCGAAACCCTGCAAAGCGGCGCTTTATCAGACCCGGAGGCTGGCCCGCGCTTTCTGGAAAGGATCCACACCGAGGTGGATGCACTGACGCAGATGACGCAGGAGTTGCTTGACCTCTCACGCATCGAATCGGGGCAGGTGCGGCTCAACTTTGAATCGCTCTCACCGCGCAAATTGATCTACTCGGCAGCGGAACGGATGAAGGCACAAGCGGAACGCGCTAAATTGAATTTGGATGTAAAGTGTGAGGATGGCTTGCCAAACATTCAGGCAGATAGAACCAGGCTGGAACAAGTGTTGGTAAATCTTATTCATAATGCAGTGAAATTCACAAAACCTGGGGGGGAAATCACGCTCACCGCTGAATCAGTTTCCGGCGGCGTACGATGCGCTGTGCAGGATACCGGGATCGGCATCCCGGCAGAGAGTCTGCCCCGCATCTTTGAGAGATTCTATCGGGTCGATTCGTCCCGTACCGGTTCCGGCACGGGCTTGGGGCTTTCCATTTCAAAGCATATTATTGAAGCCCATGGCGGGCATATCTGGGCGGAGAGTGAAGAAGGAAAAGGCAGCACTTTCTACTTCGATCTTTTTTAGAACAAACTACGAACCCAACAAAACCGCTTCCGCGGATTCCAAGTTTGAGTAGATTGGAATAATCGAGTGAATATGGGTAATTTCCAACACACTGAAAACTTCAGGGGTGGGATTGAGAAGAACCATTTTCCCTTTACGGGTCCTCAAGGATTTGGCATTCATCACGAATATCTGGATCCCAATGGAGGCCAGGTAATCCACACGGGTGAGATCTACAATTATGCGGGGCTGATCACCTGCACAATACCCCGCAAATTTGATGTCGATCTCATGCACACCCTGAACATCGAGCCTGCCTTGCAACTCGATCAGGCGGATGTTGTTGGGAAGTTCATTGAAATGCAGTTCCATAATGGGTCACCTATTGATTTAAGATGACCCATTATATGAATGTTCAGAAATGCAGATGTTAACAACAGGTTATGATTTTTCCTGCGGGCGGATCAATCTCCCATCAAATGGGATTGCACGTCAAAGAGTTTTTCCGCGCTGGAAGGTTTGAGGCGCTTATAGGTTCCATCGGGTTCGAGAACGCGGGCGCGGGTATTATCTTTGAGATAGGCATCCAGGATTTTTTCACGCAGGAAACGCACATGGCCCTTCTCCTCCACCGGGAAGACGACTTCCACGCGATGGTCAAGGTTGCGGGGCATGAGGTCTGCGCTGCCGAGGTAGATCTCTTCATTGCCATTGTTCTGAAAATAATAAATGCGGCTATGTTCGAGATAGCGCCCAACAATGCTGAGCACACGAATATTTTCGCTGACACCTTTCACGCCGGGCCTAAGGCAGCACATGCCGCGCACCAGCAAGTCGATCTTCACGCCCGCCTGTGAGGCTTGGTAGAGCCATTGAATCATCTCCATATCGACCAGGGAGTTCATCTTGAAGATGAGGCGGGCCTTGTTTCCAGATTTGGCATGCTCAATCTCGCGGCGGATACGGGCTTCCATCTGCTCGCGCAAGTTAACCGGCGCCACGAGAAGTTTTTTATAACTTTTCTTGGTGGAGTACCCGGTAAGGTAATTAAAGAGGTCGGTCGCATCCGCGCCCATATCCTCATCGCAGGTGAACATGCCGAGGTCTTCATAGAAGCGCGAGGTGACGGCGTTGTAGTTTCCGGTGGCGAGGTGCAGATAGCGACGAATCCCCTCCCCTTCGCGGCGGACGACCATCGCCACTTTGCAGTGGGTCTTAAGACCGACCAAGCCATAGACAACATGCACTCCCGCATCCTCCAATGCACGCGCCCAACCGATATTGGATTCTTCGTCGAAGCGGGCCTTCAACTCCATCAGCACGGCGACCTGTTTCCCGCGTTCGGCGGCTTCGAGCAGGGCTTCCACAACCGGGGCGTTCGAGCCGACACGATAAACAGTCTGTTTGATGGCAAGAACATTCGGATCACGCGCGGCGGCGGTGAGGAAATCGATGACCGGGGCAAAGGTCTCATAGGGGTGATGCAAAAGCATGTTCCCCGAGCGGATGACATCGAAGATGTTTTCAGAGTTATCAAGGTTACGGAGCGGCTTGGGGACGCGCTGGATGTATGGCGGGTATTTCAATTCGTAGCGCTCAACGCTGCTGTATAACTGCCAAAGGCTCGCCAACCCCAGCGGATGAGACATCACATAGACATCGTTGGGCAGCACTTCAAGGTTTTCCACCAGCAGGTCGCGAACCTCATCAGGCATGGAGGGATGAATGGCCACCTGCACCACAGACCCGAACTTGCGTTTACGAATGCTTTGCTGCATGGTCTCAAGCAGGTCATCGGCTTCAAGTTCCTGGATTTCAATATCCGCATCGCGGACAATGCGGAAGGGATGCGCTGAGACAACCTCCAAACCGGGGAACAGATCTGCAAGATTGGCGGCGATCAATTGCTCGATCCAAACAAAATAGTGATGAAAGGGGATGGTGCCATCTTTACGGACGCCGCCTGAAGAACGTTTGATGGGAATCAGGCGCGGCAACGTGTCGGGCACTTTGAGACGTGCAAATTTTTCATTGCCTTTTTTATCGCGGATGACAATGGCCAGGTTGAGACTGAGGTTGGAGATATGAGGAAACGGATGGCCAGGATCCAGTGCGAGTGGAGTCAGAACCGGGTAGACCACATCTTTGAAATATTTATCGGCGCGTTCCTTCTGGGATTTACTCAGTTTCGAATATTCCAGTACGTGAAGGCCTTCCTTTTCCAGTTTCGGCATGACCTTGCGCTGGAAGCACTGCTGCGCATCCTGCATCAATTCGTGGGCGGTCTTGCGGATGACGGCCAGTTCCTCGCGGGGAGTGAGACCATCCTCAGAGAGTTTCATGATGTTGGCCTCCACCTGTTTGCGAATGCCGGAGACGCGTACCATATAGAACTCATCCATGTTGGAGCCAAGAATGGCAAGGAACTTTACCCGTTCGAGCAGCGGGTTTTCTTCATCCCGCGCTTCTTCGAGAACGCGGCGTTGAAACTCCAGCAAACTTAGTTCGCGGTTGATATAGAACGAGGGCGAGGAAAGGTCAATATCGGGCATGAGGCAACCTGAAAAAGAGATGGCTGGATTTTATCGCATTCTTTACCCTTCTCCAATTTGTACTAACACGCCGGGGGTAAGCATCCATTCGAGGACCGCTTTACGGCTATAGCGCAAATTGTCGGTGGCCAGGCGGCAAACCCCGCCCTTTTTGAAGGTGATATCGACTGCCGAGCCGCCAGCTGCCAGCATCCCGACCAGTGCAGACAGGGTCGGTTCATGCCCAACGATGGCGATACTATCGACTGTGAATCTTTCGTTGATTTCGGCGATCAGTACATCCGGGTCGCCTGTGGGAACAAGATTTCCACTGACTACAACTTCTTTTTTCACACGGAGGACATCTCCGAGGATTTCAGCGGTCTGACGGGCGCGGGTATACGGACTGCTGAGAATGAGGTCGAATTCCACCCCAAGGGCGCGCAGTCCTTTGGCGATCTGGCGCATCTTCTTTGCGCCTTTATCGGTCAATGCCCGCAGGCTATCTTCGCCGGAAGCGGATTCTTCTTCGGCGATGGCATGACGGATGAGGTACAGGTTCATTGTGAGTTCTCCCAGGGGAAAGGTTCGTTCGGCGCGCTGCGCCAAAACGTAAAGACTTCGGCCTTGTCTTCGACAAAGTTCATCACGGCTTTACGCAGGCGCAAAGCATAATGGTCGGAGACGGATCCATGGTCAAAGGCGGAAGCGCGGTCTTTAAGATCCTCCCAATATTCCAAGGCAACTTCCGGGTCTTGAATATCCCCCATCATGGATTGATAATCGTGCATCCGCTTGAAATTTCCATCCGGGAAGGTCTCCAGCAGCGGGCGGGCGATCTCCACTGTATAACGGAATTTCTTGAACGCCACACGCAATTTATGAATACTGGGGATGTTCCCGGCATCCATCGCAGCATACGTTTCGAGAACGCGCATGAAACGCAGGTCAAGGGCGGCAAAAACCTGCTCATGCAAGGCCGCACCCGCCAGAGATTCAATCAATGCAGGGGTCTTGTTTACACGCCCGGCCAGTTTGCCCGTCTTGTGAGACTTGACCAGTCCACGGGTATGTTTTAACAAGGAATTCTCATTTTTTTGTAGCCATTTCTGAAAACCCCGCAACTCAGGCAGGTCACAAATAAATTCAGAAATATCGGCCAGTAAGACCTGCGTATCACGCAAGTCGTCAAGATCATCCAGTTGTTCTTTCAATTCGCGCCTGATCTTTTGAATGCGTTTGTGGGTAATGAAGGAATTCAACAAATCGAACAGGGCCAGCAGGCGGCGAGTGGCCACGCGCAGGTCATGGACGGCTTCTTCAGAAAACTCATCGCGGCAGGCTTTTTGTTGGGCGCGAAATTTTTTCCATCGGTCATCAAGGGCATTCAGGAGGGCATTTTTTGCATCCACAGTCATGGCATCTTCCCTGAATTATACAAGTTGTTCCCGAAGGCAGATTAACAACTGGTAAATGCTTTTAATTCTTTGACTCCCATGAGCGTTTGCCACCTTGCAAACATGTTTACCTGTTGTTAGCTGATTCTTAAGTCACGGATAATTTTCCCGTTGTATCATAAAGCCATGGAAACATTCACGGCATCATTATTATTTGTATCGTTGCTGACGGTTTTCGGAATCGACGCCTCCCGCAAGCGCAGGGAGTTCCTTCGAAAAAGAAACCAGTCATAGCATTATCCTTTTTATCCATCTCTTCTCCTCTCCCCTCTTCCCCTTCAGACTCCACCCGCCCATAAGGCGGGTGGAAACTTTAACGGAATAAACACAATTTATTCAAGCCTTATTAACAAGGCCTTGTTAGACTTTCTATATGGATATGCATTTTTTCAATTCCATATTTGCATAAAGTAAAGAAAAGGAGAACCTAATGGGGCTTGCAGACCTGCATTTGCATACAATTTACAGCTACGATGGAACAGCCACTGTCCCTTCTGTTTTACGCCGCGCAAAAGAAATTGGGTTGAACGTCATCGCCATCACAGACCACGACGAGGTTGCCGGGGCGTTGGAGGCTGTCAAACTCGCTTCACATTACGGCGTGGAAGTGATCCCCGGCAGCGAGATCACTACCGCTGAAGGCGACCTGCTCGCACTCTTCATCACCAAAAAGATCCAACCCGGCCTGTCATTGATCGAAACTCTCCTGCGTATTCACGATCAAGGCGGAGTAGCCATCGCCGCACACCCCATGGCAGGCGGCATGGGAATGAAGAGCCTGAAACCAGCATCATTCCTAAAAGCCTTAAGGCACCCGCTCGCATCCAAAACACTCATCGGAATCGAAGCCTACAATGGAACATCCATTGATCGCGTGAGCAACCACTATACCCGTCTCTTTGCCAACGGCTTGAAGATCGCTCAAACCGGCAGCAGCGATGCGCACATTATCGACACCATCGGATTCGGCGCGACCGAATTTCCAGGCACAAGCGCCTCCGACCTGCTTGGGGCTTTAAGAAATCGGACCACTCAAATCCGCAGGATGAAAGAATGGAGCGCCTTCCGCGTCATAGGCAGTTGGGGGCTCCGCTATCTGGAAAGCGCATTATCCCGCATGTTTGGATTGGCGCACGCATAAGCGACGAATAAAAAAGAGCTCATAAGGAATAACATATGACACAACACATCCTCGTCACCAACGACGACGGCATCCTCGCGCCCGGCTTGCTTGCCCTAGTGCAGGAAATGCGCAGCCTTGGCACTGTCACCATCCTCGCCCCTGACCGAAACTGGTCTGGCGGCGGTCACGTTAAAACCCTCGACCGCGCCTTGCGTGTGCGTGAATTCCGACTGGAAGACGGCTCACAGGCCTTCGCCAGCGACGGCGCCCCCAGCGACTGCGTGGCACTGGCCCTGCTTGGCTACTTCAAAGAGAAGTTTGACCTTGTGGTCTCCGGCATCAACGTTGGCGCAAACCTTGGGCATGATGTCACCTACTCCGGTACAGTCACCGCTGCCATGGAAGCCGTTATTGCGGGTATCCCTGGCGTTGCCGTCTCGCTCGAAGTTCCCGAAGGGCACGTCGGTCCCATCGACTTTTCTGCCTCGGCCTACGCTGCCCGCATCGCAGTAGAAAACGTCATGGCACATGGACTGCCGCTCGATACCCTGCTCAACGTCAATATTCCTTTTCTGAAAAAAGAAGAGATCAAGGGGTTTCGAGTCACCCGGCAGGGGTTGCGTGTTTACCACAGCCGTCTTGATGAACGTATTGATCCTCGCAACCGGCCCTACTATTGGATCGGCGGCGACGCCCCTACCGGCCTGCCAGAATCAGGAACAGATGTAGGTGTGCTCTCAGAAGGTTACATCTCCGTCTCACCACTACAACTCGACCTCACAGCGTATCGCGCCCTTTCCGATCTTAGCACATGGGAGTGGAAATAAAGGATTTTTGTATAAGTAGTCGTTAAAAGGGTTTATAAAACCTTTTTCTTGCTCAGGACGCATCATTGAGCGAGAGTCTGTATAATTTACTTCGAACAACTACCAGGGTCAGAAAGTACAAAATACTGAGAATAGTAAAAAATACACGAAAAAACAATAAGCCCGGTGGGGAGTGTCGAAGAGAGTGTGTAAAATAGAGAGATGAAATGTTCAAAGTGTGAAGAAAAAGAACGACAATACAAAAATGGCAAAACCAAAGCAGGCAGCCAAAGGTATCGTTGTGGAAACTGCGGGCATAGTTATACACCGGAGAAAAAAGTTCAAGGGTACAGTCAAGCGTTTCGTCAAAAGGCAATCAAGATGTACATTGATGGATCAGGCTTGAGACGAACCGGTCGTCAGCTCGGGATTCATCATCAAAGTGTGGCAAACTGGGCAAAAGAACAATCTGAACAATTGGCTGAAGCGCCAGTGCCTGCAGTCGTCAAAGCCGCCGATGAGATTTTCACCTTTATTGGTGATAAAAAAACCGAATCTACCTGATAACACTGGTCGATCGGGAAACTCGCTGCTTTTTGGGCTGGAAAGTGGCATGGGCGCGTTCTCAAGAACTCATGCAATCTATTGTGGACCATGCTCCCAAAGTCAATTGATATTACAGCGACGCCTTCGATGTGTATGCTTCGTTATGGTATCACTGGGGTCACTATACCGTCTCAGAAGGCAAGACCGATATTTATTCAGTCGAAGGCAACAATGCCGAACTCAGACACTATCTTGCACGGTTGGCTCGTTCCTCGCGCTGCTTTTCACGCTGTCCTTATGCCTTGCACTGTGCCGTCCGTTTATTCGTCTATTACTTCAACCAACGTCAATTGAGAAAGCACCTCTTTCCAAAGCACTCCTTCCATATCACCGACTTCGTTCACTCACCCTTTTACACACTCCCGCCCGGTGTAAGATATTGTAAAGATATTACACCGGGCTTATAATCCTCCAAATTTAATTGAAGAAAAAATAAGGCCTTTCTCAAACAAAAGTAAGGTGGAGGAATTGTGATGCGTAAGGATTCTGCAAATCAAGATATAACAAAAGTTTTGGCACAAATAGCAGGTGAGGTGGTTGGGCAATTTGATGAAAAAATCCTATTAGATAAAATAATTCTATTAACTATGAACACCTTGCACGCAGAAGTAGCATCATTATTCTTAGAAGACAAAGAGAAAGAACCTGGAGTAATTGTATGTGTCGCCGGGTCTGGGTTTGCAAAAAAAATTGTTCAGGTAGCAAATTACAAAAGTGGAGAGTGTCTAACAGGAACTGTCTTTCAAACCGGGGAAGGTTACAATTCAAAAAATCCAGAAGAGCACAGGCTATTAAAAATAGGTAACAAAAAAGCATGGGTAGGTAAGTTCGACAATCAACAATGGCCAAGCGGAAAAAGCGAATTCAGAAATGGGATTGGATTGCCATTAAAAATTAAAGACCAAATTTTGGGTGTAATTAAAGTTGAAAACAAGGCAAAGGAGTTTGGGGACTTTTTCACTGAGGAAGATCAAATTATTTTCATGACTATTGCTAATGTTGTTGCTTTAACTATTGAAAATGCCAGATTACATCTGACAATAGAAAAACAACTCAAAACCATCTCCGCAAAAGCCGCACACAGAATCAACAATCAAGCCGCAAATTATGATGGCATTGAGCTGGACTTAGGCTTAGAGATTAAAAATAGTATTCCAAACAAAGACAATTTACTGCAAATTCATAAACGATTAATAAAAACCACTACAAACTTAAAAAATATGATAAGTGAGTTTCGTAATTTCGGAAAGCCACTTGAATTACACAAAACAAAAGCAAGTATAAACGAAATTATACAGGATGAGGTTAAGCAAGCACGTGTAGATTGGCTAAATATAAAAGACAGCTACGACAACAATATTCCTGAATTTCCAATTGATGAAGCTAGATTCGCAGAATCCATGAAGGAATTACTCACTAATGCTAAGAAAGCACTAAGAGCAAAAGACAAAGATGGAGGATTGATAAATATTTCCACTAACCTAATCTCAGAAGAAAGAAACGAATACGTAATAATCAAAATCGAGGATAATGGGCCCGGTTTTCCACCTGGCTTTCCAGTATTCGAACCATTCAATAGTACAGATCCCCAAAGCACCGGTTTAGGGCTAAGTACAGTAAGAGAGCTAATAGAAAAACATGGAGGCGCTATAAAGGCGGACAAATCGCCACTAGGTGGTGCTTATGTAGAATGCAAAATACCTTTAGCTTACCATGGCTCTATTTCCTAATAAACTGCCAAAAGAGAGGTAATGAAATGAGTGAGTCCATTCTTATTCTTGATGACGAAGAAGAAAAACGTATTGATCTCTACAAACACCTGCGAAATAAGGGCTACGATGTTTTTCCAACTCAAGATATTGAGATGGCCAAAGGGTTCATACGCGCACAAGAGTTTGACTTTGCAATTATTGACCTAAAGATTGACTATAGTAGTGATTACGGGGGAGTTAAAGTAATTGAGTACATCAACAAATACAGGCCTAAAACAAAAATCATAGTATTATCTGCTTACGCTAAAGATGATGATGTAGAAAAAGAACTAAAGAATGTTTCTTACTACAGGTATGTTTCCAAAGGTGGGGAAAAGAATTATATTAACTCAGTGATAGAAGAATTAAATGATCTAAAAATAGTTCCACAGAAGAAGAAGTGCTTCGTAATAATGCCTTTTTCATCAACTGAAAGCTGCACAGAATCTCAATGGTTAGATATCTTTGAGAATACAATTAGGCCAGCAGTAGAAGAATCTGGATTCGAATATATCTGTTTTAGGGCAAGTTTAGTAATTGGAAACATAATTAAAGATATCTTAGATAACTTGTACACTGCGGACGTCGTTATCGCTGATCTAACCGACAAAAATGCAAATGTTTTTTACGAGCTTGGTGTTCGGCACGCTTTTAAGGATGCGACTATTTTAATATCGCAAGACATGAAACATGTTCCTTTTGATATTAAGGATTATGCAACCTTGATATATGATTGGAAAACCAAACAGGGAAGGGAAGAGTTTAAACAAAAAATAAAAAAAATATTTTCTGTAATTGAAGGGGGTGCGAATGAAGATAAAGTAGCATCGCCAATAAAAAGTTACCTTAATTTACAAAGGCAAAAAGGCCGCAAAAAGACGGGTAACAAACCATAATAATTGTGAAAGAAGGAGCGATAAAGAAATCGGCATCATTGCGGATGATTAAAAATTTTTCAGATTAACAGTATACATTTATGCACTAGATTTCAAGATATAGCTCTTCGTTACGGGTTTAATTTGATACTCATAACAGCATGCGGGTATTAAAAGCGTATCAAATTTTTTAAGATTAAAGGTCTCTTCATTAAATATTATTTGCACTTCTCCTTCTATTAATGTTAAACCATGAAAAGATTCCCCATGTGTGTTTTGATAGGCTGAAATCTTATCCAAACTTATGGATTCTAACTTAAAGTATTGACATTCTGTTAGGGTTCTTACTTCGCCGTCCTTCATTGGCGTGAAGTGGGTTATGTGAACCCTAGCCTCAGGATTTATTACTTTTACAGCTTTATCAAGGTGCAATTTCCGTCCATCCGCTTCATTTCGCTCCCAATCATAAATCCTATATGTTAAATCTGAGCTTTGTTGAATCTCATAAACTAACAAACCAGGGCCCAACGCATGTATTGTGCCAGGATTTATTAGTAAAGTATCTCCAGTTTTCACCTCTATCTTTTCAATTAAATCTACTAATGATTTATTTTTGTTTTCTATAGCAGAAATTAAATCTTTGGAAGTAACACCTTCTTTAATTCCGGCCATTATTTTTGCATTTGGCTCTATTTCAAGCATATGCCATGCTTCCATTTTTCCAAAAAAACCTTTTCCTTCAATTCTTTTTGCTTGTTCATCATTAGGATGAACTTGCAATGAAAGCCATTGTGCACAATCTAAAATTTTTACTAGCACAGGGAATCTTATCCCTGTCTTCTCTACAACTCGTGAACCGAGAAACTCTGCACCAAACTGAAATGCCAATTCTGAAATAGCCTGCCCAGTATAAATACCAGTTGAAACATGATTACCTGAAAAAATGAGCCAAGCCTCCGCAGCAGTAGGTAAGACATCTGGGCGAAGTTTTGCCCCGCCCCAAACATAATCACGGTACTCTGGCAAAAGAAAAAAGGGGGTCTTATCCATAAGGCAATTGTAACGCATAAGACAATTATCAATCATTAATAAGACTTCACATCATCTTTTTATAAAGCCATTTATAGTATCAATTGAGAGTTTAGTGAAATATACAAAATCGTTAGTGAGTTCTTGACTGCTGTAGTTTTTATGCCCCGTCTGCGCAACGGCTTTGGAACCGAGCAGATCGCTGCCAAATTCAGCAGCCAGGCCTGAGAGGTTGCGCCCGGCATACGGTCCAGAGGTGATGCGGTTACCCGCGAAGATCACCCACGCTTCAGCAGTTGGAACAATTTGTGGGCGCAGCCTGGATCCCCCCCAGACATAGTCGCGGTATTCAGGTGCAAGAGAAAAAGGGGCTTTGTACATGGATGGATTGTAACGTAAGACCACCGGCAGCGGGCCATAGACTGTTCCTTCTTATTTCGATAACCCACTATCTGCCCTTAACAAGATGTTAACCCATTCTTCCATTGACCTTAAGAGCCGGTTGATACCATCAGCCCGTAACTAAAAAAGGAGAAATTAGAGAAATGTCCAAATTTACCCGTTCGTTCATTTTTGTCCTCGTGGCGCTCACCTTCGTGCTCGCCGCCTGCGGTGGCCAGGCTACCGAAGCCCCTGTCACTGAGGCCGTTGCCACTGAAGCCCCCGCCACTGAAGCGCCTACTGCGGTTCCCACCGAAGCAGACCCCATGGCGATGTATGCCCCGGATGCCGTCACCGGTGATGTGATCACCGCCGGTTCCTCCACCGTCTTTCCGCTTTCCGAGCGCATGGCGGAAGAATTCCAGAATGAAGGCTTCGCTGGCAATGTCACCGTTGACAGCATCGGCTCGGGCGCCGGTTTCGAACGCTTCTGCGTTGCCGGTGAATCTGACATCGCCAATGCCTCCCGCAAGATCAAGGACTCCGAAGTGGAATCCTGCGCCGCCATTGGCCGCACCCCGATCGAGTTCCGCGTGGGTACCGATGCCCTGGCCGTGGTCGTGAGCGCTGGGAATGACTTCCTTACCGGTCTCACCAAGGAACAGCTCGGCAAGATCCTCACCGGCGAATTCGCCACCTGGGATCAGGTCGATGCTTCCTACCCCGCAGAGGCCATTCAGGTCTATTCCCCCGGCGCTGACTCCGGCACCTTCGATTACATGGTTGAATCTGTGGTCGCCCCCCTGACCCCCAATGCGGATGGCAAGGCGGATACCAAACTCGGCGAAGAGAAGCTCCTCGGTCTCACTGGCGCCCAGTTCTCTGAAGATGACAACGTTCTCGTTCAGGGTATCGAAGGCAGCCCCTATGCCATCGGTTACTTCGGCTTTGCCTACTATGTCGAGAACCAGGGTGCTTTGAAGGCGCTCGCCATCGAAGGCGTGGAACCCAATCAGGCCTCCGTCGATGCCGGCGAATATCCCCTCGCCCGCCCGCTCTTCATGTACTCGGATGCCGCGATCCTTGCCGAAAAGCCCCAGGTTGCCGCATTCATTTACTTCTACCTCTCCAACGTCAATGACAATATCAATGATGTCAGCTACTTCCCCGCTCCTGCGGACGCCCTTCAAGGCTCTGTGGACGCGCTGATGACCGCCATCAGGCAGTAATAAAGGCAAATAGTTAACCGGGCTGGTCTCTGTTACAGGGACCAGCCCATTTCGTGTGTAATTCGGCTCTATCGTTATTAGAAAAAATTTTAGAAAACGAAGTTCCGCCAATAGGATGATGAGCGAAGAAATAATCTTTCGAAAATTCTGCAAGGCATAAGAGAGTCCGTATGAAGGAAGAAACCATTAATCTAAAAAAAATGGATGTGAAAAAATTCCGGGAACTTGATCTGAAAAAAAAGTTCAGGGCCGGTGAAAGCGTAGTTCAGGGATTGCTCTTTCTGACGGGCAGCCTGTCCATTATCACCACCCTTGCCATCGTGTACGAACTGGGTAAGGAAGCCCTGCTCTTTTTCAATAATCCCGATGTGACCCTATTGAAGTTTTTCGGCACCACCAAATGGCAACCGGGTATCGGGCAATATGGGATCTGGGCGCTGGTTTCAGCAACCCTGGTAACAAGCCTCATCGCCATGCTGATCTCGCTCCCACTCGGTCTTGCCTCTGCGATCTACCTGAGCGAGTACGCCTCACTGAAAATGCGTTCCATCTTGAAACCCATCCTTGAAATTCTGGCAGGCATTCCCACCGTTGTATACGGGTATTTTGCCCTGCTTTTCATCACCCCCATTTTGAAGAATTTTTTTGGCGAACATATCCAGGTCTATAACATGCTCTCTGCCGGGCTGGTGATGGGCATCATGATCCTGCCGCTCATCTCTTCGATGAGCGAAGATGCCCTGAGCGCCGTGCCGCGCTCCCTGCGAGAAGGGGCATATGCCATGGGTGCCACCAAATTGGAAACCAGCCTTCAGATCGTGTTGCCCGCTGCTTTATCCGGCATTGGCGCGGCAATCATCATCGGTGTCTCCCGCGCTGTCGGTGAGACGATGATCGTGGCCGTGGCGGCCGGATCAGGTCCGAACTTTTCGTTCAACCCGCTTGATGCTGCTGAAACCATGACCGGCCACATCGCCCGCATCAGCGGCGGCGACCTATCATACAATTCCATTGATTACACCAGCCTCTTCGCCATCGCGTTGATGCTGTTTCTTGTAACCCTTGTCCTGAACCTGATCAGCCAGTGGGTGGTTAATAAATTCCGGGAGCAATACGAATGAGCAACGCACAAATTCCATACCCAGAAGGCGAAGTCTTTAACCTGGCGCTGCGTGCGCGATACCGTTCAGCCACGATCTGGCAAAGCCTGTTCCTTGGCGCGCTTCTGGTCGCCATTATCGCACTGACCGCTTTAATCTATAATGTCATTGACGGAGCCTTTGGCTATATTGCCTATGAATACAAGAACGATCCCGCAGAATTCACCTCCACGCCGATCAATGAACTGAAAAAAGAAGAACTGCTTGATATTTTCAAGAAAAACCTTTCCTCCGGCGCATATAACAAACTTGAGAAAGAAAAGCCGATGGATAGCCGCACCCAATCGGAACTATTGGAACTTTTTCTCGAACGTCTTGTTCGTATCGACACCAAAGGGACATGGAGCATGACCGACTCCCTGCTTAACGGGGCAGAGATTCGCGCAGAAGTTACCGGGAAATACCCGGATGCCATTTTGGAATTCCGCTCATGGCTCACGCCGCAGTTCCTTGTCACCCCCATGTCGTCGCGGGCTGAGTTTGCGGGTGTCCGTACAGCTGTATTGGGTTCACTCTGGCTGGTGGGCATCGCCATTCTCTTTGCGTTGCCGGTAGGCACCGGGGCAGCGATCTACTTGCAAGAATATGCCCAAAGGAACTGGTTCACCAAGGTCATCCAAACCAATATCAATAACCTGGCAGGCGTGCCCAGCATCGTATATGGAATGTTGGGGCTGGCGCTGTTCGTGCGCGTGTTGGAGCCATTGACGAGCGGTGCAATCTTCGGGATGACAGACTCAAACGGGCGCACCATTCTTGCCGCCGGGCTGACGATGGGCATTCTCGTCCTGCCGCTCATCATCATCAATGCCCAGGAAGCCATCAAAGCTGTCCCAGATTCATTAAGGCAGGCGGCCTTCGGGGTCGGAGCAACACGCTGGCAGACCGTCTGGCATCATGTTCTGCCCAATGCGCTGCCCGGCATTCTGACCGGCAGCATTCTCGCACTCTCCCGCGCTCTTGGCGAGACCGCCCCATTAATCGTCGTTGGAGCCTCCACCTTCATCAGCGTCGACCCGAATGGGCCGTTCTCAAAATTTACCGCGCTGCCGATCCAGATCTATCAGTGGACAACCCGCGCCCAGTCCGAGTTCCATGCCATCGCCGCTGGAGCCATCATCGTTTTGCTGGCGCTGCTTCTGACCTTGAATGCCTCTGCGATCCTGTTGCGCAATCGTTTTCAACGCAGATGGTAACCTATCATATTTCGGAAGTGAATTATGGAAAATAATAATAACTACGCAATCGAAACAAATAATCTTTCCATTCGTTACGGTAACTTTACCGCGGTAAAGGACGTGAACATGAAAGTGGAAAGGCAGAAGATCACGGCCATTATCGGGCCTTCCGGGTGCGGCAAATCCACCCTGCTGCGCGCCTTCAATCGTATGAATGATTTTGTGCCAAGTTGCCGCGTTACCGGCAAACTGCTCCTGGGCAGGCAAAATCTTTACAGCAAAGACATCGACCCTGTGGAAGTACGTCGCAAGATCGGCATGGTCTTTCAAAAGCCCAACCCCTTCCCGAAATCCATTTACGAGAACATTGCCTGGGGCGCGCGCATCAACGGCTTTAAAGGGAATATGAATGAACTGGTCGAACAATCCCTGCGCAGCGCGGCCCTGTGGGACGAAGTGAAAGATAAACTCCAGCAGAGCGCCTATGCGCTCTCAGGCGGCCAGCAGCAGCGCTTATGCATCGCGCGCACCATCGCCATCCAGCCTGAGATCATCCTGATGGATGAACCCGCTTCGGCGCTTGACCCGATCTCCACCCTGCGCATCGAAGAATTGATGCAAGAATTGAAGAAGAATTACACCATCCTCATCGTCACTCACAACATGCAGCAGGCCGCGCGCGCCAGCGACTATACGGCCATGATGATGATAGACGATCAGCGTGCAGGCGGCGTGATCGAATTTGCCGACACCAAAAAGATCTTCACCCGCCCCAGTGACAAACGCACCGAAGATTACGTGACGGGAAGGTTCGGTTAACCATGAAAGCAAAGGTCCTTTTTCTTTGCACGGGAAATTCCGCCCGCAGCCAGATGGCAGAAGGTCTCTTACGTTCCATGGCAGGCGGGGATTTTGAAGTCTTCAGCGCAGGCACAGAACCGAAAGGCAGTATCCTGCCCGAGGTTCAGGAAGCGATGCGCGAGATCGACATTGACATCTCCAGCCAGTGGTCAAAGTCCGTGACTGAGTATCTTGGCAAGGCCCATTTTGCACACGTCATTACCGTCTGCGCCGATGCCGAGGAGAATTGCCCCGCTGTATTTTTGAACATGGGCACGCATGAGCATTTTCCATTTGACGACCCGGCCAAAGTGGATGAAGAGCAGCGCCTCGAGCGAACCCGCAGCGTGCGCGACCAGATCGAACAGCGTCTGCGCCTGTGGTTGTCCGAGCAAGGCATCGTCCCGGCCAACCATCGTCAGAAGTAATTGTCAGTAGTAAAATGCATGAACCAACACGATAGAGGACTTATGATTCGAAAAACTTTTGAGAGCGACATTCAACAGGTCAAAGATGAAGTGATTGCGCTGGGCTCGATGGTGGAGCATGCCATTCTCGGCTCGGTGGAGGCGCTGAAAAAACGCGACATCAAGGCTGCCGAGACGATCATCGCGGAAGACAAAGAGATCAACAAAAAGCGCTTCGCCATTGAGAACCAGTTGATGATCCTCATCGCCACCCAGCAGCCAATGGCCCATGATTTGCGTTTGCTGGCCTCCACCATGGAGATCATCTCCGAATTGGAGCGCATGGGTGACTATGCAAAGGGTATCGCCAACATTAATATCCGCATGGGGGAACAGGCCCTGCTCAAGCCGCTGATCGACATTCCGCGCATGGCTCAAAAAGGCGTGGATATGCTGCACCGTTCGCTGACCGCCTTTGTCAGCGAGGATGTGGAGGCTGCCAAAGCCATCCCCATTGAAGACGATGAAGTGGACGCGCTCTATAACCAGATCTACCGCGAACTGATGGTCTTCATCATCGAAGACCCCAAGAACATCGAACGCGCCAACTGGCTGTTGTGGGTTGCCCACAATCTGGAGCGCTTTGCCGACCGCGTGACCAACTTGTGCGAGCGCACGGTCTTCATCGCCACCGGCGAATTGAATGAGATCGTCGCCAGCGATGATGAATTCTGGAAAAATCAACACAAGTAGCCAAACAATTGGAAAACAAAAACGAGTGGATGAGGTATGCTCATACACTCGTTTATTTATTGGGTGGAGATCCAGGATTCTCTACCCCATTCTTCCTGTAATATAGGCCTCAGTCAATTCCTGTTTTGGAACCGTAAACATCTGCGTGGTCGGCGCAAACTCGACCAACTCGCCCAGCCAGAAGAAACCGGTGTAATCCGAAACTCGCGCGGCCTGCTGCATATTGTGGGTCACGATAATAATGGTGTACTCTTTCTTCAGATCCGCGATGAGTTCTTCGACTCGCAAGGTGGCGATAGGATCCAGGGCTGAGGTGGACTCATCCATCAAAATGACCTCGGGCCGCACGGCGATGACGCGGGCAATACAAAGCCGCTGCTGCTGCCCAAGCGACAAGCCCATCGCGTCAGACTTGAGATCGTCCTTCACCTCGTCCCACAGCGCGGCGGCCCGAAGGGATTTTTCCACCACATCGTTCAAATTCACATCCAACCCCATCACCCGCGGGCCGAAGGCCACATTATCAAAAATGGATTGCGGAAAAGGGTTCGGCTTTTGGAAGACCATGCCCACGCGCTGGCGCAGAGTCACTACATCCATGTCAGGGCCGTAGATATCCTCGCCTTTGAGCAGTATCTTCCCATCCACTCGTGTGCCGGGGATGGTATCGTTCATGCGGTTGAGGCAACGCAAGAACGTGGACTTGCCGCAACCCGAGGGGCCGATCAGCGCGGTCACTTTTTGCGGCTGGATCTCAAGGTTGATATTGGAGAGGGTCTTCTTTGCCAGATTGTAATAGAAATCCATGTTCTGGACGGTAAAGGCGGAATTTGAAGAGATCATGATGCCATTGTATCAAAAAGAACGATGAAAGAGGAAAGAAAGCCATCGAAACAAAGTCGGCCCCGGCTAAGTCAGAGGCGGTATAATGCCAATCAATGAAACGCGTACTCGCCTTCTTTCTTGTGACTTCTTTCCTCGTCATCTCCTGCGCTTCTTCTTCCACCGGTGCTGCTTCCAATTCCCCCGCTCAATACATCGAAAATAAAGGTTCAGATACCATCGTCAACCTCGCGCTGGCGTGGGCTGAAAGATATCAGGTTGTCCATCCCGATGTGCGCATCTCGGTGACGGGCGGCGGTTCAGGCACGGGCCTGGCTGCGCTGATCAACAACACCGTGGATATTGCCAACGCCTCCCGCAAGATCAAGGATGAAGAGGTTGCGGAGGCGCAGGCCAAAGGCGTGGAACCGCTGGAGCATATCATCGCACGCGACGCCATTGCAGTGATCGTGAACCCTGAGAACCCCATTAGCGAATTGACCTTGCAGCAGATCTCCGATATTTACAGCGGCAAGATCGCCAACTGGAGCGAAGTCGGCGGCGAGGATCGCCCAATTGTGAAACTCTCACGCGAAACCAACTCCGGCACGCATGTTTATTTTTTGGAGACCGTGCTCAGGCTGGGGAGCAAGGAAAATAAAACCTTGTTCTCCACCGATACCTTGCTGCTGCCCTCCTCGGAAGGCATCATCGCTGAAGTGCGCCAGAACCCGAACGCCATCGGTTACGACGGCCTCGGTTATGTACCCGATGACCTGAAGATGGTCGCCATTGCCAAAGAAGCAGGCGGGGCGTATGTGCTGCCTGCCATTGAGACGGTTAACGATAAGACCTACCCGATTGCACGCGACCTGTACATGTACACAAACGGAGAACCGAGCGGGGTTGTCAAGGAATACCTCGATTGGATTCTCTCCGAAGAAGCGCAAACCATCGTGGCTGACCTTGGATTTGTGCCTGTAAAATAAATTATCCGTAGGGGCGCAGTAAATTGCGTTCCTACAAGGTGATCAATGGAAAAATCTTTAAACTGGCGCGAATATATTATCACCAGAGCCATCAAAGCGAGCGGGTATTCGGCCATCGTCTTTGTCCTGCTCATCTTTTTCTTTTTGATGCGCGAGGGCCTGCCTGCGCTTGGCGAAGTCGAGCCGGCTTCGCTGTTCAACCTGCGCTGGTATCCCATCGAAAGTTACTTCGGTATTTTGCCGCTCATCACCGGCTCGCTGATTGTCACCATCGGCGCCACCTTAATCGCCGTGCCATTCGGTATCGGCACAGCCGTTTATATTTCCGAGATCGCACCGCGCTGGATGCGCGAGATCCTCAAGCCGCTGGTGGAATTGCTGGGAGGCCTACCTTCGGTGGTGTTGGGATTTCTCGGAATCCTGGTCGTCTCCCCAAATCTACGCATCCTTCTGGACCTTCCAACCGGTCTGACCGCCTTTACCGGATCGCTGCTGTTGGGTGGAATCGCCGTCCCCACTGTTGTTTCGGTCGCCGAAGATGCGCTGGATGCCGTGCCGCGTTCCTACCGTGAAGGCGCATGGGCATTGGGCGCCACTCCCTGGCAAACGATCTGGCGTGTGACCCTGCCTGCCGCCAAATCCGGCGTGTTAACCGCCGTCATGCTCGGTGTGGGACGCGCCATTGGCGAGACCATGACCGTGATGATGGTCACCGGCAACGCACCGGTACTGGCGCTCAAACTCGGCAGCCTGTTCTCTCCTGTCCGCACCATGACCGCCACCATCGCGGCTGAGATGGGCGAAGTCGCAAACGGAAGCGTACACTATCACACCCTCTTCCTGATCGGCATCATTCTGTTCCTCATTTCATTGACCGTGAATGTCATCGCATCTTCGGTGGTCTTCCGTGCAAAGAAGCGGGCCGAGAGGATCCTCTCATGATGAAACTCTTCGCCCGCAATCGTCATTCCGTCCAGCGCATCGGCTACAGCCTCATCACCCTGATGGCCGTGGTGACCGTGCTGCCCATCGTCGGCACGGTGATCTTCATTCTCTTTAAAGGCGGCTCTGCCATCTCATGGGAATTCCTATCCGGCTTCCCGCATGATGGCATGCGCGCTGGCGGCATCCTGCCCGCCATTATCGGCACGCTCTACCTGACCATTGGCACGGCGGTTTTCTCCGTTCCCCTCGGCATTGCCGCCGCGATCTACCTGGCTGAATATGCCAAAGACTCTGCACTGACCCGGCTCATCCGCCTGGCCATCATCAACCTGGCGGGAATTCCCTCGGTGGTCTATGGCTTGTTCGGCCTGGGGTTGTTCGTCTTGTTCCTGCAATTCGGAACTTCGATTCTTGCCGCTTCGTTGACCCTTTCCATCATGACCCTGCCAGTCATCATCAGCACTGCCGAAGAAGCGCTGCGTTCGGTTCCGCAATCCTTCCGCACGGTGAGCATCTCTCTCGGCGCCACCCGCTGGCAAACCATCCGCAAGATCGTGTTGAAAGAGGCGTTGCCCGGCATCCTCACTGGGATCATCCTTGGCCTGGAGCGCGCCGCCGGGGAGACGGCCCCCATTCTCTTTACCGGCGCGGCCTTCTTCCTTCCGCGCCTCCCGCAAACACCCTTCGATGCGACCATGGCACTGCCTTATCATCTCTTTGTCATCTCCACCCAGGTGCCTGAAATGCCGATCCAAATCCAATACGGCACAGCGCTGGTGCTGCTCGTCTTCGTATTGACCATGAATGTGATTGCCACCGTGATCCGCTCACGGGCAAGATCAAGACGGCAGTGGTAAATTTGGCCATGAACAAAATCGAAATTGAAAACCTCTCCCTCCAATACTCCGACGGCTCTGAGTCTTTGCGCGGTATCAGTATGGGGATCCGCCAGAATGCAGTGACCGTGCTCTTCGGTCCGGCCGGAGGCGGAAAGTCCACCCTACTGCGCTGCCTGAACCGCCTCAATGACCTGACCGATATTCGCACCAGCGCCGGACGCATCCTCATCGACGGCGAGAATATCCTCGACCCCAAAACAGATGTGATCGCTTTACGACGCAAGGTCGGCATGGTCTTTGCCAGGCCTGTGCCTTTGCCCATGAGTATCCGCGAGAACATCACATACGGCATGGAACTTGCCGGTGAAAAACGCCGCACCAAACTGGATGAAGCCGTGGAGCGTAGCCTGAAACTCGCCGCCATTTGGGACGAGGTCAAAGACCGTTTGAACGATCCTGCCGTTGCCCTTTCCGGCGGGCAGCAGCAGCGTGTCTGCCTTGCGCGCGTACTGGCCCTGCAACCAGAGATCATTTTGCTCGACGAACCCACTTCAGGGCTGGACCCCATCTCCACCGGCAAGGTCGAAGCGGCATTGCAGGAATTGAAAAAGAATTACACCATCATCCTCGTCCCCCATTCGGTGCAACAAGCCGCCCGCACAGCAGATCATGCCGCCTTCTTCCTGCAAGGTGAATTGATTGAATACGATGAGGGCAAGAAAATGTTCACCACACCCAAAGAAAAGAAAACTGAAGACTATATCATGGGCAGGTTTGGTTAAAAAGAGACGGTCACCTTGATGAAGGTGACCGTCTCTTTTTTTCTACCAAACTTTTTCCAAATTCTCGTTCTCGCCCACCTTGCGCCCCACCTTTGCCATATCAATCCATTCGCCATGCACTTTCACCCGCACCACATCGGCTGTAAAGTCGGTGGATGTGCCGTTGCCATTGCTGAACAGATACGACCCCACCGCGTAAATATCCACGGGCACGCTCAGTTTCTCGAACTTGCGGATCTTCTCGGGGTTGAACCCGCCGGACACCACGATCTTAACGTTGTGACAAAATTCCTTCGCCGCTTCCTTCCAGGACTGGGGCAGGTCCCAACGTTCCCAGGCCGAATCCAACGCCGAGCGGACGTTGAATACCAAACGCGGATTAACACCCAGGTCAAGCGCCGGGTCGCCGAGCGGCTGAACGGAAACATCGCGCAGGTTTCCGCTGGTGTCGAGGCGCACTCCATATAATTTATATTTTTCCGCCTCTTCGGGATTCCCTGCATCCAGCCACTCACGGTATCTGGCAAACATTTCATCCAGCACACGCAGCGAATCGCGCACCGAGTCGTTGTTGAAATCCACCAGCGCAATACGCGGAATCCGCGCAGGCAGGATATGCGAGAACTGCATCATGGCTTCGGCTGTATCCCCAAGGAAGGAGGCGATGGCCGCATGCGCCACCGTCCCACCGCCCGCGCCGCCCCACCAATCTCCCTGCGCATCCGTGGAGACAAAGGCGCCCAATTCTTGAGCGTGATCTTTGTTGGAGCGCAACAGGGCGATGTTGTAGGCATATCCATCCGCCGCCTGAACTTCATGCACGTCAAAACGGGCCGGGAAGAACAACACCGGCTTGCCCCTGGCTGCCACCAGCGTTTCATAGACATTCGTTGCCACGCGGCTGGAACGGGTCAGAATTCCCAAGGTGGGCGTTTCCAGCAGGGCAAAATCGCGATACCGTCCGCGGACTTTGATAACCGGCTGAATCTTTGCCGGGTCGCCATCATACTTGACCGTCGTTCCATCATGAACCGCCCACACCTCGATCTTGTCCGAGGTATCCACAAAGTGATCGCCATCGAAATAACCCGTGCAATGCCGGAGCATCGCCAGGGATTTATCCACTCCCACCACGGTGGTCTTGCCCATGCGGCGGGTGAACCACTGCATCTCCACTTCGATATCGCCTACAGAAATCTGCTCCGGCGAAATTCCCTCCGGCAGGTTGTGATGATTGCCGGAATAAATATAGCCCTCCTTCGACAAGGCAGTCAACATGCGGTTGATGTTCTCAAAATATTTATCCGAATACCAGCCGCGCCGCATGCGTTCAATATCCAGTTTAAATGTTTCGTTCGTTAATCGCTTGCCGTCAAAAATGGACATGTTCATTCCTTTGGGAAATCAATAAATTGCGGCGGGATGTTCTGCGCCAGATAATGCCCCGGTTCGGGGGAGTAAAACTTGATGCCGAAGAGTTAACGACAAGAACCTGGAGAGCCTTGCGAGATTGGGCATGTTTACTTCACTGCATCCGTCGATCGAACAAGATGCATGCCCGCCTTTGCAAAACGTTCATAAGCCGCATTCGCTGCTTCGGTATGGTCCACCACCCCGGGCACCACCACCGCCGATGAACAATCTTCGAGCAGATAAATTTTCTTTGCCAGATTAGGATCAACCGCTTGGATATCCTCAAGCAGGTCGGAGACCGTCCACGCCACACAATGACTCTTGGCCTGTCCGGCAATATACAATTTATCCACTTCTTGAAGGTGCTGGATAAATTGAGTGTCGTGCGCACCCAGAACCTCCCCCATCGGCCCGGTCAATACCTCGGGTCCAACGACAGAATAATTCTCGGTGAATGGTTTATCACCTTTCATGGCAAAATCAGGCTGGTCGATGCGGGCATGAGAATGGAAGAAGATGGCTTCCTCCACAGCAGGGACAAGGGCATGGCCAATTCCGCCAAGCATGGCATGGTATGGCCAGATGGTCAGGGCATATTTGCCCTTCTTCTCCAGAGCCTCGGCATAATGGACCATCATCTGTTGGCCGTAGTCAGGCGCGATATCAAATTGGCTCGCGAGCGCCGGGTTGAAGGCCCACCTGCCAGATTGCAACTCATTGACATGGATGTCACTGTATGGCGCGGGATGATTTCCATCCGCATCGACAAAGAAGATCGGATGAAAGATCTGCTGGGCCGTGTGCGTGTCCATGGTGGCGGTGATGTGCGAGAGATTTCCAAGGTTGCGGTAAATGAACTCGCACAAACGTCCATTGTCTTCGACTGCGCCATATCCGCTGCGGCCGCCGACGAACAACTCAAAGCCGGGAATGCAGAAGGTATTCTGCACATCGATCAGCAGCAGGGAGATACGCTCTCTCGAAGCAGCAGCAGGTTTGAGGTTGTGTTGAAGCGCGAACCGGCGGGCATCCTCCGCGCGGGCGGCGTAATCCACTTTCCAGATCTCGCCCATGCGGGCGGCCTCAAAAAAGTCGGGAATGGGAAGTTGGGTCATCATTCAAGTATAACGAAAAACAGGCCCCGCGTCATTCCTGACCGAAGCCTGTTTGCGCTTAAATTGCCTTTTGCTACGCCTGCGGTTGGATGCTCCCCACCGGCTGCTGGACCGTTGCGCGGGTGAAGATGAAAGCCGCCGTGACGAGGTAGGCAACATACCCAATGATCTCCGTTAATGAGGGATTGCCGTTATACCCAAAGAGAGTCACGAGCAATTCGCCGAAAACGGACTTTTCATTGATGATCGCATTAAAATCCCAGACATGTTCGATCATGTTGGGAATCCAGCCGACTTCATTGAATTCATGGATGCCATGTGCGACCAGCCCGGCCGCAAAAAGGATGAGCAAATAGCCGGTAATCTGAAAGAAGCGTTTGAGGTTCAAACGAGCCGTGGCCGCCAGCAGAGACCAGCCCAATAGAATGGAGGTACCGAGACCCAGCACAACACCCGCCAGGGTCAGGATGGTGTTCGCTGTAAGGTTCTCGCTACTGCCCGCAAAGAAAGCGGCGGCGATGAAGAGCGCCAATTCCACGCCTTCGCGCACGACCGCAATAAAAGCGAGCCAGAAGATGGCACGTTTGCCGGTGGTAACCACCGCTTTATGAACGCCTTCCTCCAGTTCAGATTTGATATTCTTGGCCTGGCTGCTCATCCAGAAGATCATCCAGGTAAGCACACCGGCGGCGAGCAGCATGGTGATGCCTTCGTAGATCTGCTCGGCCTTGTCTTCGAGGCTCAACCCGAACAGGGTGAGCAAAACCGCGGTCAGGGCACTGACAGCAACGGCAGCAAGGACGCCCAGCCACAAGGCCGGGGTCAGGTCGGTGCGACGAATCTTTTGAAGCGCGCCGATCACAATCCCGATGATAAGCGCGGCTTCCAAGCCTTCGCGGAGAGAGAGTAAGTAGGAGGGAAGCATGGTTCCTCGTGTGAATTTGGAATGAAAAACAGCCTGAGTTTCAGGCTGTCTCTGAAAAAATTGTAACATGTGGGGAATGGAATTGACAAGATTTTTATCACTTAATTAATAAATATTCGTCATAACATATAAATTACACCGTATTTATCTATATCGCACGGCTTACTTCTTCCTCGCAGCGGACTTACTGCCCTTCACAACGCGGCGGTACGGCGGCATGTTAATCGCCACAACCTGGCATTTCTCTGGGTCAAGTAGCTTGTTCCACAAGTTGGGGTAACTTAGGGCAAATTGTTCCTGCCGCATGGTAGAAGTAATAACAGTGGGCAAATGCGCATTATAGCGGTAGTTCAAAACGCTATACAGTTTATCCTCCGCCCAGACCGAAGCCGCGCCGCTTTCTTTGAGGTCATCAAGAATCAACAACGGCGTGGTACGGATCTCAAAGAAGCGGCGGTCAAAAGAGACATCTGAATTTTTGCCGAAGGTCTGGCGCAGGTAATCGAGCAAGGCGGTCACTTCCACGAGCAAAGCCTGCCCGCCCAACCCAATGCGATAGTTGCCGATGGCAGCGGCAAGGTGCGTCTTTCCGCTGAAAGATGAACCAAGAAACACCAGCCAGCCTTCGGGTTTTTCAGCAAACTCAAGGGCGGCGTTGTGCGCCTCGTCCAGGGTTTTCACATCTTCTTTTGAAACCTTGATGCGTGTGATCTCTTTATCCTTGACCTTGTTCCCAAATTTATCAGTCTTCTCGGTCATGGTGGTGGTAACGGCCTCCGTTCCCACCTCATCGTGGCGCGGCTGGAAAGTTTTAAAGGTCATCACCTTCATCTCTGGCAGCGCCAGCATGGAGATGCCGGGGTTACTCGTCTCTTCTGGGCGGCGATAATCTGGCGCACTGATCTTCATATGCTTTACAAAACCTTCATCCTGCAAACGCGAACGGATGCGCGCCTCAATCTCGTCCAACATCAAGTTGGTGGTGATGACCGTCGGGAGTTTATTGATATAACGGAAGTTGATGATCTGAAATAATTTCTCTTGCGCCCACGGAGTCGCGTTCTGTGTGCCAAAGTCATCGAGGATCAACAAACCCGAATTACGAATATCTTCAAAGCGTTGTTCAAAAGTTGTGTCGGGATCGTCGTAGGCGAAGCGCAGAGAATCCAACAGATCTGGCACGGTGATAAATAAAGTGGGCATGCCGCTATTGACGGCAAAGTTCGCAAGCGCCGCGGCCAGATGGGTCTTGCCGCAGCCATAGCCGCCTTCGAGCAAGAGCCAGCCTTGCGGGTGGCGGGCATATTCTTCGCTGGCTTCAAAAGCGGTGCGCAAATTCTCGCGCTCCTGCCCGGAGATAAATTTCGCCTTGGGGTTGCCGCCCTGACTAAAATTTTCAAAAGTTAAATGGCTGAGACGATTCAGGTTGCTCAATGCAAACAGGCGTGAACGCGCCGCCTCGGCTACATCTTTCGCACGGCATACACAGGTTTCCACCTTTCCAAACTTTTCGTGACCCACAGGTACATCAAAGCGAACATAACCCGCCCCCCCACAATGCGGACAGTTCGGGTCGCCGAGCGGTTTCGCCACACTCTTAATCACGCTTGAGGTACTCGGAGAACTCCCCGTCGGTGTATCGTTTTGCATCTTTAACAGAGTCTTCTGAATCTCTTCTTTCATCTTTTCCGTTTTCCTTCCAGCGCCGCAGAATCGCCTCGATGTATTTCCAGTTCCGCACGTTACGGCTAACCGCAATTTCAAACGCCTCCTCGAACCATGCGCCGGGATATTCCCTCTCCGCTTCCTTCAACATATCCGCCAGCAGCGGCGTCAACGCGCCAATATTCTCTTCATACAACTTAAACAGATTCGACTTATTCGGCACATATGCCCTCATCGCACCACGCCATTGACCTTTCGCAAACGCCTCAGCAGATAACCGCCCACGCGGCGAGTTTAGGAAATAAAAAACATCCGCTTCATTTTCCGCTCTGAGCAGAGTCTGCCTCTCAACGGCTTTTTCCAGCCCGCGCCGAATCTCATCCATTTTCAAGCCCAGCGCTGCTTCCTCGAAATCCGTCTCACACATCGCGCGGAAATTTCCCTCCGTGTGCTCAATACGCCAGATGGCATAGAGTGTCACCTTCAACTCGGCAACATCCTCGATCTCATTCATCACCTGGATGAACGAATCAGGGACCTGGGTAAAGGTTTCAGAGGAGGTGAAGCCGGGGAATGGGGTCATGGTCACGTTTCCATGTCATTGCGAGCCGCGCTCTTGTTCCTTCGCGGCGAAGCAATCTCCTAATGATAGCAAGATTGCTTCGGGCTGTCGCCCAATGACATGTATTACTCGTTCGGTCGAAACACCTTCGTCGCGGCATTGTCAAAGCGCGTCAGGTCACCGCGGAAGATCAAGTCTATTTCACCCGTTGGGCCATTACGATGTTTCGCCACCGAGATCTTGGTGATGTTACTCTTATCGCCATCCTTTTCATAATCATCAGGACGATAGATAAACATGACAATATCGGCATCCTGTTCCAAGGAGCCGGATTCGCGCAAGTCTGAGAGGATGGGGCGTTTGTCAGTACGCTGCTCTACGGCACGGCTCAACTGTGCGGCAGTTAGAACCGGAACATTCAACTCACGCGCCAGCACTTTGAGGTTGCGCGAGATATGCGAGACTTCCTGCACGCGGTTATCGTTACGGGTATCGCCGGTCATCAATTGGAGGTAGTCAATGATAACCAGATCCAATTTATGCTCGGCATGTAAACGTCGGCATTTGGTGCGCAGTTGCAGCGGAGTCAGGGCTGGCGTATCGTCCAAAAAGATCTTTGTGCTGCCAAAGACCTCAATGGCATGATTGAATAATTTCCACTCATCATCGGCCAGTTTGCCGGTGGCAAGGTTCTGAGAAGAGATGCCCGTCTCCTGCGCGATCAGGCGCTGCACCACTTGTTCATTGGACATTTCCAGCGAAAAGATGGCAATATGTTTCTTATGGGTTAATCCGGCGTTCTTTGCAATCGAAAGCAGGAAACCGGATTTACCCTGACCCGGACGCCCAGCCACGATCAACAAATCCGAAGGATGTAAACCGCGCAGAAGTTTATCGAGATCGATAAAACCGGTCGGAACGCCGTTGAAGTCCGCGCCAAGTTTTGCGAGTTCGGCCACCTGGTCATAGTATTCCGACAACACCTTGCGGATCGGCTCAACGTCATGCCGGGTGCGGCGTTCGCTCACACCAAAGACGGCCTTCTCCGCCTCCCCCATCACGTTGTCGATCCCATCGCCCTTGTATGCCAGCGAAGCGATCTGATTGGCCGCCTGGATCATCCTACGGCGCAGGGAATTCTCCTCAACGATATGGCCGTAGGCTTCGGCGTTCAGCGAAGTCGGGACCTGGTTAATCAGCGAGGTCAGGTAGGCTGAGCCGCCAATTTCCGCCAATTGACCGGCTTTCTCCAAGTCTTCGGAGAGGGTCAACAAATCAACAGGAGTGCGCGTCTCATGCAGGCGGATGAAAGATTCCCAGATCCAGCGGTGGCGGTGAATGTAAAAATCATCCGCTGAGAGGAACTGGGCAAGATCATAATAAACTTCAGGGTTAATCAAAACCGCCCCTACAACGGCTTCTTCGGCTTCTCGGCTGTGCGGTACACCTGGGCTGGCGGGGGCGGTCGATTCTTCAAAAGGGAAGGCTTCTGTCATGGCTGAGGATCAGGTTTAGGTCGAGGGTGAATCGGGTTTATCAGTATCGGGGTTGTCGATGTCCAGTTTATCCAGAAAGTCCTTGAACACAGACAGGCGGCTGGCATCATCGGAGGTAGGCGGAGGCGGAGGGGTTTTTTCCTTCCGGGCCGGGGGGAGATCGTTCTCATGCACCTCGCGGTCCGGTTCCATCCCGGCCGAGTCCATCACACTGCGATGCACCATAATGGGGACATGCGCCCGGACCGCAATGGCAATCGCGTCCGATGGCCGCGAGTCGATATGCATTTCACGCCCTTCCACATCGGCTACGATGTTGCCGTAAAAAATTTCGTCCTGCAGTTTGACGATCTCGACCCGGACGATGCGGGCGTTGAAGGAGTTAAAGATGTTTTTGATCAAATCGTGCGTCAGCGGACGAACCATTTCCACTTCCTGCAAGGCCACAGTGATCGCTTCAGCTTCGTAGGCTCCCACCCAAATCGTGAGGTAACGTTCGTTGTTAACTTGCTTGAGCACAACCACGCGCTGAGGCGCCATTAAATGCACGCGGATGCTGTCAATGAGTACTTCTACCATTTCAGAAGACATAGGGGACTCCAATGCGCTTATTTTAGCATAAAGACGATAGACCATGGTCGTTGGGCGATGAAAAGATTTTATGGCTTTGGTTCATCACCCAACCCGAAATTCGATTTGCATTTATTACAAAACACGGCTATAATCCCGCTCGCTCATTCGGGGCGTGGCGCAGCCCGGCTAGCGCACTTGCATGGGGTGCAAGGGGTCGGAGGTTCAAATCCTCTCGCCCCGACAGAGAGTAAGAGACCATCCTCACCGGGAGGATGGTTTTGTTTTAAGGAGATCTCATGGAATCAAACCAGGTGCTTGCCGCCCCCCTTCAAACGAATCGGCACTCGGTCATCAGCCTGATCTTGAGCCTGCTCACCCTGCTGACCTTTTGCGGCGGGATGATCCCTTTTCCCTTCACCGGCTTCATTTGTTTCCCAGTCAGTTTTCTCTTTGGCCTGTTGGCCTTCCTTTATGGCCTGATCGCTGTACGAGGGATCAAACAAAAGAATGAAGGCGGGCTGTCCATGGCCTGGAGCGGGATCTTGATCGGCGGGTTCGTCCTGCTTTGCACCCTATGCATGGTGCTGGCCATTGCCTCCCTCTTTCTCTTCTCGCCCGACTCTCTTCCTCCCATCCTGCAGAATTATCAAATTTAAGCCGCGCTTAACCTCCAACTTGCCAATCCCATCCCTCTCGGTTATCCTTGCAGGTGGGAGTGGTTAAGTCCCGGTGGGCTTCCTGGTCTTCAAAACCTGTGGCGGGCCGCGTTGCGGGCCGCGGTGGGTTCGTCTCCCATCCACTCCCGCCTTGTTCATGGACTTCGGAAATCCTTTTCGTCAGCCTTTGTTGAAATGGAAGCCCGAAGTCCTTTAACTGTACGTTGGAGAGAGTTATGTCGCTGCCTGAAACTGAAATCCTTACCAATATTATTTCCCGCGTATTTCGGATTGACGATGTTACCAGTCTGGATCCCAACAAGGGATTCTTTTTGCGTTACCGCGGACAGTTACTGAGCGAAGACTCCGTTTCGGCCTACGACCTTTTGGCAGGGTCGCTGGACCCATACAACATCACCCCCCTGTTCAGGGTCGAAGAGAACCGTCACGTCATCTATCTTGCGGTGAAACAATCTGAACCGGCGCAGGACAAGATATCCACCAACATCATCCTCTTCGTATTGACGGTCTTCAGTGTAATGCTGGCAGGTGCTCAACCCGAAGGCCCCGTGCCAGGCGACCTGATCGGACAAATGCTCATGCTCGCAAAAAGCATTTTCACAGGCTGGCCGTTCGCCCTCAGTCTTTTGGGGATTTTATTGGCGCATGAACTCGGTCATTATTTTATGAGCCGCTATCACAAGACCCGCGCCACGCTGCCCTATTTCATTCCCTTCCCTTTCAGCCCGCTCGGCACCATGGGCGCTGCCATTCTGATGCGCGGCACACCCAAGAACAAGCGTGTTCTCTTTGACATTGGTGTGGCTGGCCCCATCGCCGGGCTGATCGTTGCCATCCCCGTGCTGTTTTTGGGATTATCACTTTCCAACCTCGGCACCATTGAGCCCAGCCCGAACGGTTTCATCGAAGGCAATTCCCTGATTTACCTGCTCGCCAAATTCATCACCTTCGGCAAATTACTGCCCACCCCCGCCGAGCCGCAGGGAATTTTTTACTGGCTGCGTTACTTCTTCACCGGCCACCCCATCCCGTACGGCGGACAGGATGTGTTCATCCATCCCGTCGCGTTCGCGGGGTGGGCGGGCATTCTGGTCACTTCGCTAAACCTCATCCCAGCCGGGACTCTCGACGGCGGACATGTGGTCTACTCGCTGTTTGGCGCCAAGGCCAAGAAAGCCTTTCCATTCATTATTGGCTTGCTGGTCCTGCTTGGACTGTTCTGGAGCGGGTGGATTCTATGGGCCGTGTTGCTTTTTTGGCTGGGCCGCGTGCATGCACAGCCATTGGACCAGATCACCCCGCTTGACCCGGCGCGGCGCGCGCTTGCCTATGGAATGATATTTGTCTTCCTCATGGTATTCACACCCGTCCCGTTCGCGTTAATGACTCCATAACCCTTCCATGAAAAAAATCATATCCTTTATTTTTATCACTTCCATTCTAATATCCGCCTGCCAAAGTTATGAGACCCATCCACTCACCCCGCAAGCCGCCGCAACGGGGGCTGCGCCGACCAGCCCGGCAGGGTTGAAACCCACTGTCGCAGTGGAAAGCAACCTCAAGGTCAGCGTGGAAGCGCTGAATGGATTGGAGATCACGGTCTGGACTCCGTGGTCCGACGTGGAATCCAGTTTATTCCAATCTTTTGTCAACGAGTTCAATACCTCAAACCAGTGGGGCATCCGGGTAACGATGCAGAGTCAGGTGAACTTCACGAACCTGTATGAGACCACCACCACGTCACTGCCAACCGCGAACAAACCCGATCTGGTCATCGCCCTGCCCGAACACGCGCAAGGTTGGTTTGCCGATGGCGTGGTGGCCGACCTGAGCGGGTATGTAAAGGACCCGGTCTATGGGTTGGATGCGAAAGACATCCCTTATGCGTTTTGGAATCAGGATCTTTCCGGTAATGCACGCGTGGCCATTCCTGCGCAGCGCACGGCACAGGTATTGCTTTGGAATCAGACCTGGGCCGGGGAATTGGGTCTGAAATCTGCTCCGATCTCGGTGGATGAATTTAAACAACAATCCTGCCGCGCCCACGACTCGATGCGCAAGGATGCCTTCGCCGAAAATGATGGCATGGGCGGGTGGCTGGTCAATACGGAGGCGATGACGGCTTATTCGTGGATGCTGGCCTTTGAGGGCGGCGTGACCGAAGAAGGCAACTATCGTTTCCTGGCTCCGGGCAATATCGATGCCTTCAAGTTCCTGCGCGAACTTTCAGAAACCAGCTGCGCCTGGCAGAATGCCAGCGACCCGCTCGCTTCGTTCGCCAAGCGCGAAGCCCTATTCATCACCGCCAACTTGAGCGACCTGCCTCAGGTATCGCGCGCTTTTCTCACGGCAGAGAATCGCGACGAATGGAAGGTGCTGCCCTTCCCCAACGCTGGCGATGGCTTGATCGCTGTGTATGGATCTTCGTATGTCATCCTCAAATCCACGGATGAGGAACAGCTCGCAGCGTGGCTGTTCCTCAAATGGCTGCTGGAAAAAGAACAGGATGCCCGCTGGGTGGAAGCGACCCACCTCTTTCCGCTGCGCGCCTCGACCATGGACCTGCTCGGCGGCTACGAGAAGACTCACCCCCAGTGGCGGCAGGCTGTGGACTTGATCCCCGTCGGCGAGATGCAGCCTCAACTCGGCTCGTGGCGCACGGTCAAGATCATGCTCGGCGACGGCTTTGCTCATATGTACCGCGTCAATGTCGCCAGCGGTCAGGTCGCCGCCATCCTCGCGCAAATGGAAGCACTGGCGAAAGATTTGAACAAGTAACGATAAGCCGCATCAAAATATAAACCCGCCAAAGGAGTCGTCTTATGCGCCCGATGTACATCAACGGCAAATTTACGAAAGGAAATGCAAAGGAAACCATCGAAGTACAAAATCCCGCCACGGAAGAGGTACTGGACAGCGTTCCGCGTGGGACGCCGGAAGATATTGAAACGGCGGTAGCAGCTGCGATGTCCGCGTTTGAGGCATGGAGGAAGATGAGTTCCTTCGAGCGGGCGAATCATCTGCACGAAGTCGCAGAGAAAGTTCATGCGCACCGCGAAGAAATTATCCGCTTGTTGACGTTGGAGCAAGGCAAACCTGTTTCTGAAAATGAAGAAGAGATCGAATGGGTGTTGAACACATTCCGCTATTATGCCGAGTTGGGGCGGCACCATCGCGGAAGTGTGTTGGCCCCGGCAAGCGCTTCGCAATTCAACTTCATCATCAAAGAACCGTATGGCGTGGTGGGCTGTATCGTACCGTGGAATTTTCCGCTCTTACTAATGGCATGGAAGGTTGCGCCTGCACTTGCAGCAGGGAACACAGTTGTTATTAAACCATCCGAGATGACTCCGCTCACGGCGTTATATATGGCAGAACACTGCTTCAACCACCTCCCTGCTGGCGTGGTGAACGTAGTTACGGGCTACGGCTTGGAGACCGGCGAGCCGTTGGTAAAACACCCGGATGTTCCGGTGATTGCTTTTACGGGCAGTCTTGCCACCGGGCAAAAGATCGCTTCGATAGCGGCGCCAATGATGAAGAAACTTCACCTTGAACTCGGCGGCAAAGATGCCACGGTCATTGCCGAGGACGCAGACCCTGAAATCGCTGCCAAAGCCGTTGCCTACGCGGCTCTCATCAACGCCGGGCAGGTTTGCACATCGACGGAGCGAGTCTACATCCCAAGGCGCGGCGCGGCAAAATTTACCGAAGCCATTGTGGAGCATATCAAGACGCTTCGTTTGGGTCCCGGTCTGGAATCCACCACGGATATGGGACCGATGATCGGCGAAACCTACCGAGCAAAATTTGAAACTCACATTGCAGATGCAAAATCTCGTGGTGCAAAGATTCTCATCGGCGGCGGCAGACCTGCTCATTTGACAAAAGGCTACTTCCACGAACCGACCGTGCTCTCCGGGGTGGATCATTCGATGGTCATCATGCGCGATGAAACGTTCGGTCCGGCTGTGCCGATCATGGAATACACCACCTTCGATGAAGCTGTGAAGTTGACCAATGATTGTCAATACGGATTGGGAGCGGTGCTGATTTCCAATGATGCCAGGAAGGTCAAACAATTCTTCGATGACGTCAAAGCCGGGACGATCTGGATCAACGATCCGCTCACCGACCATTACGCCGGTCCCTTCGGCGGGATGAAATATTCCGGCGGCGCACGCGAACTTGGCGAGGAAGGGCTGGACCAATTCCGCGAGACCAAGCATGTCCATTGGGATTTCAATATGGAAGATAAGAGTTATTGGTATCCATATGGGCGGTAATTCTTGTTGGTCACGCTTTGAGCGTGACTTTTTTGTTATATGAGGTCGTCACATTGAAACCGTGACCTGCAGAATTGTTATAATCTCTGCCATGAAAAAAACTTCATGGCTCTTTCCTTTTCTTCTGCTGATCGCGGTTACAGCCTATACATGGTTCAGCCGGGTTCAACTTCCCGGTGACGGTTTCTCCACCTTTGGCGCAGACACCGTCCGCGCGGAAGTGCTGCAAATCATAGAAGAAGGTCAGATCGACCTGGGCGGCAAAGCACAAACCTACCAGATCGCCCGCATCAACATTCTCGAAGGGGACTATAGCGGCATCATGATGGAGATCGATTACGGCAAACGCCAGATCCGCTCGGATGATTACCTGCTCAAGCCGGGGGACAAAATCATCGTCACCATCTCAAAAACACCCGATAACATCGTCAATGCCTACTTTGTAGATTATGTCCGCACCACGCCGATCTTATGGCTAACCTTTATCTTTGCCATTGCAATTGTGCTTATCAGCCAGTGGAAGGGCATCCGCGCCATGTTGAGCATGGCGTTCAGTCTCTATATCATCATCGGTTATATCATCCCACACATCCTGAACGGCGATGACCCGCTCACCGTCAGTATTATTGGCTCGATCATTTTGCTGGGCATCAGTTTATATCTCACCTATGGCTGGACTCTTAAGACTCACGCCGCTGTGCTCAGCATGATCATGGTGCTGGTCATCACCGGGATCCTTTCCGGGTTGTTCGTGGTCTTTGCCAAACTTAATGGCTCCGGCGACGAGAACGTCATGTTCCTGATGCAATTAAGCGAGTCCCCCATCAACCTGCGCGGACTTTTCCTCGGCGGGTTGATCATCGGCGCGTTGGGCGTTTTGGATGACCTGGTGACAACGCAGGCTGCGGCCGTGTTTGAACTCCATCACGCGAATCCAAGCCTCGGCTTTCGCGGCCTCTATGAATCAGCCATGCGCATCGGTCAGGACCATGTGGCGGCAACGGTGAACACGTTGGTTCTGGCCTACGCTGGGGCCTCGCTGCCCATGCTCTTGATGTTCTCCCTTGGGCGCGGGGATTATGGTTATATTGTCAATTTCTCTTTCATTGCCGAAGAGATTGTGCGGACGCTGGTCGGGTCGCTGGGGCTGATCGCCGCCGTCCCCTTAACCACCGTGGTGGCGATTTTCTTCGCCCAAAGGGCCGAGTCGCTCGAGAAATGGGAGCAGGTTCTCGGTCCCGAAGGAGGCGGGGAGGGGCATGGGCATTAGCCCGGTAGTCGAATAATTGTGTAGTCAGATTTTTGAAACTTTTCCTCTTGTAGGTGCGTAAGTGAAGGTAGAAAGCCTTCCAAGGAGAAACGTGAACGAAGAACAGACCTGGGTTCTCCAGGCGCAACGAGGTGACGACGAGGCATTTACGAGGCTCGTGGAAACCTATCAAACCCCCGTTTTCAACCTGTGTTATCGCATGTTGGGTGAACCCGAACTGGCGGAGGATGCTGCCCAGGAGACCTTCCTGCGAGCTTATCAGCACTTGCACCGCTACGATCTAAAACGCCCATTTGCGACCTGGCTGCTTTCGATTGCGGCGCATTACTGCATTGACCGCCTTCGCCGCCGCAAGTTCTCAATGTTTTCTATGGACGCAGAGGACGATGAGGGCAATTCGATTGAGTTGCCCGATGTCGATGCGCCCAACCCGGAGAAGGAGTCCATCAAAGGGCAGATGCAGGAACGTATCCAGGGCATGCTCAAGGACCTGGATACCACGGACCGGGCGGCGATCATCATGAGATATTGGTACGATTATTCAGAAAAGGAAATCGCTGAGTCCTTGAACCTGACGGTCAGCGCGGTGAAGAGCCGCCTGCACCGTGCCCGCAAGGAACTGGCAGGCATGTGGCAGGAAGAAGAGGAAGACGACCTGCTTGCCGAAATGGAAAGGAGACACCATGAATCACCAGCCTTTTGAGACCTGGCTGTTGGACGATAAAGTCCTCACCCCTACGGAGAAACGCGACCTTGATGCGCATTTGCGCACCTGCAAGACCTGTTCGATCATCGCAGAAACAGGCCTGACGCTACGCTCGGCGCGCTCGGTGACACCCACACCCGGGTTTGCCCTGCGCTTCCAGCAACGCCTTGCCGCACAAAAAGTGGCCGAACGCCGCCGCCGATTATGGGGCCTGATCGTCCTAACCATGAGCGCTGCCGGGTTGATCGGTCTATTTGTCTTTCCATACATCGCGGCATTTGTCTCCGCGCCCGTGGAGTGGCTGACAACCCTCCTCGGTTATTTTCTCTTTGTATTTACCTCCATTCAAGCCATTGGCGAAGTAGCAGGCGTGTTCGCGCGCATGCTACCGAACTTCCTCCCGCCGTATGCCTGGATGGTCATCCTCTCCGGTCTGGCGGGGCTTGGCCTGTTGTGGACAGTTTCCATCTGGCGCTTTGCGCGCAGACCTCAAGGAGTTACTGCATGAAGATAAAATTTCGTTTGACCCACATCCTGCTCCTGCTGACGCTTCTGATCTTGCCAACCCGCAGCGTTTATGCTCAAAGTCCCGGCGGGGATGTTGTGCTATTTGGGCAGGATTACACCCTGAAAAGCGATGAAATACTAAATGGCAGCCTGGCTGTCATCGGCGGGAATGTGCTGATTGAAGAAGGCGCCAAAGTGAATGGGGACGTTGCCGTTATCGGCGGAAACATCACCATCAATGGCGACATTGACGGGGATATGGCCGTCATAGGCGGGAATGTGCTCATCGCCGCCACCGTGGATGGGAACATTGCCATCATCGGCAGCCAGGCCAGCCTGACAAAAACCGCCGTGGTCAATGGCGACATTGCCACCATCGGCGGGAATGTGGAGAAAGACCCCGGAGCAAAGATCACAGGCGATATCACAAACAATGCTCCGCCTTCGATCGAAGCGCCGCAGGTTCCCAGTGTGCCTGCGCAGCCAAACCAGCCATCTTCACCCGATGTCAATGTTTCCTTTAGTTCCTTCTGGAACATTGCCGGAGCCTTTGGCCGGGCCATCGTGGTCGCCTGCATTGGCATGCTATTGACACTCTTCTTGCAACCCCAGTTGGACCGCACAAGCGACGCCATTGTGCGCCAGCCGTTCGCTGCAGGTGGGTTTGGACTGCTAACGGTCATCGCGGCACCGGTCGCAGTTTTGATCATGACCCTTACCCTGATCCTCATTCCGGTTTCGCTATTGGTCGTCTTCCTTGTTCTCCCGGCAGTGTGGGTCTTTGGCATGGCCGCCCTCGGGCAGGAAGTCGGCATCCGCTTCACCCGCGCCATCAATCAGAGTTGGGCGCCGGTCCTTTCCACCGGTTTCGGCACTTTTCTGCTGATGCTGCTGGCCGGGCTCGTGAATCTGATCCCCTGCATCGGCTGGCTGCCCGCCTTCGGGGTGACTCTGATGGGCATTGGCGGCGTAGCCATGACCTGGTTCGGCACGCGCAACCCGCCCGGGCAAATCCCCGCGCCGGTTGGCGTGGTGGATGTTCCGCCCGCCTCCTGACCTGCAAACGCCATGATATAATCCGGCCGCCTCGGGGAAACCCGGGGCGGTTTTGTTTCTCGTTTTGGAGGTCATCCATGTTCAAGCACGAAATCCCTAATACTCCCATACATTCCACTCCCCCATTATTTATCGAAGTCTCCGGCTCACACCGCGAGATGGGCCGCCAGATCGGCGAAGCCGCCCGCACTCAGATCCAGCACAGCATTGCCAATGCACACATTCTGATTGATTCCGCCTACGACACCCTTGAACTTACCTGGGATGGCGCCAGGATCCAGGCTCGCAAGTACCTGCCCTTTGCAGAAGAAAGTTACCCGCAGTATGTGGATGAACTACGTGGCATGGCCGAAGGCGCAAACATTTCACTAGACGATATCATGGTGCTCAATGCCATGGAAGCCGTCACCGGCGATGCCCTGCACCTCACACGCTGCACCAGCATGGCGGTCAACGAACAGCACACAGCCGATGGCCATGTCCTTGCCGCACACAACGAGGATTGGATTCCCGAGGATGAAGATGATGTCATGGTCATCCATGCCCGGCCAGATAAAGAACCGCCGTTCCTTGCCATGACCTACGGCGGTCTCCTGCCCAATGTCGGATTCAATGCCTATGGCATCGCCCAATTAATCGACTCGGTCTACCCGAATGATTCGCGCATCGGAATCCCCCGCTTGGTGGTCGCCCGCGCGGTGCTTTCTTCACACCGCATCTCTGGCGCCATCGGACGCGCTCTTGTTGAAAAACGGGCGGCCGGGTACAACCACCTGATCGTGCATGAAAGTGGTGAGATCTACTCAGTGGAGGTTTCATCACGGAAATCGGAAATTCTCTACGCCCACGATGGGTACATGATCCATACCAATCATTACCTTGACCCACAGATGAAACAGGTCGAAAAGGAGCCGGAAGAATTGATCTCCTCGCGTGTACGCTACTTCCGCGCCTCACGCCTGATCCGCGAAACAGACAAGCATAGCATCAAAAGCTTGCAATCCATTCAAAAGGATCACGTCAACGTGCCAAACTCGATCTGTAACCACAACATCGAATGGGCCGACCCGCTGGACCGCGAGAAGACCATCAGCGCCCTGGTCATTGACCTTAACTCCCGTGAGATGCACATCACCTGGGGCAACCCCTGCCAGAACATGTATCATACTTATCATTTGAATGCGTGACAGACAACTGGCAATGGACGGTAAACGCCTACCGTCCATTGCCAGAGATTATTCCCTCAATAACAACGCCAGCGGAGAAGCCACCAGCATCATGCCGGTGGTCAGGGTCAGCACAAAGGGAAAGCCATACAACTCCGCCAGGTGACCGGTGTAGAGCAGCCCCAAGGCGCCTGAAGAGAAGATAAATCCCAGCACAAGCCCTGAAGCAAGTGCCATGCTGCCGGGGATGATGCGCTGCGCCAGGACCACCATGATGCTATGCACAGCCCCTGTAAACAATCCTGCCAGTGGTACCAGTACGAACAACCAGCCCGACCAGCCAATTCGGCTGGCTATATAGATGGGAAACGCCGCAAGCAGCAATACAGAGGAGGCCACATACCGTTTCGGGTATCGATCTCCAAAATAGCCGCCCAAAACATTTCCCATCGCTGAACCGCCCATGAAGAGACCGGCCATGCTCCCGTAGACTGTGGCGCTCTGCCCCAAGTCTTTGATGTACTTCGGGATAAGGTTCACCATATTCGCTTGAGCCCAGGATTGCAAGGCGGCGACAGTGGCCAGAACAAGGATAAAGCCAAGGCCGGCTTTTGCGCGGTTGGATAGGGATGCCTGAGCCGGTTTCGGGTGCGGATGATTGTGGCGCAATTGCACCATGACCGAAATTCCGATGGGTATGGACACCACAGGCAGGATATAAAGACCGGGCACTCCAAGTGTTGCGAGAATCAGACCGGTGAGGATGGGCCCGGCAAAATGGCCCAGTTGCCCCGCCATGAAGAACAAAGATGTGGGAGTTGTCTCCCTGCCCTTCATCAGGTCGCGGCCGCGCAGATTGGCTTGTACCGCCCCCACCGGATGAAACGAAGAAGAACCCAGTGCGGCGATGATCAGGCAGGCCAGACCGATATTTCCGGGAAAGAAGATGGCTCCTGAATAGAAGACTGTCATCCAAAGCACTCCGCCTGCCGCAAGCCAGCGCGGCCCCATGCGATCAGAGATCAAGCCGAAGATGGGCTGGGTAAGGGAGGAAACCCATATGTAGATAGTGGAGAATAAAGCAATTTGCGATTCGCTTAAACCGAGGTAGGTAAGCAAAACCGGGCGGCTGGCATTGAATGTATCCACTATGAAGTGGCTGAGAGCAACCGAAATAAAGAGGGGGTCAGAGAAAATGGGCATGGGAAATGGGTGGTGAAGGTTGGAGAATAAAAAATTTGAAGGAACTAGCGATAAAGCCGGTTAGATTCGATGTATGCGTACACTTCGGAAGCGAGGTAATAGCGATACATTTCCCCGGCCGCAATGCGGCGGCGCAACTCCCGCGATGAAACCGGCTGGAGCAGGGCATCAAGAAACTGCACTTTTTCAGCAACACCGGGCAGTTTGGATTCAAGCGGGGCCAGGTCGAAGAAATCGTCCGGGCGGCGCATCACGCCGATTTTGGAAACCGCCGCTACGAGGTCTGCACTGAAGCGCCAGGTGGGTAAATCCCACAACGAGTCGCCGCCGATCAACAGATGTACCTCTGCATCCGGTTCTTGTGCCGAAAGCAGTCGCACCGTGTCAATCGTGTAGTGCGGGCCAGGGCGGTCAATCTCCAGGCGTGAGAGTTCAAAGATGGGTTCATGCGAGATCATGGCCTGCAACATGGGCAGGCGATGCACAAGGGGCGTAATCGGATTTTCCTGCTTGTGCGGCGGGTCGGGTGTCAGCACCCACAGCAGGCGGGAAAGTTTAAATTGATGGACGGCCTCACTGGCAAGGATGAGGTGGGCGATGTGCGGCGGGTCAAAGGTGCCGCCGAAAAGTCCGATTTTCTTGTTAGGCATGGACGGTAGTATATCGCAAGTGCTGCACGGCTTGTCGGCCCTCTGGGCAGGGAATTGACTTTCAAGTGCCTTGGGCTATAATTTCAGCCGTACCTGGAGCACTTAAGCCAATCACAGAACTGGAGCAATCCCATGTCCAAGATCATCTCAATTCACTCTTTTCGTGGTGGAACGGGAAAATCGAATACAACAGCAAACATCGCCGCGCTTCTGGCAAAAGACGGCGCCCGCGTCTGCGTGGTGGATACTGACATCAACTCCCCCGGTATTCATGTCCTCTTTAACCTCGACGATTCGGAAATGGTCCACTCCCTAAACGACTACCTCTGGCAGAAATGCACCATCGAAGAGGCGGCCCACGATGTAACCAGCCGGGTCGGTGGCGATATCAAAGGCCAGATCCTGCTCATCCCCTCCAGCATCAAACCCGGCGAGATCGCACGCATCCTGCGCGATGGATACGATGTGGGCCTGCTCAATGACGGTTTCCGTGATGTGGTCGACAAACTCAAACTGGATTACCTTCTGATCGATACGCACCCCGGCCTGAACGACGAGACCCTGCTCTCCATTGCCATCTCCAACATCCTGGTTGTCATCCTGCGCCCCGACTCGCAGGATTATCAGGGTACCGCCGTGACCGTGGATGTGGCCAAGAAACTCGACGTTCCCAACATGATCATGCTGGTCAACAAAACCCCCAGCGCCTTCGATTTTGACGATGTGCGCGAACGCGTCGAACAGACCTACGATGTCAAAGTCGGCGCCGTCCTCCCGCATGCCGACGAAATGATGACCCTTGCCAGTTCCGGCATTTTCGCGATCCAATTCCCCGACCACCCCATCACCAAGGGATTACAGAAACTCGTCGAATTTATCAAGAAATAATTTTATCAAGCGGAGAGAGTGATGAGCAGCGCCTTATTCGATACTGTGTTCAAGGAATTGGAAGCACGCAATGACGATATTCGCCCCTCGGATATTCTCCTGTTCTCCGAACCGCTCCGCACCGCGCTCAATACTGTCATCCATCTCAGCCGTTTCAACCTGACCGAATTCGCAGCCAACCTCCCTTTCACAAGAGAGGAAGCCAGAGAACTGGCAAGCCTGTTGGTTAAAAGAAATCTTTTCGAACTTTTTGTTGCAGACCAGCAGGAGCCGGTTTACATGGCCCGCCTCTCCGCAATGACCCGACCAGCAACCCGGCCGCCCTCCGACCTTTGGAAGAAGATCGACTAAACCCACTGCCCGCCTCATGGCGGGTTTTGTTTTAAGTGACCGGGCTGGGTATAATGCGGATATGGCCGAAAAACTGCTTCCCCGATACGAAGAACTCAAGGCGCAGATCAACCTCCACAATTACCGTTACCATGTGTTGGACGCGCCCATTATCAGCGACCTCGAATACGACCGCCTGCTCAATGAACTCAAGCAGATCGAAGCGCAACACCCGCAGTGGATCACGCCCGACTCTCCCACCCAGCGCGCAGGCGCGAAAGCCTCCGAAAAATTCGAGAAAGTGCGCCACCCCGCCCCCATCCTTTCACTGGCCAATGCCTTTGGCGGGGACGATGCGCGCGCATGGTTTGAGCGCGTCAAAAAATTGGACGACCGGGTCGAATCCGCAAAGTTCGTAGTCGAACCGAAGATCGACGGCCTGTCTGTGGTGCTGCATTATCGCGATGGTCAATTCGTACAGGGGGCCACCCGCGGTGACGGTGAAGTGGGCGAAGATATCACATCCAACTTAAAAACGGTGCGGGCAATTCCTCTGCGTATTCCGGTGGATAGTGGCAAATCGAAAATCGAACCACCTTCCCATCTCGTCGTCCGCGGGGAGGCGTATATTCCCAATCAAGACTTTGAAGAACTCAATCGCAAATTGGAAGAAGCGGGCGAAAAGACCTACCTCAATCCACGCAACACAGCCGCAGGATCTTTGCGCCAGCTCGATCCGGCGCTCACGGCTTCGCGCCCCATTACCCTGCTCGTCTATCAGATCGTTCACTCCGAAGGCGGCAAGGTCCCAACCTCACAATGGGAGATACTGGCATACCTTAAGTCGCTGGGCTTTCCGGTGACCGATATTGCCAGACGCTTCGATACCCTGGGCGAGGCCATCGCCTACACCGAAACCTTTGACAAAGGCCGCGATGCGCTTCCCTACGAAGCCGACGGCATGGTCATCAAGATCGACGATTTGACCCTCGCCTCAGACCTGGGATTTGTAGGCAAGGACCCGCGCGGAGCCATCGCCTTCAAATTCCCGGCCCGCGAGGTAACCACCACCCTGCTTGGCATTGATGTGGAAGTCGGTCGCACCGGCGTACTGACCCCGCGGGCAGCCCTCGAAGCCGTGGAGATCGGCGGTGTCATCGTCCGGAATGCAACCCTGCACAACTTTGATTACATCGAAGAAAAAGACATCCGCATCGGCGACCGGGTGCTGGTCAAACGGGCCGGCGAGGTGATTCCATATATCATCGGCCCTGTCGTCGATGCCCGCTCCGGCCAAGAGAAGCGCTACAAGCCGCCCACAACCTGCCCCGCCTGCGGGCAGGAAGTGGAACACATCGAAGGTGAAGTGGCCTGGTACTGCGTCAATGCCGCCTGCCCGGCACAACTCGTCCGCAACGTGGAGCATTTCGTCTCACGCGGCGCAATGGATATTGTAGGCCTCGGCATAAAGATCGTGGAGCAATTGATCGAAGCAGGCTTGGTCAAGGATGTGGCGGATCTGTTTGCCTTGAAAAAGAATCAACTGCTAGAGTTGGAGGGCTTCGCCGATAAAAAAGCGGAGAATCTGCTTGGGTCTATTGAGCAGGCAAAGGGTCAGAGTTTGAACCGACTTATCACTGCCCTGGGAATTCATGGCGTGGGTGAAGTCATGGCGGGCGATCTGGCACGGACATATGGCAATCTGACATCTTTATCCAAAACCACAACAGACGATTTACAAATGATCGAAGGGGTGGGACCAAATATTGCCGAATCCATTGTGGATTGGTTTGCGCGCCCGGCTAATCAAAAATTATTGAAAAAGTTGAAATCTGCCGGGCTCGACCCGCAAATGCAAAAAGATGAAAAGAAAAAAGAAGGGGTCCTCACCGGCCTGACCTTTGTAGTGACCGGCACACTGCCAACCTTCTCTCGTGATGATGCCAAGGAATTCATCGAAAGCAACGGCGGTAAGGTCACCGACAGCGTCAGCAAAAAGACCAGTTACCTTGTGCTGGGCGAATCTCCAGGCTCGAAGTTCGAAAAGGCAAAGTCGCTGGGGGTCAAGATCATCGACGAAGCCGAACTAAAAAAACTGGCAGGGTAACGGCATGGACTCCAACGCCGGAGACATTGAAGCCTCGTCTTCAAATCCCAACTAGACAGAACCATACCCCTCGACTAAACTTGTCCCATTCTAATTTCGGAGGCATTAAATGGATTTCCACAATACCAACGATTCCGTGACCCGCCGGGTCCGGGCGTTTACAGACAGAGTGGCCCGATTAAAGGAAAACGACCTGCACTTCTATAACATGCCGGTGAGCGACATCTTACCGGGAATGAAAGTCCGCGTGAACGGGCGGGAAATGGGAATGTACGCTTCTTACAGCTATTTGGGGCTGGTCGGCCACCCGCGCATTAACGAAGCCGCCAAAAAAGCCGTGGACAAATACGGCACCGGAACGAACGGTGTGCGCATGCTGGCAGGAACCCTGGGCATCCACAAGGAACTTGAAGAAACCATTGCCCACTTCAAGCACGCCGAAGCCGCCGTTACCTATTCCTCCGGTTACGCCACCAATCTGACCGTGATCTCCTCCCTGGTGGGACGCGGTGATTATGTATTTTCAGATAAATTGAACCACGCTTCGATTGTGGACGGTTGTTTGATGTCTGGTGCAGAGTTTCGCCGTTTCCGCCACAACGACATGGAACACCTCGAAGGCCTGCTCAAGAACGCGCCCGCCGATGTGGCCAAACTGGTGGTCGCAGACTCGGTCTTCAGCATGGACGGCGACATCATCGACCTGCCAAAGATCGTGGAGTTGAGCCGGAAGTACAATGCCTGGTTGATGATCGACGAGGCCCATTCCGTGGGCGTGCTCGGCAAGACCGGCACGGGCATCGAAGAACACTACGATATGCTCGGCAGCATCGATATCAAAATGGGCACATTGAGCAAGACCATCCCGTCCGTCGGGGGATATGTCGCCGCCAACAGGGAAATCATCACCTACCTAAGCCATGCCAGCCGCGCATATATTTTCTCGGCTGCGCTGCCGCCTGCCCAGGCCGCCGCTGCCAATGAAGCCTTCAAGGTCATCCTTGATGAACCCTGGCGGATTGAAAAACTCAACCAGAACACCCAACAGTTCATCGGCGGGTTGAAAAGCATGGGCTTTGATACCATGCTGACCGAGACTGCCATCGTCCCGGTGCTGTGTGGACAGGACGATGTGGCTTTTGCCATGACACGCGAAAGCCAGCATAATGATGTCTTCGTGCTGCCGGTAGTCTCCCCCGCCGTTCCAGAGGGGTTGGCCCGCCTGCGCGCCACCGTCACCGCCGGTCACGAATCAAGCGAGATCGAACGCGCGATGGATGTCATTGGAACCGCCGGAAAGAAATTGGGATTGATCAAATAATCACCAGAACAGGGAAAAAAAATTCCGCCTCATTAGCGAGGCGGAATTTTTTGTTTGCAGGGCAAGGCTTCCAGGTTGTCCATTTATGAATGGGGAACCCGCACCAGGCGGAGTCAGAAGCGCAGCCACATCCTGATAGTTCTTGATAGAATTTTTATCACTTTTTTCTAATATATTCACAGTACAATGCCTGCACAAAATTAAAGCCCGACGGCATTAACCGATAAAATGATGGATATCATTCCGGCTGAAAATTTATACGAGGATTTGATGATCCTCGCATCGTTTTAAAACAGGAAACCCATGAACTGGCATACCCTTGAAACAAACACGGCAATAAAAGAACTTGGCTCATCCTCCGAGGCAGGTCTTAATTCTGCGCAAGTCGGCGAGGCGCAGACAAAGCACGGCGCCAACGAATTGATCGAGCGCGGCGGGCGCACCGCATTGCAGATCCTGTGGGAACAGGTTACTGCAACGATGGTGCTCATTCTCATCGGTGCGGCAGGGATGGCGGGGTTGTTGGGTGATACCAAGAATACCGTTGCCATCCTGTCCATTGTGGCCTTATACGCCCTGCTCGGTTTCATTCAAGAATACCGCGCCGAGCAGGCCATTGCGGCGCTCAAAAAAATGTCGGTGCCGAACGTGCGTGTTTTGCGCGACGGCAAAGTGCAGGAGGTTTCCGCGCGTAACCTCGTCCCCGGTGATGTGATTCAACTGGAGACGGGCAATGTCATCCCAGCCGACTTGCGCCTGCTTGAGGCGGTCAACCTCCGTATTCAAGAGGCGGCACTCACCGGCGAATCCGAGGCGATTGAAAAACATACTGTGGCCCTTTCCAACGAAGACCTTCCGCTGGGCGACCGGCGCAATATGGCCTACATGGGCACCATCATTACGCAGGGGCGTGGGCTGGCCCTCGTTGTGGCCACCGGCATGCATACTGAACTCGGCAAGATCGCAGACATGATCCAGCAGGTGAAGCAGGAACAGACCCCCTTGCAGCGCAGGCTCGACTCGCTCGGTAAAACACTGGCAATCATCGGCGTGGCCATCGCGGCTTTGATCTTTATCCTTGGTTTACTGCGCGGCGATGAACTGCGCCACATGCTGTTGACAGCCGTCAGCGTGGCCGTGGCCATCGTACCCGAGGGGCTGCCCGCCGTGGTCACCATCACACTGGCGCTCGGCGCACAGCGCATGTTGAAACGCCAGGCGCTCATCCGCAAGCTTCCCGCCGTGGAAACGCTCGGCTCGGTCACGGTCATCTGCTCCGACAAGACCGGCACACTGACCGAGAACCGTATGACCGTGGTGGTGCTGGACGTGGCCGAACACGCCCTCGACCTGACCGAGGAAGTGGAACGCGGCGGCTCGCTTCGCGCCACCCGCAACCTGGGGACTCCCGTCCAATCCTCCCTGTCGCTGGCAGCCATCGGCGGCAGCCTGTGCAACGATGCGCAGCTGATCGATGCGGGCGATGACCGCTTCCACACCCTCGGCGACCCGACCGAGGGCGCGCTGGTGGTGGCCGCTGCAAAGATGGGCTATTGGAAGTCTGCGCTGGACCGCTCCTTTCCACGTACAGCGGAACTACCTTTCGATTCGGAACGCAAGCGCATGACCACGGTGCATCATTTGACTCACTATGACCCCACTGTGCTTTCGGGGCTGGATATTGGCGACAAGCGTTATATCGCCTTCACCAAGGGCGGTGTGGATGGCCTGCTCGACATCACGAGTCATGTCTGGGTGGAGGGAAAATCCTTTCCGCTGGATGCAGGCTGGAGGTCGAGAATTGAAGCGGCGAACGAACGTCTTGCAAAAAAGGGCATGCGCGTCCTCGGCGTGGGATTCCGTTTGATGAATGCCATCCCTGAAGTTATTCAAACCGACCTCGAACAGAACCTCACGCTGGTGGGGCTGTTCGGCATGATCGACCCGCCGCGCTCTGAAGTGCAGGGTGCGGTGGCGGTGGCCAAATATGCGGGTATTCGCCCGATCATGATCACCGGCGACCACCCATTGACGGCCATCGAAATTGCGCGGCAATTGGGCATTACAGAAAACGGTCGCGCACTAACCGGAATGGAGATCGAAAACCTCTCTCCTGCCGAATTGAAAAATGTGGTGGATGAGGTCAGTGTCTTCGCCCGCGTGGCGCCCGAGCATAAACTTCGCATTGTGCAGGCCCTACAAGAAAAAGGCCACATCGTTTCGATGACAGGCGACGGCGTGAACGATGCCCCGGCCCTGCGCAAAGCCGATATCGGTGTGGCAATGGGCATCACCGGCACGGATGTATCCAAGGAAGCATCCGACCTCGTTTTGCTCGACGACAACTTCGCGACCATCGTGGCGGCGGTGCAGGAAGGCCGCACGATCTATGACAACATCCGCAAGTTTGTGCGTTTCAGCGTGGCGGGCAACATCGGCAAGGTGCTGGTGATGTTGATCGCTCCCTTCCTGGGCAAGCCGCTCCCCTTGCTGCCCCTGCAATTGCTCTGGTTGAATCTATTGACCGATGGCCTGCTCGGTCTCGGCATGGGCGTGGAGAATCCAGAGCCAGATACAATGAAACGCAAGCCATACTCCCCCACCGAAGGGGTCTTCTCGCGCGGTGCAGGTTTGCAGACTCTTTGGGTCGGCGCGCTGATCGGCGCGCTGGCGCTGGGGCTTGGCTCCTGGTATTTCTTCTCCGGCCGCCCCGAATGGCAGACCATGATCTTTACTGCGCTGGCTTTCATGCAGGTTTTTCAGGCGCTGGCCTCGCGCTCGGCGAAAGAATCCCTGTTCCAACAGGGCCTGTTGAGCAATCCGCTGTTGGCTGGCATGGCCTTCGCTGTGCTGGCCCTGCAATTGGCCGTCCTGTACATTCCTGTGCTGGCAAACTTCTTTGAGGTGGTTCCGCTCAACGGTCTTGACCTGTCTATTGCAGCAGCAACGGGGGGCCTCGTCTTCGTAGCGATGGAAGTAGGAAAAAAATTTGGGAAACAGTAGTAAGAAAGAAGACCCCGCCTGAAAGCGGGGTCTTCTTTCTTATAGAGCCTTCTCCAATATTTCTCGCAAATCGTCTTCTTCCAAAGCGATAGGATTGCCTTTGTAACTGCTCGCATTCAACGTCTTTTGCACCGCTTCAGGGATGTGAACCTCCGTCATGCCATGTGCAGCAAGCGGCGGGATTCTCAACTCACCCACCAGCGTCTCGACCCAACGCACACCATCCCAGGCCGAAGCGTTGACATCGCCGGTGAGGATGTGCGCGATCTCAGCATAGCGGTCCAGCGCATCGTGCCCGACATGCAAATAAGCCATCTGCTTGATGTTGGCTTCCATCACCAACGGCAGCAACTTCGCACAAATGGCCCCGTGCGGCGCGTGCAGCATCCCGCCCAGCGGACCGGCGAACCCATGCACCGCACCAAGAGCCGCATTGGCCAACGCCAATCCTCCAAGCAGACTCGCCAAAGACATCCCTTCCCGCGCTTCCTGATCTGCCCCGTCCTGATACACCCGCCGCAAGGAACCTGCCGCATGTCTGAGCCCCTCGCGGCAAATGGCATCGGTCAGAGGGTTCGCCTTCACCGAAACGAACGGCTCGATCAACTGCGTCAGCGCGTCGAGGCCCGAAGCGGCGGTGATCTCCGGCGGCAGCGAATACGTCAACTCCGGGTCCACGAGCGCAAGGCCCGGCAGCATCAGCGGGCTGCGCAGGCTGACTTTCACGCCATGTTCCGGCACATCCAGCACCGCATTGCGCGTCACCTCTGTCCCCGTCCCTGCCGTGGTTGGGATGGCAATGTACGTCAAAGGTTTCTCTGTCAGCGGCTGGCCTTTGCCCACCACTTCCAGATAGTCCAGCACGTCGTCGCGGTTTGTCGCCAGCGCAGAGATGGCTTTGCCCGCATCCAGCACGCTGCCGCCGCCCAGGCCAATGACCAGGTCGCAGCCTTCGGCGGCATGCGCGCCTGCCCGCGCCACATCCACAGTCGGTTCGCCATGAACCTCAAATTCTTCAAAGGGAATATCCTGCCCGGAGAGAATCTCCCGTACACGCAGAATCCCATCCGCTGACCTGCCCCGCACCAAAAGCAGACGCTTCGTACGCCCCTGGAGTTGGTCCCCCAACCCGGAGATTCTCCCTGCCCCGAACACGATCCGATTCGCTGTTGCGAATTCAAATGCAGGCATGCTTTTCACCTCCTACCAGCCGCCATCTTCTGGAAAAATATTGTTGTATTTAATTCCCTGCCTCGGCTCGGCCATCATCCCGGCCACGGTATCGCGCCACTTAAGATAATGCGCCGTATCCTTGTGCGCGACGGCCGCGTCTGTGGATTTATACACTTCCACCAGGATGAAGCGGGATGGGTCGTCGTCAAGTTGGATCACATCGAAGCGCGCCACGCCTTCTTCCTTCACGCTATTGGATGCATTCTCAATCGTCGCCTGCTTGAAGGCTTCAATAAACTCCGGTTTGACATGCACATGGACAAGAACAATATTCATCCTGTTACTCCTTTCCATAGTTGGAACAACGCAAAACCAAATAAAAAGACGCTGGAAATACCGAGCAACGCGCGGTTGAGTTTGGGCCCCAAACGGGAGGCGGCTCCAAAAGCGGCGATCATCAACACCAGACTCAGAATAAAAGCGGAATAAAAGCCGATCAGGAGACCCAGCCCATTCACGGGCGTTTCCCGCCAGCCCTGCACGAGGATCGGGCCTGTCACGAACATCCAAAAGAGGTAGGCCCCCGGGCTGAGCGCGTTGGTCATCGCTGCTTTTAAAATCGTCTGCTGGCCCGATAATTCAGGGTGCGCCAACGTCCCATCATAAGCCCGCCATGATTTGAACGAGCCGTAGGCAAGGTACAGGACAAAGAGTCCGCCGACGATGTACATGGCGCGTTGCGTCCACTCTGGCAGCTGACTGAGCACCAGCACGCTGATCAAAATGATGGGGCCATCGCTTAAAAAAGGAGCGAACGCCCCGGGCAGGGCGCGCTTCCAGCCGTGGGTCACGGTTTGCGAGATCAGGAACATTTGAAACGGGCCGACCTGCGAGGCGGCAGCCAGCCCAAAGCCAAGGCCCTGAAGAAGATAGATCAACATCAATTCTCTATTCCAAAATGAACTTGGTCGGGTTCTCGAAGAACTTCGTCCATGCCAGACATTGACGCGGAGTGAAAATGAACAGGCCGCCATCATCCCATTGGTCGGGCTTGGGAGCGTAGCCATCGGAGGCATATTTCAGCGTGTATGCGGCTGAGAGACGTTGAGCCAGTTCCGGGTCCGGTTTGGAAGCGGGACTCGAGATCCCTTCCATGATTACCACATCGTTGCCGCTTTCGAGGTGCAAGGTCACGTTTGGGTTCCGCTCCAGGTTGCGGGCGTGGCGGGTCTCGGGGCTGCCGTCGTAATAGAACTTTCCATCAAGATACACACCCCAGCGCGGCACCACATGCGGACGGCCATCGGGGTAGACGGTGCAAAGCCAGTAATTGACCGACTCGCTCAAGCGCTGCTCAACATGCTCCCATGGAACTTCGGAGACCGGATGATCGACATAGCCTTTTGGAAGTTTTGGGCGGGTGACCTTGGCCATTTTATTTTCCCAATAAATATCGATCGAAGAAAGCGGAGACGCGCGCTTCATATTCTTCGGGGCGTTCCTTGTCGAACTCTACGTGACCGAGTTCAGGATCGAACCACAACTCTTTGGGTTCCCGGGCGGCATCGTACAGGCGCTGTCCGCTCTGCGGCGAGATAACCGTATCGGCGCCGCCCTGCATCAAAAAGACCGGGCGCGGGCTGATCAGGGGAATCCATTTTGTGGCGTCGATCTCTTCCATTTTTACGCCGGTGTCCGTCTCAGCCCAAAAGACAATCAGCGGCACAAACGGGAATTCGGGCAGGTTTGTAAAATGGGTGACGCTGGTCGCCACCGTATCGGGCATGGACGAGAAGGCGCTGTTGGCCACCACGGCTTTAATGTTCTCGTTCTGTGCGGCGTATTGGATGGACAGCATGCCGCCATAGGAATTACCGAGGATGCCGATCTTCTGCGGGTCAATGTCATCGCGCGCGATCAGGTATTGATACCACGCCTCCATATCCGCCGTTTCATAGACGCCCAGTGTAATGAGTTCACCCTCGCTGTAATCGTGTGCGCGGATGGAGGTGATCAATGCGCCGTAGCCGTGCCGGTGCATCATCTCCGCTTCATTGAGCAGTTCCTTGCGCGTGGACTTGTATCCATGCTGCATGATGATGACCGCGCCATTTTCAGACGGTATGAACCAGCCAGCAAGGTTCATACCATCCGGGTTGGTGACCGTGACATCTTCATAGGGCAGGTTGTAATCGGCCGGAGTCTCTTCGGGAAGTTTGCGCGTCGCCATCGGCGAGTGCAGCAGGTTGTAGGCTTCCTGGCGGGTTTTCCACAGCAACCCGCCTGTGACGAGGATCAATAAGGCGGCGACAACTCCAAGGGTGATCTTTGTGCTTCGTTTCATGAATCATTTCCTTTGGCAAACAGATGGGGCTTGCGAATTCCAGTTATTTTTCGAGGGCCTGCTTCACTGCGGCATAGACATCCACCACGCCATAACCATAAGCGTTGCTGGGCACATCCCCGGTAAAACAGCCCAAAGAGGTATTGCCGGTAAAGGGCTGCGCGGTATTGATGATCAATTGCTCGGTCGCATCAATATCTCCGATCAGCGCCGGTTGGGCCGACCAGATCAAGGCCACCACGCCCACCAGGTGCGGACCCGCCATCGATGTGCCGCTTTTTGTACCATAGGTCCCTTCGGGCAGCGAGGACAGGATCTCCACTCCCGGGGCGACAATATCCGGCTTGATTCGGTTCGAGCCATCTACCGTCACTGGGCCGCGGTTGCTAAAATCGGCCATATTCCCGAACTGATCAACCGCGCCGACAGAGAAGACTGAATCGTACAGCGAGAGCGGAGCCGAGACCGTCTCACAACTCGGACCGTCGTTCCCAGCCGAAACCACTACGAAGATGCCCGCATCGCGCAAATGATCTGCGGCCACCAGCAAGGCATTCGGGTCACAGCCTTCGATCTCGGGGCAGCCCCAGGAATTATTCAGGATATGCGCGGCTTTGGTCGGGTCGCCATCCACAAACGGATCGCCGCCATGTGGGAAGGGCGCGAACATGAACTGCATACAATCGAGATACAGGGCCGGGTTGGCGAGATTGCGGTCGAGGTTCACGCAGCCGATCCATTTTGCTTCAGGCGCTACACCGATACCATCCGCGCCAAGAATGGTGCCCATGGTATGCGTGCCATGTCCGCCTTCATCGTTGGGCGAGGTGGTGTCATCCCATGGGTCGAACCAGTTGTAATCGTCACCGGAGTTGTAACCACGATATTGCTTTGCAATGGCAGGGTGGCTTCCATCCACGCCTGAGTCAGACTGCCCCACCACGATGCCTTCGCCGCGCACGTTGAACTCGGTCCAGACTTTATCCGCGCCGATCATGGCGATGTTCCATTGCACGCTGCCATCGACGGAAGAGAACGGCCCCGGCGCAGGAGAATCTGCGGGCACGGGCCGCAGCCTCGGGCTGGGGATGATGCGATCCACTTCGGGGCGGGTCAACAGGAACAAGCGGATGAGAGTCCCACCCTGTACTTCCATCGCGTTCTCCAGATAATACGGCGTGTACTTCACACCAAAAGCATCCAGGATGCGCCGCAAGTCGGCTTGTGTGCGGTTGGCCTGTTCGGTTAAATTTTCGTAGGCCGCAGTCAGGCGGTCATCGCGATCCCGGATCTCTTGCAAATCAGAAATATCCGCCTGATCCTTGAAGATGACGAACAGCCGGTCACCATACGCGCCGGGATGACCGAACAGGAAGAAGATGGCCACGACCGTCATCCATGCCACGCCTGCACCGGCCCAACCCACAGCCCGCTTCACACTCGACCCGACACCAGCTCCAACAAACTGACGCAGGCCCAACCCGACAACGCTCACACCCCAGCCGATGAGCAGGGAAAAGCCGGTCGCCTTGAACGCCAGCCCGGAGAGGTCGCCCAGGGCAATCGTCAACTCGGTCGGGTCGAAGAAGGCCAGCCCTGCAAAAGCAAGCAGGCCTACCGCCGCGGTGACAGCCGTCTGCGAAGGGAGCAGCGCCGCAACCGCAAAAGCAAAAGCCGGGACGAGCGCCAGCAGGATCACCTGCGAACCGTCATACCCCAATACCGATGCCAGCAGGGCCAGCACCGCTCCGGCACCGACTCCGTTCAGCAAGACATTGCCCGCATCGGCCATCAACACAGAGGCGAGCAAGCCGAACGACAGTCCCGCCAGCAAACTGAGCGCGGCATCGCCCAATGAACCGAACGCGCCGTAGACCGCCAGCGGCGCAATTCCCAGAGCCGCCAGCAACAGGCCGAAGGGCAGCGCGCCGGAATCCCAGATCAACTCGTCTTTGCGAAAACGCATAACAACCAGCGCAAGGATGAGGGCAATCAGAATCTGAAGGATGGCACCCGCCTGATCGTTGTTGGGCCCCAGCCAGCGCAGGAACAAAGCCGGAATTCCCGTCCATGAGGCCATGAACAAGCCAAAATACCAGCGTTTGAAGCGTTCGTCGTTTGTGAAGCGCCACAACAAGCCGGTGATGAGCAGCATCAAGAAGGTCTGGCTTATCGCACCGACCGGGCCTGCCCAGGCTGCGCCGCTCAAACTCAACGAAATGATGGCGCTCTGTTCCGTGCTCCACAAAACAAAATGGGTCAGGAACATGCAGAATGGCATGGGCACTAAAAACAAAAGGAAGATCGCCAGCGCGGTCTGACTGCGCGGCCTCTCTTCAACAGGTGGAACGGTTTCAATGTCTTCCATCAACACAACTCCCAAGTCACTCTGCGCCGCCTTCAACGCCCGCCTGCACCACTTCCTCTTCCTTGTGCGGCTGCACCTTGAAGATTCGGAAGCCCCATTGCACAGAAGGCCCAACCAATAAAGCGTACACCACCGTTCCCACCCCGGCCGGTCCGCCAAGCAGCCAGCCGAGAGTCACGACCGTCACTTCAATGATGGCGCGTGCGGCGCGAATACTTACGCCCGTGGTACGTTTGATCGCCAGCATCATACTGTCACGCGGGCCCGCGCCCGCATCCACACCGATGTAGATGGCGCTGGCCAACCCCATGATGAAGATTGCCAGCAACAGCATGCCGGCCTGTAACGGCAGATTGCCTTTCACAGAAGGCATAAAAGAAAGCCAGAAATCCTCCCACGGGCCAATGGATAAAATATTTCCAAGTGTGCCCCATCCCAGCCGCTCGCGCATCAGCACCGCGCCGGTCAGCACCATAAAGCCCATCAACACAGTCATCGTACCGATGGAGATGCCTAATCGTCCCGCCAGCGCGACCTCCAGGACCGCCCAGGCGCTCGTGCCAATATTGCCGCGGATCATCAATGTGATCGCCAGCCCGAACAAACAAAAACCGATCTCAATGCGGATAAAATCGCGCAGAAAGGTATTCCAACGAACAGGTTTTAAAAGCATGATTCTCCTTGAAACATGCGCACGATGATACCATGAGCCTGTGATACACTCTTTTTATGAATCTTTCCCTCAAACCCGGACGTGAAAAAAGCATTCTGAAGCGCCATCCCTGGGTCTTTGCCAGCGCCCTGCAAACGCCGGATGTAAACCTCGCTTCCGGCACGACCGTGAATCTGGTCGCCGCCAATGGAGAGTTCCTCGCCCAGGCCTCCTACTCCCCCCATTCGCAGATCCGCGCGCGGGTGTGGACGTTTGAAGAGGAACCGGTGGAGAAGGAATTTTTTAGACGGCGAATCAAAACGGCAATCGCGTTGCGCGACAAGTTGAACGTGGAAAGCGGTTCCAATTCGTATCGCCTCATCCACGGCGAATCGGATGGGTTGCCCGGCCTGATCGTTGACCGCTACGCAGATGTTTTGGTGCTGCAAGCGCTCACAGCAGGCGCAGAATTCTGGAAGGAGATCCTCGCCGATCTGCTGGTCGAAGAGACGGGAATTCAGACGATCCATGAACGTTCGGATGCGGATGTGCGGGATTTGGAAGGCCTGCTACCTCAAACGGGAATTTTGCGCGGCGATCTTTCTTCCTTTGTGCTCCCCATTGTGGAACATGGCCTCAAATTCAAAGTAAATGTTGCCCACGGTCACAAGACCGGCTTCTACCTCGACCAGCGCGAAAACCGTCACCGTGTGGGCGAACTCGCCAAAGACCGCGATATGCTGAACTGCTTTTGCTACACCGGCGGCTTCTCCATCCATGCGCTGGCACATGGAGCCAGGTCCGTGCTTTCTGTGGATTCTTCGGCAGACGCGCTCACCTTGCTGGGGGAAAATATCGCACTCAACGACCTGCCTGCCGAGCGGCACACCGCAATCGAAGGCGATGTCTTCCAACTGCTGCGCAGGTTCCGCGACGAGGCGCGTTCCTTCGATCTCATCATCCTTGACCCGCCCAAGTTTGCGCCCACGGCTGCGCATGCCGAGAAGGCTGCGCGCGCTTATAAAGATATCAACCTGCTGGCGTTCAAACTGCTGCGGGCCGGCGGAGTCCTGGTCACGTTCTCATGCTCCGGCGGAGTCGATGCGGCCTTGTTCCAAAAGATCGTAGCCTCGGCCGCCCTCGATGCCGGTGTGGACGCGGCGATCATCGAACATTTATCGCAAGGCGCGGATCACCCGGTCAGCCTGCATTTCCCAGAAGGCGCATATTTAAAGGGCCTGGTCTGCATAAAGAAGTGACCTCTTTACAGGGCCTTGCGCGGGGGGATGCGCGCAAGGCCCTGTTCTATTCTTCCGAATAGATCGTTGTGTGATTTCGCCCGGTGTTCTTTACTTGATATAAAGCCTGGTCGGCGCGGCGGATCACATCCTCCACCGACCGATCCTGCGGCTCCTGCAGCATTTCTGCAATTCCAATACTCAATGTGACTTGAAGGGTTCCGGTCTCGGATTCCATCTTTAGGGATTCCACTTCCACCCGAATCCGTTCCGCAACCACAAACGCCTGCTGCGACAGGGTCTGCGGCAGGAGAATGATGAATTCATCACCGCCATAACGGGCCAGAATATCAACACCCCGCACCTGGGCCGAGGCCACCTGGGCAATCTGTGTGAGGATGCGATCACCCATGATGTGGCCGAAATGGTCATTGACATGCTTAAATCCGTCAATATCGAATAATATGATGGTCAGGGGCCGCTGATAACGGACGCCCGCATTGAACTCGTGATTTGCCAGGTCAAAGAAGTGGCGGCGGTTATAGAGGTTCGTCAAGCTGTCTGTGCGCGCCAGTACCTGTTCATGCGCAAACATCTGATGCAGTTCACGGTTGGTATTCTCCAGCGATTGGTTTAACCAATGCAACTCTTCATTTGCCAGTTGTCTCTCCGTGATGTCGCGGGAGACCCCGATCACTTCGATCTCATCCTTTTCATTTCGAACAAAGGTCGTCATGGCCTCCGTGTGTATCAGGGCACCATCCCGGGTGCGGTGATCGATCATTTCCGATTTTGTCACGGCAGAGGGGTCTCCGGATTGAAACGCTTCAATCCGTTGAGGCGTCCCCTCCATCATTCGAGAGAACGAGTGCGAGTCTATAAAATCTTCAAAACGCAGGTTCTGCATCTCCGCCACGGAATACCCAAGCATTTTTGTGACCGATGGGCTGATGTACCTGAATTTCAGGGATTTCAGGTCGACGATCCAGACCACATCCGCCATCCGTTCGGCCAGAAGTCGGTAATGCCGCTCACTCTCCGCCAGTTCCTGTTCGGCCTGCTGACGGGCAATGGCTATGACTACATGATGGGCAATGGTCTGCGCCATCTGGACCTCCTCGCGGCTGAAGACGTGAGGGGCATTGAAATAAAGCATGAATTTACCTAAAAGTTTATCTTGATGGATCAGAGGGATAAAGCCGAGGGAGCGAATCCCTTCCCCTAGAATGACCGGGCGGAGAGTTTCAAGGCTCGGCTCTTCTTCAACATCTGCAACCAGCACAGGCTGCGGGTTTTGCGAATCCTGACTCCAGGGGGAATGCCCTTGTGCCCGCTGGCGATAACCATCCGACAGGTCACGCCAGGCCTTGAAGCGCATAACCCCATCCTCATCGAAAAGCAGGATGGAAGCGCGGTCAACGCCCAAAGTATTATAGAGACTGTCCAATGCCGCCTGGTATAGATCTTCGACCTTTGAAATCTGTCCCAATACGACCGTCAGGCGGTAGAGGTCGTTCAGATTCTCGATCTGCCGGTGCAGGGCATCTTCAGCCTGTTTGCGTTCCGTGATCTCCTGTTTGACCGCGATGAAATGATTGATCTCGCCATCCTCCCCCCGCAGCGGGGTAATGGTCATTTCTTCGTAATATAGGTGCCCATCTTTGTGGCGATTGATCAATTCATTCCGCCAGACCTCGCCCGAGGTGATCTTCTCCCACATTTCATGATAGAACTCCCTGCTTTGCCTGCCGGACTTGACAAGGTCTCGTTGATTTTTTCCGATCGCCTCTTCTTTGCTGAACCCGGTCAGATTTTCGAACGCCGAATTCGCCCATTCGACGAATCCCTGCCGGTCTGTGATGACGATGGAATTGGCAGCCGCATCCAGGGCGGCACTTTGTAAATACATTTTCGCTTCCGCGTTCTTCCGGTCGCTGATGTCGCGGAAATTGATCACCACAGCTTGCACGCTGGGTTCGGCCAATAGATTGCTAAAGATGCTCTCCACCCAATGCCAGACTCCATTTCTATGTTTGTAACGGTACTCGATTACCGGCTTGTATTCCGGGGTTTGAATGACATCGTTAATGGCCGTCAGGACAATATGGATATCATCGGGATGCACAAGTTCCACCGGGTTGACCCCGGCAACCTCGTCGAGATCATAGCCGAACATGCGTAAGGCCGATGGGCTGGCATACGTGATCTTTCCATCGTCTCCCACAACCGAGATGCCATCGGGCGCATTTTCGATCAAGGCCTGGAAGTACTTCTGTGCCTGCTGGATCTTTTCATCCACATGCTTACGTTCGGTCACGTCGCGCACGAGACAGAGGACTTTATTGCTCTGATAGACAGCCAGATGCGCCTCGAAGTATCGAGACCCTTTGGGCATATTGAAGGAATATTCAAAGAGCTGATCTCCCCCGCTTTGCTTTGCCTTTTCCAGGTTGAGGAAATAAATTTGCACCATTTCTGAAGGCAGGACGTCCCGAATATTTTTGCCCATGAATGTTTCGGGAGCGGCATATAGCGAGACACCATCTGCCACGTGATAGTCAAGAAAGACTCCTTCAAGGCTTAATACAAAATACAGGTCGGGAATCGCATCCAGCAGGGCATGAATTTTCTCATCGCTTTCCTTCAAGGCCTGCTCTGCGCGCCTGCGTTCGGCCAACTCCGCCTGTAATTTCTGCATCAAGTGCAGGGTATGCAGCCCGGCCGCAACCTGCCCCGCAAAGGAATCCATGGCGGGCGCATCCTCTTCGGCCAGTGCCATGCCGCTGACCACCATTAGGCCGAGGGTGCCCTCCTCCACCCGCAGAGGAGCGAGGATGCTATTATCAAAATGAAAGATGGAAATGATCTGATCCGCCAGAAATCTTATGCCTTCCGGCATGGCGTCGGCGATATGGTTACGATCCCAATGAACAAACTCCGCATGCCCAGACGCCAATTTACGGGCGTAGATCGACTCGGGCAGGATTTCAAACTGATAATCCTTTGTTATGATCCCTGTAACCTTTTCACCGATAAGAATTGATTTAGAAGAATAAGAGGCAAACTTAAGCACCAAAGACCGGGCATCCTCGCTTAACAGCAATAAGGCCACCTCCCCGCCGAGGGATTTGATCTCCGTCCCCAGGGCATCGTAAAAATCCTCCGCAGTCCGTGCTTTTTGCGATGCCTGTGCAACCCGGCTCAATGCCAGCAAAAGATCACGGTTGTGAAAAACCTCATCCTTCGAATATGTCTTATTGTTTTGACCTGATACCATAAAGCACTCTCCTCTTCAGGAATTACCATTCTCAAGCATGGAACGTATAACCTTTTTTAAGTGAATCTGAAGCCGTTTCGGCCTGACCGTACTGACATCCACGCGGGCGGCGCCGATGACCCGTGCAAAGCGGGCCAGTCCCTTCCCGAGCGCCGTTGCAAACGCCTCATCCACCACCGTATCGTCCTCCAACCAGAAGCCAAGGATCTGCAGGGTGTTGCTGGTGCGGTCGTGCTTCGGATCCAGGCGCGCCACAAGATCGTCGCCGTACAAGATGGGCAGGGTGTAGTAGCCCCATTTCCGCTGCCAGGCCGGTTTATAGACTTCCCAAACATAGTCAAAATCAAAGACCTGTTTGGCGCGCCCCCGGGCGCTGACAATTTCAAGCGGAGCCAGCAGGGTGACCTCTTCTTCTGTGGTGGGGCCTTTTGCACTCCATGCTTTGGGAATGCGCCCCGCTTCCAACTTCGACAGATGGGGCTGGTCGCTGTTCAGGATGAGGAAACTTTCCTTGAAGCCTTCCACCTGCACCCGGGCGACCTCCCCTTTTTCGATCAATCGCCCGATCTGTTGTCTGCCCTCCTGAACGGTCACCTTGCGATGGATGTAATCCCCCCAACCCGTCCGCCATGTATTCTCGCGCGCCAACCCGAGAAAGGCGATATATTTTTTTCCGAGAAAATCCTCGGCTTCCTCCACCGGCACAGGGTAGTCAAACTCGGGCGGCAGGACGCGCTCGCGCAGGTCATAGATGCGGTCAAACCCTTTGCGGCTGGAGATCATCACCTCGCCGGTCAGCCACAGGTAGAACAGGGTAATGGAGGTCTCCTTGCGGCCACGATAGCTCCACGTTTTTATGGCATCGCCTTCGATGTCGCGATTCCCAAGCGGACCCTTCTCACGAAGTTCATCCAGTACGAATTTAGCAAGGTCTTTGGGCGGGTGTGCAAAATGTTCCCAGCGCAGGCCCTGCTCTGCGCGGCGCTGCATGTGCAGCCGCCAGTATGCGAACTCCTGCATGGGGTACATCATCAGCCAGCCGCCGTAATCAAAGGCCCGGCGCTTTTCATAGGCCATTTTATAGAGCAGGTCGGGTTTGTAATCGAGGACGCGCCCAGCCATGGCAATGTCCTGGCTGCGAGCCACCATGACAAGCGGGTCCAGTTGCAAGGCCTGCATTTGAAGCAAGGCAGATTCAGTGCCGGTCAGGCCCCGGTAACGGCGACCCGGCCAAAGTCCCTGTGAAGCGAGCAGGAAGCGGCGATAGGTTTGCCTGGAAATCGTCAGGGTGGTCATCCGGTTACATCCGCCTTATCCATCATTTCTAAAAATACGGTCACGATCTGCGGGTCAAAATGCCGGCCGCTTTGTTCACGGATGTAAACCAGCGCTTCTTTCCTGGTCCATGCCGGGCGATGGGGGCGCGGGCTGAGGAGGGCATCCCAAACGTCTGCCACCGCAAAGATGCGGGCGGACAGCGGAATCTGCCCGCCTTTAAGGCCGCGCGGATAACCAGAGCCATCCCATTTCTCATGATGGCAATACGGAATATCCAGCGCCTGGCGGAAGTGCTGAATGGGATTCATTAATTGGAAGGCATTCACCGGGTGCTTGTAGATCTCCTCCCATTCACTCGCGGTCAGTTTTCCTTTTTTGAGCAGGATGCGCTCCGGGATGGAGATCGACCCAATATCGTGCAACAGCGCCCCATGGCGGATATGTTGCAGGTCTGGGTCGCGCACCTGCATGGCTCTGGCCAGTTGCAGGGTCAAATCCACCGCGCGCGCGGTGTGGCCGGCATAATCCCTACTGCGTAGTTCCATGGCGCGCGACCACCCTTCGATGGTGGCTTCGTTGGCAATGGCCAGTTCCATGTTCACGCGCTGGATATTATCGAACATGCTGGCATTATCAATGGTAATGGCCGCCTGCCCGGCAAGGGTCTCTAAAAATTCGAACCACTCCGTGGAGGAGTTTAATGGCTTGCGACCGTAGATTTCCAACACACCTTTGACCTCGCCACGGGCGATCAAAGGGACGCTCATAAAGTTGACAAATCCCTCCCGTGTCCACAGGTCATAAAAAAGCGGATTACTCACGATCTCTGAAGGGCTCGTGACTTTAACAATCCTGCGCTCCATGACGGCGCGTCCCGAAAAATCATCATTGAGATGAACCTCCGCGCCTTCCACCAAACGGGTACGAAAACCGCGGCCTGAAGCATATTGCAGGATCTGTTCGTAGGGGTGAAGAAAGAGAACGTCCGCTGCATCCGGCCCCAGCTGGTCGATGACATGGGTCAGCAGGATGTTCAGGGTGATGCGCAGGTCGAGGCTGGAAGCGATGGTCTTATCGATGGTGTGCAGGGTTTGCAGGTTCTGCAGGCGGTGAAGCGCTTCATCGCGCAGCCGGGTGGAATGGATCACACCGGCGGCTTGCGACGCAAACAGGGACAATAAGCGTTCATCCGCGTCGGTGAAAACCCGCTTCGAATCACCGACTTCATCCACAGCCAGCACGCCGATCAGGTCGCCGCCGTACAACATCGGGACCTCCATGACAGCCCGCAGGGGAACGCCCTCGTATTTAGTGGAACGTCCTTCCCATTTTGAGTAATCATCCAGGCGCAGTGTCTTGCGTGTGCGCGCCACATAGCCTGCTGCCCCTTCATCAAGGGTCAGGCGGGTGCCTTTGACAATGAACGGGTCGGTATCCATGGTCAGGACCATTTCATGAGCAGCAGGGTCATATAAATACATGCCGCTTGAATTGGCATACAGCAACCGTTTAGCGCTATGGACTATCGATTGCAACAATGGCTCCAACTCGGTCTGCTGAGAAAGCGCCTGGCTGGTTTCAAACAGGGACTCAAATTCTTCAGCGCGCCGGACAAGCTCATCATGCAACTTTACCTGATGCAGGGTCGCCCCTGCGATCTCGGCCAGCGATTGAAGGAGTTTTAACTGTTCCGGGGTGATATGGCGCGGAAGTTTCACCGCCACGAACATGACCCCCACCATTTCTGCGCCAGCCCGGATCGGGATACAAGCGCCGCCCCACCCGGCTGGGATGCTACTCAATGACCCGGGACGAGCCAGCGGGTCTTTTACAAATTCAACAGAATAATGTGGCTGCCCGGTGGCAAATACAGTGCCTGCCATGCCTTCCCCTACTTTAAGGTTGATTCCCTTGAGGTCTTTAAACCAACCCATGGGGCACGTATCCCTCAGGTCGTCGGTCTCTGGATAGTAGAGCAGAAGAGTGCCGGTATCGGTCGAGAGGGCCGAGAGGGTGTGTTCCAGCAGAACCGGCAGGGCATCGTCGAGGGAGATCACAGACCGCAGCGAAGCAGAGACAGAATGGAGCGCCTCCAGTTCGATCAGGCGTTGATGAAGCGCTTCTTCCATATGGACGCGTTCGGTCACGTCGCGCAGGATACCTTCGTGGTAGAGGATCTCGCCATCCTCATCATGCACATAGTGGCCGTGATCTTCCACCCAAATTTCCGAGCCGTCCTTTCGGCGCATGCGGTAGACCTCAATCTCTTCCTGGCCCGTATCCAGGATATGGCTGCCGCGTTCCTGGGCGGAGAAATAAAGGTCACGCTTGATATCCACCTTGAGCATTTCCTCCCGTGAGGCAAAGCCGAACATCCTGACCATGGCCGGGTTCACATCAACAAACCGGCCATCATGGGTGCTGCGATAAAAGCCATCCATGATGCGATCCACCATGGAACGGAAACGGCCTTCGGACTCGCGCAAGGCCTGCTCGACCAGCATCTGCTCGGTCCGGTCGTGAACAATGAGATAGGTCACATCCGCATCGTCCACCCGGGTGTGGGCGGCCTGCTCTTCCACGGTTCGAATATTGCCGCTGGCTATTTTATGCAAAGACAGGTTCTGCTGCTTCCCGCCAAAAACATTCTCTACCGAGGCTTGACGAATGGCTGCAATATTTAGTTTTTGAAATTGTTCCCGGGAATATCCATAAAAAACTTCGGCGGCGGGGTTTGCATCCAATATCCACCCTGAATCAGATTCGATCAGCAGCATGACCGCAGCATGCTCTCTGAAAATCTTTAAAAATAAATCATCCCTGCGTTGAGGGGCCCCGTCGTCTGACATCTGGCACTCCTGAACCTTGCTGCCCTCGCTTCAAAGATGGGTGTTGCAAGGTTCTGCTGCAAAGAAACGGTAACGTGTTCAACGCTCAGTCGTCGCCAAGCGAGGCAATTGCCCGCAATAGACCAAAGACCAAAACGCCCAGTTTCATTCCTTCTCCCGGCGTAATGGCAGTTTCGCTTTCATTTTTTTCGGCGCGGCGCGCAAGCAACACGGCTGCGATCAGGCCGGTGATCGCCCCGATCAGGGCGCCGCCCAAAATGATTCTTGTTTTGTTCATGGTGTCATCCTTTCAAAGAATGCTTTGATGCTTTCCAGCCACCCGTTCAAGGCCAGAATCGGCCTGGTCGCCGCATCCGCCCCGCGAATGATATATCCGCGCGCTTTGAATACATAATCCTGGGCCAGGCCGGTATAGTATGGCAGACCCCCCAGGGCCTTTGCCATCAAGTAGATCAACCCGGCCAAAAGAGCCAACACGATCAACCCGCCGATCAGTATGGGGATAATCACCCAGATGGTCGAGATTGCCGCCCAACGTCCCACATCGCCACCCTGTTTGAAGGTCGCCAGGCTGACCCATACGGTTACACCCACAAGGAGTAACGTGCTCAATACAACCGGAAGAATGATCTGGCGGTGAAGCTGCCTGCGATGGCGAAGATAGGAATAATGTTCAGGCTGTGGAAGTTTTGCTTTCATCAAACCTATTTTACCAAAATAAAAATGCCCCCAAAGCATTACTTTGGGGGCATTTGGGAATCCGGTCTATCGGCGGTTTCTCAAGAAGGTCGGCACATCGAGATCGTCCGCATTGATACTCGGGGTCTGCGCAGACTTCACATCGGCAGACGAGCGGGTCTCGGCATTGGCACTCACAGATTCGCTCGGGCGGGAAAAGGGTGTATTGGCGGCAGAGATCGGCTTCTCGTTCGCGCGCGGTGCGCGTTCGAGGGCGCGGCGCTGGACCCCTGCGCGTTCAAAGCCGGTGGCAATGACGGTCACACGGATCTCATCACCCATTTCAGGATCAATGACCGCACCGAAGATCATATTGACATCGGGGTGGGCGGTTTCGCGGATGATGGCGGCGGCCTGATTGACTTCGAAGAGGGTCATGTTCGAACCGCCGGTGACATTGAACAGTACGCCGCGCGCGCCATCAATGGTAATGTCGAGCAGCTGGCTGGAGATGGCCTGTTCGGCTGCGATCTTGGCGCGATCATCGCCAGAGCCGCGCCCGACCGCCATGAGTGCCGCACCGCCCTCGGACATAATGGCCTTGACATCGGCAAAGTCGAGGTTGATCAAACCGGGGATGGTGATCAACTCGGAAATGCCCTGGATGCCCTGGTGCAGCACTTCATCCGCCATACGGAAGGCATCTTGCAGGGAGGATTTCTTGTCCGCCAATTGGAGCAGGCGGTCATTGGGGATGGAGATCAAAGTGTGCGCATGTTCCTTCATCTTGGAAACGCCCGCTTCAGCAGACTGGGCGCGGCGGTTGCCTTCGAAGGTAAAGGGGCGGGTCACAACACCGATGGTCAATGCGCCGCATTCCTTGGCTACTTGCGCCACAACAGGAGCTGCACCTGTTCCGGTGCCGCCGCCCATACCAGCGGTGACGAAGACCATATCCGCGCCTTTGAGCACGTTATACAGTTCATCGGATGACTCTTCGGCGGCTTTGCGGCCGATCTCAGGGTCACCGCCCGCGCCCAAGCCGCGCGTAATCTTGTCGCCAAGGCGCACACGGATGGGAGCACGTGAAAGATTCAGCGCCTGCGCGTCGGTGTTGGCAGAAATAAATTCGACGCCCTGGATGCCTTCCTCCATCATGCGGTTCACGGCGTTTTGACCGCCGCCGCCCACGCCGATTACTTTAATACGGGCGAAGGCTTCACTTTGAACATTTCTTTTATTCGTTGAGTCCATTGGTTCCTCCTGGCAAGGAATATGCCATATCTTAAACGAGATTGCGATTTTTTAACAGGGTAAAAACATGACGGTTTTGCGACGATTGTGAATCTTTTCTCAGGGTCAAATCTTAACCCATAAAATTACCTATGGTAATAAACGGCTTAACCAATTTTTGATGGCGTCGAGATTCATATTGCTTTCACCTCGCGATCTGCGGCCTTTGCGATTACTGCTGGATACCGCGATCTCATGATCATGCATGGATGTTGCCCAACTCAATAAACCAATGCTGGTGGAGTAGGCCGGTGAATAGAGACGATCTACCAGTCCTTTCAAATCCTGCGGCTGGGCCACACGCACCGGCATCCCCAACACACCGCTGGCGATCTTTTGAATGCCCGGCAAAGCGGATGTACCGCCGGTCAACACCACACCCGCTGGCAATAAACCATCGTACCCGGAGCGTTTGATCTCCTGCAGGATCAAGCCAAAGGTTTCTTCGATGCGGGCTTCGATGATATGCGCAAGGTCCTTACGACCAATGCGGACATCATGCTCCTCGCCGAAGGGGCGGATCAGGAAGAACTCTTCCAGGCCAACCTCAGACTTGACCGCGTGACCCTGCTGCTTCTTGACCTCTTCCGCCTGGGTGAGCGACAGACGCAGGCCATGCGCAATATCCTGTGTAACGTGGTTGCCGCCAACTGCAAGCACCATCGTATGCCATACGTCTCCATCCACGTAGATCGCCAGGTCGGTCGTACCGCCGCCGATATCACAAACCGCCACACCCATCTGACGCTCCTGCTCGGTCAGAACCACTTCGGCAGAAGCCAGCGGATTCAACACAAATTGCTGGATCTCCACTCCTGCGGCGCCTACGCATTGGCGGAGGTTATCCACTGTGGCGCTGGCTGCTGTGATGATATGTGTTTCCACCTCGACCTTATAGCCATGCATCCCGATCGGGGTCTTGATGCCTTCCTGCCCGTCCACACTGATACCGCGTTGGATAATATGCACGATCTCGCGGTCATGCGGGATGGCAATGGCCTGCGCCTGATCCAGCGCGCGCGCCAGGTCTGTGACATCGATAATGCCGCCGGGGATCCCCGCTGCGCCGCGGCTGTTGACCGACGAGACATGCGCGCCCGCCAGACTGACCAAAGCGGTGGTGATCTCCAGGCCGGATGTATTCTCAGCCTGTTCGACGGCGCGTTTGATGGCCTGCGATGCCGCAACGAGGTCCACAACAATCCCCTTGCGGATGCCCACCGAGGGCTCAATGCCAACTCCAAGGATGCGAATACTACGGTCATCCTCCACCCTGCCGATCAGGGCGCAGACTTTGGTTGTGCCTACATCAATTCCAACGACTATCTCATCCATTGAACCCTCTCACGGGTTTGCTTCTGTTGATTTGTCGCTCCCGGCCAACCGATAGAACGGGCCATCGGGATGAACGACACTAATAAATTCAGGCGTTACACCGCGCTGCGTCAGGGAATCAGCCAGCGCCTGATACACACGGACTTTCAAAGGCATATCCCGCGCACCGGAGCCAAAGACCACGCGCCAGCCGCGCGGGTCTACCCAACCGAGACCATCGGCGGCGCTGTACTCCATGGTGCCGCCCGCAGGCAGGGCCGGGGCCAGAGCGAGGATCGACTCCACCAGTTCAGCATCCAGAAACGGCGGAGGGGTAAGCGGGTCGCTCGTACTGAGAGTGACGGCAGACGGAACATCCAACCCATTCACTGAAATGATCCCGGCCACTTCCCCTTTCGGACGGAACGCCACACCCAATGAGTCGATCCAGGTATAGCCGCTTTGCTGTATCCAAAGGATGACAGGCTGGCGCTCCTCCACCTCGACCGAAACCTGATTCGGCAAAAGGACATGCACCTTCGCCGAAAGCAATTCGGGGTAGTTGGTGAGCAGGCGCACGCGCACTTCATCCGGCTGGACCGTGAAGATGGATTTGCCCGTCACGCCCAGAACGGAATTGAGTTCCTCCTGTGAGTAGCGGTTGTTTCCAGTAAACGTGGCCGATTGCACAAGGAAGAAAGGCAAGGTCAAAGCGAGGTAAATGACAAGCCCCAGGGTTACAGCCACGCCAAGTGCAGCGGTGCGCCAGTTTGCACCAACGCGCGGCAGGGAGAACTTGCCCATGCGCAGGTTGATCTCGGGCAGCCCGAGCGCGACAGTGAAACGGCGGCGACGTTCTCGCTGCTTGGGCGCAATCATGATCGGCGCGGCCTTGGTGCGCGAGGTGACACGGACGGCTGGCTTGAGCGCCTGTTCGCGGGTTTGGCCCATCTCTCGCATTGAGCGATCGTTTCGGCGCTTGCGGACTTGTTCCGAGCGCGACAGTTCGCGTTTATCCGTCATGCCTGCCTCCGATGCTCGGTATGGTCGCGTTGCGCCTTGCGCTCCATGGCAAATTCGATCAGGCGATCCACCAGTTGTGCATAGGGTAAACCACTGGCCTGCCACAATTTGGGATACATGCTGATGGAGGTAAACCCGGGCAGGGTGTTCAACTCGTTCAAATAGATCTGGTTCGTTTCTTTATCCACAAAGAAATCGGCGCGGGCCATGCCTGCGCAGTCGATGGCCTTGTAAGCCCGGATGGCATACTCACAGATCTTGTCCGCCACGCCATCACCCAATGGCGCAGGGATCAGCAGGCCGGAGGTGCCGTCGATATATTTTGATTCATAAGAATAGAATTCGCGGCTCGGCAGCACTTCGCCACAGACCGAGGCCGTGGGATTCTCATTACCCAGCACGCTGACTTCGATCTCGCGCACATTCTTTACGCCGTTCTCAACGACGATGCGGCGGTCAAAGCGCGCGGCATCCATCAACCCTTCGGCCAGGTCGGAACGCGAATTACATTTGCTAATGCCCACCGAAGAACCCAGATTGGCAGGCTTGGTGAAAAGCGGATAGTCGCCCAGCGCTTCGGCTTTCGCAATGACCGAGTCCATATCATTCTCGATCTCGCCGCGCAACACAAGGATGGAATCCACGATCGGAATACCGTTCGCGCGCATGACATCCTTGAAGATGCCCTTATCCATACCGACGGAGGAACCCGCCACGCCCGCGCCGACATATGCCACATCGGCCATCTCGAACAGGCCTTGAATGGTGCCATCTTCGCCGAACGGCCCATGCAAGACCGGGAAGAAGATATCGATCCCGGTCAACGCCTCAATCGTCTGGCCTGCTTCCGAGGAACGCACCACGAAAAGAGACTGCATCGAAGCTGGGTCCGTGGGCGGGAGTACCCGGCTCAGTTCTTTTGTCTTTCCATTTTCAAAGGCCTTCAGCGCGTCGGGGCCGGTCAGCCAGTTGCCATCAAGGGTGATGCCCACCTGAAAGACCTCGTACCGCGCCGGGTCGAGTACCGACAGCACGGAACGCGCAGACATGAGCGAAACATCATGTTCGCCAGACCTGCCGCCAAACAAAACAGCCACTCGAAGTTTTTTCGTCATCTATACGTTCCAGTTTCCAACAAGTTCAACTTCCAATTCCAGGTTCACCGCAAATTTTTCGCGCACAGTCTTCTGCGCCCGTCGAATCAAAGCATGGACATCTTCTGCCCTGGTCTCGCCGTGGTTGATGAAAAAATTTCCGTGCAGCGTGCTGATCTCAGCGTTGCCGATGCGCGTACCCTTCAAACCCGCAGCCTCGATCAAACGGCCTGCATAATCGCCCGCAGGGTTCTTGAACATGGAACCCATGCTCGCACCGGGCGGCTGCGTGGCCTTGCGGCGTTCACTGAATTGAGAGATTTTAACAGACACTTCCTCTTTGGTTGCATTTTTTAACTTCAACAATGCGCTTAACACAATACCTTGCGACTCACCGCGCTTCAAAACACTGGTGCGATAGCCATAGCCCATTTGTCCCAACGGCCATGTTTCGCGTCCGTCCCTTGTAAGCAACTCGGCCCAGATGAGGTTATGGGTCATGTCGCCGTCGAAAGCGCCCGCATTACCATACACTGCCCCGCCCACGGTGCCGGGCACCGTCGCCGACCACTCCAGGCCGGAAAGACCCTTGGATGCGCAGCGGTTGGCAAGGTTACTGATTACCACGCCCGCTTCACACCAGACTGTGGGCTGTTCGCCAGCCTCAAAGCGGACTTCCTTCGCCCGGTTCAACAGCACCACCCCGCGAAAGCCTTCGTCGCTGACCAGCACGTTCGAGCCACCGCCGAGGATGTAGAAAGGGATCTCATGCTCCCAAATCAACTGCATGGCCGCCGCCAGTTCATCGGCAGACTTGACCGTCAGCAGAATATCGGCAGGCCCGCCGATGCGCGCAGATGTAAACGGCGCAAGGGGAATATGCTCCTGCACTGCTTCGCCAAAGGAATGACGCAAAACATCCACAGCCAAAACAGGTCTGGTCATCATCATTACGACTGTTGTTCCAAATGCTCAATAAGCTTCTTCAGATCCACGGGCTTGATGTGCTCCTGCGGTTGGGCGCTTTTGATGGCAGCGCTCAACGCCTGGTCGCGTTCATCATGGGCGTGGACGAGGACCATCTTCAACGGAGGCAGGGCAATCACCTCGGTCGGGGGTTGAAACAGGTTTTCCTTGTTATCCAGCATCTTTCACCTCATAGTTCTTTCAACAGGTCGGAGGTGATCTGGTCAGCGTCGCCGGCAGAAAGGACGATCACCACATCGCCCAAGCGAAGATTCTTCAGCAAATATTTTTTCGTCTCCTCCACCGAACCGCTATACCGCGCAGAAGGATGCGGCATGGCGCTGACCACTTCCGCCGAGGAGAATTCCTGTCTGGCCTCGCGCGAAGCGTAGATCTCAGTCACGAGGACTTCATGGGCGTCGGCAAATGCGCGCGAAAATTCATAAAACAAGGTTTGCGTGCGCGAGTATGTATGAGGCTGCCACACCGCCCAAATGCGGCTTTCCGGGTAACGCGCCCTGGCGCCTGCCAGCGTGGCGCGGATCTCAGTGGGATGATGGGCGTAGTCATCGATCAACGTCACGCCCCTGCGCTCCCCACGGACCTCAAAGCGGCGGCCGGTTCCCGTAAAGCGATTCAGCGCCTCAGCCGCATCGGAAAGCGAGATGCCCAGCGTGGCAATCACCGAGAGCGCCGCCAGGGCATTGCGGACATTGTGTTCGCCCGGCACCTGCAGCGAAACGTTCAATGCGGATACATTTCCGATGTTGGTCATGGCAGAGAAATCGTACCCACCGCGCTGGTTGGGCTTTACTGTACGAGCCTGCATCCACTGCGGGCTGTTGATGGTCATCTCGCCCTGAATACTGTAGGAAGCCACATTGATTCCTTTGCGGCGGGCATGAGTCAACAAGGGCACGGCTCCTTCATCTTCAGCGCAGGCAATCAACGTGCCATCCAGCGGGAGCAGGTCTACAAAGCTTTGGAAGGCAAAATACATATCTTCGAAGGTCGGGTAAATATCGGGGTGGTCATGCTCCAGGTTGGTGACCACGGCAATTTGTGGTTTAAGACCCAGGAACATGCGGTCGTATTCATCCGCTTCAATGACGAAATAATCGCTGATGCCAGCGCGCGCGTTGGTCTTCAAGTTATTAAGCGTCCCCCCCACAATAAAGGAGGGGTCGCGCTTCATTTCGTACAGGATCCACGCGATCATGGCAGTCGTGGTGGTCTTGCCATGCGTCCCGGCCACGGCAATGCCGCGCTTGTGCGTCATCAGCTGCCCGAGGAAGTCAGACCGTTTGTAGACAGGGATGCCCGCTTGTTTGGCGGCTTCCACTTCAGGATTCGAATCCTTGACCGCGGAAGAACGCACGACCCAATCGGCGCCGGTAATGTTGCGCGGATGGTGACCAATAAAAACCTGAACGCCCGCGTTCTGAAGGTCGGTCGCAAAAGGCGAAAGGGACATATCTGAGCCGGTGACCTTATAGCCGCTCTCTAAAAGCAGGCGCGCAATCGCGGAAAGTCCCGAGCCCCCAATGCCGATAAAGTGAACGTGTGTCATAGTCAATAAGCCGTTTTTCTTCTTACAACCTAGATATAGACGACAATAATGAAGATGAGAATGATGATGACGGCAAAATAAATGCCGGGCTCGCCCAGAAAGCGGGGAGGCATGTAGCTCATCATGCGGTTGATGGCGTCGATGATGGCCAGGTCTGTGGCGGGGCTGACGATCTTGGGGTAGGGATAATTGCCAACATGGTTGTAATACAACACTGTGCCCGCAACCAGATACCCGTTCACCCCGCCAAGCACGGCGCCAAAGAGCGCATCTTGCAGGCGCTCGCGGGCGGCCTTGGCGGCGAAGCGCGAAATATTCACAGTCTGGTAGCCGAAGTAGACCATCGCGATCAGGATCAGGATGCGGATCCAAAACACAGAGGAACTGGATTTATCCAGGTCGCGTACGAGGGGCAGGTATTTTTCCAGCAGCAGGTTGAAGGCCAGCGCGGTCACCACGCTGAAGATCACCATCAATTCCTTGGCCCATCCGCGCATGGCGCCGATAATGGCAAACAGGAATACATACATCCAAAAGAGGTACACAATACTCATCATAAGATTCGTTCTCCTGCCAGCCCAACCAGCTGACTTGCGATCACATCCGCCGCGCGGGGCTGGGAGAGGCTTTTCATGGCCGCGCGCATGGCTTCCCGTTTATTCCCGTTCATGAGAATATCTTTTATCACTGCCAGTAGTTTATCGTTCAACAATTCATCCTGCAAGATGACCGCAGCATGATGCTTCGCAAGGTAATCGGCATTGACCTTTTGATAGCGCCAGGCATATGGATATGGCACCAGCACGGCAGGCAGGTTGAAGAAAGGATATTCTCCCAGAGATGATGCGCCTGCGCGGGAAAGCACAAGGTCTGCCGCGGCCAGGGCCGTTCCCATTTCATGCAGGTATGGCATGATCTGGTAACGCTCCTTCAAGTTCAGCGGCAGTTGACGGGCGCTCTCTTCCACAGTCTGCCAATCGAGCGAGCCGGTGATGTGAATGACCTGTGCCGTCTCAAGAAGTTCGCCAAGAGATCTCAAGACTGCCAGATTGATCGAGCGCGCACCCTTGCTGCCCCCGGTGACCAGCAGGGTGGGCATGGAAGGGTCAAACCCAAAACGTTGCAACGCTTCAGTACGCGAGGCCGTTGTCAGTCCGGCGCGAAGCGGATAGCCTGAGACAATGACCCGCTCGGGAGATGAAAAATAATCCTTCGAGTCCGGCGCGGTCACGGTGATGACATCCGCAAAATAGGCCAGGAATTTCAATGCCAGGCCCGGCTCGATATCCGGCACATACAGAACTGTCGGGATGTTCCGCCCGGCAACGGCCATGGGGCCAGCCACGTAGCCGCCGGTGAAGAACAAGACATCGGGTTTGAATTCGCGCAAGATGCGGCGCGCTGCAAGAACGCCACGGCCCAGCTTGGCCAGGTTGCCCGGCAAGGCACGCAACCCCACGCCATGCACCCCGGCGGCAGGGACGGAACGATAAGGAATACCCGCGCGTTTTACGAGGTCTTCCTCCATGCCGCCTTCCCCACCCACCCACAGGGTCTCGACGTCCGGATGCTTACTCTTGAGCGCTTCGTGAACGGACAGAGCGGGATACACGCCGCCGCCCGTCCCACCCGCGCAAATTAACAAGCGCACCGTACGACCTCCATTCTTCATCTGATGTTACTGTGGCGCTGCTGGCCTGCCGTGAGATATTGAACAGGATTCCAAGGGCCGCCAGGGTGGTGACCAGGTTGGACCCGCCTGAACTGACGAAGGGCAGCGCATTGCCTGCAAAAGGCAGCAAGCCAACCATCACTGCCATGTTGATCAAGGCTTCCATGCCGATCCAGATCACCAGGCCGGATGCCAATAAAGTTCCAAGCATGTCCGGCGCACGGCGGGCAATGACCAGACCGCGCCAGACCAGAAATGCATATAGAGAGATCAAGATCGCTGCGCCGAACCAGCCAAGTTCCTCCACGACCACTGCAAAGACGCTATCTGTGGGCGGTACGGGCAGGCCGGTCACCTTTGAAAGCGACTTGCCGATCCCCACCCCAAACCAACCACCGTTGACAATGGCTTCGAATGAACGCCGCACATGATATGAAGCCTGTAATGGGTCTTTGATGCCTGCCAGAAAGTCGGCCACACGCTGCTGCCCCGTGGCGCTGATGGAAACCACCACCCAGGCTGCCACAATTGCGATCAGCAACAAGCCGCCAATCTGCTTCAGGTCGCCACCTGCCAGGAAGAAGAGCAGCCCGCCCAGCATCATCACAGTGGCAGCGGCACTCAGGTCTGGTTGCAGGTAAATCAAACCGCCGACAACTCCCAGGATCACACCCAAAGGGAGCAGGCCGAAGGACATATCTTTCAAGATTTCGCGCTTCGCATACAGCCAGACACTGAGGTAAATGATCGAAACCAATTTTGCCAGTTCCGAAGGCTGCACCGAACCATCGAACAGGTTACGGCGGGCGTTGAAGCGGATTTCACTCATTGCCAGCACGATGATCAACATCACCATGGTGAAGGCCATGGCCGGGACGATCAACCGGTGCCAGCGGTGATAATCGAAAAGCGCCAGGATGAACGCGCCTACAATGCCAAGCCCCAGCCACATCAGCTGGCGGTTGAACATATAACTGGCGTCGCCGTTGTATGCCGCGCGCGAAAAATCCCACGAGGCCGAATACAACATCACCAGGCCGAATACCATCAAAGACACCACAGCCACCAACAGCGGCATATCAATGCCGCGTGAAAAGCGCGGCGCGCGTTGCGGTAGAGATTCTTTCACGTAAGTTCCTGCACCCATGTTCTAAACGATTCTCCTCTCGCTGCAAAATCCTTGAATTCATCAAAACTTGTGCCGCCCGGCGATAACAAAACCACGTCCCCGGTGGATGCAACCTGCGCCGCAAGCGTGACCGCCTCTTTGAGAGTCTGCGCGCGATGAACATCCACGCTTCGCTCCCCGCCGACAGATGTAATTGTTTTCTGAATCATCTCCCCCGCCTCGCCAAAGACCACCACATGGTCCACGCGTTCATGGATCAGTCTGACAAGATCGCCCCAGGGAAGGTCCTTGTCACGCCCGCCGAGCATCAGCACGATGGGTTCGTCAAACGCATGGACAGCCGCCGCCGCACGTTCGGGTGCCGTGGCGATCGAGTCGTTATACCAGCGCACCCCGCGCAATTCCTTTACAAATTCCAGGCGGTGCGGCACGCCGCGGAATTCCTCAACGGCTTCGAGCATGTCATCCAATTTGAAACCGGCGGCATGACCGATGGTAAAGGCCGCCAGTACGTTTGCAATGTTATGATCGCCGCGCAGGTGGATCTTTTCACGCAGCATCAAGGGGACATAGGCATATCCATCCCGCAGGCTCAACAACCCGTCATGATGGAAATAAGCGCCATTCAGTCCCTCCTCCAGATCCTGCAGGCTGAAGGTCAGCAATTTGCCTTTGACGCGATCCTTCAAACCCCAGGCGCCTTGATCGTCGCGGCCAAGGATGGCGGTATCGTGATCGGACTGAAAATCGAGAATACGCGCCTTGGCCTGAGTGTAGGCTTCCATGCTGCCATGCCTGTCCAAATGGTTGGGCGTGATATTCAGGATCGCCGCCACGTTCGGAGAGACTGTCATCTGATCCAGCTGAAAGGAGGATAACTCCAGAATGGCGATGTCATCGGCTGTCATGTCATCTACATAATTTATGAGCGGGTCGCCGATATTGCCGCCGACAAATGCACGAGCGCCCCTGGCTAGATTCGCCATCTTACCCACCAGCGTCGTTGTGGTGGTCTTGCCAGCCGAGCCGGTGATGCCGATCGTTTTGCATGGAACCACTTCCATGAAGATTTGCGAATCATTGGAGAGCGGAATGCCGCGCCGCATGGCTTCCTGCACAATGGGCAGTGTCAATGGAACGCCGCCAGAAGGACAAAGCACATCGACCGTATCCAATAAATCCAACGGATGCCCGCCCAAGGCCCAGGTCACATTCGTGTCTGCCAGCGATATCTTCGCAGGGACAAGGTCCTCTTCACGGCGCGAATCGTTCAAGGTCACGTGTGCCCCGTGGCGGGTCAGCCAACGTGCAAGGGCCAGCCCCTGACGGGCAGATCCGAGAATAAGAACGCGCTTACCGGTCCAATCATTCATGAAGGGTTATACCTGTGATAATCCTATTCCAACCAGCGCCGCCATCAGGCCAATCAACCAGAAACGCTGCACGATCTGGGTTTCGCCCCAGCCGAGTAATTCAAAGTGGTGATGGATGGGCGTCATTTTGAAGAAACGCTTGCCGCCGGTCATGCGGAAGTACAAAATTTGAATGACCACGCTCATCATCTCAGCCAGTGGAATGATCGCAATGACCAGCAGCATGGGCCATTGTCCGGTCATCAGCGCAATGACCGCCAACACGGATCCCAACGCCATCGAACCGGTATCGCCCATAATCAACTGCGCCGGGTGAACATTGAACCACAAAAAGCCAAACAACGCGCCAACGAGAATAAAGCAGAAGCGAGCGAGATAGACTTGTTCCTGTATTAAGGCAATGCCGCCAAAGGCCGCAATGGCCGTCGCTGCGATCAGGCCCGCCAGGCCGTCGAGTCCATCCGTAAAGTTGACGGCGTTCGATTCAGCAACGATGATAAAGGCCGCGATTGGCACGTAGATCCATCCGATCTGGATCTCAAAGAAATAACCTGGCAGGTACAGGTCCGGCGCGTCGATAACATATTTCAAGACATAGGCGGTTGCCAGCGCCAGCAGAACTTGAAAAGCAAACTTTGTGCGGGCGCGCATCCCATCCCCTTTACGTTTACCGTGAATCCCCTCCCAATCATCGACTGCGCCGAGGATGGAGAAACCTACCATGACGACCATCGGCAAAAGGACGGAACGCCCGATGCCGCTGGCGGTCACACCGATCAACGCGACCGCATTCAACAAACCGCTGAGGAGCAGGACCGGCATGATGAACATCAGGCCGCCCATGGTGGGCGTACCCATTTTCGCGCGATGTCCTTCAGGCTGCTCAATGCGGATGATCTTGCCAAGTTTAAAGTGCCGCAGAATACGCAGCAACGGATTTCCCCAAATGGCGGTCATGATAAAAGCCAGTCCTGCCAGGCTTAGGGAAAGCGCAATATCTCTCACGAACGTACCTCCAGAGCAGCCGTAATGCGATCCATTCTCAACCCGTGAGACCCTTTGATCAGAACCGCATCGGTAGAAGTTAAGTTATTCCGCAGCCAGTCCACCACGGGGGCGATCTCTTCAAACTCAAAAATGGAGGATGGTTTCATCCCGGCGCGGCGGGCAGATTCAGCGATCATATGTCCGCGTGTGCCAAGGGTAACCAGGACCTTTGCCACCTGCACCGCGCGGATCCCCACCATTTCATGCCCCTGGCGTTCATAGGGGCCCAACTCAAGCATATCACCCAATACGGCGATCTTGCGGCCGTCGAGTTCGTCCAATAGATTCAAAGCCGCCAGCATGGACTCAGGTGATGCGTTGTAAGTATCGTCAAGGATCAAAGCGCCGATGCTGCTGCGCACGGCAACAAGGCGCAACTGTGCATGTCCATGCGACAGGCCCTCAAAAATCTCCTGCCAGGTCAGCCCCTCCGTCAACCCGACGGATGCGGCGCGCAAGGCGGTATGAACGGAATGGCGTCCGATCATCGGGATGCGGGTATGCAGGATCTCGCCTTTGTAATGCAAGCGAAAGCGAATGCCTTCGAGGCCCAGGCCTTCGATATGGTCGGCCCACAGGTCGGCCTCAGGTGAAAGGCCGTAGAAAAAGACGCGCGCCCGGGTTTTCTCTTCCATTTTGCGAACCCAGGGATCGTCGAAGTTGAGGATGGCAACTCCCTCCTGCGGGAGCGCTTGGGGCAGTTCGCTTTTGCCGCGGAAGATGGCTTCCTGCGATCCGGCGCGCTCGGCGTGGACGGTGCCGATGTTTGAAACGACCCCAATTTGGGGTTGGGCGATGTCGCACAGGAATTGGATCTCGCCGGGAATGTAAAATCCCATTTCAAGGACAGCGCGTTCGTAACCGGAGCTCAGTTTCAGAATGGTGAGCGGCAGGCCGATCTCATTGTTCAAGTTGCCGGGGCTTTTAAGTGTGCGGTAACGGGTACCAAGCACTTCAGCCACCATTTCCTTGGTGGTGGATTTCCCGACACTGCCCGTAATTCCGATCACGCGCAAATTTTTCAACTTGCGCCGCCAATAGCGGGCGATTTGCTGCAGGGCAGAGACGGTATTCTCCACGCGCAGGCAGAGGGGCGAATCAGGATTCAGAGGGGTATCGGCTGTGAAGCCGCCGCGCAGGTCGAGGGTCGGGAAAGAGGCGTTCAGATCCTGCTGGATTAAAGCAAAAGATGCCCCCCGTTTAAATGCGTCCCCGATGAAGTCATGTCCATCCACCTTTTCACCGGGAATCGCAACGAAGAGCGAACCTGGAATGACCTGGCGCGAATCGATCACCGCCTCTGTAACAACGGCAGTGATGCTCGCGGGGCGAACGGTGGTCAGGGCTTCCAGGATATCGGCTAGGGTAAGCATATTATTTTGCGACGAGCTGCTGGCGGACTGAGTCGGGCGGAATATCCAACAGGATCACCGTTTTCCTGGCGACTTCCGAAAATACCGGGGCTGCGGTCTCAGAGCCCCACGGCGAAGAGGTCGGCTTTTCAAGCCAGACATAGATCATGAATTTTGGGTCGTCCGTTGGGCCCCAACCGATGAAGGAAGCATTGGTCTCGGTGCTGTCATATAAACCATTCACCGGGATCTGGGCGGTGCCGGTCTTGCCGGAAATACGATACCCTGGAACCAGGGCCATTGAAGATTCGTTTTCAAGAGAAATGGCAAGCATATCCGCCAGAGTGTTGGCGGTTTCAACGGTGATGGGCGTGTTACCATACTGCGCAGGCACGTTGTATTGACGACCCTCACGCACCATGCCATACAGAACATGCGGGATGACCGTACGGCCATCATTTGCAATCGCGGAGGCAGCTGCCATCATCTGGATCGGGGTCACCGCCACGCCCTGACCAAAGGCATTGGTTCCAAGGTCTACGGGATACCAATCCGCATCGCCCGGGATCTTGAGGCGGCCAGACGCTTCCCCAGCCATATCCACGCCGGTGAGATGGCCAAGACCAAAGGCATCCATATAGCTATAGAAGGTTCCGGCGCCCATCTGGGAGGCGATATGCACCATGCAGACATTGAGTGAATGCTGCAAGCATCCAACCATATCCTGAATGCCCCAGGGGTTGCGGTCCCAGTTCTGGATGGTGACGCCACCAATCATAATGGCGCCGGTATCCAGATAGGTGGTGCCGGGGGCTACGGTCTTGCTATCCAACGCGGCGGCCATGGTAAGGATCTTGATGACCGAGCCGGGCTCGCACGTCTTGGAGATGATCGGGTCAAAATCAGTGGCATTATCGTAGACGTTGCCATACTCCCAGACCTGGTTCAGATCCATGCGGCGCGAGGTGACCATGGCCAGCAGTTCGCCGCTTTGCGGATCCATCACAGCGACGATACCTTCGTTTGCACCGTATTCTTCCAGGGCATTATCAAGAATCTCTTCGGTGGCGGCTTGCAAGTCACGGTTGATGGTCAGGATGAGGGTCGTGCCATCGGGCACATGAGGAATCTCATTGGCCTTGTTCGGGTCAGTGGAAACAAGCACCTGCACGGGGTTGCCCGCCAGCAGGTCATTGTACTTTTCTTCCACGCCAAAATACCCGCGCCCCTCACGGTTGACAAAGCCGAGGATGTTGGCAGCCAGCGAGTTCTCAGGGTAGCTGCGCTGCGGGTGCGACTTAAACTGAAGCCCGGTCAAACCGCCGGGGACGCCTTCGGGAGATTGGGCGTTCAAAGCCTTCTTCAATTCCTGCAAATATTGCGCTTCCTTGGCATCGACAAAATCAGCCAAAACGATGTACGAGACGCCTTCGGGCGGAAACTCAAGCAGGGTAATCGTATCGCCATAATCCTGATCCAGCGTTTCACTGACAGCAAAGGCAATGGCGTGCGCATCGGTCATGGTGTTCAGGTCCACGCCGATCTCATAAACGGTCTTTTGGCCTGCCAGCAGGCGGCCATTGCGGTCATAGATCTCACCGCGATTGGGGTAGAACGTCTTCCACTCGGAAGCGTAATTCAAAGCCTCCTGCCGGAAGATTTCGGCTTCGGGGCTGTTTTGAATGCGCGTCATCTGCATGACAATTGCCAGGGCGCAGAACAACAGGATGCCTGCCAAAGCCTGACTGCGACGCACATACTGACCTCTCATTGTGGGCCTCGCGAAGAGGTAACGCGTTCATCCAGCCAATCCAAAAGAGACTGGTTGTATTCGGGCGGAATGGTCAAAGCGCTCAACTGCGGGAGGGATGTGGTTGAGAGATCAATCGGCGCCGGTGTCACATATCCTGCCACCACCAGGTATTCAACTTCTTCAGATTCCACGGGGCGATACCCCAGGTCCAGCGCGCGCTCTTCAAAAGAAGCCGCCGAAGTCAAACCGGCAAGCTGGGTCTGCAGATCGCTGCTCGCCTGCTGGCTGGCAATGATGGCCTCGGTCAGGTCCTGAATATCGCGCCCGGCAATGGCAGTGCGTGAAGTCACACTCAAATATAACGCCGCCACCATCGCAGAGGCGACCACCAGCAGCAGGACATTTCCAAGCCACTGGCGCTGCACGCGCCACGGAGCAACCCGATAGGCATGAATCAGGCGATTGACATTTGGGATATTGATATTTCGCAGGTCAACATTCGGTATATTCACGGCACTCTCACTTATCGATTACAACTTTTCAACGACTCTAAGTTTTGCACTGCGCGCCCGGGGGTTCGCGCGCGCCTCTTCCTCGGTTGGCAGGATCGGCTTTTTGTTCACCGTCTTGATGACAGCCTTACGTTCCACTTCATAAATGCGCTCGTAAGGCGGATTGATAAGATCACGGCTCTGCTCTCGGAAATACTCTTTGACGATGCGGTCCTCCAACGAGTGGAAGGAGATCACCGCGCATCGCCCTCCGGACTTCAAAGCAGTCACTGCCTGCGGGAGCGTTTTCTCCACTGCGGCCAATTCGTCGTTGACGACGATCCGCAGGGCCTGAAAGGTCTGCGTGGCCGGGTGAACGCGCTCCCCTCTTCGGGGGGAAGCTTTCTCAATGACAGCGGCCAGGTCTCGGGTCGTATGAAGCGGCCTGGCTTGGACAATGGCGCGGGCGATCTTGCGAGAGTCACGATCTTCGCCATACTTGAAGATGATGTCGGCCAGTTCGCGCTCATCGTAGGTGTTGACGATCTCGTCCGCGCTCATCATGGTCTGGACACCAAAACGCATATCCAGCGGCCCATCCTGCATGAAAGAAAAACCGCGCCCGGCATTATCAAACTGCATGGATGAAGCGCCGAGGTCGAGGACCATGCCATCAATGGCGTCCCAATTCAATGAAACGAGCTGTTCATTGAGGGTGATATGGGAGGCTTGCACGAGATGGCAGCGCCCTTCGTAAGGAGCCAAGGTCTCACGAGAGAGCACCAGCGCCTGCGGGTCCACATCAAAACCCAACAGTTGCCCATCCGGCGCGCAAGCCTCCAGGATGCCGCGAGCGTGTCCGCCCGCGCCAAGCGTGCCATCCACATATCGTCCGCCATTGCGGGGTTGCAGAGCGTGTATAATCTCTTGGTAAAGTACAGGTTTGTGCGCGTCCATAACCGTGTTATGACGCGGAATTCGTTTTGGAAAGATCAAGGGTCGAGAAGCGCACGTTATTGGCTTCGGTATCCTGAAGCAACGCCATCTGCTCGGCCCAGGTCGCAGGAGTCCATACCTCAAAGTAATCGCCCTGCCCCGCCACCACCAGTTCACCGCTGGCCACTCCCAGAAAGGCGCGCAGGTTCTGCGGAACGAGGATGCGCCCAACCTTATCCGCTTCCACCGGATAGGCATTGGACAGGATCAAGCGGCGCAGGAGCCGGGCAGTTGGGTCAGCGAGGTTCATGGCTTCAATACGCTGATAGACCTGTTTGAAATACGCCTCGGTCATCACCATGAGGCATTTATCAAAGCCTTGTGTAACGTAAGCGCCGCCTTCCAGCAATTCACGAAAGCGCGCCGGAATCATCAGGCGACCTTTTTCATCGAGATTGTGCTGGAACTGGCCTAAGAACATTTGTGCTACTTTTCCTTTTAATGAGACGAACGCCGGTGAAACCGGCGCTCTTACCACTTTCTACCACTTCTTACCACTTATTATACCGATTCGCATTTAAAAATCAAGTGGAAACGGTACTTTTTTACCATCGCAAAGGTATTGCAACATGGTCATTTCTCCCTCTTTTTCCCTTCTCGAGGCCAATCGCTGGCAGGATTATGAATTAATCGACTCGGGCGACGGCCAAAAACTTGAACGCTTCGGAAAATACATCTTCTCACGCCCCGAATCGCAGGCGATGTGGAGCCGCGCCCTGCCCCCATCTGAGTGGAACACTGCCCATGGGGTATTCATTCCAAGCGGAGAGGAAAGCGGCGGGCACTGGGATTTAAAAAAGCGCGTCGATGACCAGTGGGTCATGAACTACCCCCTCCCCCTACAGAGCAACTTGCGCTTTAACGTGATGACAACGCCCGGTCGCCATCTTGGCGTCTTTCCTGAAGTCGCTTCACACTGGGACTTTATGGCCGATACCCTCCAGAGAGCGGGTGGCAAGCCGAATGTTTTGAACCTGTTCGGCTACACTGGCCTGGCATCGCTGGCAGCCGCGGCGGCTGGAGCCTCCGTCACCCATGTGGATGCCTCCAAAAAATCCGTGAGTTGGGCGCGGGAAAATCAGGATCTTTCCGGCCTGAGCAATCGTCCCATCCGCTGGATCGTGGAAGATGCGTTGAAATACGTTCAGCGGGAGGCGAAGCGTGGAGTTAGGTATGAAGGCGTCATCCTTGATCCGCCCAAGTTCGGTCGCGGCCCCAAAGGTGAAGTCTGGGAGGTGTACAAATCCCTGCCCACTCTCTTGGAAGAGGTCCGCAAATGCCTGAGCGACCACCCTCTCTTTGTGATCGTCACCGTCTATGCGGTACGCGCCTCAGCCATTCACGTGGCCCAAGCCCTGGATGAGATCATGAGTAAACATAAAGGCTCGCTTGACAGCGGCGAGTTGGTAACTCGCGAAAAAAGCGCGAACCGCCTTCTGTCACAAGCCGTCTACGCAAGGTGGTCTGCAAAATAAAAAAGGGCCGAGGTGATAATCACCTCGGCCCTTTTCATATACTCATTTAGCCCTTTGCCTCAGAGCCATCTCCCCCGCCGCTTCCACCGCCTTTCGACACCACTTTTTTCAACAAGTCATACCAGAAGGAAGAACCTTGAGACACCGCCGCCACCGTCAGGCTCAAGCCGACAGCCTTCAACACCACAAACCAAACCCAGTCTGAAGGCGCAGAGTTGGAGGTGGGAAGTTCCGTCTGCCACCAGCCGATGCGGATAATATTTAATTCACTCAACTGATTGATCAAATCATCAACACTTGCATTGGTGCCGCCTTGTTGAACCACGATCTCAGCCTGGGCCGCAGCCAGCGCGCGCAATCCGGAGTTGGTCCATAAGGTGCGCGCCATTTGAATACTATCGGTTCCAAGCAACAGGGTCAGCACAATGGATAGCACTATCACGAAACTACGGGCATTGGCCCGGAAGGTTGCCGCCGCCTGTTCCATCACCCCGGCAAAGTAGGTGGTGGTGCGCTTGCGCAGTTCCTCGAGGTTGGTTACCCCCTGGTCGATCCAGGTGAGAAGCGCCTGTTTGGCCTCTGTGTCTGGAAAAACACTGATAACATCCTTGATATTATCGGCGTTGACTTCTTTGGCGGTAAGACCTGCAAAATCAAAATAAGAATCCACCAGCGTGGAAACTGGAATCTTTTCAACCTTTTTGGGTTCGGTGGCTGCTGTAAATACACTCAACCACCCCTTATAACGGATCGGACGAAGCGCCTCCATCTGTGGAAGTTTCAAAAAGTCACCCACCTGTTTGTCGCCAACGATCTTCAATAAATGCTTTTCGAGGGAAGCACCGCGCGTCTCGAAAGCCTCATTGATCCATTGGGTGATCAGAGAGACGATGGAACCCAGGACATAATAAATAAACATCAGGCCAATTACAACTTCAAGTGCTTGCGAAAACGACATGGCAATCTCCTTATAAAGTTTTCAGTGTTTGTTTTGTTCCAACTCAGCCAGCCATTCCAACGGCTTTTCCCAGCGAACCCGCTGGGTTAAATCCTTATTGCCTTTTTTGATCCTATCCCACTTCGGGCCAGGCGGTCCTGACTCTTCACCCAAAAAACTTTTTACGCCCCACAACCCTTTATATTGTACCCAACCCGGCTCGGAATTCAATAGGTTCCTCTGCCACTCCCGGTTGGGAAGCAGTGTGGTGGGTCGGTCTGAAACCACCTTCTTTAAGAAATCAACAGATTGCTCAATGGGTTCCTCTGCCGTTCTGCCCTGAACGCCGATACGCAGTCCGTCACCGGTGACAATCTCCATGGGCAGGCGAACCACATAACGATCCATCTCATCGCGCAATTCATCAAAGGCATCCTGCCTCAACAGACCGATCTGTTTTGCGCGCATCTCTGAGAACGCAATTTTACGCGCCTTCTGGTTTGGGTTAAACGCTAAAAACAAATAATGAATCACGCCATCCAGCCAGTAGAGAAAACGTTGCAAACGTCCCTTCTTGTACATGGCAGGGGATCGAATGATTTCAGGCCGGCTGTAATTGGCGTGGGACCCGAGGGCAGGATAGATGATCGGATGAGTTGTTTCGCTCCCATCCATGCCACGAGATTTGATGATCGTCTCCCAGGGTTCGATATTTCCAGCGCCGTGCTGGGATAACAATACAGCATGCGGAGCGTCATTTTTGAGGTAAACCGCCACCATTTCCCAATCCCCTTCATGGTGATTCATTCCATTGGCGGCCAGCCGCCAGTCATTGAAGGCATAGAAAAAGTGATACTGAAGCAGGGTCCATTGATTACCGTCTGTATCGGTCTCGCGAAGGATACGCCCGTAATAGACAGCCTGATGATGTTTCTTCAGAATGGCTGCGTATTGTTTGTAAGCCTCCTGAGCGATCTTCTCGGTCGCTTGCGAGAGCATATCCATCACCAGACCCGGCCCCTCTGGCAGGATCCTTTCGATTACAAATTTTAATGTCCTGATCAGAAGAAACAAAAGAATGACAAGATACAAGGGCAGAAAAACAAAATATTCAACGGCAATACTCACATTTGGCATGGGATTAAGGAAAAGCCAAACCGGGGCAATGACCAAAACAAGAAAGACGGTTACCGCCAGCATCGCAGGTATGATCCGTAAACGAATGGGGGAAGCCAGCATAAACAGAACCAGGGCAACAATCAATGATCCTGTTACAGCAATCTCCACCCCGGTAAAACCTGTAAAGAACCAACCTGCCAGCAACCCGGCCACAGAAGCAGCCGCCCACCAGATCCATGCATCGAAATCATTCAAGGGCTTGTTCACAAAGCGCAGGAAGAACTCATGCGATTTCAAACGGCCAATCAGAATTGCCGGATTTTCATTTAGATGAGAGAACAATTCTGCCGCACCCAACGGCCCACTTGGGAAAAGCATACATCGTTCCAGGTATGGCTCCACAGCCATCGGAAAAAAACGTTCGCTCCTGGCAAAACGCATGACTGGCTCAAATTTTTCAAGCAATTGAAGGTCGTCCATGCAGCCTCTATGGTATAAACGGAAGTATGAACTCAGAAGATGTTGCTCAATCTTTCAAAACCCATTTTAATGCCAAACCAGAGTTTATCGTACGTGCTCCGGGGCGCGTCAACTTGATCGGCGAGCACACCGACTACAACGACGGATTTGTCCTGCCGATGGCCATCGACCGGGCTGTATGGATTGCATTAACTCCCCGTTCGGATGGAGAGGTACGCATCCATTCTCTGGACCTGAACGTAACCGCCCAATTCCATCTGAAATCCCTCACCCCGGGCACTGGCTGGATCGAATACCCAAAGGGCATGGCCAGCGAATTACAAAAACTTGGATGTAAATTAAGCGGTTTCGATGCGGTCATGACAGGGGATGTCCCACGCGGAGCCGGTCTATCCTCCTCCGCTGCCGTTGAACTGGCGGTTGCCCGCGCATTTGCGGCTACCTCCGGTTTTGATTGGGATCCGGTCCAGATGGCAAAGGTCGCGCAAAAAGCGGAAAATAATTGGGTCGGTGTTGCCTGCGGCATCATGGATCAGATGGCAAGTTCGGCCTGTCAGGAAGGGCACGCCTTGTTTTTGGATTGCCGCTCTTTGGAAATTCAACACGCCCCCCTGCCCGCCCATACTGCCATTGTAATTCTTGACACTTCTACAAGACGGGGGCTAGTAGAGTCTGCGTACAATGAAAGGCGGCAGCAATGCGAAGAAGCGGCGCGCTGCTTTGGCGTCAAGGCCTTGAGGGATGTAAGTGTGGAAGGTCTCAATGGCAGGCCTGCCGCATTAAGTGAGGTTGCTTTTAAGAGAGCGCGGCATATCGTAACCGAAAATGACCGTGTTCTGGAAGCAATCAACGTAATGAGATCTGGAGACATGAAACGCTTGGGAGAGTTGTTCAATGCCAGCCATGATAGCTTGCGCGACGATTTTGAAGTCACAAACGAATCTTTGAATATTATGGTGGAATGCGCGCGAGAACAGGAGAGTTGCCATGGAGCCCGAATGACGGGAGCCGGTTTTGGCGGATGCGCAGTGGCTTTAACAGACGAAGATAAGGCTGATCACTTTGTCCAGGCTGTTTCAGCCGCGTACCGGCAAAGGTCCGGGCTTGAAGCGAATGTGTACATCTGCAAGGCCAGCGAAGGCGCCAGCGTTGTCGATCCATAAAAAATGGGCACATTTCTGTGCCCATTTTGATTAAGTGTAAGCCATCTGTTCGACTTCAAGAACCCGTTTGCGCTGCTGGCGTTTGATGATCTTCTCCGCCGCGATTCGCGTCTGCCTTGTTTGGGCATTGCGAATGATGAGCTTCATGAACTTGGTATGATTGGTAGTAGGGTCGTTGAGCAGGGAAAAATCTGCAGAGCCGGGTTCGTGCGGCGGGTAAAAAATACCGCAGTTCGGGTTGATCTCCAACATGTGAATGACACCGTTGGCATCCATGCGATAGTCGCAGCGGGCATATCCATTCCCGCCCAATTCAAGGAAGACTCGCATGGTCTGTTCGCGCAGGGTCTTTTCGATGCGCGGCTCAGTAACGACAGCAACTGACATCTTTTCGTATTCCACCCACTTCATGTCATAATGTTTAAAAGATTCGCCGTCCGGGAAAATGAATTCCACAGGGGTAAAGGTATGTGGTTTTCTGGGGTCTTCCGGGTTTTCAGCAATCAGGCAGGTAAATTCACGGCCTTCGATAAATTCCTCGATCAAAGCGCGGCCAAATTCATCGATCTCCAGTTTGAGCTGCTCGCGTAATGCTTCGACCGTTTCGACACGGGAGTTGCGGCGAATCCCCACACTGGCATATCCATGAGGCGGCTTAACCAACATCGGAAATTTTAGCCGCTTCGCAACCTTCTCGGCATCCTCCACACGATTGACAAAAGTCCAATTCGGCGTGGGGACGGAAACACGCCGGGCCGCGTTCTTCATTTCATCGCGAGTCGGGTCAAAAAATTTCGAGTCTGCGCCTGTAAAAGCGGCGTTATATTTTTCCATGGCTTTGACCAGAGCAATGCCTGATAATGCATCATCCGGCGTTCCATCACACAGGTTTACAAAAACTTCAACGCCTTCATCCATCAGGGATTTGATCTGCTTTTCAACATGGGTTGGTTCAACAAGATGCTGCTTCCAACGATACCCCTTCATGTATGGTGAGGGATCATACGGGATATCATTTTCGTCAGGAGTACTTGATAACACACAGATATACATAAGGTTTCCTTTATTCTTCCTTTTTCCAACTAGCAATTCGTTGAATCATTTTTATTCATCAAATAATATATTGATTCACGAATCAATATATTATTATTTTATACAACTATTGTTTTATGTAAAGGTTTTTATACATATCGTTATCTTAAAATATCATCTTGTTTTAATTCGTTGAACAGTAAAATTAGTTATTATTTCATTAAGGTTTTTAAGGTTATTAACGTCCTTAAGAAAAAGGACAGGCGTTAAGCCTGTCCTTTAAACAACAACCTTCTGTTCACTTCCAGAATTGAGGCAGGTCCTGCCGATAGGCTCTCAGGTAATCATCCAGGATATTTCTGGCAACTTGCATGTCGGAAATAACCGGATCAAGCAGGAGGCATTGCAGTGCCTTTTCGTAGTGCCCTTCCACCGCTGCATCGATGCCAAGTTGCGCACACAATAATTCACGACGGCATAATTCAGCTGCAGGTTCGGGCAAATTTCCAACATGAACAGGATGGATGCCCGCACCATTCACATGGACGGGCGTCTCGACGATTGTGCCAAGCGGGAGATTGGAAATTTGTCCCATATTCGGCAGGTTTGCAGCCAGGTGATAATGATTGCCAGCAAAGGCAATATTTTCGATCATCTCCAATGCGCCTTCAGAATCGGAATCCAACAAGCCGTCCACGGTCATTTCACCGCTGGCCATTTGGTTAAGGCGGTCGAGGCTGAAATCGCGCAAGCTGGCCATCAAGTCCCAATCGTACAGGCGAATATTGAACTTCTCCCATGGTCTGGTCACCGGATCACTCATCCACGGCAGGTATTCGCAGAGATGGGTATCTCCGGGTACGGGGAAAAGGCCAAAGTCTTGAAAGACGCGGCGGGTCAGGGGCTCAAAACCTTCATCCAGTTCAAAGAACCTCTTCTTCAACAACGGGTAGAGGTCTTCCCCTGTCCGCCGGTTATGAACAGAAAGAATCCAGGTGAAATGATTGGTGCCAGCCGCACGAATATCCACCAGGGGAATGACCTGGCGCTTGACCTGATGTTGAAGCGGGTGTTGGATCACATCGGCATGCATGCCTTCGAGCCCTTCAGGAACATCAATGCCAAGGTCCCTTGCCAGAGCCACCCCAACCATGCCATAACCGGCATAGATTTGATGACACAGGCCTACAACTTTTATTTTGCTATAACGATTGACGAGATCACAAATACGCACCATGGGGTTGGTGAAGTTTATGAACCAGGCATTGGGGCAGGCCAGTTCCATGTCGCGGACAATCTCCAGAACTGGTTTTACATTTCGAGCCGCATGAATGAAACCGCCCGGGCCGCCATTTTCTGCATAAGGTTGACGAACGCCATACTTCAACGGGATTTCAAAATCAGACTTCCACAACTCTTCGCGCGGCCCTACTTCGATCGCCGAGACCACAAAATCTGTATCTTGAAGGGCGTCTTTATGATGTGCATGCGCCGTGATGGTCAACCCCGCATTCCATTCCTTATTCAAACGTGCAGCCAACCGGTGAACAATATCCAAAGATTGCGGATTGCGATCTACAAGCCGAAGTGTGGATCCCTTGAGTTTTTTTGAGCGCAACAATGCAGACAATGTATTTTCCCCGAACGAAGCGCTGCCTGCGCCGATGACAGTGATGATGGTCATGGATTATCCTCGTTTCCCTGCAAGGCTTGACCTTGCGATAAAAAAATAGACACGCTGAAAAAATCAGCGTGTCTATTTTACTTCTTTATAAAGATCACTTGGTTTGGATCTGCACCTCGGCAGTCATACCCCACAGCAGGCCATCCGGCTGATCGCTCAATTCAATCGTAACCGGGTATACCACATCTCCTCCCACAGACTCTGCAATGGGTGAGATGCGTACTACGCGACCATTCACGGTAACGTCGAGGGCTTCAATAAACACACTGACGGATTGCCCAACTTTTACGCGGCTGATATCTCGTTCGCTCAAATCGGTGGTGGTGATTTGAAGGTGGTTCAAGTCGGCCAGTGTCAAAACAACCTGATTCACCTGCACCAATTCGCCGGGAATAACAGCTACATCCACAACGACGCCATCAAATGGGGCCGAAAGGGTTGCAAACGCGAGGTTTGCCGCCGCGGTATCCCACTGAGCTTTAGCCTGGTAGGCCCGAGCTTGGGCTTTTTCAAAGACTTCGCGAGGAAGGCTGTACCAGCTTTTCTTGCCAGTCCGCGGATCAACATACAAGACCTTATCTGCTTTTTGCAATTGAGCTGCCTGGCTGCGCGCATTAAAATTCGCTTCTGCGGATATCACTGCAAATTCAAGGTCGGGCGTGGTCAAGGTCATCAAAATATCGCCAGCCTTAACCTCATCACCTTCATGGATGGAAATTTCCTTAACGAGAGCAGAGAGCGTAAAGCCCAGATCAGAAACCTGAGCCGGTTGCGCTTCTGCAGAAGCGACCACGAGATCCGGCCGAGAAGTGGGAATCTCCTCTACAGCCGCAGCCGTGGGCGTAGAGGCCAAATTAATGGGCGTCGGGCTGGCGCATGCCGTCAGTACGATCAAACTGACAGACAAAAGGAACAATCGCTTCATGGCTGCCTCACTCGCCAATGTTGATCTCAACATCTGCGCTCATGCCCCAACGCAGATCGGCCGGTTGTTCATCGAACTCGATGGTCACTTTGTAAACTACATCGCCGCCAATCTCGGAAGAAATGCGGGCTACATCCACCACTTTGCCGGTGAATTCCCCGCCCAAGGCATCCATAAAGACCATCGCCGCCTGACCAACCTTCACTTTATTGACATCGCGTTCGCTCAAGTCTGTAGTTTCGATGCGATACCTGGATAAATCACCAAGCACCATCACCACCTGACCGGGGGCAACCGTCTCATAGGGGCTGATATCGACCGATATAACGGTACCCGCAAACGGCGCGGCCAGATCGGCCTGAGCCGCAAGGATGGCTTTGGCAGAATCCACAAGCGCCTGCGCGCTGGCTACATCGTTCTCAGCTACTTCAATATGCTGCTGGGATGGCGCGCAGTTATTGCGACACCCGGCGTTGCGGATCAAATAATCAAGTTGAATCTGCGCGTACTTCAGGTTCGCCTCTGCTTCGCGCACTTTCGCTTCCTGCACCGACATATCGAGTTGCACCAAAACATCCCCGGCATTGACTTCATCCCCCACTTCCACATTGACGGAAGTAACCCGGCCGATGGATAAAAAGGATAAACGCGCATCTTGCGCCGGGACAGCGATCGCGGAAGCGGTAATTACATTTCCACTGCCAGGTTTTGTGTTGGATGCAGCAGGCGCCGCTCCCTCCAATACAACAGTGGGAACCGCCTCCGTTGAAGTGGCCCCGCCGCAAGCGATGACAAGGATCGCCAGCAAGCTAACCAAAACCAGAAAAACTTTTTTCATTCTTAATTTCTCCAAACATGTGTCATTTGATTATTGGTAAATTCTATCATAATGCACAGGTTTTGCAAAGATTTTATCAAGGAATTAATTTGGGATTGAATCCTTGACAACCACCCCATCTTCAAGAGTTACAATCCGGGTGGCATAACCGATTACACGCGGATCATGCGTAGCAAATACAAAAGTAACGCCAGTTTCCTTATTCAGCTTCTTCATAATGTCCATCACCTGCTTGCCATTCTCGGTATCAAGATTGGCAGTGGGCTCATCAGCGAGAATCAGGGCCGGTTTGGTGGCCAAGGCACGGGCAATGGCGATGCGTTGCTGCTGTCCTCCGGAAAGCTGATCGGGACGGTTGTTTGCACGATCAGCAAGATCCACTGCCGTGAGCAATTCCATGACACGATCACGGCGCTCCTTCGGCGACTGCCCATTGAGCAGAAGGGGCATCTCGATATTCTCATATGCAGTCAATGTGGGGATTAATGCAAAGAATTGGAACACGAAGCCAATATGCCCTTTGCGCATGTCCGCGCGCTGGTTGCGATTTAGGGTGGTGACATCTTTTCCGTCCACGATAACCCGCCCACTGGTGGGCTGATCGAGGCAGCCGATCATTTGCAAGAGTGTTGTCTTGCCGGAGCCAGAAGGCCCAACCAGCGCTGTGAATTCTCCGCTTTGAATGGAAAGGCTGACACCGCGCAATGCATGGGTCTCCAATTTTCCAATTTGATAGGTACGAGTAGTATTTTCAATCTTTACGACTTCCATTTTGTTCTCCTTGACCTGTCTCCATTCTTCTGAAAGAAGGAGGAACGGTCCGTATTATTTTTCCGCACGCAATGCCTGAACAGGCTCCATCCGTGATGCCATCACCGCCGGGTACAAGCCAGCTAATATTGTCACAATGAATGTTGTGATGGTCAAGTTGATGAGGTTATCCACGCTTAATCTGGCGTAGATCGTATCAGCCATAGCCATTCCACTCAACCCCATATTGCCAATATAGAACCCATTGACATTGAAATACATGGTTCCGGCAATCCCAATGATCAACCCCATGATCACACCGCCCACTGCAAGCAGGGACGATTCGGTCAGGAACAAGGCCATGATGCGGCTGCCTCTCATGCCGATTGCAGAGAGGATACCAATCTCGCGTGTTCGTTCATAGACCGACATAATCAAAGTATTGATAATCACAGACGCAGAGATGGCAAGAATGATCATATAGAAGATCCCAATATAACTTTGGGCAAAACTTTCAAACTCAACAAACAGAGCGTTTAAGTCTCTCCAAGTCTTGATCTCCAAATTAGAAGATATGTTTAATGAAGCGGCAACGGCGTCGGTCATATTTGTGTCTTTGAGAAGCACATAGACTGTGCTGGCATGATTTTCTGTCTGTGTCATTGCCTGAGCTTTAGCAAGCGGCAGGAATACAGTAGTACTGTCGAAGCCATACGTACTGGTAGTGTAAATACCTTTTACTGTAAAAATTTGCTCTTGCACATTGCCATCGGCAGTGTTGAGCGAAAGGCTTACCTTATCGCCAGCATTCAAGTTCAACTTTTCCGCCATCGGCTTGCCAATCAAGACTGCATCGCGGTCATCGGGAGCGATGTACTCGCCACTGATAATGCCATTCCGGTAGGGATCATTGGCCGGCGATGACGGGTCAATGCCTGTGATCTTCGCACCAGCAGATTGATTCCCAGATGAGAGAAAACCGCTTGCATACAAGCGCGGTGTCGCTGCTTTGACCTGATCGAGATTGCCGATCATGCCTGCGATCTCCTCTGGGTTTTCAATCAAATCTCCCCACTTGAGGCTGGATTTATTTTCATCATATGAAGCCGCGCGGACCTGAAGATGCCCGGTCTGCAAGTTGATGGCAGACTCAAGCGCGCTGCCCATTTCGCCTGCAAGCACAGACGACATTAATATCAACAAAGCCAGCCCGCCCCCCACTGCCAGCGCAGAAAAGAAACTGCGGCGGCGATTGCGACCCAGGTCGCGAAATGCCATTTTAAGAATTTGAATCATGGGAATACCTCATACAAAATGCAGGGCTTCGGCAGGTTCACGTCGCCCCGCCTCGGCAGCAGGGATTAACGCCGCTAAAGCAGAGATAATCAATATCATTGAGGCACGCATGGGCAGTTTTTCAACACCCCAAGTTGGATAGGCACGTCCCTTGATTAATGCCATATAACTTGTAGCGCTGGATAAATCGCCAAAATCCATGCCCACTTTCATCAGGTAACCATTGAGCATAAGCCCCAGGGCAATGCCGGCCGCAACGCCAACCAAACCGATCATGACACCTTCCAAAACGAACAGCAAGGAAATTTGTTTCGGCTTGAGCCCTATTGCGCCTAATACGCCGATCTCACGAGTCCGTTCATAGATCGCCATCAATAACAAATTAAGAATGCCCACCCCGGCGATGGCAACGATGATAATACTAAAGATATTCATGACACCATTCTTGGAATTGATCGCCGAAGCCAGTTCCGGATAATTTGCTTCAAACGATTCAATCTCATAACCTGGCAAGCTTGGTTTCATCGAGTCGATCACACCGACTTCCTGCCCAAGGTTTTCAAGAAAGATTGCTACTTCAGTCGAACCCTTCACCTCATAAAGAGATTGTGCCTCTCCGAGTGAAATATATACGCTTTGTTTTTCAATGTCGCCCAATCCCAGGTCGTAAATACCTATGATGGTCATTGTGCGTTGACGCATCTGCTCGTGCTGCGAGCGCCCGACCATTGTGATACGGTCGCCCACTGTTACGCCCATGGCGTCGGCAAGGGCTTTACCGATCAGAACGTTATCAAGATCACCACTGGTAAGGTTTCGTCCCTGAGTGACATTCTGCCCGATGATATTAACATTGAATTCTTTTTCAGGTTCAACGCCAACAATGGCCACTGCAAAGGCACCCTCACGGCTGGTGACCAATCCGCCGGTTTTGATTCGTTGAGTAGCAGCCAATGTCAGCGGATTCGCTTCGGCAACATTAACCACTGCCTGAGAGTCTGTCAGCGAGAAGAGCGGATTGGAGTTCGCCTCTTCACGATACCCTTCTGCATGAACTTGAATGTTGCCACCCAATACTTTAACAGCATTGCCGTAAATTGCGTTATTGAAACCGCTCAGCAGACCGTCATACCACATCATCAACGATAATGTTAATGACATGGCCAGGACAATGATGGCTGTGCGGCGCTTATGCCGCCAGATGTTACGCCATGCAAGGCGCAGATATAGATTCATGTTGTTCCTTCCTTATCATTTACCAAAAATACTTTTAAACCTACGAAGAGGTATCAAGCCATTCCTTCAATACATCCATCGTCCCCGTCCAAATGGAACCGGCAGGCGCGCCAAGTATCCGCTCCAGGCTCTCGTAATAAGCGCCGACAACGGCCTCCAGCTGCGCCAATGCATCGGGCGGCGGCTTGTCGGCCAGCAACAGGCCAACGATCTTATCTTCCATACCACGAGACAACCCCAGCATCGTATCTGCGAATTGGTCGGGGTACCTTGTTGAGAATACTCCTTCTGCAATTCCCTGGCGGATAATATCTGCCAGTTTGGGCGCGAAGTGTTTCATGATGGCATCTTCCTGCTTTTGACGGAGCAGCACATTCGCATCGTCATACCAGACGCGCATAAGATTGATGAAAAAGGGTTTCTGGTCCGTTTTCCAACGGCTGCCTGCATCGAAGTATTGCTTCATTTTCTCGATAGCTGGCATATCCTTTGCTTCCAAAATTGGGCCCATGACCTGATCGGCTTCATCCAGCATCTGCTCCACCAACCCTTCCAACAAATCTTGCTTTGAGTCAAAGTAGTGGTAGAAGGCCCCCTTGGAGATCTTCAACATATCCAAAATTTCCTGAATGGACATTTGGTTGTAGCCCTTCTGATATACCAACTTTCGGGCCACATTTAAAATTTCGTTCCGCCTTGCGGCATAATCTTCTTCTTTAACAACTCTTGGCATAATGCCTCTTTTATAAACCGACCGTCGGTTTATTTTTATGGATTATATGCCTGACAACTTTCCACGTCAATACCTGAAAAAACGTACCGCTTCCTCCCCGCCCAGACCTACTCCTGTTTCTCAACATCCCTTTCCCCGAAAAAAATCCGCAAAGCCCATGCTCCACGGATTTGCTATTCCTTACGCATCTCATTACTCGTGACTCTCATTCTTTTTGCGATTACTCTCTCCCCCATCATCTTGACCAAAAGCCCCGCCCGCCAAAATGCGACTGCGGCCATGCCATGCGCGAGAACTGCAAACAACGGTGGTTTCTGGAAGGTGTAATACGTCCAACACTCGCGGGTGGTTCCCCACAACTCAAGGAAGTAACCCAGCCCGGCCCCGGCAAGAAAAGTCAGAAGCGCGAAGCGATAATCTGTCGGCGTGAGGATCAGCATGACACACAACAGGGTGGCAAGCAAGGTATAGGACTTGTCAAAAGTCGGGGCAACAAAGACCAGCATCAAGGTCAGGAAAGAGCCGAAGATGATCCAGTAAAGAATGATGAATGAGGAATGATGAATTTTTTCGCCAAAGTACGATTCAATCTTTTCCAACATCCAATCCAAAACTCTGGTAATACGATCAATGGAAAGACTCGCTATGGGCCAGGCAGGGATGATCCACAATGGCGGGCGTTCGGCAGTGTAATAATGCCATAGATTGGTTTGTGTCCCCCATGATTCAATGGCCAGGCCGCCGCAAATGCCAACAAAGACGATGAGCCAATCGGTCTTGAGGTTTGCGCGCGCCACAATGGTAATGGACATGAATAGGAAAATGCCGAGCAACAGCCAGTCCATATATAACCACCAGGGACCGTTCCAGTCGATATACGAGAGGACTTCTTCCGCCAGCGGCCACCAGATGTAGAGGATCAGGATAATGGTAACAAAAAATCCGCCTAATAAAATGGATGAGTCGCGGGTCCAGAGGATTCGCTTTTGGTTGCTCATTCCAAAATTATATCAGCCCGCCGCCTTGCATTTTTGTTACGCATCATCTACAATGAAAATGATTGTGTGTTTCTTTTCCATCCTTCATCCCACTTAATGTTAAGGAGACAGTAATGAAAAGAACGTTGAACAAAGTTCCAGCCGTCCTCACAATTCTGTTCCTGATCCTGGCTCTGATGCCGATGCAGCTGGCAAGCGCTGCAACGCCAACAGAGCTGTTTTTTTCAGAATACATCGAGGGCACCAGTAACAATAAAGCGATCGAGATTTACAATGGCACGGGGGCGTCGATCAATCTATCCACCGGTAGTTACAATATCCAGGTGTTCTTTAACGGAAATGCGAGCGCCGGGCTGACCATCAACCTGACCGGGACCGTGGCGAACGGAGACGTGTATGTGGTGGCACAGTCTACTGCGAACGCAACCATCCTCACGCAGGCAGACCAGACCAATGCCGCAGGCTGGTTCAATGGAGATGACGCTGTGGTTCTCCGCAAAGGAACGACAGTGATTGATGTCATCGGCCAGGTGGGGTTCGACCCCGGCGCTGAATGGGGTACGGGCCTGACCAGCACGGCTGACAACACCGTGCGCCGCGCCTCCACCATTTGCGCGGGCGATGCGAACGGCTCGGATGTCTTTGATCCTTCCACAGAATGGGAAGGTTTTGCGACTGACGCCTTTGGCGGACTTGGTTCGCATACCGCCAACTGCACAGCCGCAGATGCGGAACCCACGGTGACAAGCAGCTACCCGGCCAACGGCGCGGTTGACATCCCGCTCAATGCAGACATGTCGGTCACATTCAGTGAGCCGGTCAACGTCACGGGTTCATGGTTCACCCTGACCTGCTCGGTAAGTGGAGCGCACCCTGCCGCCGCCAGCGGGGGACCGACAACCTTCACAGTCAACCCCTCCAGCGATTTTGTCGGCGGCGAGACTTGTACCTTTACTGTGGTGGCCGGTAATGTAACCGACCAGGATTCGAATGACCCACCCGATTCGATGTCGGTCAATTTCGTGGTCGGCTTCACCACGCTCGATGTCTGCGCCCAGCCGTATACGTCCATCCCGTCCATTCAGGGCAGCGGCGCAACCGTGGCGCTGACCGGCACCCGCACCACACAAGGCGTGGTGGTCGGCGACTATGAAGGTCCCTCCCCCGCCCTGCGCGGTTTCTTCATTCAAGATCCCACCGGCGATGGTGATCCTGCCACCTCTGACGGCATCTTTGTCTTTGAAGGCAGTAACGCCAACACCGTCAGCCTCGGCGACGTGGTCCGTGTAACGGGAACGGCCGGAGAGAATCAGGGACAATCCCAGATCTCGGTTGGCACCATTGTCAAGTGCGGAACTGGAACCGTCCCCCCGACCGATGTCACCTTCCCGGTCGCGGCTCCTGATTTCCTTGAACGCTATGAAGGTATGCTCGTGCATCTGTCCCAAACCATGTATGTGACCGAGCATTTTCAACTCGGGCGCTTTGGACAGGTGGTGATCTCGGCCAATGGACGCCTGCAGCAGCCGACTAACATCTTTGCCCCGGGCGCGGATGCAGACAACTTGCAAACCTTCAATAACCTGAACAAGATCATTCTGGATGATGCCTCACAGGCACAAAATCCCGACCCGATCCTGTTTGGCCGCGGCGGACTCCCCTTGAGCGCCTCCAACACCCTGCGCGGCGGCGACACTGCCACAAACATCGTGGGCGTGCTCAATTACACCTGGGCAGGTAATGCAGCCAGCGGCAACGCCTATCGCATCCGGCCGGTCAACGCCATGAACGGATTCGTCAATTTCGAAGCGGCCAACCCGCGCCCAACCTCGGCCCCGAACGTGGGCGGTACGGTGCGCGTCGTAGGCATGAACCTGCTGAACTTCTTCAACACCTTCGACGGCCTGCCCGACAACGTGGACAATTGCGCGCTCGGCCTCGGCGGCGGAGCAACCGACTGCCGCGGTGCAGATACACAGTCCGAGTTTGACCGACAGTGGCCGAAGACCGTCGCCGCCATTTTGGCCATGAACCCGGATGTGATCGGGGTCAATGAGATCGAGAACGACGGGTACGGACCAACCAGCGCGATCCAGTTCCTCGTGGACCAACTCAACGCGGCCACCGCGCCCGGCACCTATGCTTTTGTGGATGTGGACACCGCCACGGGACAGGTCAACGCGCTCGGAACTGACGCGATCAAGGTCGGCATGCTGTACAAGCCTGGCACCGTCACCCCGGTCGGGCAGACCGCCGCACTGAATACCGCAGCCTTTGTCAACGGCGGGGATGGCGCGCCGCGCAGCCGTCCGTCTTTGGCACAAGCCTTCCAGCAAAATGCCAATGGCGAAATCTTCATTGTGGACACCAATCATCTCAAGAGCAAAGGCTCGGCCTGCGATCTGCCGGATGCAGGTGACGGTCAGGGCAACTGCAACGCAGTGCGCGTCAATGCCGCAGCGGAACTGATGTCATGGCTGGCCAGCGACCCGACCGGGACCGGCGACCCCGACATCCTACTCATTGGCGATTACAACTCCTATGCCAGGGAAGACCCGATTGCGCTCATCCAGAATGCCGGTTTCACCAACCTGATCGAATCCTTCCTCGGACCGGATGCCTACTCCTATGTATTTGATGGTCAATGGGGCTATCTCGATCATGCGTTGGGCTCGGCCTCACTTACTTCACAGATCAGCGGCGTGGGCGACTATCATATCAATGCAGATGAACCTTCGGTGCTGGATTACAACACCGACTTCAAGAGCGCCGGGCAGATCGCCAGCCTGTACGCGCCCGATCAATTCCGCGTATCGGATCATGACTCGGTCATCGTTGGGCTGTGTCTGCCGCCCTCGGCTTCCGCTTCTGTCACTCCGGATGTGTTGTGGCCGCCCAACCATAAGTATGTGACTGTAACCGCCACAGTCAATGCCTCAAGCGACACAGCCGCGATCACCCTGCTCTCGGTGACCTCCAACGAGCCGGACAACGGCCTTGGCGACGGCGACAAGGCGAATGACATCGTCATCCTGGATGACTTCAGATTCAACCTGCGCGCGGAACGTTCCGGCACGGGCAGTGGGCGCGTGTACACCATCACCTACCAGGTGACCAACGTCTGCGGGAATTCCATCATTGTAAGCACCGCGGTAACCGTCCCCCACAATAAGTAAATCGATCCGCAAAAATACAATGCCCGCCGAAAGGCGGGCATTGTATTTAATCAGGTCGAGCCAATCACAGGCTCATCCTTTTCTTCTCGAATTAGCACCCGTAGTACGAACAGCACAGCCGCCGAAAAACAAACTCCCAAAATTCCAGTGATGCCCGGCAGGACCCACATCAGTGCTGAACTTTCAACAGATTGAATGCGCGCATCCAGCGGATGCTCCGGTTCATACAACACCGTCACTTCATCCCCCACTTCAAAAGAGGGCGGGTCGCTGCCCTCGGACATTTTCACTGAACGACGTCTTCCATCCTGCGCTATGAACTCCACCACCGGGAAGTAATATTCACGGACGATCCGATCCTGTTCGTTAATGTATTGCCGCTCCATCACCACCTCGACCACAATCCCTGGCGCGCTTGTTTCGCGGTTGATCTTCAGAATATTGTTATAAGAAGCGATGCCTGTGATAAGCAGCATCAAAACAGCAACCCCCGTAAAGATCCACAGGACGATCTTTTCCACCGGCACCGCGCTAAACCGTTCAATATCCCTGTGCATCTTCTCGAATTCAGGGTCGTTAAACTGCGCGTCAAATTTTGCATCCTCCGCCGCTTCGATCATGGCCTCCAATTTACTTCTATCGCCATCATCAGAAATGTCTTCAAGGTCTTTGTATTCCACCCCGTTCACTTCAAAAGATACCGGGAGGTCGTCCTCCCAATTGATCGAATATTTTTTCCTGGCCATCGGTTCCTCCGCGGCAAGCATTCTATCATAACGGTAAGCGGCGATTCATTTGAAGTCTGATAAAATCCCAGCATGCTCTCAAGAGTTTACTCCTGCGCCGTGGTGGGACTGGAAGGTGTCATCGTCGAAGTGGAAGTGGATTACACCAACGGCCTGCCTGGCGTCACCATTGTTGGCCTGCCTGATATTGCCGTTCAGGAAAGCCGTGAACGTGTGCAAACCGCTGTCAAAAATGCGGGCCTGCATTTCCCCCGTCACCGCATCGTTGTCAATCTTGCGCCCGCCGTTGTCCGCAAAGAGGGCCCGGCCTACGACCTGCCCATCGCACTCGGTGTTGTCATCCTCGCTGGTTATCTTCCGCAAGACTGCATCGAAAGCGCCATGTTCATCGGCGAACTTTCACTGGATGGCGTCGTCCGCCACACCCGTGGAGTTTTGCCCATGGCCGCCGCCGCCCGCGCAAACGGCTTCAAGCGCATCTTCGTCCCCGAAGTGGATGCGGGTGAAGCAGCCTTGATCCCCAACCTGGAAGTGTACCCCGTCAAATCGCTTGCGCATCTCTACGACCATTTAGCGGGTCGCACTCTCATTGAGCCTTATCAACCCTCCAGCCACGATCTGCCCGATCCGCTCTTCATCCCCACCGATTTCGCCGAGGTCAAAGGACAGGAGCATGTCAAGCGCGCCCTCGAAGTTGCGGCAGCAGGAGGTCATAATATTCTGATGGTCGGGTCGCCCGGCTCCGGCAAGACGCTTTTAGCCCGCGCCATGCCCGGCATTTTGCCGGAAATGTCCATCGAAGAATCCCTGGATGTTACAAGAATTTATTCGGTTGCCGACCAACTCCCCGCTGGGACGCCGCTCATCAAACATCGTCCGTTCAGGGCGCCGCATCATACCATCAGCCATGCCGGTCTCGTCGGCGGCGGAAACATCCCCAAGCCCGGTGAGATCTCCCTCGCCCATCGCGGAGTTTTGTTCCTCGATGAATTCCCCGAGTTCGGCACACGCGTCCTCGAAGTTCTGCGCCAACCCATGGAAGACAAAGTCGTCACCATCAGCCGCGCCAAAGGCTCGCTGACCTTCTCTGCCAATTTTCAATTGATCGCCGCCATGAATCCCTGCCCGTGCGGATTCTATGGAGACGCCCAAAAAGCCTGTACTTGCGCCCCCGCCGTGGTGACCAAATACCAAAAACGCATCTCCGGCCCCATCCTCGACCGCATCGACATCCACATCGAAGTGCCGCGCGTGGACTATGAAAAACTCAGCGGCACTCGCCTGGGCGAATCCAGTGAGTCGATTCGTAAAAGAGTACAAACCGCAAGAGATATTCAACATCACCGATTTACCAACCCTTCGACAGGCTCAGGACAGCGTCTCCAATCTCCAATTACCGACGTTCTCTGCAACGCCGACATGCGCATCGGAGAGGTCAGGCAGTTTTGTGCGCTCCAGCCCGAAGGTCAGAGTTTGATGCGGGCGGCCATGAGTCAACTCAATTTGTCGGCCCGCGCTTATCACCGCATCCTCAAGTTATCTCGCACCATCGCAGACCTGGCAGGCAGCGAAGAGATACAATCCCCGCATCTGGCGGAGGCGCTACAATATCGTCCGAAGTTGATGTTGGGGTAAAACCCAGCGGCATTACTATCATGCGAATAAAAGGGGGATTAGTTACCTCCCGTATTTCTTTCTCAATTCCTCCGCCGCCGCATTCAATTCCTTGGCATTCTTTTGGATCTTCCTGATCGCCGCCACGGCATCATCCACGCCCTCTGGGCCAGCGCGGAAAATGGCCTCACCCAACCAGACGGCTTCGTGTTCACAGGCGCGGGTGGCTTCGGGCAGACTCATATTCTTGAAATCAAAATACTGCGGGAAGGCATTGGGCACAGCCAGATGGGAATTCTGCGGTTGGAATAATTCATAATGATGCATAGCCTCGTATCCCATCCAGCAATCCACGCCTTCTGCATCCAGGGCTGCGCATAAAATGTCATGCTCCACGCCAAAAGTGGAGGGGTCAACCGCAAAGATGTAACGATAAAAAGAACGGGTGGTGTGACGCGGATCGCGCTTCAACACTCGCAGGCCAGGGATCTCGCTCAAGGCTTCATCCATATAAGCAGCCATCTCTTCGCGCTGTTTAGCCTGTTCCGGGAAGCGCTCGATCCCGACCAAAGCCATGGCGGCTTGCAATTCGCTCAAACGGAAATTCCCTCCCTGAACAGAAAGACCGCCGGCTTCTTCTTCGCCGCCACCCAAGGCATGCGGGCGCCCACAGTCAATGATCGAAGCGGCAAGCGCGGCATGTTCGGCGGATCTGCAGAGCAAGATTCCGCCTTCACCCGATGTCAGCGTCTTTGACGATTGCAAGGAGAACGAGCCGAAGTGACCAATCGTGCCTGCGCCCTGACCGTTCCACTTTGCGCCATGCGCATGGGCACAATCTTCGATCACGATCAGGTTATGTTTTCCGGCCAGGGCCATGATGGCGTCCATGTCCGCCATGTTCGAGCCGAGGTGGACAGGGATGATGGCTTTCGTCCTGGGTGTGATGGCTTTCTCCGCCGCCTGTGGGTCGAGGCAATACGTATTCGGATCCACATCCACAATAACGGGGATTGCGCCCGCTCCCATCGGGGCAGAGGCGGTGGCCTGAAACGTATACGCAGGCACGATCACTTCATCGCCCCAGCCAATGCCCGCCGCGCGCAGCGCCACTTCCATGGTGATCGTTCCGTTAGACATCGGCACAGCATACCCGCCGCCCTGCAACTCGGAGAATTTTTTCGCCAACTCCGCTGTTTTGGGACCCGGGTATGGAAAGCCACCCCAACGGCCCGATTTCACCACCCCTGTCACGGCATCAATATCGCGCTGATCCCACACCGGCCATTCGGGATAAGCCTCTGTTCGAGATTTGGGCCCACCCAAGATCGCTAATTCAGACATATGATTCTCCTTCTTCGTTTTACAATTTTGTTGTCATTGCGAGGAGCCGTTCTTTGGCGGCAAAGCAATCCCCCACACCTCAGAAGATTGCTCCGCCTGGCTCGCAATGGCGTCACGTAACGTATCCATCACTTTAGGCGCAATGTCCTTCCCAATCGAATTGGTCTCTTCGTAGTGCTTGCCGGGTTTGAATGGGTTCCACGGGTATTTGAAATCTTCCACCGGCAGGATGTAGCCCAGCTCATCGTTTGCCAGCCCGATCACGCCTGCCACCTGGGCTCCCGCTTCTTTCATCTGCGCCTTGAGTTGCATCCCCAGCCTGGGCAGCAACTCCCCCGGAACCGTGGCCAGCCACAACCCGCCGATCTTGATCAGGTTGACCTCGGTGGTGATGTAACCTTTTTTATCGCGCACATCTGGCAGGAGTTTGCGGCGGAAGGCTATCTTGTACAGGATGTTGGCAAGCCTGGCTTTGATCTCTTTTTTCGTACCATGGATTACGGATATCGGCTCACTGCCTTTCACGGCATTCAAGGCCGCCAACCCCTCCCCCGCCAATCTTTTCCCCATGGACTCGGCTTCTTCGAATGAATGATCCTTGACATCCGGCGTCATCATGCCGCCCAGGGAACCGGCAAAGAACATGCAGGGGGCGCCGGTCTGATGCTCCACCTCGGCGCAAAGATAACCGACATAGTCGGCAGAGATGTGCGGGTTATGTTCCCATAACACTTCAGGGTGACAGGGGAAGTTAAAGAGAGTGACCCGTGCATGTTGATCATGATCCAGAAGCTGAAGCAGGGTCAGCTCGTCATCGAGAATCTCAGGGTTGCGGGCATTCTTCGCCAGCCCGGGGATGTGGACAGAGGCCCATTTGGCTGAAGCCGGCTTGAGGTCCGAAAAAGAAGCGAGGATCGTCTTTACTATCCTGTCTTTCGTCGCCGACATCCATTCACGATCCACACCGCAGGTTTTGTCATCCGGCCCCCATAGGCCCATGGTATCAGGGCCATGATGGGTATGTGTGGAAGCGATGATCACAGAGGCCTCCAATGTCTTGAAGACCCCGGAGGTCTTAAGTCGTTCGAGCACTTCGTTCACATCCGGCCTGAAGAAACCTATGAGGTCAAGCGCCACCAGCGCCAGCGTGGCGCTTTCGGTCTGAATGGCGAGCGCACGCACGCGCAGATCGTCATGAATGGTTTCTGCGCGCCGGTTCTGGCCAAAGCCAGCCAGGTACACGGGCCGGTCGAGCGATGGGGTAATGACAGACTGAGCATAACCGATCTTCATTTCACGATCTCCTTTGCCGTGCGGGTCAATTCTGCGCGGACGGCATATCCATCGAAGCCCACCTGTTCCATACCCAGAACGACAGCCCCGGTCACAGGCGGGCCATCAAGGCGGATCAACCTGGACTTGGGACAATGCGCCAGCACCACCTTGCGCATCGGTGTTGTCAATAGTTCCCCGGCTTCGAACAGGCTGCCAGATTGAATGATCTCAACCTCATCATTTTCCATTTCGATCTGGCGCGCCACAGCCACCGCCAGCCAGCCCAATTCCTCCCCCGCCCAATGAATGATCTCCTGTGCGGCGACATCGCCCGCGCAGGCGGTGCTCAGCACCTCAATGGCAATATGGGAAAAGAGGTGATATTGGTTGTTCGAAATGCCTTCCATCAGATCCATTTCATCCTTCGCGCCGGTGGCTTCCAATAGGACCCTGGTGAGCGCTGTCGGCGGGCGGCGTTTAATCCATGCATGGTTCACCATGCGCAAGGCTTGATGGACAATTTCGATCCCTCCGCCATTCTCGCCGAACTGGTCGCCATTGCCGACGATGCGCCCCGGTTTTCCGCGCGCATTCCTCCCGCAACAATTATTGGAGGATCCCGCCGTGACGTTCACCCCAATCCCGCGCGTCGCACCTGCGAATAACCCGTTCCAGCCATCGTTGACAACTTCAACACTGCACGGCAATCCCAGTTTGGCGATTTCACGCAAATGCGCCTCCCGGTCGGATGGGAAATCGTATCCGGCCACCCCGAAACCTGCCCCGGCGATCTGGGCCTTCTCCACGCCGCTCATTTGCAACGCGCCATTGAACGACTCTTCGATCACACTGAAGAAGCCATCATAGCCAACGCCTTGATGATTTCCGCCCCAGGCTTTGCCAAAGCCGATGCATTGACCTGCTTCATCCACAATAAGCGCATGAGTTTTCGATGAACCGACATCGATGCCGAGAAAGTAACGCATTTATCCTTCGCCTCTTTTGTTCTTCAAAGTCTCTTTAATATCTTGCAAATACTTTCCATGCAGCGGATATAGCCACAGCAAAAAGATGGCGAGCAGGAAGCCAATGGAGGTGGGCGCAGTCAGAAAGATGCGGAAGCCCAGATCCACGCTGGGTGGCTGGACTTCGAGCAGGGTGTCATATCCAAACGCAGGCATGACCAAACCAAAGACCGACGACACGATCAGCCCGCTCAAGGTGATGAGAAATCCGCTCATGCCGAAGTACATGCCTGCGCGTTGGTGACCCGTCTTCACTTCGTCTTCATCTACCACCTCAGCCATGATGACATCGCCGATCAGGATGAGTCCACCCAAGCCAACGCCGAGAATGACCGAAGCGGCATACGTAAAATTGATATTGGGAGAGAAACCCATCGGCACAATGCCAAGGATCATGATGGCATTGGCAAGCATGAGCGTGCGGCGCGAGTCGAGTTTATTCGCCACCCAATTGCGCCACGGATAGAGCGAGAACATGGCGACTACGAAGGCAATGCCCAAAATCACGGTTGCCAGACTCTCGTCCACTTTGAGGCTGTATTTGAGATAAAACAAAATGCCAGTTTGCAACGTGCCTGTAGCGATGAACCGCGCCGTCTGTGCGCCCGCAGCAGTGAGATAACTGCGATTGGCGAAGGTGTATTTCAACGCCTCCCAAAGCGGGAAACTGGTATCCGTTTTCAGATCGGTGCGTTCAAACAGCGACGGGTACCCCACATAAATGGCGATCACCGAAATGACCGCCAACGCTGAAGCCATGCCAGACCAACCCAAAATGTCGGCAAGAAGCGGGGGCAATGCCGCTCCCAGAACCAGCGCGACGGTTTGGAAGATATTCATCTTCGCGGCCACATCGGTCCGCTCGGAATAATTTCCAAACATCTCGGGCAGTAAGCCATAATAGCCTGTCGCAAGCGCCGTATAGATTCCCTCCCAGATGACGATGCATGTGCCGAAGTAAACCAACAAACCAACGGGGTTGTCCTTGCCATCGAATGGAGCGGTGAATAACAGTGCGAAGGTCACTGCATATGGCAAGCCTGTAAACAAAATATACGGCAGCCTGCGCCCCCAGCGCGAGCGCGTGCGGTCAGACATGTATCCGAGCACGGGATTGTTGACCGCATTGTATAAGGTATAAAAGAACCAAAAGGTGGCATACCAGGTCGCGGGCAGGTTCTTCACATCTACAATGTAGAAGGCAATGATGCCTGCCACGGCTTCACCAGGCGTCGCCACGCCCAGGCTCATCAACGAATACATCATGCGCGTCTTTGTGCTGGTCTTGAATTCGGTGGTGGTCATGCAATCTCCTTTGGCATTCTTTCCTCTTTTCATAAATTTGAAAGACGAAAGAGGAAAGTAAATTACTTCCTCATCGCATCGCGTATCGCCCGATACCCGATCGGCTTGATATCTTCACCCTCGATGAACTTCTTCAACTCATCGCTCATGAAGGATTCGTAATTTGCCACGCGGCTTTCCCAATCGGGCGCGATCGCTCGCAGTTCGGGCGTATCAATGGATGGATGCAAAATGAAATGCGTAATGCCTTCAGGTAAATTGCCCAGTAATTTTTTTGCGATCTCCATCTGTCCGTTCGGCTGATCGAGCGGCATGGACATGATCCCGTTCAGCGTTGGCACGCCAACCCCTTCGAGCATTTCCATGATCGGTGCATATGCGACCCGATCGGCTTCGCTGATGCCCATCACTTCGATTCCCACGGCATCCAAACGCGGCAGCATATTCGGCAATGCCCTGCCCCCTGCCGCCTGAATGTAAGTCTGAATGAATTTCGGATGCATGATCGCGCCCATGTGCGAATCGACATGAGTCACATCGATGCCCTCTTTCAACGCCATTTCGATCTGGGCGTTGACCTCTTTCTCGACATCTTCCACACTCGCAAGTTTGGATGTATTCTCTGGGTCATCATGGAAGTAGCCCGCCTCATCCCTTAACCCTGAGCCTGCCCCCACATCGGAAACAGGTCCCCACCGATAACTTTCCCATTCTGCATTGAGTGTCGCATGGACGCCCATGTCCATAGCGGGATTCTCGCGACACATCTTCGCCACCGCAGGGAACCACGCGCAAGGAGTCATCACCGCGCCCGACGTCACCCCGCCGACAGACCACAAATCCTTGAACGCCTGCACCGACGCGTGGCACATGCCAATGTCATCGGTGTGGATGATGACGAGTCTATCTGTATCTGCATAACCAAGTTTTTTGAGAAGATGGTTGGATTTCATCATTTTACTCACTGATCACTTAAATTGTGACAGCCATTGCTTGTTCGTTTCCAACAAATCATCCATCACTGTCTGCACCTTGTCCGCGCTGGGGCCAAGCGGATTGGTGAGCAAGGCCTGATACATCGCATTCTTATCGCCATGAACCGCGGCTTCGACGGTGAGTAGTTCGTACATCTTCACCTGAGAGATAAGCCCGAAGCACGAAGCAGGTAGCGGGTCGGCAGGAAGCGGGTGAATCCCTTTGGCATCCACTTTGGCGGGCAGTTCCAAGACCCAATCTGCGGGGTAATCTTTCACGGCTCCGTTATTGCGCGCATTGACCACATGCACTTCGCCCAGGTCGTTGTAATGCGAATTGATAAGTTGAGTTGCCAGTGTAGAGTAATACGCGCCGCCGCGCTTCATCAAGTCTGCGGGCGGTTCGGTCAAGTTCGGGTCGGCGTACTCGCGCAGCAGATCTTTTTCGATTTCCATCACCTGCTCGGCGCGTGAGGGCGGCCATTTCTTTTGCTCGTTGAATTTCTTTTCGGTGTAATAAAAATATTGCAGGTAATAGTTGGGGATCATGCCGAGCGTCTCGATGGTGCGAACATCCCACTCAGGGTCTTCTTCCTTTTTTAATTCTTCAAGATAGGCGGGGAAAATATATGGCCACATCTCTTCGCCGTCCACGGTGAAGCCGCGATGCCAGGTAAGATGATTCAGCCCGAGCGTGTTCAGCACAGCACGGCGGTCTTCGATCTTATTGCCCGTCACCTTCTCCAAACCTTCGAGAATTTCCATCTTGGTGGTGATGCCCACATTGCACACCCCCACCGCGGGCACATCGGGCGCGTAACGATTCAATGCCTCTGTGACCAGGCCCGCAGGGTTGGTGAAGTTCGCCAGCAACGCGCCGGGCGCCGTCTCACGAATATCGTTTGCAATACTAAGAATCACAGGGATGGTTCGCAGCGCCTTCGCCATGCCTCCCACACCCGTGGTCTCCTGCCCGACCAAGCCATGCCGCAGACCAAGATATTCATCGCCGCGACGCGCAGGCATCATGCCGACTCGCAACTGCGTGGTGACATAGGACGCGCCCGCGATCGCCTCTTTCTGGACCGTGGAGAGGATCACCTTAAACGGCTCCCCCTTCGCCCTGGCCATTCTCTGCGCAAACCCTCCAACGATGTCAAGCCGCTCCTGGTCAATATCCATCAACCAGAGTTCCTTGATGGGAAGCGACTCGGCTCGGGCAAGAAATCCGTTTACAAGTTCGGGCGTGTACGTTGACCCGCCGCCAATGACTGTGATTTTCATAAGTTGATCACCTTTCCTGTTTTTGCGCTCTTATACGCTGCATCTACGACTTTCATATTCATCAACCCTTCCAACCCGCCGGGGTTTGGATTTTGATTGTTCTGCACGCATTTCACAAAATATTTTAATTGGTCATCATATAAACTCTGCGGGCAGTGCTCCCTGCGCGGGAATTCAAAACCAGATTCCACGACATCGATTCTTTCTTCTTTCTTATTTCCCAGTTCAATACGTGTTGGAAATAACTGCCCGAAGCCTTGCATGCCATACAACTGCGTCGCTGCTTCGGGACCATCACTGTGCGGCTGCCACCAACCCGACTCGATGTAGGAAGTCGCGCCGTTGTCCCATTCCACGATGATGACGCCCGTGTCGTCCACATCGAAATCTTTGTAATGGGTGCCGATCTTGGCGTAGACCGAAACGGGCTGCGGGTCGCCGAGCAAAAAGCGTGCTGTATCCAGGGCATGGATGCCCATATCTGCCATCGCGCCGCCACCTGCAAATTCTTTTTGGGTGAACCAACCGCCTGGACCCCAGTGCGTATGCACGCCATACCCTTTTGTGCGGATGATCTTTCCTAATTTTGCTGATTGCTCCTTCAACCACAATACATCGGGGTCGAAGCGCCAGCAGTGTGCCACCATTAACAATGCGCCCGATCTCTCTGCGACTGCATTCATTTGCTCCGCTTCGGCGGCATTCATTGCCATGGGTTTCTCCACCATGACATGCACGCCCGCGTTCAAGGCGGCAATCGTCTGCGGCGCATGGAGATAATTTGGTGTTGAAACGACCAATGCATCCACTCCGCCGTCTTTCAGCATGGCTTCCACTGTCTCGTATTGACGGGTGATGTCAAAGCGTTTGCCAAACTCTGCCATTGAGTCGATTTTGTGATTGACCACCGCCGTCAACTCCAAGCCCAAATTCTGCGCCGCCTGCGCATGGACTTTATTGATGTAGCCCGTGCCTGCAAATGCAATCTTCATCTTATTCTCCTGCAAACAAATGTAACGTGTGTCCCGTCAATGCAAAGAAACGTTCCAGTTCGGGCTTTGTCAGGATCAGGGTGGCGGTATTCACCAGTGGGTGACTCAGAAAATACTCGCCCTGCCAGATCTCGGCGTCGACCCATAACTCAACCACGTGCTCCACATCATTCGCCAGCCCCATCATCGTCACTGATCCGCGGGTCACCCCGAGCAGGCGCAGCAGGTTTTCTTCTGATGCAAAGCGCACATTGCCAACGCCCAACTGTGTGGCAAGCGCATCCAGTTTCACGGTCTTTTCGCAGGCGGTCACCGCCAGAAAAAAACGGCGCGCTTTTTTATCGCACAGGAATAAATTCTTCGTGCTCACCGCAGGTACTGCAGGGCGATGCAATTCCGACTCGGCACAGGTGAACACCGCGGGGTGCTCGATACGCTCGTACGCAAATCCATGCGCATCCATGAACTCAAGAAATTCTTTTTCAGTCATCATTTGAGTTTCACCCGTAGAGTCACGATCTGGTATGGTTTCAAATTCAGGATGATCGAAGCCTGATCCACGCTCAAAGCGGATTCGTTCTCCTCCAGCAGATTCGTCACCCAAGCCGCTTCCAACTCGCTTCCAAACTTGACTTGAACCTGCCCCCGCTTTCTCTGGCTTTCATACAAGCGGACGATGAGTCCGTTACCGTCTTCGGCTTGCTTCACAGTTTCGATGATGATGTTGGGTGAGGCGCAGGAGACGAGTGATGACCGACCGCCGACCGCTGACAGCTGACGGTTTGTTGCGGTCTGCGGTCTATCGTCTGCGGTCTTGTAACCGATGATCGGGTCATTCAACAAATACGCTTCCTGTTGCGTCGCTTCATTCCACCCGCCCGCATGCGGATACAAACTATATTTGAATTCATGTTCGCCAAAATCTGCCATGGGGTCGGGCATGGTGGGGGAGCGCAGCAGGGTGATGCGCATCACGTTGTCATGGATGTCATGCCCGTATTTGCAATCGTTGAGCAGGCTCACGCCATAATCGCCTTCAGACAAGTCCACCCATTTTTGAGCGCAGGTCTCGAAGCGCGCCCAATCCCAACTGGTGTTGCGATGTGTGGGGCGTGTCACATTGCCCCATTGAATTTCGTAGGTCGCCTGCGGTGAGAGCACATCTACAGGGAATGCGACCTTAAGCAGGGTATGGCGTTCCTGCCAGTTGATCTGCGTGTCAATGTCCAGGCGGGGCGAGTTGTGACTCAATGAAATCCGTTGTGTAAATTCACTATTTTGGATCCTGCGTTTGATCTCAAGCGTCTGGCGCAGTTCGCCGTATTCGACAAAGCGTATCGAAGTCGCGGGTTCTGCCAGCCACAGTTTGTCATCGTAGAAGATGTCCACATCCCAGGCGTCCCATGATTTGGGGCGATCTTCAAAGGCTTGGAATTGATTGGCAATGCCATCGGGCGGAAGAACTTCGCGGTTGGCGGTTTTATCGAAGATGCGGGTGATGTCGCCAGCGGAGTTGAGTTCGACGCGGAGGAAGTTGTTTTCCAACGCGTGACCGCTGACCGCGGACGGAAGTCCCTCACCCCTAACCCCTCTCCCAAAAGGAGAGGGGGGCTCTGCGGTCTGCGGTCGGTCGTCTGCGGTCTTCAATGCCATCACACTATACGGCTGCATCTCGCCTGCATCCAGCCAACAGCCAGAATCAGTTTGTTGTGTAGTGACAGGCTGCCCGTCGAGCGTGAAGCGTTGCAATGAGTCGCCAGGGATGAAGACCAGGGCTGGTTGGGTGAACGAAGTCGGGTTGACGAGCAGCAGGTCTGCATCCAAATGAGAGGCAAGCGTTTGCAGGGCGTCATTGCGGAGTTGGGTCACGTTGTGAGTCAGTTCCGCGTATTGGGCTTGTGACTCTTCGTAGACGGGACCGATGCTGGAGCCGGGGATGATGTCGTGGAATTGGTTGAGGCAGATGGTTTGCCAGGCTTCGCGGTATTTGGTAATTGGATATTGGTGATTGGTGAGGAGGGCGGCGTAGGTGGAAATGAACTCGGCATCGTGCAAAAGAAATTCGGCTTTGCGGTTGGCGCGTTTGTTGCGGGCTTGGGTGGTGTAGGTGCCGCGATGATATTCGAGATAGAGTTCGCCGTTCCACACAGGCATCATTTTGGATTCGGTCAGCGGTTCGATGGTTTCAAAGAAATGTTTGACGCTCGATTGCTTGACCTGCGGGAGGGCGGGGAAGTTCTTCATCACTCCGATGTTCTCCAGCATCTCGCGGGTGGGACCGCCGCCGCCATCGCCGTAGCCGTATGCCATGAGCAGGTCGCGCTGCATTTCTTTTTGTTGGAAGTTGCTCCAGGCGCCGAGCGCTTCGCTGGGATTTGCCATCGAGTTGTACGTGGCGAAATACGGACTGCCAAACTCCATCACGGTGGAGAAGTGCGTGAGGATCTGCGTGCCATCAATGCCCTGCCACAGGAAGGTGTCGTAAGGCAGGCGGTTGTATTGGCTCCAGCCGATCTTGATGGTCATGAAATATTTCAAGCCCGCCTGCTGGATGAGTTGTGGCAACGCCCACGCGTACCCAAAGACATCAGGCAGCCAGAGCACGGGGCTTTCAGCATCTTTGCCAAAGTGTTCACGGAAGAATGAACGACCAAGCAGGAATTGCCTTGCCAGTGATTCAGCGCCGCTCAGGTTGCAATCGGCTTCGACCCACATGCCGCCCATCGGTTCCCAGCGTCCCTCTTTGATTTTTTCTTTGATGGCTTCAAACAGTTGCGGCTGGTCTGCTTTGATGTATTGATAGAGTTGCGGTTGCGATTGTGAGAAATGATAATCAGGGAACTGTTCCATCAAACGGATGACGTTATGGAATGTGCGCTCTGATTTGCGGCGGGTCTGTCCCAGCGTCCATAACCAGGCGACGTCGATATGGGCATGCCCCGTGGCGTGAATGACCGCATCCAACGGCGCACCTGCTTTGGCGATGCCAGCCTTCAGCGCCTGCATGGCAGGTGAAATGCTTTCGTAAAATTTTTCTGCGCCAATGGGGTCGCGGGTATCGAGAGCGATGAAGGCATCATTGAGCGCATTGAGCAGGTGATGTTTGGCGGGGTTGTTCTGCTCCAGGTTGGTGATGGTTTCGAGAGCAACGGAAGCCAGCGCGCCAAAATCACGGGTAGATTGATGGATCTGCACCACGGCACACGGCTTCATGAAAAGTTTGGTAAACGCGTCACCGTTGGCGAACCCGCCAAGACCTGTCCAGCCGTGCAAGGCGAGTGTATGCTCCTTGCCATCGCACCACTCGGGCTTGAGTATAATTTCCTGATGATGACGGTCGCAGGTGGCGTATGGCTCACCGTCGATGTATGCCAGACATTCGGGATGTGAAAAATCACCCGCATCGCCAAGCGGCAGGAACAACGCAATGGGTTGGGCTGTGTCCATAAATTCGGGAACGGTGAAGGTAGTGCGCAGCACGAAATCCTGCATCCACGAACCCCAATAGGTGTTGGCGTCGATCTCCATCCACTGTGAGTCGTCCACATCCGTTTGGATGGGCGGCGCAGCAAGTGGATTCGCCAACTCGAGATATTTGAACGATGGCAGGTTCTTGCGCTGGCGGTATACCAGCGGCGCGATCAGAGCGAGGCGTTGTTTGATCTTTTCGGGTGTCCAGCGTTGTTTGTGGTACATAAAACCTCAAAGGTTAATTGCGAAACGTCACCCGCCGCAAAATGCTTTTGCCAAGCGGAATGAGGCTCACGGTGTGCAGGTTGCCCTGCGTGTCGTGCATGGATGTCTTGAGCGTGAGCGCAGCAAATGGGTTGGACGGGTCGAACGCAACAGGCTCCAGTGTAAATTCAGGCTGGGGCGGCAGGTGCAGGCTCAAGTCTGATGAAGAGGCGGGCGTATAGTACGCATCGCGAAAGCCAGGTGCATATTCCCGCCCAGGCACAAAACCCCCATCCAATGGCAGACAAAAAAGCAGCGTTCCATAGCGGATGATGAATTCATCACGCCACGGCTGGACTTGAACCTGCGCCTCAAAACGCAGGGACAGTTGCTCGCCAGTCTGCCAGTTTTTTCGCACCTGAATCAGATTCCCCCGAACAGAAAATTCCTCTGCGCCTGTCAAAGTAAAGTCCGTGCTCCATGCAGGCTTGCGAAAACTGAGCGTGAATTCCACAGGTTCAGAAACTTCCACCTGAAAGTTGAGGTTGAGGTCGAAGGGATACTTGCTGGTTTCAGTGATCTTGATACTGACGCCGTTGATCTCAGCCTGAAATTCAGACGCGCCATACAAGGCTTTCACGAAGCCCTCTTCTGAGCGCAGCCACATGGCTTTGATGTAATACGGCGCGATGCGCCCAGCATTGGGGACGCAGCACACTGCCACATCCTGATGCACGGGTGAATACTTGTAACGGATCTGCGGGTTTTGCTCGTCCTGTGGGTCATCGGGATGCAGCGAGCCAGTCATCGAAAAGGAGTTGTCGGTTTTCAGGTAGGCAATGGACGGTTCGGATGGATGCCGTGCGCCCTGGGCGGCATTGAAGAACAGCCACTCAGCGCGGTCTGCCCAACGTACGTCGCCAGTTTTCTGGAGCAGGTGGGTGTACGTATCGAGCAATTCATGAATCGAACAGTACTCATACCCTGTCTCGGAGGCGTCTGCTTCGCGCTCTGCAATAAACTCATCACCGATCGGAGCGCCCGATGGGGTGAGGCAAAGTTCAAGTTTGGCGAGCGCAGCGGTGAGGGCGGAATCCAACTTCGAGTCATTGACAGCAACTGCGGCGGTCAACAACGAACGCAACTGTTCATAGGTGTGAACGCCGTGGGCTTTGAAACGATAGTTCGAGTTGAGGAGGTTGGCGATCTGGATGTCATCCTGGCTGAGCGGCTGGCGGCTATATTCTTCATAAAACCAGCGGGCGTATTCAAGATACGCTTTGTCATTGGTAAGTTGGTACAAGCGGTCGAGAACATCAGTAAATACCAAGCCATGCCCAACCCCCGCAAAATCATCTTTGACATCAAAGGGATGTGACTGCCCGATGGGGTAGGCGCGCATGGTCACAGTCACTGCGCGGCGGACAGCAATGAGCGCGCGTTCATCCCTGGTGGCTTCGTACCAGCCGAGCAGAACGCGAAACAATGAGGCTTGTGCCCACAGTTCCCCGTTCTCGCCTGTGAAATCGAAGCGCAGGTCGGGGGCATAAATGCCAAGGTAGCCGTCTGTATCCTGAGTGGCAAGCAAACGCTCAATGTGAACGCGGGCTTTTTCAATAAAAGCGGGGTTCTCCAGTAACAGGGCAGTGCGCAACATGCCATCCAGCCAGTTCGATTGGGTTTCGCTGTTCCACCACAGGAATTGCACCTCCCACTGGGTCTCTTTGGCAACCACGCCGAGTTCCTTGGTTTTTGCGGCTTTGGTCAGGCGGTCAGCGCCGTAGATGTCGTCCTGCTGAATCAAAGCAGGGACGAGTTGATCCAGATAGCCGACAAAACCATGTTCAAGATCACGGGACATCTGGGTGCGAATCCAACCAGAGGGTTTAATTGCACCAAAAGACAGGAATTGATAGGCTTGCGATTTTTTATGGGGATCTGTCATACCCTGGCTCCCAGATCGCGCAATGCCTGGCTTTGTGCTTTGAGATTTTCGATGGGCGTTTCATCTGGGATCTCGCACCCGCCCGCAGATATCCAGCGCGAGCCGCCCGCTTTGGCATTGGCAAGCACGCCTTGGTAGACATCCTCTGGCGTTCCCTGCAAAAAGACGGTGACGGGGTCGAGGTTGCCGCAGATGACCAGACCGTCCATTGCTTCCTGCGCTTTTTGCAGGTCGTTCATCCAATCCACATCAATGATCTCTGCGCCGCTTTGCGCCATTTCCTTATGGCTGTGTGAGGTCTTGCCGCAGATGTGCAGGCGTGGGATGGCGCCCTTGGCTTTGACGGCTGCAAAGATGCGTTGTTGATAGGGGAGGACGAATTCGCGATACATGCGCGGGGAGATGAGTGAAGCGGCGGCGTCACCCAGCCCGATCATGTGCGCGCCTGCGTCGACCTGGGCGGAGGCGAAAGCGATCTCCACTTCCGCGCATTTTTCAAGCAGTTCTTTCAACCAGTCGGGGCGCATTTTTACGTCCTTCATGATCTCGGTCATGCCGCGCAGGTCGGCGGCTTCTGCAAAGGCGCCTTCGACCCAACCCATCACTGCCACTTCGTCCCCCACCTGTTCCCGCATGGCGCGGATGCCTTCCAGGCGGTCTGTCATGCGGGGCCCAAAATTTTGCACTGGGAATTGAATCTTGGCGAGATCTTCAGGCTCACGAATGACCAGGCTTCTGTGCATGGGCATCTGGTCGTATGGAAAGTCCACTTCCAGCCCCATGTCACAGGCTTCACGATAGGGGTCAGAAATGGCTTGCACCACATCCAGTTCGAAATCTCGCAAGGCGGCCATGTTGACTTCACATAACACGCGATAGTCAAGATAATATTTGGATAGCGGAATGCCAAGGTGATGTACGGCACGGATCATGAAAATATCAAGGTTGGGCGTGCGATCCACTGGCTCGCCAGCGATGACATTTTTTATGCGTTGGAGGGAGTTCATTCGATTACCTCAGTTATGAAGTTAAAGCGGCGCGGTCAGGGTGTGTGCCAGGCCAAATGACAAGTTATGCCTTTGGCTGTATTCAGGCAGGATCTTCAACGTGTGCTCGATCATATCTTGTGGAATATTGTTGAGCGGCACGTTGCAGGCCTTCAAGGCTTTTTCCAGCGGCGTGATGTCTTGCCCTTGCAGTTTGGCGAATAGCAGAATGGCGGGGCCTACCAGGTCGCCGTGCGGGAGTCCGTGTCCCATTTCGTTTTCAACGGCGTAGGCGAAATAGTGTTCGCTTCCCTCTTCGGGTCTTGAATGACCGACCTGGTTGCACAACTGCACTTCCATCGCGAGACAGTCGTACAACGTTTTGAGGCCGTCATGGTCACCGCGCCCTGCGGCTTCGGCACAATCGAGCACACCACTCAAAATAGATTGGGCGTTGTCATACACCCACGGGATGAATTCCATGCCTGATGGGTTCTTCCCCTTCTCATGTGCAAACTTCCAGTCCCACGCGCCTGTGGCAATGGACATGACATCGGTGATACCTGCGGCGCGGATAAAGGCTGGGGCTTTGGCGATCGTTTCAAGGTCCAGGATGAGGCGCTCGGGGACTTTCGTCTCGATGTAGTACACGCATCCATCTTTGCGGATGCCCGATGCGGCGGTAATGAACGCATCCACCGAGAGGGCGGTTGGAAGAACCACGAGCGGCAGGTTGAGTTTGGATGCGAAGTATTTGGCGGCATCGGCGGTGAGTCCGCCGCCGACGGCGTAGACGACCGCAGGCCGCAGACCGTTGACCGCATTTTCGGTCTGCCGTCCGTTGTCTGCGGTCAAAAGCGAATCCCAATATTCAGTTGTGGCTTCTTTGACTTCAATGGTGGCTGTAATATTCAGCCCGCGCAGGCAGTCCTTAACGGCATTCCATGCGGGTGTAGACGTGATGAGCAATACTCCACGCTTTTCTTCAATTTCATTGAATGGTATCAGGTCAACCAAAGGAAGGTTGGAGAATTTATTCATGCTATTCATCAACTGAATTGGATGCGATAACCTTCGCATACCATTCGCCCGAATCTTTGAGGGTGCGTTTTTGTGTTTCATAGTCCACGCGAATGATGCCGAATCGTTTGGTGTATCCGTGACCCCACTCGAAGTTATCCATCAATGACCAGACCATGTATCCGCGCACATCCACACCGTCTTGCATGGCAAGGCGGGTTTGGATGAAATGCTGTTTCAAGTAATCGAGCCTGCGTGTGTCGTGGATTTTTCCGTCTGCAGAAACTTCATCGGGGAAGGAGGCGCCGTTTTCGGTAATGTAAATTGGCGGCACCTCATAATCGTTGTTGATCTTGTTTAGCATGCGGCGCAGGGCAGGAGCACAGACTTCCCAACCCATTTCTGTGTATTCAGATCCCGACACTTCATCCACATGCCCTTGGGCATTGTATAGATTACGCGAGTAAAAATTGACCCCAAGGAAGTCCAGCTTTTGGGCAATGAGCGCCATATCACCTGCTTGAATTTCAGGTAAGCCGCCTGCAAACTCAATATATTCGGGATGGTAATAGCCTTTGAAGATGGGATGCAGAAAGGTCGTCTCGCTGCGGTTCCATGCGCTCTCGGCATTACAGATGGACTGCGGATCGTCATCCGCCGCGTCGGACATCCACTGATTGAGGACAATGCCCGCTTTGAGATTAGGTTCAATACCGCGGATTGCCTGAACTGCGAGGCCATGTGCCACCATAAGATTATGCGCCACTTGCTTGGCCTTGTTCGGGTCCTGTTCGCCTGGGGCATGTTCGCCGCTGACGTATCCGTCCCATGCAATGACTCCGGGTTCATTGAATGTTGCCCAATACTTCACGCGGTCACCGAGACGTTTTGCAACAACAGCGGCATAATCGGCAAAGTGATGCAGATTAGTACGGCTGATCCAGCCGCCCGCTTCATATAATGCTTGTGGATAATCCCAATGATGCAATGTGAGAAGTGGTTCGATGTTGGCGGCACACAAGACATCCACAAGGCGGTCATAGAAGTCGAGTCCGCCTGGGTTGACGTTCCCTGCCCCGAGAGGCAGAATCCTTGTCCAGGCGATGGAGAAGCGATAGGCATTTAATCCCAACCGGCGCATGAGGGCGATGTCTTCGTCGTAGCGATGATAGTGATCGCAGGCGACATCTCCTGTCGAATTGTCTTCTATTTTTCCAAGGGTATGGCTAAAACGATCCCAGATTGATTCGCCTTTGACATCTTCGTTCCACGCGCCTTCGATCTGGTAGGCCGCAGTAGCGGCGCCCCAGAGAAAATTGTGTGGGAATTTGTAGGTGGTCATTCTTTTGATCCTGTTAATTTAATGCCTTGAATAAATGTCTTCTGTGCGAAGAAGAAGGCAACAATGATGGGCAGGGTAAAGACTGTGGCCGCCGCCATTAGTTGATTCCAGACAATGGTTTTCTGTCCCTGGAAATCCTGCAGGCCAAGTGCCATGGTAAAGTTGCGCGGACTGGTGAGGAAGAGCAACGGCCCGGTGAAATCGTTCCAGGCGTAGAGGAATGTAAAAACGGTAACGGTTGCCAGCACAGGCGTGGAAAGCGGCAAAACGATCTTCGTGAAGATCTGCCATTCACTGGCTCCATCCACGCGGGCGGCGTCGCACATTTCTTCAGGAATGGTCTTGAAGAATTGCCGCAGGAGGAATACATCCCATGCATTCGCAAAGAAAGCGGGAATGATGAGCGGCAGGAAGGTATCGCCCCAGCCAAGGGTGTTATTGAAGAAAAGGTACACGGGAATCATTGTCACCTGAAATGGAAGCATCATGGTGGCAAGAATAATGACGAAGAGCAGGTCGCGGCCGGGAAATTTCAGACGCGCAAACGCATAGGCCACCGGCGCATTGGAGACCAGTGTGCCGAGGATGGTAAAGAATGCAATGATGAGGCTGTTGCGAAAATAAATCCAGAAACTCGCCCCCACCCCAGGACGACTTCCGCGGTTCATGGCATCGGGGAAGTTTTGCCAGCGGAAGGAAATCTCCATGATTGGCTCTGCGATCTTTTCCCGCCCTTGCTGGATCTCATAGGTCAGGATCTCATCCGGGTGGGCGGGGTCGACAAAAGTCCCGATGCCTTCGAGGATTTGGATCAAAGCAAGTTGTTTTATCGAGCCATCCTCCACCCTGACGTTGTACAGGTCGAGTGGCTCGCCATTCACTTCCATACGGACATTGTCATATGGAAGCCAGCGCGGCGGGGAATGAAAGACATCCCGGTCAGATTTGAAGGCGGTAAGCAGCATCCACAAGAATGGGACGGCAAAGAACATGCCCACAAAGATGATGAGCCCATGGCTGAGGGTGGCGAGGAAGATATTGCGAATCTTGTGGGCTTGCCGCTCAGAGTGGCGATCTGCCCGAGAGGGGCGAGACAGGTTCAGGTCGGGGGAGGAGGCATTGTTCTTCATTTCATCAACCTGAGTAATAGGTATACCTGTCGCTGACTTTGAGCAACAGCAGGGTGAACAACAAAATAATAACAAATAGAATCCACGCCATCGCAGAGGCATAGCCCATCTTGAGATACTGGAAGGCATTTTGATATAGATAGACGCTGTAGAAAAGGGTCGAGCCCAGCGGCTGGCCAAGGTGGTCCTTGTCGCCTCCGCTAATGACATAAGCCTGAGCGAAATATTGGAACATGGCGATCATGCCGGTGATGAGGTTAAACAGGGTGATCGGCGAGACCATCGGGATGGTGATATGCCACAAACGCTGGAACCAGTTTGCGCCATCCAACTCGGCGGCCTCCAGCAAACTCACGGGGACATCCTGCAGGCCGGAAAGGTAGATAATGATCGTGCCGCCCATGCCCCACATCCCCAGCAGGATCAAGGCCGGTTTGGACCAGTCCGGGTCGGCCATCCAATTGGGGCCGTCGATGCCGATCTTTGCCAGCATGGTGTTGACCAGCCCCACCTGCGGATTTAAGAGCCAGAGAAAAAGAATGGTGCCCGCCACGGTGGGAACGATGGAGGGCAGAAAATAAATTACGCGGTAAAAAGCCTGGCCGCGCACCTTGAAGTTTAGCAGCAAGGCACACAAGAAGGAGGCCAGCAGCCCCAGCGGCACAGCAAAGACCACCATATACATGGTGTTCGAGAGGGAAAGCCAGAACTTATCGTCAACCAAAAGGTCTTTGTAATTTTGAAGGCCCACCCACTCCGGCAAACGCCGGGCGTGGTAGATGGTGAAACTGTAATAAAAGGAGATCACCATGGGATAGAGCGTGAAGGTCAGGAAACCGATCAGCCATGGCAGGAGAAAGAACATGCCTGTACGGAAGTCTGCCCTGGTGCGTTTCGTCCAAACGACCCTGGGTGGAAGTTTGATACCCAGGATCATTCGCCGTTTCGCGGCATGTTGAGTTGAGTCCGGAATTGCCATCGCCACACTCCAGTCTTAAGACGTAGATGCCGCCCCAAAGGTTTGACCCTTTGGGGCGGCTGCAAATTTTTATTTCAAAGAGTCAGCAAGTTTCGCCTCAAACTCCGCTTGCATGGCATCGAGTTCGGCCTTTGAGTCTGCCCCCGTGAGCAGGATACGCTCCTCCGCAGCAATCATGGCATCGTTCAATTCCAGAGAGATCGGGGTGGTCAGAACCACAAAAGCGTTGGGGCTGGCCATCAGGTCAACGAATACCTGGAACTTGGGACCAAGTTCCTTGAAGCAGGGATCTTCCGCAGCCTTTTTACTGGTGGGCAGGTTGGCATTGAAGCAGAACTCCTCCGCCACAATCGCAGGTGACATCATCCATGCCAGCAGTTTGGCCGAGGCATCTTTATCAGCAGCCCCCGAAGGAATGACCACAGCCGTACCCTGATTGACGATCGTTCCGGCGCGTTCGGGGTGATCAGCAGGCGGCGGGAAAGCAGCCACGCCATAATTCAATTCCGGCTTGAGCGCGGGAATGAAGTTCGGCCCGGTTTGCCATTCGCCTTCAACCATCATGGCCACCTTGCCTGCATAGAAAGGCGCATCGGGCGAACCGTATTCGCCAAAGCCGGACGAGAAAGCCTGAATGTTATCTGCGCCGTATTGGGTAAAGAACTGTTGCTGCCAGGTCATGGCATCGATCATCGGCTGGCTGTTGGCTGTCAAGGCCGAGCCGTCGTCGCTGTACCAGAATCCGCCAAACATACGCACATACAGGTCAGAATGACTCCAGGAATGGTTGGGAATGAATCCGATCTGTTCCAACGAACCATCCGCGCCGACGACGGTCAATTTGTTGGCATATTCCACCAGTTCCTCCATGGTGGAAGGCGGCTTTTCGGGATCCAATCCGGCGGCTTCAAAGAGGTCCTTGTTCCAGAACAAGGCATAGGCATCCGTACCCCACGGCAGGCACAAAGTCAGATCGGCTTGAATGCATTGGTCAAGCGGCGCCTCGTAAAAATCAGCCATATCGATATTGCCCGCCTTGATGGCAGAGGACAGCTCATCGATCAGGCCTTCCTTGTAATACGATTTCGCCAGGTCGCCACCGCTAAGCACAAGCACATCCGGCGGATTGGAGCCCGTCAGCGCAGGCAGGATCTTATCGGTTTCAACCGGCGCAGTCACTTCCACCTTGATGCCGGTCTCGGCGGTGTATTTATCGAAAAGTTCCTGGATCTGTTGGGGGTTGTCGCCCCATTGGATCCATACCCGCAGCACTTCCGGCCCCGCAGCCGATTTCCCACCACAAGCCACCAGCAGCATGGCCGCCGCAACGACCAGACATAAAACATTGAAGATCTTCTTTTCCATGGTTTCTTCTCCTGAATGATATTAGCCAAAACGGATTACAAAACAGGAATGACGACTAAGCGCCTGACGCACCTCCTCCCAAATCTTTGCAACCGCAGGATTCGCGGATCATCAATTCTGTGCGCATCAAAACCAGACTTTGAGCCTGCTCCCCATTCAACAAGCGGATCAGCTGGCGGACGGCTTCGCGCCCGACCTCTTCGATCGGTGCGCGGATCGTTGTCAGTGCGGGGGAAATGTATCGGGCAAATTGAACATCGTCGAAGCCGACCACAGATACGTCATCGGGAATGATGCGCCCGGCCAGGGTCAGCGCACGATAGACCCCGATTGCGCCGTCATCATCCCCGGCAAAAACCGCATCAAACTCCACCCCAGCGGCAATCAGTTTTTTCATGGAATCGAACGCGGTATCTTCGTCAAACTCGCCGCGCGAGATCAGAGTTTCATCGAAGGGCAGGCCGTGTGTCTCAAGAGCCTCGCGGTACCCCCTCTCGCGCCACTTTGAATCTTCGTGGCCCTCCGGCCCCCGCAAGAAGACAATACGTCTCCGGCCATGCTTCTCGATCAGATGGCTGACAAGCATGGCAGCCCCATCCTTGTTTTCAATGGTGATGACGGGGATGGCCATATCCTGCGGCGGGGTCTCATGCATAAGCACCAGCGGAAAATTCACGCTGTGCAGTCGTTTGAGTTCTTCGGTTTCAAGGCTGGCAGTAAAAACCAGCAACCCGTCCGTATTGTGCTCGCCGATGGGCCTTCTTTCAACCGCCAGGTCGGTGTGGGTGGAATAGATCAGCAATTCATATCCCGCCAGGCGGATCTCCTCTTCAATGCCTTTCAACAAGTGCGGAAAGAAAGCCCCGCTAATCTCAGAGAATACCAGGCCGATGGTGCTGGTCTTGCGGCTGGCAAGGACACGCGCCGCCGTTCGCGGAGTGAACTGTAACTCCTTGATCGCCTGCCGGACGCGTTCAGCGGTCTCGTGGACGACAGGCGCCTTGCCATTGATCACCCGGCTGACTGTGGCAATCGAAACCCCAGCCCGTTCGGCAACATCAGAGATCGTAGGAGAGGTTTTCTTATCATTCATAAATGTAAGCGCTTTCAGAAAGCGCTTACATAGTATATAGCGAGTCAAGCCAAGAGTCAATTATCCTTGCAAAACTCCCCCCACCCGAACGAGAAACAGGGCGCAAAGCCCTGTTTCTCGTTTAGATCTTTTCCTGGCCTTCATATAAGAGCAAGGTTCCAGTTTGATGCAAAAATTTATTTCACCCTTGTTTAAGACTGAAGCCCTGTACGATCTCCTGCAGTGACCTTGCCATTTCCATCAGGGATTTCGCCGAGGCGGTCACATCATCGACCTGCGCGCTCATCTCCTGGGCTGAGGCGCTAACCTCTTCGATGGAGGCGCTATTCTCTTCAGAGACGGCGGCAATATTTTCAATTGCGCGAGTCACATCGTTCATGCCGCTGGTCATGACACTCATGGCAGCCATATTTCCTTCGATCACTGCGCTGACCTCATCCACGGAAGAAACCAGCTGGGTGGAGGCCGCTTTCATTTTCTCAGCGCCCTGGCTTGCCTGGTCGGCCTGTTTGTATACCTCTTCAGCCGCGCCAAGGATATCATTCAAAGCAGTGCCCGCTTCATTGGCCATTTTTACGCCACTTGCAACCTCGGCGCCGCCTTGATCCATGGACATGACCGCCTCCGAGACGGTGTGCTGGATGTTCTTGATGAGGCCGCCGATCTCCTTGGTGGATGAACCAGCGCGCTCGGCCAATTTCCGCACTTCATCAGCAACCACCGCAAAACCCTTGCCATGTTCCCCGGCACGCGCCGCTTCAATGGCTGCATTCAAGGCCAGCAGGTTGGTCTGGTTGGCAATATCTTCGATGGTCTCAAGGATGACATTGATCTGTTCCGAGAGCTCGCCCATTTCCGCCACCCGCTGCGCCGACAAATTCACCTTGTGCTTGATCTGCTCCATGCCCTGAATCGTTCCCGCCACCGTCCCCGCGCCTGTCCGCGCTGCCTCGGCAGCGCCTGCTGACACACTGGTCACAACTTGAGCGTTTCCGGCCACCTGCTGAATGGTCTGGTTGATCTGGCTGGTGATCGCAGTAGCGCTGGCCACGGAAACATTCTGTTCCTGTGTGCCACGCGCCACAGTGGAAATGGTCTGCGACATTTGCTCCACTGAAGCAGCGGTGCGTGTGATCGATTCTGTCTCCATGGTAATGCCCTTGGCAACCTGCTGGACTGTGGTTGCAATCTGCGAGGTGACCTGCCCGGCCTGCCCGGCAGAAAATGCCAATTGCTCAGACGCTGACGTCAACGAGGTTGCGCTCCGGGCAACATGCCGGATGGTCGCGTGCAAGCTCTCGGTCATCATTTTGAAGGCATGCCCCAGGTTATCCTTCTCCGATTTTGGCTGGATATTTCCGGTCAGGTCGCCTTTTGAAATGGCGTTGGCAACAGATACCATCTCGCGTTGGTAGCCGAGCATCTGACGAATACTGTCTGCCAGAATGCCGTATTCGTCCTTACTGGTGTAATCCAGAGACTGGTCAATATCTCCCAGCGCCAGACGATTGGCCGTATTTGCCATCAACTTGACCGGTTGGGTAATGCTGCGGGCAATCATGAATGCAACCAGGGATACCAAAATTACGGAGGCCAGAATAGTGAGAAAACTATTTGCGGCCAATTGGGTCGCAGAAGTATAGGCTTCAGATGTCTGTTGTTCTGAGATCAATCCCAATTTTAATTCAGGCAGCCAGGTGTATTGCCCGATCACTTCCCTACCGAGATAATTCAAATAAATTCCCTGACCTGATCTCCCTGCCTGCAAATCCTGACTGGCCGTGGTCAGAATCTGGTGGGACAGTTCGGGAGCCCCTTCGATCATCCCCGCAGCCCTCATCTCATCCACAAAGCGCGGTGTGGTTACAAAATATCCTTCTGCATTAATGAGGTAACTTTCGGAGGTTTCTCCAATGCGATTGGCCATGAGTAATTCGGTGATGGAACTGACAGGCACTGTTTCTCCGACCACACCGACGATCTCCCCTTCAGCCGACTTCACCGGCGAGGCAAAGACAATGATCAGATTTCCCGTTGCCCGCGAGACGATCGGCTCGGAGACAGCCACATTCCCTTTCAGGGCCTCCAAAAAATAAGGGCGGTCCGCAAGGTTCAAAGGCTTGTCATCCGAAATGGCGATCGACTTACCGTCCAGCCCCACCAGAAAGATGGTTTCATACACGCCCCATAATTTATGGTATTGCTTGATGGCCGCATCTGCTGTCTCCGGGTTCATGGATGAAATCCTGGCAACACCCGCCAGGGTGATAATGTCCTGGCTTCGTTCCCGCACCCAGGTCTGGAGGTAGGTGGACTGATCACCTTCGATTACATCCTGCAATTCAATAACCGAATCGCTCAATGCCTTGCGGGCCAGGTTATAACTAAAAACGGCATTGAAGATCAGGGGGAGGATTCCCAGAAGCAGCATAAAAAACAACAGTTTTCCCAGAAACGAGCGGTAAAGTGGGATATTAATATTTTTATCAAGCGATTTTGAAGCGTCCATGTTTTTCCTTCCGGGAGGGTCTGAACCTTCCCACTCTCAAAGAATCTTACGGTCGACCTGCTTTTTTAAACAGGTAATCCCTTTGGCAAAGGGATTACCTGTTTATCTTATGGATCCTGATCCTCTTCCAGCTTGAAGTTTGAAACCACGTTCAAAAGACCTTGCGCCATTTCCATCAGGGAGGTTGCAGAGGCAGACACCTCCGCGACCTGCGCAGAGACATCCTCGGTCGAGGCCGACACCTCCTCAATGGCTGCGCTGTTCGATTCACTGACCAGGGATATGTTCTGGATCGCCTGTGTTAATTCCGACGAATTGGCAGACATCTGCTCTGTAGCGGCCGTGTTCTCTTCAACCACTGCCGAGACCGAATCAACCGCCTCCACCAGTTCTGTTGCCGCTTCACTGACCCTGGCTGCAGCGCCCCCCGCATCTTCAGCCTGTTTATAGACCGACTCGGCAGCGATCAGAATATCGTCAAGCGCCTTGCCTGCTTTGTTGGCACGGGAGACACCCGCCTCCACTTCGCTGGCAGATTCCTGCATCGCATTTACCGCTTCCCTCACCGTCTTTTGGATCCGCTTGATCAGACCGGCGATCTCTTTCGTGGCAAGGCTTGAACGTTCGGCCAGTTTGCGAACCTCGTCCGCCACCACCGCAAAGCCGCGGGTGTAATCTCCGCTGGTCTCGATCAACGTCGCGACCATCCCCGCTTGAATGACACCTGGCTGGTCTCTGCGCGAAACGCCGACATAAATATATAAGGTGCCATCCTGGCTGCGCGGCATGGCGGGTTGTGCAAACTCTGCATCGGGTTTCCCGATCAGGGAGCGAAATACAGAAGCCTGGGATCTGGCATCCTCGGGAAAACGGAACCCGGTGTTTCCAGGAACGTTCGAAAGGGTAACCACGCCATCCCCGTCAGTGATATTCAAGGTATCCAAATGAGCCCGCTTCGCAAGCATCACCAAATCTTCAGAGGTGACTTTGCCGCTCTTGCAAACACACAGTTCAGCCAGTATTCCTGCCACACCCAGCAAATGCTGCTGGATCAATTTTTCATTTCCTTTTGCCCCGGCTCCATTCGCACGCGCTGCTTCAATCGCCGCGTTAAGCGCCAGCAGGTTCGTCTGGCTGGCAATATCCTCAATCGTCTCGACAATCACGCCGATCTCTTCGGAGCGTGTGCCCATCTCTGCCACTTTGTTTGCTGAGGAACCGACTTTGCCGCGAATGACTTCCATGCCTGCAATCGTTTCCTTGACTGTCTTTGCTCCTTCACGCGAGTGACTGGCGGCTTCCGCCGAGTCACGGGTGACAGCCTGGGCGTTCCCTGCCACTTGCTCAATGGCAGCGCTGATCCGGGTGGCCACCTGGGAAGCCTTGCCAATGGCGGCAGCCTGTTCCTGTGCGCCTTTGGCCACGCCGTCAATGGCGCGGTTTAGTTGCTCGACAGAATTGGCGGTCTTTGACATCCCTTCCGACTGACGGATTATCCCGCCGGTCACCATTTGAGCGGTGGTAGCGATCTGGTTGGCCGCTTCGCCAGATTGGCTGGCTGCATCTGCCAGATGACCCGATGCAAAGGTCAGGTTATTTGCGCTTTGGGCCACGGTCTTGATCAAGGCTTTCAGGCTCTCAATCATTCGGGAAAAAGCGATCCCGAGTTCATCCCGCTCACTGCGAGGAACAACCCTCACCGTCAGGTTACCCGAAGCGATTTGGTTGGCGACCTCCGCCATCTCCTGCAAATATTGAATGGTACTGTTGAAGCCATCGCCGACCGCTCCAATTTCATCAGAACGATCAATGATGTTCTCTTTTACCTGCTCTGAAACTTCCCAGTTGAGGTTACCCTCCCTCAGGTTTTGCAGGCCTTTCGCCATCACTTCCATCGGGGCGCGGACATTGACCGTGATCCCATATCCCAACCCGGCTGCAAGGAAGATCATTAACAAGCCAATCCCAAGAACCCGGCGTGACGAACTGGCGAACGTTTGGGCGCCTTCCTGTTGCGACTGTCCTGCAAGGTCTTGATTCACAACCACAAGGTGATTAAGCGCATCTTCAACCTCGGCCTGACTGGTAAGGGCATCCCCGCCGACAACACGGTGCAGGGTCTCCTGTGAATTGCCATTTTTTGCCTGCGCGATCAGATCTGCAATGATCTTCTGGTAATTTTCCCAGGCGGAATCAAAGTGAACCAGTTCATCCTTCTCCGATTCGGTAAGCAGCGGGTTCTGGCGATATTCCGAGATGATCTCGTTCACGCGCGCCACTTCTTCTGTAATGGCCTGCTCCACTTGATGATGCTGGTCTGAGATCACATCCGCCGGATGGCAGGCGGAGCAGTCCTGCCCCGCCACCATCTCAGACGTGGAACGACCGTGCTCCGCATCATTGGCTTGTTTCGAATGACAATTCATGCAACGACCAGTATCGCCCGGTGGTTCATCCCCCTGAACGTGGTGATCGCCGTTGGTCTCAGCAACATGGCAGGAAGCGCACTGGGGGCCTTCTGCGTCCAGGGCGGGGGTCTTCTTGGGTTCGGGGATCTGGAGATATAGTTGCAGGTTACTTTTGATCTGCCCGAGAAGGGCCCTGGCTTCTCCAAGGTTTTGGATCGGGACCGTATGGTCGAAATACATTCCCACCATTCCACGGTTCATTTGCCCGAGGTCTAAATAGCTAAGCCCAAGCGATAAGGCAATCACCAGCACGATGATGGAAAAACTACCAGCCAATTTCAGACCGATGGGCAACTTGCTTAGAAGGCGGTTCATAAGGTTTACATCCTGACCATGATATTTCGAGCCAAGGCCGAAACAACACATCTAGTTATTGGACAATTTGAATCTCTGGACGACCTGCTGCAGGGTCTGCGCCATCTCCATCAACGATGTGGCCGAGGCACTCACCTCCTCCACCTGCGCCGATACTTCCTCCGTCGACGCACTCACC